>Ga0213828_1000125_pt1 | contig 95983 bp, 86 predicted proteins | sample MC6MC0897MG_FD_180664 | JGI IMG/M metagenome (GOLD analysis project Ga0213828, IMG submission 180664) | Enriched soil aggregate microbial communities from Iowa State University, Ames, United States - MC6-MC0897-MG | ecosystem: Environmental > Terrestrial > Soil > Unclassified | place: USA: Iowa...
CACATTCGGCACTGAATTATCTGACGCCATCAGAGTTTGCAGCACGGTGGCGAAATGGAAAATGTGAAGGTAAACAAACCGACATTACTAACTGACGGTTGTATCTAATCCTGGGGGCAGGTCACCAAGATAATGTGACTTATCTCCCATCAATTCGAGATCACTGAAGAGATCGTTGATTTCTTTTGATGTCCAGCTGTAACCACGTTGATTTTTAGGTATTACATATGTCCTACCACCGAACATAGTTTCAAGACTTATCATCGTCACAGAGAGTCCTTGCAGATTTCAGGGGGAATTTAACAAGAAGATATAAGTTAGTTCACTCAAATGCAATGAGCTGTACAATTTTATGCGAGACATTGGTGCCGAAGGCCGGACTCGAACCGGCACGTATTTCTACGGTCGTTCGCTTGCCTGGCAAGCTCCTGTAATGCTTTGAATCAACTGCAAAAACAGGGAAAGACTTCGACATTTCACACTATTCAAAATCAAGTGCAAAAGCCCTGACAAAATAGCTGGGGTTTGCATGATTTACAAGAGAGATCGTTACTTAGTTTTAGATCCATGCGGAAACTATCTGGTGAGGATCGCCATACCAAAGTACATGCGTCACCTGTTCGGAGGACGACATAACTACGTGAAGAGCACAGGGACACGCGATGTGCGCGAAGCCCGTCTTTTTCGTGATGCGGTTGCTCTGGAGTGGTTTAAGATTCGTAACCTGATAAAGCCGCAGCGTGATCGAGGCTCGAAGGTAGAGCAAATCCTCAATGAACTACGTCAAGTTGGTACGTATGCACATGAAGCGCCGGAGCCATTAAGCGCCCCTGTAATGAGTTGCCCTTCCCTCTTGAGGATGCGGGATCAGTACATTCTCCAGTTCAGCGAGAAGCGCAAGCTCACCACCCTATCGAAGACAAACAAAGCCGTAGAAGTGCTCTTAGAACATCTGAAAAAGCGCGATGTTCAGCTTCGTGACATTAACAGAACCACCGTTACAGGCTGGCTTGATAAGCTCAAGACGGAGAAAGCACCACAGACCATACAAAACTACGTCAGTGCATTGGCTCAGATCTGGGATTTGGCTCGTAACAGATATCACGATGCACCACAGGAAAACATCTGGCGTGGTCATGCACTGGAAGCCAAAAGTAGCAAGGTGAGCTATGAGGTGTTTGAACCTGGAGAATTGGCGAAGGTATTCGCTGTAATGGCAGATGATGAAGAGATGCTGAATGTAACACTGATCGGCATGTATAGCGGTATGCGTCTTAATGAAATCTGTTCACTACGAGCAGCCAACATTAAGGAGATCGAGGGGGTGCTCTGCTTCGAAGTTACCGAAGGTAAAACCAAATCAGCAGCCCGTATTATTCCGGTGCATAGCCTGATCACTCCGTTGGTATTGTCGCTACGTGAGAAGCCTCACGACGGCTTTTTATTCTATCGTGCGTCAATCACTGACCGTGCAGACGGAAAGCGCTCTACGTGGCATTCACAGCGTTTTACGAGGGCTAAACGAAAGGCTTTAGGCGAAGCGGGATCAGAGTTGAAAGTTTTCCACAGTTTACGCCACCAAGTGGCGCAAACACTCGATAGAAATCAAGTTGTTGAGGATAGAATTGCGCTGCTACTCGGTCATGAGCGTGGAAGTACAGAAAGTTTCAAGACGTACAGCAAGAATGCTGCCTCTCCTGTTGAGCTACAGGAGTACATCGAATTGCTACGCTATCCAGAGATTGAGAACCAATGAAAAAAGGGGGCGCAAGCCCCTTATTTTTTCTTAAACTCCGTAGTAACCGTATCACCCTCGGTTTTCTTAGGTGCATTGTTCACTACTTTCTGTTTCACCGTACCGCCTACAGATTTATTTCCCTGCGTTTTAGTTGCAATCACATTAACCGTAGCTTTACTGACAAGCCTGATCTGTTCAAATTCAAGATCGAATTGCATTGCGTATTCAGATTTATAATCGTAGGAGATGCCGGAGAGAATAACATTCTCGTACACTTTATGTTCTGTCACTAATGTGATGGGCTGACGACTGTCAAATATTTGATCGAGATAGGTGATAGCTTGTGATATTCGCGTACCATTAACACCAGCACTGTATAATAAATCCCTCTCAAGTCTGATCGGAGTTTCCGTGATTACTCCAGACATTTTGAATGTATTATTCTTAATCTGAACGTGGTCGCTCACCTCAGCCCCGCTCTCAACGGGATAACTGGTAATATCAGCCTGTCTACGAACTCCCGTATCTGTCACAGCATCAAAAACTATCGCCTGATAGTTACGAATATAGTTATCAGAGGCTGGGTTATATACCGATGCAAGAATGGTGAATCCGTTTTCACCTTTGGTACGGGTAGCGCTGCTGTTATTACTGTTCTGAGTTGAATTGATTCGGGAGGAATCGCCCCCGATTGTTAAACTTCCTGGTGTTGCCATTTTATTTTATTCCTTACGAAGAGGGGCATTAGCCCCCCGCCCCTTGTCCAGATGAAACAGCCAGCACCATACGCTGATTGTTATCATTGATACGCTGATCAACGGTAGCATTAAGCATGTTTCCAAACGTTGGATCAGGAGAAATAGTTAGATGGATAAGCCCTTCCGGTAGCTGATTCTGCAACACTACAGGCTGCATGATCGGCGTACTGGCTGGCTTAGCTGGCGCTGCTGCACTCTGTTTCAACATTGAGACAGGAGAATAATCACCGTTGGCGCTCTGTGCGTAGCTGCTCACGTCTTTAGCGTCGCTTGTGCCGTTCCACCAATCATGGAATGTATCGAATATGTTCGGCTCATGTGTGCCGTCTGATTTAGGCTGGCTGGCTCCGTAAGCGTTAGCCACAGGATTACTTCCAGGCAGTGCAGGTGCTGAGGTAGTGCCGTAATGCTGACTAACGGCCTCTTTAGAGGTGTTATCCCCATTGAGTAGGTTTAGCTTGCCTGTGATCCAGTTGGTTAGCTTCATCAAGCCGGATACAAGGTCACCGGCTGCTGCCCCTGCTCCCTTGAAGAAGGGTAACGCCTCCTGCATAGCTTCCTTAAACTCTCGCATGGTTTCAGGGTCAATCTCTGACATAAACCCTTCGAAGAATGCCAGCTTTTGGCTATCGGAGAGAATGCTAAGTTCCTGGTTAAACTTACGGTAGGCCACAAGCTGATCCTGCTGTGCTTCATCCAGCCACTGCCCGTTACGCTTGAGCACGTCCACCTGATCAGTGATCGCTTTTCCTTGATTAGAAAATGCCTTGTGATACAAGCCTAAATCGTCTGCAAGGTCTTCCAGGTTATGAAGGATTTGCTCTTGTGAATACCCTTTCCCCTGCATGGTGTTGGTGTAAGCAGAAACGAAGCCAAACGGGTTTGATTGAAAGCCTTTCAGGGCTTCTTTAGTGAATCCCATGTTCAGGGCTGTATCCACAGCAGCGTTACCGCCTTTCCATTTTCCAGACTTCTTATCAAAGGTGCTGTTGGTGTAACTGTCTGCCAGCTTTTCTGAAATGTCCTTTCCGTTATCCAATAGCTTACGCTGTCCTTGCAGCCCCATCCCGCTATCGATCCCGTTAGCCGTGGCATACTGAGAAAGCGCCTGTAACACGTTATAATCCACCCCGCCCAATCTGGCACGCTGCACAATCTCGCTACGCTCTTCCTGTGCTGTAACAGCCTCTTTGCCCCATGAATAAGCGCCATAAGCCGCCGCCCCGATACCAGCGCCAGCAAGCGCACCAGTGCCTAAGCCCATCAGAGAGCCAGAGATAGCCCCTGTAGCCTTACCACCGCCACCAAGAGCGTTAGCCCCTCCCGCCTTTGCTGCTGCCCTACGCTCTGCGTTAATGCGTCTGTAGCTCTGCTGCAAGCGCTTAATCTCGCTGTTCTGGCGTTGTAGAGAGATAGTTCCTGCTGCATAAGCCTTAGTGATCCGTGACGCTGCCAGTGCTGCCTGTGTAAGCTCAACATTGGTAAGGTGCTGCATTGATTTAAAGCTGCTGGCTGTATCTAAGAGCTTCAACTCAGCCCGTTCACGACGAGCCGCCGAACGTGCGGCCTCTTTCGCTGCCTGAGCCTCTACACGGGCTTGCGCCTTAGCTGCCCTTGCCTTTTCTCGTTCATCGCTATTACGTGGCTTAGAGGCTTTCTTATTCAGCTTGTCTAATTCTCTCTCAGCAGATTTAAGCCCCTGGCTGAATCTCTTCATGTTCAACGTAGGGTCTTTAATGCCTTTGGCTTTCTTCTGAATTTGATCGAAAGCGTCCATAGCTTCCTTCATTGAATTACGATCAACGCTGAATGTCACCGTGTTATTAATTTTACTGGTCTGAATTTCAAGCATGATTATTCACCGCCTTTCTTTTCGTTCACAAGATAATTAAGTGCATCTGATACACTCATTCCTTTGAAAATAAGTTGTCTTAAATGTGAATAGCTCACATCAAGCGCTCTCGATACGGCTGCTAAATTCAGTAGTTGCTCGGCATTTGTATCATTTAGTTGTAAATGCAAGCCTCGACTCTTTAGGATAAGTTCCAATTTCATCTTTCCTCATTCTGGAAATAAAAAAAGGGCGGGAACACTGGGGAGATTTGCGCTCTCTTAGTTCCCAACGTTCACACGCCCTATTCAAAAGTTCTTCTTTATTTCAGACGTGAAGAGCTAACGTCTATCGCTCGTTATTCGGAAACGCTACCGAAGATGATCGCTTGTGGAATATTCACAATTGGCAGATAACTGCATTCAGTTGCGATCTCTGGGAATCCCCAACGCTGATCAACAATTACATACTGATGATATAGCTCTGCGCCTTTGCCTTGTGTCGCATGGCGAACACCAACACCAGAGTGAAGAACGTAGGCATTAGACTGTTCAGACATAACAGGAAGACTCACAAAGCCATCAACCCCGATTTTGTCAGTGATCAGTGAGTAGCCCGTCACATCAATCACCGTTACGCCGTTTAGCGTCCAGGTTTCGAAAGCAGGGTTTGCACCTTTAGTGCGGGTGTAGAAGTTGTCTCCCTGCTCCAGAGGGAGCGTATACACCATGAAGTCTCTCACTGATGGGTGATAGCGTAGCGCTACGGCTGCTTTACCGGAGGCCAGGATCACTACGCCCTGTTTAGCCTGTGCCAGTCCTGAGCCAAGTTTCACATTCTGAATTCGCCCAATCTCGCTTAGTTGCTGGAACACGTTAGCACCTGCGCTGATATCCATCGTGTATGTGGTTTTGCTACCACCTGCAAGGAAATCTAAATTACCCTGTCCGGCGTATTGTGACTGCACACGAAGCCCTAACAGCGCCTCTACAAGGTCAACCTCTACGGTGTTGCTCACCTGTGCGTACTGTGCATCGCTGAAATCAGAAATAGCCAGGGTGATTTGATCAGCAGTGTCTACTGTTCCACGCGCTTTATACTGCTCAAGGTCGCGAGAGGTGACGGAGTTAAGGGAGTTAGTATATTTAAGCTGATACAGCACATTGCTGAATTCTGGACGTTCTGCACTGTTCCAATCGCTTTGAGCGTAGGGCATCTTTTCAGGTGCAACGAGATTTTTCACATCGGTGATTTTCTCAAGAGCGATTGTATTGACGTCGTGGTTCTCAATTTTAAATAACCCAAGATTAGTTACAATCTGGTTTAGTTGAGTAGAGAATGTAAACGGGCTGGCAAAATCGTACATGTTGCCAGAAAATAGATCTGAATAAGCCATTCTTATTATTATCCTTAATTAGGTTGTGCGTAGGGCTACTGTGTCGTAGTCAGTGAAAGTAAAGCCAAGAGTTGCTAATTGCGCTTGAGCCAGAGATTTATCCAGACTTCCAAATTCAATGCCAACCAGGGCTAAAATAGTATGCTCTGGAGAAGCTACAATAAACGCCTTATCGCCAGCGCGTGCAGGTTCTACGACAACATACGCAATATTGCCAGGAGCAGTAGCTTTCTTGCCTGTAGCGTCTACAAGATCACCTACGATAAGGGAATCTGGGATTCCTGTAGCTGTCTTGATCAGCTTATCCTGCATAATTGCATTAGATACGTAAGCCACCACTTTATAACGGGCGTGACTGTTATTCCCGTTCAGAGTTTGAAATGTTCCAAATTGCATTGGTTATTTTCCTTTTGCTATTGCTTTTAGTTTTAATCGTTCCTCAAGCCCTGATGATGGGTGAGAACCTTCTTTTGATTTGGTGATAATGGCGGTAGGCCAGAATTTCTCTGTAGCCTCTCGAATCTCTTCGAAACTTACGCCTAATACATAAGCCGCTTGTTTCATCATCTTTTCAGAGAGAATAAGAGAAGCACCTTTGTGTGTTATTACACGATCATAATTCATAAGGAACATGAGATTTCCTTCGTATTGTTACTGCGTTCATTAATAACGGAAGTGTTACATGCAGATTGTTAAAAAGGGGCAATTAAGCCCCTGGAGAGTATGCCCTTGTTAGAAAGCATTGTTTAACGTCATCGTTTGGGAGGATTATGAAGTTAAAGAATGGATTCTTGAAAAAATGAAGGGCGCAACTGTTACGAATAACAGCAGTAGGATCGCCCGTCATTGCTCCCACTTCAAAACAGAAGCCCTTCTGTCATGGCGAGAAGTGGGAATGGAATCTCAATATCACCACTGGAATAGTAATAAGAGATTGCCAGCCTGAACGTAACTACCGCTGACGGCGTTTATTCAGTCTGACTACATTCATCCTAACGGAATGAATGAGCAAAGAGCGAATGCTCTTTCTGAAAAAGTCGGAGATGCGCGGTGATTGCGATGCAATACCAACACAACGAGATATTACATCCCGCGCATTCCTTCGGAACTAAACAAGACAAAAAGGAAGACGAAAAAACCAACACTTTTCAGAAATAGCATTCAGAGGGAGAGAATGCCGCTATGGGAACGGCATTCTCAAGGAGTGCGTATTGACATACGAGGGTGATTCGAATACTTACCCTATACTTTCATAGTAACATAAAAGTTATGCACATGTCAAGCATTTTATGCACTATTAGTGAATATTTATTCACTCTAAATCATGCCATAAACCTTGGCAAGGTCGAGGCTAAGCTCTCCGAGTTCAGCGGTGATGTATTGCAAAGAGCAAGCAAGCTCCTCAAGGTCATTAGCTACACGCCACGCCTCTTCTGGTGTGATCGTACTGCCGTCACGCTGCACCAAACGAGCTACAGACGTTTGCAGATGTTCAAGGGCAGTAATTGCCTGTTCAGCTCCTCCCAACGCTTCCAGAAGCGCGGAGCGCGTTCTCTCACGCCACGCTGCATTAACAAGCTGTAAGGTTGGTAAATGCCAGTTGTCGTGGAAGGAGTTAATTAGGGTGTTCACGGTGTCCATAGTTTTATTATTCATTGTTTTCCTTGTCGTCAAAGAGAATATCAAAGTCTTGTGTGTGCTGGGATAGTCCCCAGGTTTGACAATACCCAACATAATCAGCGTAATGTTCAAATCCTGCTATTTGCCATTTCTTGAGATGGCTACTATCTATAATATATTCGCGTCTGCATCGTGGTTTGTAATAAACGTTATCCGTTGACGATAGAACATCCTGCAATAGATCAAACTCTAATCCAGTTGGTACTACTGCGGGATATTCTTTAATAGTTGTCACCATCTCACCAGGAATAGACTCTCGTGCGAGGTCTTGTAGAGAAGAGGTGTATTTACGTTTGCTGATGCGTGTTGCTTGTTCTATCCGTTTAATTGGATTTCGTTCTTTTCGTCCCATTCATTCCTCGTAGAGGGGAAACTCCTTGTCTGGTTAAGACGTAAACGCCATAGAATATGGTGAACCACCATAAAGCAGTAATCATAAAGTTTCCCGATTGTGTGTTTTAGAAATTAGTGTAGATAAATTCTACATTGTCTCGTTCGATGTGTTTCAGCGTGAAGGATAGATAATGGCTTTCATCGTCTATCTCAATCACACCAATGTTGCGCAGCGCACGAAGCCAGAATCTGATCCCGTTATCACTTACACCGGATTTATCAGATAGCTCTCCGTAAGAAATTTTAATTTTTCTGCCTTTCCAGAACCAGACAAGTGCATAATAAACACCCTTCCCACTATCGTTGATCTGTATCTGGTTTGTGTTGTTCAGTTTTATATATTGTATCAATTAGGTCTCCTGATTAGTTCCAGTTTCGTTTGATTGTTGCTATTCCAACATTCATAACTTCTTGAGTTTGTTTCTGAGTAAGCCCACTGGCTTTATGTTTCTGCACTTCGGCGCGGGTGTTGTCGCCTTTCCTTGTATCGCGTCTCTTTCTCACTTTCCCAAATTTCAGACATTCAATCTTTGCACCAGGGAAATAATGCTCTTTGATGTATTCAGCAGTTGCCAGATCCGGCACTACGAACGCCAGAGGGTGATCAGTGTCAGCATTACGGATAGATGTACGGCTAATAAACTGGTAGCACCGTTCATAGTTCATCGCGGCGCGTTGCTTCTGTTCAAATTCTTCAACATCCCATCCGTTAATCTCCGCATACTGCCGCCATTTACCCTGGAAATCTCGATCAAGATTACTACATCCGAGAAATACAGCATTGTGTATGTGCTGGTAATGGTTCAGTCCATAGGAAGCCATTGAAACACGGATACCACGGGAAGCATCGGTAAGAATTTCATCCCCTATCGTAGTAAACTGACACAGGGATTTATCTCTGTTAGTGGCAAAGATGAATTCACCAGGCACGCGCTGGATGATTTCCTGGAGATGTTCATGAAAAACTTTCTGTAATGCTGTCAAGGTGCATCTGTTTTCACATACGGCGACCAGGGAGATCGGTACATGTTTATGTTTACATCTTTCAAGTGGCGGCTGTAAATCTTCACCAGCTTCCTCAACTTCGTATTTCGCCAGATGTTCAGCAGCCCAGACAAACAAACTTCGAGAAGAGCCAGCACCTAAGAGTGTAAGTTGTTCAGCCCATTCTACCGATCTGATAATTGGTGAAGCAGTGAAAGCAAACAGGTGTTTATTCTCTTCGTAGAGAAGTCCAGCACCTTGCATTATCGCCCAGAGCAGGCGCTTTAACTCAGCACCATTCGCCTCTGTTTCGTGCCAGTATGCGTAGAAATCTTCACGCTTATCCTCTCGAAGGAATAACAATCCGTCCCGCTCTTCCAGCATATCCAAGAATGGGAAATTTTGTTCCGTCCGATTTGTATGCTGCACTTTGATGTAAGCGCCAAACATTGCATCAGGGATTTCATCAACAAAGATAGTGAAACCACGGAGAAGGTTTTGAAGTTCCGTTTCAAGCGCTGCGCGATAGCAGTAATGAATGAAACATTGATGTGTGCAGATAATCACCGAATGCTGGAAATCGTATTCCAGGGTGGAAATTAGGTGTCTTACCGCTTCTGTTTCGGTGTCTACGTGATAACTCTTCACCCTTCGGTTTTCAAGTTCTTCCTTCACTTGATTACATAAATCATGTGTTGGCATCACGAGAAGATAACGAGGGGGAATTGCTTCGGAATTTGCTAATAAACTTGACTTGATGTAGTGCTGTAACGTGGTGGACTTTCCAGATCCGCAAATTGCATCAACGAAGGTTATTACTTTTCTTCTTTGGTTCATTGGTTTCCTCTTGTTGTAGGATAGTGTGTTTGACAATGGAGTTAACCAGGGCCGGAATACTTACGCCTTTAATTGTGGCGGCTTCACGGAGTGCCTCGTAAACTTCTGGACTAAAACGAATGTTCATCATTGGTTAATTTCCTTACGGTGTTGGTCATAACGGGCGAGAGCGTCAGCGAACATTTTCATTCGGTCTGTATACTCCCTCGATTTTGCTGCTTGCATGGATGCGTAAATAACGTGGCGTTTCACCTTACCACTCACCAGATCATTAAAAACCTGGTCACTGCTGAAATACTTCAATAACGGCCTCCTTCGGATTTTGGATGCAAAAAGCCCCAGGCAGTTACCCCGCCCAGGGCCAAAAGTTTCAGAAGGTTTTCTCCCCTTCATACTTACCATAATACACTATTTTAATAACGTTTGTCAACCCCTACCACGAAATTAATCTGCTGTCAACAATTTTTTATAATAGGATAAGACGGCTTCTCAAGGGAGGGTATCATTTCCGGCTCTTCATGCGAGTGAGCCGATCTTATGGCTACGCCATTTGCACAATCAAGCTGATTACGAGGGTATCACGTAAGAGGGGGTATCATTTTAAATGATAAGCCCTTTTACATTTATTTTGATACCTTCGGAAAGTGTAGGCTCACAATGAACCAGCAATCAGCGGGTGAATGTCGCATGAAAAAGTATCTGCTCATGATCATCTTGCACAATGATGTATGTTCGAGGAATACGAGAACATAAGAGAGATAATTAATAACCTTAATTTAATTAAGGTTATTTAGTAGTTGGTTTCTGTCAGTGAGTGAAGCGAACATGACAAGTTATCTCTAACAGGAGAAACACTTCTCATCAATAACTCTATGCAAAGGTAACTCTCCTGTGTAGCTATCTTCCATGCGCTGATCACGCGCATATCAAATTGTACATTCCACTTTATGGAGAATTAACCCTACATCCCTCGTTTCACTCATGATTGCGTGTTAATCGCGAATACTCGCCTCCATAGCGCCGGAAATTTCCCCGTTATATCCACGGTAAATCCCTGCTTAATCTACCTTAAATGACAGGTAAAGATTGCCGTTGTTACAGGGGTAAAGTTACCGTAGTGAGCAAATAGTAACTATCACTCACTTTGCGTAAAGCCTTGCGCCGTGCGGGTTACAGCGATCATTGTGGACAATGTACACTTTCATGGTAGGTGCAATGTGCTGAACGAGTTTTCTAAATTGAAACGATGTTTCTTTTTTATGCTCAACACTCCTTCATTTGAGAATAATTCTCAACAAATCAGATCATCTCGTCTCAAATGAGAAAATTTCTCATCCGATGTGCAATGCCTCTACCTCAAGGTTCTGTAGAAATGTGAGGTAGAATACCTAACCTATTGTTTTAATTATCACTCTACGCTTTATCTTCGCCCTTCGCCTCTCTGGTATTCAATGAATCTGCATAAACCGTGCATAACGTCGCCAGTATTTGGCAACATTCAAACATCTATTTAGACTTGCCAACATCATGATTTTGTTAATGATATTCCGTATTTGTGCGAGTTTTGAACAGGGAGCCGTGCTTATTCGCGTTCAGTAGTGCTGGAAATGGCGCAACCTTCCACCACCCCTTCAAAAAATGTGAGATTGAATAGTTGTAACTTACTGAAAATGATCATAATCTTATTTCACAGTTTCAAGATTGACGGAGATCAGCAGATGGCGACCACGAAGATAATCACACAGGCAGAAGCATTTAAGCTGGTTAGCTGGCTTGAGTGTCATAACAAACAGCTATTCGCAGACGTAGCGATCACTATGGCCTCTTTATGCTTACGTGTCGGGGATACGGTGAATTTGAAGTTCAACCAGTTCAAGGAGGGAAACACGCTGGAAGTGTTGGAGAGTAAGACAGGTAAGAAGAAGGAGATCATCGTCCCTACAAAGGTGTGGGAGATCGTAGAACGCCGCCGTCAGGCATTCCCGAAAGACGAATACGTTTTCACGTCACACAGCAACCGTGCATCAGGAAAAACCCCTGTGAGTCGTGAGCAAGTGAACCGTGAGATCAAACAGGCTGCGGAGAATGTCGGGATTAAAGGAACGGTAGGCTGTCACAGCTTTAGGAAATTTTCTGCAACGGCGGTCTATGAGAAGTCTAACGGAAATCTGGCGTTAGCCATGAAGACGCTGAACCATTCAGATCCTAAAGTCACCATGAACTATTTGAAGATTGACGTTAAGAGCGTGGGCGCTGCCCTTGCAAACATTTGGGAGTGATCAACTTGAAACGCTTGCTTTTGCTGTCGCTGGTAATGCTGCCAGCCCTGGCGACTCACGCCGGACAAATTACCCTGATCCTTAGTGATGAACAGGAGACAGACAACACGAGGATTTGCATCTATTCCAATGCCAATTACACGGAGACAGCGACGATTAGAAAGGCGCAGCAATGCCGCTACACAATGACCTTTGAAGAAGAATAATGATTTAGTACTTCTCTTCGTTCATCAAACTTCTCAGATAACGCAGCTCATTTGCAAAACTTCCGGCCTCTCTAACGTCTGACTCTAACGCCTCAATTTCTTTTTCGCTTTCAGCATCATCAAATACAGCAGACGCATGAATAGCTGTTTTGTACAAAGTACATGCTGAAATAATGGCTAAATCAAGGAGAGGTTCTCCTACATAAGCATCACCTGGTTTTTTATTTCTTACTTCGCCGTTCCAGCTTGGGTTTCTTAAGAAACAAGGGTTTGTTTCAAATGGCATAAGATAACCGTGCATAAGGCTATTTCTGTAGTTGGACAAATCAATGGCAGTTAATGAAGCGGCTTGTAATACCGAGTTGCATTTTTCGCTTAACTTCGCATTCCCAGCACCAAAGGCATTGAACATACCCTCAGCATTCAATTTCTCTGTAAAAGGTCTTACACCCTGCACATCAGTTTCAGTTAATGTCCAAACTGCTCGCTCAAGTGTCGTTTCAAACAACCCATACTGAACCACAAATGCTCCAATTTTCATCAAACGGTCTGGAGTAAGATGTAAAGCGAAAAGTCGCCCCATAACTAAAGCGGATCTCTCTTCATAATTGTTAGGCATTTAAGGTACTCGTAACTCATTGCTATCGGTGGAAATAGCATAATAGATAATGATCATAACGGATAGCGCCGTATCGGTTTGCACTCAGAAGAAATAACTGAAAAGGGGCTTACGCCCCTGAATTCAAAATTTTAGCCACTCGCTTCAGGCGTCATGTTTTAAAGATTAGTAGTATCGCTCACTACCCTACTGTTTGGAATGTAACGAACAACTGTTTGGGCCATGATCCCAGAAATGACCATCTTACTTAACTCAACCGTAGTGTCAGGAAGTTTCCAGGTTGCTTTATCTGAATCTGAAAACTCAGGTTTCCCATACTTCTGAGTTAACAATTGACTCAATGTGTCAAATTGACTCGCAGCGATACCTTCATTTTTTTTCTCATTACTGGCTACATTCGTTTGTACAAGACGATCTGCGCTATTAAAAAGGAATGTGACAGTATAAAGACCGCTACCGATCGATACATTATCAATCCGCACTTTCCCAAAATTATCCTTATACTTCTCTGGTGAGATCAGATGTGCGCCATTGCCCTGAGCCGCAACAACTTCTGACGGATTCATGTCCCATTTAGTATTTCCATAACCAATACCCTTAGCGAATGAGAGCAGAGGTAAAGTTAGAATCACGAAAGCCATTAGTAATTTTTTCATTCCATCCCCACGAATTGAGTTTATTAATTGTGAACCAGTTTACAATTATCCCATTGCTCGGTGCTTCTTGCGATGCGGTCACTAATTGCAAAGTTTCCCAGCGACGGATCATAGGCGTACACCTTGCTTTTATCATCTGCCATCATCAACTTACCGTTAGTTTTCAGCTTTGGTGAGATCAGGTATGTACCGTTTAAACGGTTAGCTTTGAAGCTATCGACATACAACGTTACCTCTGCACTACCCAGCACACGTAAAGCACCTATTCTACCATTCTGTACTGCTGCAATAGCGTACTGACAGAGATAGGTTTTCGCAGTTGAAGCTGTGTTTTTTCCCTCAACCTTCGCTGATGGGGAAGGGGGAGAGGATTTAGGGATTGAACTATGAAGAGAAGATGACGGGTAAGAGTAAGAATAATTTTTATAAGCCGATGAGGTACTTGATCCAATCCGACACGTTTTTCCAACCGCAATGCACGAATTACCGCATGGTATACCTTTCTTGCAGTTCTTCGCGTATGCAGAGAACGACAACCCAGCTAATAGAAATGTACCAATGGTTATCCTAACCAACGAAGACCAGCCCATAAACCACCCTTCTTTTAAGATTTTCCCTACATGATACCATACTTAAATTAAGGGAATAGCAGCCAATAAGCCCGTTGGTGGTAAGACAACACGCGGAGCCGTTAGGCGACAACATCAGGGTATGTCAAACAGTGAAGTTTATCAGGATGACCATGTACCCGAAGGAGCGAGGCCGAACCGCTGGCAGAGCCGGATCTGTAGCTACCGGAGCATCACCACCATAAACCTGTTTATTCCCTGCAACGTCATCTCGACGTGTGGCATGTGGGAGCATCGGCAAAAAATGCGCTTCACTGTAAGCGTTTGGTATGGAGTTTAGAGACGGCGGCACGTCTTCCAGCTTCAAAGGGAAAAGCGATACGAGGTTGAGCCTGGGAACTACTCGCCACTATGTGCTAACATACCAAAGCCATTAACATTCACAGTGGCTTTTGTACTTGATGAGTAACTGACATTTCTTACATGCAAATGAGGCGGGTTATTCACACTAACTCATTGATTTATAAGAAAATAAAGTGATTGGTGCCGAAGGCCGGACTCGAACCGGCACGTATTTCTACGGTTGATTTTGAATCAACTGCGTCTACCGATTTCGCCACTTCGGCACTGAAGGGGATGCGGAAACGTTGTGGATTATACCTGTCGCGCGCCGCCATGCAAGCGACGACGCGCTAAACCCGCGCTAAGTGCCCAAAAAACCAGCGTCCTTCGTCACTCCAGCTCAGACACCGCCAGTCGGATCACCCCCGCCGCCTTCTGCTCCGGCAGCGCCAGCACCTTCGCCCACATCTCCTGCACCATATCGCAGGAGAGCTTCTCTTTGCCCGCCGCCTTCTCCGGCATCTGCAGCAGCTGGATGTCCTCGCCGTACTTATCGGCAAGCGCCTTCATAATCGGCCGCACGTCCTCGACAGCCGCCTCGCGTTCGGCGGGGGTCACGGTGTGGCGGTTTTTGCCGTAGGCCGCGCGCATCATGTCGGCGTCGGCCTGCATGCGCCGCGCCATCAGGTCTTTATCCAGCATGCGCATCGGGTTCACGCCGCCCTTCACCGTCGGGTAGAGGAAGCGGAAGCAGGCGTCGTCGCTCACCTTCTGGATGGCGGCGGTCTGCTCCATGTTGATGGTCATGTAGTTCACCACGTTGGCGTCCGGGGCGTTTTGCAGGCGCGACATCTGCAGATGCAGGATCTGCGGCTGGATGGTGTCGATAATCTGCTGCTCCGGCTCGCCCGCTTTTTGCAGGGCGGCCATCTGGTCGAGGATGCGCTGATGCAGCGCGGGATCCTGCTCCTTAATCACCTGCCAGGCGGGCATCGCGTTGAGGGCGGTATCCATCTGCCGTTCCGGAGCGCGCTGCCTGTCGAAAAACACCCAGAACGCCACGGCGGCGGCCACCACAACAACCATCACGGTACGGGTCCACGTTTTATTCATCTCGCATCCTTATCCTTGAGTTGTGCCGGTTTACACCGGCACGCCGCTGTGGAAGCGAAACTCGTTGTCCGGTGTCGAGATAAGTGTGGCTTCAATTTCGCCAAAAAGCTGTATGCGCGGTGAGATATCGTCGTCGCTCACCTGCTGGGCCAGCGTCAGGTAGTCCTGATAGTGGCGCGCTTCCGAGCGCAGCAGCGAGAGATAGAACTTCTGCAGGTCGTCGTCGAGGAACGGGGCCAGCGCGGCGAAGCGTTCGCAGGAGCGGGCTTCGATGTAGGCGCCGCAGATGAGCTTGTCGATCAGCGTCAGCGGTTCGTGGGTGCGCACTTCCTTCAGCATCCCTTTGGCGTAGCGGCTGGCGGTGATTTTGACGTAGGGAATGTCGCGGGCCAGCATCGCCTCGCGCACCTGCCAGAAGTGGTGCAGCTCCTCTTTGATCAGCAGCACCATGCTATCGATGAGCGCCTGGCCCCACGGGTCGTCGGTTTTGGGCATCACGCTTTTGCCAATCTGCCTGTGCAGGGCGATGAAATCCGGCTCCGGGCCGTCGCGGAAGGTGAACTGTTCGTAGGGCTTGAGCCAGTCGAGTAGCGCGTCGGCACCGCTTTCGTCGGCGACGTATTTACGCACCAGCAGCAGCGCGGTCTGGGCGGCCTTGAGCTCGCACACCATGTGGTCGGTGAGCAGCAGCGGCAGGTTCGCCGGTTCGCGGGCTTTATCAATCCATGCTTGCGGGGTCGGGCACTGGAGGAAGTTGAGTACGGGGGCGAGTATCTGCGGGTAATCCATGGTTCTGCCTTGAAAAAGCGGTGGCGCGGGCCACCGCCTGAAACGCTTAGTGACGCACGCCGTCGTCGTCTTCGTCGACGTAATCTTCGTCGTCGCCTTCTTCGCCGTCTTCACCGTTCGGATCTTCGAAGTAGGTTCCCCAGCCGTCGTATTCCACTTCAAACTTCTCGGCCAGGTTCATCAGCTGTTCTACCTGCGCGTCGATCAGCTCCGCCTTCAGCGCGCCTTCGCTCAGGATGTCGCAGCAGATGACGGTGTCGCCCTCTTCCACTTCCAGCTCTTCCGGCTCGGTCACTTCGTAACCCAGCTTGAAGGCTTCCACGGCCAGTTTTTCCAGCGCGTCGAAATCATCCGCAGAGAAATGGTGCTCGATGGTGTACAGCGCGTCCGGATCGCTACCGTCTTCCAGCAGTTCTTCAATAATCAGACGCGTCTCTTCGCGTTGCTCTTCCAGGTGTTCCGGGTTTGCCATGGCTCAATCCTCTTTAAAGTGCGGCAGATACTTCTATTTTCACACACGGACGGGTTTGCCTCCACCTTTGTAAGAAAGAATTGTGAAACGGGGTTGCAAATGAATAATTACACATATAAAGTGAATTTTAATTCAATAAGTGGCGTTCGCCATGCGAGGATAAAATGTCCGATTTATACAAAAAACACTTTCTGAAACTGCTCGACTTTACCCCTGCACAGTTCACTTCTCTGCTGACCCTTGCCGCACAGCTCAAAGCCGATAAAAAAAATGGCAAGGAAGTACAGAAGCTTACCGGTAAAAACATCGCGCTCATCTTCGAAAAAGACTCGACCCGTACACGTTGCTCTTTCGAAGTTGCCGCATTTGACCAGGGCGCGTGCGTCACCTATTTAGGGCCGAGCGGCAGCCAGATTGGGCATAAAGAGTCAATTAAGGACACCGCGCGGGTTCTCGGGCGGATGTACGACGGCATTCAGTATCGCGGCCACGGCCAGGAAGTGGTCGAAACGCTGGCGCAGTATGCGGGCGTGCCGGTGTGGAACGGGCTGACCAACGAGTTCCACCCGACCCAGCTGCTGGCGGACCTGCTGACCATGCAGGAGCACCTGCCGGGCAAGGCGTTTAACGAGATGACGCTGGTCTACGCGGGCGACGCGCGCAACAACATGGGCAACTCAATGCTGGAAGCGGCGGCGCTGACCGGGCTGGATCTGCGCCTGGTGGCCCCGAAGGCCTGCTGGCCGGAAGAGAGCCTGGTGGCGGAGTGCAGCGCGCTGGCGGAGAAGCACGGCGGGAAAATTACGCTGACGGAAGACGTGGCGGCGGGCGTGAAGGGCGCGGACTTTATCTATACCGACGTCTGGGTGTCGATGGGCGAGGCCAAAGAGAAGTGGGCGGAGCGGATTGCGCTGCTGCGCGGGTATCAGGTGAATGCCCGGATGATGGCGCTAACCGGCAACCCGAACGTGAAGTTCCTGCACTGTCTGCCGGCGTTCCATGACGACCAGACCACGCTCGGCAAGCAGATGGCGAAGGAGTTCGATCTGCACGGCGGGATGGAAGTGACGGACGAGGTGTTTGAGTCGGCGGCGAGCATCGTGTTCGACCAGGCGGAAAACCGGATGCATACGATTAAGGCGGTGATGGTGGCGACGCTTGGGGAGTGATGGGGTCCTCTGCGGGCTGGTGCCCTCACCCCGGCCCTCTCCCACGGGGAGAGGGAGTAAAAACGGCTCGGAGCAGTCCCCTCTCCCCGTGGGAGAGGGTTAGGGTGAGGGTGAGGGGTAAACGGCTTACATTACCAGCATCTTCACCACAACCTTACGCACCTGCGCCGGTGCCCCAACCGCGCACAGCGGCTTATGCACTTCACCCGGCCAGAACACCACAAAATCCCCCTCGCTCAGCACCACGGTTTTCTCCTGCTCGCCTTCCGGCAGGAACGCGATGTCTTTGTCCGCAAGCCAGTCGGTGTCCGGCACGCCGTGCGGCAGGGTGCTAAACGTCATCCCTTCCTGCCCCTTCATCACGATCTGAATATCCAGATAGCGCGCGTGGTACTCGGCACGGCGCTCGGCGAACGGCTGAGTCATGTCTTCAGAGACCAGATAAAACAGGCTGTTGCCGTTGATGTCGTGTTTCCCGAGCGGCGTGGCGTCGGTGACGTGGGCTTTAACGTGCTCAATGGCCTGGCGCAGATCGTCAGGCAGCCAGGACTGCAGATGGTGGATGTTGCCGATAATCATGTTTCAACCCTCAATATAAAACAATGTTTCATTTTTATCTTTTATACGAGAATCCTGGCTGCCATACCAGCCCTTTTTGGACGAGGTTTGCGCGAGCGCATGTTTATCGGGAATGGTGTTAATTTGCTGTTAACCCTGCCCAGGCAATTATGCAGGGGTTATGCATAACCTCGACCAGCGCTTATCGCACGGCTGTTCTAACCTATTGATCAGGCTCTTTAATTAACAAAACCCGTTGCCGCCTCACACTTTACTGTTTTGATAATTTGCTCTAAAAACCCATAATTATTTATTGATTTTTCTTAAGTCAAAAATAGTTAATTACGTTAATTGCATAGCCATTCTTGCGAATAATTTTTATCATTTAAAATCAGCCACATAACAACTTATTTCAAAAGATTAAAATCTACAAAATAATAACAACCTCAAATAATGCCAGCAGATCCTGCTTAGCTATTCACCCCTCAATAATATGAAATTAATCATTATCTGATGCGAATCATGCAAATGAAAACAAACCCCTTAATATCCGTTTTCGCGTGAGCAGCATCACAATACGGATTATTTAACTGCCTAGTATGAATCACGAAATCAATTGAGCTTAGCCGCCATGCAATTAAATACATCCCATGGCGCATGCCCTTTTTATTCTGAAAAACAGTTAAAGGAATAATTATGGAAAAGCATTACGTCGGTTCTGAAATTGGTCAATTGCGTAGCGTTATGCTGCACCGCCCAAATTTAAGTCTGAAACGTTTAACGCCATCAAACTGTCAGGAGCTGCTTTTTGATGACGTGCTCTCGGTTGAGCGGGCGGGTGAGGAGCATGACATCTTCGCCAACACGCTGCGCGAGCAGGGTGTGGAAGTCCTGCTGTTGACCGACCTTCTGACACAAACCCTTGATATTGCAGAAGCGAAAGCCTGGCTGCTGGATACGCAGATCTCCGACTATCGCCTCGGCCCAACCTTTGCCGGCGACGTGCGCGGCTGGCTGGCGGATATGCCGCACCGCGAACTGGCGCGCAGGCTGAGCGGCGGATTAACCTACGGCGAAATTCCGGCGGTCATTAAAAATATGGTGGTGGATACCCACTCGGCGAATGATTTTATTATGAAGCCGCTGCCGAACCATTTATTTACCCGCGATACCTCGTGCTGGATTTATAACGGCGTCTCTATTAACCCGATGGCCAAACCGGCCCGTCAGCGTGAAACCAATAACCTGCGGGCAATATATCGCTGGCATCCGGCGTTTGCCGACGGCGATTTTATTAAGTATTTCGGCGACGAGAATATTAATTACGACCACGCCACGTTAGAAGGCGGCGACGTACTGGTGATTGGCCGCGGGGCGGTATTGATCGGCATGTCCGAGCGCACGACGCCGCAGGGGGTGGAGTTCCTCGCCAACAGCCTGTTCAAACACCGTCAGGCCGAGCGCGTGATCGCCGTTGAGCTGCCAAAACACCGCTCCTGCATGCACCTCGACACCGTCATGACCCACATCGACGTGGACACCTTCTCCGTCTACCCGGAAGTGGTGCGCAAGGACGCCCAGTGCTGGACGCTCACCCCGGACGGACGCGGCGGTCTGCTGCGCACGCAGGAAACCGACCTGCTGCACGCCATCGAGAAGGCTCTCGGCATTAGCCAGGTGCGCCTGATCACCACCGGCGGCGACGCCTTTGAAGCCGAGCGCGAACAGTGGAACGACGCCAACAACGTGCTGACCCTCCGCCCGGGCGTGGTGATTGGCTACGAGCGCAACGTCTGGACCAACGAGAAGTACGACAAAGCGGGCATCACCGTGCTGCCCATCCCTGGCGACGAACTCGGACGCGGCCGCGGCGGCGCGCGCTGCATGAGCTGCCCGCTGGAACGCGACGGAATTTAAAGGAGCCATCATGGAACGAAAACCCACTCTGGTTGTGGCGTTGGGCGGCAACGCGCTGCTCAAGCGCGGCGAGCCGCTGGAAGCGGAGATCCAGCGCCAGAACATCGAGCAGGCCGCCCGCACCATCGCCGGGCTGATGGCGCAGTGGCGCGTGGTGCTGGTGCACGGCAACGGGCCGCAGGTCGGGCTGCTGGCGCTGCAGAACAGCGCCTACGACAAAGTGACGCCCTATCCGCTGGACGTTCTCGGCGCCGAAAGCCAGGGAATGATCGGCTACATGCTTCAGCAGGCGCTGAAAAACAATCTGCCGCAGCGCGAGGTGAGCGTCCTGCTCACGCAGGTGGAAGTGGATGCCGCCGACCCGGCCTTCCGCAACCCGACCAAGTACATCGGCCCGGTGTACAGCGAAGCCCAGGCGAAGGCGCTGGCCGCGGAAAAAGGCTGGGTGTTCAAGGCCGACGGGAAGTACTTCCGCCGCGTAGTGCCGTCGCCGCAGCCGAAGCGCATCGTCGAGAGCGACGCCATCACGGCGCTGATTCAGCGCGACCACCTGGTGATCTGCAACGGCGGCGGCGGCGTGCCGGTGGTGGAGAACGCCAACGGCTATCGCGGGATTGAGGCGGTGATCGACAAAGACCTCTCCGCCGCCCTGCTGGCGAGGCAAATCGAGGCCGACGCCCTGCTGATCCTGACCGATGCCGACGCGGTGTACCTCGACTGGGGCAAGCCGACCCAGCGCCCGCTGGCGCAGGTCACGCCGGAGCTGCTCAGAGGCATGCAGTTCGACGCCGGATCGATGGGGCCGAAAGTGGCTGCCTGCCGCGAGTTTGTTGAAGCCTGCAACGGCATTGCCGGGATCGGCGCGCTGGCCGACGGCGCGGAGATCCTGGCGGGCGAGAAAGGCACGTTGATTCGTAACTGAGTCGTTTTCCCCTCACCCTAACCCTCTCCCGGAGGGAGAGGGAATGTAAGCCCCCTCTCCCCGTGGGAGAGGGCCGGGGTGAGGGCATCAGACAGCTAACAATTTAAAAAGGATTTCCCACATGACCATCAACCTGAAAAACCGCAACTTCCTGAAACTGCTGGACTACACCCCGGCGGAGATCCAGTACCTGATCGACCTCGCCATCGAGCTGAAGGCCGCCAAAAAAGCCGGGCGCGAAAAGCAAACCCTGGTCGGGAAAAACATCGCCCTGATCTTTGAAAAAACCTCCACCCGCACCCGCTGCGCCTTTGAAGTGGGCGCGTTTGACCAGGGCGCGCAGGTCACCTACCTCGGCCCAAGCGGATCGCAGATTGGCCATAAAGAGTCGATGAAGGACACCGCCCGCGTGCTGGGCCGCATGTATGACGGCATCGAATACCGCGGCTACGGCCAGGCCATCGTCGAAGAGCTGGGCGAGTACGCGGGCGTGCCGGTGTGGAACGGCCTGACCGACGAGTTCCACCCCACCCAAATCCTCGCCGACCTGATGACCATGCTGGAGCACGCGCCGGGCAAAACCCTGCCGGAGCTGAGCTTTGCCTATCTCGGCGACGCGCGTAACAACATGGGCAACTCGCTGATGGTCGGCGCGGCCAAGATGGGGATGGATATCCGCCTCGTCGCGCCGAAATCCTTCTGGCCGGAAGCCGGGCTGGTTGAGCAGTGCCGCGCCATCGCCAAAGAGACGGGCGCGCGCATCACCCTCACCGACGACGTGGAAGAAGGCGTGCGGGGCACCGATTTCCTCTACACCGACGTGTGGGTATCTATGGGCGAGCCGAAGGAGGCCTGGGCCGAGCGCGTCAGCCTGATGAAGCCGTATCAGATCAACGCGGACGTGATGAAAGCCACCGGCAACCCGAACGTCAAGTTCATGCACTGCCTGCCGGCGTTCCACAACGAGCATACCAAAGTGGGCCGCGAGATCGAGATGGCGTACGGCCTGAAGGGGCTGGAGGTGACGGAAGAGGTCTTCGAATCACCGAACTCCATCGTCTTCGACGAAGCAGAGAACCGCATGCACACCATTAAAGCGGTCATGGTGGCGACACTCGGCGACTAATCACCGCCCGGCGCGCCAAGGGGGGCGCCGGGTTAAGGAGCACATCATGGGCAAGTTTAAGTTTCCCTCCGCTTACACCATTCTCTTTTTTCTGATTGCCGTTGTGGCGGCGCTGAGCTGGGTCGTCCCCGCCGGTCAGTACCAGATGGCGATGAACGAAACCCTCGGTAAAGAAGTCCCGATTGCCGGAACGTACGCCCACGTGGCGGCGCATCCGCAGGGGCTGGTTTCCGTCCTGATGGCGCCCATCGCCGGGCTGTACGATCCGGTTTCCGGCCAGGCCGGGGCGATCGACGTGGCGCTGTTTATTCTGATCATCGGAGGTTTTCTCGGGATCGTCACCAAAACCGGGGCGATTGACGCCGGGATCGAGCGCGTCACCACCCGGCTGCGCGGCCGCGAGGAGTGGATGATCCCGATCCTGATGGCGCTGTTTGCCGCAGGCGGCACGATTTACGGCATGGCCGAGGAGTCGCTGCCGTTCTACACCCTGCTGGTGCCGGTGATGCTGGCCGCCCGGTTCGATCCGGTTGTCGCCGCCTCCACCGTGCTGCTCGGCGCGGGGATCGGCACGCTCGGCTCCACCATCAACCCGTTCGCCACGGTGATCGCCGCTAACGCCGCCGGGATCCCCTTCACCAACGGTATCGCCCTGCGCGTGGCGCTGCTGGCCATCGGCTGGATCATCTGCGTGGCGTGGGTAATGCGCTACGCCCGCAGGGTGCGCCAGGATCCGTCGCTGTCGATCGTGGCGGATAAACAGGAAGAGAACCGCGCCCACTTCCTCGGCAACAAGGGCGAACAGTCGCTGGAATTTACCCCGGTGCGCAAAATCATTCTGGTGATTTTCGCCCTCGCCTTCGCGGTGATGATCTACGGCGTGGCGGTGCTGGGCTGGTGGATGGCGGAGATCTCGGCGGTGTTTCTCGCCAGCGCGATCATCGTCGGCCTGATTGCCCGCATGAGCGAAGAGGAGCTGACCTCGACGTTTATCAACGGCGCGCGAGATTTGCTGGGCGTCGCGCTGATTATCGGCATCGCGCGCGGTATCGTAGTCATCATGGATAAGGGCATGATTACCCACACCATTTTGCACAGCGCCGAGGGAATGGTTACCGGGTTGTCGACGGTGGCGTTCATCAACGTGATGTACTGGCTCGAAGTGGTGCTGTCGTTTCTTGTGCCTTCTTCGTCCGGCCTTGCCGTTCTGACGATGCCGATCATGGCACCGCTTGCCGATTTCGCTAACGTCAACCGCGACCTGGTGGTCACGGCTTATCAGTCGGCGTCCGGCATCGTTAACCTGGTCACTCCCACCTCTGCCGTCGTGATGGGCGGGCTGGCTATCGCCCGCGTGCCCTACGTGCGTTATCTGAAATGGGTGGCGCCGCTGCTGGGGATATTAACGGTGGTGATTATGGTGGCGTTAAGCCTGGGGGCGATGTTGTGATGCTTTGAAGTTGTAGGCCCGGTAAGCGTAGCGCCACCGGGCGTTTTGTTTCAGCCACTTACATGGGAAATAGTTATGACGGAATATGGTGATTACTCTCCAAAAGAACAGCTTCAGCTGACGGTCTGTCAGCGCCTGATCGCAGAAAAGAGTTATCTTTCTCAGGAGGAGATCCGCCGGGATTTGCAGGAGCGTGGTTTTGAGACCATCAGCCAGTCCACCGTTTCACGTCTGCTTAAATTGCTCGGTGTCATAAAAATTCGAAATGCCAAAGGGCTAAAGATTTATTCGCTGAATCCCCAGCTGCGCCCTGCCCCCGACGCCGCGCGTACCGTGTCCGAAATGGTGGTCAGCGTCGAGCACAATAGCGAGTTTATCCTTGTTCATACCGTCGCCGGATATGGCCGCGCGGTGGCGCGTATTCTGGATTATCACCAGCTCCCGGAAATTTTAGGCGTGGTGGCTGGCAGCAGTATCGTCTGGGTCGCGCCCCGGGTCGTGAAGCGCACCGGACTGGTGCATAAGCAAATTAATTATTTACTCAGAACGCATTAATATTCATAAAGAACCGTTTGCATTGAGTAAAGCGTGCATTAAATCGCTTGATCCGAAAAGCGAGCTGCGTATAATGCCCGACAATTTGCCGGGAGGAAGCATGGTCAAGCGTGTACGACATAACGTCTTACCGCGTCTGAAATCAGACGCTGGCCTGCCGTTTTTCTTCCCGTTGCTAAACCTATTCCCAGAGCCCCTCATTTGAGGGGCTTTTTTTTGCCCGGCGTCAGGAGATAAACATGAATCCGCTTTATCAAAAACACATCATTTCCATAAACGACCTCAGCCGCGAAGAGCTGGAACTGGTTCTGGAAACCGCGGCAAAACTGAAGGCCAATCCGCAACCGGAGCTGCTGAAGCACAAGGTGATTGCGAGCTGCTTCTTCGAAGCCTCGACCCGCACCCGCCTCTCCTTTGAGACCTCCATGCACCGCCTGGGTGCGAGCGTGGTGGGCTTTTCGGACAGCAGCAACACGTCGCTGGGTAAAAAAGGCGAGACCCTGGCGGATACCATTTCAGTGATCAGCACCTACGTCGACGCGATTGTGATGCGTCACCCGCAGGAGGGCGCGGCGCGTCTGGCGACCGAGTTTTCTGGCGGCATTCCGGTACTGAACGCCGGTGACGGTGCCAACCAGCACCCGACGCAGACCCTGCTGGATCTGTTCACCATTCAGGAGACGCAGGGCAAGCTTGAGAACCTGAATATCGCCATGGTCGGCGACCTGAAGTACGGCCGCACCGTCCACTCCCTGACCCAGGCGCTGGCGAAATTTAACGGCAACCGCTTCTTCTTCATCGCGCCTGACGCGCTGGCGATGCCGCAGTACATTCTCGACATGCTGGATGAGAAAGGCATTCAGTGGAGCCTGCACGCCAGCATCGAAGAGGTGATGAGCCACGTGGATATTCTCTACATGACCCGCGTGCAGAAAGAGCGTCTGGACCCGTCCGAATACGCCAACGTGAAGGCGCAGTTCGTGCTGCGCGCCAGCGACCTCGAGGGCGCGCGCGACAACATGAAGGTGCTGCACCCGCTGCCGCGCATCGATGAGATCACCACAGACGTGGACAAAACGCCGCACGCCTGGTACTTCCAGCAGGCCGGAAACGGCATCTTCGCCCGCCAGGCGTTACTGGCACTGGTTCTGAATCGCGAATTGGCACTGTAAGGGGAAACGACCATGACACACGATAACAAACTCCAGGTTGAAGCCATCAAGCGCGGCACCGTGATTGACCACATCCCTGCGCAGGTGGGCTTTAAGCTGCTGACGCTGTTCAAACTGACCGAAACCGACCAGCGCATCACCATCGGCCTGAACCTGCCGTCAGGTGAAATGGGCCGCAAGGACCTGATCAAAATCGAGAACACCTTCCTGACCGACGAGCAGGTTAACCAGCTGTCGCTGTACGCGCCGGACGCCACCGTCAACCGCATCGACGAGTATGAAGTGGTGGGCAAATCCCGCCCGAGCCTGCCGGATCGCATCGAAAGCGTGCTGGTCTGCCCGAACAGCAACTGCATCAGCCATGCTGAACCGGTTTCCTCCAGCTTTGCAGTGAAAAAACGCGCCGATGACATCGCGCTCAAATGCAAATACTGCGAAAAAGAGTTTTCTCATTATGTGGTGCTGGCCAACTAATTGAGGTTGGTAAAGGATCCCGGCCTCCCTATAATGGCCGGGACTCTTAAATCAGCTGTTATTCTGGAGAAATCATGACCAAAGTACTCGCGACGGAAAATGCACCAGCGGCTATCGGCCCATACGTTCAGGGCGTTGATCTGGGCAGCATGATCATCACTTCGGGCCAGATCCCGGTGAACCCAAAAACCGGTGAAGTACCGGCCGACGTAGCGGCACAGGCGCGTCAGTCGCTGGAAAACGTGCAGGCTATCGTTGAATCTGCCGGCCTGAAAGTGGGCGACATCGTCAAAACCACCGTTTTCGTGAAAGATCTGAACGATTTCGCGACCGTTAACGCCACCTACGAAGCCTTCTTCACCGAGCACAACGCGACCTTCCCGGCGCGCTCCTGCGTGGAAGTGGCCCGTCTGCCAAAAGACGTGAAAATTGAAATTGAAGCGATTGCCGTACGTCGCTAATTTATTTCAATAAAATAAAAGGCAGCGTAAGCTGCCTTTATTATTTCGGCTATTTTTACTCTCTGGATAAAATGACACATAGCCCAGTCCATTATTAGACTCCCCTCTCCTGGTAATATTCTCTAATAATGGATGAGTAATGAAACTTTCGAAAATTGCACTTGCCCTCGCAACAGTGACCGTTGCGTCTTCGGCATTTGCTCACGGATATATTGAATCTCCTGCCAGCCGCGCCTATATGTGTAAGCTCGGCCAAAACGTTGACTGTGGCTCCGTACAGTACGAACCGCAGAGCGTAGAGAAAACCTCCGGCTTCCCGTCAGGCGCTGAGCCTGCGGACGGACACCTCGCCAGCGCGGGTATTTCTCAATATTCTCAGCTGGACAAACAGAGCCTGAACGCGTGGACCAAAAACCCGATGACGGCGGGTCCTCATCAGTTCGTCTGGCACCATACCGCGCCGCATAAAACCACCAACTGGCGTTATTACATTACCAAACAAAACTGGGATCCAAATAAACCGCTGACCCGCGACCAGTTTGAATTAACGCCATTCTGTACCATCAACGGTAATAACCAGGCGCCGGCCGTCACGCAGTCTATGAACTGTAATGTTCCTGAGCGTACGGGCTATCAGGTTATTTACGGCGTGTGGGAAATTGCGGATACCTCGAACAGTTTCTATCAGGCCATTGACGTTGATTTCGGTAACGGCGGCAACGTTACGCCGGACGAAACGCCAGCCGTTGTTTCCCAGTGGAGCAAAACCCTGAGCGGCCAGATCGCGGGTAACAACCTGAACGCGGGCGATAAAGTGATTGCACGCTTCTTCGACGCGAACGGCGAAGTGACCTCTATGCGTACCGAGATGACCATCGGCTCAGCCGAGCAGGGCGACGCTAACCAGTGGTCTTACGATCTGGCGCAGAAAATCAACACCGCCCAGAGCGACGTGCGCGTCGGCGTGAAGGATGAAGCGGGTGAAATCAGCCCGGTTCACGGCGCAAACAGCGTATTCGTGAAAGACGGCAGCACGCTGCAGTCCGTGGCCGTCTCTTATGAAGAGCAAAAAGCGCAGGTGAATGAGACTATCGCCGTCACCGATCTGCAGTACAGCAAAATCGAACACGGCAACGCGACCGTGACCTTCCACGTCAACACCAAAGGCGACGTGAATGTGGAAGCACACGTGATGAACCACCACGGTGCGGAAAAAGGCTACCTGAAGCAGGACATGAACAACGCCAACCAGGACGTGACCATGACCCTGAATGACGTGACGCCGGGCCACCACATGCTGAAATACTATGCGACCAACAAAGACGGCACGATGTTCGCCCAGGACGTGCTGAACCTGATGCTGGAAGGCGACGCCGCGGCGGACAGCACCGGTCATCACGACTTCACCTTCCCGGACAATATCGCGTCCTACAAGGCGGGTACCGTGGTGCTGCAGCCGAAAGACGGTAAGACCTACGAATGTAAGCCTTTCCCGTACAGCGGCTTCTGCGTGCAGTACAGCCCAACCGCAAACCAGTATGAGCCAGGCGTTGGCGCACACTGGAAAGAGGCGTGGGTTCTGAAGAACTGAGTTGCCTTCACGCCCGGCGGCACTTCGTTTGCCGGGCCTACACGTCACGTAGGCCCGGTAAGCGTAGCGCCACCGGGCACTTTTGTTACTGATTCCGCGTCGCTCTCAGCAGCGTCTCCAGCGGATACACCGCCGCAATCACCACCTCGTCCTGAACCTTCGCCGCGCTATCCAGCTCGCTCTGAATCGACGCGATCTCTTTATCGTCCAGCGTGCCCTGGCGCGCCACCAGATCCGTCAGCCTCAGGCCAATCGAGGCCAGCTTATCCACCTCCTGGATCACCGACTTCATCGCCTTCAGCTGATAGCTGTTTTCGCTAAGCGCCAGCGCGTCGCTGGTGTTGCTCTGCCAGCGGTTAAAGACGTGGCGCAGCGCGTCGGCGCTTTCCGTGTCTTCCGCATCGCTCACCAGGCGGTCCGCCCATTTGTGCATCTGGCGCACGGTGGCGCTTTCGGCGTTCAGCGCGTCCGCAAAGCGGTTGAGCGGTTCGAACTGATGATAATTTCCCGCCTGGAACTTCAGGTGCTGACGGGTGTAATACTGCGCGGGCTCTACCGCCTGCGCGAGGATCTGCAGCGGCAGCGTGTCGGCATTACCGGCGAGGCGCGTGAACTGCACCTGCTGCTGGGTATGCTGCTGCAGCCCGACCGACACCGTCGACCAGCTGTCCATCGCCTGCAGGCGGGTGTACATGTTGTCGACGTCGCTGACGTCCTTCGCCGACCATAAGCGTTCCGCCACCGCGAAGGCGCGCGGCCACAGGCGGATATCCAGCACCGGCGACACCACGTTTTCCGCCCACAGCGCGGCTTCGCCGCCGAGCAGGTTGGCCTGATTCGCCACGTCCGGCACCACCGGCGGAGTGCCTTTCGGCACCTCGTCCAGACGCGTGCCGCTAATCGGATAGCGGGTGTTCCCCACCAGGAAATAGCCGGTAAGCTTGTCGTTATCGACGGAGACCACCGGGCGCGTTTCGCCCATCCAGGTGTCGACGGTAAACGTGACCTGATTGTCGCCGCGCCATTCAATATCCTGCACCGCGCGGCGGGATTTCCCGGCAAAATCAATAAATCCGCGCCAGCCGGCATCCCCTTTCACCAGCGTGAAGCTCCCCTCCACCGGCTTGCCCTTCAGGCGCGGCATGGTGAAGGTCCAGATCTGGGCGCTGTCGGTGTCTGCAATCACGTCCACGCCGTTCAGCCCCTGCGGGACAATTTCGTTGCGATAGTGATAGGCGGTGGACTGGGGCTGGTCGAGATAGAAGCCCGTCGAGAGAATCCCTTTGTAGCCGTTCTGCGCGACCTGCCCCAGCGCGTCCTGCCCCTGCCAGGACTGGATCAGAATGCTTTTCGGCAGGTCGGGATGGTAGATCTCGTCCCAGCCGACCATCTGCCGGTGGTGTTTCTCGAGGATCGTCTCCAGCCTGCGGTTGAAATAGGCCTGCAGCGCGTGGCTGTCCGCCAGCCTGTTGTCGCGCATGAAATTCTGGATCGCGGCGTTCGCTTTCCACTGGCTGTCGTCTACCTCATCGCCGCCGATGTGCAGATACGGATCGGGGAAGATCGCCGCCAGTTCGCTGACCATCGCGTCGGCAAAGGCGTAGGTTGCGTCTTTTGTCGGATCCAGCACCGGCTTCAGCACGCCCCAGTGTCGCTCCATAGCGTACGGCCCCGGGGCGCTCATCAGCTCCGGATAGGCCACGGCAATCGCCGAGGCGTGGCCCGGCATGTCGATCTCAGGCACCACGCGAATGCCGCGCTCGGTAGCATAACGCACCACCTCGCGCATCTGTTCAGGCGTGTAGAACAGCCCGTCGCTGGCAAGCTGCGTCAGCTTAGGGTAGCGCTTCGAGCTGAAGCGCCAGCCCTGATCGTCGGTCAGGTGCCAGTGCAGGACGTTGAGCTTCGCCGCGGCCATGCCGTCGATCTGGCGCTTGATATCCGGCAGCGGGATAAAGTGGCGCGCCGAGTCCAGCAGCAGCCCGCGCCACGGGAAGCGCGGCGAATCTTCAATGGTGACCCACGGCAGCGAGGTGTTTTCCGCTCCGTTCTGCATCAGCTGGAGCAGCGTTTCCATAGCGCGCAGCGCGCCGAAGCGGGTGTTGGCGGAGATATCGACGCCGTTGGCGTCCACTGTGAGCTTATAGCTTTCATCGCTGTCCGGCAGCGGCTGCGGCTTGACCTTTTTGGCAATCGCGATGCGGATGGTCGGTTTGTCCGGCTTTTCAGCCTGCGGCTGCAGCGTCCAGCCGGTTTGCAGGGCAATGCGCTGGCGCAGGCGGTTGACGGCGTCACCGAGATCGTCGCCGCTGACGCTAATAGATACGTTGTTGCTGAGCACCAGCGCGCCCTGGGTCGTCGGGCGTTCGACCTTGGCAGGCCAGGGCATTAAGGGGAGATCGCCTGCCGGAGCGGCAAAGGCAGAGGCGCCGAGCATCAGCCCGGCGGTTAAGAGACTGTACCGTAACATGAATGTTCCTTATCTGACGGGCCAAATAAAGGCAAAACATTCTGTTAACATGCGCTCAATTTGTCGTCAAGCGAATGCGCCGACGGAGATCACAGGTTGTTGAATTTGGGAGGAAAGCCAGCTGCCGGGTGGCGGCTTCGCCTTACCCGGCCTACGTTGGGATCGTAGGCCCGGTAAGCGCAGCGCCACCGGGCTTGCCGTTACTGCCACCCGTACCGACGCGCATAGAATCCTTTCACCATCTGCGTCAGCACCATGTAGCCCGCGAGGATCGCCACCAGCCAAGGGAAGTAGCTCAGCGGCAGCGCCTGCAGCTGCAGGTAGCTCGCCAGCGGCGAGAACGGCAGCGCGATACCGAGCGCCATCACAATCCCCGTCATCACAATCAGCGGCCATGCGGCGCGGCTCTGGATGAACGGAATGCGGCGGGTGCGGATCATGTGCACGATCAGCGTCTGCGACAGCAGGCCTACCACGAACCAGCCGGACTGGAACAGCGTCTGATGTTCCGGGGTGTTGGCGTGGAACACAAACCACATCAGGCAGAAGGTCAGGATGTCAAAGATGGAGCTGATCGGCCCAAAGAACAGCATAAAGCGCCCCAGATCCGCCGGGTTCCAGTGCTGCGGCTTCTGGATCTGCTCGTCGTCCACGTTATCAAACGGGATCGCCACCTGAGACACGTCGTACATCAGGTTCTGGATCAGCAGATGCAGCGGCAGCATCGGCAGGAACGGCAGAAACGCGCTCGCCACCAGCACGCTGAAGACGTTACCGAAGTTGGAGCTGGCGGTCATTTTGATGTACTTGAGCATGTTGGCAAAGGTACGGCGACCTTCGATCACGCCCTCCTCCAGCACCATCAGGCTCTTTTCCAGCAGTATGATATCCGCCGCCTCGCGGGCGATGTCCACCGCGCCGTCCACGGAGATACCAATATCCGCCGCACGCAGCGCGGGCGCGTCGTTGATGCCGTCGCCCATAAAGCCCACCACGTGCCCTTCGCGACGCAGCAGGGTGACGATGCGCTCTTTGTGCATCGGCGTCAGGCGAGCAAACAGCGTGGTACCCTGGGCAAGCTTCGCCAGCTCGTCGTCAGAGAGATGTTCAATATCGCTCCCCACGACCACGTCGCCCGCGTCCAGCCCCACTTCATGGCACACTTTAGCCGCCACCAGCTCGCTGTCGCCGGTGAGGATTTTGACCGTGATGCCGCTCGCCTTCAGGGCCTTCAGCGCCGGGGCGGTAGTCTCTTTCGGCGGATCGAGGAATGCGATGTAACCCTCGAGGATCAGATCGGATTCGTCGATACGCTGATAGTCACCCTCGCGCGCGGGCAGGAACTTGCTCGCGACCGCCACCACGCGCAGCCCCTGACGGTTCAGGTTGTCGGTGACGCGCTTGATGCGGCGCAGCATGGTGTCGTCCAGCGGCACGATGTCGCCGTTATAGCGAACCTGCGTCGACACGTTGAGGATCTCCTGCAGCGCCCCTTTGCAGATCAGCTGATGCACGTCCGTCTGCTCGCTCACCACCACCGACATGCGGCGACGCTCAAAGTCGAACGGGATCTCATCCACCTTCTGCCAGCGGCCGGAGAGCGTGCGGGCGGACTCTTCATCCACCCCTTCCAGCACCGCGACGTCGAGCAGGTTTTTCAGCCCGGTCTGGTAGTGGCTGTTCAGCCACGCGCTGTGCAAGACGCGCTCGCTGGTTTTACCGGAGATATCGGTGTGGTTCTCCAGCACGATTTTATCCTGCGTCAGGGTGCCGGTTTTATCGGTGCAGAGGATGTCCATCGCGCCAAAGTTCTGAATGGCGTCGAGGTGTTTGACGATCACTTTCTGTTTAGAGAGCTTCACCGCCCCGCGCGCCAGCGTGGAGGTGACGATCATCGGCAGCATTTCAGGCGTCAGGCCAACGGCCACGGAGAGCGCGAACAGCGCCGCTTCCCACCAGTCGCCCTTGGTGTAGCCGTTGATCAGCAGCACGATCGGCGTCATCACCATCATAAAGCGGATCAGCAGCATGCTGACGCGGCCAATCCCTTTCTGGAAGGCGTTCGGCTCGCTCTCCTGCTCGCTGACGCGCCCGGCAAGCTGACCAAACCAGGTGTTGCCCCCGGTGGCGGTGACAATCGCCTGCGCGGTGCCGCTGACCACCGTGGTGCCCATGAAGCACAGGGTGTCACACTCGAGCGGGTTCATCTGCTGCGGGTCGCGGCTGCGCGCCACCTTTTCAACGGGCAGGGATTCCCCGGTCAGGGAGGCCTGCGCGACGAACAGATCGCGCGCCTGGATGATGCGTAAATCCGCCGGGATCATGTCCCCCGCCGCCAGCTTCACCAGATCGCCCGGCACCAGCTGGTCGATAGGCAGCTCCACCCAGGCGTTTTCGCCGAGATCGTTAATCACGCGCGAGACGGTCGCGGTGTTGCTGACCATCGCCTTCAGGGCGTCCGCCGCTTTGGTGGAGCGCGCCTCCTGAATAAAGTTCAGCAGCGTGGAGATACCGACCATCAGGGCAATGACGCCTGCGGCAAACAGATCTTCCGTCGCGTAAGAGATGAGGCCGAGTACGGTCAGCAGCAGGTTGAACGGGTTGCGGTAGCAGAGCCACAGGTGTACCCACCACGGAGACGGCTTCTGCGCCGGGATCTGGTTATCGCCGTGCACGGCGCGGATTTTTTCCACTTCGGCCGCGTTTAGCCCTTCCGGGTGTCCGCCGAACGCGCGCCAGACTTCGTTTTCATCCATCGCCGCCGCGTTCAGGCAGCGTTCGGTCAGGGACGCGGGGATCGCCGCACCCGCCATGTTTTTGGCGTTTGGCAGCGGGTCGCGCTGAACAAGACGGTGTGGCAGGTGGCGGCTCAGCAGGGCCTGCAGCTGCCGGGTGATATTTTTAAACATAGGCATTCCTCCGCATCCGCAGGGGCGGACGCAGCATTTCCTTCAGGCGTGGCAAGGCCGTACCTGAGAGGCACTTAATTTTTCAAGCAGGAACGTTTAAGACGCTACTGCCTCACGCCGGTGAGACAGCAACAGGGCTGGCTTACCGGAAAGAACGTTTTCTCTCGCTCAGGAGAGGTGTGGGATCGGGATCCATGTGGCCTCCGGTAAGTAAAAAGTAGGGTGTCGCCGCGCAGTATAGGGATTTAAGCGTACCCTTTGTGACGATTCGGGCGGTATTATACCCCCCTGCAAATAAACCGAACGTAAACCAGACTTTGCCCATAGCGAAATCGCGCTATAGCATTAGGCTCAATTCACTACATCGTCGTTGTTACAGGGAATACAGCATGCAGAACCGCCTAACGATTAAAGACATCGCACGTTTAAGCGGCGTGGGGAAATCGACCGTCTCACGCGTGCTGAACAACGAAAGCGGCGTCAGCGAACGCACCCGCGAGCGCGTCGAGGCGGTCATGAATCAGCACGGTTTTTCTCCTTCCCGCTCCGCGCGCGCCATGCGCGGGCAGAGTGATAAGGTAGTCGCCATTATTGTCTCGCGTCTGGACTCTCTGTCTGAAAACCTCGCCGTGCAGACCATGCTGCCTGCCTTCTACGAGCAGGGGTATGATCCGATCATGATGGAGAGTCAGTTCTCTGTGCAGCTGGTTGAAGAGCATCTGGGTATGCTCCAGCGGCGCAACATTGACGGCGTGGTGCTGTTTGGTTTTACCGGGATTAAAGACGATATGCTGAAACCCTGGCAGCCTTCGCTGGTGCTGCTGGCGCGCGATGCCCACGGCTTTGCCTCCGTCTGCTATGACGACGAGGGCGCGATCATCACCCTGATGCAGCGCCTGTTTGACGAAGGCCATCGCCACATTAGCTTCCTCGGGGTACCGCACGCGGACGTCACCACCGGCAAGCGCCGCCACGAGGCCTACCTGACCTTTTGCAAAAACCACAATCTCTCCGCCGTGGCCTCCCTGCCGGGGCTGGGCATGAAGCAGGGCTACGAGCAGGTCGCCAGCGTCCTGACGCCGCAGACCACCGCGCTGGTGTGCGCCACGGATACCCTTGCGCTGGGTGCCAGCAAATATCTGCAGGAGCAGCGCATCGATAGCCTGCAGGTGGCGAGCGTCGGCAGCACGCCGCTGATGAAGTTCCTGCACCCGGAGATCATCACCGTCGATCCGGGCTACGCCGAGTCCGGCAGACAGGCCGCCGCGCAGCTGATCGAGCAGATCAACGGGCGTTCAGAGCCCCGTCAGATCGTTATTCCTGCTCGCCTTTCATAACCCCCGCAAATCAGTTTATTGTGATCTTCGCCCGATTTCGGGAACGTTCCCATTTTCGCCGTCACGCTGAAGGAGTAGGCTTGCGCTCAGGTCATTACACCCCCTAACCATCTGTCATGAGGTTTCATGATGAGTAAAGTCAAACAAGCAGATATCGATCGGTTGATCGTCCTGGTCGGCGGCCGCGAGAACATCGCCACCGTCAGCCATTGCATTACCCGCCTGCGCTTCGTGCTGAACGATCCGGCCAAAGCCAACCCGAAGGCCATTGAAGAACTTTCCATGGTTAAAGGCTGCTTCACCAACGCCGGGCAGTTCCAGGTCGTTATTGGTACCGAAGTGGGCGATTACTATCAGGCTCTGCTGGCAACCACCGGGCACTCCTCCGCCGATAAAGAGCAGGCGAAGAAGGCCGCGCGCCAGAATATGAAGTGGCACGAGCAGCTGATTTCCCACTTCGCGGAGATCTTCTTCCCGCTGCTGCCGGCGCTGATCAGCGGGGGCTTAATCCTGGGCTTCCGTAACGTCATCGGCGATGTGCCGATGAGCGACGGTAAAACCCTGGCGCAGATGTACCCGGCGCTGCAAAGCATCTACGACTTCCTGTGGCTGATTGGCGAAGCCATCTTCTTCTATCTGCCGGTCGGGATTTGCTGGTCCGCGGTGCGCAAGATGGGCGGTACGCCGATTCTCGGTATCGTGCTGGGCGTCACGCTGGTCTCTCCACAGTTAATGAACGCTTACTTACTTGGTCAGCAGGTGCCGGAGGTGTGGAACTTCGGCCTGTTTACCATCGCCAAAGTGGGCTATCAGGCGCAGGTTATTCCGGCATTGCTGGCCGGTCTGGCACTCGGCTTTATTGAAACGCGCCTGAAGCGCATCGTGCCGGATTACCTCTACCTGGTGGTGGTGCCGGTCTGCTCGCTGATTATTGCCGTGTTCCTGGCGCACGCCTTTATCGGTCCGTTTGGCCGCATGATTGGCGACGGCGTGGCTTTCGCGGTGCGTCACCTGATGACCGGCAGCTTCGCGCCAGTCGGTGCCGCGCTGTTTGGCTTCCTGTACGCCCCGCTGGTCATCACCGGCGTGCACCAGACCACGCTGGCGATTGATATGCAGATGATTCAAAGCCTCGGCGGCACGCCGGTCTGGCCGATTATCGCCCTGTCTAACATTGCGCAGGCCTCTGCGGTGACCGGCATCATCATCGTCAGCCGTAAGCACAACGAGCGTGAGATCTCCGTTCCGGCAGCCATCTCTGCCTACCTCGGCGTCACCGAACCGGCGATGTACGGTATCAACCTGAAATACCGCTTCCCGATGCTCTGCGCGATGATCGGTTCCGGTCTGGCGGGCCTGGTGTGCGGTCTGAACGGCGTGATGGCGAACGGGATTGGCGTCGGCGGTCTGCCGGGCATCCTCTCCATCCAGCCCGCTTACTGGCAGGTGTTTGCCCTGGCGATGGCCATCGCGATTATCGTCCCAATGGCGCTCACCACCGTGGTTTACCAGCGTAAGTTCCGTCAGGGCTCGCTGCAGATTGTTTAATTCTCTCTTTCGGGGCGCAGTTGCGCCCCTTCGCATTTGCAGGAACGTACTATGAATACCCTTCCTCACTGGTGGCAGAACGGCGTCATCTATCAGATTTACCCAAAGAGCTTCCAGGACACCACCGGCAGCGGCACCGGCGATCTGCGCGGCGTGACGCAGCGCCTGGACTACCTGAAAACCCTCGGCATCGACGCCATCTGGCTGACGCCGTTTTATATCTCCCCGCAGGTGGATAACGGCTACGACGTGGCGAATTACACCGCCATCGACCCGGCCTACGGCACGCTGGATGATTTCGACGAGCTGGTTGCCCGGGCGCACGAGCGCGGCATCCGCATCGTGCTGGATATGGTGTTTAACCACACCTCCACGCAGCACGCCTGGTTCCGCGAGTCGCTGAACAAAGCGAGCCCGTACCGCCAGTTCTACATCTGGCGCGACGGCACGCCGGAGCAGCTTCCCAACAACTGGCGCTCCAAGTTTGGCGGTAACGCCTGGCGCTGGCACGCCGAGAGCGAGCAGTACTATTTGCACCTGTTCGCTCCGGAGCAGGCGGATCTCAACTGGGAAAACCCGGCGGTGCGCGCCGAGCTGAAAAAAGTGTGCGAATTCTGGGCCGATCGCGGCGTGGACGGCCTGCGTCTGGACGTGATTAACCTGATTTCAAAAGACCAGGATTTCCCGGACGACAACATCGGAGACGGCCGCCGCTTCTACACGGACGGGCCGCGCGTTCACGAATATCTGCAGGAGATGAGCCGCGACGTCTTCACCCCGCGCAGCCTGATGACGGTGGGCGAGATGTCCTCGACCTCGCTGGAGAACTGCCAGCAGTACGCGTCGCTGGACGGCAGCGAACTGTCGATGACCTTTAACTTCCACCACCTGAAGGTAGACTACCCCGGCGGCGAAAAGTGGACGAAGGCGAAGCCTGACTTTGTGGCGCTGAAAACCCTCTTCCGCCACTGGCAGCAGGGGATGCACAACAAAGCCTGGAACGCGCTGTTCTGGTGTAACCACGATCAGCCGCGCATCGTGTCGCGCTTTGGTGACGAAGGGGAATACCGCGTTCAGGCCGCGAAGATGCTCGGCATGGTGCTGCACGGTATGCAGGGCACGCCGTATATCTATCAGGGCGAAGAGCTGGGGATGACCAACCCGCACTTCAGCCGCATCACCGACTATCGCGACGTGGAAAGCCTGAACATGTTCGCGGAACTGCGGGCCAGCGGCCGCGAGCCGGACGAGTTGCTGGCGATTCTGGCGAGTAAGTCTCGTGATAACGGACGAACCCCAATGCAGTGGGACGCGTCGCACAATGCGGGCTTTACCGAGGGCGAGCCGTGGATTGGCGTCTGCGATAACTACGAAACCGTGAACGCCCGCGCGGCGCTGGACGACCCGGATTCGGTGTTCTACACCTACCAGTCGCTGATTAGCCTGCGTAAAACCCTGCCGGTGCTGACGTGGGGAGATTATGAAGACCTCCTGCCGGAACACCCTTCTCTTTGGTGCTATCGTCGTCAGTGGCAGGGACAGACGCTGATAGTGGCGGCAAACCTGAGCCATACGCCTCAGGAATGGCAGACAGACGCTCTCAGCGGTCAGCCGCAGGTGCTGATGAGTAACTACCCGGCACCGCAAACGACGACGCTGCGTCCGTTTGAAGCGGTCTGGTGGCTACAGCAGTAACATTCCCGCCGGGTGCCGCCCAGCACCCGGCTTATTTTACTGTTTTTGTTGAATAATTAATCAGATTTTTCTCGCACGCCTTTACAATCGCTGAAGCGCCCGCCGTTTGTACTCTCGTCTTTTTACTTTGTTCTGCATCAAATAAAACGCAAACATGTTTGATGCAAATCACTATATGTAGCACTTAAAATGCACGCCGACCCAACATCTTGTATTTATCGTCTACTATTCCAACAACAAGACGGCGCTTACCCTGGCCGGAATTGTGGATAACACGAGCTGGGAACGCGGGAAGTCTTTGGCCCGGCGGGGAATACGCCCGGTGAATACTTCTCCACCTTTGTGGATAACCTGTTTTCAAAAAATGGAGTGATCATGACACCGCATGTGATGAAACGTGATGGCTGTAAAGTGCCGTTTAAATCAGAGCGCATCCAGGAAGCCATTCTGCGTGCAGCTAAAGCAGCGGGAGTCGATGACGCAGATTACTGCGCCACCGTCGCAGAAGTCGTTAGCAGCCAGATGAACGAACGCAGCCAGGTCGATATCAACGAGATCCAGACCGCGGTTGAGAACCAGCTGATGGCGGGGCCTTACAAGCAGCTGGCGCGCGCCTACATTGAGTACCGTCACGATCGTGACGTGCAGCGTGAGAAGCGCGGTCGTCTGAACCAGGAGATCCGTGGCCTGGTGGAGCAGACCAACTCCGCCCTGCTCAATGAAAACGCCAACAAAGACAGTAAGGTGATCCCGACCCAGCGTGACCTGCTGGCCGGTATCGTCGCCAAACACTATGCCCGTCAGCACCTTCTGCCGCGCGACGTGGTATCGGCGCACGAGCGCGGCGAGATCCACTACCACGACCTCGACTATTCGCCGTTCTTCCCGATGTTCAACTGCATGCTGATCGACCTGAAGGGCATGCTGACCCACGGTTTTAAAATGGGTAACGCCGAGATTGAACCGCCTAAGTCGATCTCCACCGCCACCGCCGTCACCGCGCAGATTATCGCCCAGGTCGCCAGCCACATTTATGGCGGCACCACGATAAACCGCATTGATGAAGTGCTGGCCCCGTTCGTGACGGCAAGCTTCAACAAGCATCGTAAAACGGCCGAAGAGTGGCAGATCCCGGACGCTGACGGCTACGCGCACTCCCGCACCGAGAAAGAGTGCTACGACGCCTTCCAGTCGCTGGAATATGAAGTGAACACGCTGCACACCGCCAACGGCCAGACGCCGTTTGTGACCTTCGGCTTTGGTCTGGGCACCAGCTGGGAATCACGCCTGATCCAGCAATCCATCCTGCGCAACCGCATTTCCGGCCTCGGCAAAAACCGCAAAACCGCGGTGTTCCCGAAACTGGTGTTCGCTATCCGCGACGGCCTGAACCACAAGTTTGGCGATCCGAATTACGACATCAAACAGCTGGCGCTGGAGTGCGCGAGCAAGCGCATGTATCCGGACATCCTGAACTACGATCAGGTCGTCAAAGTGACCGGTTCGTTTAAAACGCCTATGGGCTGCCGCAGCTTCCTCGGCGTGTACGAAAACGAAAACGGCGAGCAGATCCACGACGGACGCAACAACCTGGGCGTCATCAGCCTGAACCTGCCGCGCATCGCGCTGGAGGCCAAAGGCAATGAAGCTGAATTCTGGAAACTGCTGGATGAACGCCTGCAGCTGGCGCGTAAAGCGCTGATGACCCGCATTGCGCGTCTGGAAGGGGTCAAGGCCCGCGTGGCGCCGATCCTCTATATGGAAGGGGCCTGCGGCGTGCGCCTGAAGGCGGACGATGACGTGTCGGAGATCTTCAAAAACGGTCGCGCGTCCATTTCGCTGGGCTATATCGGCATTCACGAGACCATCAACGCCCTGGCGGGCGATACGCATATGTACGATAGCGAGGCCCTGCGCGAAAAAGGCATCGCCATCGTTCAGCGCCTGCGCGACGCGGTTGACCAGTGGAAAGAGGAAACCGGCTACGGGTTTAGCCTCTACAGCACGCCGAGCGAGAACCTGTGCGACCGCTTCTGCCGTCTGGACACCGCCGAGTTCGGCATTGTCGAAGGCGTGACCGACAAAGGGTATTACACCAACAGCTTCCACCTCGACGTGGAGAAAAAGGTGAACCCGTACGACAAGATCGACTTCGAAGCGGCGTATCCGCCGATCGCCAGCGGCGGGTTCATCTGCTACGGCGAGTATCCGAACATTCAGCACAACCTGAAGGCGCTGGAAGACGTGTGGGATTACAGCTATCAGCACGTGCCGTATTACGGGACCAACACGCCAATCGACGAGTGCTACGAGTGCGGCTTTACCGGGGAGTTCGAGTGTACGAGCAAAGGCTTCACCTGCCCGAAATGCGGCAACCACGACGCGGCCCGCGTCTCCGTGACCCGTCGCGTGTGCGGCTATCTCGGCAGCCCGGACGCGCGTCCGTTTAACGCCGGCAAGCAGGAAGAGGTGAAGCGCCGCGTGAAGCATTTGGGGAATGGGCAGATCGGGTAAGTTCTGCGTAGGGTTCTCACCCTACCCCTCTCCCTCAAGGGAGAGGGAACCGATCGAGCACATTTGTTATTCCTGCCACCGGTTTTCTCCCTCTCCCTGTGGGAGAGGGCCGGGGTGAGGGCATCAGGTTAACGCTATGAATTTCCATCAATACTACCCCGTCGACATCGTCAACGGCCCCGGCACCCGCTGCACCCTGTTTGTTTCAGGCTGCGTCCACGAATGCCCCGGCTGCTACAACAAAAGCACCTGGCGTCTGAACTCCGGCATGCCGTTTACCGCTGAGATGGAAGACAAGATCGTCAACGACCTGAACGACACGCGCATTCACCGTCAGGGGATCTCACTTTCCGGCGGCGACCCCCTGCACCCGCAAAACGTGCCGGATATCCTGAAGCTGGTGAAGCGCATTCGGGCAGAGTGTACGGGAAAAGATATCTGGGTCTGGACAGGCTATAAGCTGGAAGAGCTGAACGCGCAGCAAATGGAAGTGGTGGATCTGATTAACGTCCTGGTCGACGGCAAGTTCGTGCAGGATTTAAAAGACCCGGCGCTGATTTGGCGCGGCAGCAGCAACCAGGTTGTGCACCATCTGCGGTGAGCGTTAGAGCCGTTTGTTTGCATCATGATAAACGGCTGCTTTCTCTCTCTTACCGATAGCGATAACGAATACCGTTACAACGTTGTCCTGAACCTGATAGACCAAACGATAACCCTGCGATCGGAGTTTTATTTTGTAGCAATCCGGTAGACCATGCAGGCGGGCCGATTCGACCCTGGGGCTCACCAACACGTCCGCAAGTTTTTTCTTAAACTGGTCTTTTACAGTCTCCCCCAACTTACTCCACTCCTTTAACGCCCTCGGATCAAATGCCAGTTCATAAGTCATCCAGACTAACCTTAATTCCCTTTTGCGGATTAGCCAGCCGATCCCGGACTGCCTGTATCAGTTCATCTTCACTGTCGCTAATGGTGACCGTTTTCACGGGCATGCGCCCTGTTTCAGCTACGTACTGAAACAGTAATCGCACGGCTTCCGTTGGGGTGATATTGAGTTTTTCCAGCACGGCATAAGCCTCGTTTTTGAGTTTGTCATCCAGACGGACGTTCAGCGTGGCCATTATGCCTCCGGTAAAATCGAATGTGTATTGCAGTTTAGCATTACATTCGCATTACATCGAATTCTGGATAACGCCTCTCAAAATCGGCTCAAACTCTCCATTGCTACCGCCTTAAACTCGGCAAAATCTCCGCAGCCACACAGCCGCGACATCGCCCGTTCACGCAGGAAGGTGACGAAGATATCGTAAATCGCCATCGCCTCTTCGTACTCGCTTTTGCTGATGGCGAGCAGGAAGATAACGTGCGCGGTTTCGTCGCCCCACTGGACGCCGTGCGGGGCGAGCACGGTATAGACTACCGTTTTCTGCGCCAGCAGGCCGAGAGAGTGCGGGAGCGCAATGCCGTCGCCGAGCATGGTGCTGACGATGGCCTCACGCTCGACGACGGAATCCAGGAACTCCGCGCCGACAAACCCCTCGCCTTCAAGCTGCGCGCACAGCTCACGAAACAGCGTTTGCTGATCAACGGGCGTGTCGATAATGCGAAAATGGGCCGCGTCGAAGTATTTATCCAGCATCCACGGGCGGGTGCGGTCCACCAGCACCAGCTTGCCGATCTGCTCTAACTGATAGTCGGTCGGGAACGGGGCAATCGTCACCACCGGTTTGGACTTTTCGCTGACGCGGGCGGTGGCGATCACAAAGTCTTCGCCAATCGTTTCCGCCAGCTCGTACTCGCGCAGGGTGAGCGTGCGCGTGACCTCAATCTGCGGGTATTTGCGCTGCAGCACCGCCTCAATCATGCGGACCATGGCATTACCGGCGTCGCACACCAGCAGCACGCGCGGCTGGCGCTGGTAGCCGATGTTGTAGTGACGCTCCAGCCCGACGCCAATATGCAGCACCAGGAAGCCAATCTCGTTTTCGCTGATCACATACGGCGTGTATTTGCCCCAGCTCGATACCGCCGCCAGGGTCATATCCCACGCCATCGGGTAGTGCTGCTTGATGTTATCCAGCAGCGGGTTGGGGATCATGATTTGATACCGCACGCGGGTGATCATCGTCTTGATGTGCGTGAGCAGGTCCGCGTGCAGCTGCTCGTCGCTGAGCAGGTTGTAGTTATAGTGGGTGTTAATGTAGCGCAGGATGTAGTTGACCAGCGCTTCGTCGTCGTCGGCATTGATGGCGCTCGGGGCAATCTCCTGGATCTGCCGCGCCGCAATGTGCACGCAGAGCCAGCTCTCCTCCGAAGGTGAAAGCGCTTTGCCCGCCAGCTGCTGGATAGTGACGGCGATATCCTTCGCCGCCTCTCGCACGTTCTCTTCCACGTCTTCGGCGTGGAATTCCGGCAGCGGATAGCCCTCGCTGATGCGCCGCACCGACACCGCGCAGTACAGGCGCAGGAACAGTTCGCCTTCATCGGTCAGACGGATGTGATGACGCGTCAGCGCCTCGTGCAGCACGGGCACCATCTGCTCCGCCACGCCTGCATTCAGCGCCACGTCGGTCACCAGCGGGTTCAGGCTGTCCTGCTGCGCCAGCTCCCAGAGCAGATCGGTCAGGCAGGCGCGGGTCGACATCTCGCTGCCAAACAGCTTCATGCCGTGGCGCGGACGCGTTTCCAGCGTCAGGTTATAGCGATGGAACCACTCGCGGACTTCAGCCATGTCGCTTTGCAGCGTGGCGCGGCTGACGAACCACTCGTCCGCCAGGTCCTCAAGCTTAAGAGAAAATGCCGAGGTGAGAAAACGCACCACCAGATAGTGTACGCGCTCCGGCCCGGTCCGGGGAATACGCAGCGCGCGCGGGTGGGATGCCTGCAGCTGCTGGTAGCGCTGGGCATCATCAATTTTAAGCTGATAGCCGTTGCCCCGGCTCAATATAAACTGCGCGCCGTGGCCTGCCAGCAGCGCGTTCAGGGCGGTGATATCGGCACGGACGGTTCGCGTGGAGACCGACAGCCGCTGCGCCAGTTCGTCCTGCGGCAGCGTCTCGTTTTGCAACAGATCGAACAGTTGCGCTAAACGTTGGTTCGGAAATCGCACGGGTTTGTCCTCTTACGGCTTAAGGTGAAATGACCATCTGGGATGGGCTGCCGACCGGTGTGTAGTCTGGCTCGAAGCTCAATTTGCCGTCCTGCGCCACGCGGAAACGGGTGATGTTGTCGCTGCGCTGGTTCATGACGTACAGCCAACGCCCTTGCTTATCAAGCGTCAGGGTGCGCGGATAGTCGCCCCGCGTCCACACGTCGTCCTGATGCGTCAGCGTGCCCTCCGCTGTTACGGTAAAGTGCCCGATGCTGTTATGCAAACGGTTAGCCACATACAGCTGTTTACCGTCGGCGCTTAATGCCAGCCCGGCAGCAAAGCTGGTGCCTTTGTAACCTTCCGGCAGGGCTGAAAGCGTTTTGCCCTCTTTCAGGGTGCCGTTGGCGCTCACGGTATAGTGGGTGAGCGTAGACGCCTCTTCGTTAATCAGCCACAGGGCATCGCCTTTGGGCGTAAAGACAAAGTGGCGCGGCCCGGCGCCTTTTGAGGAGGCGCTGATAAACGGCGGATCGTTCGGCGTCAGCTTCCCTGTTCGATCGTCAAAACGGTACTGGTAGAGGCGATCCAGCCCAAGATCGGTGGAAAAGACGTATTTCCCGCTCGGATCGGCGGCGATCATGTGCGCGTGGGGGCCGTTATGATCGCTGATGGCAAAGCTGCCCTCCGCTGCCGCTTCCGGCTTCGCCGCGCCCGCTTCGCCTTGATCCTGATGAGTGTCCGTGACCTCACCCAGGCTGCCGTCTGCGTTGACCGGTAAAACGGCAATCGATCCGCTGACGTAGTTCGCCACCAGCAGGTGCTGGCCGTTCGGCGTCAGGGAAAGATACACCGGCCCCGCACCGCCGGAGGCCACCTGATTCAGCTCGCTCAGCGCGCCGTTATCCCCCATCCGCAGCGCCTGCACCACGCCCTGCTCCACTTCGCTTGCCAGATAGAGCGTTTTGCCGTCGTGCGAGACGGCCAGCTGCGCGGCGTTCGGCAGCTTGCTCACCAGCGTTTTATTCGCCAGCGCGCCGCTTTGCGGGTCAACGGTAAAGCGGTACAGCCCTTCGCCGTTGGGGTTGTAGGTGCCCACCCAGGCGTACTGCGTCTGGGCGATGGCGGTGGTGGCGAACATTGAGAGTGAAGCAACAAGCAGGGTACGGGTGTGCATGGTGGCTCCTTCAGGTGTGTGCGGTAAGGTTTTGTTCTACTTAACCAGCTTCTTCGTCATCGCAAACAGCGTACGCACGTCTTCCGGGCGCGTATCGCCGCTGGCCTTGTCGATAATCGAGCTGTAGATATGCGGGATGATTTTGCTCACGCCCGCGTCGAGGGCGATCTGCAGGATCTCCTCATAGTTTTCCAGATCGATACCTCCGGTCGGCTCGAGCCAGAAGTCGTGACGGGCGCAGGCTTCCGCCACCGCTTTGTACTCGTCACGGCACTTCAGGCCGCCCATCGGGAAGTATTTGATGGAGCTGCCGCCGAAATCTTTCAGTAGGGCAATCGCGGTTTCAACCGGTACGATGCCGTCAGGCGCGTTGCTGCTCAGCGGGCCGGTGGAGATTTTGACCATCCCGACGGTGCCGGTCGGCGAGACCAGACCGTTAACCACCGATTCATTCTGCCCCAGCAGCGCGCGGCTGGTGGCCACGCCGGTGAACACCTGGTTGACGTGCTGCGGCTGCACCTGACGGGAGATTTCGCTCACCATCGCCGACTGGTTCGGATCCCCCGCGCCGAGGCCTACGGAGAGCGCGTTATCAATCAGCGCGGCATATTCACGCATATCAGCAACGGCGCTCGCCACGTCCGGGTAATTTTTGGAGAGCACGCCCACCAGCACATGACCTTCCGCCGCCTCGTAAATGGCGCTGGCGTTGGCTTTCGATCCTGCCAGCACGTTCAGGCAGACGCGGTTACGGTAAAAGTTGGGGGTCAGTTTCATGCTTTTTTCTCCTGTCCTAATACTTCGCTAATGCGGCGGTACACGATGTTCAGCTGGTCAGCGTTCACGCTGCGCACGTCCGCCTCGATAATCCCTTCGTTGGCCTTGTAGCCGCGGAAGTAAATGGCGTATTCACCCTGTTTCAGCTTCGCCACCAGATCGCCCGTGCCGACGCCCGTTGCGGCTTCGTCGAACTTAATCTCGGTGCGCGCGATATCGCGACCGGCGCTGTCCCAGACCACGCGCGCGGTCACGCCGTTCAGGGTATTGAGCGCCTCGATAAACGGCGTCATCTTCGCCACCATCTCGGCCCCGCTCTCTTTGGTGGCCGTCAGGTAGTGCTCGATGGCGCAGGTCAGACCAAGAATGCCCTCTTTCCCGACCTTCATCGCGCGGCCGATGCCCGCGGTCTGACGCTTCACCCACTCAACGTACTGGGTTTTGCCGATCACCAGCCCGCTGGTTGGCCCTTCAATCGCCTTCGCGCCGCTGTAGATCACCAGATCGGCGCCGGATCGGTAGTACGCGTGCAGATCTTCTTCCGCCGCCGCATCGACGATCAGCGGGAGATCGTGCTTGCGCGCGACCACCGCCGCCTGCTCGACGCTGAGCATGCTTTTCTGTACGCAGTGGTGCGATTTGATGTAGAGGATCGCCGCGGTGCGCGGAGTGATCGCCGCCGCCAGCTGATCGGCAGAGCATTCGTTGGCGTAGCCCGCCTCCACCAGCTTGCCGCCGCCCAGCGCCACCATGGTGCCCACCGGTGCGCCAAAGTTCACGTTGTGGCCTTTCGGCAGGACGATTTCGTTGTTCTCAATCGGGGTCACGTGCAGGTTTTCCAGCAGCCAGTCGCTGTCTTTCACCAGCACCGCCGCCACGGACTGGGCAATACCCGCCGACGCGCAGGAGACCACCGTCGCGCCTTCCACATCCAGCAGCTTCGCGATGTATTCCCCGGTTTTGTTGACCAGATCCTTCATCTCAAAATAGTGATTCATGCCGTCCATCGCCGCCTGCACCACTTCCGGGCGCGGGGTGGAGACGCCCAGCGCCGTCATGCGGCCAGAGGTGTTGATAACCTGCTTTAAGTTGTACTTCTCATAAATCGAAGGCATGTTCCGTGCTCCCTTGTTCGGTCATGTAGCCCTTGCCCGCGCGGATCGCGGCAAGCGGCACCAGAATGTGTTCAGCCTGCAGGCTGTCGTTTTCGGCATCCGTCAGCACCGTCGGCTGGCGTTTAATCGTGAACAGCGTCAGGTCGGCGTCGAGGCCCGGCTGAATGCGGCCTTTGCGCGCCAGGCGCAGGCCGTCGGCGGCGTTCGCGGTCACGCAGTCAATCACCTGCGGCAGCGACATGCCGATGGCGAGGAATTTCGACATCACGCTTGCCAGCGAGCCGACCGGGCCGTTGATGCGGTTGCGGCAGTAGATATCCGAGCTGATGGTGTGCGGCAGAATGCCCATCGCGATGGCGCGTTTCGCCACGTCGAAGCTGAAGCTCGCCGTACCGTGGCCGACGTCCAGACGCACGCCGCGCTTCAGGGCGGAGGTGATGGAGGCGCGCAGCTCGCCGGAGGGCGTCAGAATGCGGTTGGGTTTGCCGTTGTAGCAGTGGGTGATAATGTCGCCGGAGCTCAGCAGTTCGGCAATTTCGTCGAGGTTCGGCGGGTTGTTGCCAATGTGCACCATCAGCGGCAGATCGCCGTTCTCTTTCTGGATAGCTTTGGCGCGCTCCAGCGGCGTAATGCCGTTTTCACCGACCACGCTGCTGCTCATGCGCGCCTTCAGGCCGACGATAAAATCAGGGTGGCGCTTCACCGCCTGCTTCACCGCGTCGGCGTCAATATTCGCCATGTTGGCCAGCTCGTTCTGAGCGATCAACCCCACCCGGGAAATGTTCAGCAGGGCAAACACCTCGGTAGAGGCCCTGCGGGTGATTTCGTAGAAATCGTCCACGTCGTCGGCGCCGGTGCTGCCCGCGTCCACCACGGTGGTCACGCCGGTGGCAATGCCCACGCTGTCCGGCTCGTCGTGGTAAATCGGGGAGTTCGGGTAGCAGTGAACGTGGGAGTCAATCCAGCCTGCGCTGACGAACACGTCGCCGTTCAGCTCAACCGTTTTATGCGCGGGGGCGTCAATGTCGCCCAGCGCCGCGATCTTCCCGTCCTGAATGGCGATATCGGTCAGGGTATCGTCGGCAAGGCGCGCACGGCGCAGGAGTAAATCAAACATGAGGATCTCCTGATAAGGCGGGCGCCTGAGCGCCCGCGGGTATTAAAGGGCGACCGGGAACAGCCAGCCCAACAGCATTGCGCCGAGAATGGCGCCACCGGTGATCGGCTTCTGCCAGATGTAGAACACCAGCGCACCCAGCAGGGAACCGACGCCGATAGGAATGGAGGCGGTCATGGCGCTGAGGATAATCAACGGCCCGAGGAAGCGGCCGGAGGCGTTACCCGCGCCCATCATCACGTCCGCACCGTAGGTGGAGTTGCTCTGGTTGATGGTGAACTTACGCGCCAGGATAATGACGTAGCCAATCGCCAGACCAATCACCAGGCCGGTAATCAGCGCGGCAATGAAGTTGGTCACCGGGAACATGATGCCAGCGCCCAGCAGCAGCGCCGGAACGCCAAGACCGACGCCAGTCTGGATCGCACCGCCGATATCGAGAATACCCACCAGCGAGCCTTCGATAATACGGGCGAACAGGAAGCTCGCGCCGAACGCCGCGACCGCGCCGTAGACGCCGGTATCGATCCCCGCCTTCAGCATCGCCACGAAGGCCACTTCGTTAAACGCGCCGATGCCGTAGAGGTAGTACATGTGCGTCCCGGCGAAGACGCCGGAGGAGAGCAGGCCAACGAAGATCGGGAACGACCAGTCGGCATACCAAAAACCTTTATTCTGTTCCATTTAGAGGCTCCTGTTATTTACCGCTGAGCGAGTTGTGGATCATGTCGAGCCAGTTCGGCACGGTCAGATGGAAGGATTCGATCATCTTCATGTCGAAGCCGCGGAAGAAGCCGCTCAGCACGAAGAGCAGGACGATCGCCGCCATCATCACTTTGGTGACGTGGTTCCAGCCGCTCTCTTCCACGCCTTTACCGATCAGGATCCCCAGCACCAGGCCCGGTACGGCGTTGCCCATGATCAGCTGCGCCGCGCCGCCAAAGATGGTGGCCCAGAAGCCCGATTTTTTACCCGCGTCGATGGCCGCCAGCCAGAAGATCACCGGCATGACGGTGTTCACCAGCAGGTTTGCCGCAGGCACAAGCACCTTGACGGCAGTGACCTGGAGCGCTGCCGGAACGGAGGAGGCGGTCAGGTTCAGGAAGGTGACGACGAGCATACCGATCACGCCGCAGGCAATCGCCATTTTGCGGGGATCGTGCAGCGTTTCGCCGACGTTACGGTTTTTGATCATCAGTGCAGCAGCACCCCAGTTCGGGATGATGCGGTGGTCAACGTCCTGTGTGAAGGCACCTGCGGCCACGGAAGAGGCCCAGGCGTTAAAGAAGAAACCTAACCCAAAGGAGAAGTGGGATGCCGGATCCCCTTCACAGGAGTTCAGTTCCCCCAACGTACGAAACGCGCCCATACCCTGAGTGGTAGGCGCATGAAACATGCGTGCAGCCCCGGCTCCGACACCGACGCCAACCAGGCCGCCAATGATGAGCGATTTTATTAATATAATTAAGAACATCAGTCTGCCCTTTTATGAATAATCAGCGTTGCGTGACGAAATCCACCTGGTCAAGATTGATAGCGGTCACGTTGACGGTCACATCCAGCTCCACGCTGTAGGTGCGTCTTTCCCGGCGCAGAAAGAAGAACAGAAACGCTTCTTTACGCACCGCTTCTTGCGCCTGAACGACCTGCACATCCTGTGGCTCAATACGCAGTAAGATATGCGGTGAGGCTTTCATCACCGCGGCCTGAACGTGGTTGAGCGCGTCGGCAAAGGCGCGCGCTTTGGCGTCGCCTTTCCCCTTCACTCTCACCGTGGTTGTGAACTGTTCTTTCATGCTTATGCGCCGTATTTCTTCTGCCACGCCTGTACCAGACGCTCGCCCAGCTCTTCTTTATCCATAAAGCCAAAGCCCAGCACGTTGCAGCCTTCGTTGATGGCGGTCACGCCCTCTTCCACGGAACGCATGCCGTATTTGGCCTTGTAGCCATATTTGGTTTGGGCCGTGATGGCACCCGCGCCGCCGCTGCCGCAGAAGGAGATGCCGAAGGTGGCGTTTTCCGCCTTCATCATGTCGCCCAGCTTCATGTCCGCCGCCATGCCCGGCACAACCACCGCGCGTCCACCTGCTTTTTCCACACCGGCAGCCACTTTCTGACCTTTACCCAGGCGATCGCCAATCACGACTGTAATCTGTTCCATGTGTTGCTCCTTAAAGGTTGTCTTTCGCGACTTCAAAGTGAACGGAGAGCAGCCAGGCTTCTTCATCAGGAAGATTGCCAAACTGCGCGACCACTTCACGGGCGAGCCGCATTGAATCCGGTGAAATTTCGTCAAACAGCTCTGCTTCAACCTCCGGCAGCGGCTCGCCGGTCACGGACCGGTGCGCCATTGCGCGCACGTGGGAGGTGAGCATCTGCTCCTGTACCGCATTGGGGATGATGTTGTTCCGGGCCAGCAGGGCATAAACCTGCTGCAGCATGGTGTTCGCGAGCTGTTCTGTTTGCTCCGCCTGTTCCCCAACGTCGTTCATTACCGCTCCGTTAATCACTGGTCTTACCCCGTTAATGGCTCTGGAATAAAACTAACGTTGGGGAGGAATTGTTTGTAGCGAGTTGTTTTCCACTTCGAAGTGGAAAGGCGAGCCGCAGCAGTGATCTGTGCCACATAAATGCGGTGAATCTGGATTAATAACGGTATTTGTGTGATGAATATCACGTATTCCAGCGGCGAAACGCGCGCCGGGGAAGCGAAAACGTTCAGGGGTAGTAACGCAAAAATGTGATGGCGATAGGGTTTACTTATTACCGCGTAAAAAAAACGGGAGCCACTGGCCCCCGCTGTTTGTTTGTCAGATGCGCGATCGGTTAACGGTATTTCTGGTGATACGTGTTGCGGGTCGTCGCAAACTGCTCGGCCGCCGCCTGGGCTTCCTTCACTTTGCCTTCGTTAACCAGCTTCAGCGCGCCGTCGATCTGGCCGACCAGCACGTCAAAGCCGTGGCGATAGTCTTTCATCTCTGCGCTGTCTGCCGCTTTGCTTTCCAGCTTCGGAGGCGTCGCTTTTTGTGCGTCCAGCGCCGCTTCACGCATTTTGGTCAGCGCGTCTTTCATTTCAGCCGCATTGTCCGTTTTCTGCACCACCTTCAGGTTTTGACCGAGGATGCCCATGTCGTCTTCAAGATCGGCAGCAAACGCAGAAGATCCAAGAACCAGCGTTGAAGCCGCGACGATCGCTAACAGATGTTTACGCATTGCTCACTTCCTTTTTTATTATTAAAACGCCTTAACGGGTATTACTGGCCGGCGATTTTCATTTCCGGCAGAAGTACAGAACCACACTGTATATTGCTACGTGTTTCAATATCGTTACCGACCGTAACGATATTGCGCCACATGTCCTTCAGGTTGCCGGCAATCGTGATCTCGCTTACCGGATACTGGATTTCGCCGTTTTCTACCCAGAAGCCCGCCGCGCCGCGAGAGTAGTCGCCGGTGATGCCGCTTACGCCCTGCCCCATCAGTTCCGTGACGACCAGGCCGGTGCCCATCTCTTTCAGCATCTGCTCAAAGTTCAGGCCCTGCCCGGCAATGCGCCAGTTGTGAATGCCGCCCGCGTGTCCGGTGCTTTTCAGCCCCAGCTTGCGCGCGGAGTAGTTGGTCAGCAGCCACTGGGTCAGAATACCGTCTTTGATGATATCGCGACGTTCGGTGCGCACGCCTTCGCTGTCGAACGGCGTGGAGGCCAGCCCTTTCAGCAGGTGCGGATGCTCTTCGATGGTCAGCCATTCAGGCAGGATTTGCTTGCCCAGCGAGTCGAGCAGGAAGGTCGATTTACGGTAAACCGAGCCGCCCGCGATAGCGCCCACCAGATGACCAAACAAACCGGTCGCCACTTCGTTGGCAAAAATGACCGGGGCCTTCATGGTGGAGAGTTTGCGCGGCGACAGGCGAGACAGCGTGCGTTCGGCACACTCTTTACCCACCCACTCAGGAGACTGCAAGTCCCCCAGCGCGCGGCCAATGGTGTAGGCGTAGTCGCGCTCCATGTCACCGTTCTCTTCGGCGATGACGCAGCTGGAGAGCGAATGACGGGTGGAGCAGTAGCCCTGCAGCATGCCGTGGCTGTTGCCGAAGACTTTGATGCCGTAATGGCTGTTGAAGCTGCCGCCTTCGGTATTGGTGATGCGCTTATCGGCCTGCAGGGAAGCCTGCTCGGCGCGCGCGGCCAGCTCGATCGCTTCGTCCGGGGTCACTTCCGCCGGGTGGAAAAGATCGAGATCCGGCGCGTCAAACGCCAGCAGGTCTTTATCCGCCACGCCTGCGTAAGGATCCGGGGAGGTATAGCGGGCGATATCCAGCGCCGCCTGCACCGTACGGGCAATGGCATCCGGGCTGAGATCGGTGGATGACGCGCTGCCTTTACGATTCTGGTGATACACCGTGATCCCAAGCGCGCCATCGCTGTTGAATTCGACGTTCTCCACTTCACCATAGCGGGTGCTCACGCTGATGCCGGTGGTTTTGCTGACCGCCACTTCGGCGCCATCTGATTTTTCTGAAGCAAGCATCAGCGCGGTGGAGACGGCTTCTTCAAGAATCTTACGCTGCGCTTCAACTTGTGAGGTTACTTTCATCGCAAATGCCATACTGTAAGAGAGAGTTATCTGAAGTCTAACAGAGAACCGTTTTTCAGTGCGCGTCTTAACTGGTAACATTAGCCTCTTTTTTTAAGGAGCCTGACATGACTAAGCAGCCCGAAGACTGGCTCGACGACGTTCCCGGTGATGACATCGAAGACGAAGATGATGAGATCATCTGGGTCAGTAAAAGTGAAATTAAACGTGACGCCGAAGAGTTAAAACAGCTTGGCGCAGAAATGGTAGAACTGGGTAAAAACGCGCTGGACAAGATCCCGCTCGACCAGGATCTGCGTGATGCCATTGAACTGGCACAGAAAATCAAAAAAGAAGGCCGTCGTCGCCAGCTTCAGCTTATCGGGAAAATGCTGCGTCAGCGTGACGTCGATCCGATCCGCCAGGCGCTGGACAAGCTGAAAAACCGCCATAACCAGCAGGTTGCGTTTTTCCACAAGCTTGAGCAGATCCGCGATCGCCTGATTGAACAGGGTGATGATGCGGTACCGGAAGTGCTGAACCTGTGGCCGGATGCCGACCGCCAGCAGCTGCGTTCCTTGATCCGCAACGCGAAGAAAGAGAAAGAAGGGAATAAGCCGCCGAAGTCTGCGCGCCTGATTTTCCAGTATCTGCGCGAGCTGTCTGAGAACGAAGAGTAATATCTTCCCCTCACCCCGACCCTCTCCCCAGAGGGGCGAGGGAGAAAACACGGGAAAGTAGGCCCGGTAAGCGCAAGCGCCACCGGGCTTTTTTTTACTCTGCGGCGGCTGCTTCCGCTTTCTTCGCCAGACCGTCCAGCAGCTTCTGATGGATCCCACCAAAACCGCCGTTGCTCATCACCAGAATGTGGTCACCTGGCTGAGCGGCTTTCACCACCATATCCGCTAAGACATCCACGTCCGCGCTCCAGTGCGCAGGCTGAATGCAGGCGTCGGCCACTTCGGCTACCTGCCACGGTATATGCTGCGGCTGCAGCAGGAAGACTTCATCGGCGCGTCCTAACGACGGCGCGAGGTCATCTTTGCAGATGCCCATCTTCATGGTGTTCGAGCGCGGTTCCAGCACCGCCAGAATGCGGGCAGTGCCGCCGACCTTGCCACGCAGAGCGGCAAGCGTGGCCAGAATAGCCGTTGGGTGGTGCGCGAAATCGTCATATACGGTAACGCCGTGGGCTTCACCGCGCAGTTCCAGACGGCGACGGGCATTGATAAACGAGCCCAGCGCATTAGCCGCATCCGCAGGCAGAACGCCCACGTGACGCGCCGCAGCAATGGCCATCAGGCCGTTGTGCATGTTGTGCTCGCCCACCAGGCCCCACTTCACCTCGCCCACTTTTTCACCGTCGAGCAGCACTTCCCACTCGGAGGCATCGGCGTTGAGTTTCTTCGCCTGCCAGTGACCCTGCTCGCCCACGAGCTCCTGCTCGCTCCAGCAGCCCATCGCCAGGGTCTGCTTCAGGTTGATGTCGTTCTCCGGCAGGATGATGCGCCCCTGGCCCGGAACAATGCGCACCAGGTGGTGGAACTGTTTCTGAATCGCTTTCAGATCGTCAAAAATATCCGCGTGGTCAAACTCAAGGTTGTTGAGGATCAGCGTGCGCGGGCAGTAATGCACGAACTTAGAACGTTTGTCGAAGAACGCGCAGTCGTACTCGTCGGCTTCGATCACAAAGAACGGGCTGTCGCCCAGACGCGCAGAAACGTCGAAATTACCCGGAACGCCGCCAATCACGAAGCCCGGCTTGTAGCCGCAGGCTTCGAGGACCCAGGTCGCCATTCCGGCGGTGGTGGTTTTGCCGTGGGTACCGGCAACGGCAACCACCCAGCGGTCGCGCAGGACGAAGTCATGCAGCCACTGCGGGCCGGACATGAACGGAATATTGCGTTCCAGTACCGCCTCGACGCACGGATTGCCGCGGGTCATGGCGTTGCCAATGATCACCAGGTCCGGCTCGGGATCAAGCTGGCTGGCATCGTAGCCCTGAATTAAAGAGATGCCCTGTTTCTCCAGAAGTGTGCTCATTGGCGGATACACATTGGCGTCCGAACCTGTCACTTCATGGCCCAGCGAGCGCGCCAGCATTGCCAGTCCGCCCATGAAAGTGCCACAAATCCCCAATATATGAATGCGCATACGTCACTATCCTTCTTCAATGTGGCGCACATTTTACTCACATGTTAGCGGCTGTGAAACGCATTTCAGGTAAATCCGTATGTTGCTGGCGCGATTCACCTCTGCGCTAATATTTGAATGTTTGTTAAGATTGTTGGGCTTTAGTCGTTTTAGTGAACATACAATCGCTCTACTCACAAAGATGCAGGGAAAGTGTTATGAAAACGTTAGGTGAATTTATTGTCGAAAAGCAGCACGAGTTCTCTCATGCTACCGGTGAACTCACTGCTTTGCTGTCGGCAATAAAGCTGGGCGCTAAGATCATCCACCGCGATATCAACAAGGCCGGTCTGGTCGATATCCTGGGTGCCAGCGGTGCCGAGAACGTTCAGGGCGAGGTTCAACAGAAGCTCGATCTGTTCGCAAATGAAAAATTGAAAGCTGCACTGCGCGCGCGCGACATCGTTGCGGGTATCGCCTCTGAAGAAGAAGATGAAATTGTTGTTTTCGAAGGGTGTGAACACGCTAAATACGTTGTTCTGATGGATCCGCTCGACGGTTCCTCAAACATCGACGTTAACGTTTCTGTCGGTACCATTTTCTCCATCTACCGCCGCGTCACGCCTGTTGGCACGCCGGTGACCGAAGAAGATTTCCTGCAGCCGGGCATTAATCAGGTTGCTGCCGGTTACGTCGTTTATGGCTCCTCCACCATGCTGGTGTATACCACCGGGTGCGGGGTTCACGCCTTTACGTACGATCCTTCACTCGGCGTTTTCTGCCTGAGCCAGGAACGCATGCGCTTCCCGCAGAAGGGCAACACCTACTCCATCAACGAAGGCAACTACATCCGCTTCCCGAACGGCGTGAAGAAGTACATTAAATTCTGCCAGGAAGAAGATAAAGCGACCCAGCGCCCGTACACGTCCCGCTATATTGGCTCTCTGGTCGCGGATTTCCACCGTAACCTGCTGAAAGGCGGTATCTACCTCTACCCAAGCACCGCCAGCCACCCGGACGGGAAGCTGCGCCTGCTTTACGAGTGCAACCCGATGGCGTTCCTCGCCGAACAGGCGGGCGGCAAGGCGAGCGACGGTAAAGAGCGTATTCTGGATATCGTGCCGGAAAGCCTTCACCAGCGCCGTTCATTCTTCGTCGGCAACAACCACATGGTTGAAGACGTTGAACGTTTTATCCGTGAGTACCCGGACGCGTAATACCTCTCTTCAGGGGAGCCGTTCTGGCTCCCCTGGTCATTTATATATTTTACCGTATAAGTGTTTATAAAAAACATGCTTTAATATTCACCACTGCTCCTGCATTATTTCCATAACAGTTTGACAGATATTTCGTGGAGCAGAATCGCAATGAAAAATTATTCCCGTGCTAATACCGGCATTGATTTAAATCTTATCCCTGTATTTATTGAAATCGTCCGCTGCGGCAGCATGGCAAAGGCCTCTTTGCGTCTGGAGATGTCCCGCCCCGCGGTAAGCCTGGCATTAAAGCGCTTTAATCAACTCTTTGATGAGCCGTTATTTTTCCGCAAAGGTTTATATCTTGAACCGACGGAAAAGGCGTTAGCCTTAACCAGCTCGCTGGAAATATTAATGGGTGATATTCATGATAATATTGCGGCAGTTAATTCCGGAATAAATAAAACCCCGGCACAGAGCGTACCGGGGCTGGGTAATATTATGCAGCGGTCTGAGTCGTCACTTTGAATGATGACATGGCTTCCATCAGCTGACGCGACTGCTCCTCAAGGGAGCGGGTCGCGGCGGAGGATTGCTGCACCAGCGCCGCATTCTGCTGCGCGGTTTCGTCCATCTGGTTCACCGCAATATTCACCTGCTCAATGCCGCGGCTCTGCTCCTGAGACGCGGTCGCAATCTCACGCATCAGTTTGGTCATACGCAGCACTTCTGTTGCGATCTCATCCATCGTTTCGCCAGCCTGCTGGGCCAGCTCGCTGCCCTCGGTAACGTGGGTCTGCGAATCACTGATAAGCGTTCGGATCTCTTTCGCCGCGTCGGCGCTGCGGCTGGCGAGGTTTCGCACTTCGCCTGCAACGACGGCAAACCCGCGCCCCTGCTCGCCCGCGCGCGCCGCTTCCACGGAGGCGTTAAGCGCCAGGATATTGGTCTGGAAGGCAATACCGTCGATCACGCTCAGGATGTCGGCAATGCGCGCCGAGCTGCCGGAGATATCGCGCATTTTTTCAATCACGTAGCAGACCATCTCGCTGCCGTGATCGGCCGTGTCGGACACCGATTTCGCCAGCTGGTGCGCCTGCTCGGCGTTATCGGCGTTGAGCTTCACCGTGGCGGTGATCTGTTCCATGCTGGCCGCAGTCTGCTCCAGCGACGTGGCGGTGGATTCCGTACGCTCGGCAAGATCGCGGTTTCCCAGCGTCAGCTCGCGGCTGCCGGTGTCAATTTGCGCGCTGGCGTCGCGTACCCGCATAACCGAGTTCATCAGCGACTGGCGCATCTCCTCTATCACCGCGTTGAGGCGGTTAAACTCCTGGCTCGCGGGGGCATTCAGCGTATGGGTTAAATCCCCCGCCGCCACGTTCTCCAGCTGAGCAATGGAGGCCGAGAGCGGCTTGAGCAGCATATGGCGCAGCACCAGCCAGGCGAGTACGATAATGCCCGCCGTCAGCAGCGCGGCGACGATAATCAGGATCAGTACGCGGGTTTTACTCGCCTGCACGGCACTCACTTCCGCCTGACCACGCGCTTCGCTCCATTTCTGAAACGCCTGCATATCGTTATCAAACTGCTTCGCCACCGGTATCAGCGTCTTCTCCAGAAGATCGTAGTACCCGTCCGCGCTCTGGTCATTCAGGGTTTTCAGCATCGGGTTGATCCCCTGCTGGCTATACGTCGCCAGGCTGGCCGCCACTTTATCGAGCAGCTGTTGCCCCTGCTCGTCAGCCACGCCGCCGTCGATCACGCCTTTCAGCGTTTTCTGGGCCAGGGCAACTTCCTGATTGATGTTTTTTACCGCTTTGGCTGCATCGTCCAGCATGCCGATTTCCATCATGCGGACGGCCTGGCCCGCCTCATTGCGCGCGCGCAGGATCAGCGTATAGCCTGAATTAAGCTGCACCATCTGCTCACCCTGAAGGTGATTAATACGCTGCAGTGAAGAAGAACTCTGTGTGAGGGCATAAATGCCAATGCCGCTGACAATCAGCAGCAGAAGGGTCATAACGGCCAGTAAAGAGAGCAAGCCGGTACGAATCGATAGCGTTTTAAGCATGATATTATTTCCGGTAGCGAGATATTTCTGGGCATAAAAAAAGAGTATCGGCCGCTACCGGAAAATGTTTAGACTTTAAGCAAATTCAGCGTGTTATCGCTCTGTTACCGATGTGTTTACGCGGGTAACAGGCGAGCTTTGACGGTTCTCCCAGAGCACCGTCAGCCCCCGCTGCAGGGCAATAAAAATAAACAGCAGAATGCCGATGGCGATCTTCGTCCACCAGGAGCTGAGCGTGCCGTCAAAGTTGATATAGGTTTGTATCAGCCCCTGGATGGCCACGCCGAACAGCGTCCCCAGCACCGTGCCCACCCCGCCGCTGAGCAGCGTGCCGCCGATAACCACAGAAGCAATCGCATCCAGCTCAACGCCCACGCCTGCAAGGGCATAGCCCGCCTGGGTATACACCGAGAAGACGATACCCGCCAGCGTCGCCAGGCCGGTCGAGAGCATATAGATGCGGATGGTGGTGCTGCGGGTTGAGATCCCCATCAGGTTTGCCGACGTGGCGTTACCGCCGATGGCGTACACCTGATTGCCAAACCGGGTACGGTGGGCGAGGAAGATGCCAATCACCACCACGCCCAGCATCAGCAGCCCCATCGCGCTCAGGCGGCCGCCGCCGGGGATTTTCCACGCCAGGCTGGAGAGCGTGTCATAGATTGGGTGGTTAATCGGGATCGACTCTTCCGACACCAGATAGCTCACCCCGCGCAGGAAGAACATCCCCGCGAGGGTAATGATAAACGCCGGGATTTTCAGCGCGTCGATCAGCAGCCCCATAAAGGCGCCAAACGCGCAGCCCATCGCCAGCACCAGCGGAAACGCCACCAGCGGAGAGATCCCCCAGAAGCCGATCGCCTTCGCGAGGAACACGCCCGTAAATGCGATCACCGACCCTACGGAGAGATCGATCCCGCCGGAGAGGATCACAAAGGTCATCCCGACGGCGATGATGCCTAAAAAGGCGTTATCGGTCAGGATATTGCAGATCACGCGCGTCGAGGCAAAACCGGGGAACTGCGTCAGACAGTAGAGGTACCCCAGCACAAACACGCCCAGCGTGATCATCAACGGTAAATTACGTTTTATCATGGCCACGGATCCCCTTAATGATGCTGACAAAGCGCGGCGACTGGACGATAAGCACGCAGAGCACGACCACCGCCTTCACCACCTGGTTAAGCTCCGGCTGGAATCCCGAAAGCAGGATCCCGGTGTTCATGCCCTGAATGATCAGGGCACCTATCACCGAGAGCAGCAGGTTAAAGCGCCCGCCCATCAGCGATCCGCCGCCGATCACCACCGCGAGGATCGCGTCCAGCTCCAGCCAGAGTCCCGCGTTGTTGGCATCCGCCCCGCGAATATCCGCCGCGACGATGACCCCGGCGATGGCGGCGCAGACGCCGCTCAGCACGTAGGTCAGCGTCACCATCAGCCGGGTGTTGACCCCGGCGTTGCGCGCGGCGCGGATGTTGATCCCGACGGCTTCAATGAACATGCCGAGCGCCGTTTTGCGGGTGAAGAGCCAAAAGACAACGAGCGTGGCCAGGGCAATAATCACCGGCGTGGGGAAGAAAAGAAGGTTGCCGCTACCGAGCCACGCCAGGCTCGGGGAGTTAAAGGTGACAATCTGTCCGGAGGTAATCAGCTGCGCCACGCCACGCCCGGCCACCATTAAGATAAGGGTGGCGACAAAGGGCTGAATTTTCAGCACCGCCACCAGAATGCCATTCCATAATCCAGCCAGCACGCCGGTGCCTAAGGCCGCCAGCAGGACCACCGGCAGACTGTGTCCGGCCACGGTCATGGAGGCGGCCGTGGCCCCGGCGATAGCCATCACCGCGCCGACGGAGAGGTCAATCCCGCCGGTGGCGATGACCAGCGTCATCCCGATGGCCAGCAGCGCCACGGGCGCGGCGCGGTTTAAAATGTCTATCGGGCTGCCAAACAGGCGGCCATCCTGCACGATAATCTGGAAGAAATGCGGCGCGACCAGGCTATCCACCAGCAGCACCACCAGCAGCGCTGCGATTTGCGGCGTGCCGGTTGGCCAGCTGAATCGGCGCTTTGACTCACCGGTTTGCGAAAGCGAACGGGGCATCACGATTCACTCCTTACGCCGCGATGGCATTCATGATTGCCGGAACGGACAGCTTATCCAGCGGGATCTCTGCCACCTGCTTGCGATCGCGCATGATGATGACGCGATCGGCATAGCCCACCAGCTCTTCCAGCTCGGACGAGATGACCAGCAGCGCCAGACCGTCCGCGCACAGCGTTTCGATCAGACGAATAATTTCAGCGTGCGCACCTACATCGATGCCGCGCGTTGGTTCGTCGAGGATCAAGAACTGCGGTTTGGTCAGCAGCCAGCGCGAGAGGAGAACCTTCTGCTGGTTACCACCGGAAAGAAACTCAATAGGCTGTTCCGCGCTCGGGGTGCGAATGCCCAGCTGGCGGATAAAGCGCTCGGCAATGGCGTTTTGTTCTTTACGCGGAATGGGACGCAGCCAGCCGCGCTGCGCCTGCAGCGCCAGAATGATATTTTCCCGCACCGAGGCCGCGGCAATGATGCCGTCCGTTTTTCGGTCTTCCGGGCAGAAGCCGACGCCCAGACACGACGCCTGATGCGGCGATCGCAGGGTTTGCGGTTTGCCCTTGATCAGCGCGCTGCCGCTGTCCGCCGGCTTGATCCCGAAGATCACCTCGGCGGTTTCGGTCCGGCCGGAGCCCAGCAGGCCCGCCAGGCCGACAATTTCGCCCGGGCGGACTTCCAGGTTAAACGGCGAAATCACCCCTTTTCTGCCGTAATCGCTGAACGCGGCGACAGGTTTCTCGCTCAGCAGCGTGCGCCCTGCGCGCTGGAGGGCGTTGGTTTCCAGCTCGCGGCCCAGCATCATTTTGACCAGCTCGATCTGCGGCAGCTCGCGGGTTTCGCGGCAGCCGACAAAGCTGCCGTTGCGCAGCACCGTAATGCGGTCGCTCACCTCATACACCTGATCGAGGAAGTGCGTAACGAAAATCAGGCTGACGCCCTGATCGCGCAGCTGGCGCATCAGGGTAAAGAGCATCTCCACTTCCTGGGTATCCAGGCTGGCGGTGGGTTCGTCGAGGATCAACACCTTTGCCGAGAGATCGATAGCCCGGCAGATGGCGACGATTTGCTGCATCGCCACGGAAAAGCGGTTCAGCGGCTCGCGGACGTCGAGGGAGAAGCCGTACGATTCCATCAGCTTTGTCGCCCGCGCTTCCATCTCTTTGCGGCGCAGCAGGCCAAAACGGCGTGGCTCGCGGCCAATAAACAGGTTATCCGCCACCGACATATTCGGCAGCAGGTTCACTTCCTGGTACACCGTCCCGATCCCCAGCTGTTGGGCATGGGCGGTATTTTTTGGCGAAATGGCGTTGCCTTCCAGCCAGATGGTGCCGCGATCGGCGTGATAAACGCCGGTGAGGGATTTAATCAGCGTCGATTTTCCCGCGCCGTTCTCGCCCAGTAGCGCCATAATCTCGCCGCGCCGGAGGCTGAAATCAACGCTATCCAGCGCCTTTACGCCGGGGAAGAATTTACTCAAGCCCTCTGTGCGGAGGATTTCCTGGTGTTGTTCAGTTTTCATATTTACGTCCCCGGCACGTTCCCGTAGGCCGGGTAAGCACAGCGCCACCCGGCAATTTCACTGGATCAGTAGCCCATATTTTTCTTCTTCTCTAACTCTTCTTTCGCCGTGTCAGGCAGGTAGAGCGTGGACTTGGTGACCGTCACCTTCTCAGGCATCGTGCCGTCTTTCTTGAATTTCTCCAGCGCGTCGAATGCCGGGCCAGCCATGTTTGGCGTCAGCTCCACGCTGGCGTTGGCTTCGCCGTCGATCATCGCTTTGTAGATGTCCGGCACGCCGTCGATAGAGCCGGTGAGGATATCTTTGCCCGGCTTCAGGCCCGCTTCTTTAATCGCCTGAATCGCACCGATCACCATGTCATCGTTGTGGGCGTAAACCATGCAGATGTTCTTGCCGTTGTTTTCAGCCTTAATGAAGCTCTCCATAACCTCTTTACCTTTACTGCGCGTAAAGTCGCCGGACTGAGAGCGGATAATCTTGATGTTTGGCGCTTTAGCGATGGCTTCAGCAAAGCCTTTTTTACGGTCGATGGCCACGCTCGCGCCGACGGTGCCCTGCAGCTCAACGACGTTACACGGCTTGCCGTCAACCTGCTTCACCAGCCAGTCGCCAATCAATTGCCCTTCAAGCACGTTGTTGGCGGTGACGGTGGTCATATAGAGGGATTTGTCTTTGACGTCGATGGAACGGTCGAGCAGGAAGACCGGGATCTCAGCGTCTTTCGCTTCCTTCAGGACGGGTTCCCAACCGGTCGCCACGACGGGTGCAATAAAGATGGCATCCACGCCCTGGGCGATAAAGGAGCGCACGGCTTTGATCTGATTCTCTTGTTTTTGCTGACCATCAGCGATTTTCAGGGTAATGCCGCGTTTCTGAGCCTCGCTTTTCGCCACGTTGGTTTCTGCCGCTCGCCAGCCAGATTCAGAGCCGACCTGCGAAAAACCTACGGTTAAGGGAGCGGCCATCGCCATAGACGACATGGCTGCCGAAACTGCTGTGACCAGGAGTAAGCGCTTCCACATATGAACGTCCTCGTAGGGTGAGTTATTGTTGGTTAAAAGATGTTCTGCGGAATGACTATAGCCCATGAAATATGTAACGAATTGCGTTACATCACACTTCAGAAAAGTGAATAAAACGTTAATCACAAGTTTGTAATCGCTTTCATTTCGCCATGAAAAATGCGGCTGAGTTTATGGATTTTCCTGTCATGGAATCGGTCTGAAAAGTGGGGCAAGCGGGGAGAGAAAGCGAAAACAGGCGGAGACATTCAGCGCGAGTTGGCTATAATACCTGCCACTTGTTTACCATCCATTTTAAAGGACACCGACATGAGCTTACTCAACGTCCCAGCGGGTAAAGAACTGCCAGAAGACATCTACGTAGTTATCGAAATCCCGGCTAACGCAGATCCGATCAAATACGAAGTGGACAAAGAGAGCGGCGCCCTGTTCGTAGACCGTTTCATGTCTACCGCGATGTTCTATCCGTGCAACTACGGTTACATCAACCACACCCTGTCTCTGGACGGTGACCCGGTTGACGTGCTGGTCCCAACGCCATACCCACTGGAGCCAGGCTCCGTCATTCGCTGCCGTCCAGTTGGCGTGCTGAAAATGACCGACGAATCCGGTGAAGATGCGAAGCTGGTTGCGGTACCGCACACCAAGCTGAGCAAAGAGTACGATCACATTAAAGATGTGAACGACCTGCCAGAGCTGCTGAAAGCGCAGATCACTCACTTCTTCGAGCACTACAAAGACCTCGAAAAAGGCAAGTGGGTTAAAGTTGACGGCTGGGACAACGCAGAAGCGGCGAAAGCAGAAATCATCGCCTCTTTCGAACGCGCTGCTAAGAAGTAATTCTTACTGCCGATCGATGAAAGCCCCGCGAGTCGGGGCTTTTTTGTGGCTGGAGCGCAGCGCCACCCGGCAAGAGGCGCAAAAAAACAACGCCACCTCACGGTGGCGTTGTTTTTTTTCAGTACTGGTCTCTGTCTAACCAGTTACCGCTTACAATCCGCGTTAACCCTTCGACCGGACGCTGGTAGACATACATCCACGCACTTCCGTACGGCGTCTGGATCAACTGGCGTGCGTATTCACCGCCCCTGGTGCGCAAGGCATCAAGTTCGGCAAGCGTCGCGTTATCAATACGATAGACTTCACCCTGTACTGTTCCTTCGCCCGGAACCGCGCCTGGATAGTGGCCCAGGCTGTACAACTGGTAGTTCTCGATATTGTAATTCCCCAGCAGCAGGGCATTGGTCATCCAGTGACTGTTGCCTTGCTTGGTTCGTAAACTGCCGTAGACAAATATTCGCATTGCTAAAACTCAAACTGATAGAGCAGATCAAGTGCCTGGTCTACGCCGGACACTGCTTCCAGATATAGCTTAGGCATCAGGCGATAGCGTAACGTGAGTGTTGCCAGTGAGTCAAAGATCCCCACACCATATTTTACCTGCAGACCCGGCAGCACATAGCCGCTGACCACCACCTGCGAGGAGTCACCCACGCCCTCGGTGTCCAGCGCCAGATTGCTTACGCCGAACGTCTCGCCGATTTTACCCACAACCTGCCCACTTTGTGCAACCCCCAGACCCACTAACATCGAGGTCATCGCCGCGCTGTCGCTTTGTCCGCTGTTCAGACCTTGTCCACGCAGCAGATAAGAGAGAGCTTCCTGCTGCGACATCGCCGGGTCAGAGAAGATCTCCGCCTTCGGCTCGTCAGCAGAACCGGTGACGCGAACGCCAGCAATGACGTCGTCTTCCGTCGCTTCCGGGTTACGAATCGCTTCGATGTTCAACAGTGGCTGATCCGGTGGACCTGAGAATAAAAGCTCGCCTTTGCGGACAATCAGATCCTGACCATAGGCGTGGAAACGCCCTTGAGGGATAGTGATCTGCCCGTTCAGGCCAAGCCCTTGTTTATCCTGCGCCACCTTCAGGTCGCCCGTGAGCCTCGCCTTCAGCCCAAACGCATCCAACCGCACGTTATTCCCCACGTGCACGATAAGGTTACTATTAATCGGTATGCCAGCGCTCTTCTGTTCGACAGGTTTCAGATTTTCATTGAGCATAACTTCATCACTTGAGACGCCGACCGCACTTTCCGGCACTTCGTGAACCACGATGCGCGCCCAGGGTACGTCGACGCGTCCGTCAAGCGTGAAGAGGCTTGGCGTGGCTTCAAAGACCACGTCTGGCGAGACGTCCAGGCGCACCATCGGCGGTACGGTGATGCGTACCCGGCTCCCCTTCGCCGCGATGCGGGCGCGCCAGTTATCGATCTGGCTCCAGTCCGCGTCGCCGCTCAGGTTGATTTGCCCCTGCTGGGTGAGCACCGAGCCGCTCAGCGTCGAGCTCATACCGTTGAAGTTCATCGCAATCTGGCTGGGCTGCATATCGAACGGCATGAAGTTACCGTCGATATCCACACCGCTGAGGCGCAGCTGGCCGAACAGCTGCGGGCTTTGCGCGTTGCCGGCCAGGCGCAGGTTGGCATTCACCATGCCCTCTGCTTTTTCCCCGCGCGCGAAAATCGGGTTCACCATCGCCAGGTTGAAGTTACGAATGTTGACGTTGCCGCCCAGATTACGCCGTCCCTGCGGATCGGTAATCTGTATCTGTCCGTCCATCTGGCCGTTGTTGGTCAGACGGATAAGCCACCCCAGCTCCGCACGGTTGTTATGCAGATCAGCACTCAGGTTCAGGGTGTCGAACGCCACCGGCAGCGGCGCGTCGTTGACCTCCTGCGTCACCTTCACGTTACGCCCTGACAGCGTGACGCTGCCCTGCGGCAGCCCCTCTTTGGTGGTGTCCCAGGCCACATCGGCCTTCCCGCTGAAGACGCCGCTGGCCTGGGTTGTATCCGGCATAAACGGCTTCAGCATTGCAAGATCGAAGCGGTTGAGGTTGATCTGCGCGCGCCCTTCCGCGCCCGCATCAATGGTCTGCGGCACGCACAGCTCCGCATTCGGGTTGGTCCAGCAGTGTGGTCCAATGCTGATCTTCTGCTCGGCGTTGCGGTAGTCCAGCGCGATGGCGCGCGACAGCGCCAGCGGCCCAACCGGCGTATTGAAGCGGGTGTTATCCAGCGTTCCTTTCCAGCGTTCTTCCTTGCGGTCGAAGCTGCCGGTCAGGTGCAACTGGCCGGAGACCGGCTCGCCCTGCACGCGCAGCTGGAGATCGTGCTGCTTCTCGTTCCCTTTGGCGTCCAGGGTGACCAGATTAATGTTCACGTCCGGCTGTGAAATGCGCTCCACGCGCAGGTTCAGGTTACCGCCGATCTGATCGGTGGATTTCACATCCCCTTCCACGCGGACGCGGGCAACGCTCAGCTCCTGCCAGCGCAGGTTATTGGCGGTAATGTCGGCCAGCAGCTGCGGCGCGTCGACCGTGCCGCGCACCTTCACGAGCCCTTTCGCGGTGCCGCCCAGCCCCGGCAGGGCGTTATCCAGATTCGGCGCGTCGATGGTGGCGTCCAGATTGAGATCCTTCACCCCCAGCTCGCCTTTGATATCCGCCGTGTTGCGGCCCAGCGCCACGTGCAGGCCAGGGATAACCCACTGCAGATAGCTGTTGCCTTTCACCGCGCCTTCAACGTTTACCTTGTTCTGCTTCACGTTGCCGGTGAGCTTAATTTCCGGCACGTCCATCTGCCACGTACCGCCGTACAGGCTGCCGCGGGTTTTGATCAGGCCATCCAGTTTTGACGGCCAGTCCGGCACCTCTTTGGCGGTGTTAATGCCCGTCAGCTTCAGCTCGCCGCGCCAGCTGATCGCCTGCTGCCAGTCGAGCAGCGCGGTCAGCTCGGTTTTGCCCTCCAGCGCCGCGACGGTCAGCTTGTCGAGGTTGACCTGCTGCTCGTTGCCCTTCGCATCCAGCGTAATGTTCGCGGGCGGTACGCCCTGCCCCTTCACCGCGGTGCGGAACGAGAGCGTGTAGTCGGTCATCTTGCCGCTCAGCTTCAGCTTCAGGTCATCGGCCTGGAACTGCTTTTCGCCGGTGAACGGCCAGGAAAGCTGCTTGCTGACAACCTCAAGATTGAGCGGCAGCCCGGCTTCCGCCAGCTGCGTTTGCGCGCGCAGGACCATGTCCACCGGGCCGGAGAGATTAACCCCGACGTCCAGCTTCTCGCGCAGCGCCCCGCCCACTTTGACCTTCACCTTTTCGCCTTTCAGCGGATCGATGTTAAGCGCGCTGTTCAGCGTAATATCCACCGGCCAGCTGTCGCGCAACAGCGCACTCCCCGACGCATTCACCGAGCCCTGATTGGTGTCGATATCCAGCGCGTCGAGCTTCATGTTGCCGTCAATGCTGCTGACCTTCAGCAGCATGGTGTAGACCGTCAGATCGGTATCGCCGGTCAGGCGCAGCTGCTCGCCTTTGAACTCCTCAATGTTGAGGTTCAGAGGCAGGTGAACGTCGGTCATTTCCGGCAGGACAGGCTTCGAGAAGAGATCTTTCAGCGTTTCGCCCAGCGGCTTCTCTTCCGGCTGCGGGTTCTGGATCTTCGGCTCGACGATCTCCTCCTGCGCCACGTCGGCCACTTTCGGCAGCGCGATCAGCAAGCCCTGCAGGGACGTTGGCGTCAGGGTGAGGTTTTTCTCCTGCCAGCGCAGGCCGGTGGTGAAATCCATCACGGACACGGTGGTGTCGTCGATTTTGATATTGACGTTATCAAGCGCCACCCGATAGAGCGCGATCGGGTACGGCGTGGAGAGATTCAGCGGGCCGCTGTCCTCCTCCTCGACCGGCGCAGACTTCGGCATTTTTTTCGAATCTATCGCCACGTTGACGTCTTTAAGCGACAGATCGTTGACGCAGAGCTTGCTGTCACGCAGGCAGCCCAGCTTCACCGCGAGATGGAACTCCCCGGCGTTCACCGCCACGCCCGGCTGCTCGTAGCGGATGTTCTTCAGACGCAGATCGCGCCAGCCGCCCGTCACCTGACCAATCTCCAGCCCCGGCACCCAGCGGTTCGCAGCGTTAAACAGCAGATGCAGCCCGGTCGTCGTTCCCACCAGAAACGCCACCGTACCGAGCAGCAGCACGATAAAAATCAGCACCCCGAGGCTTATTTTCTTCCATAAACTCATAATTCAGGCCCCAGACCGATGTAAAACTGTAATCCGTGTTCTTCTTTGTCGCCGACAGGCACGGCGAAGTCGAGCTTGATGGGCCCGACGGGTGACTGCCAGCGTACGCCCACGCCCGCGCCGGTTTTAAAATCGCTGCGGCGGATGTCGTTCACCGCTTCACCGCCGTCAACAAACATAGCGCCCCACCACTTTCCGCTGACGTTGTACTGATACTCCAGCGATCCCGTCGCCAGTTTTGACGCACCGGTCAGCTGGCCCTTTTCGTTCTCAGGCGAGATCGATTTGTACTTATACCCACGAATGCTGCGGTCGCCCCCGGCGAAGAAGCGCAGATCCGGCGGAACGCGCTCGAAGTCTCCCGTTTCAATCCAGCCGAGATTGCCGCGCATCACAAAGCGGTGTTTGTCATACAGCGTGCGGATCCAGACGTTTTGCGCCTGCAGGACGGAGAAGTCCACGTCGGAGCCCCAGGCGGAGTTGGAATAGTCGATGGAGTAACGCTGCGAGTCGCCCCAGGTCGGCATCAGGCCCCCACGCGAGCGGGTGCGGCTGATCATCACGCCCGGATAAAGCAGCATGGTGGTGTTGGTGACGTTGGCCTGGGTAAAGTGGTCCAGGCTCCAGCGCAGGTTAATGGCGCGCTGCCAGCCGCTGGAGAGATCCCAGAAGCGGGAGACCGCAAGCGTCGTAGAGTCCTGCTTGGTGTCGTTCAAGTCGGTGCGCTTAAAACCGCCCTGCACAAGGTAATATTGCTCAAGCGGATTTTTCAGCAGCGGCATTTTGTAGCTGAAATCCAGCTGCTGCTCGGGCGCAGAGAGGCTCAGGCTGGTGGTCAGGCTGTGACCGTACGAGTTCATCCACGGCTTTTTCCACGAGGTTTTCACGCGTGGTCCAACATCCGTCGAGTAGCCAACACCGGTCTCAATGGTGTTCTCGGTGCGCGGCGAGACAACGCCATGCAGCGGCAACACCTTGGTTTTGCGAGACTTCTCAAATTCCGGCGCGACAACCACGGAGTTAAACCAGCCGGTAGCGGAAAGACGACGGTTCAGTTCCGCCAGGTCCCTCGACTGGTAGTAATCCCCTTTTTTGAACGGCACGAGATTCTGCAGGTACTCTTCACGAATTTGCGAACCTTCAAACGTCACATCGCCAAAGCGGTAGCGTTCCCCGCTGTCGTAGTCGATATCCCAGAAGGCCTGACGTCGATCCAGCGCAATGCCCAGCTGGCTTTTATTGAACTGGCTGTCGAAGTAGCCCTTGCGCAGGGAAACGCTCGTCAGCTCTTTTTTGAAATGGTCGTAGTCGCCGTGGTTAAGCACGGTACCGACTTTCGGCCGCGTGCTGAGCAGGTCCAGGTAATCCCGGTCGGTACGCGCCCCGCCGCGCAGGATGACGTTCGTACCGCCAATCAGTACCGGCTCACCCGGCGAAACGCGGGCAATAAGGACCTGGCGCCCCTTCTTTGGCGGCGGACGGAGATCGAAATCAATGGTGGGTTCGTAATACCCCAGCGCTTTCAGCCCTTCACGGATGGCGTCATCGACGCGCGCGCGAAAACGCCGGTCCGGCGTCACCTCATCACTCTGGATGGTCGATAGCTGCGCACGCACGTTTTTTTCCAGCGCCCCGGATAACCCCTCAACCTGCAAACGGACATTCGCCGCGCTGGCAATCCCGCTTGTCAGCAACACACTGACCAAACATAACTGGCGGATTTTTGTCACGTTTTCTCCTGAATATCCCTGTTTCCACCCTGGAAGCAAATGAAGTGCCGCTCCGCGGCAAAATACGGCCTGTTGGCCAAAAACCCGAATCGCGGGTTGAAAATGGGTGTAACACCCAAATATTTCTTATGATTAAATCTAGACTCATTCAGCGCATTTATTGTGTTCAATTAAACGCTTCGTGACAACCTTAACTGAAACATCGCACCCCGGGAGGCCCCATCGTGAGTTTATTCGACAAAAAGCATCTGGTTTCACAAACCGATGCATTACCGGGACGCAACACCCCTATGCCTGTGGCGACCTTACACGCCGTCAATAACCATTCCATGACCAACGTGCCGGAGGGAATGGAAATCGCCCTGTTCGCCATGGGCTGTTTCTGGGGCGTTGAGCGCCTCTTCTGGCAGCTGCCCGGCGTTTACAGCACGGCGGCTGGCTACACGGGCGGTTACACGCCGAATCCGACCTATCGCGAAGTCTGCTCCGGCGAAACCGGGCATGCGGAAGCGGTACGCGTGGTCTATGACCCTGCGGTGATTAGCTACGAGCAGCTCCTGCAGGTCTTCTGGGAAAACCACGACCCGGCGCAGGGCATGCGTCAGGGCAACGACCACGGCACCCAGTACCGCTCGGCCATTTATCCGCTTACGCCTGAGCAGGATGCCGCCGCGCGCGCCAGCCTTGAGCGCTTCCAGCAGGCCATGCGTGAAGCGGGCGATACGCGCGAGGTAACGACGGAAATCGCCACCGCGAAACCGTTCTACTATGCCGAGGACGACCACCAGCAGTATCTGCATAAAAACCCGTACGGCTACTGCGGTATCGGGGGCATCGGCGTCTGCCTGCCGCCACAGCTGGCCTGATTACCGATCCAGCGCCACGCGCGCCGCGTGGCGCGTGGCGTTACTGACCGAACCGTAATCCATTACTTTGCCCTGCAGCAGCAGGTTAAAGACCGCCGCCTGCGGTCGGTTAAGCCGCGTTTGCAGCAGATGTACGGCCTCAATCCCCAACTCGCGGCAGGGCACCGTGACGCCGGTAACCGGTTTTTCCAGACGGTGCGCTAAATTCCAGGCAAAATCGGTGGTAATCAGCGAAATGTCTTCCGGAATGCGCAGGCCGTGGCGCGTCAACGCTCTGATCACGCCTTCCACCATGCTGGTACTGTTGGGGAAAATCACCTCCGGCCACTGGGATCGGTCATGACTCAACAGCCACGCATCCAGCGCCTGCTCGGCCTCTTCAGCGGTAAACCACTCCGTCACGAGCAAATCGCGCTGCGGGTCAAAGGCCACGTGAAAATGGCGGTACGCCTCTTTGATGCCGTCCAGACGCGCATACAGCGTATCCCGCCGCAGGCAGGTGAGCGTCAGCACACGGCGATGCCCCTGCTCAAAAAGGTACTGCATGGCGGTGAAGCCGATCGCCCGGTGATCGGGCGACACGGCATCCAGCACCCGATCCCGATCGACGGAATTAATCAACACGCAGGGCTTATTCAGCGTGCTCGCCAGTTTAAATATGGTGGAATCATCAGTCCCAATAATAATTATCGCGTTGATATTCTTATGACTGGCCTTTTCCAGAAAGACTTTCACATCGGCATGCTGTTCTTCTAAACCACAGCAGCTGACCCACACGCTATGCCGCGAGCAGGCTTCAGCGATCCCTTTCGTCACTTCCAGATAAAAAATATCCCCGCGTCCCTGAAAGGTTCTTTCCGGCGCAAAAACAGCGATACCGTTAATTAATAGTCTTCCGCTCGCCATTGACTCCAGCACCCCTAATTCTCGCGCGGTGCGAACGATCGCCTCTCTGGCTTTTTCACTGGTATACGACTTGCCGCTTAATACCCGCGAAACCGTGCTGACGGAATAGCCCGTCAGGGCCGCAATTTCCTCCATTTTCAACCTGCCCGACATAGTGTGACCTCGCTCTCATTCAGTTTTTGCAAATATTTGCAGAAACAGTCCGTTGATTTTAAAACGAAATTTCAGAAAGCCTGGAGATTACTTAATCACCTTGCGAGTATTCTCACAAAAACACATTGTCGCTGCGGCTCCCCTTTCCTATTTTCCGGTCATCACTCATTTCAACTGAAATTAAGGTGTGACATGGAGAAGGTACGTTTTGGCATTATTGGAATAGGGAATATCGGTACGGTCCATGCGCGTTATTTACTGGCGGGTACGGTCAGCGACGCCTGCCTGGCGGCGGTTTGCGATAATGCACCGGAAAAGCACCCCGCTATCCGCCAGCTGGTCGGCACCCTCCCCTTATTCAGCGACGCGCAGGAGATGCTCCAGAGCGGGCTTATCGACGCGGTGATTGTCGCCACGCCGCACTACGAGCATCCGCGGCTTTCGATGCTGGCGATGCGCAGCGGCATCCATACCCTGTGTGAAAAACCAGCGGGCGTGTATACGGCGCAGGTGCAGGAGATGAACGCCTGTGCCCAGGCGTGCGACGTGGTGTTCGGCATCATGTACAACCAGCGCCCGAATCCGCTCTACCAGAAGGTGAAAGATCTTATCGACAGCGGCGAGCTGGGCGAGATCCGCCGCTCCAACTGGATCATCACCAACTGGTATCGCTCGCAGAGCTACTACAACTCCGGCGGCTGGCGCGCCACCTGGAAAGGAGAAGGCGGCGGCGTGCTGCTCAACCAGGACCCGCATCAGCTCGATCTCTGGCAATGGCTGGTCGGCATGCCGGTCCGCCTGCGCGCGTTCTGCCAGTTCGGCAAGCATCGTCAAATCGAAGTGGAAGACGAGGTCACCGCCTACGCCGAGTATGCCAACGGCGCGACGGGCGTGTTTATCACCACCGTGGCGGAGACGCCGGGCACCAACCGGCTGGAAATCGTCGGCGATCGCGGCAAGGTGGTCGTTGAAGAGGGCAAGCTGCGCTACTGGCGGCTGCGTGAGTCTGAAACCGCCTTCAACGCCCGCTGGCAAAACGGTTTTGGTGAACCCGAATGCTGGGAGGTCACGCTTCCCGTCGCCCCGGAATGCAGCGAACACCACGTCATTACCACCAACTTCTGTGCCGCCATCCTGCGCGGCGAGCCGCTCATTGCGCCGGGTCTGGAAGGGATCCGCGGGTTGACGCTCTCCAACGCTATGCACCTCTCCACCTGGACGGACGACTGGGTCGAACTCCCGCTCAACGAGAAACAGTATCTGCGCCTGCTTCAGCAGCGCATCAGCACCTCAGTGGCTAAAGAGACAGCCAGCGTCACGCTGGATGCCTCCGGCACCTGGTAACTCCGGAGAAGAATCGATGTTAAATGTCGCTATTGTGGGAACAGGGAATATCTCGCATAACCATATTCAGGGCTATTTGCAGTTTGGCCAGCGCTGCCGGATCGTCGCGCTGGTGGATATCTACCCGGAAAAAGCCCACGAGAAAAAAACGCGCTACGGCCTGACGGAAGCCCGCGTGTATGACAGCCACCAGCAGATGCTGGCCTCAGAGCCGGATATCGACATCGTCGACGTCTGCACGCCGCCCTACGTCCACGCAGAGATCGGCATTGATGCCCTGAACGCGGGGTGCCACGTGCTGTGCGAAAAACCGATGGCCGCCTCGCTGGAGGAGTGCGACGCGATGATCGCCGCACAAAAGGCCAGCGGCAAAACGCTCGCCATCATTGCGCAGAACCGCTTTACCGATGCCTTCTGGCGTCTGAAAGCCGCGCTCGACTCTGGCCTCGCGGGAAAAGTCTGCCACGCGCAGGTGGATTCGTTCTGGTGGCGCGGACACAGCTACTACGACCTGTGGTGGCGCGGCACCTGGGAAAAAGAGGGAGGCGGCTGCACCCTAAACCACGCGGTTCACCACATCGACGCCATCCAGTGGATGCTCGGCTTCCCGTCCGAGGTGGTGGCGATGATGACCAACGTGGCGCACGACAACGCCGAAGTTGAAGACCTCAGCGCCGCGATCTTCAAATACCCCAGCGGCGCGCTCACGCAGCTTACCGCCTCGGTCGTGCACCACGGCGAAGATCAGAAAATTATTATTCAGGGCGATAAGGCGCGCATCTCCGCGCCGTGGCAGGCCTTTGCCAGCGTCAGCGCCGATAACGGCTTCCCGCAGGAGACTAACGACCAGCAGCGAGAAGCGCAGCTCAACGCCGTTTTTCAGGAGACGCCGAAGCTCGAGTGGACGCTGCACACCGGGCAGATCGATGACCTGCTTTATGCCATCGAGCACGGCACGGCGCCGTTAGTGGATGGCCTGCAGGGCAAACGCTCGCTGGAGCTGATTACCGCGATCTATAAATCCGCCATTACCCGCAGCGTGGTCTCGCTGCCGATTCAGCGCGACGACCCGTTTTACCGTACCGGCGGAACCAACGCCCTCGCCCCCCGTTTTTATGAAAAATCCGCAAGCGTCGCCAACTTCAGCGAAGTGGGTGCGATTCCCCTTGGCAAAGATCTGGATTAAGGAGTGACACCATGAACAAGAATGACGGAATGAACTACGCCCCGGTGGGCAAACCGCAGCCGGTTGTCCGCGAGGGTGAATTCGTCTTCGCCGCCGCCGCGCTCGACCACGGCCATATCTACGGGATGAGTAACGGCCTGATAGAAGCCGGGGCCACCCTGAAATGGGTGTACGACCCCGATCCGGCCAAAGTGGATAAATTTATCCAGCAGTACCCGCAGGCAAAAGTGGCGGAGTCGCTGGAGGCGATCCTCAACGACGACGAGGTGCGTCTGGTTGCGGGTGCGGCCATCCCCTCCGAGCGCTGCGCGCTGGGGCTGAAAGCCATGGCCGCAGGCAAGGACTACTTCACGGATAAAGCGCCGCTCACCACCCTTGAACAGCTGGCGGATGCCAAAGCGATGGTGGAAAAAACCGGGAAGAAATACGCGGTGTACTACAGCGAGCGCCTGCACGTCGAGAGCGCGGTTTTTGCCGGACAGCTGGTGCAGCAGGGCGCGATTGGCCGCGTGGTACAAACCCTGGGAACCGGCCCGCACCGGGAAGGCACGGGCCGCCCGGACTGGTTCTACGATCGTCGCTACTTCGGCGGCATTCTGTGCGATATCGGCAGCCACCAGATCGAGCAATTTCTGTATTACACGGGCAACAGTGAGGCATGCGTGGTCGCCAGCCAGGCACGCAATTTCAACCATCCGCGGCATCCGGCATTTGAAGATTTCGGCGACGCGACGCTCAGAGGCGAAAACGGCGCCAGCGGCTATTTCCGCTGCGACTGGTTCACCCCGGACGGACTCTCAACCTGGGGCGATGGCCGTCTGACCCTGCTCGGCACCGAAGGCTATATCGAAATCCGCAAATATGTCGATCTCACCCGCGGCGAGCAGGACGTGGTGTATCTCGTCAATAAAGAGGGGGAGTTTCGCTACCCGGTCGCCGGAGAGGTCGGATTCCCGTTCTTTGGCGAACTGATCCTCGACTGTCTGCACCGCACCGAAAACGCCATGACGCAGGCGCACGCCTTCAAAGCGGCGGAGCTCTGCGTGAAGGCTCAGATGCTGGCGAACGCGACGGAATAACGGGAGGCGATAATGACGATCCTGAACACGGCGGTTATCGGTGCCGGAGCAATTCACGGCTGCCACGTGAACGCGTTGCGCCAGATGCCCAACGTCGCGCTGCGCGCGCTGGTAGACATCGATATCGTCAAAGGACTGAAGCTGGCGATGGGCTATGAGTGTCGCTTTTATCAGGATTACCGGGAAATGCTGCTGGATGAGGCCATCGACGTGGTCCATATCTGCACCCCGCATTTCGAGCATAAAACCATGATCCTGGCGGCGCTCGCCGCCGGGAAGCATGTTTTCTGCGAAAAACCGGTGGGGATGAACGGCAGCGAGCTCGAGGAGATCGCCCGTGCCGCAGAGCAGGCGCCGGGGCTGCTCGGCGTGTGCTACCAGAACCGGCTTAACCCCACCAGCCTGGGTATTCTCCAGGCGCTGGACGACGGCGAACTGGGGAAAATGCTCAGCATCAAAGCGGTGCTGACGTGGTCACGCTCGGGCGCGTACTACACCGAAAGCCCGTGGCGCGGGCGGCTGGCAACGGAAGGCGGCAGCCTGCTGATCAACCAGGCCATCCATACCCTCGACCTGATGCAGTGGTTCGCCGGCGGCGTGACGCGGGTGAAAGGCGTGGTGGACCGCGGCGAGCTGGCGGACGTGACCGAAGGCGAAGACAGCGCGATGGCGACGCTGCATTTTGCCAACGGCGCGCGCGGCCTGTTTTATGCCAGCAACTGCAATACCGCGGACTCCCCCCTCTGGCTTGAAATCCACTGCGAACGGGGCTCGCTGCTGCTCAGTGACAACGTGCTCTGGCGCATCACTCCCGGCGAGCGCATCAGGCTAGCCACCGATAACTCCCCTGACGGCTCGGTCAAAAGCTACTGGGGGCTGGGGCATGAGCAGGCGATCCGCCGTTTTTATCATGCCATTTCTCATTCCGGAAACGCGAATTACACCGACATCCGCGAAGCCGGAAAATCACTCACCCTCGTGGAGGCTATTTATCGCTCATCTCAGTTAAGACAATGGATAGAAATCAATAAGTAGAACGTAATGTGTCGTCCAGATTTGAATAAAAATACGACCTGAAAAACAGGTTAATCATTACCCTACACTGGATATTATTATGGTCAAACCTACTGAACGTAGAGTAGGTTACGGCGTGGCGCTTGGCTACGGCGTAACCGATCTGTTTGGCGGAGGGGCTTTCGCCATTATCGGCACCTGGCTGCTCTTTTTTTACACCACCTATTGCGGGCTCTCGGTTATTGAAGCGGGTTCTATATTTGCTATTGCCCGCGTGATTGATGCGTTATTAAGCCCGATTATGGGCTATATCACCGATAATTTCGGCGATACCTGGCTCGGGCGTAAATTTGGCCGTCGCCGCTTCTTTTTATTACTCAGTTCTCCGCTCATGTTTTTGTATGCCCTGCTGTGGCTGACGGACATGGGCTACTGGTATTACCTGGGGACCTATCTCTCTATTGAGCTGCTGTCGGCAATGGTGCTGGTGCCCTGGGAGACGCTGGCGGCGGAGATGACAAACCGCTATGAAGAGCGTAGCCGCCTCTCCGGCGTGCGCATGATCTGCTCTCAGCTGGGCGGTTTTCTTGCGGTTTCCGTTCCCGGCGTGATTATGCAGTTCACGGGAAAAGATAATCCGTTTACCTATACCCTCACCGGGCTGATATTTTCCTGCGTGTTCTGCCTTGCGGTATTTATTACCTGGTACACCACCTGGGAAGCGAAGGATGTGCAGCAGGAATCCAGTTTTAAAGTGGACAACCAGCGCAGCGGCGGGCTACTGAATCACCTGAAATATCTGGTGCTGGATCTCTTTTCCTCCTTCCGTATCCGCGCGTTCCGCCTGCACATTATTATTTACATCTTTTCGTTCACGGCGATGGACGTATTCGGCTCGGTCTTTACCTATTACGTCGTGTATTGCCTGAGCCAGGATGCCTCGGCGGTTTCCGGCTGGCTGAGCATTGCGGCCTTCGCCTCGGTACCCGGCACCTATGGATTTATGCTGTTGCTGAACCGGCTGAACGTCACGCCGTCTGCCGCCCTGCGGCTCTCCTACGGCTGTATCTTCCTGGTGCTGGCCTTCCTGTTTACGGTCTACCTGACCAAAACGCAGGTCCCGACGCTGCTGTTCTCGGCGGTCTTTGTCCTGTTGGGGGCGGCACGTTCCGGCCTGTATTACATCCCCTGGAATATCTACAGCTTTATCCCGGACATTGACGAGATGGTGACGCAGCAGCGCCGCGAAGGCATTTTTGCCGGTGTGATGGTCCTGACCCGTAAGAGCACCGTAGCGATTGCCATCATGATCATTGGCCTGGTGCTGCAGGAGTCCGGATTTGTGAAGGGCAGCGGTGCCCAGCCTGAAAGCGCGCTGGGGGCGATTATCGGCCTGTTGATCTTCGCGACGGCAGCCCTGCTGGCGGTCAGCTTCTTCACGACATACAAATTTAAGCTGACCCGCGAGACACACAAGCTGCTCCTGAAGGAGATTGCACGCCGCAAGCTGGGCGGTGATTACCGCGACTGCGACGAGAAGACCCGCGTGGTGATCAAGCAGCTGACGGGCTACGAGTATGACCAGGTGTGGGGAGGGGATGCAACGCGACGTGCAGTGGGTAACGTCCCGCTGTCGACCGTCAAATAGCGACATATGCCGGGCAGGCTCCCCGCCTGCCCGGCCTTTTTTTGCCCAAAATGTGACCTCTGGCAGATTTACATCTCTTTACGCTATACTACCCGCTGAAATAATCGGCTCAACGCTACGAGCTGACGTTCAATGTGTCTTCACACAAATGGTATCAACTCCCCTTCAGAGGATCTGGCGAGAAGCCGGATAAACTATGTTAAACAGTATTTTAGTAATACTTTGCCTTATTGCCGTCAGTGCATTTTTCTCGATATCTGAGATCTCGCTGGCCGCCTCCCGTAAAATCAAACTTAAGCTGCTTGCCGATGAAGGCAACATCAATGCTACCCGCATCCTGAAAATGCAGGAAAACCCCGGCATGTTCTTCACCGTGGTGCAGATTGGCCTCAACGCGGTCGCCATTCTCGGCGGTATCGTGGGCGATGCGGCGTTTTCCCCGGCGTTTTACAGTCTGTTTGTTAAGTACATGTCCGTTGAACTGGCCGAACAGCTGAGCTTTATCCTCTCCTTCTCGCTGGTAACCGGCCTGTTCATCCTCTTTGCAGACCTGACCCCGAAACGCATCGGTATGATTGCGCCAGAAGCCGTAGCTTTGCGTATCATCAACCCGATGCGCTTCTGTCTGTACGTGTTTCGTCCGCTGGTGTGGTTCTTCAACGGCCTGGCGAACGTCATTTTCCGCATCTTTAAGCTGCCGATGGTGCGTAAAGACGACATCACGTCTGACGACATTTATGCGGTCGTGGAAGCCGGCGCGCTGGCCGGGGTGCTGCGCAAGCAGGAACACGAGCTGATTGAGAACGTATTCGAACTGGAATCCCGTACCGTGCCGTCTTCCATGACCGGCCGTGAGAACATTATCTGGTTCGATTTACATGAAGATGAGCAGAGCCTGAAGAACAAAGTGGCACAGCATCCGCACTCTAAGTTCCTGGTCTGTAATGAAGATATTGACCACATCATCGGTTACGTCGACTCCAAAGACCTGCTGAACCGCGTGCTGGCAAACCAGAGCCTGGCGCTCAACAGCGGCGTACAGATCCGCAATACCCTGATTGTGCCGGACACTCTGACGCTCTCAGAAGCGCTGGAAAGTTTCAAAACCGCCGGGGAAGACTTCGCGGTGATCATGAACGAATACGCGCTGGTGGTGGGTATTATCACCCTGAACGACGTGATGACCACGCTGATGGGCGACCTGGTTGGCCAGGGGCTGGAAGAGCAGATTGTTCAGCGTGACGATAATTCATGGCTGATTGATGGCGGCACGCCGATTGAAGACGTGATGCGCGTGCTGGATATCGACGAGTTCCCGCAGTCCGGCAACTACGAGACCATCGGCGGCTTTATGATGTTTATGCTGCGTAAAATCCCGAAACGTACCGACTCGGTGAAGTTCTCCGGCTACAAGTTTGAGGTGGTGGATATTGATAACTACCGCATCGACCAGCTGCTGGTGACGCGCATCGACAACAAACCGACCGTACTGGTGCCGAAGCTGCCGGACGCGGAAGAGAAGGTTTCCGCGTAAAGTACCTGCCCCACAAACATCAACGGCTCCCATTGGGAGCCGTCTTTTTAACTACTGCATAGCACGTTGGTTAAGCCATCTCAGTCTGCAGACGCATAACCTGACGGTTGACTTCGGACATCACAGACAGGTGCTGCTTGTCCTTCACTTTTGGGACAAGGATCTTGCCCTTATCAAACTCAAAAGCGCCAACATCCTTGATATACAACCGTCCACGGAACAGGATCTTCACGTACTTCGCCACCTGAAGCGGGTTGTAGCGTTGGAAAATTTTCATTCTTGTATCTCCTGCGAATCATACGCTCTTGCGGTGCCACAATCGGCCCGACTGTCCTGAGCGCAAATTTTGATGCCCAATGACTATAGACCAGAACTTAGGTGTTACCCAGTGTGCATAAGTTTATTTACCGTTTGATTACAATTATTCAGAATAATCTTTGCAAAGCGTGACTGAGAGCAGTATAAGCCGTCGTTTTTTCATGGATATGTGCGTTCACCCGCAAACTGGCATCGGGATTGCGGGAAAACCTCATTGATCGCACTTATGATTAAAAGCGCAAGACCAAGTGGTCGGATCACCTGCAAACAATAAGGAAACGCCATGACCCTACGTAATATCCTTGCAGCAGCCTGCCTGCTGCTGCCCCTGTGGGCTTCCGCTCACAACATTGAAAAAGGACAACGTGTACCGCCAGTCGGCATTGCTGACCGGGGAGAATTGATTCTCGACAATGATAAGTTTAGCTACAAACCCTGGAATAGCGCGCAGCTCGCGGGCAAAGTGAGAGTTGTACAACATATTGCCGGTCGTACATCCGCAAAAGAGAAAAATGCTAACCTGGTGGAAGCGATCAAGGCCGCAAAATTCCCTCACGACCGCTACCAGACCACCACGATCGTGAATACCGACGACGCCATCCCGGGCTCCGGGATGTTTGTGCGCTCAAGCCTTGAGAGCAATAAAAAGCTCTACCCGTGGTCGCAGTTTATCGTCGACAGCAACGGCGTAACCCGTAAGGCCTGGCAGCTTGAGGAAGAGAGCTCCGCGATTGTCGTGCTGGATAAAGAGGGCCGCGTACAGTGGGCGAAAGACGGCGCGTTAACCCAGGAAGAGGTGCAGCAGGTTGTCGACCTGCTGCATAAGCTGCTGGCTCAATAAATAGAGACGCGGAAGCCGGGGTTGAGGAAGGATTCGCGCGGGGTATAGTCCAGCGGCTTGCCCTGCCAGTCATGAACGTGCGCCCCGGCGGCCGCGGCAACGGCATGACCTGCCGCGGTATCCCAGACGTTGGTTGGCCCAAAGCGAGGGTATAGCTGCGCATGGCCTTCTGCCACCAGGCAGAATTTCAGCGATGAGCCAATCGACGTGGTCTGGTGTTCACCCAGCTGCTGCAGGTACTCCTGCAGCTCGCTGTCGCTGTGCGAGCGGCTAATCACCACCAGCGGTGGACGCGCATCGCGCACCTGGATCTGCTTGCGCACGCCGCACTCTTCCTTCCACGCCTTCCCTTCGGCGGCGCTGTACATCACCTTCATTACCGGCGCGTAAACTACGCCCAGCACCGCTTTGCCCTTCTCAATCAGGGCAATATTGACGGTGAATTCACCGTTGCGCTTGATGAACTCTTTTGTCCCGTCGAGCGGATCGACCAGCCAGTAGCGCTGCCAGTGCTGGCGTTCTTCCCAGCTTTGCGGCGCTTCTTCTGACAGAACGGGGATGTCCGGCGTTAAGGCCTGTAACCCTTTCAGGATCACCTTATGCGCCGCAATATCCGCCGCCGTGACCGGAGAGTCGTCGGCTTTGCTGACCACCTCCATAGGTTTACTACCGTCATACACCTGCATGATGGCATCTCCCGCATCCCGTGCGAGCTGACAAATTTTATCTAGCATTTTCCACCTCTTTGTTAACGCAGTGAGGTTAACTCTTTGTTTTAGTTATATCGTAATGTGAACAATTCCGCTATCTGTGAAGCAATTCCGGTTTCAGGTTACTTTTTTCTGTCAGGATTCACATTTCTGTAAGCAACACGCTATAGATACATACTCTTTTGTGGTCTGCATCGAAAAAAGGACTCCTCTGATGATTAAGTTTAGTGCAACGCTTCTGGCGACGCTGATTGCAGCAAGCGTACAGGCGGCGACGGTAGATCTGCGTATTCTGGAAACGACCGATCTGCACAGCAACATGATGGACTTCGATTACTACAAAGATACCCCGACGGAAAAATTCGGACTGGTACGCACGGCAAGTTTGATCGATGCGGCGCGTGGCGAAGTGAAAAACAGCGTGCTGGTCGACAATGGCGATCTCATTCAGGGCAGTCCGCTCGGGGATTACATGGCGACCAGGGGCCTGAAAAAAGGCGAGGTTCATCCGGTATATAAGGCGATGAACACCCTGGACTATACCGTCGGCAACCTTGGCAACCACGAATTCAACTACGGTCTGACATACCTGCATGACGCGCTGGCCGGTGCGAAATTCCCGTACGTTAACGCCAATATCATCGACGTTAAGACCCAAAAGCCGCTCTTTACCCCTTATCTGATTAAAGAGACAAACGTCGTCGATAAGGACGGCAAAAAACAGACGCTGAAAATCGGCTATATCGGTTTTGTCCCGCCGCAGATCATGACGTGGGATAAGGCCAACCTCGACGGTAAAGTGACCGTTAACGACATCACCGAAACCGCGCGCAAATACGTGCCGGAAATGCGCGAAAAAGGTGCCGATCTGGTGGTCGTTGTCGCCCACTCGGGCCTCTCCGCCGATCCGTACCAGGCCATGGCAGAAAACTCCGTTTACTATCTGAGTGAAGTCCCTGGCGTCGACGCGATCCTGTTCGGCCACGCCCACGCGGTCTTCCCGGGCAAAGATTTCGCCAGTATCAAAGGGGCAGACATTGAGAAAGGGACGCTCAACGGCGTGCCGTCGGTGATGCCGGGCATGTGGGGCGACCACCTTGGCGTGGTGGACCTGGTGCTGAATAACGACAGCGGCAGCTGGAAGGTGACGCAGTCAAAAGCAGAGGCACGCCCGATTTATGACGCTGCGGCTAAAAAATCGCTGGCGGCTGAAGATAAAAAGCTGGTCGACGTGCTGAAACACGATCACGACGCCACGCGCGAATTCGTCAGCAAGCCGATCGGCAAATCCGCCGACAACATGTACAGCTTCCTGGCGCTGGTTCAGGACGACCCGACCGTTCAGGTCGTCAACATGGCGCAGAAAGCCTATGCCGAACATTTTGTGCAGGGCGATCCGGATCTGGCAAAACTGCCTGTCCTGTCAGCCGCAGCGCCATTCAAGGTGGGCGGGCGTAAGAATGACCCGGCAAGCTACGTTGAAGTTGAAAAGGGCCAGCTGACCTTCCGTAACGCCGCCGATCTCTACCTCTACCCGAACACGCTGGTGGTGGTAAAAGCCACGGGCCAGGAGGTGAAAGAGTGGCTGGAGTGTTCTGCCGGACAGTTTAACCAGATTGACCCGCACAGCAGTAAGCCGCAGTCGCTGATTAACTGGGACGGCTTCCGGACCTATAACTTCGACGTGATCGACGGCGTGAACTACCAGATTGACGTCACCCAGCCGGCGAAATATGACGGCGAGTGTCAGGCGATTAACCCGCAGGCGGAGCGCATCAAAAACCTGACCTTCAACGGCAAGGCGATTGACCCGAATGCCACCTTCCTGGTGGTGACCAATAACTACCGCGCCTACGGCGGCAAGTTTGCCGGTACGGGAGATAGCCACATCGCCTTTGCCTCGCCGGACGAGAACCGCTCGGTGCTGGCGGCGTGGATCAGCGCGGAGTCGAAGAAGGCGGGCGAAATTCATCCGGCAGTGGACAACAACTGGCGTCTCGCGCCGATCCACAGCGATACGAAACTGGATATCCGCTTCGAAACGTCACCGTCCGATAAAGCTGCCGCGTTCATTAAGGACAAGGCGCAGTATCCGATGAAGCAGGTCGCAACGGATGATATCGGGTTCGCGATTTATCAGGTGGATTTGAGCAGGTAAAAGCAAAACGGCAACGCACGTTGCCGTTTTTAGTGTTTGTTCCCTCTCCCTGTGGGAGAGGGTCAGGGTGAGGGCATCAGGCCGCACATACCCGGCTTTTACGCCGCACGATCGTCCCTGTTCGCCATGACCTTCGGCGTATTCACCTCAATCCAGTCCGCCAGCGCGGCAACCTTCTCGCTCACCTCAACGCCCAGCGGCGTCAGGCTATACTCTACGTGCGGCGGGACCACCGGATACGACACGCGATCGACAAACCCGTCCAGCTCCAGCGCCTGGAGTGACTGGGACAGCATCTTTTCGCTCACCCCGCCCATTTTACGGCGCAGATCGCTAAAGCGATGCGTTCCCTGGCGCAGGGCCAGCAGAATCAGAACACCCCAGCGGCTGGTGACGTGTTTGAGTACCTCGCGTGAAGGGCACTGCTCCGCGAAAAGATTGCCATCGCGCATTTGTTCGCTGAGCGTTGGTATCGTTGTTTTCATACTTACCTTTTTGTACGTACTTACTAAAAGTTAGCTATGGTGCTAGTGTGCCACAACACCAGACAAACACGAAGGAGATTCATCATGATCGCGATTACCGGCGCTACCGGCCAGCTTGGCCATCTCGTTATTGAACAGCTGTTGAAAACCGTACCGGCCAACCAGATTGTGGCCATCGTACGTAACCCGGCGAAAGCGCAGGCCTTAAGCCAGCAGGGAATTGTGGTTCGTCAGGCGGACTATACGGATGAAGCCGCATTCACCGCCGCGCTGAGCGGCGTTGATAAGCTGCTGCTGATCTCCTCCAGCGAAGTCGGCCAGCGCGCAACCCAGCACCAGAACGTGATTAACGCCGCCAAAACGGCAGGCGTGAAATTTATCGCCTACACCAGCCTGCTGCATGCGGACAAATCACCGCTGGGTCTGCACGTTGAACACGTTGCCACTGAAAAAGCGCTGGCGGCGTCCGGCATTCCTTATGCCCTGTTGCGCAATGGCTGGTATACCGAAAACTACCTGGCGAGCGCGCCGCCTGCGCTGGAACACGGCGTGTTTATTGGTGCGGCAGGCGACGGCAAAATTGCCGCTGCGACCCGTGCTGACTATGCCGCGGCGGCAGCCAAAGTGATCGCTGAAGAAGGCCATGCAGGCAAGGTCTATGAACTGGCGGGCGACCACGGCTGGACGCTGAGCGAACTGGCGGCTGAACTCAGCAAGCAGAGCGGGAAGCCTGTAACCTATCAGAATCTCAGTGAAGCGGATTTTGCCGCCGCGCTGAAAAGCGTCGGCCTGCCTGCCGGGCTGGCGGACATGCTGGCGGACTCCGATGTGGGCGCGTCCAAAGGGGGACTCTTTGACGATAGCCATACGCTGAGCAAACTGATCGGGCGTGCGACTACGCCGCTGGCGCAGAGCATTAAAGCCATTCTGTAACGGCCTGGCCGTTTTTTCCTGCGGCCGGGTCATTCCTCTTACCCGGCCCGCTATGCTCCACAAAAATAAGGTGCCTGAAAAAATACAGACACCTTTATTTATTACAGATATAACGATTAAAAGTCCGGATATTCTTTATCCGTCGCGTACGTTATCGGTTTTTCAAATCCGGGAATGGTGATGCCATTCATATCAATCTTAATATCTTCCTCATTTATTCCCTGCTGTCCGAACAGATAAATGACATTCAGTTCCCCCTGTGACGCCGCCTCGTCGTACGCGTTAGCCTGACGTCGCACCTGGCGGTTACGCTGCTGATATTCCGCAAACACCGCGTCCCCATAGCGTTTGCGCAACCATTGATGGGTAAGCTTTGGCGAGTAAACCACCCCCGTAGCATTATTCCCGCCAAAGCCTTTTGAATTAATAAAGGCGATTTGTCCCTGGCCTTCCTCTAATTTGCAGTCCTGAAGAGGAATGGTTAATCGTGCGTTGTTCACCTGCGGCGAAATGTGCGACACGCTTTTAATGCCCGGCAAAATACCGTAGCGGAAGACGCCGAGGCAGCCGATCAGCTGGTCGCCGCTGGCGGGCCCCAGGGAGTGGCCGAGATAGGATTTCACCGCCGTCACCGGCCAGTCGCGAATCGAAAAGGCTTGCGCAACGCGGTCAAAAATATCCGCCTCGGAAACGCAATTCTTCGGCGTGCTTGAACCGTGCGCCTGAATAAACGATCCCTTCTGCACCGTCTCCATTCCGGCCATCGATACCGCAGAGGCTACGGCTTTCGCCATGGTGATGTAGTTCCCCGGCCCCGGTGACGCGATAGAACGTTTAAAGCCGTCAGCGTTGATGAAGACGTTCCCCACCGAACCGTGGATCTCTGCGCCAAGCTGCAGCGCCAGCTCGTCGTCCATTAACACGACATACTGGCTGGATTCTGCGATCACAAAACCACAGCTGTTGCCAAACGGGCGGCTGCTGTTGCGCCAGTCGGCCGTTTCCTTTTCATCAATATGCTTAAGCTTGCTCTCCGTTGCCAGGGCACCCATGGCATCGAATCCTTCAATCACTTCTGAGGTGACCGGTGCTTCGGCGCTGCCAACGACGGCTACGCGAATGCGCCCCGCTTTGATATCTTCAACTGCCGCATTCAGGTTATACAGAAACGTGGCGCATGCCCCCAGCGTGGCGCTGGTGTGGCCGACGCTACCCAGCACATACGCATTGAGGAAATCGGCGCACATGCTGTTCAGGCCCAGCGGACACTGCTTGGCGCTGACGCGGTGGCCTTTCAGGCGCGACTGCAGCATCCCGCCAAAGCCATAATCGTCGAGCTGCCCCATGATATTGCCCGAATAGACGCCGAGCTGGTCCGGCGTGATTTTTGCCTGCACCTCTCGCCACGGGATCCCCAAGGCGTTGATGGCGTCTGACGCCCCGACAATCGCCATTTGTAACGCCCGCGGATGGAACTGCGAATTGTAGTGGTCCCCCGGGCGGAATCCCTGCGGCAACAGCCCGGCAGCCTGCACCTCCGTGCGCAGCAACGCCTCAATTTTACAGTCCATCTCTCCCTGAACGGTGATACGAACACGCCGATCCGCTAATTCTTCAACGTGCCATCCCGCCGGTAAGGGTTGAGGTAATTGTCTGGCAGAGATATTAAAACTGAACCCCTCTTCGCCTGAAACCATATTCAATATTGCATGGCTGGCGATAGCATCGACATCAAAATAGTCGCGCGTGATTTTTCTGATAAGGGTTCCCTCAAGCGCCTCGTCTTTTATCCTCGCGGCGGCCTGAGCAGGTGTAAATCTTTTACCTGAATTGTCGCAATACCCGCCCTCATCATATTTAAGCACGCCCATCAGGATGGCTAACGATAATAATGTCTCCTGCCTTTCTTCTTCCGATAATGACTCAATAATCATTCGACGAAATGCATGATGCGAAGAACTACGACCAGCTGGACCATAGCCGCCAAAAGCCGTTATTACGGGTAACTTCACCATAATTCATCCTGTAGTGGTCGTGAATTTATTTCGGTAAGTAAGTGCGATAATTTCAGATATTAGTTTACAAACTACCAACAAAAGCTAATATGCAAATCCAGCCAAAATGCTGACTTTTTTGGCCACGGCAACGATGAGCTACCAAAAATAATAGTCAAAACAGGTATTAATCAAAAATGACAAATACACAAATAGGATTTGTGTTATGCGAACGCATGTTAAGTTCCGGTCTCAGTCTTCCGATTGAAATGTGGAGAGCCGCAGCCAGTAGCTATTTAGCTGAGCAAAAAACAACATCCCACGCAGACACGCACAAACCGGAGAAGTCACCCTTCAGGCTCTGTCGCCCGGAGAATATTCTGAAGGTGAATACCATTGGCATAAACAGCGAGCCCATCCTGACGCACAGTGGCTTTAGCATTATCGCCGATACTACCCTTGCCGCAGACAGACACTATGACGTTATCTATCTTCCTGCCCTGTGGCGCAATCCTCGCGGCGTGGTCAGACAACAGCCTGAACTCCTGGAATGGCTGACCGAGCAGGCCGCACGAGGAACCCGCATCGCCGCCGTCGGAACGGGCTGCTGCTTTCTCGCGGAGTCGGGACTGCTCGACGGGAAACCCGCCACCACCCACTGGCACTACTTCAAACAATTCTCGCGCGACTACCCCGCCGTAAAATTGCAAACAAAACATTTCCTCACTCAGGCCGATAATATTTTCTGCGCCGCAAGCGTTAAGGCCCTGTCAGACCTGACGATCCATTTTATAGAAACGATATACGGGAAACGGGTAGCCACACATACCCAACGGACATTTTTCCATGAAATTCGTAGCCAGTTTGAGCGTCAATGCTACAGTGAAGAAAACAAGCCCCATCCGGATGAAGATATTATTCAAATTCAAATATGGATAAAAGCTAACTGCGCTTCGGATATATCCATGCAAAGTCTTGCAGATATGGCCGGCATGAGTTTGCGCAACTTTAATCGCCGCTTTAAAAATGCCACCGACATGTCTCCTCTGCAGTATTTATTAACCACCAGAATTGAATCCGCGATGACAATGCTGCAATCCACCAATCTGTGCATTCAGGAGATCGCGAATGCGGTTGGATATCAGGATATTGCGCACTTTAATCGCCAGTTTAAGCATAAAACAACGGTTTCACCGGGGGATTACCGTAAGACCGTCCGGGCAAAGATGTTTAGTGCATAAACGCCGGTCATCTCTGATAATGAAAAGATGACCACGAGGAGGCTCAACGTGCAAGGCGTACCGGAACAGTTTACTGATGAAAGAGACAGCGCGCGCTTTCGCCATCTGGCGCAGCTGCCGGGCCTGGAGCTTTATCACGCGCATATTTCTGACTACGCCTTTGAGCCTCACACCCATGAAGCCTTTGGGATCGGCACGATTGAAACCGGTGCCGAACGCTTTCGCTATCGCGGTACCCAGCATCTCGCGGCGGAAAAATCCGTCGTCACCATGAACCCGGACGAGATCCATACCGGAGAATCCGCCACCGAAGGCGGCTGGCGCTACCGGATGGTCTATATCGAACCCGACCTGCTGGAAGAGGTGACCGGCCTCCGGCACTGGTGGTTTAGCGATATCACGCGTCATGACCCGCTGCGCTCGCAGCAAATCGGCAGGCTCATTTACGGCCTGTGGCACACGGACGATCCGCTTGCGCAAAAAGGATTGCTGCTGGATTTGATTGAAACCTTCCGGCCGCTAGCCCATCACGCGCCGGTGGTTCTGGAAGGCGCGCACCGCTTCGAACGCGTGCGCGAGTATCTGCACGACAACTATATGCGCGCCCTGACGCTGGACGAGTTGGCCAGCGTCGTATCGCTCAGCCCGTATCACTTCCAGCGCCAGTTCAAAGCCCATTTTCACGTTACGCCGCACCAGATGCTGATGGCCATTCGCCTCTGGCGCGCTAAAGCGTTCCTCACCCACGGCATGCCCGCCGCCGAAGTGGCAGCCGCGACCGGGCTGACCGACCAGTCCCATTTAACCCGCGCGTTTACCCACCGCTACGGCATTACGCCTGTGCGCTACCAGAAGCAGGTCACCCGGCGCTAATGCGCAACCTCATACAATACGCGCGCATTTTCCCCTCCTACACTGCATACAGCGTAAATACCTGTGGATGGAAAAATGATTAGTGGAGTGTTGTATGCCCTGCTGGCCGGGATGATGTGGGGGCTGATTTTTGTCGGCCCATTAATTGTGCCCGAGTATCCGGCAATACTGCAGTCGACCGGGCGTTATCTGGCGCTGGGGCTGATTGCCCTGCCTCTGGCGTGGCTGGGACGCGCGCGCCTGCGTCAGCTCAGCCGTCAGGACTGGGGTACCGCGCTGGCGCTGACCATGATGGGCAATCTTATCTACTATGTTTGCCTCGCGAGTGCCATTCAGCGTACCGGTGCGCCGGTATCTACCATGATTATCGGCACGCTGCCGGTCGTCATTCCCGTCTTTGCGAACCTGCTCTACAGCCACCGCGATGGCAAACTGGCGTGGTCAAAAATGACCCCGGCGCTGGTCTGCACCGCCGTGGGGCTGGTATGCGTCAATATTGCCGAGCTGCGTCACGGGCAGGCGGAAGTTGACCTGTGGCGTTACGGCTCTGGCATTGTGCTAGCGTTCATTTCCGTGGCGTGCTGGGCATGGTATGCCCTGCGCAATGCGCGCTGGCTGCGGGAGAACCCGGACAAGCACCCGATGATGTGGGCGACGGCGCAGGCGCTGGTCACGCTGCCCGTCTCGCTGGTGGGATATGCCGGGGCGTGCATCTGGTTAGGCCATCAACAGCCAGATTTTGCCCAGCCCTTCGGGCCAAGGCCCTGGGTGTTTATCGGTCTGATGGTGGCGATTGCGGTGCTGTGCTCATGGGTGGGCGCGCTGTGCTGGAACATTGCCAGCCAGAAGCTGCCGACGGTGATTTTAGGGCCGCTGATTGTCTTCGAAACCCTGGCCGGACTGCTTTATACCTTCCTGATGCGCCAGAGCGTGCCGTCGCTATTCACGGCCTGCGGGATCGCGCTGCTGGTGGTGGGAGTGGTGATGGCGGTAAGAGCGAAGCCGGAAAAACCGAAGGTCGTTCCGGCGTCGGAGGTGTGATTTTTGCCGGGTAAGGCGGAGCCGCCACCCGGCATGATGTTAAAACGTTTCCCAGTTCCCTTCAGACGCCGCCGCTGCGGGCTGCGCTTTTGGCACATAGGTTTTCACCGGTGCCGCTTTGACCGCCTGGTTACGGGTGATTTTGAACACAGCCACCGCTTCGTTCAGGCGTGCAGCCTGATCTTCCAGCGCCGCGGCCGCGGCCGCAGACTCCTCTACCAGCGAGGCGTTCTGCTGGGTCACGCGGTCCATCTCGGCTACCGCCTGACCCACCTGGTCGATACCGCGGCTCTGCTCGTCAGAGGCCGAGGCAATTTCGCCCATGATGTCGGTTACGCGGGTGACCGCATTGACGATCTCCGCCATCGTCTCCCCGGCTTCGTTAACCAGCTGGGAGCCCGCGTTCACGCGCTCGCCGGAATCATCGATCAGCGCTTTGATCTCTTTCGCCGCCTGGGCGCTGCGCTGTGCGAGAGTGCGGACTTCCCCCGCCACCACCGCAAAACCACGGCCCTGCTCGCCCGCGCGCGCCGCTTCAACCGCCGCGTTCAGCGCCAGAATGTTAGTCTGGAAGGCAATACCGTCGATCACGTTAGTAATTTGCGCGATTTTACTGGAGCTGGTGGCGATTTCGTCCATTGTACGCACCACGCCTTCCACCACGTTACCGCCCTTCTTCGCCGTTGAGGAGGCGTCCAGCGCCAGGCGGGACGCCTGACGCGCGTTATCCGCGTTCTGCTTCACGGTTGCCGTCAGCTGTTCCATGCTGGCTGCCGTTTCTTCCAGAGACGCGGCCTGCTGCTCGGTACGGGAAGATAGATCGTTACTGCCCGCAGAGATTTCGCCTGCACCGGTGTAAATCGTATCTGCGCCTTCACGCACCACGCCCACCGTGTTCGCCAGCGAGGTTTGCATCTCCTGAACGTTGCGCGCCAGGATGGCCATCTCATTTTTACCGTCAGCCTGAATGGGCTGGGTTAAATCCCCTGCCGCAATGGCGCGAATATGGTTAATCACGTCTTCCAGAGGCAGCAGCAGCACGCGGCGCATGGCTACCCAGCTGGAAATAATCACCACAATCACCAGCAGCATGACCGCAGAGAGGATCCACAGGATGCGCTTGTAGTCGCTTTCATTGTCCTGGATACCTTTATCGGTGAGCGCAGCCTGCGCTTCACGCCATTCACGGTAAACCGTCTGCATCGCATTTTGCTTTTGTTCTGCATTCTGCTTGAACATATCTTCCAGATTGCCCTGGCTCAGCAGAACGTTCATTTGGGTCAGCGTTGCAGAGTAAATGCGGTACTGCTCTTCGAGCCGGTTAGCCAGGTTCTCGTCCAGGCCTGGCGTATTCGGCAAGGCATAGTATTTATCGTAATGGACCTGCGCTTCAGTCAGCAGATTTTTCGCCGTCGTCACCAGCTCATTCAGCTGACCGCCGTTAATTTGCGAGGCCATGCTGCTTTGCAGGCGCAACATCCCGCGGTTCAGGGTGACGCGAGCCTGGTTCAGACTGATCCACGCATCGGTAAACTCCGCCACGTTCTGGCTGGAGAGCTGCGACACGGTGAAGTTGTCTTTATCGTTGTTCAGCGCGTTGATAAAGATACCGGCGGAAATCACTTGCATGATGCCGAGCACAAGCAGCACCGAAATCAGAAGGGTAATGACTTTTATACGTTTAAACATGCGTTGCCTTTGTTATATGCAGGTTTGTCTGACGTGGATATATCGGCAGGCGCGGCGGGTTGTTTACTGTTTCTACACCTTTAAAAAGTTTCTAAACCACTTTCTTAAGTCCATTCAGAGGGTTAAATGGGGTGTTTTTTTGTGATCTGCATCTCATTTCCCCCCTTCCCTCTAAAGGGTTATAGCGCCGCCCTAAAGATGTATTTAATATGCATCTTATATTATTGATGACGAGGTAACTGCTATGGCCTTTCGCGACCAACCCCTTGGCGAGCTGGCGCTCTCCATTCCTCGCGCTTCTGCGCTGTTCCGTAAATACGATATGGATTACTGCTGCGGCGGTAAGCAAACCCTGGCACGTGCGGCCTCACGCAAAGAGCTGGACGTTGAGGTGATTGAAGCAGAGCTGGCGCTGCTGGCCGAGCAGCCCGTCGACAAAGACTGGCGAACCGCCCCGCTTGCTGAAATCATCGACCATATCATCGTGCGATATCATGACCGTCACCGTGAACAGCTGCCGGAGTTGATCCTGCAGGCAACCAAAGTCGAGCGCGTACATGCCGACAAACCGTCCGTACCGCGCGGTCTTGCGAAATACCTGACCCTGCTGCACGAAGAGCTTTCCAGCCATATGATGAAAGAAGAGCAGATCCTCTTCCCGATGATTAAACAGGGAATGGGAAGCCAGGCGATGGGGCCTATCAGCGTGATGGAAAGCGAGCACGATGACGCGGGTGAACTGCTGGAAGTGATCAAACACACCACCCACAACGTCACGCCGCCGCCAGAAGCGTGCACAACGTGGAAAGCGATGTACAACGGCATTAACGAAACGATCGACGACCTGATGGAACACATCAGTCTTGAGAACAACGTTCTGTTCCCGCGGGCATTAGCTGATAAATAAAAAAGCCCGGTGGCGCTAGCGCTTACCGGGCCTACAACGTCTTCGAACGTAGGCCGGGTAAGCGTCAGCGCCACCCGGCAACATGCTTAACGCATGCCTGCCATACGTTTCTTACCGATAAACACCCAGCCCAGCCCCAGCGCGATAAACCACAGCGGCGTGACGATGAGTGCCTGACGGGTATCATCTTCCAGCGTCAGCAGAACCAGCACGAAGACGAAGAACGCCATGCACACCCAGCACATCAGCTTGCCCAGCGGCATCTTGTAGATCGATTTTTCATGCAGGTGCGGACGCTGTTTGCGGTACACCAGGTATGAACAGAGGATGATGGTCCAGACGAACATAAACAGGATCGCAGAGACCGTGGTAATCATGGTGAACGCGCCAATCACGCTTGGGTTCACGTAGAGCATCACCACGCCGCCCAGCAGGCACATGCAGGAGAAGGTCAACCCTTTTGCCGGTACCGCACGCTTAGACAGCTTGGCGAACGCGCTCGGCGCTACGCCTTCCTGCGCCAGACCAAACAGCATACGGCTGGTGGAGAATACGCCGCTGTTGGCAGACGAGGCCGCAGAGGTCAGCACAACGAAGTTAATCAGGCTCGCGGCAGCAGGCAGGCCTACCAGCACGAACAGTTCAACGAACGGGCTCTTGGTGGGTACCACGGAGCTCCACGGCGTCACGGACATAATGATGACCAGCGCGAAGACGTAGAACATGATGATACGAACCGGAATAGAGTTAATGGCGCGCGGGAGAGACTTCTCCGGATCTTTGGTCTCCGCCGCCGTGGTGCCCACCAGCTCAATGCCCACGAAAGCAAATACCGCGATCTGGAAGCCGGCAAAGAAGCCGCTGATGCCTTTCGGGAACCAGCCGCCGTCATTCCACAGATGGGTAAACGAGGCCTGAACGCCCGTTGGCGACTGGAAGTGGGTGAGAACCATCACCAGACCCACAACGATGAGCCCGACAATCGCCACAATCTTGATCATCGCGAACCAGAACTCCATTTCACCGAACATTTTAACGGTGGCGAGGTTCAGGCTTAGCAGCAGGACAATGACCGCCAGCGAGGCGACCCAGTCCGACAGCCCCGGGAACCAGAACTGCGCGTAGGCGGTAATCGCCACGACGTCCGCCATACCGGTGACGACCCAGCAGAACCAGTAGGTCCAGCCGGTGAAATAGCCCGCCCACGGCCCGAGCAGGTCAGAAGCGAAGTCGCTAAAGGATTTGTATTCGAGGTTCGAGAGCAGCAATTCACCCATTGCACGCATCACGAAGAACAGCATGAAACCGATAATCATATAGACAAATATGATTGACGGTCCGGCGAGACTGATGGTTTTGCCCGACCCCATAAACAGCCCGGTACCGATGGCACCCCCAATCGCAATGAGCTGAATATGACGGTTTGTGAGATTGCGCCGTAGCGACTGTTCGGACGACGCCTCTTCGTCGGCGACGACTTTGACCTGATCTACCATGTGATATTTTCCTGTTTATGCCTGTCTGTGTTGTTAAGGCTCTTCTGGCCTTTAAATACGTCAAAAGATGACGTTCCCTTGTAAGGGCTAATCGATATTAGGTAAGAATCGGCGGGATGAATACTATGATTTAGATATTATGTTAATAATATGTTGAAAGTGAGTGTCATATCACTCATACAGCGCGAAACAGCTCACAAAAATACACGCAACAGTTTCGTTTGCAAGATAAAATGTTGATAGCGCCGTAACTATAGGTTTTTACACTATTTTCCTCTCCCCAACCGGGGAGAGGAAATAAGAAAATTCGATTACAGAATTTCCAGCAGCTCGACTTCAAAGACCAGGGTGCTGAATGGCGGGATGGACGCGCCAGCGCCGCGCTCGCCGTAGGCCAGGTTATGCGGGATAGTCAGTTCCCATTTGGACCCGACCGGCATCAGGGTCAGCGCTTCGATCCAGCCTGCGATCACGCCGTTGACCGGGAACTCAGCCGGTTCGCCGCGCGCCACGGAGCTGTCGAACACGGTACCGTCGATAAGTTTACCGGTGTAATGCACGCGAACGTGGTCGGTACGCGCCGGGATTGCGCCGTCGCCCTGATTGATCACGCGGAACTGCAGACCTGACTCGGTGCTGTTCACACCTTCACGCTCGCGGTTCTCTTCCAGATATTTCACACCTTCGGCGGCCATCTCTTCAAAGCGCTCGCGACGCACGGCGTCAGCACGTTCGTGGATTTCACGCAGCGCACGGTGCACAACGTCAACCGGAACGGCAGGCTGTTTGCCTTCCAGCGCGTCAGCGATACCCGCCACCAGCGCTTCTGGTAACAGACCTTCCAGGCCAGATTCGCTCAGCTGCTGTCCTACCTGCAAGCCGATACCGTAACTTGCCTGCGCTTCGATAGTGTCAAAAGTCGGGGTGGTCATGGGTTTTCCTTCCATCACATTTAAAGTAGCGGGCAGCATATCAGCCATGCCCTTATGGGTAAAACTTTGTCTGAAGTTAAGGTGACAAACCGCGGCGAAACAGAAACAATAGAGATAACCAGGATTAATCCCGAACTGATGTCACGGATGTCGGGTTTACTACGCCGTTCAGGCAGTTAGCAAACTATACTTCGGGGCACAGGATAAAAAATACGCGGAGCAGGAGGAGTGCCATGCCCGGGCGATTTGAACTGAAACCTACCCTGGCGAAAATCTGGCAGGCGCCGGACAATTTTCGCATCATGGACCCGCTGCCTCCTCTGCATCGCAGAGGGATCATCATTGGCGCGCTGATGGTGATCGTGGGCTTCCTGCTTCCTTCCGGGGGCGATGATGTTGATACCGCACCCGTCACCCGCAATGCCCAGCTGGACATTCAGTCGCAGACGCGGCCGCAGCCTGACGCACAGCCGATGCAGACGCAGCTCGTCACCCCGTCTAACGATCCGGGTCAGGTCGCGCCGGTTGAGCCTGAGCCCATTCAGGATGAACAGCCGCAGGATCAAGCCGCCGCTCCCTCTCAGCCTCAGGCGCAACAGCCCACCGGCATTGAGCAACAGTGGCGTTCCTATCGCGTAGAGCCGGGCAAAACTCTGGCGCAGCTGTTCCGGGATCACAACCTGCCGCCGACCGACGTCTATGCCATGGCGAAGGTGGAAGGTGCGGGTAAACCGCTCAGTAACCTGCAGAATGGTCAGATGGTACAGATTCGCCAGAATGCCAGCGGGGTGGTGACAGGGTTAACGATTGATACGGGAAGTGGACAACAGGTACTGTTTACCCGCCAGCCAGACGGCAGTTTTATCAGGGCGCGTTAAGGCCCGGTTCTCTAAAAAGCAAAACGCCGGCACAAGGCCGGCGTTTCAACGTGAGCAGAGTAAAAAATTACTCAGCTACAACGTTAACAACCAGTTTAGCGAACACTTCGCTGTGAACCTGGAAGTCAACTTCGTGCTCACCAGTGGTACGCAGAACGCCGTTCGGCAGACGAACTTCGCTCTTAGCCACTTTAACGCCTGCTGCAGAAACTGCATCAGCGATATCGCGGGTACCGATGGAACCGAACAGTTTACCTTCGTCGCCAGATTTAGACGCGATGGTAACGGTGCCCAGTGCGTTGATTGCTTCAGCGCGAGCGTTAGCAGCCGCCAGAACGTCAGCCAGTTTGGCTTCCAGTTCAGCGCGACGTGCTTCGAAAAACTCTACGTTTTTCTTGGTAGCTGGAACAGCTTTACCCTGTGGAACCAGGAAGTTACGTGCGTAACCCGCTTTAACGTTAACCTGATCACCCAGGCTGCCCAGGTTTGCTACTTTATCAAGCAGAATAACTTGCATTACCTTAT
>Ga0213828_1000128_pt1 | contig 95245 bp, 80 predicted proteins | sample MC6MC0897MG_FD_180664 | JGI IMG/M metagenome (GOLD analysis project Ga0213828, IMG submission 180664) | Enriched soil aggregate microbial communities from Iowa State University, Ames, United States - MC6-MC0897-MG | ecosystem: Environmental > Terrestrial > Soil > Unclassified | place: USA: Iowa...
ACTAAACTTGATTGAGCGAGACTGTGAGCCTCGAAGGAGCCGGCCACTAATTGGTATAAACGTTAAACGCTGGACTGATAGCAGGCTCAGTTCTTGCCGCATCGTTCCTGACTGGCTATCAGCGCATCGCCCACTGGCAGGGCTCAAATGTTCTTATCCTTTCACGGTACTAGCAAGGGTTGTCTGCCTTGCGCTGTGTGACGTTTAATCCGGATGTTCTCGTCAGCCGGAAGTAGCAGGACTCGGCAACATTCAACTAAAGGATTTATAGTTAGGATAAGAAGCTTTACCGCGCTTATACGTAGGGCTCGTCGGTTGCGGCTGGCGTTGGCAGGCAGCCAATGCGATCGACGTGCCCAGTTGCCACGGACGTTGTCTCGCTGAGCTCGATACCGAGTGGAGCTGAGCAGTGTTCGACACGGGGTCGCACTTCCTTGAAATCTTTGCGCGACAACGCAATCGAGTTCAAGCTTCAAGCCCCTTCCAAAGACGGCTTTGCTTTCCAGCGAAATAGCGAGGCGCGATCACTATGAGCTTGCCCCCAATGAAACAACTTTGCTATCATTGATTAGCGAGGAGACCTGAATATGTTTAGAACGCCAACATATACTGTCGGAGCTTTTCTCTTTGGATTTTTTGGCTGGAGCCAACTTGCTGCTGCTGCTGATCCATGTGCGGGTGTCGATCAAAGCCTCACCAAAGAGAACAAGGCGCAGTATGCTACACTTATCGCCAAGAGCCTGGATAAGAAGGTGAAGCCCACGAGCATTGAAATTGATACGGCTCTTCGTTCTGGAACCTGGACCGTCATATACGCATCGACGCCTATTGCTGACCCAGGCTATTTTTTCTTCGACAGTTCCTCCGGGGCACCAGTGTTCAAGGACGTTTGGGGTGGTATGCCTGATGACGGAGATGGGCCTGTTTTGATTAAATGGGCGCGTAAATTGGGGGCCAACAAGGAAATCTCGTCTTGCTTTTCGCACGTCGTGATGAGTAACTGATGCTTTGATCCGGTCCGGTCTGAGGTGCGTTGAGTTGTGCGCTTCCGATTAAGTAACCGATAGCTCGCGATCGCGTCTGCGGACTGTAAGGTGCGGATTCCGAGTCTTGTTGGCGTATTTGCGTCTAAAAAGTTTTGGCTACAGTAAGTCACTGTAGATTGCTGTTATCCAGATCGCGTCAAGCAAGAGCCATAACACACCCAACCACATGATTGTACGGCTGTTATCGGTTCTCATAGCCACAAGCGCGATGAGTAGTCCTGCGGCAATCCGTGCCAGATACCACGGTCCAAGCTGCTCGAAGTGTTCTCTACCTTTGATATAGGTGTCCATCAGATCGAACACGAAGGAAGCGGCAAACAGCGCAAAGAAAGCATGTCGCCTGCGCAAAAAGAAACTTTCCCGTTCTGACAATTCCTGAATGTGGTCGGGATAAAGCAGCGTTGACATCAAAAAGAACAATGATGTGTAGATCAGAACAAAAATGTATATCCAGAAATGCCAGTTCTGGATCTCGCGAAGTGCAAACTCCCACCACCAGAAATGAATAGCCCCAAGCAGCAAGGCAATCGACCAGACAATCTGCGCATGCATGCGATCGGTTCTCACCGGCTCTTGGAGTCTTCTGGAAAGGCCGGAAAGGACGCGAGTGATGGAAAGGCCGAGAATGAGGCTCACCAATATCCGCAGATGTCCGTACGCGTCCATTTCAAGGCTCCGTGATCGTTCGATTGTCCGCTGCACCTTATGCTTAAAGCGGCTGGCTATTCAACACGCGTGGACGTCGTGAGGCCGTTCGCCAGCGATTTAGCTCAGTACTGTGCGGGCGACGACCCTGACCTCGTTCATACTTCGATATTTGCCAGTGGTTCAGTGAGTGTATTGATCAGTGCTCTCAGACCTGACGATACGTGGCGACGCCCCGAGTGATACAGGCACAGTCCCGGAAATGCGGGGCACCAGTCTTCCAGAACCCGCTTTAGGCGACCGTCTTCCAGCGCATCTGCCGCAAGGTGATCGGGCACGAACGCGATGCCGATCCCGTCGATTGCGGCTTCAACCATTAGCGGTTGGTCACTCAATGTGAGAGGACCGGAAACGTTGATCCGTTCGACAGCGCCCAAATGTTCAAATTCCCATCGGAAAATTGCTCCACTTTCAAACCGGAAGCGGATGCAATCGTGGCGGTATAAATCCCGCGGTAAGACTGGATGTCCTCGACGCTCGAAGTACTCTGGGGATGCAACAGCCGCAAAGCGCACCTCTCCCATTATCGGGATGGCCACCATGTCTTTCGGCACTGCCTCCGCCAATCGGATCCCGGCATCGAAGCCATCGGCGACGATATCGCTGAGCCTACCATCGCTGACTATGTCGAGATGGACCTGAGGATACTCTCGCAGGAAGCGTGCGAGCACCGGCCGCAATACCATCCGGATAGCCCCTTCGCTGGCATTGATCCGTACGGTTCCACTCGGGACCGGATCATTTCCCTCCAGATCCTTAACGGCTTCCTCAATTGAAGCCACCGCAGGGCGCAGTTTTGCGGCAAAGCGCTCTCCTGCCTCCGTCAACGAGACGCTGCGAGTCGTTCGGTTGAACAGGCGGACGTTCAACCGCTCTTCGAGAACCTTGATCGAATGGCTGATCGCCGAAGGCGTCATGTTGAGTTCCTGAGCGGCGCTCCGAAAACTGCGATGGGTCGCGACCGCTAGGAATGCGGCGAAGGCCGCCAGATCGTTGCCCTTAGATTGGTGAATTGCTTTCATCATCACGGCAAGAATTGCTCAGATTGTTTCGGTAGTCAACGCGTCATAAAGTGGGACGGGGCGGGTTACCGGATGGTTTCTCGCAAGGGCCAGGCCGCCAACCCCACCAGTGGCCCGCGAAGAGAGGAGAAATTAATGAAGATGAAAGCTGTTGTGATGACCGGGGCGAACCGCCCCTGGGAAGTTCAAGAGGTTCCCGTACCCAAGGCAGAGCCAGGACTAGTCCTTGTGAAAGTTCACGCATCCGGCATGTGCTATACGGACGTCTGGGCGACCCAGGGCGCAGGCGGTGACATCTATCCGCAAACCCCCGGTCACGAGGTGGTCGGCGAGATTGTTGAGGTCGGTGCGGGCGTTCATACACGCAAGGTGGGAGACCGGGTCGGCACCACCTGGGTGCAGTCCTCTTGCGGCCGATGCTCGTACTGCCGCCAGAACCGACCATTGACCGGCCAGACGGCCATGAACTGCGATTCACCCAGAACGACCGGTTTCGCGACGCAAGGCGGGCACGCAGAGTACATCGCGATCTCGGCCGAAGGTACTGTGTTGTTGCCCGATGGGCTCGACTATACGGATGCCGCGCCTATGATGTGCGCGGGCTATACCACCTGGAGCGGTCTGCGCGATGCGGAGCCGAAGCCCGGTGACAGGATCGCGGTGCTGGGCATCGGCGGGTTGGGCCACGTCGCACTACAATTCTCCAAAGCATTGGGATTCGAGACCATCGCGATCACGCATTCACCGGACAAGCACAAGCTGGCCACCGATCTCGGCGCTGACATCGTCGTCGCCGATGGCAAGGAGCTGCTGGATGCCGGAGGTGCGGACGTTCTTCTGGTTACGACAAATGACTTCGACACCGCCGAAAAGGCGATCGGGGGAGTAAGGCCCGACGGGCGCATCGTCCTTTGCGGACTAGACTTCAGTAAGCCGTTCTCTATCCCGTCCGACGGCAAGCCGTTCCACATGATGCGTCAACGGGTGATTGGTTCCACGCATGGGGGACAGCACTATCTAGCCGAAATTCTTGACCTTGCCGCGAAGGGGAAGGTCAAGCCAATTGTCGAAACCTTCTCGCTGGACCAGGCAACGGAGGCTTATGATCGGCTTTCTTCCGGCAAAATGCGGTTCCGTGGTGTGTTTCTACCCTCCCATGGATAATAATCTCGTGTTTATAGGAGTTCTGGCGATCCCGTATCGCCGGAATTTCTTTCGTTCAAGAACGGAGCGATGCGTTTTGGCGGATGAGATCTTTAGCGCGGTGGCTGCGTGGCGTTCCGTCATGTCGTCAATCGTTCTGGCACGTTCCAATATGGAGTATGCGACCACTCTGCTGCTGGCAGACGTGGCGGAAAGCTCAGAAAGGCTTAAAGTTGGATGGGACTGTTCCTCTTCGAGCAGGAAGTGCTGCAAAAACTCTTTTCCTTGTTACGTCCATGGAATTACGCTCGGATTTTTGACTTTGCGAATTCTGGGATAATACTCCTCAGCCACAGGAAGTGAGGAACAGTGGGTGGCCAGTTCGAACCCCTTCAAGAGCTTAGCTAAACACAGTTGGTTTGCAGTGGCCCCGAAGCAGTCATCCAGTACCGCCCCTTTGACCAGGCCACTCTCACGTCGCCATGTGCCGATCCCATATCTGCATCAGTGCTGTCACAGCTTCGTTGATATCGCCGCCATCAGCACCGTCCCGCGCTTCAAATGCAATTCCCATCAGGAAGGTATGAAATAGGTTCGCTAGCCCCCGAATATTCGTGGTGCTGACAAGCTCTCCCGCATCGACCGCACGCCTGATGCAGGTTTCGATGCCTCCACGATTTCGCATCCGGTCGGCTGCGAGCACATCATCTACGTGACGATTTTCGGGCGCACAGTTGCTGGCACCGAGGATCATCAAGCATCCTGGCGGGTGCGTCTTATCGGTTTGCATCTTTGCTGAAAGCCTCAGAGCGGTCTCGATAGCTTCGCGCGGTGGTAGTGTCTCATCCTTCAGGCTCGCGGTTACGCGCCCGTAGGAGGACTGATAGCGCAGAACGACCTCGTCGAAGAGGGCTTCCTTAGACCCAAAGGCCGCATAAAAACTTGCCGGAGAAATGTCTCCCATCGCAGCTTTCAGTTGATTGAGAGAGGTCGGCTCATAGCCTTGCTCCCAGAATAGGATCATCGCGGCATCCAGTGCCTTCTCCCTGTCAAACGCTCTTGGCCGCCCCGTTCGAGCCATAATATACCTCCGTAAATTTATTCTGTACTATTCGATCCAGAATATCTTGCCAAGTGGTTGTGATATAGATATCTGGATCATTCGATCCATATATCAAGGCGCATATAGTCGATGAAAGCTACCGAATCTGACAACGATACCGAACGATTGCCCATTGCTGGCTTACTCGCACTGGCGATGACTGGCTTTATTTGCATTCTCACAGAGACGCTCCCCGCGGGGCTACTGCCGCAAATCACTGACGGTTTGGGCGTTTCTCCATCCCTCGCTGGCCAGATGGTGACCGTCTACGCCCTCGGTTCGCTGCTAGCGGCGATTCCTTTGACCATTGCCACAAGCAGTTGGCGGCGCAGGACAGTCCTGCTGTCCACCATCATTGGGTTTCTGATCTTCAACTCGGTTACAGCGATTTCGTCCAACTATACGCTTACCTTGGTCGCACGTTTCTTTGCCGGCGTTGCCGCTGGTTTGGCCTGGAGCCTTTTGGCAGGCTATGCAAGACGCATGGTCCCCTCATACCAACAGGGGAAGGCAATGGCGATCGCTATGGTAGGCACGCCGATCGCGCTGTCGCTCGGCGTGCCGATGGGGACATGGCTTGGTGCGCGGATCGGCTGGCGAACCGCCTTTTGGATTATGTCGATATTGACATTGGTCCTGATCGGCTGGGTCGTAATGAAAGTGCCTGACTATCCAGGCCAGAAGAAGGGCGATCGACTGCCACTGCTTCGGGTATTTTCAACCCCCGGTGTTCGACCAGTCCTTTCCGTTGTCATTGCATGGATGCTCGCTCACAACATTCTCTACACCTACATCGCGCCCTTCGTTGAGTCGGCCGGGATGCAGGATCGGGTCGACCTTGTTCTCCTGGTCTTTGGATTGGCTGCGCTCGTCGGTATCTGGATGGCGGGAAAGCTGGTCGACCGTCTCTTGCGAGCAACCGTGCTGACCAGTTTGGCCGCCTTCGGGCTGGTATCCCTGCTTTTCGGAATCGTTTCGATCTCGCCTTGGGTGATATATGGTGGCGTTGCCATTTGGGGCCTAACATTCGGCGGCGCCGCAACGCTCTTGCAAACCGCCCTGGCTGACACCGCGGGTGATGGTGCAGACGTTGCACTGTCGATGAACGTCGTCGCCTGGAATGGCGCCATCGCAGGTGGCGGGATCATGGGCGGTATTCTTTTGGATGCGTATGGACCCACGGCGTTTCCCTGGGCGCTGACCGTTCTGCTCGTCATCGCCCTTCTGATCGTTTGGTCCGGACGGGTGCGCGGATTTACGCCAGGTGCACGTACCTCCAACGCAAAGGGGGGGGGACACTGACGCCTCACTAAGACAATCATCGGTCCTATCGTTGCGGCGATGGGGGAGCCATGTCTCCTATTGGCGCGTAGTAACAACGGGTCAGCGGTTCGATTTCGTTCAATGCGAAAATGCTATATCGCTTTTTGTGATGTGAGTTCATGCCGAAGCGCAACCTCGGTGTTCCTTTTCTACATGAATGGCGTCATGTTTGTACCGAGGTGAAGTGGAACAGAGATCTTGACTAGCGATCTGAACAAAGCTTTGACTTAGGTGGCGGGTTAAAAGCCGCTCCTATATTCTTGACTCTACGTCAAAATCTTCCGGAAAGCGCACATAACGGATCAGTTCCTGCCCGCTCTAAAGGAACCAATGTCTCTGACTGGTACTCAATTAAACTCGCAATGCTTTGCGGTATTCTTTCATCGAATTTAAACCGCTTAAAGCGGTTTGCAATGATGTCTTGTGACGGTACTAACGGTGTTATATCGAGCACTCTGTCGGATTACAAACATGCGCCTTCAGTCTCCATGGACTCCTCGTCTTTCAGATAATGGCAGTACAACCGCAAACAGGCTGGTAGAAGCTTTGTCTGAAGATATTCTCTCGGGGCAGTTGCTTGGCGGCGACAGACTGCCTGCCCATCGGGATTTAGCCTGGAAACTGAACCTCGGAGTAGGCACAGTTACGAAAGCCTATGCGATGCTTGAACGGCGCGGATTGGCGCGAAGTGTAAAGGGCAGTGGTACATTCGTCGCCGTATTTGAATCACGAAAGGGCCCTGCAATTGATTTCTCGGTCAATCGGCTGCCTGTTATGCTAAGTGACAGATTGTTGGCCGGCACACTTTCTGCAATCTCCAGAAAAATAAACTCAGCCCACGTCAATCTTTATCCCCCACCAGCAGGCCATGATGAGCATCGGCGTTTATTGGCGCGCTGGCTCGAAAGCCTGAGCATTGAGGCGGACGCAAAGAGGATTATATTAGCTGGAAGCGGGCAGCAGGCACTTTGGCTTGCTTTCGATATTCTGTGCGGCGGCAATGGTTTGATTGTCACAGAACGTCTCAGTTACTCGGGAGCTATTGCACTTGCGCGCTATCGCGGCCATCCAATGCGGAGCGTTGATATTGATGACCAGGGTATGGTGCCGGATGATCTCGATCGGGTGCTATGCGAAGAAGAGAACAGTGGGCGCCGTCGCCTTGTTTATCTGACCCCCACACTTCATAATCCTACGACGATTTCTATGGGAGCAAACCGGCGAAAGGACATTGTGGACGTCTGCAACAAGCGAAACGTCCCGATTGTTGAAGATGGTGTCTATACACTGGGTGCCTCTCCCAACCTTCCTCCACTTGTCACCCTGGCACCGGATCGCGTCTTTCATGTGACGAGCCTCTCCAAGTCACTCAGTCCAGGATTGCGACTGGGCGTTCTGGTTTTGCCTTCAGGCTGGGAGGAGCATGCCGAGGAAGCCTTGCGTGCGCTGCCACTGTCTTCTTCGCCAGTAGACTATGCGCTCCTCGAAGAGTGGTTTACCAGTGGCGTTATGGAAACGGTGAGGGGTACTTTGCGTGCCGAGGCGCGGCAAAGGGCAAAACTGGCCCGGTCATTCTTCGATAACAGAACAATCATAACCGATGATTGTGCTTTTCATGCGTGGCTGCCAATGCCTCATACGGAAGCGGAAGCCTTCGAAAAGGCAGCGGCGACGCTTGGCGTTGTTGTTACAGAGCCGAACGCCGTTCGTGCTGATCGAAACGATAATGCGACGGGTATCCGGCTGTGTCTGGGTGGTCTTGGTATGGAAGACCTGACCACAGGTCTAACATTGCTCTCGCGGTTGAAAATAGGGGATCATTCTTAGAAGCCGACGTTACTCATGAATTCCCAACAGCTCTTAAAGCGGTGTCACCATTTGAAACTGGAAGACACCATAACCTCTCTGCCATCTCCGTAAAGACACTTTGCAAATTCGCAGACAGCGTATTCTTCATTGAAGAGGTTTGTGGCATTCAATGACAAGGTAATGTTTTTGGTCAGTTCATAGCGAACCATTGCATCGACAAGCGTGTAGCCGGGTATTGGCTTACCTATGCCTGATGCGCTGGTCGATCCGGTGTATCGTACACCACCTCCAACGGTCAGTCCGTCGATGCCCAACTGAGTTACATCATAAGTCATCCAGAGAGCAGCCTGATGATAGGGCGTGTTTTCGCTGCGCTGACCAAGTTCCAAAAGTTCTTCACTCTTGGTGATCCGGGCATCTGTGTACGAATATGAGCCCACCATGGTCAGATAATCAGTCAGCTCGGCTTTGGCCTCAAGCTCAAATCCACGCGCACGCCGCTGACCGATCTGTGTGATATCACCTGCAAGTGTACGGGTGACGACATTGTTCTGATCAAGCTGATACACGGCTGCGCTGAACAACATGTTTGTTCCAAGCGGCTGATAACGAATGCCGGCCTCAATTTGTTCTCCCGTCATAGGTGAGAAATTCATGTCTTCGACATATTCAGATACCGAGATCGGGAAGAAGGATTGCGCATAACTGAAATAGGGTGCCAGTCCATTCTCAGCTTCATAAACCACCCCCGCGCGCCATGTTGTCTTTTCAGAATTGCGGCTGATCGACTGGTTGTTCGCGTGATAGCCGAAATCCTGATCAGCCCAGTCGTGTCTTACGCCAAGCAGTACGTTCCAGCGTTCATCAAAGGTGATTTTGTCTTGCAGATAAATACCATGCTGTACGGTTTTTGTTTTCGCACCACGGTTACGAGCAGGGTCACGATTAACTGTGAAGCTTGCGCCATAGACGGGATTGTTCAGGTCGATTGATGGAGCAGCTGCGCGAAAATTATCTGAATCATATGTTGTGTCGTAAAAGTCATAACCGACTAGCAATGAATGCGAGAGTGGACCTGTATCCACATCGAATGCAACATTCATATCATGTGTGAAGCCCTTCGCACGATCATGACGGTCGCTGTACTGGCGAGCGAGTATGCCTGTCTGTCCGACCTGATTAACGGCGGCGGCGCTCGTCTGGGCCATCATATAACGCCAGTCCAGATCGGATTCGTAATAGCGTGATTTTGCTGAGAACCGAACATCATTGTCGAAACGATGGGTAAATTCGTAACCCAGCGCACCCATATTAGTTTTCATCCGGTCATAGTCCGGTTCGCCAATAAAAGTGTCGCGGCCGAGGATGAATGGGCCATTACCGATGCCTTCCACAATCTCGTAGGGTAACGCAGCGGGGAAACGTGTGCTGGTCTTCTGGTAGAAGCCAAGCATGGTCAGCGATGTGTCTTCATCAGGCTTCCATTCCAAAGCCGGGGCGATATAAATGCGGTCATTGTTCATGTAATCGACGTCGGTGTCGCTGTCGCGACCAAGAAAAGTCAAACGATATGACAATGTGTCGGTTATGGCATCGCTGAAATCTGCGGTAAGCTGTTTACGGTTATGAAGCCCGCCCTGAACCGAGACTTCACGCAGAGGCTCGGATGTCGGGCGTTTGCTGACGCCGTTCACAAAGCCACCCGGCGAAAGCTGGCCATAAAGAACCGAAGCCGCACCGCGTACAACATCGACGCGTTCAAGACCAAATGGCTCCTGCGTGCCATCATAAGAGTTGTTCTGCAGCCGCATGCCGTCGCGCAGCATCCCGCCGGTGCCTGATTCGACGTCGAATCCACGAATTCTGAACCGGTCAGCGACGCGCGAGAATGGGCCGGGCTGTGCCGTGAAACTTGGCGTATAAGCAAGCACGTCAGCAAGAGTTTGCGCTTCGCGATCTTTGATTTCGGTAGCTGAGACCACCGAAACTGATTGGGGCGTAAGCAGGATAGGTGTATCCGTTTTCGTGCCACTGCTGCTGACCTTAGCCACATATCCCTTAACAGGTTCGGTTGAGCTGGCATTGTCCTGAACGACAATCGTTTGCAGCTGAATTCCAGCATTCGTTTCCTGTGCTAAAACACTGCTGACCGCAAGCGCCATCATCGCGCAAGCGAGTGGAATGCTATATGGCAATGCTGACATGTAGGGCAGGCTGCCGATATTCGATTTCAGATGGTTTACCGGCATAGAATTCCCCAATAGCGATGCATGAATTAGTGGAGGCTGGCAGGTCATCGCATAAACATGACAAGTGCAGTCAACAAAGATATGCTCTGGCTATCATGTGATTCACTTTGAAGAAATTGAAAAAGTGTCACAACACACTTATTGCAGCGCGCTCACTGTCGCGCGGATGATATGACGCGATTGGAAGAGCCTGTCAGAGCCGCTTCTTACAATTGCGCACGGAGATGCTGGCTATGTTCGAAATGAAGCGAGTGAACGTTTATCGTGGCACCCAGCATATTCTCCATGACATTGATCTGAAAATTCTTCCGGGGCGTTTTACCGCTTTGATCGGGCCGAACGGCTCTGGCAAGTCAACGCTTCTGGGCAGCATGGCGAACACGGTCGCGATACAAAGCGGTCATGTTGCACTTGGATCTAAGCAGCTTGTTTCATATTCAAGACGCGAACTGGCCCGGCAAATGGCATTCTTGCCACAACATGTGCATACGCCGGTCGGAATGAGTGTGCGCGAATTACTGGCACAGGGACGGTTTCCGTGGAGAAGCTGGCTCGGTGGCTGGTCAAGTGAAGACGAAGACGCTGTCTCGCGCGCCGTTGCACTTTGCGGCATTGAACAACTCATCGACAGACCATTGCAGAGCCTTTCAGGTGGTCAGTTGCAGCGTGCATGGATTGCAATGACTTTAGTTCAGGATACACCAGTTATTCTGCTCGACGAACCTACGACATTTCTGGACGTTGCAAACCAGTTAAGCCTGCTTGATCTGCTGTCGGTCTTGCGCGATGCAGGGCGCACAGTGGTTGCAATCCTTCACGACCTCAATCAGGCAGCACGTTATGCAGATCAACTTGTCATGCTGAAAGATGGGCGCGTGGTTGCCGAAGGCGCGACACAGCAGGTCTTCAATGTGCCTAATATCGATAATGTGTTTTCGGTGCGATCAAGAATGCTGGATGATCCGGAAACGGGAATTGCAATGTGCATTGCTTCTTCCTGGGCGTGAAGGGTGCATCCTTTGTCAGTTTATCTGCGTTCTTTTCAGTTTTTCGCCCTTTTTGTGCTGCTAATCGTGGCAGCAATCCTTCAGCTGAAGCTCGGTGCGCGTCAGCTTGACTGGAGCGTGGTCTGGCAAGCACTTGTCGCCTATGTTCCGGCAGACCCATTGCATAATATCGTGATGGAAATGCGCATGCCTCGTTTGATCAGTGCTGTCATCGTCGGTGCAACTCTCGGTCTTGCAGGCGCGTTAATGCAGGCGGTCAGTGAAAACCCGCTTGCAGATCCGGGGCTGATGGGGGTAAATAGTGGTGCTGCCTTCTTTGTCGTTTTCGGTTTGCTTGTGCTCCCCGGTAATACGCTTGCCATGATACCGCTTCTCGCCTTTGCGGGGGCGATTGTTGCAGCAGCGATCGTTCTTCTGAACAGCGGATCGGACCCCAATCCGGTTCGCCTCGTTTTGTCTGGTGTGATGGTTGCGGCCCTGTTCAGTGCCCTGAACTCTATGGTTCTTTTGCTTGACCAGCAGGGGCTTGAAACTCTGCGGCGCTGGCTTGTTGGTTCGCTTGCTTTTGACAGTTCAGTGGCCCGCTGGCAGACTTTTCCATTCATTCTTCTCGCTGGATGCATTGCAATAGCGAACATTCCTGCACTTAATCTCCACCGATTGGGATCGCAGTCGGCGGCGCTGATGGGGCTGAATGTATTGCGGATGCGGCTTTCATCACTTTTGGCGATCGTGCTTCTGGCCGGATCATCTGTTGCAATAGCTGGTCCTATTGGCTTTGTCGGTCTTATTGCTCCGCATATTGGGCGTATTTTTTTCGGTAATGACTATCGGTTTCTCGTCCCCGCAGCGCCTCTGATAGGTGCATTGCTTATTGTTACCGGTGACATCGTATCACGCACGGCATTACGTCCACTGGAGATCAATACGGGTATTGTGACTGCCATTGTGGGCGGCCCTATTTTCATCGCCCTCGTTCTGGGGAGAGTGAAATAATGGCAGTGCAAACCCATGTCACCAATCACACCCGCACTCGGTTTTCTCATGGCCGGATCATTCTGATTGCTGCCACTGTGTTTCTTGGCGTAACCGCAATACTGGCAATAATGCTCGGCAGCTATCCTGTCGCACTAACTGAAATAATCAAGGCAGTTACAGCGCCCCAAAGCACCGATAGTATTTTGCGTAGCATCGTGTTTGATACGCGCCTGCCACGCATATTGCTTGCCATTTTTTCTGGTATGGCGATGGCTCTTGCCGGAGTGATATTGCAGGTACTGACACGCAATTCACTGGCAGCACCCGGATTGGTGGGGGTTGAGGCAGGGGCTGGCATTACTGTTCTGACTGCGCTCATTCTTTGGCCATCTGCGCTGGCTGTTGAGCTTTATCCGCTTGCGGCTTTGCTTGGTGGGCTGCTGGTTGCATTGTTTGTTATCGCTCTTGCCTGGAACAAAGGGGTTTCGCCCTTGCGTCTCATTCTGGTGGGTGTTGGTGTAACAGCAATACTTAGTGCATTAGCAGACCTGCTTATCACCTACGGACGGATCGAACATGTTGAATCGGCTTTGCTTTGGCTTGCAGGCAGCTTGCACAGGGCAGGGTGGGAAAATGTGCGGGGGCAACTTTTGTGGCTGCTCTTTTCCGCTGTTCCCATATTGTTGTTTTCCCGCCAGTTTGACTTGTTTCAGCTTGGAAACGCGGTTGCAGCAAGTCGCGGGCTGAATGTTGCACGCTTTCAGATCATCGCACTTTTGCTGAGTGTGATGCTCACGGCTTCTGCGGTCGCGAACGTTGGCACAATGAGCTTTATTGGCCTCTTAGCCCCTCATGCTGCAAGGCTGCTGGTAGGGGAAAGGCATAGCTTGCTTTTGCCACTCTCTGCATTGATTGGTGCAAGTATTGTGCTTGTCAGTGACACAATAGGCCGAACCGTTTTCGCCCCGCTTCAGATTCCGGCGGGACTTGTGGTTGCAGTGATTGGCGCGCCTTATCTTCTATATCTGCTGTCGCGAGAAGGAACGACCCGATGATCAGAATAGCGTCAGCTTTGCTTGTTCTTATATGCAGTTTCGGCTTTGTTGTTAGTGCTCATGGAGAAGAAACAAGAACATTTACCAATCGTTTCGGCTCGGTTGAGGTGCCAGTTCACCCACGCTGTGTGGTGTCATTGCACGATTTCAGTCTGACAACGCAATTGCTGGAATTAGGGGTTGTGCCTTGTGGTTCATCGGGCCGCAAGCGCTTGCTCGCGGACACAATTTATAGGGGTGCATCGCAGAGATACGACACGTCAGAAATCCAGTATATCGGAACACATCAGGCTCCTGATATTGAAACAATTGCGGCATTGAAGCCAGACCTGATCGTGGGGTTATCTTATCACGCAGCGCTTCGCGATAAGCTTTCAGCAATTGCGCCCGTTGTGCTGCTGCCTTTACGTGAAGAAGGCATATTAACCTATTCAGAGCAATTGGCTGATCTTGTTGGTAAGCGTCATCGCTTTGATGAATTGCATCGGGAATATCAGGATATAGTCGGTGAATTCGGAAGGCGCGTAGAGAAACCCGCTTCAATGACAGTGACACCGATGGAGATTTATCGCGACGGTTTCAGGATTATCGGGCGTGGTGGCATGGAACAGGTGATAAAAGATTTTGGTCTTGGTCATGTTCCCGCTTATGAGAATAGCGAAAGCGATATACCCTATAGCTTAGAACGCCTTTCCGACTTTGACAGTGATATCATCATTGACACTTACGAAGAAATGCTGGACGAAGAGGCAGAAATGCGAGCCTTCCGGTCGACTGTCCAGTGGCGCAATCTGTTTGCTGTTCGCAATCGTCAATTTCTGTATTTTAACCGCAGTCGCTACGGCGAAACGATGGAAGGCCTGATTGGTTCTGCGACTTTGCTTCTATCGCATATCGGCGAGCGGGAAATCCTCCGGCAGAAGCCTTAATAGGTTGTCAGGCCAACGGCTTAATTGAAACTGCACTCCAGCGTTCAACCTGATCCTTATCGCCGTCTGGCTCTAGCGTGCTGCAGCGTGTATTGACGTCAAACTGATCCAGCCTCAACTGGATGAGCAACTGTTGAGATTGAGTGGAGGCAATAATCTCCGCTTCAATTTCATTCGTGTTCCCTGCTTTGCGCTCAAGAACAACTTTCTCCTGTGGCCCAACATCATTCCAGAATGAAAGCGCGGCGTGCTCGGCGACCTGTTCCAAGGCGTCGAGTTCCGGATTGCCTCTGTACGCTGGCAGGAATGGAACACCTTTGCTAAGGCAGGACAGGAAATCGGAAACGTCCTTTGGTTCGAGACGTCCATATCTGGCGCGCTGTGGCAAAACGAGCAGCGACGCGGCAAAGCGACATCCGCCGATATGCGTTGACTGTAGAACCCGGAAAACCGTCGGGTCGGCCTGATCACGCAGCGCTTTCCAGGTAGCAAAACCATAACGTGCGCAGCAAGGGTCCTGCTTTCCATCTGTACAGCAAAGGATGGTAATGCGCTCATCGCGCTCTCCGCAGAGTTCCCCTCCCGAGGCCAGAACCAGCAATTGCTCGGTCAGAATGTCAGTCGTTGCTGTGCGTAGAATAATGTTGTCGCATGAGAGAGCAATTTCATCTCCCTCCACAAGCGCCACATGGATACCAGCCTGATTAGCCGTTATCATTGCCTGAGAAAGTGCTTCGGGCATGTCAAACGCATTTGTTCTTGGAACGCGCCAGTGGCGTCGCGGCCAATGGAGGAGCACGTAACGTGGGGCGGTCCCACCAGCTCCGGGCATAGGTTCCCCCCGCTCCAGACAGACGTTGCGACAGAATTTATGAGTACTCATTTTTAGCCAAGTTGTAAAAGTTCCTCACACGGCCAACGGTCGGGTAATCCAAAAGACACGATTGAGCTGTTCATACACATTCATTGTGCTTTATCGCAACGATTAACCAACAGACATCTAAAAACGGTTCGTACTAGTCGCGAATTTCTGACTGGCAATCAGGGGTTGGCTTGGTTTCTGTCGCGAAATCTACTTCGCTGTTGTCCCTTCGGCGCGCATAATTGAGTGAAGTGAGCGGGATGGCGATCGATTTCAAAGTGGCTCATTTCCCTAAAAGTGCCATCCTTTATGCCGTGTTCTCCTATGTTCGCTATTGCGTTTCCTATCGTGACCTGCAGGAGATTTAGGCTGAATGTGGTGTAGACGTTGAACATGCAACGCTGAACCGCTGGGTAATTCGTTATGCGCCACAGATCGCTGATCAGGCACAGAAGCGTAAACGTCGAACGCTTGGCTCATGGCGTTTTTACGAGACCTAAATAAAGATCAAAGGACAATGGACTTATCTGTACCGGGCCGTTGATCGTGACGGACGAACGCTTGATTTCATGCTCTCGGAGCGCCGAAATCGCTTTGCTGCACGACGATTCTTCAAGATAGCCATCGCAAGCAATGGCGTTCCGCACAAGATTGTCATTGATAAAAGCGGAGCCAATCTAGCTGGAGCGGAGGCCGTAAACACGATCCTGAAAATAACGGGCACAGGCAAAATGATAGAAATCCTGCAGATCAAATATCTCAACAATACTCTTGAACGGATCATCGTTTCATCAAGCTGCTTACCAAACCGATTTGGGCTTCAAGGCATTTCATTTAGCCGCAGCGACAATCGCGGGCATAAAAGCGGCGCATATGGTCCGCAAGAAGCAGTTCGCAAGTGACAATTGTTCGCCATTTGAAGTCTTTGCTGAACTCGCAGCATAAATGTGTCCAGAGATAAGGCCGCCTTTAAATGCCTGAACAATTTGCGACAGAATCGGCCGCTCCGCCCTCGGCTTACGAGGAAGGAGCGGCTCACTTTTGATATTGACGCCGTTGATGACGCGCAAATAGTCTCTTCCGTCTTCCTGCACTCTTAACCCCGAGGGGCGGCATGCAATACGTCCAGTCAACTCGCCTTGCCGGTCGCTCGCTTGCCGCGCTTGCGGTTTTGAACTTTTTCCTCGCTGATGCCCGAGACGGTCTTGGGGCGTTCCTCGACGGCTTTCTGGCGACGCATGGATGGTCGCCGATGACGCTCGGGTTGCTTGCCACGATCGGCGGCGTACTCGGGATGGTCGCGACGCCGCTGTTCGGCGCCTGGGTGGACTCTTCCAGGCATAAACGAACGCTAATCGTCATCCCAGTCGTGCTGATCACCGCGGCCGCATTGTGGACGCTTTATACGCCGAACAACTGGTCCGTCTTCGGCGGTCAGTCGGCAACAGCCATTGTCGGCGCCATCGTTGGCCCCGCATTGATGGGCTTGACGCTCGGTCTTGTGGGGGAAAAAGCGTTCTCTCGCCAGGTGTCGCGGAACGAGTTCTGGAACCACGTCGGCAATGTGGTATCGCTTGCCGGCATCTATGCCGCAACGACGGCATTCGGGGTGAACGGTGTGGTGGGGCTTATGATCTTTACGGCCGTGGCCGCGATCGCTGCCATCGCGGCAATCGATCCCCACCGCATCGATCACAAGGTTGCGCGGGGGCTCGGACATCACGACGGCGCGCCGGGACCTTCCGGGTTTTCGGTGCTGGCCGGCAGCAAGGGTCTGATTCTGCTGGCAGTCACACTGATGATCTTTCACTTCGGCAATGCGCCGATGAGCCGACTGATCGCTCAGAGCTTCTCGATCCAGCTCGGCACGCCTTTTCGAACTACTGCCATAACAACGGGTATCTCGCAGGTTTCGATGATTGCCATGGCCGTAGCGGCGCCATTCCTGATCCGCCGCTTCGGTTTGGGGACAGTCTTCATCATCGCCCTGCTCGCCTTACCGATACGTGGTGCGATCGCCGGATCGTTCAACAGCTTTGCGGCGATCTACCCAGTTCAGATCCTGGATGGCGTCAGCGCCGGGCTGATCGGCATCGCGACGCCGATTGGGGCCGAGCGCATCTTATCGGGCACAGGGCGTTTCAACGTTGGCTTGGCGGCCGTCATGACAGTTCAGGGGATCGGGGCGTCGCTAAGCAATATCGTTGCGGGTTGGCTTACTGATCTCGGAGGTTACAGCCTTGCCTACTGGGTCCATGGCGCAGTAGCGATATTGGCACTTGCGGCTTTTCTCGTCGGACGTAAAAGCATTGCGCCACCGTCGAAGCACGAGGACGATGAAGCGACGGAAGTGAACGCGGTTGCGGGATTACACTAGACCTCTATAGGTAAGATATGAATTTCACCATGACCTGGGGGATATCGGCGCTGGCGGTGCTTGGCGTGGTTATTCGTCCGTTCGGCTGGCCCGAGGCAATCTGGGCCGTGAGCGGCGCTATCCTCCTTACCGCATTTGGTCTGATTGGCTACTCTGATGCATGGGCTGGCATTGCCAAGGGGCTCGACGTCTACCTTTTCCTGACCGGCATGATGCTTCTTTCGGAATTGGCCCGTCAGGAAGGGCTCTTCGACTGGCTTGCGTCGGTCGCTACTTCTCAGGCAAAAGGCTCGCCAAAACGCCTGTTCGTCCTGACCTATGCGGTTGGGGTCGTGACAACCGTCTTTCTGTCTAACGACGCCACCGCCGTGGTGCTGACGCCTGCCGTCTACGCAGCCAGCCGAGCGGCGAACGTCAAAAACCCAATACCTTACCTGTTGACCTGTGCATTCATCGCCAATGCAGCCAGCTTCGTTTTACCGATCTCGAATCCGGCAAATTTGGTAATATTCGGCAATGGTGACATGCCCCCACTCAGCCTGTGGCTTGCAACCTTCACCTTGCCATCTATCGCAGCAATAGTCGTTACCTTCCTCGCCCTGTATTGGACGCAACGGCCGGCACTAGCAGGCGACACAATCACCTCCGCCCCGAAGGCCACGCTCAGCGTTAGCGCGCGACTGACAGGCATAGCCATAACTGTTACGGCGGTCATCATGCTTGCATCGTCAGCTCTGGGATGGGATCTGGGGATGCCGACATTTGTCGCCGGCGTTCTGGCGACGATCTCGATTCTTGTCGTCGAGCGCAAATCGCCCGTCACGCTGCTGCAAAATATCTCCTGGAGCGTGTTGCCGCTCGTCGCCGGGTTGTTCGTCATTGTGGCGACAATCGAACAGACCGGCGTCGTCGAATGGCTTGCGCGTCAACTGTCGGGTTTTGCATCCAATGGTCAGAATGTTGCTATCGTTGGTGCCGGGGTTGTGGTTGCTCTCGTCTCGAACGTCTTCAACAATCTGCCCGCGGGACTTCTCGCCGGCGAAGTTGTGCATGCTGCAAACGTTGGCCACACAATGTCAGCTGCCGTTCTCATTGGTGTCGATCTCGGACCGAACCTTTCGGTTACGGGATCATTGGCGACAATTCTCTGGCTGAATGCCCTTCGGCGAGAAGGCCTCTATGTGAGTGCCTGGCAGTTCCTGAGACTTGGCATGGTCGTGATGACTCCTGCCTTGGTCTGTTCATTAGTAATACTTGTTTTGCAGTGAGATTAGTCATGCGGGTAGACTTCTATTGGCAACGTGCCGTGACCTCGCGCTCGGCCATCTCGGCTTTCAGCAACCGGGAGAGGATCGGCACGGCTGCGTCAAAAGCTGGAGCACCTTGCTCGATCAGGTCTGTGACGGCTTGCGCCATGCCATACATCTTCGGGCTACGGAGCATGATAACGACGGCCGCGCTGGCAGGATCATGACGCATGGCGACCTCCAACGATCCAGACGCGCAAGCCATCTTAGCGTTCTACATTGGCCTTGGGTTCACGCAGCAAGGTCAATGCCTGTGGCGTGTCGACGTCGGGACCCTCGTTCGTCTTGCCGTCGATCAGACGGTGCAGAAGATTCAGCACATGCGTTTTGGTTGCCACGCCTTGATCCAAAGCCAGTTCTACAGCCCTGACGACAACCTGTTCGTCGTGATGAAGGACGAGGGCAAGGATATCGGCCATCTCACGATCACCACCGGGGCGGCGAAGCATCTGATCCTGTCGTTGTCGAAAGGCAAACGGCAATTCCAGGAAGGGAGTACCATTGCGCAGGGCACAGGGCTTTCGCTTGATGACCGTCAAGTAATGTCGCCAATCATAGATTGTCCGGGTTAGCCTGTGGCTGCGCTCGATGACCCGCGCGTGTTCACATAGAATGTTTCCCTCGGCCGCAACGACCCGGCGCTCGGGGTAGGTGCGCCTTGACCGGTGGGAATGGGGTCAGAAGCTGCCTTTTGTTCGAGCGACGACGCTGTGACATGCGCTGTACACCTTAATGAGCTTCTTTCCGCCGTTCGTTTTCAAACGGAACCTCGTCAGAGTTAGGACACATTGATTTTCCGGTTGCGACTGGCTGCGTAGCCCAGAACCAGTGACGCCATCCCGACGACAGCGAAGAATACGGAGATCATAGACCAACCGCCCGTCATGTCATGGAGCATACCTACCGCAAAAGGTCCAACAAGGCCGCCGACTACATAGCCGACACTTTGAACGACGCTGGAAAGCTTAGCCGCCACATGCGGCGTTCCGGCTCGGAGCACGATGAGAGTGAGAGCGATTGCGAAACCGCCGCCCTGTCCCACGCCGACAAGGAGAGCGACGCCTGCAAGCGACCAGGCAGGGGCAAGCAGCAAGCCTATAGCCCCTACCGTTCCCAGCGTGGCCATGGCGCAGGTTATGAGGCGTTGATCGCGCATCTTCCCGGCAATGATCGGTAATAGAAGTCCGCTGGGCATCTGTGCCAGGAAATAGATGGACATGATGAAGCCACTGGTCTTCGGATCCAGTCCGCGAGCGATCAGCATTGAGGGACCCCAACTGATGAGCGCAGAGGCCAGCGACGCGAAGAGTGCGAAAAAGCCCATGACTTGCCAGGACACCGGATCGTGCATGATGCCGAATTTCGGTTGAACAGCCTGTCCACGAACTTTATCGCCCGTCGCCCGCCGCGCCAAGGCGATCAAAGCGGTTGGGGCCAGCGGCACCATCCAGAAAGCGAGGCCTAGCTGCCAACCACCTCCCAGGGCTTTCGTCACGGGAACAGCGAAGGCGGTCGATGCAGCCGCGCCAAGACCCAACATCATAGCGAACAGCCCCATCATGAGCCCGACTTTATCGGGAAAGTCTCTTTTGATGAGAACTGGTGTGAGAATGCCAAGAAGCGAGATTCCTCCGCCGACGAGGATGGTACCGAGATAAAGCGGTGCAAGTCCGAACGAGCGAACAACGCCTCCCGCCAGTACGGCGAACATCGCAACCAGAAGAACACCCTCAAGCCCAAAGCGCCTGGATAAAGGGGCCGCTAAGGGCCCAAACACGCCAAGGCAGATGACCGGAAGCGTCATCAGGACGCTGATCCAGACGTTTGATAAGGCAAGGTCCGTCTGGATGTCTTTGAGAAGTGGTGCAACGCTTGTCAGTAGCGGGCGCAGGTTTAATGCGGAAAACAGCACGAGCAAGATGCTCAGCCACGTGCGGATCAAGCGATGCCTGTTTGAGTCCTTGGGATCCGTCGACAACGCCGACGAATTCGGTGTGAGAGTGTTCTCGATGGAAGACATGGTGAATAACCTTCAGGATGACATCATGCCGCTATGCCCACTTCGTATAATTGACTCAAACGAATATATCGAATAGCTCTCATCTCTTCTGGAGATTAATCGGAGCGGCGATGGAAATCCGTCAGATAGAGCTGTTCGTAGCCGCTGCCGAAGAGCAGCATTTCACCAAGGCAGCCGAACGCTGCGGTATCGTTCAATCAGGACTTTCATCGGCGATCCGGTCTTTAGAAGAGGAAATGGGCGCATCCCTTTTTATCCGAAACACTCGCCGGGTGGAGCTTAGCCCCGCCGGACAGGTTTTTCTTCCAGAAGCGCGCCGTGTGCTATCGGCGCTGCAGACAGCCAGACGATCTATTGCCGAGGTGCAGACGGGTGCATCGGGACGCCTCGTCGTGTCCATGGTTCAAAGCTTGGCGCCAAGCCTCGACATCCCGGGGCTGCTGCACGAGTTCCGGACGACACACCCGAACGTCGAGATCAGTGTGCGCGAAACGCGACCCAGCGAACTGAGCCTCGACTTGCGCCGGGGAGTAGTCGACGCCGCCTTCATGCCATCTTACAGCGTGAACCACAGCGGCCTAGACATGGTTTCTATCGTTTCGTCGGCAATGGCAATCGTGGGCGCAACGGACCATCGCCTGACGGCCGAGCGCAATATTCCTTTCGAGGTGATATCGACAGAGCCTTTCATTGATTTGTCAGCGCGATGGGGCTTGCGGCAGATCGCAGACCAGGTTTTTGCAGCCCAGGGAGCGCAAAGGACAACCACGTTCGAACTCGACGAGTTCTCGTTGCTGCTTCAGTTTGTCGAACGTGGGTTTGGCTTGGCAATGGTGCCCCGCGCACTGATTCAAGACTACCAGATCGTGGCGCTCGATGTGACACTCGCGGACAGGCGTTTTCCGACCTGGGAGCTCGGAATGTACTCAGCACGGCAGCCAGAGGGTCTCCCTGCTAACCCGGTCGCACAGATGTTTCGGGACATGGTCATACGCTCCGTTGGAACCTGAACCATCATATCTCAGCGATTTGCCGCCCGCCGATATGCGACGGTATCATCCGTGTACCTTCTTTTCTTCGTGATCCCGGGTTGCCAAATAGCGGCGACAAGAGATTTTAGAAGGATAGAAATCTATGAGCCAACAACCCTCAAACGTGAATTCACGTAACATTCTGGTATTGGGTGCCGGAGAACTCGGAATGCCGGTCCTGCGCAATCTCGCCCGTCGCGCCAAGGGGATTGACGGTGCCAAGATCAGTGTACTCTTGCGTGCCAGCGCCGTCGAATCCGACATGCCAGCCAAGCAGCGCGACATCGCAGAAATTCGGGATCTTGGTATCGAAATTGTCATCGGCGACCTGGTGAAAAGCTCGATCGACGAACTGGCAACTCTGTTCTCGCGTTATGATACTGTAATCGGCTGCACGGGTTACGCGGCAGGGGTCAATACCCCGATGAAGCTCGCCAAGGCTGCCCTGCAATCGGGGATTCCCCGCTATTTCCCATGGCAGTTCGGCGTCGATTTCGAAGCCATTGGTCGAGGCGGTCCTCAAGATATCTTTGACGCCCAGCTTGATGTGCGTGAACTCCTGCGATCCCAGACCAAGACCGAGTGGGTCATCATCTCCACCGGCATGTTCATGAGCTATCTCTTCGAACCAGAGTTCGGGGTCGTCGACTTGGAGAATGATACTGTAAATGCCCTCGGCAGTTACGACACGGCGGTCACGGTAACGACGCCTGACGATATTGGTGTGCTCACCGCTGAAATCGTCTTCTTCGAGCCGACGATCAGCAACGAGATCGTTTTTCTGGCGGGAGATACCATCACCTATGGTGAACTTGCAGACAAGCTTGAAGCAGGTTTGAAGAGGCCGTTCAGTCGCACAGAATGGACGGTTCCGGTGCTCATCGAAGAGCTGGCAAATGATCCGCAAGACATGATGCGCAAATATCGCGCTGCATTCGGAATTGGGCGCGGCATGTCTTGGGACAAAGCTGGCACCTTCAACGTTCGCGAGGATATCGGTGTCACTGATGTTTCCGATTGGATCAACGCCAATCTGAGCGGCAAATGATTCCCTCTCAAGGTATTTGCTGATCGCACGAGATTAGTTTGGTGAGCGCCGATCCATGGCGCTCACCTTCTGGAACAACTGGTCTCCATCAGTCCCAAAGTCCCGAATAACCCATCGCACTCAGCAAAACCTCGGCATGCATCCAATGTCAGAAGCTCTGCCATGAAGGCTTTTCCGGCGGACGGGCATCATAGCTTTCGCGCGATTTTCGAAAAGCATCGGAATTCTCTACGACCCATGTCCATAATGGGATCATCCGGATGAGAAGATCCATCCCCAGTTCTGTCAGTTCGTATTCGACCCTCGGTGGCATCTCCACGAGATCGTGGCGCGCAACGAGGCCGTCACGCTCCAATTGGCGCAAAGTCCGCGTAAGCATGCGTTGCGTAACGCGATGCATGCGCCTTCCGATATCCGCGTGCCGAAGCCTTCCATATACGCCGAGAGTATGGATCACGCCGAGCGACCACCGATTTCCAGCGTGAGTCAGAACCTCCCGTCTCACCCCGTCTTCATCCTCGCGAAGACCGTCACAGACGGCTTGAGAATAGGACAGCATCTCTTCTCTGTTCATCAGTTCTGACTCCGGTAGGCCATTCTTCTCGCCAGCTTGTCGCGCGAATGAAATCGATAGCTTCGGGCGCTCGGAACCACCGTATAAGCTGAAATAAGGATGAGATGTAGTGAGCAAGAAGGGCACAACTCGTGGCTCTATTACAGCCGTCACCTCTAAAGCAGTTCACGTCAGCTTTTGGCCCATCCCTGACATCAACTCTATAGCGGCATTTTAGAAATTCGTAAATGCTTATTCAACGCACGCGGAAAACATTGCTTAGTATTATCGCGTCGCCAGAAGTAGCGGTCTCATTGATAACAAATCCTCGAGGCAGGAGTGCAGAGGGCGAAGCTAATGAAGCATGGGGCGGATTCCTTTGGGAAAACCAACGCCAACCGCTCCCAGACTTCATTAAAAGTGAGTCAGAGCCCCTTTTAAACGCCGACTGACTCCACGCGCGCTAAAGCGTCTCCACTGAACCGGCGTCCCGATTATACCCTTCAACTTTCAAGGATGGCTTTCAACTCGCCTGTGACCAGAGATAAGGCTGGTCCGACCACGTCAATGATGTCGAAATGATCAATTCCATCAGGCTCTAAAAGACGGACCTCATCATTCGCATCCAAGGCGGTCTGGGCATAGGTTCTTGTCATCTCGCGCCGCCAGTCATCTTCCAGCGATCCGGCTATGAGGAATTGGGGCACACTAAACGGTAAGAGGCACGTGGGTGACGTCTCCGAGAAGAGTTCAGCAACGTCGCTTGACGAGGTTGCTCCAAGTAAATCGAGAATGTCCGACCTGCCTCCGATCTCAAGAGCGTGTCGCAGGTCATTCACGCCGCCAAGCGAGATAACGCCCTTCAAGGCGAGTGGGTGAGGGTCGTCGCCCCGGCTGAGAAATACTCAACGTCAACGGAGGAGAAATTGACGATGAATCGAAAGATCAAAGCAGCGCTACTGGCGGGAGTTATTGCGGTCGGAAGCGTAGCGTCCGCAGCCGCCGACGAAATCAAGTTCGGCGCGTCCGCGCCACTGACAGGTCCGCGCGCCTTGCTCGGCAAGTATTTCAAGGAAGGCGTCGACATGGCGGTCGAGGAGATCAACGCCAACGGCGGCGTCCTCGGCAAGACATTGTCAATCGCCTATGAAGACGATCAGGCCGACAATCCGAACGCCGCCATCACGTCCATGTCGAAGCTGATGGAAGTGGCCAAAGTCCCGATCGTTCTCGGCCCGCACTTCTCGGTCGCGCAGCTCGCAACGATGAAGAGCTATTGCAACGGCTCGCTCATCTCGATCACCGGCGCCAGCGGCGTGCCGGTCACGAACCAGGGATGCAATTACGTCGTCCGCATCCGCGGCAATGACAATCTTCAGGCCAAGGCTGTCAGGGCTTGCCAGAGGCAGTCCTCGTCGCGACATGTGTTGATTGCCGCTGAGAAGTGACCCGGTCGGGGTGCGGACAAAAACTTGGACTATCAGGGAGGTAGTTCATGTATTCCTACGAAGACCGGATGCGAGCAGTTGCGCTTTACATTAAGCTGGGCAAGCGCCCGAGAGCGACTATTCGCCAATTGGGTTATCCAAGCAAGAATGCTTTGAAGGGCTGGTGCCGGGAATATGAGCACCATCTTGCACTGCGTTTAGGATTTGCACCCCGAGCGCCTAAGTTCACACAGGCGCAGAAGGAAGTGGCTGTTGAGCACTACCGCACGCATGGTCGTTGTGTTTCTGCAACGATGCGTGCTTTGGGCTATCCCGGTCGTGCAACGTTGACAGCATGGGTTCGTGAGGCGTTCCCTGAAGCTCAAGAATCTACAGTTGGTAGGGCTGCTCCTCCACGGTATCCAGAGACGTTGAAGAAGACTGGCGTCGTCGGACTTTATAATCGGCAAGAAAGTGCGCAGTCCCTGGCTGAAAAGCTCGGCGTATGCAGACCGACACTGTATAACTGGAAAAACCAGTTACTTGGTCCGGAGGCTCCTGCAATCATGAAACGTAAGAACAACTCGCCGCCAGTGCCAGAGCGAGAAGAATTAGAACGTCAGCTCGCAACACTGCAGCACGATATTCAGAAACTGCAGCTTGAGCACGACCTTTTGAAGAAAGCGAATGAAATTCTAAAAAAAGATCTGGGCGTCGATCTGCAACTCCTGAGTAATCGGGAGAAAACGCTGTTGGTTGACGCCCTAAAAGATCTTTATCAACTCTCCGATCTGCTTGCTCAGTTGCGACTGGCGCGCAGTTCATATTTTTATCATCGAGCCCGTATGAGGGTGACCGACAAGTACCTCACTATACGTCAGAACATCACCGAAATCTTCGAAGCCAACCGTCGATGCTATGGCTACCGCAGGCTACAGGCGTCATTGGCCAAACAATGCGTTACAATCTCGGAGAAGGTTGTGCAGCGCTTGATGAAGCAGGAGAACCTGATCGTTGCCACGCCAAAGCGGCGTCGATACCGCTCTTATCTTGGAGAAATCAGTCCGGCACCCGAGAACCTTATTAATCGCGACTTCCAGGCCTCAGCCCCAAACGAGAAATGGCTGACCGATATCACGGAGTTCCATATCCCGGCTGGAAAAGTGTATCTCTCACCCATCATCGACCGTTTCGATGGTTTGGTTATCAGCTGGTCTATCGGAACGAGACCAGATGCGGAATTGGTCAATATGATGCTTGATGCCGCCATAGAAACTGTCATAGGTACAGATGAACGACCAATAGTTCAATCTGATCGGGGTGCACATTATCGCTGGCCGCGTTGGCTATCGCGGATCAGTGATGCGAAGCTGGTGCGCTCAATGTCCCGCAAGGCGTGCTCCCCAGATAACGCCGCGTGCGAAGGTTTTTTGGCAGGTTAAAAACAGAGTTCTTTTATCCCAGCGATTGGAAGACCACGACAATTGAGCCGTTTATCAAGGAAGTCGATGGCTACATTCGATGGTACAACGAGAAACGGATCAAAATGTCACTTGGCGCACGAAGCCCAATCGAAGATCGAAACAGTCTTGGCATTGTGACGTAAAACCAGTCCAAGTTTTTATCCGCACCCCCACCGGGTCACTTCTCAGCGGCAATCAACAGCCGGTCCTTTTAATCGCAAGATGTTACTTCTTTTGTGCCCGGCTCATCATACTCGTTATTCAGATTAGAGCCATTCTAATAAAATGAGTGGTAAGTGCTGGTAAGTCCTTATGCGCGACCAGATACCAATCCACCAAATCAACTCACCCTTAAGCCGATCCCGATACGAATGACTCCAGCGGCTTGGGATCAAGCCATTTGCGAGTTAACATCAACTTGTCCAAGAGCGCTTTCTCAAAACATGACGTGTTGTAAAAGTATATCTTCATCTTTGACTGGTAAATATTCTATCATGCTATCGGTTTAGCAGAATATAGAATATGATACCAAGTGATACACTGGGGTATTTCGCAAAAATGTAAATAAATTTTTGCAAGTTTCTCTATTATATAATGACTGGAAGTACAGTTTTTTCTTGTTCGAAACTGGCCATGCTCTGACTAGAGACTTTTTAACGTCGTGGATTCTTCGAGTACGACTCTGAGTTGCTCCATCATAAACGGCTTTGAAACCTGAAAAGCATCAGCTAAACCTGAGGTCGCCTTAGCATTGCTATTGCCACTCGCGAAGATAATGCGCACATCTGGCCATTTTTCGTTTACTTTTTGTGCTAGTTCTATTCCTGACATTCCCGGCAGCCCAACATCAGTCAATAGTACGTCCACCTTATCAGCTTCCAAAATCGAAATTGCGCTCTCAGCCGATTCTGCTTCAATCACAATATATCCAAGCTCTTCGACCATATCGACTGTGGACATCAAGATAAGCGGTTCATCCTCAACAACAAGAACACGCGTTAATTCCTTGGCAATGAAGTTCTGATTCTCTCCTTGAACTTTTTTCTGGTTTTCTTCTCGCTGCAGTGCGATCTGTTGTTGCTTCGTATTGCTCAGCACGTGACGCACCTTGCGAGCCAGGGCTTCTCGAGTGTAGGGCTTAGATAGGAGTTCGACACCAGCTTCTAATCTCCCACCATGCATAATTGAGTTTTCCGTATACCCTGAGGTGTAGAGAACAGCCATGGCAGGAAACAGCGTCTTAGCTTTTTTGGCGAGTTCCGTGCTGCGCATCGGTCCGGGCATAACAACGTCGGTGAATAACAAGTCGATTTCCACCCCACTGTTTACGATGGCGAATGCGGACTGCGCATCGTTTGCTTTGAGCACGCGGTATCCGAGGTCACTCAAAAGCGCAACAGACGTCTCGCGAACGCCGTCATCGTCTTCGACAACAAGCACGGTTTCTGTACCGCCTACAGCCGGTAAGCCGCTTGCATCAGTTAGTGTGTCTTCCATTTGTGTGGTGCGCGGCAGGTAGAGCTTCATTGTGGTTCCGTGACCTACCTCGCTATATATTTTTAGATGTCCGCCGGACTGTTTGAGGAAACCGTAAACCATCGACAGGCCCAGACCCGTACCTCTGCCATCTGTCTTGGTGCTGAAAAATGGCTCCACAATTTGTTCGATTATATCGAGCGGAATGCCCGATCCTGTGTCGGTTACTGCGACGAGTACATACTGCCCCGGGCGCACATCCTCATGCTCTCTTGCATAATCATCATCGAGATACGAATTAGCGGTTTCTATTGTCAAATGTCCCCGACCGCCCATTGCATCTCTGGCATTAATAGCCAGGTTCAGAATGGCATTTTCCAGTTGGCTTGGATCAATCATTGTGTTCCAAAGACCACCTGAAACAATGGTTTCCAGTTCGATTTCTTCTCCGAGCGCTCTTCGAAGCATGTCGTCCATATTCTGGACAAGCTTCCGGACGTTGATAACTTTTGGCTCAAGTGGTTGCCGGCGACCAAATGCGAGAAGCTGCGACGCCAACTTGGAACCCCGCTCGACGCCTGCCAATGCGTTTTCGAGCCTTTGCTCAGCCTGGATATTGCCATGAATGCTTTTGGATAGGAGCTGAAGGTTGCCGCTGACAACCTGAAGAAGATTATTAAAGTCGTGAGCAACACCGCCAGTGAGATTGCCCAGTGCTTCCATCTTTTGTGCTTGCCTCAAAGCATTCTGGGCGTTCTCGCGATCTACTGTCTCCTTTTCCAGGTCGAGTAGAGCTGTGCTCAATTCGCGAGTGCGCTGCTCAACCCTCTCCTCCAATGTTTGATTAAGACTTTGAAGCTCACTCTCGGCTCGCTTTTGGTCTGTCACATCGAAACCATCTACGAAAATCCCGGTGACCAACCCATCCACATCCAAAATAGGTTGGTAAATCAGATTTATAAATCGCTTGTCGGGAATGCAATCGTTGTTGTGTTGCAACGTGACCGGCAGGTAATTACCAATATATGGTTCTCCAGATTGATATACCTTGTCGAGAAGTTCGAAGAAGCCTTGCCCCGCAAGGTCTGGCAGCGCATCACGAACGCTTAAGCCAACAAGGTGCCTGTTACCCACGAGTTTTAGATATGCATCATTAACGAGCTCAAACACATGATCCGGGCCGCTCAATATACACATGAAGCTCGGGGCTTGTTGGAACAGGACTCGCATGCGATCGCGCTCAGCCGTGCGAAGCTTAATTTCGGAGGACAGCTGGCGGTTTACCTGTTCAAGAGCAGTAGCTGCCTGTTCGCGCATCGCGGCGGCTTCGGCAAGCGCTGCTGCCCGGCGACGCTCCGTCTCGAACGCTTCCGCACTCGCCAATCGCGAAGTTATTTGGCCAGCGATGAGTTTGAGGAAATCAAGGTAGTCATCACCCGCAGGTTGATACGGATTAAGCCCGCTTATCAATATACCTTTCGGTACCTCGTTACCCTGTCCAATCAGTGGAAGAACTGCAGCTTGCAATGGTGCTTTGTGCCATGGTTCCGATGACGCATCACTTATTGCCGGCAAATCAATCAGTTCAACGATTTGTTTCGTCCACACGTCTTCGATGTACCATAGCCCCGTCCCGAGAACGATTTCTGCGGGTAGGAACGTCGGATCGTTGTGCTCGCCGCAAAGCCATTGACGAGTTGCGTTTCCATCTTTGTCAAAGAGGTAAAGAGCACTAAAGGGAAGGTCGTGTAAATTTCCTCCGAGCGCTGTAAATGAGGCTTGGAGGACCTCATCTTTTGTGTCCGCCGCTGCCAGGCCAGAAGCAAGGGCTCTCATCGTAGACATACGACGCTCGCTGACGACCCGCTCTGTTTCCTCGGTTACGGCACAGAAAACACCTTCCACAATGCCACTGTCACCAATAAGCGGACTATAAGAGAAAGTGTGATAACTCTCTTCGGTGTAGCCATTACGCTCTAACAGGAGAGGCAGATCTTTATCCCAAGTAGATTGGCCATGTTTGTAAACCGTTTCGAGACGACCTTCGATATCACTCCAGATTTCTGACCAAAGTACCTTTGTCGGCACAGCGAGCGCATTCGGATGTTTTGCTCCAAGAGTAGGTCTATATGCGTCGTTGTAGAAAAACGCGATGTCTGGTCCCCAGCCGAGCCACATTTGAAACTTTGATGTGAGCAACAGCCGTATCGCAACCTTGAGAGCATCAGGCCAAGAGCTTGGTGATCCAACGCTACTGTTTTCCCAGTCGTGATTGCGCATCAAATTCGCCATTTCTCCGTCGCCGACGAAAATATCTTGAAATCGATCAGACACTTGTAAATTCATTGACTTTCCGTCGGTTGGCAGTTGACCCACTCAGGCGTTTAACAACGCCCATCCGACTATATGGTTGCCTTTCGAACCATTTTTTGTTTGGCAGACAGGTATAAAAACGTTTGGCCCTGTTACTTTAATGTGAGCGGAGACGTAACTTACCCTTTAGCGCGTCAATTATGCATAGTTCGGGCAAGCGATCTCCCGCCACATATTTGTGGCGGCTTGTCGTAATTCACGATGATCGACAGCGTCGAATTGGTTACGGGGGGAAGTAATATATGTTGTAGTTCGGATCATGTTTCGACGTGAAGTTTTGCACATGTCGCGCCGATCTAACGCGCTTCATAACCTACTCGCGCCGTTGGATAGGCTGATGCGAATTCTCTGCCCTATTGTTCAAACCCTTATGCCGGCGATGATAGCAAACGTTAAGGCCTATCTCTCGTTTGGCAGCGCCATAAGATCGTAATCTATCGGTAACCATAACCCGCGGCGCGCAGCCTTGAGCAGAGAAAAGCTTGCCCATGAAAAGCTTGGAAGCCTTGGTATTGCGGAGTTTTTGGACCAGAACGTCTATCACGAAATCATCCTGGTCAACCGCTCGCCAAAGAATGTGATGCTCACCTTTGATCGTAATGACAACCTCATCCAGATCCCATTCGCCACCAATGCGTGGTGTGCGGCGACGGATACTACTGGCATAGGTCCGTCCGAATTTCACAGCCCATTCGTACACGGTCTTATATGTGACGAAGATCCCACGATAAGCCAGCACGTCTTCAACCATGCGAAAGCTTAGCGGAAAGCGGAAACACAAACATACGGCTTCCGCTATAATCTCAGATGAACAACGAGGGCGATGGTGAAGCGAAGAACGAGGTACGGTCATAACACGTTATCGCCGTTGATGCTTACCCTCAGGTTAGGGTAACGGGGCCATCGCGGTCGACAGCTTGATACGGATAACACCAATTACCCTAAACCCATAGATAGGCCACGTTTTATTATCCAAGAGCGGGCGGCGCGGCGTTTTCGTATCTGAGGTTGCTCAGCGATCTCCGGTGAGTAGCAACCACCCATCGGTATAGGGTTAAATGGTCAACAGAGGTGCCTCGACCCTCTAGTATCTCCGCAGTTCACGATAGGACATCGAATAGTGCACTTTGAAATCGACCGCCATGCGCTAACGCCACAATCAAGGTCTGCATATTTTCATTTGATAACTCAACAGATGTAAGAAATTTGCGACACGACCACCTTTGCTCATTCTTACTCGCGATAGATTTCGGCGAGGTCACCAAGACCCCAATTGCCGCCTGTCAAGATTGCACAGACATTCTCGTCCTTCTGAACCTTTATAGATCCAGCAAGGAGAGCGCCAATTCCAATCGACGCAGCGGGTTCGGCAATGAGTTTTGCGTCAGTCGCCAATGCCCGCATTCCTGCGATAATATGTTTATCTTCAACGAGAACGATTTCATCGACATATTTCTCTATAATAGGATAAGGATTGCGCCCGGGCACACTGATCCTCAGACCGTCGGCGATGGTCTCGTTGAGAGGAAGTGAGGTGGGTGTACCGTTCTTGCGGCTCCAATAATATTTGGGCGTTAAAGCTGGCTCCACGCCGATAACACGAACAGAGGGATTAATTTCCTTGATTGCCGTCGCAACACCCGAAATCAGACCGCCACCGCCGAGAGGAACAATCACGGTGTTGACTTCCTTCAGGTCATCGAGGATCTCACATCCAATTGTGCCTTGGCCTGCCATGACCATCGGATCTTCAAAACCGTGTATCACAGCGTAGTTATTGGTTTCTGCAATCCGGTAGACCTCCTTCCATCTGGTGGCGTTGTCACCATCAAACAGAATGACTTCTGCTCCCAAAGCACGTGTGTTCTCAATCTTCATTTTTGGAGTAGTAACGGGAAGCACAAGTACAACTTTGACACCCATCATTCGTGCCGCGTATGATAATCCCTGCGCATGATTTCCGGAAGACGAAGAAATTATCCCACTAGCTATTTTCTCGGGTGGAAGCGCTAGAACTGCGTTAAGAGCGCCGCGTATCTTGAATGCGCCCGTCACTTGTAGGATTTCTGGCTTCAGATAAAGATTACAAGCGAATTTGGCTTCAATTTTGCCAGCGCGCAAAAGGGGTGTATGCCACACGTATGGCTTAATCCGCTTCTGAGCTTCTCGAATGTCTTCAATTGTAGGATAGTTTAGCATTCATCACCGTTTGCCTTCGCTTTGCTTTGATGTTAGAAACTGTGCGCCCCAGGCTGGAAACGGCTAGTCTTCAAAGAAGGAAAATCTGGTGCCTACATTCTGGCAAAGGGCACTTTGATAGATCGCATTCGCTGTTGTGTTATCCTGAGCAGCAATCCCAGTTGAATCAAAGAGAGTTATCTCTTTGGCATTCTCTCGACCAGCTTTGGTTCCGATCAAAATCTCACCAATTTCAGCGTGAATATTACTTATTGAGATCGTACCGTGATTAAGTGCGTGCCAAGTTTCACCTTTTTGCAAGCACTGACGTGTCGAATCCGTAACGATTTTGGCATTTCGAAATATCTCAGGCGCTAGTTCCTGCTTCCCCGGAGCATCTGTTCCAATTGCAACAATATGTGTCCCTGGCTTTATCCATTCGGCTTCTACAAGTGAGCCTTTGCCGCGCGTAGTGGTGATCAGAATATCTGCCTGTTCCACAGCATCTCGCTTAGATGCTGCCATTACGACAGGAATCATAAATTCACTTTCGATGTCAGCCTTGTATCTCGATAGTGTTTCCGGGTTAGAATGCCACGCATGGATCTCCTCAATTCTCATCACTTCTCGCATTGATCTAATTTGCATGCGTGCCTGATTACCAATCCCAATCGAAGTTACTTTTTTTGCGTCTTTCCGCCCCAGTAATCTAACCGAAATCGCACCGGCCGCTCCGGTTCTTAGACCTGTTATCAGACTGCCCTCCATAACGCACACCAATGCGCAACTCTGTGCGTCGAATAGAAGAATAGTGCCCATACCGTTGGGAATACCGTGTCGAGAAGGATTGTCAATGAAACCACCCGATGACGCTTTCATTGATATCATTTCGGATGATTTTAAGTAGCCCAGCTTAAAATCAATTTCTCCACGGGGGGCAGGTAGATGAATACCGATGTAGTCTGGCTGTTCCACTTGGCCGCTGCTGAACGCGCGATATGCATCCTCAACAGCAGCGATGACCGACGACAGAGAAATGAGGTTTCTGACTTCGTTCTTTGTCAATAGCAGCGTCTTCAAACCAGCCTCCTTCAGGCGCATTTTTCTGTGGCAAATGGCATCGCCAAAGCAAGTATCGCAATAGCTGGAAAGCATAAAATGCTGAATCGATCCAAACAACGCAACGAATGGCCGAAATGACATGAAGGATGAATTTAGGGACGGATATGTGTCCAGGACCCTATTTTTCTGATAGCCATGTAGAAGGATATATGAGTGAGCACTTCAAAGACGATGAAGCCCGACGCCATTATGGCATCGGGCTTCTCTCTATAGCATTGTGAGTGGATGGATCAGGCCGAGCGCTCACCGGCATTCGGACGCCATTTGATCAGCCGCGTTTCAACCAAATCAAGAATGCTGTCGATGATCAGAACGAATATCGCCAAAATCAGGATGCCCGCGAAAACACCAACTGCGTCGAAGTTTCCTTCAGCTTGAGCGATCAGATAGCCAAGCCCTGCTGAAGAGCCAAGATATTCGCCGATAATAGCGCCAACCACCGCAAAGCCGACCGACGTGCGCAAAGAGGACAAAATCCAACTCGCCGCTGCCGGAAAATATACATGACGCAGGAGATCAGCGCGTTTGGCCCCAAGAATACGCGCATTCGAAAGCACGACAGGGTTGACTTCGCGCACACCCTGCATTGCGTTGAAGAACGTCACGAAGAACACCAGTGTGATGGCGAGTGCGACCTTGGACCAGAGGCCAAGACCCAACCAAAGCACAAAGATTGGTGCAAGAACAACGCGTGGGATAGCGTTCAGGCACTTGATGAAGGGATCAAGGATACGTGCAGAGCTACGGCTGAGGCCCAGCCAGACACCTGCAGCAACGCCGAGAGCTGTTCCGATTAGGTAGCCGAGAACGGTTTCCGTCAAAGTGATCGATACATGGCGATAGAAACTTGTGTCTGTTATCCACTCCACCACCTGATTGAAAATATTAAGAGGTGCCGGGAAGAAAAACACGTCGATAAAACCCAGTGATGTACCAAGCTGCCAGCCACCGACAATAACGACTAGCAAGCCAACTTGAATAAAACGCTCAGTCATGGCGTTCATAGCTTTTCTCCACTTCGCCGCGCAGCGACGCCCAAATATTGCGGTAAAGATCCATAAAACGCGAATCGAGCTTAATTTCCGCGACATCGCGCGGGCGATCGAGATCGACTGGAAAGCTGTCGATTACGCGGCTGCGGGGTCCTGCAGCCAAAACGACGACGCGGTCGCCGAGTGCTATGGCTTCTTCAAGATCATGCGTAATCATAACAACCGCACGGCGCTCTTCCTGCCATAGCCGCAAAAGCTCGTTTTGCATGAGGTGACGCGTATGGATGTCGAGAGCGGAAAAGGGCTCATCCATGAGGATGACTTTCGGACCTGTGATCAGCGCCTGTGCCATTTGAACGCGCTTACGTTGTCCGCCGGAAAGCTGATGTGGATAACGGTGTTCAAAACCTTTCAAGCCCACCTTGGCCAGCCAGTTGAGCGCGCTCTTGCGTCGTTCAGAAGCATTCACACCTTTAAACATCGGTCCAAGCTCGACGTTTTCCAGCGCTGTTTTCCAAGGCAAAAGGGCATCCTGTTGAAACAGATATCCAATGTCGTTGTGAACACCAGTGACAGCCTTGCCGTCAATCGAAACTTTGCCATGCGAGGGTTTCAACAATCCTGCTATGGCATTAAGAATAGTGCTTTTCCCACAGCCAGTCGGGCCGACGATGGCGAGAAACTCGCCATCTGCAACGGTCAGATTGACATTTTCGACGGCAACGAAATTGCCGAACGACATGGTCACGGCATCAATTGACACCATAGCTTTCGGGCTGGGACTTGCTGCGACTTCCGGCGCAGATTTGACGACGGCCAATGACATTGCCTCCTCCTTTTAATTCGTAGTCGCGTGCGGAGCTTTTTCTACGAAGCTGTTCGTGTATGTTTTTGAGAGATCTATATCGGTTGCCGCAACTTTCTTGTTGAAGCTGTTCAAAACCACGAGGGGGGTCTTGATATCTTCCTCGTTGAACTTTCCATCGGCCGAAAAAATCGCTTTGGCATTCTGAACAGCCTGAATGTATGTGTCGCGATCACCCGAGATGAATTCTTTCGGTAGCTTTTCGACAATTTCTTCTGCCGAATGAGTGTTCATCCATTCTAGTGCTTTAACGGTGGCGTTGGTGACTTTTTGAATGGTTTCCGGGTTGCCGTCGATGTAATTTTGCGTGGCATACAGAACCGATGTTGGATAGATCCCGCCATAGATTTCCTTTGCGCCATCATCACTGCGCCCATCAATCAAAATTTTTCCGACGCCTTTGGCTTCGATAAAAGTCGCTGCTGGATCGTAATTGACCAGAAGATCGATCTTGCCTTGTTCAAGAGCTGCAACAGCTGCTGAACCAGAACCAACGCCAATCAGGGCAACATCATCAGCAGACAGATTGTGGCGCTGCAGATAGTAGCGGACGAAAAAGTCTGATGAGGAACCAGGTGCCGTAATGCCGATTTTGGCACCCTTAATAGTTTCCGGTTTAGCTGGATCGAATGTAGAATTGTTCCCACCAGCAAGAACAAGCCCGGAGTTGCGTGCTAGTACAACGAAGCCGACAACTGCCTTGTTCTGTGACTGCATCTGAATGGTATGGTCGTAGAAACCAACGGCAATATCTGTCGATCCGGCAACGAGTGCCTGCAACGTCTTTGAGCCGCCGGAAGCAAAGTTTTCGACCGTCACGTCTAATCCTTCTTTCTCATAAAGGCCCAGTCCCTGTGCAACAGGAAATGGTAAATTATTGAGATTGTAAGACCCGACGCTAATGCGGACCGGTTCAGCAAATGCTGTTCCGGCAAAAGCTACCGTTGCTGCCAGGGCGAGCATAAATTTACGCATGATTTTCCTCCGGTTTAAATGGTGCCCTCCCGGCAACCAGTTGAATTATGCCGCGCAGGCGGCTTTTTTGACAGGCTTAGCAAACACATGCCCATCAAAAAGACGGCGGGCCGTGCGTAGGATTCCGGCAATCACTTTTCCGTCTCTCTCCTGGAGTTTAACGTCGAGATGACCGCTGGGATGTTCGATCGACAGCACGAGCGGTGGTGTGCGAAGACCGACTAGTTTTGAGGCGACCGTATCGGCGGTTATGCAGGCTGTTGCAATGCCAACCGCGCCAGTGGTGGCAAGGGACGGATGACATTCATGTGGCATGAAATAGCGTACATTGATATCGGCACCGTTTTTGGCCGTGCTGATCAGTACTGGTTTGGGTGTTACGTGATTGGTGACATCGCCCATGCCCATACGTCTGCCAGCTTCGATCCGTACCCGTTCCAGCCTCGTAAGGAGCGCCGTGTTGGCATTGAGCTCGGCGGCGGTCTCGTAACCACTGACACCGATATCCTTCGCTTCAATGAGAACCATAGGCATTGCGCAGTCGATGCACGTTACGGCTACGTCTTCAATTATTTCATGCGGTGCACCGGTTGGAAATAATTTGCCGGTTCTTGCCCCTGCAGCGTCCATGAAAGTGAGTGCAATCGGAGCTGCTTTTCCGGGTACACCATCAATGCTGGCATCGCCCAGATATGAGACTTTTCCATCAGGTGTCGGCACTTCGGCTTCTATGAGTTTGCCGGTATTGACGTTATGAATGCGAACAAGCGTCGTTGCACCCTGTGCTTTCATCAATCCCGCTTCAATTGCGAAGGGGCCGACGGCTGCAAGCATGTTACCGCAATTCGGTGCGGTATCGACCAGCTGCTGATCAATACGAACCTGTGCGAAAAGATAGTCAATATCTGCTCCTGGGATGCTGGATGGACCAATGATTGCAACTTTACTGGTCACAGGGTTTCCGCCGCCGATACCGTCGATTTGAAGCGGATGGCCCGACCCCATGATCGAAAGCAGAATCTGATCACGCTGATTGCAGTCCGTTGGAAGATCGGATGCCAGAAAGAATGGTCCTTTCGATGTGCCGCCTCGCATCAATACACAGGGGATAGAGATCAGATCGTTCATGCTTGCGCTTTCGCCTCCACTCATGTGTAGTGGGTATCAATGAGTTTGTTTGTTGCACTTTCTGGCAAGCTGATTGATATGTAAAATGCGAATATTCGGAGTATTGATGCAAAATGAGCATTAATTGCGAAATTTTAGACCTGAGAGCATTTCTTTCCATCGTCGAATTGGAAAGTTTCCATAGGGCAGCGGATACGTTGAATATGTCCCAGCCAGCGTTGAGCAGACGCATCCAGAAGTTGGAATTGGCCATCGGCGCGCCATTGTTGGAGCGCACAACTCGACATGTTTCACTTACAGCGCTTGGTACGGAACTATTACCGTTAGTGCGGCGCATGCTGGAGGAGTTTGACAGCTCACTTTTTGCGGTTCGGGACCCTGCCGTTCAGCGCGGTGGCCTTGTGACAATCGCTTGTCTACCGACTGCAGCATTCTATTTTCTGCCGAAAGTTATAAAGCAGTTCAATATTGAGTATCCGAACATCCGATTCAGAATTCTGGATCTGCCAGCAACGGACGGATTGCAGGCTGTTGCTCGCGGTGAGGTAGAGTTTGGCATCAATATCATGGGAACAGCCGATCCTGATCTGATCTTTGATCGGCTTGTCGAGGACCCCTTCGTTCTTGCTGCCAGCAAAGACCATCCTCTGGTCGAAAAATCCGAAGTCGGTTGGGACGACTTAGCACCTTATCATTTGATCACAGTCCATCGCTCAAGCGGCAATCGAACATTGCTCGATGGGGCTTTGGCGAAATCCAATATTAAACTTCGCTGGTTTTATGAAGTAACCCACTTGTCCACATCTCTTGGTTTGGTCGAGGCCGGTTTGGGTATATCCGTATTACCACAAATGGCAACGCCACAAGGAGAGCACCCACTGCTGATTACGAGGCCTATTCGCAATCCAGAGATTTCCAGAACCATCGGCGTTGTGCGTCGCAGGGGTGGAACACTGTCCCCTGCAGCTGAGCGCTTTCTCAAGATGTTGATCGGTACCTGGGGGAGTTTCTGAGGAGCTTCCCGGCAAGGAGTTACGACGATAGCCATTGCGGCCATTCTTCGCCAGACAACCTATTATCACGGGGGCGATACTCGAGTGTTTCAACAGTCATCATAGAGGTCGGGAGATTGGCCCTGTGGGGGCATACAGTTCGATTAATCCCGCAAGCTTATGTGAAGTGTCAAAACATGGGAATGATGCGCGAGCAATCTGCGAACCATTTTCAGTTGCGAATTGCTTTTTGCGTATCCCGTAGGACATTTCAATGCTGGCAATTAGAGCTGATGCTGATTGAACCGCTTTGAAGCCTATTATGTGTTTGGGTATCCGTTTGATGAATCGATGACCCTGCTTAGGGATATACCCTAGATACATGACCCAGGGGATTAAAATCACTTAGCCCACAAAGCTATTCGCACCAACAAATCCGACGACAATAAGGGCGACGGTTAACTTTAATCTGGCGATGGGGATCAAGCAGTCAATAACAAGGCGACTACGGCAATGGCCGCAAGCAAGATCACTCCCCAATAGTATTCCCTACGCAGCATCCGAAAAGTCACTAAGGAAGTAACAAGAATGGCGAGGGCAATGGGAATTATGATAAGAATGATATCTACGGGTGATAGGTGCACCATGCTGGTCGCTCTCCGTATCCGCCAAAACTGCGTCAGAGCAACGTCGCGGCGGGCGATAGTCGAGGCCTCTGTCACCATTCTGTTGCAGCCGAGACTGTATTATTGCTTCGTCAATGCTTCAAAAGAACCGCAACGGTCTGCAATTGTCATTCCAGTTCCCTGTGCAATGGCTTCCATCGAAACGCTAGAGCTGCCGTCAAAGCTGTTTCCCTTTGCACCCTCCGCTTCGTACTCGTCCCCTTCCGTGGTGCTAGCAGGCGTGGGCAAAATGCTTACGATATTCTGATAAGTCTTGATCGTATCGTCGTTAAGGTGGCCCTGCTCAACACAATACGTGATCAGGCCGAGCTGGTTTCTCGAATTGTTGTACAATTGTTGGGTTTCATCCGCAGAAGCAACCGATGCCACGATCATGAGCGACACAGTTGCTGCCGAGAAAAATGCTAGGTGACGGTTTTTCATCGAATTTCCTTCCTATGTCGATTATTTGTTGGCTTTGTTTTTCGCCATCATTCGGCCAAGCGTTACTTGCGACTTGTATTGCTCGCAAACCGTTTTCACGTCGACATCGTTTGCCGCAGCAAGGTCTTCGAGGGACTGCTCATCGCCTTGAAGATAGGAAATGCCTTCACGACCCTTTTGGATATGAAGCTCGGCTTCAGGCGAAGGGGCAACTTCGCCAAAAATTGCGACTGTTCCAACGTGGAAAAACTCTTCGGAATCGGACTCAAGAAACCCGTGTGCGATGCAATATGCGACAATGCCCTGATCATTTTGGCGTTCCAAATAGGCTTCGTCAACGCTGGTTTGAGATAAGGCCGATATGGAAGATAACAATAGAATTGTTAAAGTAGAAATTGCACGAGATAGGATTGTGCGCGCCAATTCAGATCACCTAAGATCGATTTATATTTATATTACCGGCTCAATTACACTTAATAGTGCCAAGGCACGAGCCTCAACATCATCGACATTGGTATAAGGCTTCCAATTTATAGTCAAAACACCAGCATTCATGTTGACACCATCTTTGTAATTGCTCGATGGTGCGCTCGTTTCATCATAGTGGATGACGATCGTTTTAAGTCCGTCTTTGAGCGCGGCTCTCCCAATTTCAGTTGCTGTGATTGCTCCAATTGCCTGAAGTATCGGGTCAATTATTGGCTTACGCAGATAGTCATCGTCTGCATATGAATCTGCAAGGCCAGGTAAGGCTAAGCTTTTGCTATCGAGATTGATGGTAACCGGAAATCCGGCAAGATCCTGAATTTCTAACTCGTATTTCGGCCAGATATCCGTTGAATAGGCCGCAATGGCACGACGCTCAGCAAGACCTAAGTTTTGGGCAAGCGCTGCAACAGGTGCAGACGAACAGAAAATGCCAACCAATGCCACACAAAACAGTTTCTTCAAGATATACTCTTTTCGCGGTTTATTCGTAAGTTTTGGATATTTTCGGCTAAATAATGCGCGAGTTGTTATCATTCTGGGGTTTGTTTGGAACCATCCAATTGCAGTTAGTGGCTCAGACCAATTCTTCTCCTAAAACTCGTTTAAGGCAGTCAGAATTTTGCGATTTCGTGAGGTGTTGCTTATAAAAAATTGCGATAACTGTAAAATTGGTCTGGTATGATCGGCTTTATTGGAGGGAAACTATCCATCCAATATTGGCTAAAGGCTGCGTCAACCCGTGGATAAATTTCTGCGCGAATAAGGGAGACTTGCCAATGACCAAACCAACACTCAACGATAGTGATGTGCGATTTTCGGAGGAAATTAAAGTCCGTGCTGTGGGACGCGCGGATAAAACACACTGGAAAAACTCTATCGAGCATATGCCGCTTTCTACAAGGTACCCATGAATGACGATATACTTGATCGCACATGGGCCTGGTTGCAAGACGCATCGCATCCAGTGGAAGGGCTGGTGGCTCAAGCAGGCGAAAGCATTATCGGTTTTGCCCACTACTGGCCTCAACCAAGGCCTTTGCAAGGCCAATATGCTGGATTTCTTGATGACCTTTTTGTCGATCCATCTCACCGCAGTCGCGGTGTTGGGCGTATGCTTATTGGGGCGCTCAGCGATATTGCAAGCATGCGCGGCTGGACCATGCTGAGTTGGGTGACTGCGCAGGACAATGTAACTGCGCGTCGTCTTTATGGCGACATTGCAAAAGCAGCCAACTGGGTCACTTACGAGCGTTCATTTTGATGATTTTGCAGCCTGCGGCGTTAATACGCTGCAGGCTTTTACACGTAGCTAAAACTTTTTGGGTTTAACTACATTTTAATGACGGAACGACCTTGAGTGTGTGGAATATCTTTTCAAGTTTCCTGACCGCGATCTCGAGTTCGATCGGCGTATAAGCTGCGAAACCGAGCAGAAACCCAGCTTCGCCTTCACCTGTGGCATGGAGTGCTGATAGCCCTAACAGCTCAATTTTAGAACGACGAGCGGCTTCCAAAACCATTTGCTCGGAGATGTCGCATGTCAATAGGCACGGCATTTGCAAGCCCCCCACCGGAACGCGCGGCTCGACAAATCCCGCAAGATGTTTGCGAACCAAACTGCTCAATATTTCAAGGCGCTGGGCATAGATACCGCGCATGGTGCGAATATAGGCTCCGAAATGTCCGCCTTCTATAAAGCGGGCAAGCGTATATTGTGAAAGGGACGCGGTATGGCCATCGAGAAGCGTGCGGGCCGTGGTCATCGGTTTGACCAGCTGTTCCGGCAAAACTACATAGCCTATTCGTAGCCCCGGAAAGAGCGACTTTGTAAAAGTGCCGATATATATGGTTCTTTGATGCTGATCGAGGCCTTGCATACAGGCGGTAGGCCGACCTGCATAATGAAACTCACTGTCGTAATCATCCTCTATTATCCATCCCCGATGACGTTTTGCCCATTCAATCAATGTAAGCCGACGGTCCAGGGCCAAGGTCGATCCCGTCGGGAATTGGTGTGAGGGCGTGAGGAACACAGCGCGTGCCGGATGGGGGTCATTAAGGATTGGCTCGACGTTTACTCCTTGCTGATCCACCGCAACGGGCACGCAATTCAACCCAGCAGCATCAAATGCCTTGCGGGCTCCATAATAGGCAGGATCTTCGATATAGATGCGCTCACCCGGATCAAACAAAACATTCGCACAGAGCGTCAGGGCCTGTTGCGAGGATGTGAGGATTAGCACGCAATCCGCAGTGGCACGCGCGCCACGCTCGAGATTGATGTAATCAGCTATCGCTTGTCGCAACGGTTCGACCCCTTGCGGGTCTCCATGCAAAAGCGTTTGCTGTCCGATCTCTTTGAGAACTTGTCTTTGTAAGCGCTCCCAAAGTGCAAGCGGAAAATTTCGTGTGTCGGGGATACCGGGCGCGAATGGGCGTGGGGTCAAACTCTCACGCACGCCACCGCTTTGGAACATCGCGCTGCCACGCTTGCTGAGTTCTGGCGATTGATCTTTTGGTTTAGGAGAGCGTTTCGTCATTCGACGACTGGTAGAAAGCTCTGCAATTTGTGAGACGAAACTTCCGCTGCCGACGCGACGTTCAATGAAACCTTCTGCATGAAGCTGTGCATAGGCGGCTTCAACTGTATCGCGTGAGACGCCCAGTGATTGTGAGAGTGCACGTGAGGCCGGAAGTGGTTTGCCGCGACTGAGTGCACCATCCACGATTAATTGCCGGATCGCGCGTTGAATACGCGCGTGAAGTGGGATGGCTGAATGCGCGGGGTGATTAAGCCATGCCTTTACGGATTCGAGTTGCGAGTGCTTGAACAATTGGATGGTATCTCGTTTGATAATTGGCAGGGCATATCAGGCCATTGAGCGTCTAAAAGTCAAGGCTGTCAGTTGCATAAATATGCTTTTCCGGAGAAGCCCAAACATGGCCCGTACCTCTTCACGCACGCTTACTCGAATAAATGATATAATCCACCCTGTTGTTGCAGGTTTGATTTCAGTCATCGTCAATTATGGCGGTACGTTCATTCTCGTTTTTCAGGCGGCTCGTGTTGCCAATCTTAGCCCCGAATTGACCGCATCCTGGGTTTGGTCGATTTCGATCGGCGTCGGGCTTTCCGGTTTGGTGCTGAGTTGGCGTTATCGTGAACCAATAATCACGGCATGGTCCACACCAGCTGCAGCGTTCCTTGTTACTGCCCTCGCCACAACATCCTATGCGGAAGCAATTGGGGCTTACATGATCTCAGCTATGACCTTCGTTCTGCTTGGGCTGACTGGATGTTTTGAAAAAGTTATCGGGCTGATACCTCCGGGCATAGCTTCGGGGTTGCTTGCAGGCATCTTGTTGCAGTTCGGAATAGGTGCATTCAGCAGTGTGAGTGTCGATCCCGTTTTGGTGGGTACGCTGATCGCTGCCTATGTCGTTTTAAAGCGTGTTTCCGCACGATATGCAGTCATTGGCATCTTGTTGATTGGGCTTTTTCTCCTGCTGATGCAGGGTCGTGTTGATCTGTCTAATCTGGAATTGAAACTCGCCGCTCCCGTTTTTACCATGCCAGAGTTTAGCCTGAACGCCACGCTCAGTATCGCACTGCCGTTGTTCCTTGTCACCTTAACAGGTCAATATATGCCCGGCATGTTGGTGCTGCGGAATGATGCGTTTCAGACAAGTGCCAACCCCATCGTAACGGTAACGGGCCTGGGTTCACTCATAATGGCACCGTTTGGCTCGCATGCTTTCAACATTGCAGCTATTACTGCAGCCATTGCTACCGGACGGGAAGCGCACGAAGATCCGTCGAAACGCTGGATTGCCGGTATTGCTGCGGGTTGTTTTTATATTCTGGTAGGGGTGTTTGGGGTAACACTCGCAGCAGTGTTTATGGCATTCCCCGCGACGTTTATCACTGCGCTTGCGGGGCTTGCTCTGCTTGGCGCCATTGGGGGAAGTCTTGCTGGTGCAATGGCAGATGCTCGTTCGCGAGAAGCATCGCTTATTACCTTTCTGGCATCCGCTGCGAATATCAGTTTGCTCGGCATCGGCGGAGCATTCTGGGGGCTCGTCATTGGCCTCGTCGCTTCTGTCATCCTCAACGCAAGTTTCCGTCCTGAATAAGAGTAATTTCCCTCTTTTCGCTTAACTGCATTGCAGTCAGCCTTGCGTGTAGTTCATAGCTGAGATGCGCAAAAAATAGATGCAACATGATAATTGTTTAGGCATAAGTCTATCGGCTGTGACGCGCGTTCCTCCCATTTCCGCGTCCAGTTGTTCCCCTCCGAAGGTTTGACCTTCTAAATTTATAGGGCCTCGGTTTCCGATGGCTCTATTTTTTTATCTATCCGCTAGATTCGTATGGTCTTGAAGATTGCTATCAGCGGCAGACTATTTGAAAGCAATGTCATGATATTTCGTTATAAGTGGGAAGAAAAGCAGTCTGGAGCCCACACCCGCGAAGCAAGTTCAACTGATCTAGGTCTGTTAAAGGCCATCGTCTCGTTGGTCGTTGTTTTTCGACCGTTCTGTTCTGCAGGTTGCTCGCGGGTAATAGAGAGCGATGTCGGCAGCCGTTCGTTAAATACAGCCGCGAGCAGTGACACTTGTTAGGTTCTTTTACGGTACAATCTCTGCTCTCTCAACACGAGTCGTTCGCACGAGAGGATGGCTTGCATCATCTCAAAGAGGCTTGATGATAATTAGTTCGAACCGACGTGCGTTCAAAGCTACAGCCCAGCGAATTCCTGCCGATTACGTTCTGCAACCAAGCAGCATAAAACGCTAAGTGTAAATTATCTGCTGGGATAGCCTCCAAGTCCGCAGGGGTATAATGATGCGATATAAATTACAGTCGGTTGTGAATGCGAGACCGCACCGTTTTCTGCTTTAGCGCTTATACACTCCGGCCGAACCATGAAGGTTTAACCTATTATCCTGCCGCCTTTTTGCCTGCTTCGTAAAGTTTGCAGAAAACCTGCACGATAACTCCACAGACTAATTATACTCATTCACCTCACCCGTTATTAGCCGACTTAGGGATGAGATTAACGTTCGACCCCTCTTTGTAAAGAATGGTATTCCAAAGCTGGCTAAATTTTTCGTTTCAGGAAAATCGAAATGACTGTTGAAGCTTCGCTAATTGTTTTTTCCCCCCTATACCTGGATCTAGTGGGGGATGATTTTTTCATTAAAGCAGAAGACATTGACGGAAGGCTCTGGACCCTAATGGGTCCAATATCCGATAATCAGGTTGCTGCTTCATTTCGCGCTGCTCAAAGTGCTTTGGAAGATGGCTGGGGTTATCTGATTGCTTTGAGACGTAAGCTTGCTGACCCAGAATGTTGACAAGCTCAAAGCACCACTCTTGCTTGAAAAATACTGGATAAGTAAATTCTATTTAATTAATTACATAGATTGTTCTTAATAGTTCAAATATTTCTCTTTTTAGGAACTGTTAAATATTTAACATCAGTTGACTAAATTAGTCGATATGAAATAATTCTTTTGGCGCGTTGGCAAACCTTTGAATATCAGGAGAAAGAAATGTTGATACGCAATTTTTTCATAGTTTGCGGCATGTTGTTTGCGTTCGCATGTTTAATGTCATATTTGATCAACAATTTCCAGGAAGCTCGTCCAGAATTTCACCACGCACCTTTTTATAACTACCCTTAAAGAACCACACCCGGTGACGGTTTTTCCATAATTAAGAACCCATAGATCCAAAAAGGAATAATGATAGGCTGAGTCACTGATAAAAGTGGGCTGAAATTCACTGCCTCCATACAATCTGCACATCTTCTCGATCTTGCGTACACTGATAGATGAGAAGTAGTGGCATAAGATTTAATTCGGACGCCCCAATGCCAAAACGCCACCTCTACATTTTTGCCGTCGTTTTAGGCGGGTGTTTAGTAATTGCAAAGCTTGCGATGTTAACACAGAGTAGGCCTGCTTCAGAAGCTGAACTAGCTTTCTCTAAGGAACAAGTGAGCGCTGTAACTGCGAAAATTTATAGGGAATCGGTAATTATTACAGATGAATTACCGGGTCGCGTTCTCGCTTTTAATAGGGTCGAGATAAGGCCTCAGGTCAGCGGCATCATTAGGAAGAAAGTTGTTGAGGCGGGCTCACGTGTGAGTGCCGGTCAGATCCTTTTTGAGATTGAACCCGCTTTATTTTTGGCGGATATGGAAACTGCACGGGCCGCATTGACGCGTGCAGAAAGTGCGCTGGAGCATGCTCGGTCCGGTTTTCAGCGCGCTGAAGCTTTACTAGCGAGTAAAGCGGCAAGTCAAAAGAACTACGAGGATGCGCGAAACGATATGACGGTGGCCCAAGCCAATCTGGCCGAGGCTCGTGCTGTTTTCAACCGTCGTCAGCTTGATCTTGACTTCGCCACCATAAGATCGCCGATTGATGGCTATGTCGGGCGAACCGTCGCGGACGAAGGCTCTCTCGCATCAATTTCGGGGCAGACCGAACTTGCAGTCGTTCAGCAGCTGGAACGTGTTTATGTGGATTTACGCCTGCCCGCAACAAAACTCGATGCGGTGCAATTTGCGGCAGAAGAGAAAATAGGCCAGATTGAGATACTACGTGCCGATGGCAAGCCTTATTCCTATTCTGCGAAGCTGGTACTTTCAGATGTTACGGTTGACGCCGTGACGGGCAACGCAACGATCCGAGTGCTCGTTGAGAATCCTGAATTGCAGCTTTTGCCTGGCATGTTTGTTCGTGCCCAAGTGCCAAGCGGATTGCTCTCCGATGTAATACTTGTTCCTGAATATGCTCTCGTTCGAACAGGGGGAGACGACGCCAGTCTTATGGTCGTTAATCCCGACGGGCGCGCAGAAAGGCGCAAAATAACGCTTGGAGAGGCCATCGGTCGCCGTGTGGTGGTCAAGTCAGGCCTTCAATCGGGTGAAACCATCGTAATTCGCGGTCAGGACCGTTTGCAGGATGGGATGCTCGTAAACACCGATCACTCAGCCAATGCGACGACTGTGAAAGACAAGATTTAAAGGCCAGATTACCATGCCACAATTCTTCATCAATCGCCCGGTGTTTGCCTGGGTGATTGCCATATTCATTGCATTGGCAGGTGTTGTTGCGATCCCACAACTGCCGGTTTCACGTTATCCTGTTATCGCACCGCCGAGTATCGGTATCTTCACAACATATACTGGAGCTTCTGTTCAAACGGTCAATGATAGTGTGGTTGCTCCTATCGAAAAGGAACTCTCAAGCGTCAAAAACGTTTTATACTATGAATCGACAGTCGACTCGACAGGTGCTGCGAATATCACGGTGACGTTCAAACCTGGAACGGACCCCGAACTCGCTCAAGTGGACGTTCAAAACAGGTTGAAAAATGCCGAGTCTCGTCTTCCAGAAGTCGTTCGCCGTAACGGAATAAATGTGGAAGCGTCGGAGTCGGGCTTCCTTATGGTCATTGCGCTCAAGTCACGCAGCGGTGAGACAGACGAGTTGAGCCTTGGTGACTATCTGACGCGTAACGTTGCCGAGGAGCTCAAACGCGTTCCAGGCGTTGGACGTACCCAACAATTTGGCTCCGAACGTGCAATGCGTGTTTGGGTTAACCCGACGAAACTGGCTGATTACAACCTTAGCATGTCCGACGTGACGAACGCGATTGCCCGCGAAAACGCTCAAGTTTCGCCCGGCAGGGTCGGGGACGAACCGACCGTTCCGGGGACCAAAGTTTCAACGCCACTGATTGTGCATGGACAGTTGAACTCACCCGAGGCGTTTGCAGCAATACCTTTGAAAACCCAGACAGATGGCGCGCGGCTGCTGTTGTCCGATGTTGCACGTGTGGAACTTGGCGCACAGACTTTTGCCTTCAGCGTCAGCAGTAACAGCAAGCCTGCTGCTGCAGCGGCGATACAAATGTCGCCGGGTGCCAATGCCGTCAGCACTGCGGCGGCGATCGAAAAGCGGTTAGGTGAACTGCAGGCTACAATGCCGAGTGATCTCTCAGTCTCAATTTCCTACAATACCGCGCCCTTCGTGAAAGTGTCGATTTTGAAGGTGGTGCAAACACTTGTAGAGGCGATGGTTCTGGTGTTCCTCGTGATACTGCTGTTTCTGCAGAAGTTGCGGTACACATTGATCCCAACAATTGTCGCGCCGATCGCGCTGCTTGGCACATTCGCGGTGATGTTGGTTGCCGGTTACACGATCAATGTTTTGACCATGTTTGGCATGGTTTTGGCAATCGGTATCATTGTTGACGACGCGATTGTCGTCGTTGAAAACGTAGAACGGATCATGGCAAGGGAGGGGCTCTCGCCGAAGGAAGCCACTCGCAAAGCAATGCGCGAAATTTCGGGCGCTATCGTCGGGATCACATTGGTTTTGGTCGCCGTCTTTATCCCTATGGGATTGTCCGATGGTTCTGTGGGAGCAATCTACCGCCAATTCACAATGTCGATGGCAGTGTCGATCCTGTTTTCAGCCTTCCTCGCACTTACCCTTACGCCTGCTTTGTGCGCCACTATCCTCAAACCTGTCGGCCCCCACGCAGAAGTGCGTTTCTTTTCGTGGTTTAATACCAAGTTTGACCGTTTAAGTGAACGCTATACCGGCGCTATCGGCTGGATTTTACGGCGTGGTGTTCGGATATTGTTGGTTTACATTTTGCTCTTGGGAGTATTGGGCGTTGGTTACTCTCAACTGCCGACGTCGTTCGTGCCTGAAGAAGATCAGGGAAATTTCATGGCAATGTTCGAGCTGCCGGCTGGTGCCACAGCAGAGCGTACGCGGGAGATTATTGCAAAATATGAAAAACACACGGCATCGCGTGCTGATATTACGGAGAGCATCGTTATTCAAGGTTTCGGATTTTCCGGCTCTGGTCCGAATGCTGCTCAGGCGTTTACCAGTCTTAAGGATTGGAGTGATCGTAAGACAACGGTAAACGACGAGATCGCGGCGGCGCAAGCGGCGATGGCGGATATTCCGGAGGGAACTGCGATGATAATGAAACCACCGGCCATTGAATCGCTGGGAACAACATCTGGTTTCTCCCTTCGCTTGGAGGATCGGGGTAATGCCGGGCCAACAGCACTGAAAGCGGCCGAGAGCGAGTTGATAAGGCTCGCCTCCAAGAGCAAATTGCTCACGGGCGTGATGACGGATGGGCTTCCAGATGGGCAGAGTATTGCGTTGAATATTGATCGCCAGAAGGCGCTGGCTCTTGGTGTTTCTTTTTCAACCGTGAGCGACATGATTTCGACAGCAATCGGGTCAACTTATGTCAACGATTTTCCGAAAGACGGCCGCCTTCAACAGGTAGTCGTGCAAGCCGATGCACAGCATCGTATGCATATTGATGATGTGCTTCGCCTTGAAGTGCGCAATATTGATGGCGCAATGGTTCCCCTGTCGGAGTTTGTCCAGCCTGTCTGGCAAACGACGCCGCTTCAATTGGCGCGCTATAACGGCTACCCTGCTGCTCGTCTTTCAGGTTCCGCTGCGCCGGGCGTTTCGAGTGGAGTGGCAATGTCCGAGATGGAGCGATTGGCAAAACAGTTACCGTCAGGATTTGCGGTTGCGTGGACGGGGCAATCGTTACAGGAAAGACAATCCGCAACCCAGACGCCAATTCTTTTAGCCGCATCGATGCTCGTGGTATTTCTGGTCTTGGCCGCACTTTACGAAAGCTGGACGATCCCGCTGGCCGTTATGTTGGTTGTGCCGCTTGGCGTGCTCGGGGCTGTGCTGGCTGTGCTGGCGCGGGGCATGGAAAATGATGTGTTTTTCAAGGTTGGCGTCATTACGATAATCGGACTTTCTGCAAAGAACGCCATTTTGTTGATTGAATATGCTCGCCATCTGCGCAACGAGGGGCAAAGCCTCTACAGAGCAGTGCTTAAGGCATCACGATTGAGATTCCGGCCAATTCTGATGACTTCACTGGCCTTTATCTTGGGGGTCGTGCCACTCATGATCGCGCGCGGGGCCGGTTCTGAAATTCAGAATGCAATAGGAACAGGGGTTTTTGGAGGAATGTTATCCGCAACCGTCCTGGCTGTTTTCTTTGTACCCTTGTTATATGTAACAATCAGCCGACTAATCAGAGTAAGAAAATAACACCCGTCCCCCGAACTCAATCGGTGCCTTAAATGAACACCCGTCGAAAACGTTTCAGAGATGGTAGATAGCCATGAACAATGCTTTAATTCTTATTGTTGAGGATGAGCCCGAAATTGCTGAAATCATCGAGACGTATCTGTCTCGCGAGGGGTTTCGCGTTGTCACGGCAGGTGACGGAACTGTCGGGTTAGGGCATCATCTTCGTCTTCGCCCTGATCTCGTGGTCCTCGATATTAAATTGCCGGGACAGGACGGTTATGAGGTATTGGCTGCAATCCGCAGGCGCGGCAATACGCCAGTCATTATGGTGACTGCGTTGGCCGAAGACTTGGATAAGCTGCAAGCTTTACGTATCGGAGCAGATGACTACGTTGTTAAGCCTTTCAATCCGCTTGAGGTCGTAGCGCGTGTGAAAGCCGTCCTGCGAAGAAGTATGGGCGCGCCGACTGAACGTTTGTTGCGCGTGGGGCCGGTAACCGTGGACTTACAGGCGTATCGTGTCACGGTTGAAAGGGACACAGGTCCTCTCACGCTTGAGTTAACAAAGACAGAGTTCCGTATTCTATCCCATATGGCTGCAAGTCTGGGGAAGGTTTTTGAGCGCTCGGAGTTGGTTGATGCGTGTCTGCCCGAAGGTGAAGCGCTCGACCGGACTGTGGATAGCCATGTGAGCAATTTACGCCGCAAGTTAGCTGCCGCCGGAGCTGATGGATTGCTTACTGGAGTGCGCGGCGTTGGATACCGCTTGGACAATACAAATGGGTAAAAACTTAAACTCATTGATTGTGCGTGCGATGATAATGCTTACGCTGTTGGCCTTCGCTGTGGTTTACTTCGGGCTGACGGCTTACTTTTTTTTCATTTATGAATGGCTTTACCCCGATCTCACCAATGATGACGTACTTCGGACTGGCGATATCATAACTCTGGGCCTTCTCTTAGGAGTGGGTATATCGACAGCTTCAGTGCTTGGGTGGGTTCTTGCAAAGCGGATTGTCGACCCGTTGAAGTCGGTCGCGAATGCGGCGCGCAAGATTGCAAATGGTGACTTCTCTGCACGCGCCAGTTTACGACACGAAAACTTCGGTGAGGCAAGGGATTTGGTTAATGACTTCAACCAAATGGCGGAGCGATTGCAGCGTGCTGAGGCTGAGTTGCAATATTCCAATTCAGCGATCGCGCATGAGTTGCGGACACCGCTGACGATACTTCGCGGCCGCCTGCAAGGTCTGCTGGATGGAGCCTTTTCACCCAGTAGTGAATCCTATACACGCCTTATCGGGCATGTCGACGACCTGTCGGCAATTGTCGAGGAATTGCGCACACTTGCACTCGGCAATGCTGGCAAACTTGACCTGCAGTGCACCCAATTTGACTTAGCGACAGAGGCTGAGAGCGTTCTTGCATCGCTGGAAGATCAGTTCGAAAAATCTGGGATCAAAACGGTGTCCGCGCTTGGCCATGCAGTTACAGTTGCTGACCGTTGGCGTGTGCGGCAGGCTTTCATAGCCTTGCTTGAGAATTGTTGCCGTTACGCACCGCAAAGCACCGTGTCCGTCGAGACCGGCGTCGCAGGCGAAAACGTTTTTTTCCGCTGTGGCGACACGGGGCCAGGCCTCTCCGAGGAAAACCGATTACGGGCTTTCGAACGCTTCTGGCGCGCTGACGATTCGAGGGGGCGGGGCAGAGGCGGGTCTGGTCTTGGCCTGTCGATTGTGAAAGCGATTGCACAGGCGCATGGAGGGGACGCCCGTATTCTCTCCCTTAAAAACTCTGGCTTTGGGATCGAAATCCGCATTCCGATCCGAGAAACCACGGCTTCGAATTGAGAGAACCAATGTCTCCAACGCCTCAAAACCCAGACGATTATGATAGTCTTGCCGCGCAGCACGTCTCATTGCGGCGTGTGTTAGGACTCTTCAGGCCTTACCGGAAAAGGATCGCGACTGTTATTGTGCTGATGTTGATCGCATCGGCAACCGGATTGGCAGGGCCTTTTCTTTTGCGTGCGATTATCGATGACGCATTGCCACGAAATGACCTTAAACTGTTGAGCTTGCTTGTGGCAGGTATGATCCTTGTCGCGCTCGTGTCAGCCATAATCGGCGCATGGCAGGTGGTTCTAAGTTCACGTATCGGACAGGCTGTACTTCATGACTTGAGGGTGAGATTATACGCCCATCTCCAGAATCTTTCACTTCGGTTTTTCACGGGCACCCGCGTAGGGGAGGTGCAGTCCAGAATTGCAAATGACGTCGACGGCCTTCAATCGCTTGTCAGTGATACGGCTAATGAGCTCGGGCGCTCGCTCAGTTCTGTCATTATGACGTCTATCGCCATTATTATTCTCGACTGGCGATTGGCGCTCCTCGTACTGTTTATCGTGCCAGGAACACTTATTATCAGCGGCCGTGTTGCCCGGGCACGCGAGGCTCTCACCTTTCAGCAACAGGGCCGCGCTGCCGATTTGTCGGTTGCCGTGCAAGAAACACTTTCTGCCTCCGGTATCATACTCGCTCGCACAATGGGCCGTGCCGCGCACTTAAATCAGCGATTTAACCGCATCTCAGGTGATCTCGCGCAACTTGAGGTGAGATCGCGCACGGCTGGTGAATGGCAGTGGTCCCTGATCGGCTTCGCTCTTGCTGTTTTACCGGCATTTACTTTGCTTGCAGGCGGCGTGTTGATGCAAACACAGAACCCGGCAACCATAGGGACACTTGTGGCTATGATCGCTCTTCAAGAGCAATTGCTTTGGCCATTTGAACAATTACTCGAAATCTGCCGTGATGCGCGCAAGACACGGGCATTATTCGCGCGAATATTTGAGTATTTAGACAAGCCAGTGGAAATCACCGAACGAGCAAATGCGAGAACTATTCCTCGGTCTGCGATGAAGGGAGAGGTGGAACTGGACCATGTCAGCTTTAATTATGGCGAGGAGGGCCGTTCTGCTTTGCACGACGTCAGTCTTACCATTAAAGCGGGCAGCAATGTCGCGATTGTGGGACAAACCGGTTCCGGAAAGACGACACTTGGCTACCTTTTGGCGCGGCTTTATGAAGTCGATAGCGGCGCCATCCGATTTGACGGCGTTGATTTGCGTGACCTCAGCTTCCAGTCTCTATCAGAAATGCTGGGGGTTGTTTCTCAAGAGCCCTATCTTCTGCACGCTACAGTCGCAGAAAACCTGCGTTTCGCGAAACCTGAAGCAACCGATGAGGAACTTTATGCTGCGGCTACGACCGCCCAGATCCATGACCATATCATCAGTTTACCCGACGGTTACGACACAATCGTAGGGGAAGATGGCTATCGCTTTTCGGGTGGTGAAAAGCAACGCTTGGTTTTAGCCAGAACTATTCTCCGAAATCCTCCGGTGCTTTTGTTGGATGAGGCCACAAGTGCACTTGATACCCGCACGGAACGTGCAATGTCAGACGCTTTGGCACGCATGTCGAAGGGACGAACAACCATTACGATTGCCCATCGATTGTCCACAATACGTCACGCTGACATAATTGTGGTTATGAATGCAGGGCGAATAGTGGAACAGGGCAGCCATGATGAACTTCTGGCGCTTAACGGAGCCTATGCAGAATTGCTGCACAATTCTTAATTAAATTCCGTATTCTGTTGCATTGGGTACTGACGACATTAATTTGCGGCCCAATCAAGCCAGCGCAAATTTAATGTCGTGTTTGCTGTCATTGAGTTGAGAACTCTCTCGCCAGACTGGCGGACTTTAAGGTGTTGATCGAACGCGATCCAACACGGCTAAATAAGTTGAAGAGCCTCCAACAGAGTGAACTCGCACGTTCACATTCTGCGGAAGATAAAATTCCTAGCATTCAACTAATCTCCAATCTTTGTCCACGCAATCTCGATCAAGGGTTGTTAGCTCTGATAATGCCATTTGAGCTTTGTAAAGAAAGAGACGAAGAAACGATTATATTTTTCAAGTGCATTCGAAAAGAATAATATACTTTTCGTAAAATATCGAAATATAAATTACAAAATTATATAAATACATTATATTGAATGTAGATAAAAAGTATTGCTTAAATTTTAGTGATGCAATATTAACACAAAGAATGTTGTATAAATATTATATATAATTAGAAAGTTGAAAATGTTTAGCGAATCTTACTAAAAGACTCTGCCTAACAACAAAGGAGAAGCAAATTGAACGCTAAACTTATTCTTTTCTCATCGGTGGCATCACTTGTGTCTATCACAGCTGCAAACGCTGCTGATTATATTGTTTCACCAGAGCCAGAATCGGTCCAGTACGTTCGTGTATGCGATGCATATGGTGCTGGTTACTTCTATATTCCTGGTACGGAAACTTGCCTGCGTATTCACGGCTATGTTCGCGCTGACCTGAAGGGCGGCGATAATGTATATGGACGGACACGCCACAATGTTCCAGGCTTTACGAACAACAGCCGCGACACTTACAACTTTTTGAGCCGCTTCACCTTACGCTTCTCGACCGCCTCAGAAACTGAACTTGGCAGTTTGCGTACTTACGCCGAAACTCGTTTTCAGTATGAAAATGGTGCAGATTCTAAATCGTCAGGTTCTCTGCGTTTCGGCTACATTCAGCTCGGTGGTCTGCGTATTGGTCTGGATGAATCAGCGTTCACAACATTCACCGGCTACGCTGGAAGTGTAATCAACGACGATGTTATCATGTTTGGCGGATATCGCACAAACGCGATCAGCTACACCTTCACCGGTGGCAATGGCTTCTCGGCTATTGTCGCTCTGGAGCAAGGCGGCAACGGTGATATAGATGCAGGCAAATATACGTTAAACGGCCGTACCCATACTATTGCTGGACGCATCGACAATTACACACCCCACGTTGTTGCAGGCCTTCGTTATGAACAAGGTTGGGGTGCAGTGTCGACTGTAGCGGCGTATGATTCAAAAAATGAGAAATGGGCGGGAAAGGTTCGTCTCGACGTGAACGTCACGGATCAGTTGTCGTTGTGGGTGATGGGTGGCTATAAGTCAAATAAAGACCGTTATCTTGCGACAGAGCTGAATTCTGATGGTTCGTTCTATCGCGGAATTCGCTTGCGTGACAGCTTCTACGGCACCTGGGGCGGAGACTGGGCAGTTTGGGGTGGCGCTAAGTTCAAGGCTACTGACAAGGCTCACTTTAACGTACAGCTGGCCTATGAAGATGCGAAGACATTCGCAGCCACTGCAAATGTTGCTTACGAAATGGTGCCTGGATTCACCGTCACACCTGAAGTGTCTTACACCAAATGGAATGACAAGCTTTCCGACCTCAAGGGAAAGTCAGCCTGGCAAGGCATGGTGCGTTTTCAACGTTCGTTCTGATCTGAAATTGTCGTGAAGGAAAAGTTGACCTCCAGTCCTTAGACTTACGACAGGAGCGGCGGCACAATGCCGCCGCTCTATTGTTATCAGCAATAAGCGGTTAGCGCTCTTCACAATAAGCCGGGCGGTAACATCGGTCTGTGCGACCCGTTCCAGGATTATTCCTTCATCTGGATCTGGTGCAAAGTATCATTGTTTAAAAGAATTTACTAAAGCATTTCCTGTGTTAGTTGAGTCATTGGAGATGCTCCATCCATCTGTTTCTACTCGCATCTTGTTCCGAAAACCGCTTCGCACTTTTCTGGAGGCGCTCTAGCGCCTGCCAAGGCCCATACTTCGTACCTATCGATTTGTTTATAAACAGACGCTCCATAAGTTCTGGATGATTTCTCAACTTCATCTTGATGAACATCCTGTTGAAGGGCGATTAGCGCTCGTCAGCATCTCCGCGACATGAGCGTCTTTCGAGATTTCGTAGCTTATTAATCGTAGAAAAAGCGCATTATGTACTCAAGAACAAAAAAAACCTGGCGGTTAATTGTTAACAGTATCACATTAAGTTTTATCGTCGCTTTATATCTTACTATCTTCAATAATAATGCTTTTTGGAGGCTCTCCTCCGAACTGCTTTCTGCATTCAACATAGCATCTCTATTTATATTTTTGTTTTGTATAATGTTTGCATTATGTGCAACGTTCTCAGCTAAGTACGTTGTTAAGCCAGTATTCATTTTCTTGATTATTACAGCAGCATCAGCGTCCTGGTTTGTCGACAGTTTCGGCACAATTATCGACGTCGAAATGCTGCAAAGTGTGGCTGATACCACCCCCGCAGAAGCCGGACATCTGATAAGTTTTGGTTTTATTGTCCATCTTGCACTTTTTGGCGTGATCCCAGCTCTTTTAATTGCCTGGGTCAAAATTGTGCATCGACCGATAGGCGCTAAGATCAGGCAAAACTCTGTCTATATTTTCGGAGCCTTGTTGATGGCGGTTGCGGTGTTTCTGAGCCAGGCTGGGACATTCACATCATTAGGCCGTGAGCATCGTGACTGGTTCGCCAAGCTTAATCCCGTCATGCCGATCGGGAACGCTGTTAAACTTGCTTTAAGGGCCAGCAAGAGCAAAAATATTGTCGTCAATCCGATCGGAATGGACGCTAAGGTCGCCGGAGATACCACTAAGCGACGCAAACCACGCATTCTAATCGTTGTGGCTGGCGAAACAGCACGAGCAGAGTCTTTTTCGCTAAACGGCTACACCAGAAACACCAATCCGGAATTAGAACGAGAGAACATTTTCTATTTCTCGAAAACCTCTAGTTGTGGGACGATCACTGCAGTTTCCCTTCCGTGTATGTTCTCTCCATACACCCGTTCAGATTATTCGCATCAGAAAGGCCTCGAAACCGAAAACCTTCTTGATGTGCTGGTTCACGCAGGCATTCAGGTGGACTGGTGGGAAAATAATACCGGACATAAGGGGATTGCCGACCGAACCGAAAGTCAGTCTTTCTCACCTTCTCAATATCCGGGGTACTGCAAGAACGGAGAGTGCCGTGACGGTGTCTTCTTAGATAGAATTGATGAGTACCTCGGAAATGTTAAACAGGATACGGTTCTGGTTCTACATCAGTTAGGTAGCCATGGTCCCGCATATTATTTGCGATATCCAGATGAGTTTCGTCGTTTCACTCCTGACTGCAGAACGTCAGATTTTTCAAAATGTACAAAACAAGAAATTGTCAACTCTTACGATAACACAATTGCATACACGGACCATTTTCTCGCCTCTCTGATACAGAAGCTTCGTCCTCACCAAGATGCACTTGAGACGTCATTGGTTTATATGTCGGATCACGGTGAATCGCTTGGCGAGTTTGGCATTTATCTTCACGGAGCACCATATTTTATGGCTCCCTCGCAACAAACACATGTCCCTTACCTGATTTGGCTGGGGGATAACAGGCTATCTGGAAAGCAGGATGCGTGTATTGAACGGGCAACGACATTGTCACAAAGTCACGACAACCTGTTTCACTCGGTTCTGGGGTTGATGCATGTCAAAGCCGACGTCTACCTGCCTGATTTGGATACCCTCTCATCATGCCGGAGTGAATAATCGAAATGAAGCAGTATATCCCTTCTAAGAAAAAAGGTGTTGTTCATCTCATCGCTGCTACGACGTATTCTCTTGGCGGTGCCCGACGTCTCTTCAAAGAAGAGGCAGCGCGGCATGAATTGGTGGCCTTCATCTTAGTTTCGATATTGTTCTTCCTGGCAGGCGTGAGTATTAAAAAGCATCTTGCTTTTTTTGTATTATTCCTAATTTTAATCGCGCTGGAGGCATTGAATACAGCTATTGAGGAAATCGTTGACGTTGTCTCGCCCACTTACTCGACCGCCGCACGACACGCAAAAGATTTGGGATCTTTCGCGGTGTTTTGCATAATTGTTGTTAATTTCATCTACGTCTGCCACGTATTTTCAACGTGCTGGCTGTAGTGGATGATGCGTAGGCATCCTGGACAAGCTTTATGGACAAAAGAGAACGAAGTTTGACTCTGCTCGACGACACCGTGTTATGCCGCGAAGCAGCGTTTTTTAATCGTGTCGGAATACGCGTCCGGCCTGTTATCCTAACCAAGCGACATGCGCGAGTAGCGGCAGCTGTCGCGATATAATGTGACTGCCCGACCATCGTAAAGTTGATCGATGATTAGGCGTTCCGGCAGACGACAGTCAGAACCGATCCGGAAAATGCGTTCGCTGATTGGGACAAGCTCGATATCGGTGTCGGGTCCTTCAACTCTCCCCGGTGATATGAGCCAAAGCCTGTTTTCTCGCATTATAATGCGAAAATTAGGGCACCATGGAGAGTAGCTTCGATAGCGTCAAGTCAATCCCGCATAGGGATGCTGTAGCTTCACAAAATGTGTATCATTCGGACGGCCGCCTTCCGGAATATACACGCGGCTGCCGAAATACCATTTCGCGGTACGTTCACCCTCGAAGGACAAATGAAAGCGTTCCATTCGCGGATGATCTGGTGTGAGGTCATGCTGAAGCGCGACTTTTGCCGTTTGTGCTTACGCATAACGATGTCTGTTTGCGATTAATTTTTGCCGAAAGACTTCTGCAGGCGTTTTGTACCCCAAACATTTGCGCGGCGCATTGTTGAGCCGATGACAGATGAATGCGAGGTCTCGATCACTGAGGGTGAGCGGATCAAGGTCTCGGGGAAGCCAGCGTCTTGTGCGCCTATTTGTGTTCTCAACAGTGCCTTTCTGCCAGGGGGACTGCGGATCACAGAACCATGTTTGAGACCCTATCCCATTCTGTAGATACGACCATTCTGTAAACTCAGTGCCACGATTGTTGATTGCCGCTGAGAAGTGACCCGGTTTTTCCACCGAGAATTGACCCGCCTTTTAATTAATGTTCGGGTTTTTATTCACGGTCAAGTTTCGTGTATTCCTTTGCTCGTTTTGGTTCCTGAGCGGAACTGTTTTTGAACCTGAAGCTGTCATTTCCGGTTTCTAGGATGTGGCAGTGATGGGTGAGCCTGTCGAGCAATGCAGTCGTCATTTTGGCGTCGCCAAACACGCTTGCCCATTCACTGAAGCTGAGTTGGTGGTGATTATGACGCTCGTGCGCTCGTAAAGTTTGCTGAGCAGGTGGAATAAAAGCGCGCCACCGGATGCACTGAATGGTAGATATCCGAGCTCATCAAGAATGACGAGATCGGAATAAATGAGCCGGTTGGCGATCTGTCCGGATTTGCCCTGGGCTTTTTCCTGCTCAAGTGCATTCACAAGTTCAACTGTTGAGAAGAACCGGACGCGTTTGTGGTGGTGTTCAATCGCCTGGACACCAATAGCGGTGGCGATATGAGTTTTACCCGTGCCGGGTCCACCAACCAGAACGATGTTGTTTGCATCATTGAGAAAGTCACAGCGATGCAGCTGCAGGACCAATGCCTCGTTTATCTCACTGCTTGCGAAGTCAAAGCCGTTCAGATCACGGTAGGCTGGAAAGCGTGCAGTTTTGAGCTGATAGGCAACTGATCTGACTTCACGCTCTGCTGTTTCCGCCTTAAGCAGCTGTGACAAAACTGGAATAGCTGCCTCGAAAGCTGGTGATCCTTGTTCGGTGAGTTCACCAACTGCTTGTGCCATGCCATGCATCTTTAATTGCCGTAGCATGATAACGATAGCACCACTCGCTGGATTATGACGCATGACGAGCCTCCGTCTTTCTCAAGGTGTCGTAGCGTTCGACATTGGCCTTGGGTTCATTGTTAAGGGTCAGTGCCTGCGGTGCGTTAATCGGGGGGAATGAGAGATTTGCCGTCGACCAAACGGTGAAGCAAATTGAGGATATGGGTCTTTGTCGGCACTCCCGACTTCAACGCCATATCGACTGCCATAAGTACGGCCTGTTCATCATGCTGTAAGACGAGGGAAAGGATATCGACCATTTTCCTATCGCCGCCCGGCTTCTTCAACAGATGAAACTGGAGTGTGCGAAACGCTTCAGGAAGCTCCGTGAAAGGAGCGCCATTGCGCAATGCGCCGGGCTTGCGTTGAACGACCGACAAATAGTGCCGCCAGTCATAGACGGTTTGACCTGGTGCTTCGTGAGAGCGATTGAAGATGCGTGAATGCTCGCAAATGATCTGCCCTTCGGCAGCGACCACGACACGATCAGGATAGACACGCCGGCTTACTGGACGATTGGCAAAGGATGCTGGAACACTATAACGCGTACGATCAAAGTGAACGAGGCAGGTCGGTGATACGCGCTTGGTATATTCGACAAAGCCATCAAAAGATCGGGAAACGGGCATAAGGGTCTGGACTTCTTCAGCCCAAAGATCGGCTATGCTGCCGCGCATTTTACCATGCGTTGTGGTTGCCCAGAAAAACTTGCAACGCTCTTCCAACCAGTCGTTCAGTTCATCCAGCGAAGCAAATCGTGGAGCTGGTTGAAAGAACCGATGCCGGGAATCCTGAACATTCTTCTCAATCTGTCCCTTCTCCCAACCCGATGCAGGATTGCAGAAGTCTGGTTCAAACAGATAGTGGCTGGCCATCGCTTGAAAGCGGATATTGACGTCACGCTCTTTGCCTCGCCCGACCTTATCGATGGCTGTACGCATATTGTCATAAATGCCGCGTCGTGGAACACCACCAAGCACTCGGAATGCATGGTTGTGAGCGTCAAACAGCATCTCATGGGACTGTGTGAGATAGGCGCGAACGATAAAGGCTCTGGAATAACTTAGCTTGGTATGGGCGACCTGAAGCTTTGTCCGTTCATTGCCAATAATTGCCCAGTCTTCTGACCAGTCAAATTGAAATGCTTCTCCCGGCTCAAAGTTCAAAGGGACAAACGTACCCCGGCCCGATGTCTGGTTGTGCATATGAAGATCGGCCTTCCACTCGCGGGCAAAGGTGGCAACGCGACTGTATGATCCCTCATAGCCCAGAGCGACAAGGTCAGCGTGCATCTGCTTAACAGTGCGCTTTTGTTTACGAGGTTTGCGATCTTCCGACTTTAACCACGTCGTCAGTCGGTCAGAAAATGGGTCGAGTTTGCTTGACCTGTCCGGAACCTGAAATTTTGGCTCAACGCCATTGAGACGCAGATACTTGCGGATGGTGTTCCGCGATAGGCCTGTTCGTCGGGCAATCTCGCGGATCGATAGTTCGTCCCGATAATGCCACCGTCGGATAACGCTCAATAATGCCATGTCGATCACTCCATAGCCCTCGCTGAAAAACAAACGAGGGAAGGTTCAAACATGGGTCAATTCTAAATGGAAATATCACCCCAAACCGGGTCATGTATGGATACCCCCATTTGTGCAAGTTGGAATTTGGATAATTTAGACGTGCGATCGGGTGCGGTCATGTATCAGGCCTGTTTTGCGGCATTCAAATAACCGCTGGCCGGTATGGAGCTTAGCGGTTCTGGTGCAAAATCACTTCTACGGGCTCTAAGCCCATTGACCCGGATGCGTTTCCAGAACCGTTTGCCGATCATTGTCCTTACTATCCGTTGACCTCCTCACACGCCGTCGTTCCGCTCTAACTTGCCGATTTAACTTACGCGACAGTTAGTAGCGGATCTCTATAATCTTCCTTCTTTGTCTGCATTGCCCAAAGGCTGCGGGCCATCTTGTTTGCCAAAGCTATGGCAACGATCATTCTAGGTTTACGTAAAAGCATCGCATGAAGCCAGGTTCCAGGTACTGGCGCCTTTTTACTTGCCCAGCGAATTATCGACATCGCACCGATTATGAGCAAACGCCGAATATCACGCTGCCCCATTTTCGATGTGCGTCCCAAAATCTGCTTTCCACCACTCGAGTGTTGGCGCGGCACAAGACCCAACCATGCAGCAAAATCCCTACTGCGCCTGAAGACAGTCAGCGTAGGAGCGAATGCTTCAATGGCCATAGCCGTGATAGGCCCTAGACCGGGCATGGTCATCATACGCGATGAAGCGTCAGACCGCGCGGCTTCTTTCTTTAGGACAGCCTCGAGAGATAGAATCCGCGTCGAAAATGTCTCAATCTGCTCAAGGTAAATGCGTGCAGTTTCCACTATCAGCCCATCTACTGTATCTTCTGCTTGATCAATAAGTTGCCGGATGCTTGAAAGATTCCACAAGCCTTTTGGCGCGATAAGGCCGTGTTCAGCCAGATGTGCCCGTAAGGCATTTATCGTTTGGGTTCGTTGACGGACAAATAACTCACGTGTCCGGAAGACCATTGCGCGTGCTTGCTGTTCAGGCGTTTTAGGTTCGACGAAGCGCATCGTTGGACGCGTTGCAGCCTCAGCGATAGCCTCCGCATCAGCAACGTCATTTTTCTGCCGCTTCACAAAGGGTTTTACATAGGCCGGTGGGACCAGCCGGATCTCATGACCAAACTCGGCGATCTCGCGCGCCCAGTAATGGGCGGTTGAACAAGCTTCCATGGCCACGATGCAGGGTGGCAGCTTTGAAAAAAATGCCAAAAGTTGTCCGCGTGTTAGTTTCTTACGCAGAACAACGCTGCCGTCAACGCGTGCGCCATGAACCTGAAAAACCTGCTTTGCAAGATCCAGACCGATAATGCTAATCTCTCCCATGGATACCTCCTCTCAAGTGACGTTACCCAACATCACCTTGGCACATTGAGATGCCGTTGGCAGGGGGTATCCACACCATCACTTCTCAGCGGCAATCAACACTCATCTGACTGGTAATCAAAGCAATAATGATTTCTGGGTGCTAAATTCCATATTTGCACGAGCAATACTTCCAAGCAATTAATAACCGGCCATCTCGGCCTGGAAGTTTGTAAATTGCAACCGGTTTCCGCAATCCACTTATATTCTATTCTTGTATATTTCAGTCATGTTTTGTATGAGCAAAGATATAGCTTGATGGCAGTGTTGCCCATAACTGATTGTGGCTTCGAATGGACGCAAAGTCTGACGAGATAGATGCTCTTTACAGGGCTGAGCGGCAGCGTCTTGAACGTATGGTCGTTCGAAAAATAGGTGCGCCGAATGCGTCTGATGTTGTTCAGGATGTGTTTGTTCGACTTTGGGGAAAGACCAGAGAGCATATTATTCTGACGCCTGCATATGTTAGGCGCTGTGTTCGTAATGCGGTCATCGACTTGATACGAGTTGAAAACAGACATAAAAAACTGCCAGAAACGTTGACGGAAGAGCAATATGCTGTCCCTGTCCCAACTCCTGAGCAGATTGTCATTGCGATCAACGATGTTCGCAGGATCGATGAGGCAATCCGCTCGCTTCCCGAGCGCGCTAGGCATATTTTCCTTCTTAACCGCATTCACGGCTGCTCTTATGATGAAATTGCTGAAGCGCTCGATATTTCATACAGCACGGTAGAACGAGATATGGCAAAAGCCATTCTTTCCTGTAAAAACGCCGCTGAGTAAAAAGACTGAGGGGCAGGTTGCAGAATAATCGTTATATTAACGAGACGGCACGCGAGGCGCTGCTGCTGTAAATTTTTGATATACTCGGTGCAAATGGAAGAGCATAACGTTGAAATTTCTGATCGCGCTAAGGCCGAAAAGGAGGCTATAGCTTGGTTTACGCGTATGAACGGTAAGCCGTCGCGTGAAGATAAGCAGAATTTTCGTGCGTGGCAGCGGCTAAATATCGGTAATGAAGATGCCTATCGGTCGATCAGTGCTCTTTGGTCATCAAGTGTTGCGCCCGGAACAGAAATAGCGCGTGAAGAGGCGTCATCTCTTTCTGGTCATCTCAGCCGTATCAGAGAATTACGTAAGCGCAAAAAGACTGGCAGCAAAGCGGTTGCAGGCACACTGGCAATGATCTTTTTGCTGGGAAGCGGCTGGATATGGCTTGAGCAACCGAATTTCTGGCAGGATATGAGCGCAGACTATGTGTCTGCACGAGGCGAAACGCGTCAGATTTTACTTGATGACGGTTCGTCGGTTTTGCTTGATGCTGATACTGCAATTGACGTTCGCTTGAATGACGATTTTCGTCAGGTAAAACTCCTGCGCGGCACAGCATTTTTTGAGGTTAAACCATCGAGTGTGCCTTTCATCGTAGAGGCCGCCAATGGAAGCTCACGTGTTCTGGGTACGGCTTTTGATGTTGCTCTGGATAACGAGGGCGTTGAAGTCACGCTTGAGCATGGCAGTTTGCGCGTCGAGCTTGGCAATTCTTCAGATCAGGTCGTGCTGAAGCCGGGCGAAGCCGTGGCTTATAGCAATCACGGTCTTTCCACGCCGCACGATATTGAATTGGATGATGCCTTGGCATGGCATGACGGACGCTTTGTATTTAACAATGCAAGCTTGCAGGATGTTTTACAACGGATCGAACGCTATCGCGATGGCCGGATTATTATCGTCGGGTCCGCTTTGGGCGCGCGCCGGATAAGTGGCAGTTTTTCGCTCAATGATACCAATGCGGCGCTGTCTTCATTGCAGAGTTCTGTCGGATTCAACATGAACAAGCTAAGTGAGCGCCTTGTTGTGATCAGGCCATGACAGCTGTTTGCATAAACAGGATAAAATAATTCATCTTTTTATGAGGGTGCATTGTCTTCCCGACCGTTAAGTCCAATGAGAGGGGCGCGTTATCAACGCGCCCGCACCAATATGGATACGGGAAAGAGTTAGTCATGAATACCAGTGCCGGGACACACAGATTTGCGTTGCTGCTTGCGACGACAATCTTATCAGTGACAACAAGTGCACCACTGTTGCTTACGGCAGCATATGCTCAGGCGCCCGCTGAGAAAATTCATGACTTTAATATTCCATCGAAACCGGTTCGTCAGACATTGAATGACATCGGTCGTCTTTCTGGCGTCGCCGTGGTTTTCGATGAGACAGCCTCTGCATCTAAGGTCGCCAAAGCGGTCAGAGGATCGATGTCCACTTCTCAGGCAATTGGCACAGCTTTGGTCGGGACTGGCTTGAATTGGCGCTTTACAAATCCAACTACAGTTACAATTGCGGATCCATCCTCGGCATCATCAGGTGTTGTGGCCGCACCGGATGGCACAACTGTGCTTAATACGATTACGGTTGTGGGTCAGGGATCAGTTACGGAAGGTTCCGGCTCTTACACGACTGGTGAAATGTCCACTGCAACGGGATTAAACCTTTCAATTCGCGAAACTCCTCAATCTGTTAGCGTTGTGACAAATGCGCGGATGCGAGACGCGGGGATGGTCACAGTTGAAGATGCCTTAGCGAATACGACAGGCATTACGGTTGGTGCAACGGGTGGCGAGCGAAGCAATTATTTCGCACGGGGATTTCAGGTCGACAATATTATGGTCGATGGCCTAACCATCAGTCAGGATTCAGATGTTGTCGGCTCATCGACCCTTGCAATGTATGATCGGGTTGAAGTCGTAAGAGGGGCTACCGGCTTGCTCGAAGGTGCCGGAAATCCATCAGCGTCCATTAATCTGGTGCGGAAACGCCCAACGGCTGAACGCCAGATCATCGTAACTGGAACGGCAGGCAGCTGGAATAATTACATGGGAACGCTTGATGCTGGCGGCTCCTTAAATGCTGCAGGTACGTTGCGCGGGCGCATGGTTACATCGCTCCAGGATTCGGATACTTTCACGCAGGATTATGAACGACAGCGTCAGTTATATTACGGGATTCTTGAAGCAGATCTGACCGAAGATACGATGCTGACATTGGGCGGATATTATAATCGCGAGAAAAGCCCCGGAGCGGACTGGAACGGATTGCCAACTCGTCCCGATGGCAGCTTTTACGATTTCGATCGTTCTGTGCGCTCGAGTCCGTCATGGACATACTGGAATAAGGCAAACACCAATGTCTTTGGTGAGATTAAGCATGAACTTGATAATGATTGGGTGATTAAGGTCAAAGGCAGCTATCTTGACGCTAAGATGGATATGCTAGGCGCTTCACTGTATCGTTTGGATCCCGCAAGCGATGAGTTGCAATATAATATTGGCAAGTACGATTATCATCATAAGCAGACCGCTTTTGATGTGAATGCTCAGGGTAAATTTGACCTGCTCGGACGTACCCATGAACTTTCCATTGGCGGAAACTACAGACGTAATATCAACGATGATGGCCCCGGTGGCTGGCCTTCAGAGTTTCCATATCAATTCGATCCCTTCAATTGGCAGCAGTCCGTTGACGTTCCCATGCCTGAGTTCAACTACATGTGGGAGCGGCAATCTAAAGAAATTAATTACGGTCTTTATGGAACAGCCAAGCTTAACGTGACTGATCCTCTTAATGTGTTCGTTGGCGGTCGTCTGAGCTGGTATGAAACGAATACATTCTTCCGTAGTGGTACTTATAATGAAGCTACCGCGTTCGATGCTGAGCATGAGTTTACACCCTACGTCGCGGCCACTTATGATCTCAACGACGTTTTCACTGTTTACGGCAGTGTAACCTCTATCTTTAAACCGCAGAATTATACCGGGAGTAATGGCGCATTGCTTAATCCGGTGACCGGCACGAATTATGAAGCCGGTATCAAAGGTGAGTTTCTTGGTGGCAGGCTTAATGCAAGTCTTGCAGCGTTTCAGATCGACCAGAAAAATCTACCGGATCAACTGCCTCCCTGTGACGGAGGTATTGAGTGTTATTCAGCGGCGGGTAAGGTTCGCAGCCGTGGATTTGAGGCCGAAGTATCGGGTCTGATCACTGAAGACTGGCGCGTTTTCGCGGGATACACCTACATCAATGCAAAGTATCTTGAAAATTCGACAGGCGGTAAAGAGGGCGACCGATATGGGCGAGATAAGCCTCAGCATCTGCTTACACTGTCAACCGTATACACGCTTCCTGGAGATTTAAACGGTTGGCGAGTGGGGGCGTCTGGTCGCTTTCAGAGCGCAATCGAAGGCAACGTGAACGGTTACGTTAACGCAAAGCAGGATGCATTTGGCCTTCTGGATTTGATGGTTGCTTACAGCCCGACCGAAAACACGGACTTCAGACTCAATGTCTATAATGTGTTTGATAAATATTATTACAAAGGTGTCGGCTATACGGACAACGCTAATCTGATCGGAGCGCCACGAAGCTTCACTGTAACGGGCACTTATAAATTCTAGAGTTTTCCGGAGCGCGTGAGCGCTCCCAAAGGCTTTTTACTTTGGATTAGAGGCATAACTATGCTGAAGCACTATATTCGGATCATCCGCTGGATTTTCATTACCCTGCTGCTTGTTCATCCTGTGACTTTAGCCCAGAGCGAGGATGCAACTGCTATTGTGAGGGTTTCGCATGCACTTGGGAAAACCGAAATCCCATCCGAGCCAGAGCGCATCATCACGCTCGGATGGAGCGGTGAAGACGTTGTACTCGCTTTGGGAACAGTACCAATAGCGATGACCCGCTATGGTTCATTTCCGAGTGGAATGTTTCCATGGGATGAAGCGAAGCTGGATGGAGAAACGCCACTTTTGCTGAGTGGTGATCTTAACTACGAGGCTATAGCGGCTTTAAATCCCGATCTTATTCTTGGTATCTATTCCGGTATTGACGCAGTTGCTTACAAGAGGCTTTCAGCAATTGCGCCGACAGTTGTCTATCGTTCTGGACCGTGGCAGGCAGATTGGCGAGAGCAAACTAAAATCATCGGTGAGGCTCTGGGCAAGCCCAAAGAAGCCAAAACTCTGATCACCAAAACAGAAGCTCTTTTGGAGGAGTTTGGCAAAGAACACCCCGAACTTCAGGGTAAAACATTTACGTTCGGCTCTTATATCCCCGGCAGTTCAGGAATTATTGTTTATCTTCCTTCCGACCCACGTGTTCAGGCACTGACAAAAATGGGCTTGAAAGTGTCTTTAGGCGTCGAGGCACTCGCCACCTTAGACCCTGATGAGACATCCACCTCAGTAAGCCTTGAGAATATTGGGAGCATTGACGCTGATATTCTGATCATGTGGTACGGGGAGGGTGCACGGTCAGCAGCGGAGGCGCAGCCCTTGTTTGCGGCGCTTGATGCCGTGAAGCGAGGATCATACGTAGCGCTCGATGATCCGGCGTCGGTCTGGTCGACATCGGCTTTGAGCGTTCTCTCTATTCCCTATGGTTTTCCGAAGTTTGTCCCGCGTCTGGCTGACGCCGCACGCAAAGCGGAGCAGCATCCATGATACAGATGCACGACGATACGCATAGTCACGAAACCCACTCACATGACCATAATCACGCCCACGATGAGGATTATGGTCATCATCACGATCCTTATGTGGAGGACTATTTCTTAGGAGAGACGATTGATATTGAACAACTCTCTCCATCTCTCATCCGGGTTGTTCTGAAGGTTGTTGGCGGAGAACGGCTGCTCCCATCCGGTCATGCGGATGAATGGGTGCGGCTTGCGTTGCGGCCTGACCCTGACACGGCCGTGACGCTGCCGGTTCTGATGGAGAATGGCAAATGGGGCAGACCAGATGGTTCTCAACATTGTCCAAACCGTCCCTATACGGTCCGTCGCTGGGATGCATCACGCTGCGAGATGACGATAGATATCGTCGTGCATGAAGGTGGAGTTGCTGCAGGCTGGGCGATGTCTGCCAAAGTTGGCGATGTTGTGGGCATTTGTAATCCGGAAGGCCGGCTATGGATCCCGAAGGGCAGCACATGGATTTTGATGCTCACGGATATTACCGGCCTGCCCGCTGTTGGTCGTGTTTTGGAAGAACTGCCCGATCGGTTTCAGGCGATTGTGCATGTGGAAGTTCCGCTCGATGAGGACGAGCAAGAGATTGCGACAAAAGCAGATGCCAGCATTCACTGGCATGTCTGTCATGGTTTGAAGCCAGATCGCCCTGGCTATACAGAGCTGCCGCGGATTGCCGAGAGCATCGATCAGCTGCCAGAAGGTCCGGGCTATATCTACATTGCCGGTGAAGCACTTGCCGTTTCGCAGTGTCGCAAACATTTCCGCGATACCCTTGGCTTTGACAAAAGGCGCATTGATGCAATCGGTTACTGGATCGAAGGACAGGCGCGGGTTTAGGGCTTAAGTGAAGAGGATTGAAGATACGACAGGGCGAGAGGCAGCTGGTTTGGCTACAGCAGCCTTGTCAGTGAAAGCTGAAGGTCGCATCAATATCTCTGCGCCAGCAATGCAGCTGAGCCTTGTGTGGATGCTGTGCGGCTTTGGCTTGCTGATTGCGCTGAGCCTTTTAAGCCTTCTTTTGGGGACGCGGATGCTGTCGCCTGATGTTCTGCTTCAGGCTTTATCCGCTCAGGACAGAAGATCGGCTGAGCAGATCATTTTGCTTGATTATCGGCTGCCTCGCACCCTGCTTGGGCTGTTATGCGGTGCAGCCTTTGGCGTTTCGGGTGCGCTGATACAGGCTGCGACGAGAAACCCTCTGGCAGATCCGGGAATTTTGGGTGTGAATGCAGGGTCTGCCTTCTTTGTCACACTGGCCGTCGGCCTTCTGGGCTGGCAGTCGATTGGTACATATATCTGGGCGGCCTTTGCCGGGGCTATTGTCATCACGCTGATTGTCTATGCATTGGGTGCAACAGGTCGCGAAGGTGCAACACCCGTCAGGCTGGTTCTGGCAGGGGTGGCTTTGTCTGCTGTCCTGAGCGGAATTGGCTCCGCCATGACATTACTCAATCCTCAGACCTTTGATGCGCTACGTATGTGGTCGATTGGCTCTATCGCCGGTCGTGACATGCATGTGGTGACACTGGTTGCGCCGTTTATTCTGGCAGGGCTGGTCATTGCACTGCTGGCAGCCCGATCGCTAAATGCTGTAGCACTCGGGGATGATCTGGCTCGCTCTTTGGGAACGGATATTCTCAAAGCGCGCATTCTTGTGGTGATTGCTGTCACCTTGCTTGCGGGGGCAGGGACTGCTGCTTGCGGTCTGATTGGCTTTGTCGGACTGATGGTGCCGCATATGGTGCGATGGTTTACTGGCCCCGATCAGCGACGGATTATTGCCTTCACGCTGATCTTCTCACCGGTCCTTCTGTTGAGTGCGGATATTGCAGGACGTCTGGTGCTTTATCCCGGAGAGCTTGAAGCCGGAATCGTGACAGCCTTCATTGGTGCACCCGTTCTTATCGCGCTGGCACGCCGCAGAAAGGTCAGCGGATTATGACCGACAAACACGGATATACAGCCACGCTCCGCCTGTTTGGTGATCAGCTCTCCTTGCGCCTGCATCGTCGTAGCCTGCTGACTGGCGTGATCCTCATCGTGCTGATCCTGCTCATAATATTGGCATCGCTCACTTCTGGCAGTTACCAGATTCCGGTCCTCAATGTGCTTGATGCCTTGCGTGGTCATGGCGATGATATGGTGCGGATGATTGTTGTCGAATGGCGGCTGCCGCGAGTGCTTCTCGCCATTTTGTTAGGTGCAGCACTTGGCATGAGTGGTGCGATCTTCCAGTCGCTCACGCGCAATCCGTTAGGCAGTCCCGACATTATCGGTTTTGCAGCAGGATCATATACAGGTGCACTGTTTGTCATTCTGCTTTTGTCGGGCGGCTATTATGAGATCGCCGCTGGCGCGCTCATAGGTGGTATTCTCACAGCCTTCGCGGTTTATGCTCTCGCCTGGCGCAATGGCATGCAGGGCTTCCGGTTGATCATTGTCGGCATCGGCATCTCGGCGATGTTATCCGCCTTCAATGGCTGGATGATCAAGGTGGCTGATCTCAATGTTGCGATGTCGGCGGCTATCTGGGGAGCGGGTTCTCTCAATGGTCTCAGTTTTGATCAGCTTGTACCGGTTGTAATTGTTCTTCTCATCATCATGCCTTTCACCATCCTGCTTGCAAGACCCATGCGGCAGCTCGAAATGGGTGATGATGCGGCACGCGCCTCTGGTGTTAATGCCAATATTACGCGGGTGTCACTAATGATCCTTGGTGTAGCACTCACCGCAACCGTCACGGCTGCGGCAGGCCCCATCACCTTCATTGCGCTTGCAGCTCCACAGATTGCACGCCGCATTACCCGCTCCGCAGGCATCACCCTCATTGCATCCGCCCTCACAGGCAGCAGCCTGCTTGCAGCCGCAGACTATGCAGCCCAGCACGCTTTCCCAACACAACTCCCCGTCGGCATCATGACGGTCAGCATTGGCGGCATCTACTTTATCTCGCTGCTCGTAAAAGAGGGGAGAAAATGAAGGGGGGAATGGGTGCGGATAAGAATCAAAGGCACTGGTGCGTAACAGGAGTGTCCGCTTTCGGCTTGTTCAGGCCCAAAGCGGATCTTCCGGAGACGGCCCCATTCCGGTCGTTAGCACCTGAGAATTTTAACTGGCAATCAAGGCAGTCGATGAGATTTGTGCTCTAATATCCTATGGCGGCACCACCGACTGCACGACTGTCAATAGCACCGTAATAGCGGCTATTGCCGCCCTTTTCGATGGCCGCCATATCCTTGCCACCGACAAGTATGCCGGCTGCCTCACCCCAGACCGGCCAGTCAGCGTCTACTCCAACCGTATAGCCCATACCCGTCAGTAGCCGGATCGTATCCGGCGAAAGCGCGTTTGCTTCCATATAGACCTGGTCGGGCAGCCACTGGTGGTGGATGCGCGAACCGCCGGGGCTACCGATGACCATGAACGGCTTGCCATCCTTCGATACGATGGTAGGGCTCATTGAGGACAGCGGTGACTTCCGTGGTTCGATGGCGTTGGCTTCGCCTTGTATGAGGCCATAGAGATTGGCTACGCCCGGCTTGATGGTGAAGTCGTCCATCTCGTTGTTGAGAAGAATGCCGGTGCCCTCGGCCACCTTGGCCGTGCCGAACGATCCATTAAGCGTATAGGTCACGGCGACAGCATTGCCGTCCTTATCCACAATGGAATAATGCGTGGTTTCGTTGGACTCCTTGAACTCGGCTGGTTTCAGCGCCTCGCTGACACCGGCGCGATAAGGATCAATGCGACTGCGGATTTCTGCGGCATAGGCCTTGCTGGTGAGCTTCTCGATTGGATTATCGACGAAATCAGGGTCGCCCAATGCCGTGTTGCGGTCGACATAGGCATGGCGCATCGCTTCCACCATCAAACGCGTGGTTTCCGCCGAGCCATAGCCGAGATAAGAAATCGGGTAGCCTTCAAGCACGTTCAGGATTTTACAGATTATCAGTCCGCCCGAAGAAGGCGGCGGCGATGAGACGATGTCATAGCCGCGATAGCTGCACTTCACCGGTTCCAGCTCTCGAACCTTGTACTGCTCGAAATCGGCCTTGGCGAGAATGCCGCCATATTCCTTGCTCGACTTGACGATCAGATCGGCGATATCGCCCTGATAGAAGGCTGCCGGACCCTTTTCCGAAATGGCCGAAAGCGACTTTGCCAAATCGGGCTGGACAAGCTTTTCACCCAGAGGAAGCGGCTTGCCGTCTTTCAGGAAGATTCTCGCCGCTGCCGGGTCTTTCGCCAGTCTTTCGTTGCCATCGGCTAAGGAGAGAATATCGCCAAGTTCAAGTGTGAAACCGTTTTTGGCGAGTTTCAGCGCCGGGTCGATCAACTCCTCGCGCTTGCGGGTGCCATATTTTTCGCGTGCTTCCTCAAGGCCAGCCACCGTTCCTGGTACACCGATGGCCAGATAGGTTTCAGTGCTGGCGCCATTGATCGGCTTGCCATCCTTGTCCAGATACATGGTCTTAGTGGCGGCAAGCGGCGCGCGCTCGCGAAAATCCAGAAAGGTGCTCTTGCCGTCCTTGAAGCGGATCGTCATGAAGCCGCCGCCGCCGAGATTACCGGCCGTTGGATAGACAACCGCCAGCGCGTAGCCGACCGCAACCGCAGCATCGACGGCGTTGCCGCCGTTCTTCAGCACATCGATACCGACCTGCGAGGCAAGATGCTGGGCTGTAACCACCATACCATTCCGGCCTTCTGCCGGAGCTGGCGATGCCGCTTGAGCCGAAGGCAGATGACCTGCAACGGCAATGACTGCGGCAAGGGAAAGCGATTTCAGTCTGTAATGCTGCATGTCTTTCCTCCCAAGAGCTCTCCCGGATGGGAGCCCGGCAACAGCCTCCGCAATATCGATTGCAAAAGCAAGCAGGAGAAAAATATCCTGATTGATGTTGGGATCAGCGCGTGGGCGATACTAACTGGCCACCTTTGCGGAATGACGTGGTGATTATTGCTTCAGACTTTATTGCAATGTCTGCAATTCTCGCGGGCTGCTTCGGACTGATGAGTGCTTTCAGCTCATTGCGCAACTCTATCAATAGCTTAGAAAGACCAAAGGCTCAGATCGCGGGTTCATTTCCCTTCAAGGTATTTAGGGGCCATATTGCTTTTGATGGGAGATAGCTGGCAAGAATCTTGGCCGGCAATCAGATGATTGGATTGATCATTTTAAATGTTGATCGCAATATTCTTCCTCAAAACAAGCCGTGAAATGGATAATGTCATTTCATTATTAATTGTGCAGCCGCTCGTAAAGCCGTGCACCGGCTTTTTCAGCCGTAACCTTTAAGCGCTTGTCTCGGGTCCACAGTGAAGTTCGCCGGTCGAGAAGAACTGATGCCAGCAGTTGGGCATCAGTATAGCCAATGCCCATGCTAAAAATGCAGTGCTTTTCAATCATGGTCATGACTTCGTCATGTGTTGCGACTTCAGCTTCACGCTGCACATTCAAAAAAGCCAATACACTCGTCCTGTCTCGGAGACTGCCCAACGCAAGTTCGCCTATAATCGCTGGATGGCAAAGCAAAAGATCATCAGCGATAATCTTAATGAGCTCATTATCGCCGCTGCGGAAATGGTCAATCCAAATTGAAGTGTCTGCCAAAATCACTTCTTCTCTGAGCTCCGACGGCGAGGAGCTGCTTCAACGTCCGGCATCGTGCCTCCAAGAGCAATAAGGCGTTTACCAGTCTCTAGTCGCACAAGTGTTTCTAGCGCTTGTCGGACTAAAGCGGCTGTCTCTTTCGTTCCGGTCAACAATCTGGCTTTTTCTAAAAGCTTGTCATCAAGATTGATGGTTGAGCGCATAATTCGACTCCCTGCAGAGGCGTCACAAGTATCACCAAATGATGCCAAAATCAACACGATTCGGTTTGCTCACTCTAAAGATCATTACTTGCGACTTCGAACAAAAGCACACAACAGGCCAAAACCGCCTGAGACACACTGGGTGTTCTTGACTCTACGTAAAAATCTTCCGGAAAACACACATAACGGATCAGTTCGTGCTACCAGTTCATGCCCGCTTTAAAGGAACCAATGTCTCTGACTGGCACACTAAATCTACTATCTGCTAACTTAGCTGCCGGGTTACAAACACAACGGGCTGTTGAGCGTCACGATGCCATTGTCGGGGCCTAGTCCTGAAGGGCCTAGGTAGTGGTGACGGGTGGTGCCCTCATAATCGCCGATAAACACCAGCACTTAGGCTGCGGAAAAAGAAACAGAGAGCGGCTTCAAAAACCTGACTGACAATCATTTCATTCAGTGGCTTTTGAAGCGGCGGAACCGACCGAAAATCGCGTTTTGGCGATAGAAAACTGTATGCGTCAAAGGGTGAGCTGTGGCGCAACAAAACCACCGCGACCATCAGCTGGCGGTTGGTGAGATTCTCAACACTCGCAGCGCATTAACAATGACGGTGACATCAATCGCTTCCTGGAGCAATGCGCCCCGGACAGGCAACAGATAACCCAACGCTGCTGCGATCATGGCGATAACTGAAAGACCAATCCCAACCACAACACTTTCGACAGCAATGCGTCTTGATCGCTTGGCAATTTCTATCCCGGTGCGAAGTCTGTCTATTCTATCTACGAGAAGAACGACATCGGCCGCCTCTGCCGAAGCCGCCGCTCCCCTCGCACCCATGGCAACGCCAACATCAGCCGCTGCAAGTGCGGGCGCGTCGTTGACCCCATCTCCGACCATCATCACGGGGCCGTTCTTACGCTCGCTGAGCACGGTCAGCACCTTTTGATCTGGTGAAAGTTCGGAGTAGATGGCATCAAATCCCACACCCTTAGTGATGCGTTTGGCCACTGCAGCACGATCACCTGTCGCCAGCACTATTCGCTTGACGCCATCTTTGCGTAAGCCCCGTAACGTATCGACCACTTCGCCGCGCAAGGGATCGGCCATAATGATATAACCCGTGATGCTACCGTCTATCGCGACTGCAACCAGGGCCGCTCCAGCTTCTGTATGGGGGATTTCACTCAGTATTGCGTTGACCTGCCTCTCAACGAAGCTGTGTCCGCCAACAACGACGCTTTTGCCATCGACCCAGCCCGCCACTCCATCTCCTGCCAGTTCGCTCACATCGGTCGGCAATACAAGATTTATACCGCGCCGCTGAGCGGCTAGTACAAGAGCCTGCGCCATCGGATGTTTGGACACCTGGTCAAGGGAGGCGGCGAAACGCAGTAGATCATTTTCGCTCAATCCAGGCTGCGGGTGGATCGAAGTAATTTGTGGGCGACCATCTGTCAGTGTTCCAGTCTTGTCCAGCGCCAACGTGTTGATACGAGCCATGTTTTCCAAGGGACCAGCACCCTTCACCAGCACGCCGAAATGAGCGGTGCGCGATAGACCGGCAACAAGAGCGACAGGTACCGCCAGGATGAGAGGACATGGCGTCGCCACGACGAGGACGGCAACCGACCTTATCGGGTCTGCCGTGAACCACCATGCACCGAAGGCAATCACGACTGTCACGATCAGAAAACCGACAGACCACCGATCCGCCAGTCTCGACATTGGAGCCTTCGAATGCTGGGCCTCTTCAACGAGGCGAACAATGCCAGCGTAGGTACTGTCTTTCGCTTCGTGTCTGGCAACGATATCGAATGCATTACCAGCATTCATTGATCCGCTCAATACATCGGCTCCGGCCGCAAGCGAGACCGGAAGGGATTCTCCCGTCAGCGCAGACGTGTTCACAAAGGCCTTTGCAGACGCAATACTTCCGTCGACAGGGATGACATCCCCCTGACGAATTAGCAGGCGGTCACCCGGACGAACAGTATCAACGGCAATCTCTTCGAGATTGTCGTCGATATAACGCATTGTTGTTCGCGGTGCACGGGACAGCAAAGCGTGAATCTCACGACGTGCTCGTCCTTCGGCGAAGCTTTCAAGGAAGGCTCCGCCGGTGTACATGAGGGCGACAATCGAAGCCGCCAGCATTTCCCCAAATGCCAGTGCGGCCGACATTGACAACGCCGCGACAATATCCAACCCGAACTCTGTTCGCCATAAACTCCTGAAAATCTCGACAAACAAAGTTGCCAGCACAGGCAAAGTGGCAATTGCCCAGATTATCCGTGCTCCCGATGAATAGCCGGAAAAGTGAAGGCCGAGCCCCATCACAAGTCCACACAAGGCAAAAATCAGCAGGATTGTTTTTGATCGATCTTCAACCGAGAACCGCATCTTCAGTCTCCCCGACCTATAGAATGAGCAAATTCTAGAGCCATGCCTCTCACCGACTACTTTAATTTTTCTTTACATATGTATTCCCTAAAAACTCAGATCGACGGTCAGACCGCTGTGCCGACCAGGGCCCCAATACCAGCCGTGATTGCCATCGCCAATGCGCCCCAAAAGGTGACGCGAACGGTTGCCTTAAGTATATTAGCTCCTCCCGCCTTGGCGCCGATGGCGCCTAGAAACGCCAGAAACAACAAGGAAGAGATAGCAACCGCGTAAAGCAAGATGGAGGCAGGCGCGATGACCGCCATCAGTAAGGGTAGGACGGCCCCGATCGAGAACGTGACCGCTGAGGTCAGCGCTGCTTGCACAGGCCGTGCTTCCATGTGTTCGACAATTCCCAGTTCGTCACGGGCATGCGCTTCCAGAGCATTGCGTGAGGTCAGCTGTATTGCCACCTGCCGGGCCAATTCCGGGGTTAGGCCGCGATCAATATAGGCTTGCATCAATTCATTGAGCTCTGCTCCGGGCTGAGTTTCGAGTTCCTTGCGTTCTCTGGCAAGATCTGCCAACTCCGTATCGGATTGAGAGCTGACAGAAACATACTCACCCGCCGCCATAGACATCGCGCCTGCGACAAGGCCCGCGATGCCAGCGACTACTATCTGCGTCGTTCCCGTTGAAGCAGATGCGACGCCCAAAATGAGGCTTGCCGTTGAGACAATACCATCATTGGCGCCGAGTACCGCTGCACGAAGCCATCCGATCCGGTATACGAGGTGTTTTTCTGTATGCAATCGGCCCATTGAGGTACCTCCGGACATTGGATGCATATCATCATACCTCTATCGAGACCCTTTGCCAGTGGCCTAAAAATTTAAAGGTATAGCGTTCTTCTCCGGCGATCTTTTTCGTTAGAGCTTCTGCGCAGGTTGTGAAAATCTGCATTTTCGAGGGGGGCTTGAAAACCAAAATATTATACATTATAGTATATTATATAATGTTATTATCGGAGGGTAAGATGCCCGTCACCAGAATATCCGAGAGGCTGTCGGTATCTTCGCAGCCAGGCCCGGAAGAGCTCAGGGTACTAGATCGAAGTGGCTTCAGAACGCTGGTCAACAACCGTCCCGACGGTGAGGATGCAGACCAACCTGGAAACCAGGCTGAATGCGATGCAGCCCACCAATGCGATCTCTCTTATGCGTATATTCCGGTCGCAATGAATACGATCACTGAAGCTGATGTGCGTGCGTTTCAGGCGGTGGTCAGAAAATCCGATGGCCCCGTGCTTGCGCATTGCAAAACAGGTACGCGTTCGCTCAGCCTTCATCTGATCGGTGAGGTGTTGGACGGACGCATATCTGTTGAAGACGTCGTACCATTCGGACAGCAGCTCGGCTTTGATACCAGTGTCGCAGCATCGTGGCTTCAACGCTTCGCTGACCGTCGCCCGCAGGTAAAAGGCTTTTTCGATAGGCGAACCTCCAGTGTTCAGGAAGTGGTGTCCGATCCGACGACCGGTATGTGCGCAATTGTAGATCCCGTTCTCGACTTTGATGAAAAGTCGGGGTCAACGGCGGAGATCAATGCAGACACAATTCTCGAATACGTCCGTGATAGTGGACTGACAGTCGAATGGATTCTCGACACCCATCCACACGCCGACCACTTTTCCGCAGCTCAGTACCTTAAGGAGAAAACGGGCGCAAAGACGGCGATAGGCGAGCATGTAATCAGAGTCCAGAAGCTGTGGAAGGAGATCTACAACTGGCCCGAGCTTGCCACCGATGGCTCACAATGGGATCGGCTGTTTGCCGATGGCGAGACGTTCAACATCGGTTCCATTGATGCCAGGGTTCTGTTCTCGCCGGGGCATACGCTCGCCTCCATCACTTACGTGGTTGGCGATGCCGCCTTTGTGCATGAGACAGTTTTTATGCCAGATAGCGGTACGGCGCGGGCCGATTTTCCCGGCGGCGATGCGCGAGCATTGTGGGAGTCAATCCAGAATATCATAGCACTTCCTGATGAGACGCGGCTATCCACCGGACATGATTACCAGCCTGGTGGCCGTACGCCGCGTTGGGAGAGCACTGTAGCGAACCAGAGAAACTTCAATTCGCACATTGCTGGCGAGTTGGAAGAAACATTCGTTGCATTGCGGAAAGAGCGCGACAAAACGCTGCCAATGCCAAGGCTCATCCTGCATGCTTTGCAGGTGAACATAAGTGGTGGACGTCTACCTGAGCCAGAAGCCGACGGTAAGCGTTATCTGAAGTTTCCACTGGATGCATTGGAAGGGGCTGCATGGGAATGACCGTAGACAGGATGGCAATAATGAAAGCGGGGCTATCTTCCATTGAACTATCTCTGCGCGCGGGCGAAGTGGCAGACCTGCTCAAGACACTGTCCCATCCAGCGCGTCTGATGATCGTATGCTGCCTGGTGGAGAGCGAATACTCCGTAGGTGAACTTGAAGAAAAAATCGGGGTTGGTCAACCACACCTGTCGCAGCACCTAACCGTATTGCGCAGCTCCAGAATAGTCGAGACGCGACGAGATGGAAAACAGATTTTCTATCGTCTCACAGAAGACAAGGCGGCTCAATTGGTCGCTGCCCTTTATGACATCTTTTGCGTGGAGGGTGTAGAATGATCACTTATCTATCCTCACTTATCGGCGGGATGTTAATCGGGGTTTCAGCAGCGATGCTCCTGATCCTTAACGGCAGGATTGCTGGAGTAAGTGGAATCGTCGGGCGACTTTTACAGAGAAGCGCGTCGTTAACAAACCTTGCGTTCGTCGTGGGATTGGTAATCGGGCCAATTAGTTATCTGACCGTTTTCGGCACCTGGCCCGCTGTGCAAATTACTACTGGATGGCCACTGATCATCGTCGCCGGACTTCTTGTCGGCTTCGGTGCGCGCATGGGGTCAGGCTGCACGAGCGGGCACGGTGTGTTAGGGCTGGCTCGTCTCTCACCGCGATCAATTGCAGCGGTTGTTACCTTTCTGGGAACAGGAGTGATTGCTGTTACTGTGCTGCGAGGTCTGGGGCTATGAACTTAAAGTTTTATCAATTCTGCAGCGCTCTTGCATCCGGTGCCGTTTTTGGTTTTGGACTGTCTATGTCTGGAATGCTCAATCCCGTTCGTGTACAAGGCTTTCTAGACATTTTCGGCGTATGGGACCCAAGTCTTGCTTTTGTTCTTGGTGGCGCGGTTGTCATGGCCTTCATTGGTGTTCATATAACGAAGCGGATGCAGCATCCAATATTCGACGACAGTTTTCATGTGCCAACGCGCCGACGGATCGATGCCCCTCTTATCATTGGCTCGGCGCTGTTCGGTCTGGGATGGGGCATTGGCGGCTTCTGTCCCGGTCCCGCCCTCGCGGCATTGTCGATGGGGCTTCCTCAAACTGTTCTCTTCGTCATCGCAATGCTGGTCGGAATGATCATACATGACAAAACTTGGCAACGACGGAGTTGTTCTCATCCTTCCACGATTGTTCCGGCAGGGTTCGTTAAGCGCCGCTGGCCAAAAGAACCACTAGATTAGCAGTTTTTGTCGTAACGGAACCATAGTTTCATTTTGTCAGCGCAGGTCTTCCGAGCGCTGAAAAAGACTGCAGTCAGCTGGGAGTTAATGCTCGCGCATATAGCAATAATAGGAGGCCGGTTGTCGCTCCTGCTCGGAGACCTCCGAGTTCATCACAATTAGTCCTAGCCAAAAATGACAAGTAGGTCTGATCCGGTTCAGAATGCTCATCTCGTGTAAGGCCATTTCCAATCCCTGATTTCGGGCATGTCCTCTCCGTGCTCGCAAACATATTTCTTATGCAAGGCCAGTTTTTCTTCTAAACCGGCAATCAGAGGGAACGCAATCTCGTTACCTAGTGGCAGACGTCTTATCGCCTCAATCGCTAGATGAAAGCGATCCAGTTCGTTGAGAACCGCTATATCGAAAGGCGTTGTTGTTGTTCCCTTTTCGATGAAGCCTCGCACATGGAAGTTTGGGTGGTTGGCCCGGTTATAAATGAGCCTATGAATGAGATAAGGATAGCCGTGATATGCGAAGATGACCGGACGGTGGGTTGTGAGAATCTGATCAAAATCTTCATCAGAAATGCCGTGGGGATGATGCTGAGGTGACTGTAAAATCATCAGGTCCACGACGTTGACGACGCGGGTGCGCAGATGCGGTAGAGAGTGACGCAGTAGATCAACAGCAGCGAGGGTTTCCATTGTCGGGACATGGCCCGCGCAAGCTATCAGAATGTCTGGTTCCAGACCGTCTTCAGCGCCGGCCCAATCCCATATGCCCAGACCCGCTTCGCAATGGCGTATGGCGTTCTCCATTGCAAGCCATTGTGGTTCGGGTTGCTTGCCCGCCACGATCACATTGACGCGGTCCCAGGTTTTCAGGCAATGATCGCCAATCCACAGCAACGTGTTGGCGTCCGGTGGAAAATATACTCGAACCACGTCTGCACTTTTGTTCGCAACAAGATCAACAAAACCTGGGTCCTGATGGGAAAAGCCGTTATGATACTGACGCCATACGTGGGATGTCAGGAGATAGTTGAGCGATGATATTGGCTTTCGCCATTCGAATTTTGCGCAACCTGCAACCATTTGGCATGCTGATTGAATATCGCATCAACGATGTGAACAAAAGCCTCATAGCAAGAGAAAAAGCCGTGCCTTCCAGTCAGCAAATAGCCTTCGAGCCAACCTTGGCATAAGTTCTCGCTCAGTATTTCCATTACTCGCCCGTCTGAGGACAGATGATCATCGGTATCAAACGTTTCCGCCATCCAAACACGGTCGCTTACGTCGAAAACAGCACTTAGACGGTTGGAAGCTGTTTCATCTGGGCCAAAGATGCGAAAGTTCTTTTCCCGTTCGTTCAGCTTTAAAACGTCGCGGAGATATTCACCAAGAATTTTGGTTGATTGGGCCTTGATCAGGCCGGGTTGATCCACAGCCACAGCATAACCACGGATATCGGGTGTGTAAAGTTCGGTGCGCAGCAATCCACCATTGGTATGTGGGTTGGCAGCCATACGTAACTTGCCCTTTGGAGCGAGCTCACGCAATTCGGGTTTCAATGAACCGTTCTCGTTAAATAGTTCCTCCGGAACGTAGCTTTTCAGCCAGTCTTCGAGGATTTGTCTGTGTCCACTGTTTTCCGGCAGTTAGCAACAGGCACCTGATGCGAGCGCCAGTAGTTCTCTACAATTTGACCGTCGACTGTTTTGGGACCCGCCAGCCTTTCGGGCTTCGCACGATGGTCATGGGCCAGAACGGACGTTCTGGTGATTTTGCATCGGCATACTTCTTGATCGTAGCAACACGTTACGGCGGTGAAGGCGAAGCCTCGCGCTGATCGCACAGATGCGACCCATTCCAACCATGTTTGGGCAATGGATTTTGTCCATGATCAATTGGCGACAGGACGGAAGATCCGCATCCTGACGGTGGTTGATACATTCTCACGCTTCTCGCCAGCAGTTGATGCCCGCTTCAGTTATCGTGGTGAGGATGTGGTGCAGACCCTCGAACGGATATGTCGTCAGGTCGGTTATCCTGCGGTTATTCGTGTGGATAATGGCAGCGAATTTATCTCTCGTGACCTGGATCTATGGGCTTACCATAAGGGGGTGGTGCTCGACTTCTCCCGGCCCGGCAAGCCGACAGATAACAGCTACATCGAGAGCTTCATGTATAGACGGCCCCGCGGGCGCAAGAGGCTTTCTGCAAGTTCAGGTCATCATTCGGGTGCGTTCATGTATTCGGCCTTTAACTGCGACCGATACAATGGTCGCTGGCCCTGATGGAGTACGCGGATCGAGGCCTCATCAACGGGTCGCGCTTGAATGGCGCCTAAAGCTCTCCGGGTTTGCTCGATCCTCAGCTCCGCTGGATGACCATCTGTTGCTTCTGCACCTTACACCAACTGGATTGGGTTGCGGCCTTATGCGGCCTTAACGTGTGCCTCTCTGAACATTTCTCCATTCGTCATCATCGCCCAGATGATCCGGGCAAGCTTGTTGGCCACGGCGACGGCCACAATCATAGGACGCCGTCGTTGCAGCAAAGCGTCGATCCAAGCTCCGCCGACTTTCGCTCGCGCTTTTGGATACCGAACGATGTTTCTGGCACCGATCACAAGCAGATGACGCAGGTACGCATCTCCTTGCTTCGTTATGCCTCCTAATCGAGTTGTGCCACCGCTGGAGTTTTGACGTGGGGTCAAGCCCAGCCAGGCGGCAAACTCTCGACCAGAGCGAAACATTCTCGCGTTCGGAACGGTCGCAGCGATAGCCGTAGACGTGATTGGGCCGACACCTGGGATCGAAGATAGCAGATTGGAGACTGGATCTGATCGGCCCACTTCCGCCAGCTTCGTCTCAATTCCCTCTATCTGCGTGTTCAACTCGCCGACCGTTCGCATAAGACTGTTCAATGCGAACCGGGCATGTTCTGGTAACGACGCTGCGACTTCCTCTATCGAAGGGATTATGGTCTCGATGCGTTGTCGACCTTGACCGAAGATAATTCCAAACTCAGCAAGGTGAGCGCGGATCGCACATACTGCCATGGTCCGTTGTCTCACCAGCAGACCTCGAGCTCGATGTAACATCAGGAAGCCCTGGTTGGCTTCCGATTTGATCGCAACGAAACGCATATCAGGTCGACGGACGGCTTCGCAGATGGCTGCAGCGTCCGCAGCATCATTCTTAGCGCCGCGCCGTACAAACGGCTTAACGTACGAAGGCGGGATCAATTTGACTTCGTGGCCAAGCTTCGTCAGTTCGCGGGCCCAGTAGTGTGCGGTAGCGCAAGCTTCCATGCCAACAAGGCATGGCTTAGCACTCTGAAAGAACTTGATCATCTCGCTTCGCCGGAGCGCAGCGGTTTTAATCACTAAACCCGCGGCATCCACCGCATGGACGTGAAAGTTATGCTTGGCCAGATCAAGGCCGATTGTGCTGGCAATCATATCAATGGCTCCTGGTTGAGTTGGCTATTCATCATACGACGAACCGGGTTGGAGCGGGACCGTCTCCCCCATCAATGGCAAGTTCAGAGCCGAGTGCCTGAACGCCCACTGGTTCATGAGTCTTGACGACGCCCGCATTAAGATGGAGGATTGGCGTAGAGACTTGTATGAAGCGGTGTTTGTCATTCCTTCTTCCATCTTGCCCAAAATTGCTTTCCTCCAGTTATTCGCAGTCGTCTGGCGATCTGGCACACTGGTGCCTCGACTTGTATTCGGCTGGAGCCATTGCTCCCGACCATAATCCCGATTCATGGTGGCCAGGCGTCTGCTTGAAGCGCGTTACCAAACTACAACTCGGCGTCTGATGTCCATCTCTACGCACGGTAGCCGCGCTTCCCCTTCAACTGCCCGTCGGCAGTCAAACCTTACTTGGTGGCGACTGCTAGTGTAGCCCCTTCAGGGACTACGCCATCTTCGATAAACCGCCAGAACGCTATTGCGAGTTTGCGGGCCAAGGCGACTATTCCGACCTTCCCGGACCGACTTCCATGCCCCGAGAAGCGGGCGCGATACCATCGCGTCAGTTCGCTCTGTGGCTGGTATTTAAGCCAGCACCACGCCAGTTCGACGAGCATCACTCGAGCCTGTTTGTTTCCGGCTTTGCTGATGCCTTGATCCCGATGGACCTCGCCACTGGAATAGGGGCTGGGTGACAGTCCTAGGTAAGAGGACAGATGCTTTCGGTTTTTGAATGTTCGATGGTACACTTCGGCGACCAACTGTGTGGCACCCACTTCACCGATGCCGTCAAGCTGCTTCAGCACCCTGATCTTCCCGCTGTCGTTGATGGCTCCTTCGGTCTCGCAAGCCTGAATGCGCTCCTTCTCTAAGCTCTTGAGCTGCGAGTGCACGAGATCGAGCCGTTCAAACTGGCGGCAAAGCTCACGGAAGATGAACCGCCCTAATTCCCTGCCATCACCGGTCCGGATATTCGAAAGTGCCTCCTTCCAGCGTCCTCCCCAAAGACCAGGAACAGAGCGGATACCGTGAAGCACGAGCAAGGCGCGGATGCGATTGACGTGCCGCGTGCGCTCCTTCTTCAATTGCGTGCGTTCCCGAGAAAGACGCTTCGCGTCTTCTTCCGCGACTGAGGGCAGCCGAACTGGTCGACAAACTGACCTGTCTCCGAGCAAATACGCCTTCAGCGTAAACACCATCGCTTCGACATCGATGCGATCTGTCTTCACACGTCGGCCTCGTCGCGAAACCAGAAAGCTGGATGGGTCCAGGATTGTGGTATCGATGCCGCGATCGATAAGATAACGGGCAAGCCAGAAGCCGTCATAACCGGCCTCGTAGCAGACCCGCATCGACACCATGGTGCATTCTGCAGCCAACCGAGTTCCTGCCAGGCTTTCAATCCTTCCGAGCGCCGACAGAAGAGCTTCGGCGTCACCACCGGCAACCGTCATTATCTGAACCTTATCCGTGCCGGGCAAAAGAAAGCCGATCAGCCATGTGCGTTGGCTGAGTTCGAGGGCGACATAACAATCGTTGACACGTTCAGCGCTCATGATCATCCTCCATGGAAAAGCGGAGGCAAATTATCAAGCTCCGCGGCGAGCTTGCATAGGATCTATAACGAATTCCGGCCACATAGCGCCATTGGCAATAAGGTGCCGATTTCGCTTATGAATGGCTCAACGGCATCCCCGCCGCTTTGAGCCTTAAACCCGGAAAATTCCAGCTCTCCGTGGTACAAATTCGGGGTGCACCTCAACATAACTGGAATTCCAGTTCTGAATGGCCTAATTAACGGGAGCACGTCGAGAGGAGCAAATTGAATAATAGTCCTGATCTAAAAAATGACAGTTTTGTCTATCTTTATTCCCAAACCATGTACAATTTGAATGGGAAAGCGAATTCCTGAATTCTTAAATTTAAAACGTAGACGTGCTAATGCTGCATCGAGGCTTCTGCTCTCCGGCTTTATAGTGTCATCGAATAATAGTTTACTGATCTCATCTCTTTTAACCGTCCTCCCGGAGTTCAATGTTAGATAATCAAAGATCAACGATTCTCTGACTGAAAGTAGTACCTTTTGGTTGTCCGAATTGTAAACAGCTCGCTCATGACGATTAAACCGGAGTGTATCGTCTTTATTTGTGCTAACAATCTTTTTGTTTGCGCGAGTTCTCTTTGCCAGATTAGTAATAGCCAGTCCTAGTTCCTCGCCATCGACGGGCTTAGTCATGTACAAGTCAGCGCCCGTACTATACCCATCCACTCGATCCTGGCGTGCGGTACGGGCTGTCAACATAATGATTCCAATGGAATTGAGCGATGAAAGCTCTCGGACTATTTCGTATCCGGTGGTGTCGGGAAGATTAATGTCGACAACCGCCACATCAAAGGTTCCTTTGTTTAGTTCTTTGTAAAACTCCAGTCCCGAGGCTGCTTCTGTCACGATCATTTCCCGTAGCCTCAGATAATCTGCGAGACTTTGCCTCAAATCGAAGTCATCCTCTACGAGAATAATTTGAAGGGGTGGTTTATCTGGTGCGGATAGGTTCATTCGCGTGTATCAGTTTGACGATTTAATTTTTCAGATGAAAGTTCGGGAGCTTCGATGGGCAAGGCAATGGGGAGCATTAGAGATCAACAACTGAACGTTAATAAGACCAAAATTATGATGCCGGTTGCTTCTCTTAGGAGTCTTTTAGGTTCTATTCTCCTTTTATTGTTAGTGCACTTTACTGGTACAAGCAAGCTCGCTGCACAAGAAATGGACAAAGAGCCTCAACTACCTGGTAGTGTTTCTGTTCTGATTGACAGAAGTTTTAATGTGCAATTCGAGGATATTCTTCGAGGCGAATTCGCCGGCGAGTTTATGCCGATTGCCGGATCGACGTTTAACAGTGGCTTCTTAGAAGCTGCGCTATGGCTAAAATTGTCTATTCCGAGCGTAACGCAGGGCGAGGGCGTTTTATCGATTTCGCCGAATTACCTCGATTTTGTCGATGTTTATGTGGCGAGGCCTGGGTTTGACCAAGACGTTTCCGACTTTGTTAAATTTGAAACAGGTGATCATCGCCCCTTGCTGAATAATGGCATATCCGGCATTGATCCTGCCGTTGCAGTATCGCATGCTCCGGGAAAAATCACTACCGTTTATGTTCATGTCGTTAATCTGAACTCCGCCACTCAGTTAAGCCTGAATCTGGGACTTCTAGAGAAAAGTAGTCAGTATTCTGCGACACGGGGACTTGTATATGGGACATGGTTTGGAGGAATGTTTATCTTGCTGCTTACGCAGCTTGTTTTTTATTTCTTTTCACGTAAGTCGGAATATCCACTGCTCGCGCTTAGCACTCTGGGCGTCATAATGATTTACTTCGGTAATCTCGGTTTAAGTCATATATATTTATTCAGTCGATGGGGTGCAGGCAATGATGCATTTATAGGGTTTAGTGCGTGGGCGGGACTAGCAGCAAGCGCTCTCGCATATATGAAAATACTTAACCTCAGGCGTTACGCACCGAAAGTACGCTTTTTCTACTTGTTTACCGCTTTTTGTGGCCTTGTTGGTGTTGGCTTTGCTCTAACCGGCAATACTGTTGTGTTTGGTCCCTTCGGATCGATTTTGAGTATTAGCGGTGTATTTGTAACTGTTTTGTGCAGTTTATATTTAGTTAATAAAGAGGGAACTGCTAGTAAATTGCGAACCGCTGCGTTCTGCAGCATGGGAGTTGGTGCTACTCTCACAATGCTTCAAAGGCTCGGTATACAAGGGCTTCCAAACTGGACTTTACATGCCTATGGAGCGGCCATTCTCGTCCAGACACTTTTGCTCACGGGTTCACTCGCCGTCAGATTGCGTGATTTGGAAATTAAGAACCACAAAATGCACAAAGACGCCCTGAGGCAGGCGAGATCAGCAGAGCGGTTGGCCGGGATGCTTGTCGAGGAAAGAACGAAAGAGCTTGTGGAAGCGCGAACCACTGCGGAGAATGCATTGCGCGCCGAAATTCAGTCTCAAACATCTCAGATAAGATTTTTGGAAGTGGTTTCACATCAATACAGAACACCGCTCGCCGCAATTCGTTCAAGCGTAGACAGTATTGAATTGGCATTGCCAGTAAACGACGTGGAGAACCGCACACGCATATCCCGCATTCGACGCTCAATTGTCAGACTGATCGACTTACTAGAAGCAAATTTAGTTCGGAGTCGGATTCAGGGACCATCTTACAAGCCAAAAATGAGAATTATTCACGTTGGCGAGTTTATTCGAAAATCTCATCGACGCGTTGCTGATATGCACGGTGTGGAGATCCATTTGATTATAAGCGAAGAACTTGGGGATGCTGAAATTACAGCAGACCCAGGCATGCTTGACCTCGCTTTGACCAATTTAGTCGATAATTCTGTTAAATATAGCGTCACGGGTGAAGTGCCAGTGATCCAGCTATCAGTGTTCTCACGAGAACAGGACGTGGTGATCGAAGTTTCAGATGAGGGAAAAGGTATTCTTACTGATGAACTGCCTGATATATTTAACAAATTTACCAGAGGCAGTAACGCGGATACAGTTGAAGGTTCTGGCTTGGGGTTATACCTTGTGTCGAAAATTGTGGCCATACATCGCGGGACCATCGAGTCAGAAAGCGCTCCATCTCACGGAACTCAAATTCGAATGCTTATCCCACGAAGGCTAAATAGTTAGATTCTAAGTGACGTGTAACCAGAATCCTACACTATTCGTTGCATTTCGTTACATTGAGCAACTTTCGTTACATTCGCAAGTATTGTTCCCTTGGTAACAGCCCGCTACACGAGAAGTTACAGTAATTTTTAGCTAGCATTCTTCTGTGCGGCGGTGGGGAAAAAATGTCTTCAAATATCGAAAATTTCCTGATTGGTCGGGATGCAATCGCTTGTGGCGAGGACCTGAGTGGAGCGAAACGACGCAGGACGAGTTTGCTCGCCTCTGTTTCAATCAATATTCTCGCCTCTGTTGCAAGTTTTAATCAGCAATACAGGTATTTCAACAAGGTTGGATTGGTAACTCTGGGTGTAATGGCTGCGCCAATGGCCGCGCATGCACACACCGATTCTCTGGGATATATACTTTCCCCCGGTAGCTCAGATGGTCTCTATACTGCCCGAATTGTCTATGGCAGTTGGCACACCGGTACAATCGCGGCAGAAGGAGCTGCGAAACTTTCCAAAGATGAAAGTGAAGTCGGAACCCAGAATTTTGTGATGTACCCCGGACCTTATACCAACGGTAACATGCCGGAAGGCCTTATCCTCGGGCAGAATTATTTTTACGCAAGTTCTGATGGACAGACCTTGACAGATACACCGCATCCGAGCGGCGTTTATAATTTTCAGTATGCCGAATTCCTCGATCTTCAACCAGGAACTTACACATTTGGATACGCATCGACCTCTGGTCTTTCTGCGAACTGGACGCCGGCAGGGTCTGCGATCAGCCAGGGAAAGTTCACTATAACAGCTGATGGCGGGATTATCGTTCCAGGAACAGCAACAGATATTGCGGGTGCGGGAACGGAATATGATGCCAGTAAATTGGGAGACAGTGTAAATCCTGTTTTTACTGGCGGGACGTTAGTTGCAAACGAGAATGATAAGACATACTCAAATGACTTTACGCTTGATTCTTCAGCAACCAACACGCTCGACGCAAATGGTAACAATAACACCTTTACGGGCGAATTCTCGGATGCCAATTCAGCGCAAGCCGGCAAAATAACGTTTGCTGACAGTTCCTCGGGCGGAGACGGCACAGTTATTCTTACGGGTAAAAACACACATACCGGTGGCACAACCGTGACGAGCGGCACGCTGGCTGTTTCCGGCAATGGGACACTGGGTGCTGAAAGTGGCACGACCACCATCAATGGCGGCACGCTGGAACTCGGCGGTACGTCGCAGACGCAGCAGGCACTGGTTCAGTCGTCGGGCACTGTCCAGAACGGCACTGTAAATGTTGACGATTATACGCTTTCAGGCGGCACACTTGCGAGCACTGCGGTGATCAATGCAACGGACGCGATTTCTGTCAGTGCAGGACAAGTTGATGGCGTGCTGAATGGCGCAGCAGAGCTGACCAAGACCGGAAGCGGTACCGTCACACTGACCAATGCCAATGGTTATACCGGTGGCACAACGATGAATGCAGGCACGCTGGCTGTTTCCGGCAATGGGACACTGGGTGCTGAAAGTGGCACGACCGCCATCAATGGCGGCACGCTGGAACTCGGCGGTACGTCGCAGACGCAGCAGGCACTGGTTCAGTCGTCGGGCACTGTCCAGAACGGCACTGTAAATGTTGACGATTATACGCTTTCAGGCGGCACACTTGCGAGCACTGCGGTGATCAATGCAACGGACGCGATTTCTGTCAGTGCAGGACAAGTTGATGGCGTGCTGAATGGCGCAGCAGAGCTGACCAAGACCGGAAGCGGTACCGTCACACTGACCAATGCCAATAGTTACACCGGTGGCACAACAATCGAGGGTGGAGCACTCGTTGTCGGCAATGGCGCTACCGGTGGATCGATTATTGGTGACGTTGCAAATAATGGTACGCTTGTTCTTAACCGATCGGACAGAGTTGATTTTACGGGTGATATCTCGGGCACTGGCTCCTTTGTCCTTACAGGAGGTGGAGTAACCCAGCTTGGAAACAACAACCAATATGAAGGCAGCACGAACGTTGCCAGCAGTGTTGCTCTGGGAACAGCCTCAAGCTTTGGTAAGGGGAAGATTAGCAATAACGGCCTTGTTGTTTTTGGTCAGCAACAGGCTGGCGAACTGAGCAATGTCCTTGCTGGCGCGGGTTCCTTCGTGAAAGCGGGAGCCGGAGCGCTAACACTTTCTGGCGACGGCGATTTTAACGGCACATTTTATGTGGAAGAGGGAGCCGTGATTGCCAACTCTCAATTAGGTCAAAGTAATTTTGAGATCGGCAACGGTGCAATTTTGGGTGGAACAGGACGAGTTGGCAACCTAACTCTTGAAAATGGTTCTGTGCTTGCTACCGGCCAAAGCATTGGCACTTTGAATGTGACTGGGAACATTCAACAGCAAAGCGGATCTCTCTGGCAGGTCGAGGTTGCACAATCAGGTGTGAATGACAGCCTTATTGCCGGCGGAAGCGCCTCAATTGAGAACGGTTCCGTTCTGAATGTTGAAAACCTGACGGGTGAAAGATATGCACTGGATGCTTCATTCCAGGTGCTTACTGCACAAAACGGTGTTTCGGGCACATACACGCTAACTGGTGACACTTATATCTCGACATTCTATGGATTGACCGCTGATTATAGCAATCCTAACGCTGTTGTGTTGCGCGTGTCTCAGAGCCGTTCATTTGATCAAATCAGCGGGCTAAATAAAAATCAGAATGCTGTTGCAGGTGCTCTGCAGTTCCTGGATATTCACAATCCACTGTATCAGGCAATCGGTTATTTGACTGACGAGAATGAGGCAAAACGTGCGTTCACACAATTGGGTGGTGAGATACATTCTTCTGGTCAAGCTGTTGCAATAGAAGACAGTCGTTTCGTTCGTGAAGCAGCCTTTGGACGTTTGCGCAGCAGCTTGGGAGGTATTGGAGCGGGAGAAGCGGTTAAAGACGATGGCGTTTCTTGGTGGAGCCATGGTTTCGGCTCGGGCGGACGGTTTGAAAACACAACAAACAATGGTGCGTCTGATCTTGACCGCACCATTGGTGGAGGATTTGCAGGAGTAGACGCCGCGCTTAACAATTCTTGGCGCATAGGCGCACTTGCTGGCTATAGCCATTCAAACTTCAATACACGATGGTTGGATTCAAGTGGCGAGGCGGCTGGCTATCACGTAGGTGTCTATGGCGGCGGTAAAGCCGGCATGCTCGATGTGAAGTTGGGTGCTGCCTATAGCTGGCAGGAGATTGATACCTCACGTTCTATCAGCTTCACAGGCTATACCGATGCGTTGTCCGCCAGTTATCGCAATCATGTCACGCAGGTTTATGGTGAAGTATCGCATCAATTCGATGTCATGAGTGTCGTGGCAGAGCCGTTTGCAAACTTGGCATATGTGCATCTGAATAGCGGAAGCTTTACAGAGGATGGTGGCGCGGCTGCATTGAGGGCTGATAGCAGCAATTCCAGTACCGTTTTCTCAACCCTTGGTTTACGTGCGAGTTTCGCAGTGTCTGAGGATGGAGCAACAAAATTCTATGGTTCTGCCGGTTGGCGGCATGCTTATAATGATCTCAACCCTGCCGCTACTACAAGCTTTGTGGTAGGAGGAAATGCATTCTCGACTGGTGGTGTGCCGATTGCACAAGACGTTGGAGTGCTGGAGTTCGGGCTTGATCGGAAACTAAACGATGGTTTGAGCATCGGCGTCTCGTATTCTGGACAGTTTAGCAAGGGGTCCCAGGATAATGGCGCTAAGGCGCGGCTGCAGTGGAAATTCTAAGCTGTAATACATTATAGAGAGAAGCCGGAGAATGCTATTCTCCGGCACTTCTAGAGCGCTTCCGATCTTATTGGGCCAGATCAGCGCTCTAGTCATTTGTTCTTAACGCGCATCACGAAAACAGTTTTACTTTTTCGCGATGCGCTGTCATATACGAGGGGTCGCATGTTCAATCTGATGAAATCTGCCGGGGCAAGTTGCGTCATCGTCTTCGCTATCAGCTTTCCTGCTCTTGCAGCATCTGACGATGCAAATGCCGTAACCCAAACATATGACGACTGGCAGGTTGTTTGTAAGGAAGCGAGCGGAAAACGGCTTTGCGCGGCTGTTCAGCAGGTGGCCGGGCAGATTGAGGGCCAACCTAACACCAAGCAGCGCCTAATCGCCGTAGAAATCATACGTTCAGGAGATTCTGCAACGGGAAGTATGATATTGCCTTTCGGAATTAATGTGAGCAAGGGCGTCTCTTTGGGCCTCGATAAAACTCCAGAAAATGCACCGCGCATCCCATTTAAAACATGCATACCTGCCGGTTGCATCGTACCCCTTGAATTTGGTCCTCAGGCAGTAGATGCCCTTAAGAAAGCCAGCAGGATTTCCGTGGGGTTTGAAGGTGCGTCCGATCGAAGAGAGAAAACAATGGAAGTCTCTTTGAAAGGTTTTGCAGAAGCTTTTGAGAGTATCAAGTAGAACCCCATTGCTAGAGCCACCGAATATACCGTTGCAGTAAAACTCTTATCGAAGGCAGAACACTGTTCTAGACGCTTTGTCGTTGGTCGTTTCCGGTTCTCTTGCCAAGATATTTCTTAACGGACTACGATTTAAGCGAGTGGCATTCGTTGCTCGCTCAATAGTTTACGGTCGTTGAATAACAGAATCCATTTCATTATGATCTCGGATTTTTATAACATATTGAAATACAAAGATATTAAAGCTTGTTAGAAATTTTTTCAGTATGACGGACTAGAGAAGCGCAGTAGAGTTGTTGCTTAAGCGCAACGCCGGCAAGAAAGACGCAAATGCAGATTTTTTTTATTAGATAAACAATTAATTTTGTCTACTACTCCCTATTAGTTGGGGTTTAGTAACCGGGATTCCTATAAGGCGTTGACCGTTCCGCCCCCGAAAATTTTCAATGGAGCCTGGGGGGCACATATGTCTATTTTTTCTAGAAATAAGAAATCAACCTTGGCCTCAACAGCTATGCTGTTGGTCTTCGGCTTGGCTTCAACTGCTCAGGCAGATCCTATTTCAATAGTTGTAACAGACAAAGCCGCAGTCATTCACCGGGACGGCACCACAAGAATTATCACTTCTGAAGAAGTTTCAAAAGTTAAGGCTGGCACGACTGGACCGTCTAGGCGCGCCTGGGGTGTTTTGGTATCTCAGGGGGTGAGTGCGGCTAGCCATCTCGAGATTTCGGGTAAAAATGGTCCTATCAGTATTGCCACCGAAGGCGGCAAAGCGCATGGCGTTCAGGCTGGCGCAAAAGGCTCGAATGCTAACGGCCAGGACAAATCTGAAATCAGTTTGGCTGACAATATCAAGGTAGTGACGACCGGTTCACATTCAGTTGGTCTTCATGCAATCGACGGTGGAACCATTAACAGCTCCGCTGATATTGAGACATCCGGCATGAATGGCTTCGGTATCTTTGCTGAATCCTATTCGAAAATTACTCAGGACGGGGGAAATATTGTAACCACTGGTTACTATGGTCATGCGCTGATCGCTAATAATGATATTGCGAATGCTGAAGCTGGAAAAGTTACGGCCATTGGTACGGTTATCGAAACAGGTGGAGATTGGGCGCACGGTGCATTCGCGGACAATGGCGGAGCTATCTTCCTTGACGGAGCGAAAATAACAACTGAAGGCTCACGAGCTTTCGGTATCTTGGCCGCCAAGAACTCAACTGTTAGCGGCCAAGCCGCAGTATTCACGATAAATGATAAATCACACGCTGTTCAGGCTGGCGCAAACGGGTCAACAGGTGATGGTTCAGATAAGTCTGTCGTTAATTTGAATGCAGGTTCAACTGTGTCAACTGCGGGCAGTGACGCTTTTGCACTTCATGCCATCGACGGCGGAACCATTAATAGCTCCGCTGATATTAAGACATCCGGAAAGAATGGTTTCGGTATTTTTGCTGAATCGGCATCAACCATCAATCAAACTGGTGGTTCAGTAACCACGGATGGCGGATACGGCCATGGCTTAATAGCCAACGATGATCGTAAAACGACTGGCGGTAAAGTGGTCGCCACTGATGTAAAAGTTCAAACTAATAAGGATTGGTCTTATGGTGCTTTTGCAGATAATGGCGGTCACATTAAGCTGAATGGTGGAAGTGTCACTACGGAAGGCGATCGCTCATTTGGTTTGCTAGCAGGCAAAAAATCGATGATCATTTCTGATGCGGATGTTTCTACAAAAGGGTCAAAGGCTCATGGTATTCAGGCGGGTTTGAACGGCAGCACGCCACACGGCTTAGATCAATCAGTTATCACGCTTAAGAATGCTGCCAAAGTTACGACTACAGGTAATGATGCTTTTGGTCTGCATGCCATTGATGGCGGTAAAATCGACGGAACCGTTAACGTCACAACATCAGGAATTAATGGTTTCGGTGTATTTGCGGAAACGTTCTCAACCATCAATCTATCAAACTCTGTTATCGAAACCTCTGGTGCGAAAGGCTACGGGATAATTGCAAATAATGATGTATCCGGCACTGCTGGCGTCATTTTTGTAACCGATACAGTCATCAAGACCACTGGTAAGGCTGCATCAGGCGTTTTTGTAAGGGATGGCGGAACAGTATCCCTTATAGGTGGCACTGTTGCGGCCAGCGGTCTCGATGCAGCTGCACTCGAAATAAACGGATCCGGCACCTTAAATATTGAAGGTACTGTTCTTAAGAGCGCGCAAGGGCCCACGATTTTCGTTACTTTTTCTTCAGCAGAAGAGATCGCGAATGTTACATTTGGAGCCGGTACTGTTGCTGTCGATAACAATGGAATGTTAGTGAACGTTGCCCGCTATGAAGGCGGTTCAGACGCCAACATGAACATCACCTTAAAGGCTGGATCTGAAGCAAGCGGAGATATCGTCGATACGGACCAAAAAGGCTCAGGTCAGACGCACGTTAATGTCGAAGAGAA
>Ga0213828_1000129_pt1 | contig 94582 bp, 68 predicted proteins | sample MC6MC0897MG_FD_180664 | JGI IMG/M metagenome (GOLD analysis project Ga0213828, IMG submission 180664) | Enriched soil aggregate microbial communities from Iowa State University, Ames, United States - MC6-MC0897-MG | ecosystem: Environmental > Terrestrial > Soil > Unclassified | place: USA: Iowa...
CAGAATGTCGGCGGTTCGATCCCGTCATCACCCACCATTCGTTTCAAGTGTTACGCGCAGCGGTAGTTCAGTCGGTTAGAATACCGGCCTGTCACGCCGGGGGTCGCGGGTTCGAGTCCCGTCCGCTGCGCCATATTGAGTTACGAGGCCCTTGAACTCCTCGTAACGACAGAAAGAGCGACCTTAGGGTCGCTTTTTTTGTGCCTGCGATTTGATGCATGGGCGATGCAGTCTGCTGTTGATTCTGGCCATAGGCCGTAGGAGCGTGGCTTGTCCCGCGATCGGTTGCTCAGCAGCCGTGAAATCTGACGGCTTGTTTTTCACCTGACACACCGCATTCAACCGTCCTGCTGCCGCTTCGCGCCAGATCGCGGGACAAGCCACGCTCCTACCGTTCTCCGTCGTGCCGTGCGCAGATGTTGCGTCATACGGCACCTACAGATCCGGGGGGCGAATCAGTGAATGCATGTGCTTCCGATCCCGGTTCTGCCCAAAAAAACTCTCCGCGCTTCAACCCACATCAATCTCCACCACATCCCCCGCTAATCGCGCCGGCCAAGTCCGCAGTTTCAATGCCGGGTCCTCAAGGCAGGTCCCATCTTCCAGCCGGTAATGCTGCTTGTACAGCGGCGACGCGATCACCAGATCGCCCGCCAGGCTGCCGACCAAACCTCGCCCAATGACATTCACTCCCGACACCGGATCACGGTTTTCCACGGCGAACAGTTGTGGTGTGCCGCTGATCGAGGCGACGTAGAACAGTGCCACCTGGGTATTGCCCACCAGCGCCACGACGCCGGAATTGAGGACCAGGTCCTGACGGGCGCACACGGCGCGCCAGGCGTGGGTTTGAGGCATGTCCATCATCAGCGCATTGGCCTGGCTCATCGTGCGATCTCCGCAACAGGAATAAGGTTGAGTTCATTGGCCCGCGCCGGGCGGCGCTGGCTGCGTTCCTTGACGAAATGAATGTCCGGGTCGGCGCTCTTGTCGTTGACGAAGGTGCGGAAGCGTTTCAGTTTCTCGGGGCTCTTCAGTGCGTTGGCCCATTCGCATTCATAACGGTCCACGACCAGTTGCATTTGCTCCTCCAGCTCGGCGGCCAGCCCAAGGCTGTCGTCGATGACCACGGCTTTCAGGTAATCCAGGCCCCCTTCCAGCGATTCGCGCCAGACAGAGGTACGCTGCAGCTTGTCGGCGGTGCGGATGTAGAACATCAGCACACGGTCGATGTAGCGAATCAGCGTCTCGTCGTCCAGGTCGGTGGCGAACAGCTCGGCATGGCGTGGACGCATGCCGCCGTTGCCGCAGACGTACAGGTTCCAGCCGTTCTCCGTGGCGATGACGCCGATGTCCTTGCTCTGCGCTTCGGCGCATTCGCGGGTGCAACCGGACACTGCGAATTTCAGCTTGTGCGGCGAGCGAAGGCCCTTGTAACGGTCCTCGATGGTCAGCGCCATTTGCACGCTGTCCTGCACGCCATACCGGCACCAGGTGCTGCCGACGCAGGATTTCACCGTTCGCGTCGACTTGCCGTAGGCATGCCCGGTCTCGAAACCGGCCGCGATCAACTCGGCCCAGATGTCCGGCAACTCATGCAATTGCGCACCAAACAGGTCGATGCGCTGACCTCCCGTGATTTTGGTGTACAGGTCGTATTTCTTCGCCACCGCGCCGATGGCGATCAGGCCATCCGGCGTGATTTCACCGGCCGGAATCCGTGGCACCACCGAATACGTACCGTTCTTTTGCATATTCGCCATGAAAGTGTCGTTGGTGTCCTGCAAGGGGACCAGCGAAGGGTCCATGATCGGCTTGTTCCAGCACGATGCAAGGATGGAGCCGACAACCGGTTTGCAGATGTCGCAACCGACGTGCCCCTTGCCGTGGCGGACGAGCATCTCCTCGAAACTCTCGATATTTTCGACGCGAGCAAAGGCGTACAGCTCCTGACGCGTAAAGGCGAAGTGCTCGCACAGGCTCTTGTCGACAGCGACCCCGCGTGCGGTCAGCTCGTGTTCGAACACGCTTTTGAGCAAGGCCGAGCAGCCGCCGCAACCGGTTGCCGCCTTGGTGCAGGCCTTGATCCCGGCAAGGTCGGTACACCCGCTGTCGATGGCCGAGCAGATCGCCCCTTTGCTGACGTTGTGGCAGGAGCAGATGGTCGCGGTGGCGGGCAACGCGTCGGCGCCCAGGGTCGGTGCGCCTTCGCTGTGGGGCAGGATCAGGCTCGACGGATCGGCCGGGAGCTTGATGCCGTTCTGCGCGTACTGCAGCAGCGTGTCGTAATAGCTGTTGTCTCCGACCAGCACCGCGCCCAGCACCTGCTTGCCGTCGGCAGACACCACCAGACGTCGATAAGTGGCGGTGGCCTCGTCGATAAAGCGATAGCTGCGCGCGCCGGTCAGGGCGCCATGGGCATCGCCGATAGAGCCGACATCGACGCCGAGCAGCTTGAGTTTGGTTGACATGTCAGCGCCGAAGAACGGCTCGGCGTCCTGATCGCATAGCTGTGCCGCGACATTACGCGCCATCTGATACCCCGGAGCGACCAGACCGAACACGCTGCCGTTCCACGCTGCGCATTCGCCGATGGCAAAGATATCGGCGTCGCTGGTGCGGCAGTGTTCGTCAATGGCGATTCCACCGCGCGGACCAAGCGCCAGCTCGCACTGGCGGGCGAGGGCGTCTTGTGGCCGAATCCCGGCCGAGAACACGATCAGGTCGGTTTCAAGGAACTCCTCGCCCGCGAAGTTCATGCGGTAGCGGTATTCCTCGCCTGCGCTGATTGATTGAGTGGCGCGAGAGAGATGCACGCCGACGCCCAGCGCTTCGATGCGGGCCTTGAGGGCTGCGCCGCCAAAGTCGTCCAGCTGCACGGGCATCAGACGCGGGGCGAACTCCACCACATGGGCTTCGAGGCCCAGGGATTTCAGCGCATTGGCCGCTTCCAGTCCGAGCAGACCACCCCCGACCACGACGCCGCGTTTGGCCTGGGTGGCAGCGGCGCGAATGGTGTCCAGATCGTCCAGCGTGCGGTACACAAGACGCGAATGGCCTTCGGCGCCTTCGATGGGCGGCACGAACGGATAAGACCCCGTCGCCAGCACCAGTTTGTCGTAGGCGAAGCAGCCCTTGGAGGTGATGACTTCGCGGCGGTCGCGGTCGATTTCCAGCACCGGTACGCCCAGGTGCAGCGTAAGGCCGGGGTGTTCATATAAAGAAGCATCGCTGAGGGCCAATGATTCAGCATCGCGCCCGCCGAAGTACTCGGACAGGTGGACGCGGTCATAGGCGCGCTGGCCTTCTTCGCCGAACACATGGATGCGATAGCGCTCAAGGGCACCGGCGGCGATCAGTTGTTCGACGCAGTGGTGACCGACCATCCCGTTGCCAACGACGATCAGTGTTTGCACATCGTGAAGTGGGGCTGTGGTGTTCATATCGAGTCCCGGCCAAGGCCAATCAGGTTTTTTGAAAGCAAAAAAAAGGCGCCCGGAACCGTTCGGTTCCAGGCGCCTTTGCCTGTTCTTTTATGGGTTGTCACTCGACCACAGTGTCGGCACAACCTGTAGAGCCCATCGCCGTGTGGCGCGGACGATCATCGTTGACCGACCAGGGCTGCCCACCGCGCATTCGGGTTGGGCTTGAAAGGGATGAAGCAATGGGTGTGCCAGTTGCGTTCCGGCCGGTCTTTACATCTCTCGTTCAGGGACGGTGTGCGCTCGATTCGGCCCGTAGGGCGTAGGAGCGCCACCCCGGTCGCTCCTACGCCCTCCGGGCAGAAGCGGTCGGCAAACGCGATTCGATGGCACGCAAACGGTGCGATTTCGTGAGGTTCGCCCCATTGCGAGGCCGAAATGCAAGCGTCCGTCGCTGCTTTGCTTTTCAGCCATAGCGCCTTTGTACACGCCACCACCTGCCACTCGCACACGCTTCAAGGCCTCCCCATCAGGCTGGCCTGTCCTTTGCAGTCATCCTTTATATAGGCAGTCAACGCCGATTGCCCTCTTCACGACAAAGGCGCCGTGTGCTCCCCGTTTTTCAACGGAGGAGAACAGGGCGTCTTTTTTTTGGGTTCGGGAAACGGGTTATGGCGAGCAACAGCGTACGAAGCGTGTGTCCTTATTGTGGTGTCGGCTGCGGCATCGTCATGCAGGTCGAAAACAACCGCGTGATCAAGGTCAGCGGAGACAAGGCGCATCCGACCAATTCCGGGCGTCTGTGCACCAAGGGTACCACCTGTGGTCAGGCGATCGCCGAACCCGGTCGCATGACGTCCGCCTACCTGCGGCATCAGCGTAGTCAGGACCCGGTGCGCAGTGATATCGACGCCGCGATCACGGAAACGGCCAGCCGCCTGCGCGGCATTCTTGATCGTGACGGACCCGATGCGCTGGCGTTTTATGTCTCGGGCCAGATGTCCCTGGAAGCGCAGTACCTGGCCAACAAGCTTGCCAAAGGTTTCGTGCGCACGAACAACATCGAATCCAACTCCCGGCTGTGCATGGCGAGCGCTGGCAGCGGTTATAAATTGTCGCTGGGTTCGGACGGTCCGCCGGGTTCCTATGACGACTTCGACAAGGCCGACCTGTTCTTTGTCATCGGCGCCAATATGGCCGACTGTCACCCGATCCTGTTCCTGCGCATGATGGATCGGGTCAAGGCGGGCGCAAAGCTGATCGTCGTCGACCCTCGGCGCAGCGCCACGGCGGACAAGGCCAGCCTGTTCCTGCCCATCAAACCCGGCACCGATCTGGCGTTGCTCAACGGCCTGCTTCATCTGCTGTTGGAAAACGGCGATGTCGACACCGACTTCATCGACGCCTTCACCCAAGGCTGGGACGTGATGCCCGAGTTCCTGGCCAATTACACGCCCGCTCACGTCGCGCAGATCACCGGTCTGCCCGAGGCAGACGTTCGTCAGGCTGCCCGGATGATCGGTCAGGCGCCGGAGTGGATGAGTTGCTGGACCATGGGGCTGAACCAGAGCACCCACGGCACCTGGAACACCAACGCGTTGTGCAACCTGCATCTGGCCACCGGCGCGATTTGTCGCCCTGGTAGCGGCCCGTTTTCGCTCACCGGTCAACCGAATGCCATGGGCGGCCGGGAAATGGGTTACATGGGCCCCGGCCTTCCGGGTCAGCGGTCGGTACTGGTTGAGGCGGATCGCTGTTTTATCGAAGACCTGTGGTCGATTCCGCGCGGCAGTCTGGATCAGACACTCGGGGGGGGCACCATCGACCTGTTCGAACAGATGCGTGACGGGCACATCAAGGCCTGCTGGATCATCTGCACCAACCCGGTGGCCAGCGTCGCCAATCGATCGACGGTGATCCAGGCACTGCAAAAGGCCGAGTTGGTGATCACGCAGGACGCATTTCTCGACACTGAAACCAATCGCTACGCCGACATTCTTCTGCCCGGTGCGCTGTGGGCGGAAGCGGAAGGGGTGATGATCAACTCGGAGCGCAATCTGACCCTGACTCAAAAGGCGGTCGATGCGCCGGGTGAGGCGTTGCCTGATTGGCAGATCATCGCCCGCGTCGCCTGCGAAATGGGGTTTGCCGAGGGCTTCAGCTACGCCTCGGCCGAGGACGTGTTCGAAGAAATCAAACAGGCCTGGAACCCGAAAACCGGCTACGACATTCGCGGTGCGAGCTATGCACGTCTGCGTGACCAATCGCTGCAATGGCCTTGTGCGCCTGACGACACCGGCACGCGTCACCCGATTCGCTATCTCGATAAAAGTGGCGAACCGTCAGAGCGCCCGAGGCTCGTTTTCGCGACGGAACACGGCAAAGCGGTTTTTCTGCCGCGTCCACACCTGCCGCCGGCCGAGATGCCAAACGATGCGTTTCCGATGGTGCTGAATACCGGTCGCCTGCAGCACCAGTGGCATACGCTGACCAAGACCGGAAAAGTCCCGACCCTGAATAAGCTGAATCCCGGTCCCTTCGTCGAAATCCACCCGACCGATGCCGCGGCGTTGGGCATCCGCGACAAGGACGCCGTGGAAATCCGGTCGGTGCGCGGTCAGGCGGTCCTGCCTGCCGTGGTGACCGACCGGGTGAGACCGGGCAATTGCTTTGCGCCGTTCCACTGGAACGATGTCTACGGTGAGCACCTGGCGATCAACGCTGTCACCAGTGACGCCGTCGATCCGGTTTCGAAGCAGCCCGAATTCAAGTTCTGCGCGGTGGCGCTGCGCAAGGTTGAGCTGATCGGCCATCGTTTTCTTGATGTGCCACAGCCCGATGCGCAGACGCTGGAGGAGTCCGAAGGGGAGCCGCTGCTCACTTTGCTCTGGGCCTCGCAAACCGGCAACGCCGAAACCCTCGCTAAACGCTTCGGCACCCACCTGCGCACAGCGGGTGTTGCCGTGCGGGTCGCGGAGATGGACCGCTTTCCGGTGGCACGTCTGAGCGATGTCCGCCATGTCGCGTTGATCAGCAGCACTTTCGGCGACGGCGACTCGCCCGACAACGGTCAGGGGTTCTGGCAGTCGCTGAGCGAATGCCAGGAGCGGCTGGAGTCGCTGCGTTACGCCGTGCTCGCGCTGGGAGATCCGAGCTACGATCGCTTCTGCCAGCACGGCAAAAATCTCGATCAGCGTCTCCTGACATTGGGGGCGTCGCCGTTGATGCCTCGTGTCGATTGTGACGGCGATTTTCAGGACCATGCCGATGGATGGTTCATGGCGCTGCAACAGGCGCTGGATCTCCCTCCCATCGAGATGGCCGCGCAAACGTCTGGGAATCAGCCTTCGCGTGCGCACCCGCATCACGCCAGGCTGTCGATCAACCGACGCCTGAACGGCGAGGGCGCGAGCAAGGACACACGGCAGTTTGCGCTGACGCTGGGCGACTCGGGTATGGCTTACGAGGCAGGCGATGCGCTGGGCGTGTGGCCACGCAATTGTCCGGCGTTGATCGATGAAGTGCTCGCGTTGACGGGCCTGCGGGGCGACCAGCCCGTGAGTGTCGGCAAGGTGGGGGAAATGCCGTTGTCACAGGCACTGACTTCGCAATTCGAAATCGCAAGACCCACGGCAGAAGCGCTGGGTTTCATTGCCGAGCGCAGCGGCAGTAGCGAGCTTAAAACCTTGCTGACCGAGCCGTTCAACAGCGAGTTGAAGGACTGGCTATGGGGAAGACAACTGGCGGACGTGATTCGGGAGTTTCCGCTGAGCTGTTCAGCACAGGAGTTGCTGGATCATCTCAAACCGCTTCAGCCCCGGTTGTACTCCATTGCATCCAGCGCAAAGGCGCATCCCGATGAGGTTCATCTGACGGTTTCTGCCGTGCGATACGGCAAGCGCAAAGGCGTGTCCTCAACCTTTCTCGCCGACCGTGCCGGTGACGGCGAGGTGCCGATTTTCCTGCAACCGACCCAGCACTTTCGCGTGCCGGCCGAGGGTGACGTGCCGATGATCATGATCGGGCCCGGCACCGGCGTGGCACCGTTCAGGGCGTTTCTGCAGGAGCGGCGCATGCGTGCCGATCGCGGACGCAACTGGCTGTTCTTCGGTGAGCAGCATGCGGCCACGGATTTCTACTACCGCGATGAACTCGAAGGGATGCAGAAAGACGGTTTGCTCACGCACCTGAGCCTGGCGTTTTCTCGTGATCAGGCCGAGAAGATCTACGTCCAGCACCGCATCCGCGAACAGGGCGCGCAATTGTGGCGGTGGTTGCAGGACGGCGCGCGCATTTACGTTTGCGGGGATGCGACGCACATGGCCAGTGACGTTGATCAGGCATTGCGCGAGGTCATCGTTGCCCATGGCGGGATGAGCACAGAGCGTGCCGCCGAGCATCTGCGAGTGATGGCCGGCGAGAAGCGCTATGTGCGGGACGTTTATTAAGCCCGGTCATCGGCTCGCCCGATACGGGGCGCTGGCCGTACCGTTCCCTCAGTAGCCTTGATGCCGGGCGATCACGCCTTGCATCGCTTCCCCTTGCTGGTGGCGACGAAGGTTGCCGAGCAATACCTCGAAAGCGGTGTCGGGAGAGGTGTTTGCGCCGATATGAGGTGTCAGCCAGATGTTGGGATGGTGCCAGAACGGATGATCGGTCGAAGGCGGCTCGTCTTCAAGCACGTCGACGACGGCCTCACTCAGTTGCCCACTGTCCAGCGCATCCAGCAGGTCGCGCTCGATCAGATGTCCGCCCCGTCCCAAGTTGATCAGTTGGGCACCTTTGGGCATGGCAGCGAAGGTCTGCGCATTCAACACACCACGGGTGTCGTCCGTCAGAGGGAGCAGGCAGATCAGAATGTCGCATTGGGCGAGAAAGGGCTTGAGTTGATCATCGCCGGCGTAGCATTGCACGCCGTCGATGTGTTTCTGTGACCGTGACCAGCCCCGCAGTTCAAAGCCAAACGGGCGCAGGGCTTGCGTCACCGCCACGCCGAGATTGCCTAGGCCCATGACCCCGACACGGCGCCGTCTGGCGGGTGTCAGTGCATGTTCTTTCCAGACCCCCGCCTGTTGCTGACGCACATAAAGGGGAATCTGCCGATGCAGGCTCAGCACGGCAAAACAGGCGTACTCGACGATGCCTTGGGCAATGCCGGGATCGAGCATCCGGACCACCTGGATGTGCTCCGGCAGTTCGCCAAGGTCGAACTGATCGACCCCGGCAGAGGTGGCGAAGATCACTTCGAGGTTGGGAAAGCGCGCGTGCAAGTCTTGCGGTGGTTGCCAGGCGGCGAAGTAACGCACCTGCAATGGATCCCCCATGTCCGGCCACAGGCGTACATCGATGTCCGGTGCATGCTGCTCGAACAGTGATTTCCAGACGCTGCCACGTGAGTCGTCAACTTTGAACAGCAGGGCCATGGGGAACTCGCAGTTGAGGGGAGGGTGTTCATACGATGCCAGAGCCCCGCGCAACAATCTCCCGAATCATGGGGCGCAGACAGGAGATTGCGCGCAATTGGCCGGGTCAGACAGCTGCGGCGATGGCTTTGCCCAAGGCTTCGGTATTTCCGGTCCCGCCGATGTCCGCCGTGAGCGGGGCATGCTCAGGCCCCATCGCCAGCACGGTTTCGATGGCGGCGAGTACGGCTGCCCCTGCTTCCGGATGGCCGAGGTGTTCAAGCATCATCGCCCCGCACCAGATCTGCCCGATCGGGTTGGCGATGCCTTTGCCGGCGATGTCGGGCGCCGAACCGTGCACCGGCTCGAACAGGCTCGGGAAGTTGCGTTCTGGGTTGATGTTCGCCGATGGCGCGATGCCGATCGTACCGGTGCACGCCGGGCCCAGGTCTGACAGGATGTCGCCGAACAGGTTGCTCGCCACCACCACGTCGAACCAGTCAGGGTGCAGAACGAAGTTCGCGGTGAGGATATCGATGTGGTACTTGTCGACGTTCACTTCAGGGTACTTTTTGCCCATTTCGGCAACGCGTTCGTCCCAGTACGGCATGGTAATCGCGATGCCGTTGGATTTGGTCGCCGACGTCAGGTGTTTCTTTGGCCGACTCTGCGCGAGGTCATAAGCGAACTTCAGGATACGGTCGACGCCAACGCGGGTCATGACCGTTTCCTGCAGCACGATCTCCCGGTCCGTGCCCGGAAACATCTTGCCGCCGACGCTGGAGTATTCGCCTTCGGTGTTCTCGCGTACCACCCAGAAGTCGATGTCGCCAGGCTTGCGATTGGCGAGCGGCGCCTTGACCCCGGGCATCAGACGGCAGGGGCGCAGATTGACGTATTGGTCGAATTCTCGGCGAAACTGGAGCAACGAGTCCCACAGCGAAATGTGATCCGGCACCACGTCCGGCCAGCCGACGGCACCGAAGTAAATCGCGTCGTACCCCTTGAGAATCTCAAACCAGTCGTCGGGCATCATCTTGCCGTGGGCCAGGTAGTAATCGGCGCTGGCGAAGTCGAACCAGTCCCATTGCAATTCCACGTTGTGCCTGGCCGCCACCGCGTCCAGCACGCGAACACCCTCAGGCATGACTTCCTTGCCGATGCCGTCGCCGGGGATCACTGCAATTTTGTACCGGGCTTTGCTCATGGAATTCGACTCCTGGGATTGTTGAGGAACGGTTCCAGTGTATGGCGTGTTTCTGGATTAATAATTAGTCTTGGTCGAAAGCCATTCTTAGTTTTAAGGAAAGAATCCGTGAGCATGATCGACGACCTGAGTTTCTTTCAGCAGGTGGCGAGCCGGGGCAGCCTGACCGAAGTCGCGCGTCATCTGGGGCTGTCATTGCCTGCGGTCAGCAAACGGCTGAGCCAACTGGAGGCGCGCCTGGGCGTGCAGTTGCTCCAGCGCACCACCCGACGTCTGTCGCTGACCCCGGAAGGGACGTTGTACCTGGAAGGCGGGCGGCCGATCCTGCGTCAGCTGGAAGAACTCGAGAGTGCGCTCGACAGCCGTCAACCTACTCTGAAGGGGCGGTTACGGATCAACGGAACGCTGGGCTTCGGCCGCCAACATCTGGCGCCCGTAGTGTCCAGCTTCGCTCGCCTGCACCCCGAGCTTGAGATTTCCCTTGAACTCACGAGCCAGCCGCTGAGCGTGCTGGATGACCAGTTCGATATCGGCGTGTGCATGGGGGAACCGCCTGACTCCCGGCTGATCGGTGTTCGCCTGCTGGAAAATCCACGCATCCTCTGCGCGTCTCCGAAATACCTTGAAGCTATGCCTGCGTTGACTCGAGTTGCTGATCTGGCGCAGCACAACTGCATCGTGCTGAGGCAATTCGGCAGCGACTACGCCATCTGGCGGTTCAGCAAGGACGGCCAGGATTACGCGCACAAGGTCAGCGGTACGTTGTCGAGCAATGATGGTGAAGTCGCGCTGAGCCTTGCGCTGGATGGGCATGGGCTGATCCTGCGTTCGCGCTGGAATGTGCAGGCGTCTCTTGAGAAAGGACTGCTGCAGGCGGTACTCACCGATTATCAAGCACCCTCGGCCGATATTTTCGCGGTGTACCAGCACCGTCGGCATATCCCGCAACGGATCTCGGTGTTTGCCCGATATCTGGCGCAGGAACTGGCCGAGCGCTTGCCGTTCGCGGCGATTCAGTGAGTGATTGGCCATCACCTGGAGCAGCGCGCGTGCGTATGACTCCAGGTTATGGTCGGCCTGACTAATCGTGCATTGCCCCCCGATGTCATGCTCTTGTAACGTCGAAATGTCCCGCTCGGTCGAACAATAAAATCAAACCTGAGCAAAGCACTGCGGTGCAGGGTGTTCAGTCGAGGTTTTAACGCTGCCGAATTAATCTACGTCCAGGATGATTTGCCATGAAAACCTTGTCTGTCACTGCAGCTGTCGGTTCCGTCATTTCCCTGTTGAGTCTGGCTGTCGCGTGCGCAACGCCGGCCATTGCCGATGAGATCACTTTCGTCTCCCAAGGGGGCTCCTACCAGGAAGCCCAGACCAAGGCGATTCTGGACCCCGCTGCAAAAAATCTGAAGATGACCATCAAGCAGGACAGCGCCCCGGATGCCTGGCCGATGGTCAAGGCGCAGGGCGAGGCGAAGAAACCGGTCTGGGACGTGATTGATACACCGCCTTCCAATTGTGTGCGCGGGGGTAATGAAGGGCTGATCGAGCCGCTCGACCTGAGCAAGATGCCCAACGTGCAAAGCATGCCTGCAGCCTACCGCACACCATACTCGGTCGCGTATGAGTTCTATTCGTCGGTGATCGGGTACAACAAGAAGTCCCTGAAAAAAATTCCGCAGACCTGGGCTGAGTTCTGGGACGTGAAGAACTTCCCCGGCACTCGTGCCTTGCGCAACGATCCGATGAGCACGCTGGAAGCTGCTTTGCTGTCGGACGGTGTACCTCGCGACAAACTGTATCCGCTGGATGTCGATCGGGCCTACAAACGCCTGGAGCAGATCAAGCCCAATATCGCCGTGTGGTGGACATCGGGTGGTCAGTCGGCGCAGTTGCTCGCCGATGGTGAGGTGGACATGCTCATGATCTGGAACGGCCGCGCAAGCGCCGTGCAGAAGAGCAACCCGGACGTCGCGTTCACCTACAACGACGGCCTCCTGCAGAACACCCAGCTGTGCATTCTCAAGAACGCGCCCAATTACGCGGCGGCGGTGAAGTTCGTCAACGAAGCGGTGTCGCCTGAATTGCAAGCCAATCTGCCGCTCTACATCGATTACGGCCCGGGAAATCCGGCAGCGTTTGGTACGGGGAAAATTACCGCCGAGCGCGCCAAAGAGCTACCTAGCTCGCCGGATAATGCCGCCAGGCAGGCCTTGATGTCAGAGGAGTGGTGGGCTTCGGCAGCCGGCATTGCGGCCAAGGATCGCTGGCTTAAATTCGTTCAGTAACGCCGGGACGACGACATGATCGATTACCTGATTCTGGGAGGCGGATCGGCCGGCTGCGTGCTTGCCGCCCGGCTCTCGGAGGACCCCGACAAACAGGTGTACCTGATCGAGGCCGGACGCGACATTTCTGCGCAGACCATGCCGCCGGCGATTCGCAGCCGCTACCCCGGCCGTGCCTATCTGGACGTCAGCAATATCTGGCAGCGGCTGACCGCCCTGATGGGCCATCGTGCTCATGCGACACGGCGTTACGAGCAGGCTCGCATCCTCGGAGGAGGGTCGGCGATCAACGCGTTGATGACCAACCGCGGCGCGCCTGCCGACTATGACGAGTGGCAGGCGTTGGGTGCTGAAGGATGGGAGTGGAGGACTTGCCTGCCGTACTTTCGCAAGCTGGAAACCGACACGGATTTCAGTGAGCCAGAGGATGCTGCCTTACATGGCCATGACGGTCCGGTAAGGATTCGACGCACGTCTGCCGAGCGACTGTCGCCGTTTGTCAAAGGCGTGATGAAGGTTTTCGGCGCACAGGGCCTGACGCACAAACCCGATCAGAACGGGCCGTGGGAAGAGGGCGTGTTTGTCGGGGCGATTGGGGTCAGTGAGCAAGGCGAGCGGATTCCAACCTCGGTGTGTTACCTCACCGATGAGGTGCGACGACGCAGCAATCTGACCATCGTGACCCACTGTGTGGTGGATCGCGTGCTGATCGATAACGGAGTTGCGGTGGGCGCCCGGGTTTTGCGACCAGGAGGCAAAGCCGAGTCGCTGATGGCCCGGGAAGTGATCGTGTCTGCCGGGGCCATTCACAGCCCTGCCGTGTTGATGCGCAGCGGAATCGGTCCGGCGGATGATCTGGTTTCGCTGGGGATCACGCCGGTCGTTGATCGGCCGGGCGTAGGCGCAAACTTGATGGAGCATCCGTCGATTGCCGTGTCTGCATTGCTGACTCGCAGAGGGCGGACTGCGTTTCCCGAGGAGCATCACGAGCAGGCCGTCGTGCGTTTCTCATCGGGGCTGCCCGGCACGGTGCCCTGCGACATGCATGGCGCGATCCTGTCCCGTTCGGGCTGGCATTCGGTCGGGTATCGCCTGGGAACGATCTTTTTCTGGGTCAACAAATCGTATTCCAGAGGTCGCCTGCGGCTGGCGTCTGCCGATCCCCATGATGAGCCTCAGGTGAGCTTCAACATGCTGTCCGATGAACGCGATCTCGAACGCTTGAAGCTCGCGTTGGGATTCGGCGCTCAGGCGTTGTCGGCTGATTCGTTGGCGGGGGAACGAAGTGTGGTGTTCCCTTCCAGCTATTCGCCACGGGTGGCCAGGGTCGCCATGCCCGGTGCCTTCAACGCGGTGCAGCGTGGGGTATTGAGTCTGTTGCTGGACGTCGCCGGACCCCTGCGCGGATGGCTGATTCATCGGTTGGTGACCCAAGGGGTGACGGTCGAAAAACTCGTGTCCGATGACGCGGCACTGACTGACTTTGTGCTGCGTAATGTCGGCGGCACCTGGCATCCGTCCGGCACTTGTCGCATGGGTCGTGCTGATGATCCGCTGGCCGTGACCACGGGGGACGGGCGGGTGATCGGTGTCGCACATTTGCGCGTGTGCGATGCATCGCTGATGCCTTCCATTCCCTGCGCCAACACCAATGTCCCGACCCTCATGATCGCTGAGCGAATTGCCGACCTGATCAGGGGTGACGCTGTTGATGCGGCCGAACCGGCAGATGCCGGATTGCGCGTTACGCCATCCTGCCTCTGAGCTCCGCCGCAGCAGGGCGTAGGCGGCACGCACCGGTGATGCCGGTGGGTGCCTGGGATGACTCAGTTGGCCTCTCTCAAACGCCCCATCCCACCACGCCCTTGGTTTCCAGAAACGCCTCCAGGCCCCACTCGGCATATTCGCGACCGTTGCCCGATTGCTTGTACCCGCCAAACGGCGCGCCGGCGTCCCAGTTCGGGTAGTTGATGTAGACGCTGCCCGCGCGCATCTGCAGCGCTACGTTTCGGGCTCGCGCCAGGTCTGCCGACTGCACGTAGGCCGCCAGACCAAAGACGCTGTCGTTGGCCATGCTCACGGCGTGTGCCACGTCGTCGTAGGGCTGAATCACCAGCACCGGACCGAAGATTTCTTCCCGCGAAATGGTCATGTCTTGAGTGACGTTGGCAAAGATCGTTGGCTGGACGTAATACCCTTTGGGCAAATGCGTCGGCCGACCCAAGCCCCCGCACACCAGTTGCGCGCCTTCTTCGATGCCGATGCCGATCATCTTTTGAATGGCGTTGAACTGCCGCTCGCTGATGACCGGGCCCATACGGGTGGACGCGTCTTCCGGTGCGCCGAGGGTGTGAGCCAATGCAGCGCGGCGAGCGATCTCAACGGCCTGATCATGCAAGGCCGCCGGCACCAGCATGCGCGTCGGGGCATTACAGGACTGGCCGCTGTTGCCGAAGCAGCTGTCCACGCCGGCCGTGACGGCAGAAACGAGGTCAACGTCGTCGAGCAGGATGTTCGCGGATTTTCCCCCCAGCTCCTGATGCACGCGTTTGACCGTCGGCGCGGCCAACCTCGCGATCTCGATACCTGCCCGAGTGGAACCTGTGAACGACACCATGTCCACCTGAGGATGAGCCGACAGGGCTGCGCCGACGAGGGGGCCGTCACCGTTGATCAGGTTGAATACCCCGGGCGGGGCACCCGCGTCATGCATGACCTCGGCAAACAGCAAGGCGTTGATCGGGGCAATTTCGCTGGGCTTGAGCACCATGGTGCATCCGGCCGCCAATGCGGGAGCCACTTTGCAGACGATCTGGTTGATCGGCCAGTTCCAGGGAGTGATCAGGGCGACGACCCCTACCGGTTCCTGCCGGACCAGGGTGGTGCCCCGGCTTTTCTCGAATTCGAAGGTCTCCAGAGTGCGCAGCAGTTGTTCCAGGTGACGCTTGCCGATACCGGCCTGCCAATCGTGGGAAAGCGCCTTTGGCGCGCCGACCTCTTGCACGATGGCGTCAGCGATCTCGTCGTAGCGATCCATGAAGGCGGCAAGAATGCGCTGCAGCAGCTGTGTGCGCTGAGCCGGTGATGTTTCCGCGAAAGAGGGAAACGCTCGGCGTGCTGCGATCACGGCGGCTTCCACATCGTCCAGATTGCCCAAGGCGATTTCGCCGAACGTCTGCTCGGTGGCAGGGTTGATCACCGGCAGGCGGGTGCTGCTGCAGGGTTCGACCCAGCGGCCATCGATATAAAACTTCAGGGCGTTTCGCATCATCGGGGCAGTCTCGTGGGGAGTATGAAGAAGGGGCGCACATCGGCTGGCCGGTGGCCGAAAAGCTGCGGGCGGTCGCTCGCAAGAATAGCCCCGGTTTTTTTCAGCCGGCAATTTACTAATAGTTGTGAGAGGCATAAGCTCAGGTCATGTCTACTCTTCGTCGAAAGCTCCCCAGTTCCAGTTCGTTGTTCGTCTTTGAAGCCGCCGCCCGTTGTGGCAGCTTCACCCGAGCGGCGGATGAACTGTGCGTCAGTCAGCCGGCGGTCAGTCGCATGTTGTCGCGCCTGGAAGAGCACCTGGGCGTACAGCTTTTCGAGCGGGTTCGTGGCGGTGCGCGGCTGACCGAGAGCGGCAGCATTTTGTATCGTCGGGTGCAGGAAGGGTTCAGCACCATCGAGTCGGCGATCAGTGAAATCGAAGCCAGAGCGACGGGCATCGAGACCGTCACGTTGTCGGTGTCAACCGCGTTCACCACCCATTGGCTGATGCCTCGAATGAGCCGGTTCAGTCAGCGGTTCCCCACTGTCGACATGCGTTATCAGTTGATGTCCGGCAGGATCGGTGGCCCGTTGGTGGACGTTGATCTGGGCATGCGCTACCTCGACGTCGGAAGCCTGAAACCCACGGAAAGTCTGGTCATTCCCGAAATAACGCTGCCCGTTTGCAACCCTCAATACCTGGCCGATGTGCTGCAGGGGAAGGGAAAGAAACGGTCCCCGACCCTGATCAGTATGGACAACCAGGAACGCGAATGGGCCTCGGCTTTTGAGACAGCGGGCCGCACGGTCAACACCCTGGTGTTCTCCGATTATGCCGTGGTGGTTCAGGCTGCTTTGCTCGGCCAGGGCATGGCGCTGGGTTGGCTGAATGTGATCTCGAACTCGCTGTGCAAAGGCGAACTGGTGCCCGCGATCGAAGCGTGCCGGGTCACCTCCCGTCGATGCTGTCTGGTGGTGCCGGCCAATCGTCCGGTCCGGCCGATCGTGGAAAATGTACGCGACTGGATCATCGAAGAAATGCGCGCGGACATGCTCGAAATCGACGCGCTCTACCCTCATCTGAGGTTGGGATCGATCCTCGAATCCCACCGTTGAGCACAGGTACCGCACCCCGAGTAGAAAAACAGTAGGTTATGCCTCCAGGGCAGGGCAAAACAGAATATTGCGCGAGAGAGCGGGCAGATAATGAGTCCGTCCAGTCAGTTTCACCCTCACGACTTTTCTTGCGGAGCGCCCTATGTCTTTCAAGCAGTTCAAAGCCCTGACGTTCGACGTCGTCGGTACCCTGATCGATTTCGAAGCCGGCATCCTCGCCCATGTGCGAGAAGTCGCGGGTGACGCGGGCAAAGCCTGCACCGACGACGACATCCTGAAAGCTTACCGTGAAGCGCGCGCCTCCACCGATTCCGGCTGGTGGCCCGATGATCTGGAGCGTTGCTACCACGTCATCGCTTCCAGGCTCGGGCTGCCGGATAACGATGACTACGCCAAAGGCCTGGCGCAGTCGGTTAAAAATTTCCCTGCATTTCCTGATTCGGTTGAAGCCCTCAAACGCCTGCGCAAACACTTCAAGCTGGTGGCGACGACCAACTCGCAGATCTGGGCGCTCAATCATATGGCCGAAACGCTGGATCAGCCGTTCGACGTCCGCGTGACCGTCGATGATGTGCGTTTCGAGAAGCCCGATCCGCAGTTTTTTGCCTATACCCGTGGCGTCCTGGCGACCCAGGGCATCCTGTTCGAAAACATCCTCCACGTTGCCCAGAGCCAGTACCACGACATCGGCGTCGCCATGCGTCTCGGTTACCAGACGTGCTGGATCGAGCGCCGTTTCGCTCAGAAGGGCACGGGCGGCACGCTGGAGTCTGAGCGCACCGAACCGCATTACCACTTCACTTCGCTGGCGCAATTGGCCGACGCAGTCGAGAAAGAGCTGGGTTGATCCCCGCGGCGCTCTGGGCCTGCTCACCCTGGCCATGGGCGCCAGTCCTCATTTAGCCGAGACGCTGGCATGACTGTTCAGAGCTTATGGGCGGCCACCGCCCAACCTGCACCTGCGCTGCAATCGCTGGAAGGCGAGCGTCAGTGCGACGTGGTGATCATCGGCGCCGGCTACACCGGCCTCTCGGCAGCGCGTCACATCGCTGAGAGCGGCCGCGAGCCGCTGATCGTCGAAGCCAATACCCTGGCGTGGGGGGCGAGCGGGCGAAACGGCGGTGTGGTTTCACCGAAGTTTCGAGTCGGTTTCTCCACCCTCATGTCGCGCTTCGGTCGCGACACGGCCTTACAGATGTACCGTACCGGTTACGCGGCGGTGGACAGCCTGGTCGAAACGGTGGAGAGCCTCGGCTTGACGGCCGCCAACCTACAGATGGCAGGGCATATCGCTGCCGCCCATAACGCTCATGCGCTCGGCGGCCTGGAATCGACCGCTCAGTGGATCAAGCGCGAAACCGGCGGCGAGTCGTCGGTGATGATATCCGCCGACCAGGTCCGCGAGATGACCGGCGCCACGATCTTTGCCGGTGGCCTGCTGACGCCTCGGGCGGGCGGTATCCACCCCCTTAATTACGCCCGCGGGATCGCGCAGCATCTGGTCGACCGGGGCGTGAAACTGTTCATCAACAGCCCTGCGCAGGAGGTCCGTCGCGAAGGTGAGCGGATCATCGTGCAGACGCCACAGGGACGCATCAGCGCCCGGCAAGTGATCTACGCCACCAACGGCTACTCGGATCAGACCCGGGTAACCGACACGCTGCACCGCCGCCTGATACCGTTCCGCAGTGCGATCATCGCCACAGAATCGCTGCCTGCGTCTGTCCTTGCCACGATCATGCCGGGCGGCCAGGTGTGCGGCGACACCAAGCGCATGCTGCGCTGGTTCAGGGTGATCGGCGATCGGTTGATCTTCGGCGGACGGGGTGCATTTGGCAAAGACGATTCACAGAGCGCTTTTGATGATCTGCAACGCAGCATGGGGGTGGTCTTTCCCGTCCTGCGTGACCAGAAAATCGCGTATCGCTGGTCTGGCCTGGTCGCCATGACGCTGGACTATCTGCCCCACGCCGGGCAGCTGGACGACCGCAGTTTCTACGCCATCGGCTACAACGGCGGCGGAGTGGCGATGTCGACGTGGATGGGCAAGCAACTGTCTGCCATGACGGCGGGCGAGAAGGTCGATCTCGGTCTGTTGGCGGGCGACCATTTCAAACCGATTCCCATGCATGCCTTTCGTGCGCCCGGCGTTCGCTTGGCGGCGGGTTGGCAGCAATTTCTTGATGTCATCGGACGATGAGCGAGCGTTAAGCGTATGCCACCGATTTTGCACTACACCCATCCCCATGCTGAGCGCCAGATGCCTTGCGCGGCGTTTGCATTGCACGGCGATCCACTGGCTGCGGGGCGTGTGATCCATTTCCACGATCCTTTACAGGGGTATGCCGCAGGCAGCAGTGTCAGCGTCGGCGCGAACCTGTTGATCGAGGATTTTCCCTGGGTCGAACTGGGGATTGTCGAAGCGGGCGAGTTGCGTTTGCAGGGCGACGGCTTCGACCTTCAACTCAGTGCCGGCGATTGCTTCGTGGTGCCGCGGGGCGTTCACGTCCGGTGGCATCACCGGGGGCCGTTACGTCGACTGTTCATGGCCTTTCCGGGCCTTGAAACTTGCTCGGACATGCCCAAGGTGCCCATCCGGCTCGATCTGTCCCAACCCCTCAGCGAAGCCAGTCCGCCAGCCGCCAGCGTGCTACTGACGCCGACGCCAAAAGCCTGGAGCGAGACGCTGTTCAGCGTCGCCAGCCTGCGGATTGGCCTGTGGCAATGCGAGCCGTATGCGCGCAGGCAAGTTGAACCGGCCTACACCGAACTGATGTTCATCCTGGAAGGCGCAGTGACCCTGACCGCCGACCAGGGCGAGCGTCATGTCGTTCGTTCGGGGGAAGTTGTTGTGGTGCCCAGAGGTGCGACCAACGCATGGGCCAGCGAGGAAACCGTGCGCAAGGTGTTTTGCATTCTGGGGTGATCGCGCTCGTGCGTGGTTGCGCTGATACAGAAACGCCGAACGGTTTGACTGCCACTGGGCGGCAGATCGCGGGCACCCGCGCTTCCTCGCCTTTCGGGCAGAAGCGCGATGCGATAAGCAGAAGGAATCAAACGGCCCTGACCAGGCTCCTCAAAGGCACTGTGCTCTTGACCACTGGCGACTTGATCACGATGTAGCTGAAGTATTTTTCGATGCCGATGTTCTTGTCCAGAATCGACTCCATCAGCTCCTGATAGTGCTGGATGCTGCTGCACAGGAAGCGCACCAGATAGTCATAACCGCCGCTGATCAGATGGCACTCCAGCACCTCGTCGATATTGCGAATGCTCGACTCGAACTTCACGAAGTCGGCGCGCTTGTGATCTGAGAGGGTCATCTCAGTGAAGACCGTCACTGAGTTGGCAAACTTGGCCAGATTGACGTGGGCTTCGTAGCCGCTGATATAACCCGCAGATTCAAGACGTTTGACACGCTGCAGGCAGGGGCTGGGCGACAGGCCGACGGCCTCGGCGAGGCTGACGTTGGTCATGCGCCCGTCTTTCTGTAACTGAACCAGAATGTTGATATCGATACGATCGAGCTTGGTTGCAGCGTCCATTGATCAGTCCTCGCAATGTCAAATCCGGGCCGTCGGTCTCAGGCGTGCAATGCCTTTTGATGGGCATGTGCAAGGTCGGCAAGGCTGGCGTACTCACAGCGCTTGCCATCCATTGCCTGAGGCGAATGGTTCCACGGCAGGTTATGGCCGCGGCGTAAGGTGCACACCGGAAAATCCACCCGATCGTTCCACGGGTCGTCGGTTTCCGTACTGCGCACCGGTAACAACGCTGAACGCTCCAGGCCCAGGCGGTGCAGCTCGCGTTCAAGGCTGCGGTGCCAGTCGTCGTCGCGGGGTTCGATGATTGCATCGAATTCCACCGGCAGCCGACGGCTGAGCGCTGTCACATCAATCCCATGGGGTGGGGCGATCAGTATCAAACGGTAGAACTTGCTCAGGTACTGAAGGGCACCTGGAGCATCCTCGAAAATCGGCCACTGGGCGCAAGAGCTACTGAACGCCACACTTTCATCCCAGCCCGGGATGATTTGCAATTGTTGCGCCACCCGTTGGTATAGCTGTCCGTGAAAAGCTGTCGCGCTCACCGGCATCGCCCGTGCGGCAAGCTCCTCTGCCACCTGTCGATAAGTGCTCAGCAATTGCGCATCACTGGTCACCGATTCACTTTGCACTGCCAGCGGTCGCAGGCCCTCGAGAATGCCCCGTTCACGATCAACCAGGGTGGCGAATGACAGGCCCAAAGCCTTGTACTGCGTAACTCTCATGATCTGCTCCAGAGTAAGGCTTTCGCGCATCCATTAACCTTCAAGCCCAAGGCCCGACAGTGCATTTGCAGGTCGGGCCGACACCTCGTTCAGCAGGTGGCCGCCAATGCCTTTTCCAGCATCTGCAGCGCCTCGGCCACCTGTTCCGGCGTCGTCACCAAGGGTGCGAGGAAACGCACGACGTTACGGTGTACACCGCACTTGATCACCAGCAAGCCGGCGTGGCGGGCTTCGTCGATGACCTTCTGTGCCAGCGCCGCATCAGGGGTCTGATGGGCATCGTCGGCGACCATTTCGATGGCCTGCATGAAGCCCAGGCCGCGAACGTCGCCGATTCTCGGGTAGCGCTTTTGCAAGCCCTGCAAACCTTCGCTGAGCTGCGCGGCCAGTCTCTCGCCTTGCGCCAGCAGATCCTGCTCTTCGAAAAGATCGAGTACGGCCAGTGCCGCAGCACAAGCCACTGCGTTGCCGCCGTAAGTTCCGCCCAGACCGCCGGGCGTTGGAGCGTCCATGATGTCGGCGCGACCGACCACACCGGACAGCGGCATACCGCCGGCCAGGCTCTTGGCGACGGTGACCAGGTCAGGCTGGATGTCAGCATGCTGGAAGCCGAACATCGTGCCGGTACGCCCGAATCCCGCCTGGATTTCATCGAGGATCAACACGATGCCGTGTTGGGTGCAGCGTGCGCGCAGGGCTTGCAGGAATGCCTTGGGTGCGGCCAGAAAGCCGCCGTCGCCCTGGACGGGCTCGATGATGATGGCGGCCACACGGTCCGGCGCGACGTCGGTGGCGAACAGTTCATCGAGTTCGGCCAGCGCGTCGTCGCTGCTGATGCCGCGATAGGCGTTGGGGTAGGTCGCGTGGTAGATCTCGGCGGGGAAGGGGCCGAAGTTCTGCTTGTAGGGCTGGCTCATGCCGGTCAGGGTCACGCCGAGCAACGTGCGCCCATGGAACCCTCCACGGAAGGAAATCACGGCGGTCCGGTTGGTGTAACCACGGGCGATTTTGACGGCATTTTCTACGGCTTCGGCGCCCGAGGTGAACAACACGCTTTTGTAGTGGGCGTCGCCGCCGATCATTTTGTTCAGCCGGGCGGCGACCTCAATGTAGTTCTCATAGGCAACCACCTGAAAGCTGGCGTGAGAGATCTCACCGACCTGCCGCCTTACGGCCTCAACGACCTTGGGATGGTTATGGCCAACGTTGAGAACGCCGATACCGCCGACGAAATCCAGATAGCGCTTGCCATCGACGTCCCACAACTCGGCGCCCTGCGCTTTTGCGGCAACGATGGGGTGAGCGGTGGCGATGCCGCGAGGCACGTTGTGTTCACGCAGGGCCAGCAGGCGTTGGTTTTCAGTCAGTGCAGAATTCATCTCGATCTCCGTGAACGCCGAGTTGGCGGTTGATGTGATCAGGATAAGGATTGGCCGGAACCACAAGCGCTGAACTTGGGGCGGGTGGCACTGTGATCGACTGTTTTGAGGGGGTGTTACGACATATTTCGCTGCGGTGTTGTTTGCGGGGATGGAGGAGGGATGATCGACCCACGCGAAGCGTGGGCGCGATCAGTGAGCCACGGCCAATTGCATCAGGCGCCGGCCCGTGGCACGACGATGGTGTCTTCCGGGTGCAGGCGCATCATCATCGGCGAGCCAATCGGGGGCAGCGACAGGTTGCCTTCGTGGTGGCTCGGCTGGCGCAGGCTGACGGTAGGGCCGCCTTCCAGGTCGACAAAAACTTTCAGGCTTTCACCCTGGAACACGATGTCGGAAACCCGGCCGCGCAGGCGATTCCACTCGGGGCCGGAACTGTCGTTATCCAGCAGCAGTTTTTCTGACTGCAACGCCAGGAAGACATCCCCGGATGGGGGAATCGGGCGGGTGGTGCGCAACGCAGTGGCGCCCAGCGTCAGACCGTTGTCGGCGCCACGTTGCAGCGGCACCAGCGTGCTCTCACCGATAAAGCTGGCGACGAAATCATTGGCCGGATGATCGTGCAGACGGCGCGGCGTATCGACCTGCACCAACTCACCGCCGCGCATGATCGCGATACGGTCGCTCATGGTCAGGGCTTCACGTTGATCGTGGGTCACGTAGATCATGGTCGCGCCCAGTCGCTTGTGCAGGGCGCGCAGTTCGATCTGCATGATCTCGCGCAATTGCTTGTCCAGTGCCGACAGAGGTTCGTCCATCAAAATCAGTTTGGGCTCGAAGACAATTGCGCGGGCCAGGGCCACGCGCTGACGCTGGCCGCCGGAGAGCGCTGCAATGTTGCGGTCTTCGTAGCCCGACAGCTCGACGGTCGCCAGGGCGCTCTTGACCCTGTCCCGGCTCTTGCTCGCGCTTTCACCGCGCGCGCGCAGCGGGAAGGCGACGTTCTCGCCGACGGTCATGTGCGGGAATAACGCGTAGTTCTGAAACACCACGCCGATTTCGCGCTTGTGCGGCGGCATCAAGGTGACGTCGCGTTCACCGAAGAAAATGCTCCCGGAACTGACCCGAATGAAGCCGCCAAGAATGCTCAGCAACGTGGTCTTACCCGAACCCGAAGGCCCCAGCAAGGACATGAACTCCCCGGCTTCCACCTTGAGATCCACATTGTTCAGCGCTTTGAGGTTGCCGTAGTGTTTGCACACCTTGTTCACGCTGACCGATTCAAAACCTTCAGTGAAATTCATTAAGCGTCCTCCTCTGCAGAGCCGGGGATTACCCGAACCGTCTGCCAGTCATCTGAACACAGGCCCAAACCTGATTCGTGCCGTATTGAGGCGTCGGACCGACAGGATCTGCTGTCCGACGCGTAGGGTGTCAGTCAGTCAGGCAATCAACCCAACCCGCCGATGTGCCAGGCCTTCACTTCCAGAAACTCGTCCAGTCCGTACTTTGAGCCTTCGCGACCGGTGCCTGATTGCTTCATGCCACCGAAGGGCGCGACCTCCATCGAAATGATCCCGGTGTTCAGGCCGACCATGCCGAATTCCAGACGTTCGCCGACGCGCCAGGCGCGGCGCATGTCCTGGGTGAAGTAGTAGGCGCCGAGCCCGTAAGGCGTGGCGTTGGCCAGCGCCAGTGCCTCGTTTTCGTCCTTGAAGCGGAACAACGGCGCGACCGGACCAAAGGTTTCTTCAGTGGCCAGCAACATTTCGGGGTTGGCGTCGCGTAACACCGTGGGCTGCACGTAAAGCCCTTCACCTTGAGGGGCTCCGCCGATCGCGAGGCTGGCGCCTTTCTCCAGGGCGTCGTTGATGTGCCGGGCCACTTTTTCGACGGCCGCCGCGTTGATCAACGGCCCGATCGTGACACCGCTTTGCAGGCCATCACCCACTTTCAGCTCGGCCACCGCAGCGCTCAAGCGTTCGGCGAAACGGTCGTAGATACCGTCCTGCACCAGAATCCGGTTGGCGCAGACACAGGTCTGTCCGGCGTTGCGAAACTTGCTCTGCATGACACCGGCGATCGCCAGATCCAGATCGGCGTCGTCGAACACGATGAAAGGGGCGTTGCCGCCGAGCTCAAGGCTCAGACGTTTGATGGTTGCCGCGCACTGGCTCATCAGCAGTTGGCCGATCCGGGTGGAACCTGTAAACGACAGCTTGCGCACGGCGGGGTTGGCGGTCATCTCGCCGCCGACCCCTGCGGGCATGCCGGTCAGCACGTTGAACACGCCTGCAGGGATCCCGGCGCGCTCGGCGAGCACCGCCAGGGCGAGCGCCGACAGCGGGGTCATGTCCGAAGGTTTGACCAGCACGGTACAGCCTGCCGCCAGCGCAGGGGCGCATTTGCGGGTGATCATCGCGTTGGGGAAGTTCCACGGGGTGATCGCCGCGACCACGCCGATCGGTTGCTTGAGCACCAGAATGCGTCGATCGGCAGCCGGCGCGGGAATGGTGTCGCCGTAGATGCGTCTGGCTTCTTCGGCGAACCATTTGACGAAGCTGGCGCCGTAGGCGATTTCACCGCGAGACTCGGCCAGCGGTTTTCCCTGTTCGGCGGTCATGATCAGCGCCAGGTCTTCCTGGTTTTCCATGATCAGCGCAAACCAGGTCTCAAGGTAGCGCGCACGTTCTGCTGCCGGCACTTCACGCCATGAAGCGAATCGTGCCTCGGCGGCTTCGATGGCGCGGCGGGTTTCGCTTGCCTGAAGCGCCGGAACGCGCGCGATGACACTGCCGTCGGCGGGGTTGGTCACGTCGATTGTTGCGCCGTCATCGGCCTCGATCCAGGCGCCGTTGGCATAGGCGCGCTCGACAAGCAGGGAAGGGTCACGCAGTTGGCTTTTCAACATGATCTGGGGCCTTGAGGGTGCGAACGATGGCTTCATTGTAAAAACGCCCGCCCAGTCGCCGATGCCGAGATGAAGGACTGAGCGGGTGATTGATGCTGAATTGCGAGGATTGACGGCAGGCTGTGCTGGGGTGCGAACACGACGGCCTCTGTAGGAGCGCGCTTGCCCGCGATTGCGGCGTGTCAGCGAGAAAATATTGACTGACACACCGCGATCACGGGCAAGCGCGCTCCTACGGTTGCGAGGTTCTCAACCCTGCTTATTGCGGCCCGCGATCACCACCAGAATCAGCGACGCCAGAATCAGGATCGAACTGATGGCCGCGATGGTCGGGTCGATCTCGTCGCGCAGCGCGGTGAACATACGCTTGGTCAAGGTCTGGTTGTCGCCGCCTGAGATAAACAGTGCCACCACGGTTTCATCCAGGGAGGTGATGAAGGCAAACAGCGTGGCCGAGACCACACTCGGTTTGATCTGCGGCAGGGTCACGGCCATGAAGGCCCGAAAGCGGTTCATGCCCAGGCTGCGGGCCACCATCTCCTGAGACATGTCGAAGTTACGCAGCCCGGCCAGCAGCGCAATGATCACGTAAGGCAATGCCAGCATGATGTGCGCCAGCACCAACCCGGTCATGGTGCTGATCAGACCGACCCGTGCGTAGACAAAGAACACCCCCGCTGCGATCAGGATGATGGGGACCATCATCGGCAGCAGCAGAATGATCTGCAGCGTGCGCACGATCTTCAGGCTCGAATTATTGATGGCGTACGCTGCCGCCATGCCGATGGGCAGGCTGATCACCATGGTGAAAAACGCAGTGATCAGGCTGACCCGTGCGGCGGACATCCACTCCACGCTGTTGAAGAACGCTTCGTACCAGTGGAATGACCACTGCTTCGGCGGGAACTGCAAAAAGCGCGCTTCGGAAAACGACATCGGGACGACGATCAGCACCGGAATGATCAGGTACAGCAGGATCGCCGCCACCACCACGGTGAACAGCAGGTGAGAGAGTTTGAGGTGACGCAGGTTGGCAAGCAGGTTCATTTAGCGCGCTCCCAGAATGCGTTCGATGGGGATGAAGCGGTTGATGCCCCAGAAAATCAGGAACACCACGAACAGCAGCACCAGGCCGACTGCGCTGGCCGCGCCCCAGGCGTGGTACAGCTCGACGTTGCGTTGCACCAGCATCGACACCAGGATCGTGCGGCCACCGCCCAGCAGTTCCGGGGTGATGAAAAAGCCGAGGCAGATCACGAACACCAGAATCGAGCCCGCCATGATCCCCGGAGCGGCCATCGGCAGGAACACCCGGCGGAAGGTATAGAAGGGTTTGGCGCCCAGGCTCTCGGAGGCCTGCATCAGGTCTTGGGGAATCTTCTTCATGACCGAGTACAGCGGCAGGACCATGAAGGGCAGCATCACATGCAGCGTGCCGATCACGGTGCCGGTGGTGTTGTGCATCAGGTTGAGGGGTTGGTCGATGATGCCCAGGTCGATCAGGGTCTGGTTAACCAGACCGCGGCGCTGCAGCAGCACCAGCCAGGCGTAAGAGCGCACCAGCACGCTGGTCCAGAACGGCAGGATCACGCAGATCAGCACCAGGTTGGCCCAGAACCCGTGAAGGCGCGACGCGGCATAGGCAATGGGAAACCCCATCACAATGGACAGAATCGTGACCAGGAAACTGATCTTGAAGGTCAGGGCAAACGTGTCCCAGTAAATCGTCTCCTGAAAGATCCTGGCATAGTTGGCCAGGGAGAATCCCTCTTCGGTCTGAACGGACTGAAAGGCCAGCCAGCACAGCGGCATGATGAGCAGCACCACGACCATCACCAGCGCTGGCGTGAGCAGTAACAGCATCGAGGTGTTTTCCTTGCGCTCCTCACGTGCCAGCGCGTGCTCGTTGGTTAACGGCGGCGGTAGCTGATCGCTGGAGTCAGGCAGGGATTTGGCGAGATAAGCATTGGACATAGATCCTCCCATTACTTTTTCTGAACGAAGGACAACCAGCGCTCTTCGGCTTTGACGCCTGCCTCCGACGCCCACCACTGCGCGGAAAGCAGCGCCTGACGCGACAGGTTTTCCGGAGAGGACGGCAGCTTGGCTTCACGCTCGGCCGGTATCACGCCGGTCTTGAATGCTTCCGGGTTCAGCGGGCCGTAATCGATGATCATCGGCAGCGCGGCCTGCAGCTTGGCGTCTATGGCTTCATTGACGAACTTCATCGCCGCTGCCTTGTGAGGGGTGCCTTTGAGTACGCACAGCGAGTTGGTTTCCAGCACGCCCTGGTTGTAATCGAAGGCGACCGGCGCGCCCGCCGCCTGTACCGCACTGATGCGACCGTTCCAGGCCTGGATCATGTCCACTTCGCCGTCGCTGATCAGTTGTGCCGACTGACCTCCCGATGTCCACCAGGTGGCGATATCCGGCTTGATCTGCTCAAGCTTGCGGAAAGCCCGGTCAACGTCCAGTGGATAGAGTTTGTCGGCGGGTACGCCATCGGCCATCAGCGCTATTTCCAGCGTAGGACGAGGCAAGTTACGCAGCGAGCGTTGGCCCGGGTATTTTTTCGTGTCCCAGAAATCGGCCCAGGTCTTGGGGACGTCCTTGCCTTTGAACGCGTCGGTGCGATAGGCGAGCACGGTGGAATAGCTGATGTAGCCGACGCTGTAGTCGTCTTTCAGCGTGGCGGGCAACTGCGCCGCATTGGGGATCAGACTGAGGTCCAGTTTTTCGAACAGTCCCTCAGCCTCGCCGCGAATGCAGTCGCCGGTGGGCAGGTCCACCACATCCCACGTGACCTTGCCACTTTCCACCTGGGTCTTGATGACGGGGTAGGCCTTGGGCGAACTGTCCTGCTTGAGGGTCAGCCCCAATCGTTTGGCCGCAGGTTCCAGGATCGCTTTGCTCTGGGCTTCTTGATATGCGCCACCCTGGGACACGAATGTGATGTCTTCGGCAAACGCCTGGGAGGTGCCACCGATCAGCAGCGCCAGGCTCGCCAGTCTGAAAACTTTGCTACGCGTTTTACTCATGTGAAGACTCCGGATGGTTGGCAGATTCATAAGCGAGCTGGAGGTTTTGTTATCGGTCGCTCTGCGGGACCATGCTCACTTAATGTACTGGCTTGTCCATGCGCGAAGAGGGCATAAATGCGTGGCTGAAAAGTGCTTTATTGCGAAATTGTGAACCGGGACGGCATCTCCTGCGTTTGCCGCCATCGGACATTCCGTGCGCACGAAATGCTTTTTTCTGACAGTGGCCTGAACCGAAACTGAATGGTTTTCTCGATGAAACAAGAAAACCTTTGGTTACCTGAACTTATCTGCCTTTTCCCCCTCTCATGCCGGTAGCCATTGATCGCGGCGGCCTGATAAGCTCGCGGCTTTACTCGTTTGCCCTATTGGCGCATGAACAAGGAAACAGGATGAAACAGCATCGGTTGGCAGCGGCGATTGCCCTGGTCGGTCTGGTACTCGCGGGCTGCGATAAGCAAGCCAGCACCGTTGAGCTGAAAACCCCGGCACAAAAAGCCTCTTATGGCATTGGCCTGAACATGGGCAAAAGCCTGGCTCAGGAAGGCATGGACGATCTGGATTCCAAAGCCGTAGCGCTGGGTATCGAAGACGCCGTCGGCAAGAAAGAGCAGAAGCTCAAAGACGAAGAGCTGGTAGCAGCCTTCGGCGAGCTGCAGAAGCGTGCTGAAGAGCGCATGGCCAAAATGAGCGAAGAGTCGGCAGCCGCTGGCAAGAAATTCCTCGAAGAAAACGGCAAGCGCAAGGAAGTCACCACGACTGCTTCCGGCCTGCAATACGAAATCATCAAGAAAGCTGACGGTCCAGTTCCTAAGCCGACTGACGTCGTGACCGTTCACTACGAAGGCAAGCTGACTGACGGCAAAGTGTTCGACAGCTCGGTTGAGCGCGGCAGCCCGATCGATCTGCCGGTCAGCGGTGTGATCCCGGGTTGGGTCGAAGGCCTGCAACTGATGCACGTCGGCGAGAAGATCAAGCTCTACATTCCTAGCGAACTGGCTTACGGCGCGCAAAGCCCGAGCCCGATGATTCCGGCCAACTCGGTACTGGTCTTCGACCTGGAACTGCTGGGTATCAAGGATCCGGCTGCTGCAGGTAACGACGCCGCTGGCGGCGCTGCTGGCGCGGATGAGGAAGAAGAAGCTGCACCGGCTCCAGAACCTGCGAAGCCTGCAGCCAAGAAGTAATCGATACCTCGATTGCCGCTTGTACGAAATGCCCCGTCTCGACGGGGCATTTTTATTTTTGTTGAAAAGAAATCGAACCGGGCAGGGTAGGTAGAGTCCCAATACCGTTGGCAGACCGGGCAAATGTCGAGATTTTTTGTCGGTGCGGACAGGTTTGAAGCGTGCGTCGGTAGCGTCGACATCCACCTGAGTCAACGGTTTTTGCGTTGGGTGATGTGAGTAAAAAACGCGCGATTTAAGCAAAACCCCTATGGTACGGGCGTTCCAGCGCCGAAAAGCGGGTCTGTTCACAAGGTTATCCACAATTTGTGTGGATAACCTTGTGTGCGTGAGGCTCTGCATGCGGTTGAGGGGCTTGCAACCGAGGCGATTGGCCTTCAGGTCGATTTTTATCGATATCGCGGGAGTGAATATGAAAGCACCCTGGAACTTCATTCGTTACCTGCCCATGGCCAAGCGGCTCATGGCGGCAGGCCGGTTGCCCGCCTTGTTGTTCGCCGTGGCGGGCAAGGCTGCCAGTGAAGGCAATCGACTAGGCAAGCTCAAGGATGATTTGAAACTGCTTCAGGCGCTCTGCCTGGCTTACTGGCGGGGTGAGTATCGTGCCATCAGCGGCAAGGCGATCTTGTCGGTGGTCGCGGGGCTGATGTATTTCCTCAGCCCGCTGGATGCGATTCCGGACTGGATACCCGGTCTGGGCATGCTTGATGACATCGCGGTTCTGGCCTGGGTGATGAAGAACCTTGAGGCCGAACTCGATGCGTTCCGCGCGTGGCGTGCGCGCCAAAACCCCGAGAAACTCGCGGTGGTCGAGCGGCTGCCGCCAACACCCAGGTTGCTTGAGAAAGAAAAGAAGGATTGAGCCAGAAAACCTCCGGGAAAAGTCGCATCTGAGAAAGCCGTGTCGATCAGGCGCACGCAAGTTCTACCCATCCACTGTTAAGATGCCGCCAATACAGAGAAAAAGACTACAAGAAAGACTTTTTTGTCCTACAGGGGGTGGTATGGATCTTCAGGTTATTTCTCGCGACGGAGAGCCGGAGTACGCGGTGCTGCCCTGGGCGCAATATCAGGCGCTGTTGCAGGCGGCTGGCGGCGTTCAGCCGCAGAATGCCGCATCCGCTGCTCAGCCTGTCGATTTCCCCGCTTCTGTTTCTCACGATTACCCCGCTTTTGATCAGATTGGCCCGCTGCGTCAGGCCAAGGGGCTGGAGCTGGCGCAACTCGCCCGCGCGGTGGGCATCAGCCCTTCGTATCTGGAGTTGATCGAGAATGGCACGCGGCAGCCCGACGCGGCTATTCGACGAAGCCTTGCCTGGGAGTTAGGCGTCCCTGGCTGGCGAGGTGAGCCGTGAGCGTGCGCATCAGCCGTCAGCATTGGGAAGCGCTGTTGGCTGAACTGGATCTGGCGCGTCGGCAACGGCATCTGGTCACTTATCGCGCGTTGTTGGAGCGCCTGCAACTCCCCAGTCCGGCCATGCAAACCCTGACCGCAGCCCTCGAACACCTCGCCGCCATCGATGCCCGCGCCGAACAACCGCTGCGCAGTTCGCTGGTCATCAGCCAGGGCGCCAGCCGGCTGCCGCGCACGGGCTTCTTCGAATGCGCCGAACGCCTTGGCCGGTTTTCCGGCCCCTCCGACGGGGTTGCTGCAGCCTCTTGGCATGCCTCTGAAGTGGTCCGCGTGTTCGAGTTCGAGTACCCGGAAGAGGCGAAGCCGGATTAAATTTATCGTCTGCGCCTACGCAAACCGGCGGATGCGACGCTGTTCTTTGGAGCCGGCTTGGTGCGGGCCGCGTTCGGACGAATGCGGTGGGTCAGGGGCATCCATGGTGACTGAGCCACCGCATTCGCTGCCCTCGTAACCTCGGACGTCTCCTACAGGGATTATCGGTGTTCCGGGAATCTGGGGCAGGCACCGACCTTGTGAGAGCCGGCTTGGTGCGGGCCGCATTCGCTGCCCTCGTAACCTCGGACGTCTCCCACAGAGACCGGGTTGATGCACGAACCTATGTCCAGACCTCGGAACTTGTGGGAGCCGGCTTGGTGCGGGCCGCGTTCGGACGAATGCGGTGGCGCTGGAACGTATAGAGTGTCTGACACCGCGCGACGATGGAATTTAGCTCCCCGAAATCGCCTGATTCAACGCAACCATCACCTCCGCTTCCCGCGTGTCGATCACATGCACGCTGGCGCCAAGCACGTCTTTGGCGTGGTGCTTGGCCTGTGAGGCGAGTTCGGCGAGCTGGCTGGCGTCCAGGCTGCTGCAGACCTCTGGGTGCAGGTGCACCACGCCTATCGACAACGACAGCAGCGCAAATTCCTGGCGCTGACCCTGGCGGTTGAGGGCGATGAAGCAGCCCGCTTCAAGATGCTCGGCGCGGTAGAAGCGTCGGCACTGGTTCTGAAAATCTTCCAGCAGCAGGTTCAAACGTTTGCGCCAGTCTTCTGAGCCCAGCACCATCAGGAAATCGTCGCCCCCGATATGGCCGACGAAGTCGCGGCTGGGGTCGATGCGGTCGTTCAGACATTGCGCCAGGCACAGCAACACTTCATCGCCACGGCCATAGCCGTAGAGGTCGTTGAAGGGTTTGAAGCTGTCGATGTCGACGTAGCAGATCATCGATTCGCGGCCCTGTTGCAGCAAGCGCGTCAGGCACTGCTGGATCGGTACGTTGCCCGGTAACAGGGTCAACGGGTTGGCATAGCGTGCTTGCTGGATCTTCAGCTCGGTGATCAGTTTGAGGACGTCGATCACCCGGCCCAGGCCCAGGTAGACGCCGTGCTGCATGATGATGAAGTCCTCTTCGATGCGTTGCCGCGCGCGGCTGGTGATCAATCGGCTGACCTGCTGCAACGACTGGCTCAATTCCACCGCAAGGAAATCGTCGCTCATCAGCCGGCTGATCGGCTTGCGGGCGTAGATCTCGGTCGCGAACGGCTGCAGCAGGACGTCCGACAAGGTGTGACGGTGGACGATGCCGATCGGGTGCTGCTGGTCATCCAGCACCGCCAGAGAATTAAGGTTCGCCTGCTTGCGAAAGGCTTCCAGCACTGCGGCGGTCGGCGTGGTTTGCTGCACCGCAGGCACCGAGTTAAGGAGCGCGCTCAGGTCGCTGCCTTCTTCAGTCAGCACCACCGCCGTGGGATCGATCTTGGGCAGTAGCGCACGGGCATCACGGGGCGGGTGCTCTTGCGGGCGGCACAGCAAATAGCCCTGGACCAGTTCGACGCCCATTTCGATCAGGACCGCCAGCTCTTCTTGCAGCTCGATGCCCTCGGCGATGACCAGTGCCCGCGAGGCTTTGGCCATTTGCAACATGGAGCCGACGAATTCACGCTTCACCGCGTCCTGATGAATGCCGTCGATGAAGTGGCGGTCGATCTTGACGTAATCCGGACGCAATTCGGACCACAGCCGCAGGCTCGAGTAGCCGGCGCCCAGGTCATCCAGCGCAATCGAAAACCCCATGTCGCGGTAATGGTAGAGCGCGTTGTACAGCAGCCCGAAATCGTCGGTGGGCGTCTGCTCGGTCAGTTCGATCACCACTTGGCTCGGCGGAATGCCATAGCGCTGCAACAGCTGAAGCGTGCGCCCCGGCGGATGCGAAGGTTCAAGCAGCGATTCGGGCGAGATGTTCAGGAACAGCTTGCCTTCCAGCTTCTGCTCGCTGAAGCGACGACAGGCGGACTCGCGACAGGCCAGTTCCAGTTCGCTCAGACGACCGGCCTGGCGGGCCACGGCAAACAGACTGACAGGGGAGTGCAGCGCGCTGTTGGACGGACCACGGGTCAAGGCTTCGTAGCCCAGAATGCGGCGGTCTGACAGCGACACAATCGGTTGGAACAGGCTGTACACGTCGCGGTGAGTCAGAATTGCACTCAAAGCGCTCAGCTGTTCGGTCACGGTCATGGCAATCTCGGGGCAAGAAAAAGGGGCTCGACGCCTGTAGCGCCGAGCCCCCGTATTTCACGACAGATTCATGACTGTTTGATGACGATTTGCCACCATCTCGTCATCTTTCATGACGAGCCGATCACGGTTTTACTTTTTTGCGACGGAACCACTCAGGCCCAGGTAATCGATAAGGATTCGCCCGGTTTCCGACAGGTAAGCGTCATCTTCAGGTTTGGTCTTGTCGTCATCCACGGGCAGTGCGTCTTCGTCCTCTTTCTTCAGCTCTTTGAGCGGTTCTTCGCCCTTGGCTTTGCGACGGGTGTTTTCCATCACCAGTTGCTTGCTCTCGACGTCGGCGTGCTCGGCGCGACGCTCGGCTTCGTTCAGGCTGACGGTTTTTTCGCTCATCAGTTTCTTGGCCAACGCCAGCTTCTGCTCGACGAACACGAACTCGGCGTCTTTGGCCGAACGTACGTCGTGGCGAGATTGCAGTTGGGCCAGGAACGGTTTGAACGGGTCCACTGCCGGCTTGATGGCAGGCTTGATGGTGTCGTAGGTCATCGCTTCAGGCAGCGCGCTTTCGCCGATTTCCTTGGTGTCGATGATCGACGGGTAGGCGATGTCCGGGAGAACGCCCTGATGCTGGGTGCTCTGACCGGAAACCCGGTAGAACTTGGCCAGTGTCAGTTTGAGTTCGCCGTGGTTCAGCGGCTGGATGGTCTGCACGGTGCCTTTGCCGAAGGTCTGGCCACCGATGATCAGCGCGCGGTGATAGTCCTGCATGGCGCCGGCGAAAATCTCCGAAGCCGAAGCGGACAAGCGGTTGACCAGAAGCGCCATCGGGCCTTTGTAGAACGCGCCGCTGTTCTCGTCTTCCAGCACGTCGACCTTGCCGTCAGCGTTACGCACCAGCACGGTCGGGCCTTTGTCGATAAACAGGCTGGTCAGCTCGGTGGCTTCCTGCAGCGAACCACCGCCGTTGTTGCGCAAATCGATGACCACGCCGTCGACTTTCTCCGACTGCAGCTCGGTCAGCAGTTTCTTCACGTCGCGGGTGGTGCTCTTGTACTCAGGATCGCCAGCGCGGTAAGCCTTGAAGTCCAGATAGAACGCAGGGATCTCGATCACGCCGAGTTTGTAGTCCTTGCCATCCTGGTTCAGGTGCAGGATCGACTTCTTGGCTGCCTGCTCTTCAAGCTTCACGGCCTCGCGGGTGATCGACACGATCTTGGTGGTCTGATCGTTCGGCGCGTTGCTCGCCGGGATGATTTCCAGACGCACCACCGAGCCTTTCGGACCACGGATCAGCTTGACCACTTCGTCCAGACGCCAGCCGATCACGTCGACCATCTCTTTGTCGCCCTGGGCGACGCCGATGATCTTGTCAGCGGTTGCCACCTGTTTGGTCTTGGCGGCAGGGCCGGCCGGAACCAGACGCACGATCTTGACGTTGTCGTTGTCGCTTTGCAGGACGGCACCGATGCCTTCCAGCGACAAACTCATGTTGATGTCGAAGTTTTCCGCACTGTCAGGTGACAGGTAGTTGGTGTGCGGGTCGTAAGACATCGCGAAGGTGTTCAGGTACGCCTGGAAGATGTCCTCGCTGCGGGTCTGACCCAGACGCGCCAGCTGGTTCTTGTAGCGCTTGGTCAGGGTTTCCTGAATCTTCGCCGGGTCTTTGCCCGCGATCTTCAAGCGCAGAACTTCGTCCTTGACGCGTTTGCGCCACAGGTCATCCAGTTCGGCTTCGTTCTTCGGCCACGGGGCGTCCTTGCGATCAACGAGCAGGGTTTCCTGCGTGTTCAGGTCGATCTTGTCAACGCCTTTACTCAATTGGGCCAAGGCGAAGTCAAGACGCGACTTGATGCGGTCCAGATAGCGCTTGTAGATAGTGAATCCCGGGTTCAGGTCGCCGCTCTTGAGGAAGTCGTCGAACTGAAAACGCCATTTGTCGAACTCAGCGATGTCGCTGGCCAGAAAATAGCTGCGCGCAGGGTCCAACAGTTTTAGATAGCTCTGATAGATGATTTCCGAGCGCTTGTCGTCCAGCGGCGGCTTGCTGTAGTGGTGGCGTTTAAGCAGCTCCACGACGTTCAGGCTGGCGATAACCTCATCGCGATCAGGTTGAAGGTTGTCCCAGCTGTTGGCTGCGAACGAGCTGGCTGACATCGGCAATGCGGCCAGGCCAATGAGTAATGCAAGGGTGGTGCTGGGCAATAATTGCTTCATGCTGATTCGACGCGGGGACAATTGATAACGCATAGTAGGCCGTCTTAGAGGTCGCCGGTTCCGTTCAGATTCGTGAAAGCTACTGCGCTCGACAATACTGCGTTAAAAACAGGCGGGAAATGCTCATTTAGAACACCTAGACTCCGCTTTCCCGCCTGTTTTTGCCTTGTCTTGCCTTCGCTCGTGACGCTTTCACGATTCTGACCCCGAAACTCGGTCGCATAATGCAAGAAAGCCAGAATGCTTCTCTGCACGCTGGCTCAGTCAGAACTCACTATGGAGGCACCGTGAAAGCATTGCAAGGCGTTGAAGGTCACGTGGAATGGGTTGAACAGCCATCACCGACGCTCGATGTGGGGCAAGTTCGCATCAAGGTCGCTGCGGCAGGGCTTAATCGCGCCGATCTGCTGCAACGCGCGGGGCTTTATCCGCCACCGCCAGGCGTCACGGAAATCCTTGGAATGGAGTGTTCCGGTGTGATCGCCGAGGTGGGGTCCGGCACGTCATGGAAGGTCGGAGACCGAGTCTGTGCGCTGGTTGCAGGCGGAGCGATGGCCGAAGAAGTGGTCGTCGACGCACGGCATGTTTTACCCGTACCAGCGGGTATGTCTTTGCATGAAGCTGCTGGCATTCCGGAAGTCTATGCAACGGCCTGGCTAAATCTTTTTCAGTTGGCGGGTCTCAAGCCCGGCGAAAAAGTGTTGCTGCACGCCGGCGCAAGTGGCGTTGGTTCAGCCGCCATTCAGCTGTGCAAGGCGTTTGGCAACCCGTGTTGGGTCAGTGTCGGTTCGGCTGAGCGACTGGCGTACTGCGAGGCACTCGGCGCGCAGGGCGGTGTGATCCGTAACGAGAGTCTGGAGGGTCTGAACGATTTCGCCCCGTTCCACGTGATTCTCGATCCTGTGGGCGCCAACTATGCCGCCCTGAACCTGAAAGTGCTGGGCACTGACGGGCGGCTGGTGTTGATCGGTTTGATGGGCGGGCGCAAGGCCGAACTGGATTTCGCGCAAGTGCTGGGTAAGCGCATCCAGATCCTAGGCTCGACCCTGCGCAGCCGTGACGATCAGTTCAAGGCCGACCTGCTCAGCGACCTGGGTCAGCACGTCTGGCCGCTGTTTACTGAAGGCCGGCTCAAGCCGCAACTGGCCCGCAGTTTCCCGATCGGCGAGGCCGAAGCGGCGTACGCCGAACTGGCGACCAATCAGGTGTCGGGCAAAGTGGTGTTGATCATCAACGAAGGGCTGGTTTAGGCCGAACCCTGCACTCAAGGTTTGTGCCCGCGAACGTAGCGGATGACGCCCGACGAACGGGGCGCAAACCTATCATTTCTGACAGTACCTGGCGCTTTCAAACAAGTGTCCACTAAAGGTCGACGTTGCCCCGCTGGCAGCCCTGTTCGACCGACCTGATGCCGTTGTCCGTCGTTCATGCTGCTGGTTTTACCTGACCTCAACGAATGGATCGCGAGGAAGCATGACATGAAGGATATGACTCAGAAAAAAGCAGAAAAGGTCGCCAAGGGAGACGAAACCAGGCAGGCGTACAAGCCCGCCAAGGCCAAGCTTGCCAGAGCGGAAGTCGCAGCCAGAAAGGCGCATAGGGCTGCAGCACAAGGGACTTCTGCCGTCTCGGGCGGTGGGGCCAACATTAAGCAGGATCCGGTCATTACCCTGGATCCGCCTGAAGTCGCTGGCATTATCGACCCAATGGACGGAACGCTGGATTCCAGGGTGTTGAATGCACCGCTGAACGTCACCCTTGAAAAGTGGGAAAATTCACCTGAGTTTCCAGGCGATAGCAACATCATTTCACTGCAATGGGCGTTTGCAGCCACACCTCCCACTGACGCTGACTATCGAACCATTGCTACCCTTACGATTGATCATACCGTTGTGTTTCCGATTACGTCGCTGAATGTTCCATTACAGGAATTCGGAGGCGATGGTCCGTATTCTCTTCGTTTCGAGGTCAGGCTTGTAAATAACGAGCTAGGCAGGTCTATTCCGCTGCCTTTGATCGTCGATAGATCTGAACCATGGCGGCCTGATGAGCCCGCTATCCTCACTTTTCCCGTGACGGACGTGACCGATGCCTACCTGGCTGGTGCGGGCGGCAACCTCGTAGGTGATTTGCCTGACTACGGTGACTGGCAACAGGGGGATAAATATTATGTTTATGCCGAAAACACAGTCCCTGAAGACCCTCCCGGCAATGCGCCTGTGGTCCAAGGCTCGACGATCCAGACGGGTCAGAAGGTGACTATCCCAGGCGCTTCCCTGACCGCACTCGGTGACGGGCCGATCTTCATCGGCTATGTGTTGATCGACAAAGCCCTCAACCGAAGCAGGATTTCCCACATCGCGCGACTGGAAGGGGCATTTGGCAAACTGCCCTCGGGTTTTAAGCCGCCTGTGGTGCCCCTGGCGCCAGGGGGAGGAGACGACCTGATCGACCTCAAGGATGCGGCGACGGGCGTCACCGTTGAAATTCCCGCATTCAACGACCACAAGACCACCGATTTCATCGAAGTGACGTGGGGCTCTCAGGTGTTGACCAAAGAGCCAATCGGCTCAAGGCCATTCCCGGTGTCAATCACGGTGCCGGTACCTGCGTTAAGAGCCGATTGGGGAGCAGCCACTGCTGAAAAGCCGGTCAATGTGAGTTACCGGGTGCTGCGGGGCAATGTCCCGCAGGGAACGATGGATACGATGATCAACGTTGACTTTACCTACGTAGGTCCGGGCCCAGGCCCCGATTGGCCGGACCCGGTCAACCCTGCGCTTCTCGCGCCGAAAGTGAAAGGCAAAAGCGGGACGGCGCCCGACAATGAGCTCAATCGCGACGATGAAGGGTTGGATGCAACGCTCACCTTCCCCCTCTACGACCCGGCATTGAAAGATGAGCAGGTGACCTTTTATTGGGGGGATGTGCTGGTGACCGAGGCCACCTACACGGTGCTCGGTAATGAGCCTATTGGCAAAGATATTTCAGTCACCATTCCCTGGTCTTACATCGAGAGACGAGGGAATGGTGATGTGCCTGTGCACTACCGGATCAGTGGTCCAGCCTCGCCCAATGAACAACAGTCTGTCCGTCAGAACGTCGTCGTCGACGCAATCACTTTGCGGCCCGACGCGCCGACGTTCCTGGGATTGAACGATATTGGTTGGCTCACCTGCGTGTCGCTCTACGATGATCCTCCCAGCGCCGAGGATCCTGCCATTCGTGTGCAGGTCCCCGACCTCACGCGTTACGGCCTGAAAGACGGCGACACAGTCACCGTCCACTGGCTTGCCTATCCTGACCGCGATCCCGCCTCGCTCCCCATTCCCGGTGCGGAAATGGATGTTGACATTACGCTGGGCACTGCTAATCCGGCGACCGGCTTTGTCTGGAGGGTGCGGCCATACGAAGACAAAATACTGCCGACGTATGAGCCCGGCAACGCCAATGGCAGGGGTGAAACCTGGTACACCTTCACCATTGGCAGTGAGACCTTTACATCCAGAATCGATAGCAAGTACGTCGGGATGTATAACGCCAACAGCAGCTGTCCAATCCCCCCCGTCCCTTAACAGATCGCGCTTGAGTTACAGGGCTGCTGCGTTAAACGCGCTGCGGCCCTCGGCCTGTCAATTCCGACAACAAAGACTACTGTAGGAATAGAGGTACGTATTTATAGGACATGTCCTACTTATTGCGCGTGTGGATGCTTGTAATCTCCCGGCCTTTCCACCGGGCCGTAGAGTTTCATCCTACATTGGAAGAGCCGATTGCCCGTCACTCCGAGCAAGGTGTTTATGATGGACCACCGCAATTTCGCTGCACTCAAGCGCTTTCCTTTTATCTTCACGCTGGCTTCACTGCCACCCCTGTCCACCTTTAGCCAGACAGCGCAGGCGCTGACGATTGTAGGGCCTGGCGACGCACTGACCATCGACGCCAATACGGCGCCCGATGAATACCAGGTTACCGAGGGTGCTCGACTCGACGCTAACGGCGCGACGACGCAAGACATTGTTACCTTACCAGGCGCTACAGTTAACCTGACCGGGACGACGGTCAATGCGACGGGTGGCGTCCAGCTGAGAGGGTCGCAGGCCACGATCACTGGCAACAGCAAGATCGTCAGTACAGGTGACGGACTGTCGTCAACCCGTCTGCTTGGGACACCCAATACCAGCCAAGTGCAAGTCAGCGACAGCACCATCACAGCCGGAGGTCGGGGAATCGTGATCGCCACCGACAACTCTGTTTCGTTGCTGAACACCGAGGTGACCGCTGGCCGCTTGGGCGCAGAGGTGTTCGACGGCACGCTGTCTGCGGTCAGCAGTTCAATCACGGGAGGCACCGACGGCGTTCGACTTCGCAATGACAACCCGAGAGTGGGCAGCGGTCAGCTTGATCTGGACAGCACCCGAGTGGAGGGGCTAAACGGGGCAGCCATCACAACAGTCGCCTCCTCCGGAGGGTCGACAACCGCCAATATCAACGTAAGTAACGGCTCGACCCTGGTGGGCAGTAACGGTGTGATGCTCAATGTCGGCGCCAATACCACTGCCAACATGGTGGTGGATAACAGTCAGCTTGTCGGGGATGTGGTGGTCGATGCCGCAGGCACAGCCAACCTGACACTCCAAAACGCCGCGACCCTCACCGGGCGTCTGGACAATGTGCAAAACCTGGCGATCAACAGCAATGCCGAGTGGGCCCTGGTGCAAGACAGCCAGATCGGTAATCTGGCCATGAACGGTGGTGTTGTGCGTTTCGGTCAACCCGGCGATTTCTACGTGCTGTCGGTGGCCAATCTGTCCGGTAACGGCATCTTCGACATGGAAGCCAACTTCGCCGAAGGCAAGGTCGACTTTCTCGACGTGACCGGCACTGCCGAGGGCAACCATGACCTGCGCATCCGCAGCAGCGGCGCCGACCCGTTGGCTCAGACCAGCCTGCACGTGGCCCACATTGAAGCAGGCGGCGCGCAATTCTCGTTGCTGGGTGGCCCCGTGGACCTGGGGACCTACTCCTACGACCTGGCGCGGGTGGGCAATGACTGGTTCCTCGACGCCAGCACCAAAACCATCAGCCCCGGCACTCAATCGGTGCTTGCCCTGTTCAATGCCGCGCCAACCGTCTGGTATGGCGAATTGACCAGTTTGCGCACGCGGATGGGCGAGCTGCGCCTCAACGGCGGTCAGGCGGGTGGCTGGGTGCGCTCGTACGGCAACAAGTTCGACGTGTCGACCAGCAGCGGCGTGGGTTACCGTCAGACGCAGCACGGTTTCAGCCTGGGTGCCGATGCGCCGCTGCCTTACGGTGACGGGCAGTGGCTGATCGGCGTCATGGCCGGTTACAGCAAGTCCGATCTGGATCTGCGTAAAGGCTCAACGGGCACGGTCGACAGTTATTACATGGGCACGTATGCGACCTGGCTCGACGCCCAAACGGGTTACTACTTCGACGGCGTGCTCAAGTTCAACCGCTTCAATAACGAGAGCAAGGTCACGCTCAGCGACGGTCAGCGCGCCAAGGGCGATTACGACAACGATGCGCTGGGGGCTTCGCTGGAGTTCGGTCGCCATATCGCACTGGATCACGGCTATTTCGTCGAACCGTTCACGCAACTGTCGGGTGTGGTCATTCAGGGCAAACAGTACGATCTGGATAACGGCATGCAGGCCGACGGGGATCGCACTCACTCGCTGCTGGGCAAGGTCGGCAGCACGGCCGGGCGCAACTTTGATCTGGGCGACGGCAAGGTGATTCAGCCTTATGTGCGGGCCGCCTGGGCCCATGAGTTCGCCAGCAATAACAGCGTCTCGGTCAATGACAACTCGTTCAATAACGACCTTTCGGGTTCCCGTGCCGAGTTCGGCGCCGGGGTGGCAATGTCGGTCACCGAGACGATGCAGGTGCATGCCGACTTCGATTACAGCAGCGGCAGCAAGGTCGATCAGCCATGGGGCGCGAACATCGGCGTCCGTTATAACTGGTAGAAACAGGCATCCATTAAGCCAAAGGGAAGGTTGGAAAACCTTCCCTTTTTTATTGGAAAAAAGATCGCCTGACGAGGCGGTGTCAACCTATCACTTCTAAGAGTATTCACTCCATATCAAGCCCTTTTAAATGGTCATGATGAGGCACGATTTGTCGCGGTTTTCGTTGCCTGTCCACGTCCTGTTCAAGAGGTGTTTACGTCATGCTCAAAGAAGAAAGCGACGATACCGTAGATCTCGATCCGCCCCTCATTCCTGCGATCCTGCCGGACATACCCGGAGGCGAAGAAAACCTGCTGCCTGCCGGCGTCTGGAACGCGGACCTGCTCGTAGGGTTCAATCCATGGCAAAACTCCAATCCTTCGCCGGGAAACCCGGAATTCCTCGAGCTGTATTGGGATGGAAAGCTGGTAGGCGCGAAGAGCTGGGAAGGGCCCATACCCCCGACCGATCTTTTCATCATGGTGCCCAGGCAAGACCTGACCGAGGGTGCACATGGGGTGTACTACCGCGTCAAGTTGATCAACGGGGATTGGACGCGTTCGGATGACATGACGGTCACGATCGATAAAACCGCGCCGGTGATCAACAACGGCATTGCGGGCAAGCTGGTTTTTCCTCAGGAAGTGATCGACGACGGAATCACGGAGCATTACCTGTCTACTCACGGAGATCAGGTGCTGGCAGATGTGCCGGCATGGGACGCACCAAAGCCAGGCGATGTGATCGCCTGGTACTGGAGCGACGACGCCACCAGCCCCGCCCTTGAAGCGGGTACAAGAACCCTGCAGCAGGGAGACGGGCCTCCTTTCAGGGTGGCTTACCCCGGCCAGTTGATTCGCGACAGCGGCGATGGCCAGCGATTCGCGACGTATTTCATCCAGGATCGGGCAGGCAACAGCGGTCCCTACGCCTTGCCTGTCGAGCTGACAGCGGATACCAAACCGGTGCCGCGGGTTTTGCCCTGGCCTTCGATCAATGAAGCCACGGGCAGTGGCCAGACCATGACGCTGGATCCCAAAAATGCCGAGAAAGGGGTGGTGGTGCAGATACCCGACACCGCGGTCATCTATCCGGGAGAGGCGGTGTGGGTGCAATGGGGTGACAGTACGGACGACTACGGAGGTTTCAGGACCGACAAGCCGATTACCCCAGGCGGGCGCAAGTTTGCCATTCCCGTCAAAGAGGTCGCAGCGTATATCGGCAAGACCCTGTCGGTGTATTACGAGGTAGAAGACGCGACCGGTCTTTCGACCTCGGACCCGCGCAAGCTGAACATATTGACGTTGTCATCAGATATGTTGCACGCGATCCAGTGCGTAGACGCCCAGGGGCAAGAATTTCTCAGCTACGCCAAGGTTCCGGCCAGCGGCGCCCGGTTGACGTTGGCGGCGTGGAAGATGATCACCACCGATCAGTGCGTTTCCTTCAAGGTGACGGGTAAGCAGGCCTCAGGACAGACTGAATACACGGTGCTCGACAGGCATCGGGTCAGTACGCAGGAATTGACGCTCGGGATTGGCGCGGATGGAAAGGTGACGGTGCCCAAGGTGTTTCTGAACAGCCTCGTGCGCAATGAGAAATTCAGCCTGAAAGCTTACGTCACGTTCGGCGCCGGGGCGGTGTGTCCGCAGCCGGGTGCTTTGCCCAACTTTCCCGTCTCGGAATATATTCTGACCAATTGAGAGAAGGCGGATTGTGGTGGGCCAGTGGATAAGTTTCCTGCTGGCCCATCACGATTGTCCGCAAGCGCTGGGGTTGGAGGTTGGCGGAGCGATTGCCCCTTGTACGCATTTACAGGATTTGGGGCATTTATCAGTAGCCGAAGTTGGTGATACGGTAGATGCCGAAGGAGGCTACCATCCGGTCCGGTGCCCTCACGGTAGGATGCTTGACCTGTTTATTCACTCTGATCGTTGCGGTGGGAGAAGCGGGAGGCGCGGCCGTTACTTTCGCCACGGGCTCTGAGAACAGACGTTCAAGGGCCTCTCCGAAATCCGACTCGATGGAAGATTTTCTGACACTCGCAGTACCCGGACCGGAAGCAGCACGTCCGCTTGAACCACTCGATCCCGCTAAACTGCTCAATGACCTTACGCTGGCGGGTGTGCCTGGTAGGCTGGTGATAGGAGTCTCCAGACCAGTTCCTCCGACTTCAGCAGGCAGCGCCAGGCGGCTACCTGTATCCTTCGCCCCAGTGTAAAGTTTGAAGAGTTTCCCGGTATTTCCTGCAGTCTCCGCTCCCGATACCCCGGCTGCAACTGACCTCGCCATCAGCGCTGCTCCAATGCCGCTGACCGCCTGCAGGATGCCTCCCCCAAACGCCATCCACTGGGCCTTGGCCATCAACCCGGGGTCTTCGTTCACTGTGGCCGCGGCGCCGACGCCGACGGCGGCAGCGCCAAGGGCCGTGCCGGCGGCCCCAATGACCAGAGCCGCCGACAAACCGCCCGTCCATGGAACGAACAGTGCGCCCAATACCGTAGCGCCTACCATCATGGCAACCGGCAACCATTTCTCCAACCATGAAGGCTTTTTAACTTCGGGTTCTGGCAAGGGATCGATGTAGTTTTTGTCCGGGTAGCGACGCCGGGCGTGTCCGGTGGGGTCGCTCATGGCAATCGGGTTGCCCAGGCAATACGCGTAGGGGTTGAGCCCACCCGCGCCGAACGGGCTCATGCTATCGGGGCTGTGAAAACGCATGAGGCTGGGGTTATAGGCTCGATAACCGCGACCCAACAGATACCAGCCGTTGCTGTTTTCCCGCAGTTCACTGTTGAAGGCGAGCAGGCAGGTGAGCGTTTCTTCGCTGCTGCGCTCGCCATAGGCGGTATAGAGGGCTGTGCGCAGTCCGGCCTGCAGGCTTTCACCGATCACGCTCGGGCTTGCGTCCGTCAACAGCAGCATCGCGCTGTCATGGTCATCCAGCTGTTGTTGACCCAGTGGCTGGTCATCGTTGAACAGGTAATCAGTGCGGGTGCTGTCTTGCACGGTGTAACTGAGCTTGTAGCCCTGATAGAAGCGCAATGTTTCGCTCTCACCGTTCTCCGTCACGCCGAGCAAATGGTTGTGCCCGTCGTAGCGGTATTGACTGAGGGGTGCATCCCCGGTCGCGCCCTTGACCGTGATCAATCGCCCCTGACTGTCGTAGCTCAGCCGTTGGCCGTCCTCGTCGTTGAGCATGTTGCCGTCGGCATCGTAATCGAACGCCTGCGAGGCTTGATAGCCGCCAGCGGTGTAGGTGTGAGTGACCTGAAGCAACTTGAAGCGATCATCGGTTGCATAGGTGAATCGCGCCGTGTCGCTCTCGCCATTTTCGAAGCCGGTAATGCAGCGCTGGATATTGTCCACGGCATCGAACGTAAACACCTGGCTGGTGATCGCGTTGCCGTACCGATCCCTGGGCAGCGTTTCTCCGGAGCAATTCAGCTCCTCCAGTCTGCCTCGCGCGTCATAGATGAACGTCACCAGTAGCAGAGTGAGGCCATCACCTTGCAGCAGTTGCCGGCTTTCCAGTTGATCGTCGGGCAGCCAGGTCTGAACAATCAGCCGGGTCAGCTCATCGTTCAGGCTCAGGCTGCGTTTGATCTCGCGTCCCAGCGTGTCGTATTCAATGTCTGTCACCAGCGTATTGACCGACCGTTGATCACCGGTTGCGGGCTTGTCCGGACCTCCTGCTTTCGTGCCGGTCGTGGCCGTGGTCGTGATTGTCTTGAGGCGGCCCAGGTCGTCGTACTGGTAGCGGGCCTGTAGCGCGCCCTGGGTCACGCCGGTGACGCGGCCGACGGTATCGTACTCGTAAACGGTGTCATGACCCTGTAGATCGCGCCGCATCAACTGTCGTCCCAGCGACGAGTGGACGTATAAGGTTTCATGGGCAGTGCCAGCTGCATCCATCCAGGTTTCCCGTTGCAGATGGCCTCGCGGGTCATAGGCGTAGCTGCGATTACCCTCCTCGTTAGCCGCTTCTTTAATCAATGCGCTTTTCTCGTCATAGGTATAACGGGTGTTCGTGCTATCGCCCGGTATGCTGATGGAAACAGGGGCTTCGGTCAGGTCAATCTCGTAGGCGTATTCAATGATTTTTTTGCCCGGAGTAATCCGCTGCTTGACCTTGAATTCGCCAGGGTCATAGCGAAATTCTTCCACACGTGGATTGGCCATTGAGCCAAGCCTGACAGCGGTCAGTCTCAGCAACCCGTCGAAATCCTGCTCGCCGACGACAACGCCGTTCGCTGGACTGTCGCCCGGGAGGACGTGCAGTCGGGTGGTCAAATCGGTGGTGCTGTGGCTGGCGAACGAACGTTCGACCTGCGTGTTGTCGGGGAGCGTCGTGCGCAGCAGTCGGCCCCAGGCATCGTAGGCGTACGCCGTGGTACGTTCGACGCTGCCCAGCACGTGGTGTTCCTGCACTGCGTTTCCCCGGCCGTCGTACAGGTAGTCGACAGACGCGACCACCGGCAGTTGAGCCCGCCGTTGCATCATGTCCATTTGGGCGATGACCGTGGACGGAACCCCCGCTTCGTGAGCGATCCGCAGACGCGTATTGAGCGCCTCAGTGTCCAGCCGCTCGACCCGATCTGGTTTGCCGAACACATTTAACTGTGTGCGCGTCAGGTCGCTGATTTGCGCCGGCTGGGTGGCGCTTTCGTTCCAGGTTCGCTGCACAGGCCCTTTTTCGCCGAAAGGGGAGAAGTCATTGATGGCCGCGATCCCGTCCGGGCCGGTCACTCGACTCTGCTCGCCCCAGCTGTCGTAGCCAAAGGTGCGCGTGAGTGGCAGTGACGACGTCTCGTCGATCCAGTCGTACTGCGTTTCGGAGCGCAGATTGCCCGATGCGTCGTAAACGGCCGAATACGTCTGGCGTGGTTCAGCCTTGTTCGTTACGGAGCTGTCTATCCGACCTCGGTATACGACACGACCCAGACCGTCGGTTCGGGTGTGCGTCTGGACACCCTTGACGTTGGTTTGCACCTCGCCGGCTTGCTGGCCGTCCGCTGACGTCAGGGTGTAGGCGTAAAGGGTGGACGCTTCGTAGTCGGTGTCGGGGGCTACGGTTTCCTTGGTCACGCGCCCTAGCGCGTCGTAGCTGGACAATACCAGCACGTTGTTCAGATCGGGCACCAGCAGGGCGGCCCCGGTAAGGGCGGATTGGTGCCGGGTCGAGGTTTTTTCGCTGTCATCGAAGCCTGTGAAGGTTTCGATGATCTGCACGGCCGTTTCACCCACCCGGGAGCGGTTACGCGCCCGGGGGGATGCGTCGGATATCGGGCTGATCACACAGCCCGTTCGGTTCTCGGCTTTATGCACGCGTTGCAACGACACCCGCCGGTATTCAAACGCTGTGGTCGTGGAAGTACCGTCTAACGTATCGGTGCTGATTGCCGGCCGCCCATGCAGGAACGCATCGTCAGGCGTGTCCGTGTAAGTGAAGTCGGTGGTGTGGAGCGTGCTTTCCCCGGTTCCTGCAACACGCAGGTACGTCTCGGTCTTGACGGCCAGCCATTCACCCAGATTCGAGTCATCCAAAGGAAGCAAAGCCTGGTAGCGGAAGCGATTATCAACACCGGTGCTTCGCCGTGTCCGGTCGGGGCAGGGTGGACGGTCTTTTCACGCAGGGTTCGGGTGAATCCCTCCGGGTCGGCGGGGCAATCGGCACCGGCGCCCTCCTTGGGAAAATACGAGTAGATGAAGCGCGAGCCATCAATCTTCGTTTCCTCGATCGTGTTCCCGAAATCGTCGTACGCGATGCTTGAGGTTTCAGTCCGGACCTGGGTGGGATCATTGCCCATTTCCCAGCGGGTCGTGATCGACGCCGGCAACTGATATTGGGGCGGCTGCTGATTGAAGGGCTTACTGTCGTCGGCGTAGTACCGGGTGTTAAGGCGCTTGATACAGTCGTCCTGACGTGTCAGCTCCTCAGTCAACAAGTGAAACCGGTTGAAGGTGCGTGTCACGGTGCGCACCGGTTGTTCATCGACCATCATTTCGGCACGCGACCAATACGTGTAGGTCGTCGGCGCCTTGAACAGGTTGTCCAGCCCATCGTCGGCCCAGGTAATGGGCGCGCCATTGCCCAGAAAGTTCTGGTCGCTGTAGGTGAAGCTGACGTCCATGACAGGCTGGTTTGAGCCCGGGTCTGTAAGGTGGCGGGTGACCCGTGGCAGGTTGGGACGTCCGGCGCCATCCGGGAACCGATGGCCGGGATCAAGGTACTTGACGCTCTCAAATCCGCCGACCGGCGTTCTGACTTCCTTGATGCAGAGAAAACCGCGAATCGGCTCATAGAGAAAGCGCCACGAGGCATTGTCCGGGCTCGGTATGACCACTTCCCTGATTTCCCGGTTGACCAGCATCAGCTTATAGGTGGCAGCGGGAAGCCCCTCGGAACCTGCGTAAGGGTGGACATGAATGTCGATCAGGTTGTCGCTCTCGCGGTCTATGCGCAGCAACTGGTCGTACGCGTCGCTGATGCTCTTGAGGCAGGGCTTGCCTTGATAGCTTTCATATTCAAGGGTGACGCTGTGACCCGTGGGAGCAGAAATCAGGGACGGCAATGCGACGGATTCACTGCCGCTGCCGACCGTTGTCAGGGTTTCGATCAGACCGCTTTTGTACACCACCCGGTACTTGCCACCGCCAATCTCTTCGAAATGAAAGGTGTCGAGTTTCTTCTCCGCGATGTCCGGCCTTGCGCCGCTGCCGGTTACTTTAAAACTCTCCCCGTTACTCAGGGTGAGCATGTGATCGTTCGGGGTGAATTGCGAGAGGTTCAGGTTCCAGCCCTTGCCATAGCCACTGTCCTCAAGGTTCATCGGGTTGAAAGTGAGGTTTATCGGCACGGTCGGGCCGCACAGTGCATTCGCGTTGAGCATCGGAAAGTCCACGGTAGCGGTGTACATGCCGGTACGCGTGTCGACCTCGTGCTGTAGAAAGCCCAGAAAGCTGAACGCATTTGAGTGTACATAGCGGGAAGCGGCCATTATCAAAAACCTCCTGTTGGATCAACAAGCGAGTGATGCAACGTTATCGGGAAGGGGTGGCGGGCTGTGATGCAGGAGTGGTAGGGACGTAGTAGGTGGAGGCCGTAAGTCTGATGCACCCCATGGTGTCACGCAGGACATCGCCATTGCCTATGTGTTTATAGTCAATCAGTTGCAGCCCGGGCCTGATCATCTGCAAGGGTTCATATTTGATCAAAGCCTGTATTTCTATACTCGATACAGAAGTCGCTTTATGGGCGGTTTTTAGCTCAAGCCAGTAGCGGAAACCCGGCATGTCGACGGCCTGTTTATTACAATCCAGATTTTCGGTAATGAGTATCCGGGTCGATGACGGGATGGCATAGAGTTCCATGCTGCGTATGGCGTAGCGGCAATGATTGCTCGCCAGCGCAAGGTTGTAGGTCTTGACTTTACCTGATCCCTCAGCAGGAGCCGCCAGTCTACAACTGTTATTGTTAACGTTGGATAACAGAACATAGGCAGGTTCTTCCATTTTTTTAGCGGCAAAACATAATGTCTGACTTGCGATGCAAGCTATTGTTATGATTGCGCGCGCGGCGGTTCTAGACATGTTCATTATTCAGACTCCAACAGGGCTGGTGAAGCTCAAGTGATGTATTACCACAGCGTGGCACACAGATATTTTGTCGACCCATGCTCGTCCCCATAATGGTAACGGCCCACCAATACTCTGTTTTCAGGGCAATCAAAAATGCTATAGGACTCGTCGTCGATAGGGATCCAGGGAGTTTCCGGCGTTACTTGCATGGGTACGGCATATCCGACAGGTGTACCGCATTCAAGCCGGCTTTTTCCTCCCTCGTCGTCTCGGTGTTCTCTACCTGTAACAACCTGATCTTTGGCGCATTGTACGTAGCCGGTATCCCATTCACTCACCAAGGGGGTCCAGGTTTTGTTAATGATGGTGATCTCTTGAAATTGAAAACCTTTACTGCAGAAATACCAGGTTGGCTTATTTTCATCCAGGTAGTGATGTCTGCCCGTCATAAACTGGTTATCCGGGCAGCGAAACAGTGAGTTCTTTTCAGACGAAACTAGATGTTCCTCAGGATCACTAATAATCGCCATCGACTTCGGTTTCATCTCATCAGGCGCTGTGGCCTTTGCGTGTGTTGTTTCGGTGTTGGTGTTATTGCAACCATTTAGCATTAGAAAAAGACAGCAGCCGATGACGAGTGGCAAGTACAGCGCTCTTTCAATCAATCCGTTACAAGTTTTCATGAGGATGCCTCCTGGCGATATGACGACAACTTCAGAGTGAAACGAGCAATTCCGGCGAGCTTTAACGTACTGACGCAAGTGTCAGTAAATACCCGAGTGTTGAGGCTGTAAACCTAGCAGAACTGATAGGTCTTCAACTCACGGCCTCCTGCAGGCCAAGAAAGGGTATGGGCTGGTGGTGTATGAACAACCTAGTAGTTCTGCTAGTAGGCAGCGTTTTTTTTTGCCTTAGCATCACTGACGACCAACGCGATTGACAGTGTCGCCTGTTGACACCTGCGAGCCGCACAGCGGTGGTGGATGCGTCACCCGTACAAGGAGTTTGCGCAATGAACGAAGCACCGAAGCTACCGGTACCGCAGATCAAGGAGTCTCACGATCTGGCGATAGACGCGGCGGGCGTACCCTCGTCAGGCATGACCGCTGTCATCGCGCCCTACTCGGCCATGGGCGAGGGTGACAGAGTCACGTTCACCTGGCAGGGCTATGACGCCGACGGCATTGCGGATCCCGTGTTTGAGCAGACGAGCACGCTGACCCGCGAGGCTCTGGGTAAGCCGCTGAAATGGACGATTCCACGGAGCAAAATCAGCGGTATTCCAGGGGGGCGTGCCGAGATCGGCTATCAGATCGATTACGCGACGGACTTGCCAAAAACCAGCCCTTCGGCAAAGCAGGCGATCCATGCTGGTACCCTGAGCCCAACGTTGCTTGCCCGTCCGCAGATCGTCGGCCATGAAGAGGGGGAAGTGCTTGATCCGGCAACGTTTCCGGGGGGATTGACGCTCATCCTCACCGAGTTAAATCCGGAGATTCAGATCGGCGATGACGTGGTGTTGTACGCGAAGGGCGCCACGGAGGCGTCGAGTCTCATCCAGTCCTCGCGCGTTGATGCTTCGGTCATCGGCAGTGGCGTATTGCGATTTCACCTCGAGCCCGGCTGGATTGTGTCGAACGCAGGTCATCAGGTGGAGTTCGTTTATCAGTTCGCCCGCGCTGGCGCCTCGATGACGAGCGAAACCCTGAAAGCAGACATTCTTCCAGTGCGGGTATTGCCGCTGCCCCTCGTGAAGGATGCCACCTCCGAGGGCGAGGGCAGAGGGAAACTGGTCGCCGCGGATGCGTCAGAAGGTGCCTATGTCAGCGTCCCCGAAGCGGTCGCTCTCGGCCCCGGCGATACCGTTCAGATGCATTGGGTGGGCCACGTCAATGGCGGACAATTTACCGCTTCCCAACCCGTGGCAGACTCGCCGCGAACGTTTTTCATCCCCGCGAACTACGTAGCCGCCAACATGGGGGATGAGTCCAGGCGTTTTCCCGTGTTTTATCGCGTGGTCTTCTCCTCTGGCGCGCAAGTCGATTCAAACCCGTTTCAGCTGCGCATCGAGCCTCCTGCGCGCTCCAGCTACCCGACCGTTCAGTGCACCCAGGTGAGTGGGGGTGAGCTGTCTTTCGCCAGGGTGCCATTGGACGGGGCTGACCTGACCTCGGTGAGCTGGATGTTCATGGCCGAGGGACAATTACTGACCCTCCAGGCGACGGGCAACGTCGGCCCGTTGCCCGCTGAGTTGACGGTCCGTAACAGGTTGCCTGTCACTGCCAAAGAAGTCATCGATCAGCGGATCACTGCGAAGTTGCCGCGTGCCTTTTTGAATCAGCTTAATCGCAACGATGATTTCACACTCAAGGCATCGGTCAGTTTTAACGGTGGTGACACTTACATGCCGTTCGAAGATTCACACATCAAGCTGGTCAACTGACCCGCTGACAACGCGTTTTATGTGTTCAGGAGGAAAGTCGTCATGGAAAGCCAATCCGTCAATACGTTGTTAACCTGGTTGAAAAGTGCGCCAAGGACTTTTGGCTGGGGTGCCATTCTCGCCTACGACCGCTCGAAAACCAATGTCATGCTGGAGCAGGAATACATTGACCGTTTTGTCGAAGGGGGCAACTACCTGCCGCCGTTTACGGAGCACATACCGACCGGCGTCGGACAAGGTGAGTTTATTTATGACTACACCGTAGCGATGCCGGTGTTGTCGTTTGAAAACGCCAACATTAAAAGCTCTATTGCCAAACTGACGTTCATGGTTTTTGGCGGCTCACAGTTGTCCTACAGCCGGCCGCTGGGCAGTCAGCGTAGAGAAGTGACTAAAATCGTATCCGTCGATGCGCTGGACCACCAGACACTGGAAATGGAAATTGAGCTGAGGGTAGTGAAAGGCACGGTGTCCGATATTGGAGAGGTCGCGCTGAATCTGGACAATGCGACGCACTGGTTATCATCGATGGCCTCGACCGATACCGAGCGACAGAAGATAGGCGAATTTTTCGAGGGGCTGTTCAAATCGCTGGAAGAGAAGTTCAAGGTGTTTGTCTTGAACAGAATCACTCACCAGAAAAATCAGTTCATCGTGCCTGAAAGTTTCGCAATCCGTACTCACCCCAAACCTATCCCCGGCGGAAAGAAACGAACAGACCCCGGTGTCAGTGCCGAAGACAGTCGCCAGGGCGAAGTGCTGTTGTTTGTGAAGATGAAAGATTTTCCCAATGGCACTTTTCCGGCCGTAGACGAAGACTTGATGTACCTGATCCCCGACGGTGAAAGCCCCGAATTATCTTCCAGCGTGCTCTTGGGTAACGAGTATTTGTTCACCCATGTACTGAGAGAGGGTTGCAGGCTCATGAGTGAGCAAAATCCACCCGAAGTTGAAATCAAGAAGGATGAAAAAGGTTTCATCGATGCCATCACACTTAAATCGGGTGTCAGCAAAACCGGTGATCTGGGTGGCGTCGAGACGACGCACATCCAATATTGGTGGATCCCGGAGATGACTGTGCTGATAGGCCACGTGGGCGGCTCGAATCCAGATAACCTGCTGTCGATACAGTTTACCGACACAAGAGAGTTCGTCATTGTCTGGCAAGGCCGAAGTGTCCCGATTCCTGCAACCATCAAAGCGAAAGGGCTGGGTGAAGAAAAGACGGAAACGATGATGGCCAATTGGCAAATCGAATGCCCTTGCACGTTTGAACTCAAACCCAGAACGCCGGGAAGTCCAATAAAAGAGCTGAGTCTGGTCCCCGCTGCGGATCGCAAGTTCTTTTATTCGATCGCGCCTGGCGCTTTCGCCGCCTATGTGGAAATCATCAAGTATTTTGACGAGATCGTCGGCTATATGGAGCAAAGACTGGCTAACTTGCTAGACGAATGCCTGCAACGTTTCTTTTCCGCTTCAGCGATTATTGACACCTTCATACTCGACAGCCTTCTTTTTCACTCTGCTCAATCCGTTGACCTCGATCAGGCACATTTGCCGGGTGACCTGGCCGCGTTTGGGCGCATCGCGCCCCTCAAAACGGCGTTCATGGTTTCCCCGTTGCACCCGATCGTCGGCATCGGCGAGCAATTGCAATTTGAAACAGTGCCACCCACTGCGGACGTGTCCTGGCGTGTCGAAAACGCGCCCGGCGGATCGGGCCCAATCGGGGTCATCGACGCCAAGACCGGACGCTATACCGCCCCAGGACCCGATTCCATTTCCGGGCTCTACGCGCAAGTCAGGGTGATTGCCGAAACGAAAGATCTCTATACGTCATCGGCGCTGGCGATGGTCGTCGTCAACGAGATCACGGTCAATCCGCTGATTCAGACCTGCTCGTCCCAGGGCGATCAGCGCGAAGTATCGGCCGGTTCCTTGAAATCGGCGGCATTGGAGTGGTCGATCAGTAACCCTGCATCCGGGGCTACGGTGATGCCCAGCACGGACCCTAAGGGAGACCACACGTATCGTTCCGGCCCAAGTGATCCGGCCCTCACCTTTTCCGTGGACGAGATCATCGTCAAACATGACACCGCCAGTGCCTCGTCCTATGTGCTGGTTGTCCACAAGCCCCCGGTGCTCAACATCACCGCCACGGAAATAGCAGCCCCTGGTCAACCCTCGCGTATTCAGCTCAAGGCGCTCTCCAGTGGTGGAATCGAAATACCATCGCCTACCTGGTCGTTACAGCTGGGGGGCGGGACCCTCAATCAGGACGGGCTCTATACGCCGTCAGCGGTCAGTCATCTTCCCTTTGCCGTGATCACCGTCTTGAAAGCCTCCAGCGACCCATGGAATCCGCCGGCCGAGGGCTACATCATTCTGCCCATTCCCCTGGTTGAAATTCCTGAGGTTCTGAGCGCCCTCAACGGCGTCGATCCTGAGACAGAGCGGCCGCGGCCCCTTTTGCCAACTGCGCTCCCGCAGGCCGTGCCACAGCCTGGACCCGCCGTTTCCAGTCATTCCCTGGCGCAATTACTGGAGCAGATGAAAGACACGCCCGTCACGCTGGGGTGGGGCGCTGTCCTTGCGTTCGGCCGGACCCAAATCAACCGTTTGTTGGAACAGCAGTTTGTGGCGGGCTTCTCGTCGGTGGGCTTCCTGCAGCCCTTTAGCCTCTCAGTGGAGCTGGCGACCGGTGCGGAGACGGCAACGCTGGAGAGTATCGTCCTGGGTGCACCTGCGTTGTCGTTCGAATCCGCGAACATGACGGATTCACGGGCGCGGATGAGGATGAAGATTCTCAGTGGCCGGTACACGCATTTCAGGCAGGAGTTGGGCGCCACCAAGCCTTATCTGGTGACTCATTTTCAGATCACTGAGGGGATGGGGTTTTACGTCGAAACCGAGCTTGAGTTGGGGCTGGGACACGGGGAGATCGACCGCCATGGCCGGATCAGACTGGACCTCTCGGGGGACGGGGGCAGGCCGTACACCTGTAACCTCAGTCCGCTGGAGATTGCCCAGAAGAAAATCGGTGAGGCGATCCAGCGCCACCTGGAAAACCAGTCCGACTATAAGCGAGTCTTCGAGTTAGGCCGGGTCGATTTGAGTTTTTATAACCCTCTGAGCCCGGTGTCCTTCTTCATCCGTACCCAGCCTGCCCCCGTCGCTGACGGGCAGCAAGAGCCCGATGGCGATGGCGCGGTTCTGGTGTTCCTCAAGCTCAATGCGAGTCAGGGGAATGGCCAACTTCCGGGCATTGACAGCGGGTTCCCGTATTTGATCCCGGACGATCAGCTGGATGGCACACCGCTGTACTCGGCCTCGATTGTGATCGCCGAGGAGTTGAAGGATTTCGCCAGTGACATCGAAATCGATGTGCTCAAAAATCTGCTCTTCACCGATGAGAATGTGTTCGAAAAAGCGCCGGACGGCGAGCATCACCCTCATGACGTGCTGGTGCTTGGAAACATCAAACCGGCGCCGACCCGTGTGGTGGTCAGTCCCCTCGTCATCAACACTGTCGTGGGCGGCAGTCCCCTGCAGTTCACTGCCCGTCACCCGGATGGCAGTGCCGTGCCTGCACTTCAATGGCAGGCAAGCTGTCTCAGCCATCCTTCCTCTGCGGGCACCATCGAGCAGAATGGTTTGTATACGCCCGTAGCCCTTTCGGACGCGAATGACGTGTTTGTTCCCACCGTGTTGACCGCGCACAGTGGCGTGCTGGGGCAGCAGGTATCGTCGGCCCTGGTTCTGGCAACCTTCGAAATGATGGGGATTGCCCCCAGAGTGTGCACCTGTACAGTCAATGGCGATCCGGTTGTGCTGGTCGCGTCGACGCTGAATGAAGGGCCCATTACGTGGCGACTGGACGGTCAGCCCGATTCAGGCACGCTGGTGCAGATCGATGACTTCCATGCGCTGTACACGCCGCCAACCGTTGCCGCGGACGGGCCTGTTCTGCAAGAAGTCATCGCAGAGGACGGGTTCGGTGAAAGCGTGCACGCCTCGATCATTGTGCTCAGCCAGCGACAAACCCTGGTTGTCGACCCACCTTACGTTTCCGAATTGCCGGCCGACGGAAAGGTTCAGCTGAGCACTGACTATTCAAACCAGTCTCTGCGCTGGAGCGTTCAAGGCGAAGGCAGCGTGGACGAGGACGGGATGTTCACCGACGCCGGCACGGGCAGTTCTTCGGTGAGTCTGGTGACCTGCGACTATGTGGACTTTGGCACCGTGATGGGGTCGGGTTACAGCGTCATTTACCGTTCGGCCAGCTCGGCGCTTCCGGACTTGCCGCGCTGGAAATCCCTGGATCTTTTCACCATCAAAGCGTCGCGGCCAACGGCAGACGGTCGTGGGCAGTGCTACGCCAACGGGTTGCAGCAGATTGCAGTGGAGATTGAGATCGGTACGGCGTCGGTCGCCGTCGACGGACAGAATGTCTACATTCCTGTCAGCGATTTGGAACTGTCAACGTTGAAGTTGATAGACAAGAACAATATCGAACTCCCCTTCATTGACCCCGATCAGGAAGGCATTGAGTTTGGAAGCGACGTTGTAAGGGCCGTTCACCATCGAAGTAATCGCTTCAGTGAGTACTCGGCGACGGGAGTTCGCCGTAAACCTCAGCGCACAACCCCGATGTTGCGGGCGGATGGTCGGCGTTTCAAAAGACTTTACATCCACCTTGCCACCGAGGAGACCTTTGATATTCGGGCGATGTTTCAAGCCGACAGCGGTGCGTTCTTTTACTCCCACGAAGTCCGCAGTGAGCCCTTCGAGCTTACCGTTCAGGGGATTAAGCCGCCTTCTCCGGTCACGGCGCACTACATGTTCAAGCGTGAACGCGCCTTGAACGGTGACGGGCGTGACTACTGGGGGCCGGATGGCAATTACGCGGAGCCTGACGAGTTCGGTTGCTGGCTGGACTCCATCGATTACTGGCGTCTGTCCTACGAGAAACTGGGCATGTATCCCGTGCTTTTCTCGACGCTGAGGGCCGAAGGAAATACCTCGACCATGCAGTGGGAAAGTGAGCAGGAAGATGAAGTGTTTTTCAGCTACACCGGCTTCGCCTTTTATCCTGCGCGGTATGGCAGTACGGACTTACCGCCGAAAAAAATGACGTTTGATCCCTATCTTCGCGCCTTTGCGAAGCACAAGGAAAACTACCCCCTCAATGTCGAGCTGATGGACGATCATCCTCCGTCCCCTGGCCAGTTAATTGTCAGCGTGAACCGTGTCGATGACATGAGTTTCTGGGATGACCGCATGGCCGCCGGTGAGCCCAATAAGCAATTCCGTGCGTGGCTCGACAAGCAGATGGTGTTTGTCCTGCTGGACGAAGAAGGCAACCGTCATCGTTTGGTTATTGGATTTCCCGGCATCAACGAGGATGACAGTAGAAACACGTTGAATATTTTGCCCATGTAAACACGTCAGCAGGTGTCCTGCCACGCTCGTTTGCAGTGCGCTGTGGCAGGTCACGTTTACACCAGACAAGGAGAGCCAGCATGGCTGCGTCAAGCGAAATTCATTCCAATGCGTTCAACTTCATGAGCTTTATGGAGGGTGGCGTCGATCCTCGTACCGGCTTGTATACGATGTCCATCAGTTTGCCGGGACTGCAAAGTAACGATCTGCGCGGGCCCGAATTACCACTGTTGCTGTCGTACAGTCCGCTGAACCGGTTTGACACCGGGTATGGGGTGGGCTGGAACTTGACGCTGTCACAGTTCACGCCGGGCGATCACATGCTCACGCTCAGTACCGGGGAGAGTTACAAGGTCACCGGCAGTGGATCAACGCCTGACATCGCAGAAAAGAAACTCAACACCTTCAATTTCGAAGACCTGGGCGGCGACACTTACCGGGTCGCGCATATCAACGGCATGGTCGAGATGCTTGAAACCCGTGGCAGCGAACGGATTGCGTTGCCGTCACGGCTGTATTCGCCCGCCGGTCACAGCGTGTCCCTGGAGTATGAAAGCTACCAGGGCAAGCAATGCCTCAAGAGCATCAGTGATGCGAAGGGCGAATTGCTGCGGATCAGCCATCCCAGCCTCAACCTGGTCGAGATTCTTATTCACCCTGACGCGGGTGACGATGCGGGCTCGAGTGTGCTCTATCAACTGAATCTGATCGGTGGGCACGTCCGTGAAATTGTACTGCCCACAGAAGAAAAAGCCTCCTGGCGAATCGACTACGAAACCCTCCGCGACGTTCTGTGCATCACTGAAGTCAAGACGCCGGTGGGTGGCATCGAAACCGTCAAATACTTGGACGCAGGTCACGGGTTTCCAGGCAATAGCGGTCGTAAAAACCTGCCTCGAGTCACCCAACACCTCACCGATCCAGGCTTCGGGCAGTCTGTGATAGAGGTCAATTACACGTACAGTAACAACAACTTCCTGGGCTATGGCGAAGCGATCAGTTGGGCAGACGATGGCCTGGACAACCTCTACAAAGTGCCAACGGGCTATGAGTACTGGACGCGCAGCGAACTGACAGTGGACACAAGGTCAGTGCGCGTCGTGACGAGTACCTACAATCGCTTCCACTTGTTGACGCGTCAGTTGACGGATCAGAACGGCCACATCAAGACCGTGGACACCGAGTACTACGCCGAAGAAGTGCCCTTCGGTGAGCAACCGGCACAGTTCCAGATGCCTAAACAGGTCAAGACCGCCTGGACGCTCGGTGCGAGCAAGCGCGAAGAAACTGTGCTTACCGAGTTCGACGAGTATGGCAACCCGACCTCTGAAACACTGGCGAACGGTGTCACCACGAGCTACCTCTATTATCCGAAAGAGGGCGATGGCGGCACCGGTTGCCCTGCGGATCCAGAAGGGTTTGTCCGCAATCTACAGGAAACGAAAGTCACGCCTTCTGCATCCGGGCAGGCCGGTGCGCCCGTGCTGGCAACCCGTTACCGCTACCGGGCTCTGCCTCCTGTCGACGGGGGCGCCGATAAAAAACTGGCTTGCGGTCGCCGACGAGGCATTGGGAGAAGTTCAGGGCAATGCATTTACCGCCCTGCAATCCACGACCAACTTGTATATCGATTCGCCGGACAGTGTTTTCAATCACGGTCGACTGAACCAGATGAGCGTAGAGCTCAATGGGAAAAAGACCACCACCGATTACACGTATGAGCCGAGCCCGGTGCGCAGTGCCCGACTGGCTGCAAACGTGCAGCGCACGGTTGAAACCCTGACCGGCTTTGATGGAGAAGTGAAAACGATCACCCTTGAACACTCGTTGCTCAATGGCGAACCGTTGCTAACGCGCGATGATAACAATGTCGAGATTCTCTACACCTATGACGCGTTGAACAGAGTCACCAGTGAAACGGTAGCGCCTGGGGAGGCTGACTTTGAGGCTACCCGTCATTACAGCTACGTCCTGGTGGCAGAGGGTAGTCCGCAGGCGGAGCAGACGCTGACCGACGTCAAAGGCGTGAGCGTGCGAACCCGCGTCGATGGACTCAATCGGGTGATCTATGAGGAACGTGAAGCCAAAGATGACGAAACGCGCGCAGTTGATTATCGCCAGACGTATGAAGCCAGGCATGACGCACTGGGTAATCTGGTCAGCGAAACCGTCTACGACTGGCCGTTGACGGACGATGCCGGCCATCCAGGCTGGCGAATTGAAGACCCGAAGGCGTTCACAACGACGTTTGAGTATGACGATTGGGGCGCACTGCGGTGCCAGACCGGACCGGACGGGATCAAGCGTTACGAGGAAACGGATCCGATCGGCACCTCCGAGTGGGAAGGTCCGGTAAAACGGGTCTGGGAGGAACATCCTGATACAGAGACGAGCACTGGTATCACTGAAACCTGGCTCAATCTGTTCGAAAAGCCCACGCGCATTTTACGGCGCGCTGCTAAAGGCGATAACGCCACCACCGTGATTAACCAATACCTCTACGACGGACTGGGCCGATCCGTGGAAGAAGCTGACGCGCGAGGCGCGCAAACCCTTTACCGCTACGACGTATTCGACCGGCTCATCGAAACCACGCTTCCACTGGGCGCCAAGGTCACGCGTGCCTTTGTTGATCACAGCGGTGAGGGGTTACCTGTCGAGATCAGTGTGGATGGCGTGGTGCTGGGCACTCAGACCTTCGATGGCCTGAGCCGCAAGACTGCCTCGGTCACGGGGGGGCGCAAGCAGACGTTCAACTACCTTGCCGGACAGTTGCAGCCCGAGAGCGTTGTTACCGCCAATGGACAGCAGATCAAATACGAGTACAAGCCGGTGTTGAGCGAGGAGCCTACGCGGCGCGTGTTGCCCGATATCGCGTCCGATGGTACGCCCAGAGTCGTCGAGGCCAGCTATGAATACGATAAGAAAAACGCTCGACTGCTCAAGTGTACGGAAAAGGATATCTCGCTCAGCCGCGACTATTTCACGACAGGCGAGCTTAAGAGTGAGCAGCGTACGCAAGGTGCGGACACGCCTTTTGACATGCAATACCGTTATTCTCTGGAAGGGCGTCTGCTGACGTTCACCGATGTACTGGGTCAGGTGCAGACCCATGATTACGATGACGCCGGAAGGCTGACAGCCACGGTGCTGGGCACGACCACCGCGCAGTTCACCTACGACGGTCTGGGCCGGATCAAAACGATTGTGACCACGGACAGCGCCAGCAAGCAGCACGTCGGCATCGCGCTCGACTACGACGAATTTGGCCGTGAAACAAAACGGACCTTCGATCTTAATGGCACTGAACAAACCTTGAGTCAGGTCTATGACGACAATGATGCGCTGGTGCAAAAAACCTTGCGCGAAGGCTCGCAGGTGCTACGCGACGAAGTTTATGCCTATGATCTGCGCGGTCGTCTGATTGAGTACACCTGTGTCGGCAGCCAGCCACCGACCGATCCCTACGGACAGCTCATCTGCGCACAAACGTTCGAATACGATGCGCTGGACAATCTGACGCTGGTCAAGACCGGTAGCAATGCCGCGACGTACCTTTACGAGACACCGGGCGATCCCACTCAGTTGACCCGAGTGACCAACACTGACGCAGCTTACCCGCCACAAATCGACCTGGAATACGACGCCGACGGCAATCTGATCGCGGACGAAGCAGGGCGCACGCTCGAGTACGATGCGCTGGGACGACTGCTCAGTGTGAGCAGCCGGGACGGCGGTGATCCCGGTCACTATCGATTTGACCCGCTGGACACACTCGCAAGCACCGCTGACGGCGGCAGCACCGAACACCGTTTCTACCAGACGGGCGACCTCGCCAACACCATCAAAGACGGAAAAGGCACGACGTTTCTGCGCGGTGGTGGTGTCCTGCTGGGCGAACTGGGAGACGCTGCAAATACCTTGCTGGTGAGTGATCAGCACAACAGCGTGCTGGGGGAGATCGCCGGCGCGCAGACGACTTCTGTGGCCTATTCGGCTTACGGGGAGCGCAGTACGACGACCACGGTCGCAACTTCGATGGCTTTCAATGGCGAATACCGGGAAGTGCAAACGGGGTGTTATTTATTGGGTAACGGGTACCGAGCCTACAGCCCGACCCTGATGCGCTTCCACGGGCCTGACAGCTTGAGCCCTTTTGGTGAGGGCGGGATCAATGCGTACGCGTATTGTCAGGGGGATCCGGTTAACTTAATGGATCCGACGGGGCATTTCGGCGGGTTTTTACTAAGGCTTTTCAAGAAACCACCCACTACCGGGACTTTCTCGGGTGTCAAAGAGCTACCTTTAAGCCTGAAGAGAACGTCTGGTTCGACAAAAGTCCTCCATAAAATTACAAAAAAAGATTATAAAAATGCAGATCTGGCGAGTCAGTGGGCTGATAAGCATGTGCGGTTCGGAAAGATTAAGGGCAGTGGTAAGGAATCGGTATGGCATACAATGAATGGACTGGGCCAGTCGAAAGAGTACAAGGGTGTGAGGGTGCTGAATGATGATGTTGAATTCATCAAAAAAAATATAGGAAATATAGGAATTACTTCTACTTCGCGGAAAGAGATAGCTGCTTTGGCAAAAAAACAGGAAGCTTATAATGATTTGACTCGTCTTAATGATTTGGATGAAATAAAGCGTAGGGCAGCCTCTAAAAAAACTCTCATAAGACAGGGGCCAGCACATTATCTCGGCGCTAATGAAGATTAAATAACGAGCGCTTTTTAAAGTAGGCAGTTACTTAATTACGTAATCTGCCTACTTTTTTACCCGTTGCACAGAGTGGTGATCATAACGTAATCAACCCCAACTTTAACGCCTCGCACACAGCTGCACCTCTTGAATATACATTTAACTTGCGTCGGATATTACTGAAGTGAAAGTTGACGGTCGCTTCTGTACAGCCAAGGATCTGTGCGATATCCCAGGACGATTTACCTTTGGCTCCCCAGCTCAGCACCTGGTACTCCCGGTTTGTCAGGGCTATGGGGGGCGATGGTGCATCCGGAGCGTGGGGGTTGGTTTTAACGGCGTAGGCTTGACGAATCTGAGTCTGAGGCATGCTGAGCACTTCCTATGCAGGGCGACGCACATTCCGTGGCGCCGCGTGACGAGCCGCAGGGTCGGTCACCTCAACGTATTCGCTGGACTGCATGGACAAGACCGTGGCACGCCCTTTTATAAACCCAAACCACGCGTTTGAAAGCTGTCAGAAATGACAGTGCCTCTGGATTTGTTGACCGCCCCGGCTTCCGCTGGTCGGAAACCGGGACGGCGCACCCCGAACCTCTCTGTTCTGATAGGTCCTGAAGGCTGTCGATCGGCGTAGCCTGTGCCCATCAGGTCCAGCTGTGAATCGGCCAGCCAGCCTTCTGCGCGGCCTCCCGAAGCACCGGATCGGGGTTCACCACGTGAGGGAAATCGACCTTCTGCAACAGTGGCAGGTCGTTGCGTGAGTCTGAGTAGAAACTGGCGCCTTCGAGGTTTTCGCCTTCCTGATCCAGCCACTCCATCAAACGGGTGATCTTGCCTTCGCGGTACGTCAGCACGCCTTGGGTCTTGCCGCTGTAGACGCCGTGGGCGATGTCCAGGTCGATGGCGAGCACTTCATCGACGCCAATCCGCTCGGCGATGGGTTTGACCAGATGCACACCGGACGCCGAGATGATGAGGATGCGGTCACCGGCCGCGCGGTGTTCGGCGATGGCTTTGGTAGCGTCGCTGAAAATGATCGGTTCGATGAAGTCCTCGACCCAGGGCCCCACCAGAAAATCCACTTCTTCAGGCGTGCGACCGATCATGGGTTCGAGACTGAACGCCATGTAGTCTTCCATCGCCAGATCGCCCTTGCTGTAAGCCTCCATCAGTTCATGGTCTTTCTTGATGAAGGACTCGGGATCGACCCAGCCCAGACGGCCCATCTGCTCGCTCCACAGGCTGGCGCAGTCACCATGAATCAGGGTTTCGTCCAGGTCGAATATTGCTAATGCCATTACCGCTGTCCTCGTTATTCAGTACGTGCGCAGATCGGCGAATCACTGTGGATCCTGTGGGAGTGAGCTCGCTCACGAAGGCTGACTCCCAAGCGCTGACAATGCGTTGAATGCACCGGCCTCTTCGTGAGCAAGCTCACTCCCACAGATGATGTGCGGAGAGTGAGACCGGCGTTCATATCAACGCTCAGGCCACTTCACACAGCGCCGAATCTTCAATGTTCAAGGTGACGCGCTGGCCGTTCGGGTGCAAGTCATTGGCCGAACGGTTGAGCACATCGACCACCAGTTCCACACCTCGCGCTTCGACACGATAACGGATCACATTGCCCAGCAGGCTGTGGCTGCGCACTTCGCCTTCCAGCGAGCCGGTCAGGCTCAGTTGAATGGCTTCTGGCCGGATCGCCACTCGGCTGCTGATCGGGCGCTGCATCAGGCGGCTGGCGGCGTCGGGTTCCAGCAGGTTGTAGTTACCGATGAAGCCGGCGGCGAACGCATCGACCGGCGCGGTGTACAGGGTTTCGGCATCGCCGCTCTGCACGATCCGGCCTTGGTTCATCAGGAAGATCCGGTCCGACATGGTCAGTGCCTCTTCCTGATCGTGGGTCACGAAAATCGTGGTCAGGCCCAGTTCCTGCTGAATCGCGCGGATCTGTTCGCGCAGGTGTTTGCGAATGCGGGCATCCAGCGCCGACAACGGTTCGTCGAGCAGCAGCAGGCGAGGGCGGGTTACCAGTGAGCGCGCCAGCGCCACACGCTGGCACTGGCCGCCCGACATCTGGTGCGGATAACGTTTGGCGAGCTCGGTCAGCTCCACCAGCTTCAGCACTTCGGCCACGCGCTGTCTGGTTTCGTCGGCGCTGACCTTCTGCATGCGCAAGCCAAAGGCGACGTTCTGCTCCACGTTCATGTTGGGGAACAGCGCATAGCTCTGGAACACCATCCCGATGCCGCGTTTCTGCGGCGACACCGGCACGATGTTCTTGCCGTCGAGAAAGATCCGCCCGCTGGTGACCGAGGTCAGCCCGGCGATGCAGCGCAAGAGGGTGGATTTACCGCAGCCGGACGGGCCGAGCAGGGTCACGAACTCGCCCTTGTTGATCACGCAGTTGATGTCGCTGAAGACCGCTGTGCTGGCGTAGTTTTTTTGCAGGTTTTCGACACTGACGAAGCTCATATCAGTCTTTGTCCTTGTTGAGTCGATTGGCCGCCCAGGTCAGCAGCAATACGAAGAAGAAATAAGAGATCACCAGCGCGCTGTTGAAGTGGCCGCTGCTGTTGCGCATGTTGTTCAGGTAAACCTGCAGCGTTTCGTAGCGGGTGCCGACCAGCAGGTTGGCGAACACGAACTCGCCGAACAGGAAGGAGAACGACAGCAGCAGGGCGATCATCAGGCCTTTGCGCAGGTTCGGCAGCACCACCAGAAACGCCGCCTGAAAGGTACTGGCGCCGAGCAACTGAGCCGCGTCCATCAGGTCGACCAGGTTGATCGCCTGCAGGTTGTTGGTGATCGCCCGGTACATGAAGGGCAGGGCGATGGTGAAGTAGCAACCGATCAGGATCCACGGCGTGCCGACCATCGCCAGCGGCCCGGAACCGTAGAGCTGCAGGAGGCCGACCGACGACACCACCGGCGGCACGGCGAAGGGCAACAGGATCAGGATATTCATCAGCGCGTCGAGTTTCGGGAAGTGGTAATGCACCACGAACAACAGCGGCAGGATCAGCACCACCGACAGGATCAGCGCACCGACACACACCAGCAACGACTGCCCGAACGCCATCAGGAAGCGTGGGTCGCTCCACAGCGCCACGTACCATTTGTAGGTGAAGCCGGCGGGCAGAATGGTGGCCGACCAACTGGTCGCAATGGAGTAAACGAAGGTCCCCAGCAGAGGCGCCAGCAGGATCAGAAACAGGATGTACACCACCACGCGGTGGTAAAGCCCGGCCGGGCCGCGTTCAGCGCGAGACATGGTAGCTCCTCTTCAACAGCCACTGATGAACGATGGTCACCAGGGTCATCATGCCCACCAGAATCATCGCCAGGGCGCTGGCCATGTTCGGGTCCAGCGTGATATCGCCCGCGACCATGGCGGCAATGCGGATGGGCAGGACGTTGAAGTTGCCAGTGGTCAGCGCGTACACCGTGGCGTAGGCTCCGAGCGCGTTGGCCAGGAGGATCACGAAGGTGCCGAGCAGGGCCGGCGTCAGCACCGGAATGCCGATGTGCCGCCAGAAATCCCAGGTGCTGGCGCCCAGCAGGGACGCCGATTCGCGCCAGTCTTCGCGCAGGGCGTCAAACGCGGGGTAAAGCAGCAGCACACCGAGCGGAATCTGGAAGTAGGTGTAGAGAATGATCAGCCCGGTTTTCGAGTACAGGTTGAAGTCATCGATGATGCCGGCCTGCTTCAGAATCAACGTCAGCGCGCCATTGAAGCCCAGCAGGATGATGAACGCGAACGCCAGCGGTACGCCGGAAAAGTTGCTGGTCATGTTGGCGAAGGCGCTGACGAAGTCACGCAGCCGTGACGGCACCTTGCGCAGCGAGTAACTGCCGAGGATCGCGATGACGATGCCGATCAGGCTCGACCAGAAACTGATCTCCAGGCTGTACTGCATGGCCTGTCGGTAGAAGCGCGAGTTGAAGGCCTTGATGAAGTTGTCCACACCCCAACCGGCGTCCGAATACAGGCTGTTGATGGCGACCCAGGCGAGCGGGGCGATCTGAAACGCGATGAAAAAAAGGGCAAAAGGCACCAGGCACAACAGCCCCAGCCATTTGCCGCGACTCTGTGAATTCACTTGAGCACCTCTCTGCAGACGGGTTTGTCGTGGGGCACGCCAAGCAGCTCGCAGACCGTCCCGCAGAGGTCGGTCTGTCTGGGTGACGCTTCGGGATCGAGGCTGAACGCATCGCCGATCACGAACAGCGGCACTTCACGCTCCTCGGGCAGGATGCCGTTGTGCGAGCGGTCGTTGTTCATGCCATGGTCGGCGGTCACCAGCACTTGATAGCCGGCGTCCAGCCAGCGCTGCAGGTATTCGGCGAGGATGATGTCGGCCGAGCGCGCGCTGTTGCGGTACTGCGGGGTATCGAGGCCGTGTTTGTGGCCGGCGTCATCAATGTTCATCGGATGGATGAACAGGAAGTTCGGTTGATGCGCCGTTCGCAGATGCTCGGCATCGTCGAACAGGTGGGAATCGGGGTAGTGATCGACGTAGTAGAAATGACCGTGCTGGATCGGCAGGTCAGCGTCGTCGGTGTGGCGGTCGCGGCTGGCGATGAACGGGCTGCGGTTGTACAGCTCGCTGACCCAGTGATACGCGGCGGCGGCCGTGGTCAGACCCGATGCGGCGGCGTAATGAAACACGCTGCGCTGGTTGGACAGGCGTGAAACGTGGTTGTGCACGATGCCGCTGTCGATGGGCGCGACACCCGTCAGAATGCATTCGTACAACGGTCGGGAAAGCGCCGGCAGTTCGCATTCGAGCTTGTACAGCGCGGCGCGACCTGCGTTTCGATACGCCAGCAAATGCCCCATTGCATGCTGCGCCACGCTGTAACTCAGGCCGTCCAGCAGGATCAGAATGACGTTGTGTTTCATGGCCTCTCCGGGGGGCTTCGGTGGTGCGGGACGGACGCAGATCCCTGTGGGAGTGAGCTTGCTCACGAATGCTGAGTCTCAGCCGCCGGGTAGGGGGGCGGATGTACCCACGTCTTCGTGAGCAAGCTCACTCCCACAGAGAAAATGTTGCATCAGAGAGTGGCGCTCCCTCCTTGAAGCGCCTACCCGGATTACTGCATTTCTACAATGACCTGCTCGTTCCACTGCTGAGGCAGGGCTTTCGAGGTTTTTTCCCAAGCCGCGGCGTCTTTGATCGGCGTGACGTTCTTGTACTGCTCGTTAGGCAGCAGCTTGGCTTGCACTTCCGGTGGCAGCTTCAGGTGATCGGCACGGATCGGGCGGGCGTTGCCGTTGGCCAGGTTGATCTGACCGGCGTCGCTGAAGATGTACTCGCGCGCCAGCTTGGCCGCGTTCGGGTGTTTGGCGTATTTGTTAATGATGGTGGTGTAGCCCGAGATCACCGAGCCATCAGACGGGATCAGCACGACGTAATCGTCCGGGTTGGCCATCTTGGCTTTGTAGCTCAGGCCGTTGAAGTCCCATACCACGCCGACTTCCACTTCGCCTTTTTCCATGGTCTGGATGGTCGGGTTGTTGATGCCCAGACGCTTCTGCCTGGCCAGTTCGGTGAACAGTTGCAGGCCTGGCGCGATGTTGGTTTCGTCACCTTTCATCGCAATCGCAGCAGCCAGCACGCCGTTGGCCGCTTGAGCCGCGGTGCTCACGTCGCCGATGGTGACTTTGTATTTACCGGTCTTCAGGTCAGCCCAGGACTTCGGCACGTCAGAGCCGTGCAGCAGCTTCTTGTTGACGATGAAGGCTATGGTGCCGGTGTAGGCCAGTGCCCAGTGACCGTCCTTGTCTTTCGCCCAGTCCGGAACCTGATCCCAGGTGGTCGGCTTGTAAGGCTGGGTCACGCCCTTGGCCACTGCGATGGGGCCGAAAGCGGCGCCCACGTCACCGATGTCGGCGCTGGCGTTGTCTTTTTCCGCATCGAACTTGGCCACTTCCTGTGCCGAACTCATGTCGGTGTCCATGTGCACCAGGCCGTACTTGGCCGTCAGGTCGGTCCAGGTGCCTTTCCAGTTCGCCCAGTCATCGGGCATGCCCACGCTGTTGACCGCGCCTTCGGTTTTCGCGGCGGCTTCCAGATCTTTGACGGAGTCGGCGGCCATGGCCGAGGTGCTCAGCGCGATGGCCGAACCCAGGAGTGATGCCAGCAAAAGGTGTTTCATTCGAAGCTCCTTTGGTGCACTTCTCGACGTTTTATAAGAAAGGGTCGGTGAAATGCTCGTTGCGGGTTGGGATGTCTGGTGCGTTGGTCTAGGTCAGCAATACCTGAGCCAAGTTAGGCCACTCTCATGACACTTTCGTGTCTGGACCGACTTTTGCTGGGGTTAACACGAGCAGGCGGTATGGCTGTGGGGTAAGCGTAGACCATGGCCAACTCACTGATATAAAAAGCCTAATTTCTTTTTATTGTCTGATTTTTCAAGCGGATCGCGCTGGCTTGTCACGTAACAGTCATCTACGCTGCCTAGGCTCTAGAGCACTGAAACGGGCCATCACGCTGTCGATCCTGCCCCCCTTTAGCGCTGGTCTAGTCCAGATAGGTAACGCAATGCGCCAGGATGTGCCTCGAGCGGTGACGACCATCTGCAATGCCCTGCAGGAGCAGATCGAGCATGGTTTGTTGCTGCCCGGTAGCAAATTGCCTGCTGAACGCAAGCTTAGTGAAGTATTCGATACCACGCGCATAACCTTGCGCGAGGCGCTGGTGCAGCTGGAGGCTCAAGGGCTGATCTATCGCGAAGAGCGCCGGGGCTGGTTCATCTCGCCGCCTCGGCTGGCCTATGACTTGATGCGCCGCAGCCACTTCCACGCGATGGTGCAGGCGCAGGGCCGCGTGCCGGCGACGCAGGTGATTTCCGCACGACTGCAACCGGCATCGGCGGCGATCTGTGGATTGCTTCAGCTCCCGGCATTGTCCAGCGTGATCCAGATCTGCCGTACGCGGCGCATCGACGAGCGATTGGTGCTGTACGTCGAGCATTACCTGAACCCCGAGTATTTCCCGCAGATCCTGGATTTCGACCTCAATCAGTCACTGACCGAGCTGTACGCCAGTCACTACGGCATTCGTTACGGCCAGGTGCGTTTCGAAATGGTGCCCACCGCACTGCCGATGGACGCGGCGGCGGCATTGAAAGTCTCGATCGGCAGCCCCGGTTTGCGCATTGCCAGGGTCAACCACGATCAGCGCGGCCGGCTGATCGATTGCGACCTGGAGTACTGGCGGCACGATGCGATTCATGTGAGTGCGGTGGTTGCGGATGTCTGAGACGTGTCCCAGCGGACTGAGCATCCGTCGCGCGCTCGCTGCAGTCTTTGTAGGAGACGTCGGAGGTTACGACGGCAGCGAATGCGGTGGGTCAGCCACGGGTGATGTCAGAGGCGGGTACAACCGTGAACCTGAGTGACGCCGCATCCCTGTAGGAGACGTCGGAGGTTACGAGGGTATGGGCCGCATTTCGGACGAATGCGGTGGGTCAGCAAAAAATTCTTATCAGAGAAATCCCGTTCGCTGCCCTCGTAACCTCGGACGTCTCCTACAAGACGCCTTGCACGCCCGTGGTTACAGATCCCGCACACCAAAACCGAGTGAATGAATGTCGTCCGAATGTACATCCGTGTACATCAAAAGACCATGCGCGTACAGTTGCTCCACTCGTTTTCAAAAGGCGACACACCTATGTCGGAATCAGGTAAGAGCCGGGGCAAAACCCAGGACTCTGGATGGCGGGGCTCTGCCGAGGGCTGGCTGGAAGCCGCCTACGATGCCTTGAAGGAGTCCGGCGTGGATGCCGTGCGCGTCATGCCGCTGGCCAAGCGGCTGAACCTGTCCCGCACCAGTTTCTACTGGTTCTTTCAGGACCGTGAGCAACTGTTGGCCGCCTTGCTGGCGCGCTGGAAAGACAAGAACACCGGCGGCATGGTCAAGCAGTCCGAAAGCTATGCGGAAAACATCACCGAGGCGATCCTCAACGTATTCGAGTGCTGGCTGAACCCGGAAGTCTTCGATTCCCAGTTCGAGTTCGCGGTGCGCAGCTGGGCGTTGCAGTCGGAAGAGGTCACCCAGGAAATCGTTGCGGCGGACGACGCGCGTATCAGCGCCCTGACGGCGATGTTCAGGCGTTTCGGCTACGAGCAGGACGGCGCTGACACCCGTGCTCGAACGATCTATCTGACGCAGATCGGCTACATCTCGATGAAGACCACCGAGGACATCACCGAGCGTTTCCGACGCATCCCGCACTACGTCGCTATCTTCACCGGCAAGGCGCCCAGGAAGCGTGAGCTGGACCGCTTTTACGGCAAGTTCGGCTATGCCGAAAAAGAACCGGGCGAGTTCATTCCGCTGGCGGATACCTTCGAGGAAACATCCGGTGCGAGCTGACACGGTAGGCATCATCGGCGGGACGGGCTGGCTGGGTGGGGCGCTTGCGCAGGCGTTGCTGGAGACGGCCTTTGTCGGTGCTGGCAGGCTATTGATCTCCAACCGATCCGGCAGTCATCCGCTGGCGGACGCGGGTGCGCAGTTGATGACTGACAATCAGGCGCTGGTGGACGCCAGCGATACCGTCATCCTCTCGGTGCGTCCCGAGCAGTTCAGCGCATTGAGTGTCGACGCATCGGGCAAACGGGTGATTTCGCTGATGGCAGGTATCACGTCAAAGGCGATCAGCGCCGCGACGGGTGCCTCCACTGTTGTGCGGGCGATGCCCAATGCAGCGGTGGACATCCGGCAGTCGTTTACGCCGTGGCATTGCGCGAGTGAATTGTCGGCGTCCGACGTTGATTACGTGCAAGGTCTGTTGATGTGCGTCGGTAAGGCGAGTCGGCTGCCATCGGAAGACTGCATCGATTATCTGAGTGCGCTGTCAGGCACTGGCCCGGCTTTTCCCGCCCTGTTGATGACGGCCCTCACTCATCAGGCCATCGCAGCGGGCATTCCAGAGGAGGTCGCCCGAGACGCGGCGCGAGGCGTGGTGCTCAACGCCAGCCAGTTGCTGGGGACGGCCGAACCGCAGGCGCTTATTGATTCACTGGTGGCGTACCAGGGTGTGACGGCGGCTGCGTTGCAGAGCCTGATGAGCGCGGGTTTCGAAGGATTGATTGGCGATGCTGTGCAGGCAGGGGCTGAAGTCGCGCGCAGAGGGATGTAGGCGCGGAGCCTGGATCGATCCTCAGATCCGGAAGGGAATAACATCCTGTGGGAGCGAATTCATTCGCGAAAATCGTCCAGAAGACAAAGATCCATCACCCGTGCCGACCCATCGCGAATGAATTCGCTATCACAGGAGTCGAGTCGTCCCGTCGCGCCTTGGTGCCAGGCGCGACGGACACAGCCTACAAATCCTTCACCAACCGCAGCGCGTCATAAATCGCGGCGTGGGTATTGCGCGCGGCCACCGCATCCCCGATGCGGAACAGCTGGAAACGCCCGGCCGGGTTGGTCACCAGGTTCTGCACCTTCCCCGCAATCAAGTCATGCTGTTCGACGGCACCGCCGTTGCTGGAATGCGGGCGCAGGTCGAAATACAGGTCATCCAGCGGCAGCGTGCCGTGGTTGATCACCACTTGGTCGACCACACGTTCCTTATTGACCTTGCCGTAATCACTGCCGAAGACCGCTACCAGCTTGCCGTCACGCCTGAGCACCGACTCCACCCGATAGGTCACGGTGAACACCACGTCCAGATCCTGCAGGCTGCGCATGTACGGCACCAGGTTCATCGCCATCACTTCCGGCGAGAAGGCGCGGTCCGGGGTGACGATCTCCAGCCGTGCACCACTCTGCGCGATCACTTCGGCGGCTTGCAGCGCGGCGTGATCACCTGCGTCGTCGAAGATGAGCACGTTCTTGCCCGGTTTGACGTCCCCGGAAATGATGTCCCAGGCCGAGACCACCAGGTCGTTGCCCGCCTTCAGGACTTCCGTGTCCGGCAATCCGCCCGTGGCAACGATGACCACGTCCGGTTCCAGATCCTGCACCGTCTGCGCTTCCGCCCACGTATTGAACTGAAACTTCACGCCCATCCGCTCGCACTGCGCCATGCGCCAGTCGATGATGCTGATCATCTCGCGACGCCGCTCGCTCAACGACGTGAGACGGATCTGCCCGCCGGGCTGGTCCGCAGCCTCCAGCACCGTGACGTCATGTCCGCGCTCTGCTGCAACGCGTGCCGCTTCGAGTCCGCCAGGACCTGCGCCGATCACCACGACCTTGCGTTGCGTCGCGGCCTTGGGAATGTCGTGCGGCATGGTGGTTTCACGCCCGGTCGCCGGGTTGTGGATGCAATAGGCCGCGCCGCCCTGATAAATCCGGTCCAGGCAGTAGTTCGCGCCGACACACGGGCGTATGTCCTCTTCGCGTTTTTCGATGATCTTGCGCACGATGTGCGGGTCGGTCATGTGCGCGCGGGTCATGCCGACCATGTCGACCTTGCCCGACGCAATGGCGTGGCGAGCCGTCGCCACATCGGGAATCTTAGCGGCGTGGAAGGTCGGAAAACCCGTCGCGGCGCGGATTTCCCCGGCAAAGTCCAGGTGAGGCGAGTTACGCATGCCCTGGATCGGGATCACGTCCGTCAGGCCGGCATCGGTGTCGATGTGCCCTTTGACGACGTTGAGAAAGTCCACCAGCCCGCTGTCCTTGAGCTTGTGGGAGATGGCGATGCCTTCCTCTGCGCCGAACCCGCCCGGCAAGTCTTCATCGCCGGTGTAGCGCACGCCGAGCAGGAAGTCCTCGCCGCACTGTTTGCGAATTCCGCGCAGGATGTCGAAGGTGAAGCGCAGGCGGTTGTCCAGCGAGCCGCCGTATTCGCCTTGAAGGTCGTTGGTCAGCGGCGACCAGAACTGGTCCATCAAATGGCCGTAAGCCTGAAGCTCCAAGCCGTCCATGCCCGCGGCTTTCATGCGCTCTGCAGCGTCGACGTAGTCCTTGATGATGCGCTGGATGTCCCATTCCTCCAGCTTTTTCGGGAACGACCGGTGGGAGGCTTCGCGCCGATGCGAAGGCGACACCACGGGTAACCAGTCAGCCTTGTCCCAGCGTGTCCGACGCCCCAAGTGCGTCAGCTGAATCATCACGGCCGCGCCGTGCTCATGGCATTCGTCGGTCAGGTCCTTCAGCCAGCCCACCACTTCATCCTTGTACGCCAGCACGTTGTTGAACACCGGCGGACTGTCACGGGACACGGCGGCGGAGCCTGCAGTCATGGTCAGTGCAACACCGGCTTTGGCGCGCTCTACGTGATAGGCCCGGTATAAGTCTTTCGGCATGCCATCGACCGGATAAGCCGGCTCGTGGGAAGTGGTGATGATGCGATTTCTGAGGGTGAGATTCTTGATCGTGTAGGGCTGCAGCAGCGGATCGCTGGACATCGTGGGGCGCTCCTGTCGGGGAACATCAGGCATGGTTTGACGCAAAATTAGGTGGAATGTACATAGGTGTCAAGCATGGCTGACGCATGTGTACATTTTGCTTGCACCCACACTGGCTGTGTGGCTACTATCGGCCGAGCAGCCGGCCGAGACTGGCGATTCGACACTTTCACTGCCGCACCCAGTAACACCCATACACGACAGGGGACATGCACGATGGATGCTTATTCGCCGTATAAGAAAAAACGTATTGGTTGGTTAGCAGGGATTGCCTTGACGACTGTGAGCCTGATCAGCCACGCCGCGGATCAACCGCCCGTGCGCATCGGATGGGTGAACTGGTCGGACACGGAAATCACGGTGAAGCTGGCCAACCTGGTGTTGGAAGATCAGTTGAAACAGCCGGTCAAGCTGGTGATGGCCGACATCGGCATTCAGTTTCAGGCCATGGCCAACGGCAATATCGATCTCATCCCGATGGTCTGGTTGCCGGGCACGCACAAGGCTTTCTACGACAAGTACAAGGACAAGCTCGAGGATCTGGGCGTGCTGTATGAGGGGCGCATCGGCATGGCGGTGCCGGACATCGTGCCTGCCCGCGAAGTGTCGAGCCTCGCTGATTTGAACAAACCGGGCATATCGGAGAAATTCGACGGCAAGATCCTGACGTCTGAGGTGGGCAACGGGCAGTACAAACTGACCGAGAAAGTCCTTAACGATAAGAAGATCGTCGGTTACAAAATGGTCGCGTCTTCGGAAAGCGGCATGCTCAGCGAGCTGGACCGCAACCTCAAACGCGGGAAGTGGTCACTGGTCAACGCCTGGAGCCCGCACTGGATGTTCGCCAAATACCCGCTGCGTTACCTGGATGACCCGGAGCACCTGTTCGGCGGCACGGAGCAGATTCATGTCGTCGCCCGCAAAGGGTTCAGCGAGCAGTACCCGAAAGTGGCGCAGTTCTTCACCCATTTCTCGATCCCACAGGCTGACCTGCAATCGATGATGTCCGAAGCGCGTGAGCAAGGCAGCTCACCTGAAAAAGTTGTCGCTGCGTACTACGCCGCAAACAAACAGCGTTTTGCAGCGATGGTTGAAGGTAACAAGACAGCGGCAATCGCCCCGTAACGTTGTCTGCAGAGATCGGGTTGCCGTGCCTCTGATGGGATGGCAACAACAACACCACTGTGGGAGCGAGCGTGCTCACGAAGACGCCGGTATGGCCATGCAGCTGCGTTGGCCCGGCTGACGTTTTCGCGAGCACGCTCGCTCCCACAGGTGATGTGATGGATCAGTGGACGGATGCATCATCCTTCTTCCCGCGCAGCTCACTCACGCTGCCGCCGCTGGTGCTGACCTGCACATTCAGACGCGGTGTCGCCAAGTCCATCCCGGCCTCATCCAGATAACGTTTGAGCGACAGGTTGAACGCACGTGACACTTCCCATTGCTTGATCGGCGCCGTCTTGAAGCGCGCTCGCAGGATGGCGTTGCCCGACTCGAAACTTTCGACACCCTGAATTTCCAGCGGCGACCAGATGTTGCGGCGTTGCAGCGGATCGGTGCGCATCTTCTGGCCGACATCACGAATCATCTTCAGCGCGTCGTCGATGTTCATGTTCGACGGAATCGCGATGCGGAAAATCGCGTAGCCGAACTCCCGCGAATAGTTCTGGATGCTCTTGATCTCGCTGAACGGGATCGTATGGACGATCCCGTCGATGTCCCGCAACCGGACCGTGCGGATGGTCAGCCCTTCGACCGTGCCCAAGTGTCCGCCCACGTCCACGTAATCGTCGATCGCCAACGAGTCCTCGATGATGATGAACAGGCCGGTGATCAAGTCCGCCACCAGCGACTGTGCGCCGAAGCCGATCGCCAGACCGATCACACCGGCACCGGCCAGCAATGGCGTGACGTTCATGCCCATGTTCGCCAGCGCCACGATCACCGCGATGATGAAAATGGTCACGAACAGCACGTTGCGGATCAACGGCATCATCGTCTGCGCGCGGGCGTTGGCCATGCCTTTGCGAGAGCGGGTGAGGGCGTGGTGAATGGCGGTGTCGGCCAGAATCCACACCAGCCAGGCGAACATCAGCGTGGTCGCGAGGCCTGCAATACGCACACTGATGTCATGGCCGTCACCTTCGGAGAAACGAATCAGCGACAGGCCCCAGACCCGCAGCCCCAGCTCGATGAACACCAGCCAGACCAACAGATGCAGCACGGTGTAGAAAAAGCTTTTCAGCCGGTCCGAGTACAGCGCATGGCGTTTGTGGCCGTGGGACGGTTTCTGCGAATGACGACGCACCAGGCCGTTGAGCACCATGCACACCACCAGCAACACGGTGCAGATCAGCGACTGACGCAGCGCGGTGCTGGTGTCGCCCGCCGAGAAGAAGGTGGCGAACAGCGAGACGCCCACCAGCACCATCGCGGGCAAGTACCAGAAGCTGCCGAGAATCTCGATGGTGTCGCTCAGCGCCCGGCGTTTCAGGCGGCGGGACAGCGGTTGATTGCGGATCAAGTGCGCGATGGGGCGACGGAAACGCACGATGAACAGCCCCGTGGACACCGCCGCCATGACGTTGGCCAACGTGGCCGCAGTGTGTGCCAGATGCACGCCCAGGCTGGCGACGAGTCGCGGATCGCTCAGTGCTTCGCCAAACGCTGCAAAGCTCCCGATCCACCACAATGGACGGAAGGCCTGGTGACGCAGGATATGCAGCGCCTGGTGCCGGTGCGGACCGTCGAGCAGCGAAAACGCTATCACGCAGATCGCCGAAAACAACGTGCCGACCACCAACGCATAGGCCAGCACCATCGCCAGGTCGCGGCCCAATGACGGCGGCAGGGAATAACTGAGGTAGACGGTGATCACCAGCGCGATCAGCCAAGGGCCGAGTTTGCGCAGGGCAAAGCGCAACATGTCAGACGGGCGAGGGTGTTGCGGCAGCTCTTCCGACAGGCCAAAACGCACACGAACCCGGTGGCTTAGCCAGATCAGCGCCGCGGCCAGCAAGCTCCACAGCGCAATGACCACGGCGAAGCCGAAGATGATCGGCCACCACTGGTTGGCGGGCAGCATCAGGTCCATCAGTTCCTGTTCGGCCAGCGACACCTCGTCGCCCCATCGACTGAGCGGGCTGTCATCGCCGGTGAACTGTTTCTCGAATCCCGACAGCGTGCTGCCGATCAGCCCCAATACGCCCTGTTCTGCCGTGGGCTGGGCTTTCTTGGTGGCGTCACGGAGCTTTTTCAGGTCATCGAGCAACTTGCTGCGTTGCTGATCGTTCTCCAGCGAGGTGATCACCTCGTCCAATGACTGACCCAGTGGCTCTTGTGCCTGTGGCTGGGCTTTCTGGCCGCTCAACAGGCTGGGCAGACCGGCGGCCTGCGTCACCGCGAAGGGAAACAGCGTCAGCATCACAATCAGCAGCAGACGCGACAGGAAGCAGGAGCGGAAAGGGTCGGTCACCGGGTCATCAACCTCTATGGCAGCTCGGCGCTGGCGTAAAACGCGCTGAGCACCTTCACCAGATGCGCGAGGTCCTGGCTGCCCGCCAGTTCGCGGATCGAGTGCATGGCGAAGGTCGGCAAGCCGATGTCGACCGTGCGCACGCCCAAGTGACCGGCCGTGATCGGGCCGATGGTCGAACCGCAGGCCATGTCGGTGCGAACCACGAAGCTCTGCACCGGCACTTCTTCAGCCATGCACAGATGACGGAAGAACCCGGCGGTTTCACTGTTGGTGGCATAACGCTGGTTGGTGTTGACCTTGATCACCGGGCCGGCGTTGAGTTTCGGGCCGTGGTTGCCGTCATGCTTCTCTGCGTAGTTCGGGTGCACGCCGTGGGCGTTGTCGGCAGAAATCAGCAGCGACTTCTGGATCGTGCGCACATAGTCGTCGCCTTCAGGCAGCAGACGTTGCAGCACTTGCTCCAGCATCGGGCCGTCGGCGCCACAGGCGGAGGTCGAGCCGACTTCTTCGTGGTCCGTGCAGATCAGCAGGCACGTCTCGTCGCCATCGGCATTGAGCAGCGCTTGCAGACCGGCGAAGCACGACAGCAGGTTGTCCAGCCGCGCCCCGGCGATGAAGTCGCCGTTGAGACCAATGACGGCCGCGCTTTGGGTGTCGTAGAAACTCAGCTCGTAGTCGAGCACCACGTCGGCGTTCAGGCCGTGCTCACGGGCGAGCTGGTCGGTCAGCAACGCGCGGAAGTCAGCACGTTCGTCGCCTGCGACTTGCGCGAGGATCGGCGGCAGTTCGTTCTGCGGGTTGATCGGCCAGCCTTCGTTGGCGGTGCGATTGAGGTGGATCGCCAGGTTCGGGATGATCGCGATCGGCAGTTTGAAGTCGATCAACTGGCTCTCGACCTTGCCGTCACGGCGGAAGGTGACACGGCCTGCCAGTGACAGGTCGCGGTCGAACCAGGGGGCGAGCAGGGCGCCACCGTAGACTTCGACGCCCAGTTGCCAGAAACCCTGGCGCTGCAGCTCGGGCTGCGGTTTGACGCGTAGGCACGGGCTGTCGGTGTGTGCGCCGACCAGGCGGATACCGCCGATCAATGGCGACAGGCGGCCGAGTTTGAAGGCGACGATGGAGGAGTCGTTACGGGTGACGTAGTAACGGCCGCCGGCTTCGGTGTGCCATGGCTCACGTTCGTCCAGGCGCTGATAACCGGCGCCTTCGAGGCGTTGCACAAGGCTTGCGGTGGCGTGAAACGGGGTGGGAGAGGCCTTGAGGAAATCGATCAGGCCTTGGTTCAACTCTTCGCGCATAAGTTACTCCAGACAGCAATGGCGGGAGTTTACAGGCCTCTGTGTGAGGTAGCGAGCTTGGTGGTTGTTGGATTTTCTGATCATTCCCACGCTCTGCGTGGTAATGCATCGATTGACGCTCCGCGTCGACTTGGACGCAGAGCGTCTTGCCCTGCATTCCCACGCGGAGCGTGGGAACCATCACGCAAACCATTTGCTCCTGGCTTGGCCCTCGTTCCTCGGGTTGCTCACTCCGGCGACGCTCCGTGGGCCCGCGCCGAACGGACATCCATGTCCTGATGGCGCTCTCGCGGCATCCATGCCGCTCGGCCCACTGCGCGACGCCTGCGTTCGGCCTGCACCCAAGTCGCGTTTTGTGTCGTCCAAACGTTCTCGGTATGAAGATCAAAGGCAACGGCAGAAGCAAAAATATCAGGCTGACGCAGTCCCTGTAGGAGCGTGGCTTGTGTCTGGGCCGCATCCGGACGATCTACCGCGTAGCGGTAGCAAAATCAGGCGACTCGATCATGCCTGACACACCGCATACATAGGTCTTGCTGCCGGTTCCCGGCAGATCGCGGGCAAGCGCGCTCCTACGCCTTCCAGGCAGAAGCAAGCCTGTGCCAGGCATAACGTGCGTTCCCTCCGGCCAGACTCGGGATTGAGGAGGGTTCGCGGCTTTTGATTCTGGCCGGAGGCCGTAGGAGCGCGCTTGCCCGCGATCTACCGCGCAGCGGTAGCAAAATCAGGCGACTCGGTCATGCCTGACACACCGCATACACCGGTCGTGCTGCCGGTTCCCGGCAGATCGCGGGCAAGCGCGCTCCTACGCCTTCCAGGCAGAAGCAATGCTGTGCCAGGCATAACGTGCGTTCCCTCCGGCCAGACTCGGGATTGAGGAGGGTTCGCGGCTTTTGATTCTGGCCGGAGGCCGTAGGAGCGCGCTTGCCCGCGATCTGCCGCGCAGCGGTAGCCAAATCAGGCGACTCGGTTATGCCTGACACACCGCATACACAGGTCTTGCTGCCGGTTCCCGGCAGATCGCGGGCAAGCGCGCTCCTACGCCTTCCAGGCAGAAGCAAGGCTGTGCCAGGCATAACGTGCGTTCCCTCCGGCCAGACTCGGGATTGAGGAGGGTTCGCGGCTTTTGATTCTGGCCGGAGGCCGTAGGAGCGCGCTTGCCCGCGATCTGCCGCGCAGCGGTAGCCAAATCAGACGACTCGGTTATGCCTGACATACCGCATGCACCGGTTTTGCTGCCGGTTCCCGGCAGATCATCCGGATGCGGCCCAGACACAAGCCACGCTCCTACGGTTAGGGGGTGGTGTGCGGGAGACAGATGCACGAATCAAGAAAGCGATGAGCGTTAGCTCCAGCCCGCGTTGCTCTTTTACGCGGCAGTCCAGACACCACAAAACGCGACTTGGGTGCAGGCTGAACGCAGGCGGCGTGCCCACGGAGCATCGCCGGAGTGAAGGTTCGACGACGAAGGAGTCGCCGAAGGCGAAACAGGTCTGGCGTTAGCCAGACCCATCAGTATCACTACAAAAAACCGGATATGCCCACGACCCTGAGCACCACCACAAAACAGTGCATTTAAAACGGCGCAGCACACTCAAACCGCAACCGCTCTCCCGAAACAGGATGCGTAAACGCCAGCATACTCGCGTGCAGACACAACCGCGGATAGGCCGCCAACGCCTCAGGATGCGCATACAGCCCGTCGCCCAGCAACGGATGCCCGATCGACAACATATGCACCCGCAACTGATGCGAACGCCCCGTAATCGGCGTCAGCTCGACGCGGCAATGCGTGTCAAAACGCTCCAGTACCTTCCAGAACGTCAGGGCATGCTTGCCGAACTCATGATCCACCACATGCCGGGGTTTGGTCGGCGGGTCATAACGAAGGGGCAAGTCGATGCTGCCGCTGTCCAGCGCAGGCTGTCCCCAGGCCAGCGCGGTGTACGCCTTTTCGGTTTCCCGGTCATGAAACTGGCGAGACAGCTCGCGGTGCGTGTCCGCGTCCCGGGCGAGCAGGATGATCCCGGACGTTTCCCAGTCCAGCCGATGGACAATACGCGCCTCGGGGTAGCCGTTTTCCTGCAGGCGCGTGATCAGGCAATCCTTGTTGTCGTCAGCACGACCGGGGACCGAAAGCAGCAGGGTGGGTTTGTTCACCACCAGCACGGCGTCGTCCTGATGGAGAATGTGAACATTGGACAGCGGCATCAAACAGCCTCGTAGCTAAACGGTCTCGTCGCAAAAAACAGACCCGTTGAAAGCGCCAACGGCGGCTCGCTCACCCGCACCCCGCAAAAGGGTACAGGTGACCGAGCCGCCGTGGCGACTGCCTGTTCGATCAACGATCAGGCAGGGTGATATTGAGTTCCAGAATCGAGCAGCTGCCGTCGTTTTCCAACGCGACATGCACGTCATCGTTGCCGATATTGACGTATTTGCGAATCACCTCAACCAGTTCCTTCTGCAAGGCTGGCAGGTAATCCGGGGTGCTGCGTTGGCCGCGTTCGTGCGCCACGATGATCTGTAGACGCTCTTTCGCTACCGACGCGGTGCTTGGCTTTTTGTTGGCACGAAAGAAGTCAAAAATACTCATTAATTACCCCCGAACAGACGTTCGAAAAATCCTTTTTTCTGTACGTCCAGGAAGCGGTGCTCGCGATCTTTGCCCAGCAGGCGGTCGACGGCATCGCTGTATGCCTGGCCAGCGTCGCTCTGGTCGTCGAGGATGACCGGCACGCCCTGGTTGGAAGCCTTGAGCACAGCCTGGGATTCAGGAATCACGCCCAGCAGGGTGACGGCCAGGATTTCCTTGACGTCTTCCACGCCCAGCATCTCGCCCTTGCTGACGCGCTCAGGGTTGTAGCGGGTCAGGAGCAGGTGTTCCTTGATCGGGTCTTCGTTGCGCTCGGCACGACGCGATTTGCTGGCCAGCAGGCCCAGCATGCGGTCCGAGTCACGTACGGAGGAGACTTCCGGGTTGGTCACGACGATCGCTTCGTCGGCGAAATACATCGCCAGGTGAGCGCCCGTTTCGATACCGGCAGGGGAGTCGCAAACGATGTACTCGAAAGACTCCTTGAGTTCCATCAGGACTTTTTCCACGCCGTCTTTGGTCAGCGCTTCCTTGTCACGGGTCTGGCTGGCGGCCAGCACGTACAGACCTTCGATCTTCTTGTCCTTGATCAGGGCCTGTTGCAGGTTGGCTTCGCCGTTGACCACGTTGACGAAGTCATAAACGACGCGACGCTCGCAACCCATGATCAGGTCGAGGTTACGCAGGCCGACGTCGAAGTCGACGATCACTGTTTTGTGGCCGCGCAGAGCGAGACCGGTACCGATAGCGGCGCTGGTGGTGGTCTTGCCCACACCACCCTTGCCGGATGTAACCACGAGAATCTTGGCCAAGGTGAATCACCCCTAGAGGAAAAGGATTTTTAGTCCCTGAAGAGCCCCTCGTGACACAGCGTGATTCGAGCAACGGTGGAGACACGCGCCTGGTACAGGCTCATGTTTCGAGAAAACACATGAATTTCCCGGATTTCCTTTCCCTTTGCATCGTTTTCGCGGTGAATCAGAGTGGCTTTGAAAATGGCGCAGTATCCGTTAAAGACGGGTGATGTTCAACACGTCGCCGGACAGACTGACCTGTACCCCGGCTCCCCACAGAGGATCTCTGCGCAGGTCTTCGGAAACCTTGTATTGCCCGGCAATGGAGACCAGTTCGGCCACCATTTGCTGGCAGAAAATCCGCGCTTTGGTATCGCCTTTGATGCCCGCCAGTGCCCGGCCCCGCATGGGACCATACACATGGATGTTGCCATCGGCGAGAAGTTCCGCGCCGGGGCTGACCGAGGAAATCACCACCAGGTCCGAGCCCTGGGCATAAATCTGTTGGCCTCCGCGCACAGGGGCCGTGATTATCTTGGTCGGCTTGATCAAAGGCTCGGGTGGCTTCTCGATGATTTCGGGCTTTTTCCGGACTTCGCCTTCCGTCGGATCGAGCGGTCGCTCCCGCGCGCCGGAGGGTGGCAGAACGGGCAGATCGATGGCGATGGCGGCGGCGATGTCTTCAATGCGGTTGGCGCGGATCGCCAAGGTACGCAGGCCGTGCTGGCGACAGATGCGCATCATCGCCGGCAGGTCGATCGCGCCTTCGTTGGGCGGCAGCTTGTCCAGCGCCAGCACCAGCGGGGTATTGCTGAAGAAGTTCGGGGCCTGGGCGACTTTTGCCGCCAATTGACGATCCAGCGCTTCGAGGTTGTTGCGGGCCAGCTCCAGCACGGTGATGGCCAGCATGCTGCCCTTCAACTGGAACACGGGATCCTGATCTTGCAATTCGATTTGGCTCATGTCGGCATACAGCGGCTTGTCGCTAAAAGTGCCGAGACTTATAACGAGAACGCCCGCGAGTCGCAAGGGAGCTGCAACTGACGAACCGCCACCGATCCCGTCGAGACGATGTAGAATGCCCGCCTTTGCCTTGACGGAAGCTGTAATGGATCGCCCGCGTTTTCGAGCTCAATTTCTTCATCCGCGCTACTGGCCGCTCTGGCTGGGGCTGGGTTTGCTCTGGCTGGTCGTGCAGTTGCCGTTTCGGATGCTGGTGGCCATCGGCCGGGCACTGGGTGGCGTCATGTATTACTTCGCCACCGACCGACGGATCATTGCCGCGCGCAATCTGGAGCTGTGCTTCCCTCAATACTCCAAAGCCGAGCGCAAACGCCTGCTCAAGGAAAACTTCGCCTCCACCGGCATCGCCTTTTTCGAAATGGCCATGAGCTGGTGGTGGAGCCCGCAACGGTTGGCAAAGCTGGCCCATATCGAAGGGCTGCAGCACCTCAAGCAGCCGCATCTTGAAGGGCAGGGCGTGATTCTGATGGCGCTGCATTTCACCACCTTGGAAATCGGCGCAGCACTGCTTGGCCAGCAGCACACCATTGACGGCATGTACCGCGAGCACAAAAACGCATTGTTCGATTATGTTCAGCGCCGGGGCCGTGAGCGTCACAACCTGGATTCCATCGCCGTCGAGCGCGAGGACGTGCGCGGGATGATCAAGCAGCTGCGCAAGGGGCGCGCCATCTGGTACGCGCCGGATCAGGATTACGGCGCCAAGCAGAGCATCTTCGTGCCGCTGTTCGGCATTCCGGCCGCCACTGTCCCGGCCACCAGCAAGTTCGCCACCCTTGGCCGTGCGCTGGTCGTGCCGTTCACCCAGGAGCGTCTGGCAGACGGCAGTGGCTACAAACTGGTGATACACCCGCCGCTTGAGAACTTCCCCGGCGAAAGCGATGAGGCCGACTGCCTGCGCATCAATCAATGGGTCGAGCGGGCAGTCACGGCATGCCCTGAGCAATATTTGTGGGCGCACCGGCGCTTCAAAAGCCGACCACCGGGCGAGCCGAAACTGTATAAAAAGCGTGGTTGAACCCCAGGGCTGAGCCTTCATGACGACAAGCGCAACAGAACAAAAACCAGTCAGCAGCGCTTCTATGGGCTCGCGGGTTCCAGACGCCACCGAGCCGGTCACCGGTCTGATCCTTTCGGGCGGCGGTGCCCGAGCGGCCTATCAGGTCGGCGTGCTGGCGGGCATCGCCGACTTGCTGCCGGTTGGCGCCAAGAACCCCTTTCCCGTCATCGTCGGCACCTCGGCTGGCGCGATCAACGCGGTGAAGCTCGCCAGCGGCGCGGCGCAGTTTCGTACCGCGATCCATGAACTGACTGACTTCTGGCAAAGCTTTCGCAGCCATCAAGTGTTGCGCAGCGACTGGGCGGGTGTGATTCGTCAGGCGGCACGATTCTTCGGTCGCAGCCTGCTGGGCATTGGTCGCAAACAAGTGCCCGTCGCCCTGCTCAACAGTTCGCCGTTAAAGGACCTGCTCACCCAACGGCTCAATCTCGACGGGATCGACGAGGCCATCGAGGCCAGGCACCTGCACGCGGTGGCGGTCACTGCGTTCGGGTACGAGTCGGGTCAGGCCGTCACCTTCTACCAGGGCAAGGGCACCATCGACGCCTGGTTGCGGCATCGGCGGATCGGCGTGCCGACCAGGCTGACGGTCGATCACTTGCTGGCCAGCTCGGCGATCCCTCTGTTGTTCGCGCCGGTCAGGCTGGAACACGAATACTTCGGCGATGGTGCCGTGCGTCAGTCGGCGCCTATCAGCCCGGCCTTGCACCTGGGGGCCAATCGCGTGCTGGTGGTGGGCGTCAGTGGCAACCCGCGGGGGCTGGGCGCGAATACGCCGGTGCAGCGTGCGGTGAGTGGTGTGCAGCCGAGCCTGGCCCAGATTGGCGGGCACATGCTCAACAGCACGTTCATCGACAGTCTCGAGAGTGACATCGAATTGCTGGAACGGCTGAACCTGCTGAGTCGCATGCTGCCTCCCCAGATTCCTCATCAACCTTCGCCTCAGGTCTCGGAACAACCGACGCCCGCGCAGTCGCTGGCGCCGGTCGAGGTGTTGGTGATCTCTCCCAGCCAACCCATCGATGAGATCGCTGCACGCCATCGCCGGGAACTGCCGCCCGCGTTGCGCACGTTTCTGCGCGGCCCGGGCGCGACCAAGACCAGCGGGGCAGGGGTGCTGAGTTATCTGCTGTTCGAATCGGGGTATTGCAGCGAGCTCATCGAATTGGGCCGCCGCGATGCGATGGCCCAGAAAGAACAGTTGATGAGGTTTTTGCGGCTGGATTAAACACGGGTCTGGAAACCTGTTGGAGTGAGCTTGCTCACGAATGTTGACTGTCAAACGCCACAGGTGTGTCGGATGTACAGGCCTCTTCGTGAGCCAGCTCAGTCCCACAGGGTATTTGAGGCCAGCGATATTGCGTAATCCGTTGGCCGCTCACGCCGTCAGCTTGTCATCCCGAAAATCGCGCAGCGCCTGCTCGATCTCTTCGCGGCTGTTCATCACGAACGGGCCGTACTGCACGATGGGCTCGCCCAGCGGTTTACCGGCAATCAGCAGCACCTTGCTGTCGGCCGATGCGGTCAGTTGCAGCTCACCGTTTTCAGACAGTCGAGCCAGACGGCTCTTGCCGAGTTTCTGCGGTTGACCGGCGATTGCCACCTCACCTTCGTACACATACAGCAACACACGATGACCTTCCGGGACCTTGGGGGCGATGGTCGCGCCAGCCGGCATATGGAAGTCGAAGTATTGCGGCTCGGTGTCCGGACGCTGCACCGCGCCGGCCTGTTGCGTCTGACCGTCGTCGAACTGCCCGGCGATGACGACCACGTCGACGCCGTTCTGCGTGGTGATGCGCGGGATGCGTTCCGGCTGGATGTCGTCGTAACCGGCATCGCCCATCTTCGATTTGCCTGGCAGGTTGAGCCACAGCTGGAAGCCGCGCATCACGCCTTCTTCCTGCTCCGGCATTTCGCTGTGGATCACGCCGCGCGCCGCAGTCATCCATTGCACGCCGCCGCCTTGCAGCAAGCCGACGTTGCCCATGTGGTCTTCGTGGCGCATGCGGCCTTCGATCATGTAGGTCACGGTCTCGAAACCACGGTGTGGATGGGGCGGAAAACCTGCGATGTAGTCGTCAGGCTTGTCGGAACCGAACTCGTCGAGCATCAGAAACGGGTCGAACAACTCGACGCCGGGACCGCCGAAAACGCGTGTCAGCTTGACGCCCGCGCCGTCCGAGGTCGGTTGACCGGCCTGGATCGACAGCACTTTGCGTAATTGAGTCATGAGGCTCACTCCGGAACAGGTGGGAATGGCGCCTATGGTATGCCTGTTGAGGCGATAGATGGTTGACGATTTTGCGAGGGATTGATCGACTTTGTAGATGGTTTTGCCGCCGCATTGTAGGAGCGCGCTTGCCCGCGAAGGCGTTCTGTCAGACAGCATCGGTGTGCCGGAAAGATTGCAATCGCGGGCAAGCGCGCTCCTACAAGGGGATTGGGTTTACTCCGAAATCTGCAACTTGCGCGCCTCGGTGTACACGTACCGCACCTTCTCGTACTCGAACGGCGAATCCATCTGTCCATAACGGAAGCTGGTGGTGTAGCGCCGGTCGATCGCGCGCAGCAGGTAGAGCTCAGGATGGTCCTGGCTGACCTGTGCAACGTTCAGGAAGTTGATCTGCGATTCGGCGGTGAAGTCGAACACCAGACCGCCGGTGTCACGGAAGTTCGACGGGCCGAGGATCGGTAGGACGAAGTACGGACCGGCAGGCACGCCGTAGAAGCCCAAGGTCTGACCGAAGTCTTCACTCTGCTTGGTCAGGCCCATCATGGTCGCCGGGTCCCACAGGCCGGCGATGCCGATTGTGGTGTTGATGATCAGGCGTCCTGTTGTGGACATCGAACGCTTGCCCTTGAACTGCAGCAGGCTGTTCAGCAGGTTGGGGATATCGCCCAGGTTGCTGAAGAAGTTGCTGACGCCGGTGCGCACGAAGCTGGGCGTGACGTACTTGTAGCCATTGACCACGGGCAGAAAGACCCATTCATCAAACCGGTAGTTGAAGTGGTAGACCCGGCGGTTCCATGATTCCAGCGGGTCATAGACGTTGAGAGCGTTGAGCGAGGAACGCTCGAACTCCTGCGCATCCAGGCCGGGGTTAAATTTCAGCGACTTCAACGGCTCGGTGAAGCCGTCGTCGTTGTCCTGGCGCTGCACGGGCGCGGCCTTGGAGACGATCGGCGCATCGGCCGCGTGAACGGCGCCTGCGCAGAGCAGGGCGGCAATAAGCAATAGACGTTTAGCCACGGAAAAACTCCAGCATGGCGTCGCTGTTGACGCGATAGTTCATGTTGCCGCAATGACCGCCATAGGGGTAAACGGTCAGGCGATCGCCAAAGGTCTTGCGCAGGAATCCGAGGTCGCCCGGGCCGAGGATCACGTCATCGGCGTTGTGCATCACGGCAATTTTCTTGCTGGTGCTGAGGTAATCCTTCAATGCATACAGGCTGACCTGATCGACCAGTTGCAGCAGGCTGCCGCCATCGGTGCGGGCGCGCCACATCGGGATCACCTGTTCGGTCACGTAGCAGTCGAAGTCGCATTGCAGTGCGCGCTTGAGGAACGGTGTCAGGCTGGTGCCTTCGCTGATCGGCGTCTTGGGCGGTGTAATCAGGCCGCGACGGTTGATCAGGTCCGACGTGAAAGCGATGTCGGCGGCCGAGAAGCGGAACGAAGTGCCGATCAGCATTGCCATCTGTTCGTTGGACAGGTGCTGTTTGGACTGCTGGAAGTCGTAGAGCAAGGCGTCGTTGAGGTCGATGTAGCCTTTTTCGCGGAAGTAACGGGTCAGTTTCTGCAGTACCAGCTCATAGAAGGTGGTGCTGTTGGTGATGCCCTTCACGTCGGTCTGGACCATTTTGTCCAGGTTGGTGATCGAGGTGTAGAGGTTCACCGGCGGGTTGATCAGCAGCACTTTCTTGAAGTTGAAGCTGCGACGGGTTTCGTCGAGCTTGCTGACAAAGGCTGCGTCCAGAGCGCCGAGGCTGTAGCCGCTGAGGTAATACTCGGTGACTTGCAGCTTGCTCTGCTGGGCACGCACGGCCTGCATCACGCGGTACAGGTCTTCGGCGTCTTCGGACGTGACGCCGGGTGTGGCGAAACGTGAGGCCGCGCTCATGAAGTCGTAGCTGGTGGGCGACGAAAGCTGCACGACGTTGTAGCCCGCTCCGTAATACAGCCGCTTGAGGTATTCATTGAGGGTGCTGTTGTACGGCGCGCCGGTGCCGGCGATGAGAAAGATCAGCGGCGCGGGTTTGTCCTGTTTCGCCAGACGGTAACGCAGTTTCTTCACGGCCCAGAAGTTGTCGGGCAGCGTGAACTCACGGTCAGGGCGCAGCGTCAGGCTGTAGTCGTCCTGATCGATGTCGGCGTCATCCGGCACCTTGGCACGCAAGTCAGGCGGCGTGGTGGCGATGGTCGCTTCAAACGGGTTGGTGAGAGGGAAGCCATAGCTGGACGGGTCGATGTCGACCGCCATCACGGACGCACTCAAGAACAAGCCGCCAGAGAGGGCGGCGAGGCGCAGAAAACGAAGCATGACTAAATCCCTTGGGAAAGAAGTGCTGTTGAGATACGCAGGCTATGACACGGGTGTAGTGCCAAAGTGCCGTGCTGGCAAGCAAGCCGGTACAGACCCTAGGCGACAATACACGTTCTGGCACTTCTGGCGTGTGTGGTTGTGCTTTTAATGTGATGTGGTTTCTGTCTGTACATGGCTGCGGCTATGCTGGGCATCGTTTTCCTGAGCTGGGGTGTTCCGTGTCGCGTCGTCTGCCGGTGGTTGTTCTGTTCGTTGTATTGGCCCTGTGGCTCGCCGCCGTTTATGGCGTGCGTTACGGGCTAATGGAAGACGTGCAATGGGTCGGACTGTGTTCCGAGGGCGCCGAGAAGTGGCAATGTCAGGTGCGCTCGAATCTGGGCCTGATGATCCATTTCGGAGTATTTGGCTGGGGCGCGCTGATCGCCTCGGTGATCGCGTTCTTTGTGCCGCATCGGGCGGGTCGAGCACTGGCGCTGCTCGGTTTGTTGCTGGGGATGCTGGCGCTCGTGTTGTATTCGGCGAGCCTTGCGGTGTTCGCCGTGGTGATTGCCGGGTTGCGGCTGGTGCGGGCGACGAACGTTCGACCCTGAAAAACCCAAACGCCAGACAGCATAAAGGGGAGCCGAGGCTCCCCTTTAAATCGTTGCACGTGCTCTTTTTTTATTGTTTTAGGGCGGTCTATTGTTGTTTTTGGCAACCAGTCCCTTCACAGCGTTCTTCAGTGATCCCCATCCGGGATACAAGAGCAAACGTATTTTTTTGAGCGCTGATCTGCTTTGATCCAATTCGCTTGTGGCGAAGATCCAACCCGTTCCGGACGCTACCTGAAGGTAGTTTTATTGTTCTCTGTCGGGCTGCGAGGCCAAGACCTCGCTAAAAGCACATCTACTCCAAAAAAATCTGTTGGCTGCGTCTCTGTACCGTTGTTCTTGTTATGTCAGAGCCGATTCATCTTATTTTTATTGGGTTTTCACATTTTGTTCTTGTTATGCAGGAGATATAGCAGGTGCCGTGCCAACTTTTTAAATGCGTTTAAAATCAATGAGTTGTGAAATTTCTGAGTTTTCAGGACCGGCGTTGCTGGCCCATTCTGTTTCCGTGTTACCCGTATTCTGTTTTGGAATCCCGCCATCGGTAACACAATGTGTTTCGTGTGCCGTCACCCGGATGCGCGCTCGAGTTCCGGCAACGACGAAGGCTGGACGTCCCGTGACGCCGCCCTCACTTTCAGGCTGCGCCACAGCGCCAACGTTATCAGCACGCTGACCACCGCCCACGCCCATGCCTGAGGATTGCTCAATCCTTCGCGGAACAACTGTGGGACGATACCCGCACCCACAATAAAGGCGAGCAAGCCGATTTCCCGGCGCGGTGCCCTCACGGGTCTGACTAAATAGAAGAGCGCGGGCAGCCATAAGGTCGCGGTGGCGAAGCTGCGGTAACGCGGATCGAATACCATCGCCAGCATCATGACCGCCCCGGCGAACCCTGCGGCGCCCAACCACCACGCAGCGCGGGATTCGAACCAGATGAACGCGCGACCGCGCCATCCGGACCGTGCGCTCAGCGTTAATGCCGCATGGGCGAGCACCAGCAGATTGAGCACCACCAGCGTCACCGCCCACAGGTACTCACCTGCGAACCGGCTGGTCACCCGCGCCAGCTCGCCCCATGTGCCGATGCAGCCTGCGCCGAACACCGCGAGCAGCGGCAGAATCACGGCACTGCGCGCGTGCGTTACCCGTCCGGCCAGTGCCAGGGTCGCCAGGCTGATGACGCCACTCACCAACAGCCAGAACGGCCACCAGGACAGGTTCGACACCGGGCCTGCCAATACGCCTTTCTCCTGGCGATCGGCGTCGAACAGACCCCAGTAACCACCGACCGCGCCTTCGGCCTCGCGCTTCCAGGGCTGGTCGAAGGCCTCGATCAGGTTGTAATGCCAGCCGTTCTGTTCGGCCATCGCGACAAAACTGCGGATGAACTTCGCTTCATTGACCCGACTCGGCAAGGCTGTCTCGCGCTGACGACCTTCGCTGGGCCATCCGGTCTCGCCGATCAGAATATCCTTGGGGGCGAATTTGCTACCGAAGGTCTGACGGATCTGCGCCACATGGGCAAGCGCATCTTCGATCCCTTTCGGATCGTCCTCCCAATACGGCAACAGGTGGATGGTCAGGAAGTCCACGGCGGGCGCGACTTCCGGGTACTGCAGCCAATACTCCCAGACGTCGGCGTAGGTGACCGGCTGTTTGACCTTAGCTTTGACCTGACGAATCAGTTTCGCCAGCTGCGCGCCGGTCACTTCTTTACGTAACAACGCCTCGTTACCCACGATCACGGCGGTGACAACATCCGGGTAGGCGTTTGCGGCCGCCACCAGCGCGTTAACCTCCTTGGCCGTGTCCACGGGGTTGGCGTTCACCCAGGCGCCCAACATGACTTTCAATCCATGTTTGCGCGCCAGTTCAGGAATCGCTTCCAGGCCGGTCATCGAGTAAGTCCGAATGCACTCGAAGCGCGTTGCCAGCAAGGCCAGGTCGGCATCCATTCGCGCCGGGCGCAACGTGAACGGCTGATCGAACGGCGATTGATCCTTGTCGAACGGCGTGTAGGACGCGCATTGCAGCTTGTGTGTCGGGGTCGCCGCGTCCGGCAAAACCACTGGTTTACCGAGCCCATACCAGTAGCCAGACAGGGCGATCAAAGCAAACAGACAGGAGAAAAGGTAGAGAACGACAGGCGAGCGGGAGGTGGCGGGCATGATCGGGCCGAGAGGGGACAGAGAGCCGCAGTCTATCAAGCCAACGCCATTACATCTGTAGGAGCGTGGCTTGTCCCGCGATCTGCCGGGAACCGGCAGTCAAATCTGAAGGGTGGGTCATCGCTGGCACACCCAAGGCGTCTGGTTTACGACTGATTCTCAGCCGATCGCGGGACAAGCCACGCTCCTACTCGTGAGCGCGGCACAGGCTATTAAAAGACCCATGCAATTTTCGGACGGACTGCCACCCGTTTTACGACCTGTTTGTCGTTGATGGCCCGGTGATGTCGTTTCCCGGTGCCTGAGTGTCGCCCAGAGGAAAGGGACGAGGTCGGTGCAGGTCGATGATCGAACCGTCAACGCAGCGAGTGCGGCTGCGCAGGCAAGTGGTTGAGGCGTGAAAGGTGCGCGACGCGCCAAACGTGGGCGCAGGTCGCGGCCTTATAAGAACGTTAACGATTCCCGACGCCGTCGGGTTCAGGACTACCGGGGAAGTAACGATGAAGATTCGAAATATCCTGGGTGCAGGCGCCGCTCTGGCCCTTGCCATCAGTTCCACGCTGGCCTTTGCCGCCGACAAACCGGAGCTCAGCATCGGTTACGTGGATGGCTGGTCGGACAGCGTCGCCACCACCAACGTGGCCGCCGAAGTGATACAGCAAAAACTGGGCTACCCCGTGAAACTGCAAGCCGTCGCGGCCGGGATCATGTGGCAGGGCGTTGCGACCGGCAAGCTGGACATGATCCTGTCCGCCTGGCTGCCCGTGACCCACGGTGAATACTGGGCCAAGAACAAGGACAAGGTCACCGACTACGGTCCTAACTTCAAGGACGCCAAAATCGGCCTGATCGTGCCGGAGTACGTGAAAGCCAACTCGGTGGCGGACCTGAAAACCGACGAATCCTTCAAGAAGAAAATTGTCGGCATCGACGCTGGTTCAGGTGTGATGATCAAGACCGACCAGGCGATCAAGGACTACGGTCTGGATGGCTACAAGCTTCAAGCGAGTTCCGGCGCCGGCATGATTGCCGAGCTGACCCGCGCTGAAAACAAGAAGGAATCCATCGCCGTGACCGGTTGGGTGCCGCACTGGATGTTTGCCAAGTGGAAACTGAAGTTCCTGGAAGATCCAAAAGGCGTTTACGGTGCAGCGGAAACCGTGGACAACATTGGTAGCCTGGACCTGGCCAAAAAAGCGCCGGACGTGGCTGACTTCCTGAAAAAATTCCAATGGAAAGACAAAGACGAGATCGGCGAAGTCATGCTCGCGATCCAGGACGGCGCCAAACCTGAAGCCGCCGCCAAGGATTGGGTTGCCAAGCACCCTGATCGCGTCAAAGAGTGGACCGGTAAGTAAGCCGTCATAAAGATTTAATCTTCAGGAAACCGCTTGGTGAGTGATCGCCAGGCGGTTTTTTATTTATTGCCGGCCCTCCTTCCCTGAGAGATCAAGGTGCCTGATACGGCACTTACGCCAAACATGCCTCTTCTTTTTCTGCTCCTTCAGAAAGTGCAGGTCCGCGCACATCAACTAATGTCGTTCTAATACTAAGGTCGTCTGGAGTGCGCCCCAGAGCGGACTAAAGTGGAATACGTGACATCCATCTGTGCTGCGAGGACAAAAACAATGAACGACAGCATTTACCTCTCGATTCAGAACAGTGCCCGTTTCAAGGAACTGGTCTCGAAAAGGGAACGATTCGCCTGGATTCTCTCGGCGATCATGCTTGGGCTCTATGCCGCATTCATCCTTTTGATTGCGTACGGGCCTCAGATTCTGGGCGCCAAACTCAGCGCCACATCATCTATCACTTGGGGAATGCCAATCGGCGTCGGCCTGATTGTCTCTGCATTCGTGCTGACAGCCATCTATGTTCGCCGTGCCAACGGTGAATTCGATGACCTGAACAACGCGATCCTGAAGGAGGCACAGCAATGATCCGCCCTCTGGTTGCGACCCTTGGCCTGTCTGCATTCGCACCGACCCTGTGGGCGGCCGATGCATTGACGGGTGCGGTACAGAAACAGCCGCTGAATATTTCCGCGATCATCATGTTCGTGGTCTTCGTGGCGTTCACGTTGTGCATCACGTACTGGGCTTCGAAGAAGAACAAGACAGCAGCGGATTACTACTCGGCGGGCGGCAAGATCACAGGCTTCCAGAACGGCCTGGCGATTGCGGGCGACTACATGTCGGCGGCGTCCTTCCTGGGTATTTCCGCGCTGGTTTACACCTCCGGCTACGATGGCCTGATCTACTCGATCGGCTTCTTGGTGGGCTGGCCGATCATTCTGTTCCTGATCGCCGAGCGCCTGCGTAACCTGGGCAAATACACCTTCGCTGACGTGGCGTCCTACCGCCTGAAGCAGAAGGAAATCCGTACCCTGTCTGCCTGCGGTTCGCTGGTGGTGGTGGCGTTCTACCTGATTGCGCAGATGGTCGGTGCAGGCAAGCTGATCCAACTGCTGTTCGGTCTGGATTACTCGGTCGCCGTCGTGCTCGTGGGTATCCTGATGTGCCTGTATGTGCTGTTCGGCGGCATGCTGGCCACGACCTGGGTACAGATCATCAAGGCCGTGATGCTGTTGTCCGGTGCGTCGTTCATGGCGCTGATGGTTATGAAGCACGTCAACTTCGACTTCAATATGCTGTTCTCCGAAGCCGTGAAAGTTCACCCTAAAGGTGAGGCGATCATGAGCCCGGGCGGTCTGGTCAAAGACCCGATTTCGGCATTCTCGTTGGGTCTGGCGCTGATGTTCGGTACCGCCGGCCTGCCGCACATCCTCATGCGCTTCTTCACCGTGAGCGATGCGAAGGAAGCCCGTAAATCGGTTCTGTATGCGACTGGTTTCATCGGCTACTTCTACATCCTGACCTTCATCATCGGCTTCGGCGCGATCCTGCTGGTTAGCACCAACCCTGCGTTCAAAGATGCAGCGGGCGCACTGTTGGGCGGTAACAACATGGCCGCTGTTCACCTGGCCGATGCAGTGGGTGGCAGTCTGTTCCTTGGCTTCATCTCTGCGGTCGCGTTCGCAACGATTCTCGCGGTGGTTGCCGGTTTGACCTTGGCCGGTGCTTCGGCGGTGTCGCATGACCTGTATGCCAGCGTGATCAAAGGCGGCAAGGCCAACGAGAAGGACGAAATCCGCGTGTCGAAGATCACCACCATCGCCTTGGCGGTTGTGGCGATCGGTCTGGGGATTGCGTTCGAAAGCCAGAACATCGCGTTCATGGTGGGCCTGGCGTTCTCCATCGCAGCGAGCTGTAACTTCCCTGTGCTGTTGCTTTCGATGTACTGGAAGAACCTGACCACCCGTGGCGCGATGATCGGTGGCTGGATGGGGCTGATCAGCGCGGTGGTGCTGATGATTCTTGGCCCGACCATCTGGGTGCAGATTCTGCATCACGAGAAGGCGATCTTCCCGTATGAGTACCCGGCGCTGTTCTCGATCGCCATTGCGTTTGTCGGCATCTGGTTCTTCTCGGTGACGGACAAGTCGAAGGCTGCGGAAGGTGAGCGTGCGTTGTTCTTCCCGCAGTTTGTGCGTTCGCAGACTGGGCTTGGGGCGAGCGGTGCGGTGTCGCATTGATTTGAGGTAGTGGTGTAGTGCTTAAACGCCCCGACTGGTTCGGGGCGTTTTTGTTTTTGGGGTTTGGGGTTTGGGGTTTGGGCCGAGGGTTTGCTTGGTGTTTGGTGTGTATATCCGTTTCTGGTGGTGGCGCTGGTATTTGGGCTCGGCCTGAGGGCCGAACTGTTCCGCCTTCGTGAACTGACCCCCGAAAGTTGGACAAAATTATTGACTCATTACCTGCTTTCGAAATTGCACCGGACTGAGGCCGTTGAGCGTCATGCTGATCCGCTCGTGGTTGTAGTAATGGATGTACTCGTCGAG
>Ga0213828_1000132_pt1 | contig 91998 bp, 52 predicted proteins | sample MC6MC0897MG_FD_180664 | JGI IMG/M metagenome (GOLD analysis project Ga0213828, IMG submission 180664) | Enriched soil aggregate microbial communities from Iowa State University, Ames, United States - MC6-MC0897-MG | ecosystem: Environmental > Terrestrial > Soil > Unclassified | place: USA: Iowa...
TTGATCCAGATGATCTTCTTGAATTTCTCCATGAAGCGCTGCATCCACACATACCCGGCTTCTTCGTTCCAGTGCTCGACGCTGCCACCGGGCTGGGTGATCTCGTAGGGCGCCATGGCCGCGTCGCCGACGAACACCACTTTGTAGTCATCGCCGTACTTGTGCAGCAGGTCGAAGGTGGAGAAGCGCTCCGACGTACGCCGCAGGTTGTTCTTCCACACCGACTCATACACGAAGTTATGGAAGTAGTAATACTCCAGGTGCTTGAACTCGGTCTTGCAGGCAGAAAACAGCTCTTCGCAGACTTTGACGTGGGCATCCATCGAGCCGCCGATGTCGAACAGCAACAGCAGCTTCACGGTGTTGCGCCGCTCCGGGCGCATCTGGATGTTCAGCAGCCCGGCGTCGCGGGCGGTGTGGTCGATGGTGCCGTCGATATCCAGCTCTTCGGCCGCGCCTTCACGGGCGAACTTGCGCAGCCGGCGCAGGGCCAGCTTGATGTTGCGCGTGCCCAGCTCGACCTGGTCGTCGAGGTTCTTGTACTCGCGCTGGTCCCACACTTTGACCGCCTTGCCCTGGCGCTGGCCGGCTTCGCCCACGCGGATGCCTTCGGGGTTGAAACCGCCCGAACCGAACGGGCTGGTGCCGCCGGTGCCGATCCACTTGTTGCCGCCGGCGTGGCGTTCCTTTTGCTCTTCAAGGCGCTTCTTGAATTCCTCGATCAGCTTGTCCAGCCCGCCCAGGGACTGGATCTGCGCACGCTCCTCATCCGTCAGCGAGCGCTCGAATTCCTTGCGTAGCCAGTCTTCGGGGATCAGCGCTTCGAGGTGGCGGTCGAGGTTTTCCAGGCCCTTGAAGTAGGCGGAAAAGGCCCGGTCGAACTTGTCGAAATGGCGCTCGTCCTTCACCAGGATGGCCCGCGCCAGGTAGTAGAACTCGTCCATGTCGGAGAACACCACGCGTTTCTGCAGGGCGTTCAGCAGGTCGAGCAGTTCGCGTACCGACACCGGCACCTTGGCCGCACGCATTTCGTTGAACAGGTTGAGCAGCATGACCGGCTCCTGTCAGCGGTTGCCGCGCCGGCTCATGAAGGCCAGGCGCTCGAGCAGCTGCACGTCCTGCTCGTTCTTCACCAAGGCGCCTGCCAGCGGCGGGATGGCTTTGGTTGGGTCACGCTCGCGCAGTACCGCTTCGCCGATGTTGTCGGCCATCAGCAGCTTGAGCCAGTCGACCAGCTCGGAGGTGGAGGGCTTTTTCTTCAGGCCCGGCACCTTGCGCACGTCGAAGAACACGTCCAGCGCCTCGCTGACCAGCGATTGCTTGATGTTCGGGTAGTGCACGTCGACGATCTGTTGCAGCGTAGTGCGGTCGGGGAAGGCGATGTAGTGGAAGAAGCAGCGGCGCAGGAAGGCGTCCGGCAGTTCTTTTTCGTTGTTCGAGGTGATGATGATGATCGGGCGTTGCTTGGCCTTGATGGTCTCGTCTGTTTCGTAGACGTAGAACTCCATCTTGTCGAGCTCTTGCAACAGGTCGTTGGGGAACTCGATGTCGGCCTTGTCGATTTCGTCGATCAGCAGAATCACCCGCTCCTCAGCCTCGAAAGCCTCCCAGAGCTTGCCCTTTTTCAGGTAGTTGCGTACATCGTGGACTTTCTCGGTACCCAGCTGCGAATCGCGCAGGCGGCTGACCGCATCGTATTCGTAGAGGCCCTGGTGGGCCTTGGTGGTGGATTTGATGTGCCAGGTGATCAGGCGGGCGCCGAAGGAGGCGGCGAGCTGCTCGGCGAGCATAGTCTTGCCGGTGCCCGGTTCGCCTTTGACCAGCAGCGGGCGTTCGAGGGTGATGGCCGCGTTTACCGCCAGTTTCAGGTCGTCTGTGGCGACGTAGTCGCGGGTGCCTTCGAACTTCATGGGAGTGTCCTCTGCGGGGTGCCTGGGCCGTTCTCTACGCACAGAGACTGCATAACCCCTGTGGGAGCGGGCTTGCCCCGCGAAAGGGCCGGCCCAGGCAACACATGTTTATCGTTTGTCAGCGACTATACCCCGGCCCCAGACGCCTGCAAACGCAGACCGGGTATTCAGTCCCTGAATGCCCCGTCACGCGCTTTCAGTCAGGCTTGGGCGCAGGCTGCTCATAGCGCGCATTGAATGCCTGGACAAAGCCGTTACGCAGTATCTGCAAGACAGCCTCGAAAGCGCTGACATCCTGCTTGTGCACGCTGCCACTAAGCTCTACGCGGGTGGCGAACTGGTTTTTCGGCTGGTTCTTCAGCACGGTTTCAGTCGCCCCCACCAACGCCTCCCACACCGAGCGGAAGAAGCCCTTGTCTTTGTCCTGCACATCCTGCTGCCAGTTGAACACATCGACATCGCGCAGCAGCGGCTTGATATAGCCATTGAGCCGCCCGTTCTCGGCCTGCGCTTCGATCACCAGGTCGCCGTGCCCGGCATTGAAATCGAACTTGCCATAGGCACTGGCGAAGTCATTGAGTTGGCGCAGCTGTATGCCGGTGGCACGCAGGCGGAACTCGAAGTCGTCGAAGTCGCTGAAGGGGTCGAACGTGGCGCGGCTCTCGACCTTGGCATCGCCAAATAACAGGGCATGGGCGTCGAAACTGGCGTCGCGCCGGCCTTTCTCATTGCGCACGTTGGTCAGGTTGCGAATGCGCGCGTCGAGCTGGGTGGCCTTGAGGTCGACCGGCGGCTTGGAGGTGAAGTTGCGAAAGGTCAGCACGCCATCTTGAATGCGTACTTCGTTGAGGGTGATGGGCAGCAGTTTTTCCAGCTGCTGGCGCCAGTCGGTGCCTTGGCCAGTCTGCGAAGCCTGCTTGCTGCCGCCATCGACGAAGTTCAGCTCGGGCCGCACGAAGGTCACCTCGGCCACCACGGCGCGGTCGTACCACAGTGCATGCCAGCTGACCGAGAGGTCGATCAACGGCGCGTCGAGCAGCGGCACCGGGACCTTGCCGGTGGTCTTGACGATTTTCAGGCCGTTGATCTGGTACGCGCCGCGCCACCAGGCCAGGTCCACGTCAACGACCTGGCCGCGGTAGTCGCCCATGTCGGCCAGTTTGTCGTTGAGGTAGTCGCGTACCAGGTAGGGCAGGGCCAGGTGCAGGGCAACCAGCAGCACGACCAGGCTGGCCAGGCCTACCAGCGGCCAGCGGTAGCGAGCTTTCATTGTCGGCTCTCCAAGGCAGGATGTGCGGTTGACCGCAGGCGCCGCTCGGGAGTTCGAACAGGCTTTACGGGCCAACGGGGCAGGCTTACCCTTGAAGTCTTTCCCTGCTTCTTCACGTTCAAGGACCCCTGCCATGAGCCGTATCTACGCAGACAACGCCCACTCCATCGGCAACACGCCGCTGGTACAGATCAACCGCATCGCCCCGCGTGGGGTGACCATCCTGGCCAAGATCGAAGGGCGCAACCCGGGCTACTCGGTCAAATGCCGGATCGGCGCGAACATGGTCTGGGACGCCGAGAGCAGCGGCAAGCTCAAGCCCGGCATGACCATCGTCGAGCCCACCTCGGGCAACACCGGCATTGGCCTGGCCTTCGTCGCCGCCGCCCGAGGCTACAAGCTGATCCTGACCATGCCGGCCTCGATGAGCTTGGAGCGGCGCAAGGTGCTCAAGGCGCTGGGCGCCGAGCTGGTGCTGACCGAGCCGGCCAAGGGCATGAAGGGCGCGATCGAGAAGGCCAACGAAATCGTCGCCTCCGACCCGGCCCAGTACTTCCTGCCAGGCCAGTTCGAAAACCCGGCCAACCCGGCGATCCATGAAAAAACCACCGGCCCCGAGATCTGGAACGACACCGACGGCGCAGTCGATGTGCTGGTGGCGGGTGTGGGTACGGGCGGTACCATCACTGGCGTGTCGCGCTACATCAAGCACACCCAAGGCAAGTCGATTTTGTCGGTGGCGGTGGAGCCGCTGGCCTCGCCGCTAATCAGCCAGACCCTGGCCGGTGAAGAACTCAAGCCCAGCCCGCACAAGATCCAGGGCATTGGCGCAGGCTTCGTGCCGAAAAACCTCGACCTCTCCATCGTCGACCAGGTCGAGACGGTGACCGACGAAGAGTCCAAGGCCATGGCCATCCGCCTGATGCAGGAGGAGGGCATTCTGTGCGGTATTTCCTGTGGCGCAGCAATGGCGGCAGCGGTGCGCCTGGCTGAAAAACCGGAGATGCAGGGTAAGACCATCGTCGTAATTTTGCCCGACTCGGGCGAGCGTTACCTGTCGAGCATGCTGTTCAGCGACCTGTTCAGCGAGCAGGAAAACCAGCAGTAAACACCCCGTCCGCTGACCAGGCGCAACACTCGGTGATCCGGTTTATTGCAAAATCTTCATGACTCAGATCCCGCCCAGGTTGTTTGTACCGGGGCGGGATGGGTTTATGATGGCCGGATGATTTTTTTGGGAGCAGGCAGCGCAGGCCTGTTTCCTTTCCAAGGAGTGTTGCATGACCTTTTCCTTTGCAGCCAAGGCGGGTGTCCTGCTGGTGTTTTTCGGCAGCGTGCTTTTCGTGCACCTGCGCGGCAAGGCGCGCCTGCCGGTGCTGCGCCAGTTCGTCAACCATTCGGCGCTGTTCGCCCCGTATAACGCCCTGATGTACCTGTTCTCCGGCGTGCCGTCCAAGCCCTACCTGGACCGCCAACGCTTCCCCGAGCTGGATGTGCTGAAGGACAACTGGCAGGACATCCGCGAAGAGGCCATGCGCCTGTTCGACGAGGGCTATATCCGCGCGGCTGAAAAAGACAACGACGCAGGCTTCGGCTCGTTCTTCAAGAAGGGTTGGAAGCGCTTCTACCTGAAGTGGTACGACAAACCGCTGCCATCGGCCGAAGCCCTGTGCCCGCGCACCGTCGAGCTGGTCAGCAGCATCCCCAACGTCAAGGGCGCGATGTTCGCCTTGTTGCCGGGCGGCAGCCACCTGAACCCGCACCGCGATCCGTTCGCCGGCTCCTTGCGCTATCACCTGGGCTTGGCCACACCTAACTCCGATGCTTGCCGCATCTACGTCGACGGTGAGGAATACGCCTGGCGTGACGGTGAGGATGTGATGTTCGACGAAACCTACGTGCACTGGGTCAAGAACGAAACCGACGTCACCCGCGTGATCCTGTTCTGCGACATCGAGCGCCCGCTGAGCAGCCCGCTGATGACCCGCATCAACCGCCAGGTCAGCGCCTTCCTCGGCCGCGCCACTGCGCCGCAGAACACCGACGACGAGCGCGTTGGCGGGATCAACCAGGCGTATGCCTGGAGCAAGCGCTTCAGCAACAAGATCAGCGGCCATGTGAAGCAGTTCAAGCGCGCCAATCCGAAGGCTTACCGCATTCTGCGGCCGGTGTTGGCGGTGGTGGTGGCGTATCTGTTGTATCGCTGGTTGTTCTGATTTCTACTCGCCTGCAGCGCCAGGCGGGGCTTGCGCTTGCGGGGCGTGTTCAGCCAGCCCTTGTAATGCACCATCAGTGCGGATATAGAGGGTTGACCAGTTGGCGGACTGACGGGCCTTTCGCGAAATGTTGTGGGCGGATGGCTGCGATGTGTTCGTCGGGCGCTAGGGTGAAGGCAACTATGTGCCTGTCTTTAGTTTTGCAGGGGTGCCTATATCGAGCGCCGCCCGCGCGGCGCTCGATCTCCCGGGCGCTATAAATACCAAGACAAGTCCCTTGCTGCGCCCATGCATTCTCAGCGCGCACAAAAAAGGGCGGTCATTACCCTGACCGCCCCTCAAGCCCTCATAACGCTATCTCACGCCGGCTCCAGCGCCTCAACCACCTGCCCGCGGCTAAGGTGCACCACCTTGTCCGCCGTATCGAAGTACCGGTCATCATGCGAAATCACGATGATGGTCTTGCCCAGCCGCTTCAGGTCCGGCAGCAGCTCGGTATAGAACACCCGGCGGAAGGTCGGGTCCTGGTCGGCCGCCCATTCGTCGAACACCAGCACCGGCCGGCCATCCAGCCATGCATTGACCAGCGCCAGGCGCTTGCGCTGCCCGGTCGACAGGTCGGTGGTGGTGAACGCGCCATCGCGCACGCTGACCTTGTGCGCAATCTCCAGCCGCTCCAGGTAGCGCGTGGCATCACTCGGCAGGCTGTGCTCGTGCTCGGGCAGGTCTTCGAACAGGTAGTAATCGGCGAACACGGTGGTGAACAGCTGGCGATAATCGTCCAGCCCTTGTGGCCCGACTGCCACGCCGTTCAGGCGCACTTCGCCGCGCTGCGGGGTATACAGGCCCAGCAGCAGCTTGATCAGCGAGGTCTTGCCGCAGCCGTTCTCACCGACGATGAACAGGATCTCGCCCGGCTCGATGCTCAGGTTCACCGGCCCCACGCGAAACGGCTCTTTGCCGTCCACCGGTGGGTAGGCGTATTCGACATTGTGCAGCTCCAGGTGGGCGCTGCCCGGGGCGCTGCGTTTGACCGGCTGGTCCAGCAGCAGGTGCGGTTCGGGCGAGGAGAAGCGCTCGGACAGGTCGGCGATGCGGCGGAACGCCACCTGGGCGCGGCCGAGAATCGGCAGGTTGCCGATCAGCGTCTCCAGCGGGCCTTTCATGTACAGCAGCACCAGCACGAAGCCGCTCATCACCGCTGGGTCGTTGCTCGGCCACAGCGATTGCAGGGCCAGGGTCAAGCCGATGACCACGAAGAACAGCATCGAACCCAGGCTCTTGGCTGCCACGAAAATGTTGATGGAGCGGATGTGGGTGTTGGCGATGAAGTCCGCCGTGCCCTGGATATTGCGGGTCAGCATGGCGTGGCGGCGGCGGCGGTCGATGCGCAGCTCCTTGGCGCCTTCGGCGATCGCCGAGTAGTGCTTTTGCAGGTTGTCCTCGGCGTCGCGGGCGGCGTTGAAGCCGGCCACGCCTTTTTGCCGGGCGACATACTGAATCGCGCTGCCAATGCCGATCGCCACCAGGGTGATGAGGAAGATCGGCCACGACAGCCAGGCCAGGTAGGCCATGCAGCCGATCACGGTGGTGAGTGAGATCGCCAGCGGCGCGAAGGCGAAGGCGAAGTCGCTGATGGTGTCGACGTCGCGGGTAAGCACCGGGATCAGGCGGTGGGTGCGGTAGCGCTCGATCTGCTCGATCGGCGCCGACAGCACCTTGGCGCCCAGGTCTTTGCGCAACCGGGCAATGACCTTCTGGCCGACGTAGTTGGTGCCGCTGTCGGCGGCCACGCTGCTCACCAGTGCCAGTACGCACAGGCCGGCGAAGGCCAGGATCACGCCCTGGCTCATGCCGTCGGCGGCATGCAGGCCCTGGTTGACGGTGGCCAGCAGCGCGGTCACGGCCAAGCCGCCGACCATGCCCAGCAGCACCGAGACGATGACCGCCGGGCGGTAGGGTTTCAGCAGGCCCAGCAATTCGCGGATGGCCCCGGGGGAAGACGTTTTCATGAAGCGCGATCTCGGTGATGGAGTGGGGGTGGGCGGCGCAGCGGGGTCAGCTCCCGAGGGCCAGGGTGCCCTTCATCAAGGTGCTGTGGAACGGGAACGAGCAGTAGAAGCTGTAGGCGGTCCCGGCCTTCAACGACCGGGTGTCGAGGGTGACGCTGTCTGTTTCACCGCCGCCGATCAGGCGGGTATGGGCGAGCACCCGGGTGTCGCCTGGCTTCACGTAATCCTGTGCCTCACCGGCCTTCAGGCCATCGTCCAGCACGCCTTGCATGTCTGCCTGGGTGCTCAGTACCCAGTTGTGGCCCATGACGCTCTTGGGCATCTGGCCGGGGTGGGCGAGGGTGATGGTGAACGACGTGCAGGCCTTGGGTACGGTGATTTCGGCCTTGTCGAAGGTCATCTGGTCGGTGCCGTGGATCTCTACGGCGCAGTCCTCGGCCGACCAGGCCGCGGCAGGGGCCGCAGCAAGCAGGGCGAGGAGCAGAAGCTGGCGAGTCATGTAAGGTTCCTGGACGATAAAAGGGTGCACATCGTTCAGACGAACCGGCGCGCGTTCGCTTTACCTTGTGAGTGGGGGCGGGTGAATTTCTGCCGGGCACGCTCGTTCATCTAGTCAGGCGCCCTGATGGCGCAGCATCCGATTTCGCCGCCATGGCGGCCCTGGCTTGAGGTGACGGTACATGAGTGAATTGCTGAGCTTTGCGATCGAACCCCTGGACGCCGCCCGCGGCGACCTGCCGCTGCTGGTGCGCGCGCCAGAGCCCGGCATCGACCTGCTCGACGCATTCGAAGAACTGAAGCCGCTGGTGGAACGCCACCTGCTGCATGCGGGCGGCATCCTGTTCAGGGGCTTCCAGGTGGGTGGGGCCGAGGCTTTCCGCCAGTTCGCTGCCGCCTTCGGCCACCCGCTGCTCAACTACGAGTTCGGCTCCACGCCGCGCAGCAACGTGACCAAAGGGGTGTACACCTCGACCGAATACCCGGCGCACCAGAGTATCCCCTTGCACAACGAACAGGCCTATACCCTCGAGTGGCCGATGAAGATCTGGTTCTACAGCGTGATCCCTGCCGAGACCGGGGGTGAGACGCCGATTGCCGACAGCCGCGAGGTCTACCGGCGGATGCCGGCGCGTATTCGCGAGCGGCTGGTCGAGAAGGGGCTGATGTATGTGCGCAACTACGGTAATGGGCTGGATGTGGAGTGGTCGCAGGTGTTCAACACCGAAGACCCACGCCAGGTCGAGGCGTACTGCCGGGCGCATGCCATTGAATGCATCTGGAAGGAAGATGGCGAACTGCGCACCCGGCAGCGCTGCCAGGTGGTGGCGCGCCATCCGGTGACGGGGGAGGACGTTTGGTTCAACCAGGCGCACCTGTTCCATGTCTCGAACTTGCAGCCGGAGGTGCGTGAGTCGCTGATGGACATTGTCGAGGAGGAGGACCTGCCGCGGAATGTGTATTACGGCGATGGTTCGACCATCGAGGATTCGCTGCTCGATGAAGTGCGTGGGGTGCTGGATGAGTGCACGGTCAGTTTTCCTTGGCTGGAGAATGATGTGCTGATGCTCGACAACATGCTTGCGGCCCATGCGCGGTCGCCGTTTACCGGGAAGCGCAAGGTGGTGGTGGCGATGGCGGAGGGGTATTCGCAGGTTTTGCGTTGATTGGGTTTTTTGGGGGGTAGGGGTGCATGCCTTGAGGTTTGCAGCGCCCTGGAGATCGAGCGCCGCCCGCGCGGCGCTTCGCGGCGCAAGGCCGCTCCCACATTTGTTTCGGGCCAATTATTCCTGAAGCATTGGCGCGCGGCCCCTTGGCGCCCGCCTCGATATAGCGTCGTACAGACAAGGGGTCGCGCGCCTATATAACAGGACTCACTGGCCCGAAACGGATGTGGGAGCGGGCTTGCCCCGCGAAGCGCCGCGCGGGCGGCGCTCGATCTCCCAGGCGCTGCAAACCTCAAGGCATGCACCCACCGCCCCCCCCAAATTCCTGCGCCCCTAAATCAGCCCCCCATGCCTTCGTCTGACAGTTACCGCTCGACTGCCAGGACATCGCTCGACATGAATGCTGAACAGACGCTCAAACTCGCTCGCCGCTTCATCGAACTCAGCCCCGACAAGCGCCGCCTGTTCCTCAAGGCGCTGCAGGGCGAGGGCATGGACTTCTCCGTGCTGCCGATCGCGCCAGGTGTCGAGGTCGACGAGCGTGACCAGCTGTCCTACGCGCAGCGGCGCATGTGGTTCCTCTGGCAGCTCGACCCCCAAGGCGCAGCCTACAATCTGCCCATGGCCGTGCGCCTGCATGGCCCGCTGAGCCGGGTGGCCCTGCAGCACGCCTTCGATGCCCTGGTGGCCCGCCACGAAACCCTGCGCACCCGCTTCGTCGCCGACGGCGATGATGTGCGTCAGCAAGTCGATGCAGCCGCCGCCCCGCTGCAGTTGCGCCAGGACGGCTTGAGCGAGCTGGCCGAAGAGGCCCGCCAACACGCCCTCGAATCCATCGCCGAAGAAGAGGCCCTGGCCCCCTTCGACCTGGCCGCCGGCCCGCTGCTGCGCGTGCGTCTGCTGCAACTGGCAGAACAGGACCATGTGCTGCTGCTGACCCTGCACCATATCGTCGCCGATGGCTGGTCGATGAACGTGCTGATCGACGAGTTCCTGCACCTCTACGATGCCGCCGTGGCCGGCACCGAAGCCACACTCGAACCCTTGCCGATCCAGTACCGCGACTACGCCCTGTGGCAGCGCAGCTGGCTTGAGGCTGGCGAGCAGGACCGCCAGTTGGCGTACTGGCAGGCGCGCCTGGGCGACGATCACTCGCCGCTGGAGCTGCCACTGGACCGCGCCCGCAGCGGTCGGCCGAACTACCGCGGCGCGCGTCACGAATTCCCGATTGCCGCCGATGTCGCTGAACGCCTGCGCGGCCTGGCGCGTCGGCACAACGTCACCCTGTTCATGGTCCTGCTGGCAGCCTTCAAGCTGCTGCTGCAGCGCTATGGCGGGCAGAGCGCCGTCCGCGTCGGGGTGCCCATTGCCAACCGCAACCGTGCCGAAAGCCAGGGCCTGATCGGCTGCTTCATCAATACCCAGGTGCTGCACACCGAAATCGACCCACTGCTGGATATCGCCGGCCTGCTGCAGCGCGTGCGCGAAACCGCCGTGGGCGCGCAAAGCCACCAGGACCTGCCGTTCGAACAACTGGTCGAGGCCCTGGAGCTGCCGCGCAGCACCGAGAGCCCGCTGTTCCGGGTGCTGTTCAACCACCAGGCCCAGGTGGCGGATGTCGAAGCCATCAAGACCCGCTCCGGGCTGAGCCTGGCACCGATCACCCTGCAAAAGCACAGCGCCCGTTTCGACCTGGCACTGGATACCCACGAGCGGGCCGGCCAGCTGCATGCTTCCTTCACCTATGCCCTCGATGTGTTCGATGCGGCCACTGTCGAGGCCCTTGGCGAACAATGGCTGGCGCTGGTGCAGGCGCTGGCCGACGAGGCCCCCGGTGCGGTGGGCGAGTTGCCGTTGCCAGGCCTGGCCGCCACCCTGAATGCGCATGGGCAGGCCGCCGAGCCGTTGTTGGTCCACCAGCGCTTTGCCGAGGCTACCCAGCGCCACCCCGAGCGCACCGCCGTGATGGCAGCAGGCGAGGCGGCCAGCTTTGCCAGGCTTGATGCCCGTGCCGAGGCCATCGCCGACAGGCTGGTCGAAGCTGGCGTGCAGCCGGACACTCTGGTCGGCGTGCTGGCCGACCGCAGTGTCGGCATGCTCGCCAGCATCCTCGGCGTGCTCAAGGCGGGCGGCGCCTACCTGCCACTGGAGCCCGAGCAACCGGCCGAACGCCTGGCCTACATGCTCGCCGACAGCGGCACCCGCCTGGTGCTGGCGCCCGGCAATTGGCAGGCAGCGCTGCCAGGTGACGTCCATCGGCTGGCCTGGGAACACACCCAGGCCGCTTGTGAAAGCGCCCCACGGCGTGCCGTTGCAGCGGCCAACCTCGCCTACGTGATCTACACCTCCGGCACCACCGGCCAGCCCAAGGGCGTAGCAATCAGCCATGGCGCGTTGGGCAACTATGTCGAGGGCATCGCCGCGCGCCTGCCGATGAGCCAGATCCACAGCATGGCGCAGGTCTCGACCCCGGCTGCGGACCTCGGCCACACCATGCTATTCGGCGCCCTGTGTGGCGGCCAGACCTTGCACCTGCTGCTGCGCGATCAGGTACTGGATGCCGAAGGCTTCGCGGCCTACCTGGCGCAGCACCAGGTGGATGCACTGAAAATCGTGCCCTCGCACCTGGAGGCCATGCTGGTCGCCGGCCGCTCGGCACTGCCGGGGCAGTGCCTGGTACTGGGCGGCGAAGCCATCAGCCCGAGCCTGCTCGGCAAGATCCGCGCGCTGGCCCCAGCACTCAAGGTGTTCAACCACTACGGCCCGACCGAGACCACGGTCGGCGTGCTGGTGGCCGAACTGGACAACCAGGCTTCGCTCGGCCAACCGCTGGCCAATGCACGCGTCAGCGTGCTCGACTGCTGCCTGCAGCCCTTGCCGGCCAAGGCCAAAGGCGAGCTGTACATCGGCGGGGCAGGCCTTGCCCGTGGCTACCTCGCCCGCCCGGCGTTGACTGCTGAGCGTTTTGTGCCCGACCCGAACGGTAATGGCGAGCGCTTGTACCGCAGCGGCGACTGGGTACGGCAGAGCGCTACCGGCGAGCTGCAGTTCGCCGGGCGCATGGACGGCCAGGTGAAAATCCGTGGCTACCGCGTGGAGCTGGCCGAAATCGAGAACCAGCTGCGTGGGCTGGAGGGCGTCGCCAATGCCCTGGTGCGGGTCCAGGGCCAGGCGCCGGAGCTGCAACTGGCGGCCTGGCTGGTGCCCAGCCAGATGCCGGCAGACAGCCAGGCCTGGCAGGAGGCGATTCGCGCCACGCTCAAAGGGCTGCTGCCCGAGCACATGGTACCCACCCACCTGATGGTACTGGAGCGCCTGCCGGTGACGGTCAACGGCAAGGTCGACATCAAGGCGCTGCCCGCGCCGGTCGCCACCCAGGTGGCCTACCAGGCACCGGTAACCCCGTTGCAGGTGCAGCTGGCGCAGATCTGGGCCGAGGTGCTGCAGGTGCCGCAGGTGGGCCTGGGCGACAACTTCTTTGCCCTGGGTGGGCATTCGCTGCTGGCCACCCAGGCCGTGTCGCGGGTGCGCAAGCACCTGGGCCTGGACATCCCGCTGCGCACGCTGTTCGACACGCTCGACCTGCAGGCCTTTGCCCAGGCCGTGGCCGAGGGCGAGCAGGGCGCGGGCCTGGAGATCGAGATCCTCGACCGCCAGCAGCCGCTGCCGGTGTCCCGCTCGCAGAACCGCCAATGGCTGTTCTGGAAACTCAACCCGCAAAGCCTGGCCTACAACACACCGATGGCCGTGCGCATGCAAGGCGCCCTCGACCGCGCAGCCGTGCAGGCCGCGCTGGATGCACTGGTGGCACGCCACGAATCACTGCGCACGGTGTTCGTCGAAGCCAACGGCTTGCCGTGGCAGCGCATTCTGCCCGCCGCTTCGGTACCGATCGGCTTCGAAGACCTCAGCGGCCAAGACGAGGCTGCGCAGATGCGCAAGCTCGAAGCCGAAGCCTTTACCACGTTCGACCTGGAGCACGGCCCGCTGCTGCGTGCGCGCCTGTTCAAGGTGCATGCGCACGAGCACCTGCTGTCGCTGACCTTGCACCACATCGTCTCTGACGGTTGGTCGATGAGCCTGCTGGTACGCGAGTTCGCTGCTGCCTACAACGCGGCTGCCAGCGGCCAGGCAAGGGCCATCGAGCCGCTGCCGGTGCAGTACGCCGACTTCGCCGCCTGGCAGCGCACATGGCTGGCCGAGGGGCAGATGCAGGCACAGATCGACTATTGGAAGGCGCGCCTGGAGGACGATTTCGAAGTGCTCGAACTGCCCGCCGACCGTATTCGCCCGCCGGCCAAAAGTTACCAGGGCAGCCGCTTCGACCTGCGCCTGCCGTTGGCCCTCACCGAGCGCCTGCGGGCCCTGGCGGTGGCGTCCAATGCCACGCTGTTCCATGTGTTTCTGGCGGCCTACGCCATCGTGCTGTCGCGCTACAGCCGCAAGGACACGATCAATATCGGTGTCCCAGTGACCAACCGTAACCGCCTGGAGCTCGAAGGGCTGATCGGCTTCTTCATCAACGTGGTGGTGGCGCGGGTCGGCGTCGATGGCAGCCTGCCGTTCCCGCAGTTGCTGGCGGCGATCAAGGAAACCACCCTGCAGGCGCAGGCCAACAAGGACGTGCCGTTCCTGGAGGTTGCCGAGGCCCTGTACCCAGAGCGCGACCAGGGCGTGAACCCGTTCTTCCAGGTGCTCTACAACCATTTGCGCGACCTGGGCGAGCAGGTGTCCAGCGATGCTCTGCAGGGCCTCAAGGTCCGCGAAGTGGACTTGCTGGAGCCGGGCGCGCAGTACGACATCTCGCTCAATACCCTGGAGCGCTCCGACGGCGTGACCGCCTCGTTCAACTACTCCACCGACCTGTTCGATGCACCGCGCATCGAGCGCATGGCCGGGCATTGGCAAGCGCTGCTCGAAGCCATCTGCGCCGAGCCACAGCGCTGCATCGCCGAGCTGGACTTCCTGGGCGACGATGAGCGTCGCCAGCTGACCCATGGCTGGAACCCAGCGCCAGCAGCCAGCAGCGGCCTGTGCGCCCACCAGTTGCTGGAGCGCCAGGCGCGTGCGCAGCCAGACGCCGTGGCGCTGATCTTCGATGATCAGCAACTGAGCTATGCCGAGCTGGACCGCTGCAGCAACCAGTTGGCCCACCGCCTGCGTGCAATGGGCGTAGGCCCTGACTGCCTGGTGGGTGTGGCCGTCGAGCGTGGCCTGGGCATGGCGCTGGCGCTGATCGCCATCCACAAGGCCGGCGGTGCCTATGTGCCGCTGGACCCGGACTACCCGCAAGAGCGCCTGGCGTATATGGTCGAAGACAGCGGCATCGGCCTGCTGCTGGCCGATGCGCCGTCGTTGGCGCGTTTGCAATTGGACCCGCAGCTGCCTTGCCTGGTGCTCGAACCCGGCACCCAGTGGCTGCACGCCTGGCCGGCCGAGCCGCTGCCTAACCTGGTGGCGCTGCACAACCTGGCCTACGTCATCTACACCTCGGGTTCCACCGGCATGCCCAAGGGCGTGGCCATCGACCACCATGCGCTGTCGGTGTTCTGCCAGGTGGCCGCCGACTACTCACGCCTGAGCCCGAGTGATCGCGTGCTGCAGTTCGCCACCTTCAGCTTCGACGGCTTTATCGAGCAGTTCTTCCCGCCGCTGGCGCAAGGCGCTTGCGTGGTGCTGCGCGACCTGCGGCTGTGGGACACCGCCACCCTGCTGGACGAAATCAACCGCCACGGTGTGACCGTGGCCGACTTGCCCGCCGCCTACTGGCGCCTGCTGGCCCTGGAGCGTCGCGGGCCAGAGGCCTATGGCCGGCTGAAACAGATCCACGTTGGCGGTGAAGCGGTGCCGGAAGACGCCCTGCGCGCCTGGCTGGCCTATGGGCCGCCGGCGGTGCGTCTGCTGAACACCTACGGGCCGACCGAAGCGACCGTGGTGGCCACCACCTTCGACTGCTCGCAGATGACACCCGCGCAGATCAGCCAGGGCGGTGTACCGATTGGCCGAGCGCTGCCGGGCCGTACCCTGCACGCGCTGGACGATGGCCTGGCGCCGACCCCAGTGGGCGTCTCTGGCGAGCTGTTCATTGGCGGGGCAGGGTGCCTGGCGCGGGGTTACCACCAGCGCCCGTCGCTGACGGCCGAGCGCTTCATCCCCGACCCGTTCGACAGCGTGGGCGGTGGCCGCCTGTATCGTACCGGCGACCTGGGCTACTACGACCCACATGGGCAACTGGCCTATCGCGGGCGGGCTGACCACCAGGTCAAGGTGCGCGGTTTCCGCATTGAACTGGGCGAGATCGAGCAGTACCTGCGCGCGCACCCGGACGTTCGCGAGGCCACGGTACTGGCCATCGACCTGCCCAGCGGCAAGCAGCTGTGCGCCTATGCGGTACCTGCTGAAGGCGCCAACGGCGATCTGCGCCAGGCCCTCAAGCAGTACCTCAAGGCCAGCCTGCCGGACTACATGATCCCGTCCTACCTGGTGACCCTGCCGAGCATGCCGCTGACCCCCAGCGGCAAGCTCGACCGCAAGGCGCTGCCATTGCCCGACCCCAGCCAGCCACAGCACGACTACGAAGCGCCGCAGACCGAACTGCAACAGCAACTGGCGCAGATCTGGGCGCAGTTGCTCAACCTCGGCCAGGTCGGCCTGAACGACAACTTCTTCGAACTCGGCGGCCACTCCCTGCTGGCGGCGCAAGCGGTATCGCGCATCAACGTGGAACTGGGCCTAGACATACCGCTGCGGCTGATCTTCGCCCACCCCGAGCTGCGCGCGTTCGCCCAGGCACTGGATGAACAAGGCCTGTCGCTGAGCGACGACGGCCTGAGCGATATCGAAAAAATGATGAACGAATTCACCGAGGCCTGACATGCAACTCACCCCCGCACAACGCATTGCCCAACGCTTCGTCAGCCTGCCTGTGGAGCAGCGTCAGCAGATCCTGGCGAAAATGCAGGCCACCGGGCAGAGCTTCCGCCTGCTGCCCATCGTGCCTGCACGCCAGGGCCTGGCGCGCATTCCCTTGTCGTTTGCCCAGCAGCGCCTGCTGTTTCTCTGGCAGTTGGAACCCGACAGCCCGGCCTACAACGTGCCGATGGCCGTGCGCCTCAAGGGCGCTCTGGAGCTAACGGTGCTGCAGCAGGCGCTGGATGCGCTGGTCAGCCGTCACGAGTCGCTGCGTACGCGCTTCGTATCGGATGAAGGCGAGTTCCACCAGGAGATTCTCGACGCCTGCCCGCTGGTGCTGGACGTGGTCGAGTTCCAGGCGGGCGACGATGAAGCCGCCTTGAGCGAAGCCGTCGATGCCGCGCTCAAGCAACCGTTCGACCTGCTGACCGGGCCGCTGATGCGGGTCACCCTGCTGCGCCTGAGCGCCGAGCACCACGTATTGGCCCTGAGCATGCACCACATCATCTCCGACGGTTGGTCGAGCGACTTGCTGGTGCAGGAGTTCATCCAGCTGTACACCGCCCTGGCTGAAGGCCGCGAGGCGCAATTGCCGGCCCTGCCGATCCAGTACGCCGACTATGCGATCTGGCAGCGCGCCTGGCTCGAGGCCGGTGAGGCCCAGCGCCAGCTGGCGTATTGGCAGGCGCAACTGGGTGACGAGCAGCCGCTGCTGAGCCTGCCGCTGGACTTCGAACGGCCCGCCACGCCGAGCTACCGCGGCGCAGTGCTCAAACTGCAGATTGGCGCCGAGCAGGCCGAAGCGCTGCGCAGCCAGGCGCGCAAGGGCGGGCACACGCTGTTCGTGCTGATGCTGGCGGCCATGGCGGTGGTGCTGTCGCGCTACAGCGGGCAGTCGGACATCCGCATCGGCGCGCCGAATGCGGGGCGTAACCGCAAGGAGCTGGAAGGCCTGATCGGCTTCTTCATCAACACCCAGGTGCTGCGCGTGCAGGTAGACGAACGCGCGACCTTCGCCGAGCTGCTAGAGCAGGTCAAGGACGTGATCGGCGGCGCTCAGTCGCACCAGGAGCTGCCGTTCGAGCACCTGGTCGATGCCTTGCTGCCAGAGCGCAACCTGGCCCACAACCCGCTGTTCCAGTTCAAGATCAACCAGCACGTGGCGGCGGGCGACGCGTCGCGCAAGCGCCTGGGCACGCTGGAGGTGGAAGGCTTCGCCCGTGAAGGTGGCGATGCGCGCTTCGACCTGGCGTTCGACTTCTCGGATAAACCCGATGGCATCGAGGGGTACTTCACCTACGCCACCGACCTGTTCGAACCCGCCACCATCCAGCGCCTCGCCGATTCGCTGCGGCGCGTGCTGGACGTGCTGAGCCATGCCCAACAGCAGCCGATCGTCGACCACCTGGAGGTAGCGGCGCAGCAGCCGACCGCAGCAGAAACCTACCCGCACCGCGACTTCCTCGCCCTGTGGCACCAGGCGATGGCGCAAGGGCAGGCCCAGGGCGGCGTGCGCGCTGGTGAGCGCTTCATGACCCAGGGCGGGCTGGACGCTGCGTCCAACCGCGTAGCCGACTACCTGCGCCAGCGTGGCGTCGGTGCCGGCAGCATCGTTGCCCTGTGCCTGCCGCGCTCTATCGATTGGGTCACGGCCTTGCTGGCGGTGCTCAAGACCGGCGCCGCCTACCTGCCGCTGGATACCCAGCAGCCGCAAGAGCGCCTGCAGCAGTTGATCGTCGACAGCGGCGCCGCCGTGCTGTTGCATGAGCCTGGCGATACCCGCTTCGCTGGCCTCGACGGCTTGCAGGCGGTTGCCTGCGAGCCCCCGACGTGGGCGGCCTGCAGCGACAGCCCGGTGGCGGTCGCGGTCAGCCCTGAGCAGCCGGCTTATCTGATCTACACCTCGGGTTCGACCGGCCAGCCCAAGGGCGTGGTGGTCAGCCACGGGGCATTGGCCAGCTATATCCAGGCTGTGCTCGAACGCCTGCAACTGCCGGTCGGGGCGAGCATGGCCATGGTGTCCACCACCGCCGCCGACCTTGGCCACACCGTACTGTTCGGCGCCCTGGCCTCGGGCCGCTTGCTGCATTTGCTACCGCAGGAGCTGGCCTTCGACCCGGATGGTTTCGCCAGCTACATGGCGCAGCATCAGGTGGGCGTGGTGAAGCTGGTGCCAAGCCACCTGCAGGGCCTGCTGCAGGCTGCCTGCGCCGCCGATGTGCTGCCTGCTGAAGCACTGATTCTGGGCGGTGAAGCATGCCCTTGGAGCCTGCTGGAAAAAATCCGCGCATTGCGCCCCGAATGCCGCGTCATCAACCACTACGGCCCGACCGAGACCACGGTCGGCGTGCTCACCTTCGAACCCGACCAGCGCCTGGCCAACTGCCGCACGGTGCCGGTCGGTCGCCCGCTGGGCAATGCCTGCGCCGAAGTGCTCGATGGCTACCTCAACCCGCTGGCGCCGCAGGTGGTCGGCGAGCTCTACCTGGGTGGCCAGGGCGTTGCCCAGGGTTACCTGGGCCAGCCCGCGCTGACGGCCGAACGCTTCGTGCCGGCGGCCGATGGCGCCCGCCTGTACCGCACCGGCGACCGGGCGCGGTTGAGCGCTGAAGGCCTGGTGGAATTTATCGGGCGTGCCGATGACCAGGTGAAAATCCGTGGCTATCGCGTCGAACCGGGTGAAATCGGTCGCGTGCTCGCCGGGCTGCCCGATGTCAGCGACGCCGTGGTCCTGGCATTGCCGCTGGAAGGCGATGCCGAGCGCCTGCAACTGGTGGCCTACGTGGTGGCCGAAGCGGGCGTGACCGTGCCGCAGTTGCAGGCGCAACTGCAGGCCCGCTTGCCCGACTACATGGTGCCTGCGCAGGTGCTGTTGCTCGAGCGTCTGCCGCTGACCGCCAACGGCAAGCTCGACAAGCGCGCCTTGCCGGCGCCGGGCGCGGTAAGCCGTGGTTACGTGGCGCCTGAAGGCGACATCGAGGAGAAGCTGGCCGCGGTATGGGCCGACGTGCTCAAGCTGGAACGCGTGGGCAGCAGCGACAACTTCTTCGAGCTGGGCGGCGATTCGATACTCAGCCTGCAGATCATCGCCCGGGCCAAGCGCCAGGGCATCAAGATCACCCCCAAGCAGCTGTTCGAACAGCAGACCGTCGGCCAACTGGCCCAGGTCGCCAAGCGCATCGAAGCCAAGCAACCGGCAGCCGCTGCCCCGGTGGACACCGCTGTCAGCGGTGAAGTGGTGCTGCTGCCCGCGCAGGCGCGCTTCTTCGAGATGGACATCGCCCAGCCAGGGCACTGGAACCAGTCGATGCTGTTGAAACCGGCCCAGCGCGTGCAGGTGGAACACCTGGAGTCGGCCCTGCGTGCGGTGCTGGAGCAGCACGATGCCTTGCGCCTGCGCTTCAGCCGCCAGAACGGCCAGTGGCAGGCCCGCTTCCAGGCCCTGGACAGTGCGCCGCTGGTGCGCCAGCGCAGCCTCGCAGCGCTGGGCGAACTGGACGCCGCTGGCACCGAGGTGCAGGCCAGCTTGAACCTTGAGCAAGGCCCGCTGCTGCGTGCCGAACTGTTCGACCTCGCCGATGGCCAGCAGCGCTTGCTGTTGGTCATTCACCACCTGGTGGTGGACGGCGTGTCCTGGCGGGTGCTGCTCGAGGACCTGCAAGAGGCTTATCAGCAACGCCTGAAAGGTCAGCCCGTAAGCCTGCCAGCCAAGACCTGCTCGGTGAAAACCTGGGCCGAGCGGCTGGTTGCGCATGCCAGCAGCTCGGCGCTGCAGGCACAGGGCGACTACTGGCTGCAGGTGCTGCAAGGCAGCCCGGCAGAACTGCCGCGTGACAACCCGCAGGGCAGCCTGGGCAACCAGCACGCCCGCACTGCCGCGTCGCGCCTGGATGCTGCGCGTACCGCGCAGTTGCTGAAGCAGGCCCCCGCTGCCTATCGCACGCAGATCAACGACCTGCTGCTGACCGCGCTGGCGCGCACGCTGTGCCAGTGGAGCGCGCAGGATGAGGTGCTGGTGCAACTGGAAGGCCATGGCCGCGAAGACCTGTTCGACGACCTTGACCTCAGCCGCACGGTCGGCTGGTTCACCAGCCTGTTCCCGGTACGTCTGGCCCCTGGCCAGGCCGTTGGCGAGTCGATCAAGGCGATCAAGGAGCAACTGCGCGCCGTGCCGGACAAAGGCATCGGCTATGGCCTGCTGCGCTACCTGGGCGATGCCCAGACCCGCGAGCGGCTCAGCGGCGCCGCGCAGGCACGCGTCACCTTCAACTACCTGGGCCAGTTCGACGGCAGTTTCACCGCCGCCGACGCGGCATCGTTCAGCCCTAGCGGCGAAAGCGCCGGCCGCACCCAATGCGCCGGTGCGCAGTTGGGCAACTGGCTGAGCATCACCGGCCAGGTGTACGGCGGCGAGCTGTTCCTGGAGTGGACCTACAGCGAAGACGTCTACCGCCCGGAAACCATCCAGCACCTGGCCCAGGCCTACGAGCAGGCGTTGGCCGAGCTGGTCGAGCATTGCTGCCAGGCTCAGCACCAGGGCGTGACGCCGTCGGACTTCCCGCTGGCGGCACTCACCCAGGCCCAGCTGGACAGCTTGCCGCTGGCCCCGGGGCAGATCGCCGATGTCTACCCGCTGTCGCCGATGCAGCAGGGCATGCTGTTCCACACCCTGTACGACCAGCAGGCCGGCAACTACATCAACCAGTTGCGGGTCGATGTCGAAGGGCTGGATGTGCAGCGCTTCAAGCAGGCTTGGCAGGCCGCACTCGATGCCCATGACATCCTGCGCAGCGGGTTCGTGCTGCAGGGCGAGCTGGAGCAGGCCGTGCAAGTGGTGCGCAAGTCGGTAGCGTTGCCGTGCAGCGAGCATGACTGGCGTGGCCAGCCGGCGCTGGAAGCCGCCTTGCAGGCCTTGGCCGAGGGCGAGCGCCAGCGCGGCTTCGAACTGGCCGAGGCGCCGCTGCTGCGGCTGGCCTTGGTGCGCACGGGCGAGGCGCGCCACCACCTGATTTACACCAACCACCATATCCTGATGGATGGCTGGAGCACCTCGCGTTTGCTGGGCGAAGTGCTGCAACGTTACGCGGGGCTGGCGCCACAGGCCCAAGCCACGCATTACCGCGACTATATCGCCTGGCTGCAAGGCCAGGACACAGCGGTTGCCGAAAGCTTCTGGAAGGCCCAGCTGGCCGGGCTCGACGAGCCGACCCGGCTGGCCCAGGCCATTGCCGGTAGCGCGGGGGTTGCAGGCACCGGCTACGGTGATCATCGCCTGGCCTTCGATGCGGAGCAGACGGCGCGCATCGAAGCCTTTGCCCGCGCCAACCGGGTCACCGTCAATACCCTGGTGCAATCGGCCTGGCTGCTGCTGTTGCAGCGCTGCACTGGCCAGGCCAGCGTGTGCTTCGGCGCCACGGTAGCGGGTCGCCCGGCAGACCTGGCTGGGGTCGAAGAGCAGATCGGCCTGTTCATCAACACCCTGCCGGTGATCGGCGCACCCCGTGCCGAACAGACCGTGGCCGAATGGATTGGCCAGGTGCAGGCCAGCAACCTGGCCGTGCGCGAGTTCGAGCACACCCCGCTGTATGACGTGCAGCGCTGGGCAGGGCAGGGCGGTGATGCGCTGTTCGACAGCATCCTGGTGTTCGAGAACTACCCGGTGTCCGAGGCCTTGCAGCAAGGCGCGCCTGGCGGGTTGCGCTTTGGCGACGTGGCCGTGCAGGAGCAGACCAACTACCCGCTGACCCTGGTGGTGGAACTGGGCGCGACCCTGTCGATGCACTACAGCCACGACCGTGCGCTGTGGAGCGACGAGGCCATTGGCCGACTGGCGGGTTGCTTCGCCAACGTACTGCAGGCGCTGGTTGCCAATGCGCAGGCAGTGGTCGGCGAGCTGCCGATGCTGGGCCTGCAAGAAGAGCAACTGATGGTCGAGCGCTGGAACGACACCCAAGCGGCGTACCCGGATCAGCGCAGCATCCATTCGCTGATCGAAGCCCAGGTGTTTGCCACCCCGCACGCCCCGGCACTGGTGTTTGGCGAGCAGTCCCTGAGCTATGCCGAGCTCAATGGCCAAGCCAACCAGCTGGCGCACAAGCTGCGTGAACTGGGCGTTGGCCCGGACGTGCTGGTGGGCATCGCCATGGAGCGCAGCCTGGAGATGGTCATCGGCCTGCTGGGCATCGTCAAAGCCGGTGGCGCCTACGTGCCGCTGGACCCGGAATACCCGCAAGACCGCCTGAGCTACATGTTCGCCGACAGTGGCATCGCCTTGCTGCTGACCCAGTCGCACCTGCGCGATGCCTTGCCGATCCCGGCCGGCCTGCGCAGCCTGGACCTGGACACCGAGCAGCTCGGTGCTTACAGCGACACCAACCCGAACATCGACGTGGCGCCGCTGAACCTCGCTTACGTGATCTACACCTCCGGCTCCACCGGCCGCCCGAAAGGCGCCGGCAACAGCCATCAGGCGTTGGTCAACCGCCTGTGGTGGATGCAGAAAGCCTACGGCCTGGATACCAGCGACAGCGTGCTGCAGAAGACCCCGTTCAGCTTCGACGTGTCGGTGTGGGAATTCTTCTGGCCGCTGATGACCGGCGCCCGTCTGGTCATGGCCCAGCCAGGTGCCCACCGCGACCCGCAACTGCTGGTCGACACCATCAACCAGTACGCCATCAGCACTTTGCACTTCGTGCCGTCGATGCTGCAGGCGTTCATGACCCACGAAGCAGTGGAAAGCTGCGTCAGCCTCAAACGCGTGGTGTGCAGCGGTGAAGCGCTGCCCGCCGAGCTGGCCCGCCAGACCCTGCAGCGCCTGCCAGCGGCCGGCCTGTACAACCTGTACGGCCCGACCGAAGCCGCCATCGACGTCACCCACTGGACCTGCCAGCCGGACGAAAGCATCAGCGTGCCGATCGGCCAGCCGATCGACAACCTCAAGGCCCACATCCTCGAAGGCAGCCTGCAACCTGCGGTACGCGGCAGTGCCGGCGAGCTGTACCTGGGGGGCGTAGGCCTGGCCCGTGGTTACCACCAGCGCCCAGCGCTGACTGCCGAACGCTTCGTGCCAGACCCGTTCAGCGACAACGGCGGGCGTCTGTACCGCACCGGTGACCTGGCACGTTACGACGCCGACGGCGTGATCGATTACGCCGGGCGTATTGACCACCAGGTGAAGATCCGCGGTTTGCGTATCGAGCTGGGTGAAATCGAAGCGCGCCTGCTGGAGCTGCCGAGTGTGCAGGAGGCGGTGGTACTGGCCCTGGATGGCCTGAGCGGCAAGCAGTTGGTGGGTTATGTGGTACCGGCCGACAGTACGCAAGACGAGGGCGCACTGCGCGAAAGCCTGCGGGAGGCGCTGAAGGCCGGCCTGCCGGATTACATGGTGCCTGCGCACCTGCTGCTGCTCGGCAAGCTGCCGGTAACACCGAACGGCAAGCTGGACCGCAAGGCCTTGCCGCAGCCGGATGCCAGTTTGCTGCAAGGCGAGTACGTGGCGCCGCAGAGCGAGCTGGAACAGCAGATCGCGGCGATCTGGGCGGATGTGCTGAAGCTGGAGAGGGTCGGGTTGACCGACAATTTCTTCGCGCTGGGCGGTCACTCCCTGCTGGCCACCTCGGTGATCGTTCGCATACAGGAGCAAGCTGGTGTTTCGGCCGAACTGAAAGAACTCTTCGAGTTCCCTGTACTGGCCGACTTCAGTCGTCAGCTCGAAGGTAAGGCGCCAGTCGTCGACACCACCCAGGACCAATTGGCCAAGTCGCTGGCATTACTCGAAAGCTTGAGCACGGAGGAGCTCGATGAGCTGATTTCCTAGTCTTTGCGCGCGGCAGACTAAACGCGTCTCTCACCCATGGCGCAAACGGTGTAGGAGCGGCCTTGCGTCGCGAAAGGGCTGCGTAGCGGCCCCAGCAATTTAGGCGGCGAAGCTGAGACCCAGGGGCCGCCACGCAGCCCTTTCGCGACGCAAGGCCGCTCCTACGGGAATCGTGCACGAGGGGGGCCTAAATCCTTGGCAGTGCTCAATCGTCTAACTACGGAGGAAATTGAAGAGCTGATTTCTTAGGAGATTCCCTGTGCAAGAGCTGCTCGATACAGTCGTATCGTTGTCCACCCAAAAACGTAAGGCGTTGGCAGCCTTGCTCAAGAAACAAGGCGTCAACCTGTATGGGGTCACGCCGATCTTCCCGAGGGATCCAGAAGCGCCGGTACTGCTTTCCTATGCCCAGCAGCGGCTATGGATTCTGTCACAGCTGGGGGAGGTGGGTACCGCGTACAACCTCTCGTCCGTCCTGCGCTTCAGAGGGCATTTGGACACGGGTGCCCTGCAGCGTAGCTTCGAGGCTTTGATCGCCCGTCATGAGACCCTGCGCACCACGTTCCGCCTGGAAGGGGAGCAGGCCGTGCAGGTGGTCCATCCGCACAGCCCCTTCAAGTTGATGTTCGAGCAGTTGGAGCAGACCGATGACGCCAGCGTGCGCAGTCATGTCGAGCACGAAGCTCATCTGCCTTTCGACCTGCAAACCGGCCCGCTGCTGCGGGTGAAGTTGCTGGGCCTGGCACAGGACGAACATGTGCTGGTGCTGACCCTGCACCACATCGTGTCCGACGGTTGGTCGATGCCCGTGATGATCAATGAGCTGGTGCAGCTCTACCACGGCTACAGCCAAGGGCAGAAGGTGGACCTGCCTGTGCTGCCGGTGCAGTACGCCGACTACGCCACCTGGCAGCGTAACTGGATGGAGGCCGGCGAGCAGGCGCGACAGCTGGCCTACTGGACGGCGCAACTCGGTGACGAGCAACCCGTGCTGGCGTTGCCTGCCGATCGGCCGCGGCCAGCGATAAGCAGCTATCAGGGCGCCCGAATTACCGTGGCCATCGACAACACGTTGGCTGGCGCGCTGAAGCAATTGGCCCAGCAACAGGGCGCCACGCCCTTCATGGTGTTGCTGGCCAGCTTCCAGGCATTGCTGCACCGCTACAGCGGGCAGTCCGACATCCGCGTCGGTGTGCCGGTCGCCAACCGTAACCGGGTCGAGACCGAGCGGCTGATCGGCTTCTTCGTCAACACCCAGGTGCTGCGCGCCGAATTCGACCTGCAGATGACCTTCAATCAGCTGCTGCAACAGGTCAAGCAGCGTGCGCTAGGCGCTCAGGCGCATCAGGACCTGCCGTTCGAACAGCTGGTGGAGGCCCTGCAGACCGAACGCAACCTCAGCCACAGCCCTCTGTTCCAAGTGATGTACAACCACCAGACCCAGGCCAAAGGCGAGCGCCGCAGTTTGCCAGGCCTGGAAATGGAAGAGCTGGCCTGGGACAGCCACACGGCGAAGTTCGACCTGACCCTGGATACCTTCGAGCATGAGCAAGGCATCAGTGCTGCGCTGACCTATGCCACCGACCTGTTCGAGGCCAAGACCGTCGAGCACATGGCCAATCATTGGCTGAATCTACTGCAGGGAATCGTCCGCGAACCAGAGCAGCGCATTACCGACCTGCCTCTGTTGGCAGAGCATGAGCAGGCTCGGATCGTTCAGGACTGGAACCGCAACCCGACTAAATTCCCCAGCGAGCACACGCTCCATCAGTTGATCGAAGCCCAGGTCGAGTTATCGCCTGGTTCACCCGCCGTGAGTTTTGGCGCTCAGACACTGAGCTACGGCGAATTGAACCGCCGCGCCAACCGCCTGGCGCACAAGCTGCGCGAACTGGGCGTGGGGCCCGACGTGCTGGTGGGGCTTGCCGTAGAGCGCAGTCTGGACATGGTCGTGGGCCTGCTCGGCATCCTCAAGGCGGGCGGCGCCTATGTGCCGCTGGACCCGGAGTCCCCCCAGGATCGCCTCGCTTACCTGTTCGAGGACAGTGGCATCGGCTTGTTGCTGACCCAAAGCCACTTGCGTGACGCCTTGCCCATTCCGACAGGCATCCAAAGCCTGAATCTGGACGAAACGGCACTGGCCGACTACAGCGAAGCCAACCTGGCTTGCGTGGTATCGCCGCAGAACCTGGCATACGTGATCTACACCTCCGGGTCCACTGGCAAGCCCAAAGGTGCACTGTTGACGCACCATAACGTGGTGCGTTTGTTCGCGGCCACCCAGGAGTGGTTCCGCTTCGACGCCAGTGACGTGTGGACGGTGTTCCACTCCTACGCGTTCGATTTTTCCGTGTGGGAGCTGTACGGCGCGCTGCTGTATGGCGGCAAGGCGGTCATCGTGCCGCGAGACGTGGCGCGTTCTTCGCAGGATTTCCATGCGTTGTTGCTCAGCGAGCAGGTAACGGTGCTGAACCAGACGCCATCGGCATTCCAGCAACTGATTCCGCTTGCCTGCGAAGCCGCGCGAGGCGGCAGCCAGCTGGCATTGCGGTATGTGGTGTTTGGCGGTGAGGCGCTGGATCTGAGCAGCCTCAAGCCATGGCTCGACGTATTCGGCGACCGTCAGCCACGCCTGATCAACATGTATGGCATCACCGAGACGACGGTGCATGTGACCTACCGGCCGATCAGCCTGGATGATCTCAAGAATGTTGGCAGCAGCCCCATTGGCGAGGTCATTCCAGACCTGAGTTGCTACTTGCTCGACGGCACCTTGAACACGATCGTGCCAGGCAGCCACGGTGAACTGATGATTGGCCAGGATGGCCTTGCGCGTGGCTATCACGGTCGTCCGGCGTTGACGGCTGAGCGTTTCGTGCCGAACCCTTTCGATAGCCAGGGCGGTCGCCTGTACCGCTCGGGCGATTTGGCCCGCTATGGCGGTGATGGCGTAATCGACTACCTGGGGCGAATTGATCACCAGGTGAAGATTCGTGGTTTCCGTATCGAGCTGGGTGAGATCGAAGCACGCCTGCAGGAGCAGGGCGCTGTGCGTCAGGGCGTGGTGCTGGCTCAGGATGGCCCGCAGGGCAAGCAGTTGGTGGGGTATGTGGTGCCGGGTGACAGCTCGGTCCTGGACAGCCTCGAAAGCCAGGTTCTTCTGCGGGGTTCCCTGCGCGAAGCGCTCAAGGCAAGCCTGCCGGACTACATGGTGCCGGCTCATGTGCTGTTCCTGGCCAGCTTGCCGCTGACCGGCAACGGCAAGTTGGATCGCAAGGCGCTGCCGCAACCGGATGCCAGCCTGCTGCAGGGCCAGTTCACTGCGCCGCAAAGTGCATTGGAGCAGCGGATTGCGGCGATCTGGGCCGATGTGCTGAAGCTGGACAAAGTGGGCCTTTACGACAACTTCTTTGAGTTGGGTGGCCACTCCTTGCTGGCGACCCAGGTGATGGCTCGCCTGCAGGTTGAGCTGGGCATCAACCTGCCGCTCGCCTTGCTGTTCCAGGCGGAAAACCTGCAGGCATACGCAGCCATGATCAGTGGCTTGAATACCAATACCGATGCGGACCTGGACGACCTCCAGGACTTCATGAGCGAGCTTGAGGCAGTTTGAGATGCAAACGGATAACAGAAACATGGAACTGGTAAAACGCTTCATTGGCCTGCCCCTGCCGCAGCGCAAGCTGTTTCTTGAAAAGCTCGCATCGAAAGGCATGAGCCTTGCGCAGTTGCCGATCCCACAAAGCCGTGGTGATTTCGACCAAGTTCCGCTTTCCTTCGCTCAGCAGCGGCAGTGGTTTCTGTGGCAGCTTGAGCCGCAAAGTTCTGCCTACAACATTCCCGCTGCCTTGAAGTTTACCGGTGCGCTGGATATCGCCGCTTTGCAGCGCAGCTTCGAGTCGTTGATCGCCCGCCACGAAACGTTGCGCACTACCTTCCGGTTGGAGGGTGAGCAGACCGTACAGGTCATTCATCCGCACATGCCGTTCGAGCTGGTTGTGGAGGCTGTCGAGGCCACAGCGCCTAGCGGTGTTTGTGCCAGCCTGGAAGATGAGGCCCAGCAACCCTTCGATCTGGAGCATGGGCCGCTGATGCGGGCCAGGCTGCTGCAGTTGGGGGCGCAAGAGCACGTGCTCACACTGACGTTGCACCACATCGTGGCGGACGGATGGTCCTTGCCGGTGATGGTGGATGACCTGGTCAGGCTCTATGAGGGCTACAGCCAAGGCCGCGACGTGCTGTTGCCGACGCTGCCGATCCAGTACGCCGACTATGCCATCTGGCAGCGGGCCTGGATGCAGGCCGGTGAACAGGACCGGCAACTGGCCTACTGGAAAGAGCAGTTGGGGGACCAGCAGCCGGTGCTGGAGCTGCCGACTGATCGCCCGCGCCCGGCGGTCTACACCCAGCAAGGCGCACGGCTGGAAATCCCGTTGGGCGGGGAACTGGTCGGTTCGCTCAAGCAATTGGCACAGCAGCAGGGCGTGACACCCTTCATGCTGTTGCTCGCCAGCTTTCAAACACTGTTGCACCGTTACTCCGGGCAGGCGGATATCCGCGTGGGTGTGCCGATCGCCAACCGCAACCGTGCCGAGACGGAGCGCCTGGCGGGCTTCTTCGTCAATACCCAGGTACTGCGTGCCGAATTCGAACTGAGCACCACCTTTACCGAGCTGCTGGAGCAGGTCAGGAAACGTGCATTGGGCGCACAGGCGCACCAGGACTTGCCGTTCGAACAACTGGTCGAGGCCTTGCAGCCAGAGCGCAGCCTCAGCCACAGCCCATTGTTCCAGGTGATGTACAACCACCAGACCGAGACCAAAAAGGGCGAAGGGCGCAACCTGCCTGGCCTGGTGATGGAAGAGATCGTCTCGGACAGCCACGTGGCCAAGTTCGACCTGGCACTGGACACGTTCGAGCACGAAGCCGGTATCAGCGCGGCGTTGACGTATGCGACCGATCTGTTCGATACGGCCACCGTCGAGCGCATGGCAGGGCACTGGTTGAACTTGCTCGTCAGCATCGCAGGGCAGCCGCACCAGCCTGTTGCTGGCTTGGCAATGCTGAGCCCGCACGAACAGCAGTTGGTCATCAAAGACTGGAACAGTACCCAAGCCGATTACCCTGCCGAACGCAGCCTGCACCAGTTGTTCGAGGCCCAGGTCAAGGTGTCACCCGATGCGCCGGCATTGCTGTTCGGCGAGCAGGTGCTGAGCTATACGACGTTGAATCAACGGGCCAACCAGTTGGCACACAGACTTCGCGAGAAGGGGGTGGGGCCGGATGTGCTGGTGGGCATCGCCATGGAGCGCAGCCCCGAAATGGTGGTTGGCCTGCTGGCGATCCTGAAGGCGGGTGGCGCCTATCTGCCGCTCGACCCTGAGTACCCGCAGGACCGTATCGAGTACATGCTTGAGGACAGCCAGTCGATCTTGCTGCTGTCCCAGTCGCACCTGCTTGCGCGCATGCCTGAAGCGTTTCATGCCCGGACCTTGTTGCTCGATCAGTTGTCGCTGGAGGGCTACCCGGTAACCGATCCGGTCTGCATGACCGAACCGGGCAATCTGGCCTACAGCATCTACACCTCCGGGTCCACGGGCAAACCCAAGGGCGTGTTGATCGAGCATCGCAACGTAACGGCGCTGATTGGCTGGGCGCTGACGGTCTATAGCCAACAGGACCTGTGTGGTGTGCTGGCATCTACTTCGATCTGTTTCGACCTGTCGGTGTGGGAGCTGTTCGTCACGCTGTCGGCTGGAGGCTACGCGGTGCTCGCTGCCAACGCCCTCGAGCTGCCGCACCTGGCGGCCAAAGACCGGGTGCGTCTGGTCAACACCGTGCCATCGGCGATCAAGATGCTGCTTGAGACCGGCGAACTGCCGGCGACCGTGCGCACCATCAACCTTGCTGGAGAGGCGCTGAAGCAGTCGCTGGTCGACGAGTTGTATGCGACCGGGCATGTGCAGCAGGTTTATGACCTGTACGGCCCCTCCGAGGACACCACCTACTCCACCTTTACCCTGCGTTGCGCCAATGGCAGGGCGAACATCGGCCGGCCGATTGCCAACAGTGCGGTTTATCTGCTGAGTGAGGCCGTAGCGCCGGTACCGGTAGGGGTAAACGGTGAGTTGTACATGGCCGGTGCTGGGTTGGCACGGGGTTATCTCGGCCGCCCTGGGTTGACGGCCGAACGCTTCATTCCTGATCCGTTCGATGAGCAGGGCGGCGGCAGGATGTACCGCACCGGGGACCTTGCCCGTTATCAGGACAATGGGCTGATCGAGTACGCAGGTCGCATCGATCATCAGGTGAAGATCCGCGGGTTCCGTATCGAACTGGGGGAGATCGAGTCACGTCTGCAGGCTCAGGAGGCTGTCCGCGAAGCGGTCCTGTTGGCTCAGGACGGCCCAACTGGCAAACAGCTGGTAGGTTATGTGGTGCCGGCCGACGAGACCGTGATGGCCACCCTCGCGCGGCAATCAGCGCTGCGCGATGCGCTGCGTGGCCAGCTCAAGCAAACCCTGCCGGAGTACATGGTGCCAGCGCAGTTGGTATTCCTTGAGGCGCTGCCGCTGACCCCGAATGGCAAGCTGGATCGCAAGGCACTACCGCAGCCCGATATCAGCCTGTTCCAAGTGGAATACCTTGAACCTCGTACTGAACTGGAGCGGGATATTGCGGCTGTCTGGGCCGGCGTGTTGAAACTGGACAAGGTAGGGCTTACCGACAACTTCTTCGAACTCGGTGGCGACTCGATCATTTCCTTGCAGGTGGTCAGCCGTGCGCGCCAGGCGGGCATCCACTTCACGCCCAAGCAACTGTTCCAATACCAGACCGTACAAGGTTTGGCTTCGGTTGCCCGGTGTGCGGACAACGTTGTCATCGACCAGGGGGCAGTTACCGGCACCACGCCGCTGACTCCGGTTCAGCACTGGTTCTTCGATCAGGCGATGGCGCAACCTCACCACTGGAACCAGTCGGTGCTGCTGGCACCAAGCGTGAGCATTGATCCGCAGCATCTGGCTACGGCGCTGCAACGCGTGCTGCAGCAGCATGACGCCCTGCGCCTTGGTTTCGATCAGGCAGACGGACAGTGGCAAGGCACGTTCAATGAGGTCGATACGCAGGGCATCCTGTGGGATCGCTCGTTTAGCGACATGGACTCGCTTTTGCACGCAGCCGGTGAGGCGCAGCGCAGTTTCGCGCTCGGCGGCCCGTTGGTGCGGGTGCTACTGGGCACGCTGCCGCAGGGTGAACAGCGACTGCTATTGGTCGTCCATCACCTGGTCGTTGACGGTGTGTCATGGCGCGTGCTGCTGGAGGACCTGCAGCAGGCCTACATGGCAGCCTCGGCCGGCCAGCCTGCCGAACTGCCTGCCAAGACCAGCGCCTACAAGGCGTGGGCCGAACGTTTGCAGGCTTATGCCAAGAGTGCCGATCTGGCCCAGGAGCTGACCTACTGGCACGCACAACTGCAACATGCTGACGATGATTTGCCTCGTGATCATCAGCAAGGTGGGAATCAAGTAAGTCACGCCGCCTATGCGAGCACCCATCTGGACGCGGAGTGGACCCGCAAGCTTCTGCATGAAGCGCCCATGGCCTACCGTACCCAGATCAACGACCTGCTGCTTGCAGCGCTGGCGCGGGTGGTAGCACGTTGGACCGGGCGCTCCAACGTGCTGGTACGCCTTGAAGGACATGGCCGCGAGGACGTGTTCGACGACCTGGACCTGACACGCACCGTGGGCTGGTTCACCAGTATCTATCCGGTGAGCCTGAGCGCTCAGGCGCAACTGGATAGCTCGATCAAAGTCATCAAGGAACAACTGCGGGCAGTACCCAACAAAGGTATTGGTTACGGGCTGCTGCGCTATCTTGGCAGCGATGACAGTCGGCAGGTTCTGGATAACGTGCCGCAGGGCGAAATTGTCTTCAACTACCTGGGGCAATTGGACGGCAGTTTCCAGGAAGAAGGCAGCGTCTTCACGCCTGCCAAGGAGTACGGCGGGGCCAATCAAAGCGACGATGCGCCATTGGGTAGCCTGTTGGCATTGAACGGGCAGGTTTACGCTGGCGAGCTGAAGATGGGGTGGACCTTCAGCCGGGAACTGTTCAACGAGTCGACCATTCAGCGGTTGGCTGATGAGTACGCCGAGGAACTCAAGGCGCTCATCACTCATTGCTGCCAGAGAACGAATCGTGGGATTACCCCGTCGGATTTCCCTCTGGCGTGCTTGAGCCAGGCTCAACTGGATAGCCTGCCCGTACCCGCTGCCGACATCGCCGATATCTACCCGTTGGCACCCATGCAGCAGGGCATGTTGTTCCATACACTGTATGAGCAGGCGGCCGGCAACTACATTAACCAGCTACGGGTGGACGTGGACGGCTTGGACGTGGAGCGTTTCAGGCAGGCCTGGCTGGGGGCACTGGGTGCGCACGATATTCTGCGAACCAGTTTCGTCTGGCAGGGGGATCTGGACCAAGCGGTGCAGATCGTGCACAAGCATGTCGAGCTGCCGTTCAAAGAACATGACTGGCGTAATCAAGCGACAGAAGATCATGCACTTGAGGCATTGGCCGAACGCGAGCGACAGCGCGGTTTTGTGTTGGATGCAGCACCTTTGCTGCGCCTGGTGCTGGTAAGGACAGCTGAAAATCGACATCACCTAATATGCACCCATCATCACATCCTGATGGATGGATGGAGTACCTCGCGTCTGTTGGGTGAAGTGCTCCAGCGCTATGTTGGCCACCATCTGCCGGCCCAGACGATGCACTATCGCGACTATATTGCCTGGTTGAAGCGCCAGGACGCTGGCGCTGCCGAAACCTTCTGGAAGGCTCAACTGGCCGAGCTGCAGGAACCCACTCGCCTGCTCCGGGCAACACGAATGTCCCCACCAGCGAGCGCTTCTGGGTATGACGCCCATCACCAAGTGTTCGATCGTGCACAGACTTTGTCGATCGAAGCCTTTGCCCGGGCCAATCGGGTCACGGTCAACACGCTTGTGCAGTCGGCATGGCTGCTGCTATTACAGCGCTACACTGGTCAGGCTAGCGTGGCTTTCGGCGCGACTGTGGCAGGTCGCCCCGCAGACCTGCCAGGCGTGGAAGAGCAGATCGGTCTATTCATCAACACCCTTCCTGTGGTGGGCACACCGCGTGCTGAGCAAACCGTCGCGGATTGGATTTCTCAGGTCCAGGCGGGCAACCTCGCAGTGCGTGAATACGAACATACACCGTTGAACGAAGTGCAACGGTGGGTTGGGCTGGGCGGTGAGTCCCTGTTCGATAACGTCTTGGTGTTCGAAAACTACCCAGTATCCGAAGCCCTGCAGCAGGGAGCACCTCAGGGGCTGCGTTTTGGTGAAGTCGCGAATCGCGAACAGACCAACTACCCGCTTACCGTGCTGGTTAACCTCGGTTCGACGCTCTCGATTCAGTACAGCTATGATCAAGCACTATGGGCCAACCCTGCCATCTGCCAGGTAGCGGAACACTTCCAGAATCTTTTGCATGCCTTGGTCCTTGATGCAACACGAGTAATCGGCGACCTGCCGTTGATGGGGGCGCAGGAGCAAGCTCTGGTCATAAAGGACTGGAACCACAGCCAGAAGAGTTTCCCAAGTGATCGTACGCTTCATCAATTGATCGAGGCCCAGGTCGAAGCCTCACCACATGCGCCCGCGCTGAGCTTTGGCGAACAGACGCTGAGCTATGATGAATTGAACCGTCGCGCCAACCAGCTGGCGCACAAGCTACGTGAGCTTGGCGTAGGCCCGGACAGTCTGGTGGGCATTGCTGTCGAACGCAGCCTGGAGATGGTCGTAGGTTTGCTGGGCATCCTGAAGGCCGGTGGCGCCTATGTACCGCTGGACCCGCAATCCCCGCAGGATCGCCTGAGCTACCTATTAGAAGACAGCGGCATTGATCTGCTGCTGACCCAGGGGCACCTGCGTGAAGCCTTGCCAATTCCTGCCGGCATCCACTGTGTGAACCTCGGCGACGCATCGCTGGCCGACTACAGCGAAGCCAATCCGCAGGTAGCTGTTTCGCCACACAACCTGGCCTATGTGATCTATACCTCGGGTTCCACTGGCAAGCCCAAAGGGGCACTGCTCGCTCACCACAACGTGGTGCGCTTGTTCGCGGCAACCCAGGATTGGTTCCAGTTCGACGCTAGCGACGTGTGGACAGTGTTCCATTCCTATGCCTTCGACTTCTCGGTCTGGGAGTTGTATGGCGCATTGCTGTATGGCGGCAAGGCCGTCATTGTCCCGCAGGATGTGGCGCGTTCTTCGCAGGACTTCCACGCCTTGCTGGTAAGCGAGAAGGTGACGGTGCTCAATCAGACACCTTCGGCGTTCCAGCAACTTATACCGATCGCCTGCGAGGCAGCACAGGCCGGCAATCAGTTGGCTTTACGTCACGTTGTGTTTGGCGGTGAGGCTCTGGATGTGAGCAGCCTCAAACCGTGGTTCGAGGTGTTTGGTGATGCCCACCCACGCATGATCAACATGTATGGGATCACCGAAACCACTGTACATGTGACCTACCGCCCGATCTGCCGGGATGACTTGAAAAATGTCGGCAGCAGCCCGATTGGCGAGGCTATTCCCGACCTGACCTGGTACCTGCTCGACGATGCTCTGAATCCGATCGTACCGGGTAGCCAGGGTGAGTTGATGATCGGTCAGGACGGGTTGGCTCGCGGTTATCACGGTCGGCCGGCATTGACCGCTGAACGCTTCGTGCCGAACCCGTTCGATACCCAAGGAGGGCGCTTGTATCGTTCGGGCGACTTGGCACGTTACTGCGGCGACGGGGTGATCGAATACCTGGGGCGGATTGACCATCAGGTGAAGATTCGCGGATTCCGAATTGAGCTGGGGGAAATCGAGGCACGTCTGCAAGACCAGGTTGCTGTGCGCCAAGGCGTGGTACTGGCCCAGGATGGCCCAAGTGGCAAACAGTTGGTGGGCTACGTGGTGCCGGCCGATAGCGCGGTCCTGGAAAGTTTCACAGCCCAGGCTTTACTGCGCGATGCCTTGCGCGAAACGCTCAAGGCGAGCTTGCCGGAATACATGGTACCGGCTCATGTGCTGTTCCTCGCCAGCTTGCCGTTGACCGGCAATGGAAAGCTGGACCGCAAGGCCTTGCCCCAAGCGGATGCGAGCCTGCTGCAGGGCGAATATGTCGCCCCGCAGAGCGCGCTTGAGCAACAGATAGCAGGTATCTGGGCCGATGTGCTGAGGCTGGACAAGGTCGGTCTGAACGACAACTTCTTTGAATTGGGTGGCGACTCCATCGTGTCATTGCAGGTGGTCAGCCGTGCGCGTCAGCAGGACATTCAGTTTACGCCCAAAGATTTGTTCCAGAATCAGACTGTGCAAGCACTGGCTGCGGTTGCGCAGCGTTCGACCAGTACAGCTATCGACCAAGGGGCAGTTATCGGCGCTACTGCGCTGTTGCCGATTCAGCATTGGTTCTTCAACGCTGATATTCCTCAGCGTCATCATTGGAACCAGTCCGTGTTGCTGATGCCGCACGAGACCTTGGCGCCGGAGCCGTTGAACAAGGCTCTGCAGGCTGTCGTGGCGCATCACGATGCGTTGCGTCTGCGCTTCGAACAGGGCAATGATGGTTGGCAGGGTTCATTCAGCGATGCCATGTGCGAAGTACTCTGGTGCCGCAAGGTCGACGATGCGCAGGCTCTGCAGCACCTGGCGGTCGAAGCCCAGCGCAGCCTTGATCTTCAACAGGGGCCGTTGCTTCGGGCAGTACTGGCGGAGTTGGCTGATGGAACTCAACGGCTGCTGTTGGTAATTCACCATCTGGTGGTGGATGGCGTCTCCTGGCGCGTGCTGCTGGAGGACCTGCAACAGGCTTACCAGGCGCAGCAAGCTGGCCATCCGCTGAAATTGCAGGCCAAGACCAGTTCATTCAAAAACTGGGTCGAGCATTTGCAAGGCTATGCCACAAGCGACAGCCTGCGATCAGAACTGAGCTACTGGCAGGCGCAGTTGCAAGGGACGAGTGATGAGCTGCCCTGTGATTATCCGCACGGCAGTAACCTGGAGCGCGACTCGGCGTCGGTCAGTATCCGTCTGGACCGGGAACTCACGCGACAACTCCTGCAGGAAGCACCGGCAGCCTATCGTACGCAGATCAATGACCTGCTGCTGACCGCGCTGGCACGGGTGATCGGCCGCTGGACCGGTCGCTCCGATGTGCTGGTGCGTCTGGAGGGCCATGGACGTGAAGACCTTTTCGACGGCGTCGACCTGAGTCGCACCGTGGGCTGGTTTACCAGCGTGTACCCGGTAAAACTCAGCCCGAAAACCAGCCTTGTCGATTCGATCAAGACCATCAAGGAGCAGTTGCGAGCGGTGCCTAACAAAGGCCTCGGCCATGGTCTGTTGCGCTACCTGGGCAGCCCGGAGGCGCAGGCGACCTTAGCGGCTTTGCCGCGTGGCGAGATTGTGTTCAACTACCTCGGGCAGTTCGACGCAAGCTTCGACCAGCAGTCGGGCTTGTTCGTCCCAGCGAAGGAATATGCTGGCGCCACTCAGGACGAGCATGCACCGCTAGGCAGCCTGTTGGCCCTGAATGGCCAGGTTTACGGCGGTGAGCTGAAACTGGGTTGGAGCTTCAGTCGGGCACTGTTCGACGAGTCCACCATCCAGCGCCTTGCCGACGACTATGCGCAAGAGCTTACGGCGCTGATTACCCATTGCAGCGAGCTTGAGCACCGTGGAGTGACGCCTTCGGACTTCCCGCTGGCCGAGCTTACACAGTTGCAGCTCGACAGCCTGCCGCTGCCTGCCGAGCAGATTGCCGATATCTATCCGCTATCGCCGATGCAGCAGGGCATGTTGTTCCATACCTTGTACGAGCAGCAGTCCGGTGACTACATCAACCAGCTGCGGGTCGATGTTCACGGCTTGGATGTGGAGCGTTTCAAGCAGGCCTGGCAGGCGGCGGTGGATACTCACGCCATCCTGCGGACCGGCTTTGTCTGGCAGGGCGAACTGGACCGGGCGGTTCAGGTGGTGCACAAGCAGGTCGTGCAAGCGCTCGTCGAGTATGACTGGCGAGGCCAGCCGGCGTTGCAGGAGGCCGTGCAAACGCTGGCTGAAAGTGAGCGACAAGCTGGCTTCGAGCTCGACCAGGTACCGTTGCAGCGTCTTACGCTGGTGCGCACGGACGACAATTGTCATCACTTGATCTACACCAACCATCACATTCTGATGGACGGCTGGAGCACCTCGCGCTTGCTGGGTGAAGTTCTGCAGCGATATGCAGGGCAACATGTACCGGCGCTGACGGCGCCCTATCGCGATTACATCGCTTGGCTGCAGCGCCAGGATGCAACGGCCGCTGAAACCTTCTGGAAGGCTCAACTGTCCACGTTGGAAGAGCCGACACGACTGTCGCAAGTGGTACGTCACGGTGCTGGCGAGCTGCATGGCCAGGGTGAATACCATCAGGTGTTCGACTCCGCGCAGACCCAACGCATCGAGGCCTTCGCTCGCGCCAACCGGGTTACCGTCAATACCCTGGTGCAATCGGCATGGTTGCTGTTGCTGCAACGCTATACCGGGCAGTCCACTGTTTGCTTCGGCGCCACAGTGGCAGGGCGCCCGGCGGACCTGCCAGGGGTGGAGGAACAGATCGGTCTGTTCATCAATACCTTGCCGGTAATCGGGTCGCCGCGTTGCGAGCAGACTGTAGCCGAGTGGATTGCACAGGTGCAGGCGTGCAACCTGGCGTTGCGCGAGTTTGAACATACGCCGCTGAATGCTGTTCAGCGGTGGGCGGGCCTCGGGGGGGAAGCACTTTTCGACAGCCTCCTGGTATTCGAGAACTACCCGGTGTCACAAGCCTTGCAGGAGGGTGCGCCAGACGGCTTGCGCTTCGGGCAGGTCGCCAACCTGGAACAGACCAACTATGCCCTCACCCTGGCGGCTACCATGGGTGAAACACTGTCGATTCAGTACAGCCATGCCCGTGCCTCTTGGGGCGATGCTGCCGTCGAGCGCCTGGCGGAGCACTTCGCAAACCTGCTGCGAGCACTGGTCGAAGATGCCAACGTAGCGATCGGAGAGTTGTCGCTCCTGGGGGGCGCCGAACGCCAGTTGCTTCTCGATGACTGGAATCGCAGCGAGGCAATTGCCTTGTCGGGCCAATGTGCCCATCAACGCTTCGAGGCGCAAGCCAATGAGCGGCCGAATGCTGTGGCGCTGGTATTCGGTGAGCAGCAGCTGAGCTACCGTGAACTGGACGTGCAAACCAATCGTTTGGCCCACCTGCTGATCGCGCGTGGGGTTACCGCCAACAGCCTGGTTGGGGTCGCTGCGGAGCGTGGCCTTGCGCTTGCCGTCGCATTGATCGCCATTCACAAGGCGGGAGCAGCCTACGTGCCGCTCGACCCTGAGTATCCGCAGGATCGCCTGGCCTATCTAATCAAGGACAGCGGTATTGGATTGCTGTTGGCAGATGCAGTGTCCATGAAGCGACTGCCGGTTCCTGCCGACCTGCCTTGTGTTGGCCTCGAACCTGGAACGCGGTGGTTGGAAACATTCAGCGCCGCGCCCCTGCAATGCGCGGTCACGCCGGACAGCCTGGCCTATGTCATCTACACCTCCGGCTCCACCGGTATGCCTAAAGGCGTGGCCATACCTCATCATGCCCTCTCGGTTTTCTGCGAGGTCGCCAGCGGCTACTCGCGGCTGACTGCCGATGACCGGGTGCTCCAATTCGCCACGTTCAGCTTTGACGGATTCATCGAGCAGTTCTTCCCGCCATTGTCCTGTGGGGCGTGCGTGGTGATGCGTGATCAGCAGCTCTGGGACACCGACACCTTCAGCGAGCAGGTCATACGTCATGGCGTCACGGTGGCCGATTTACCGGCGGCCTACTGGCGTCTGCTGGCGCTGGATCGACGTGAACCGCAAGCCTATGGCCAGTTGAAGCAGATCCATGTCGGTGGTGAAGCTGTCGCACTAGATGGTCTGCAGGCGTGGCTGGCAGATGGCCCGGCGAATGTGCGGCTGCTCAATACTTATGGGCCGACCGAGGCCACTGTGGTTGCTACGACTTATGACTGCTCGAGACTGGCGCAAGCACCCTTGCCGGAGAGCGGGGTACCGATTGGTCGCGCAATTGGCGGGCGGGTGATGCGGGTGCTGGATGACAGCCTGTCGCCTACACCGATCGGTGTTCCGGGGGAGTTGTACATCGGTGGCGATGGCTGCCTGGCGCGCTGTTACCACCAGCGCCCGTCGCTGACTGCCGAACGGTTCATCCCTGACCCGCTGGCTGAAAAAGGTGGCGCACGGTTGTACCGCACGGGTGACCTGAGTTATTTCGATGAGCAGGGTGAACTTGCCTATCGTGGCCGCGCCGACCATCAGGTCAAGGTACGCGGTTTCCGCATCGAGCTTGGTGAGGTCGAACAACATCTGCAAGCGCATCCACAGGTGCGCGAGGCGGCGGTGATTGCCGTGGATCATGCTGGCGGCAAACAGCTGTGTGGTTATGTAGTGCCAGCGGAGGGTGCGCCCGATGAACCTGCATTGCGCGACGCGTTAAGGGAGTCGCTCAAGAGCAGCTTGCCGCACTACATGGTTCCGAGCTACCTCATAGTGCTAGATAAGATGCCCATGACGCCGAGTGGGAAGCTTGACCGCAAGCGTCTGCCTAGCGTCGATCAAAGCCAGTTGCACAACCAATACGTGGCGCCCTGTAATGAGATTGAGCAGAACTTGGCGGATATCTGGGCGGCTGTACTCAAACTCGAAAAAGTTGGGGTCACCGATAACTTCTTCGAGCTAGGGGGCGACTCGATCATTTCCCTGCAGGTTGTAAGTCGGGCCCGCCAGGTCAGCATCCAATTCTCTGCGAAAGAGTTGTTCCAGCATCAGACGGTACGCCAACTGGCGGCTGTCGCACGCCGTGAAGAGGGGACATCGATCGACCAAGGCCCTGTCACCGGGTCTAACGCGTTGACGCCCATCCTGCAGTGGTTCTTTGAGGAGGACATTCCATCACGTCACCACTGGAACCAATCGGTGCTGCTCAAGACCCGAGAGCCTGTGATGGCCGAGTGGTTGGAAGCTTCGTTGCGAACATTGCTTACGCATCATGACGCGCTGCGTCTGCGTTTTGCATCACAGCAGGGCAGTTGGCAGGCGCAGTTTGCCACTGACACCGATCAGGATTTGGTGTGGGTGCGCAGGCTGGAAACGGCACAAGAGCTTGCTCCATTACTGGAGCACGCCCAGCGCAGTCTGGATCTGGCACAAGGCCCGTTATTGCGAGCAGTGCTGATCGAAATGCCGGATGCTACACAGCGAATACTTCTGGTGATCCATCACCTCGTGGTTGATGGCGTGTCGTGGCGGATACTGTTAGAAGACTTGCAGCAAGCCTATAAATCACAAAGCACCGGACAGCCGCTGACGCTGCCAGCGAAGACCAGCTCGTTCAAGGCATGGGCTGAGCGTCTGCAGGCATATGCCACAGCCCCCGTACTGCAAGAGCAATTGAATTATTGGCAAGACCAGTTGCGAAATGTGGACGATGCGCTCCCTTGTGATCACCCCCAAGGCAGTAATCAGATCAAGTGTGCCACCAGCGTAAGCAGTCGACTCGATGCTGAGTGGACGCGAAAGCTGTTGCAGGATGCACCCGCAGCCTACCGGACGCAGATCAATGATCTTCTACTAACAGCCTTGGCCTGCGTGGTCGGACGATGGACTGGACGCTCCAACGTGCTGGTACGCCTGGAAGGCCATGGTCGCGAAGATATATTCGACGACGTTGACCTGAGCCGTACGGTCGGCTGGTTTACCAGCATGTACCCGGTCCGTCTCAGCCCGCAGCTGACAATCGACAATTCGATCAAGGCCATCAAGGAACAACTGCGCGCAGTGCCAGACAAGGGGCTGGGCTACGGCCTGCTACGTTATCTTGGGGGCGAGGAATGCGCGGCGACGCTGGCGGCATTACCGCAGGGCGAAATCGTCTTCAACTATCTGGGACAGTTCGACGGCAGCTTCGATGAGCCATCAGGGTTATTCGTGCCGGCCAAAGAAAATGCGGGCTCTACGCAGGACCCGAACTCGTCTCTAGGTAGCCTGCTGACTTTGAATGGTCAAGTGTTCGGGGGGGCGCTGGAGCTTTCCTGGTCCTATAGCCGCGAGCTGTTCGATGAATCGACCATCCAGGGGCTGGCAGATGCGTATACCGAGGAATTGAAAGCGCTGATCGCACATTGCTGCCAGAAGCCGCATCAAGGCGCGACCCCATCGGACTTCCCGCTGGCCGGCCTTACACAGGCACAGATGGACAGCCTGCCTGTGCCTGTGGCGCAAGTAGCCGACATCTATCCGTTGTCACCGATGCAACAGGGCATGTTGTTCTACAGCGGTCAGGGTGGCGAAACGGGGCTTTACATAAACCAGACTTCGGTCGCTGTCGAAGGGTTGGAAGTCGAGCGATTCGTTGAAGCGTGGAATCAAGTGATTGCGCGTCACGATATTCTGCGCACCGGATTCTGGTCGTCTGCGCAGTTGGGACACCCCCTGCAGATTGTTCATCGACAAGTGGACTTGCCTGTACGCGTACTCGATTGGCGGGACCGGGATGCTGCCGAAAGCGCGCTGCAAGTGCTGGTAGATGGCGATGCGGCGCAAGATTTCGACATGCTGCGGGCGCCATTGATGAGGGTGACACTGGTGAGGCTGGACGATCAGCGGATGCAGCTGATCTGGACGCGCCACCATATTTTGATGGACGGTTGGAGCAATTCACGTCTGCTGGGTGAAGTGTTCCAGGCTTACCATGGCCAAGCCTTGGTGGGGGCTGCTGGGCGCTTCGGTGAATACATTCGTTGGCTTGAAGCACAATCGCAGAAGGAACTGGAGACGTTCTGGACGGCCAAGGTGAGCCAGATTGAAAGCCCGACACTGCTCGCCCAGGCAGTATTACCAAGGCCGGACTCCGACTTGTCAGGGCACGCGGCGCTTTACTTGCATTGGGATTTAGAGCGTACGGAGCGGCTGCGCTTGACAGCGCAAGGCCTACGTGTGACGCCCAACACGCTTGTGCAGGCAGCTTGGCTGCTGCTGTTGCAGCGCTACAGCGGACAAGAGGCAGTATGCTTTGGTGCCACTGTAGCTGGTCGGCCAGCCAGCCTGCCAGGTGCTGACGAAATGCTGGGCTTGTTCATCAATACCTTGCCTGTGGTGCAAGCACCTGCTGCCCAGCAGCGAGTCTGTGACTGGTTACAGCAACTGCAGAGCTACAACCTGGAACTACGCGATCATGAGCATGCGGCGTTGTCCAATGTTCAGCGTTGGGCCGGGCGCCCAGGCCAGGCATTGTTCGACAGCATTCTGGTGTTCGAGAACTACCCAATCGATGAGCGCTTGAACAGTAGCAGCAACAACGCTCTGCAATTTGGTGAGGCCAACGATCGCGATGTCACAAACTATGCGATGGATCTGGCTGTGCACCTGACTGATACCTTCTCGGTCGAATTCATGTACTTACGCGACAGTTTCAGCGAGGCCGGTACTGCTGCGATTCGCGATAGTTTCGAGTGCTTGCTCAACGCGATTCTGGCGAATCCGCAGGCTACCGTGGGTAGCCTGGACATGCTTAGCCCTGCCCAGATAAAGCAAGCCAGCCAGCGCAACGAGTTGCACACGAACCCAGTCGACATGCCGCTTTTGGCCAAGCGCATCTGCGCGCAGGCTCAGGCACAGCCTGACGCAGTGGCGCTGATCTGCGGCGAGCAGCAACTGACCTACAGCGAACTGGAGGAACGCGCTAACCGTCTTGCCCACTACTTGATAGCGTTGGGTGCCAAACCTGAAACAACGGTGGGTGTTGCACTGGAGCGCTCGGTGGAAGTGATCATCGCTTTCTTCGCAGTGATGAAAACCGGTGCTGCTTATGTGCCTCTGGACATCGATTACCCTCAGGATCGACTGCAGTGGATCGTCGAAGATTCGGCAATGCACTTGCTGCTGACCAGTAGTGGTTTGCGTCAGCGCTTCACCGAGGTGGCGCAATGTGTAGAACTGGACCTTTTGGACACGGTGGGCCTCACGGCGAGCGTGCCGCAGGTGCAGGTGCAAGATGACAATCTTGCCTACCTGATCTACACCTCCGGTTCGACCGGTAAGCCCAAAGGCGTGGCGGTCAGCCATGGGCAGATCCGCATGCATTGCCTGGCCATTGCCAAACTCTACGAGATGGATGAACGCACGCGCGAGTTGCTGTTCATGTCATTCGCTTTTGATGGTGCTCAAGAGCGTTGGTTGTCGACGCTGACGTCGGGTGGATGCCTGGTCATTCGCGAAAACCGCCTCTGGACCGCTGAAGAGACGTGGCAAGTGTTGCATGCACAACGCATCGATATCGCTTGCTTCCCTCCGGCCTATCTCCAGCAGTTGGCAGAGTTCGGCGAAACCCAACAGCAAGCAGCACCACCTGTTCGGATCTACTGTTTCGGTGGCGATGCGGTGCCAGATGCCTTGTTCGAGTTGGTCAAACGCACATTGCGTCCGCAGTACTTGACCAATGGCTACGGACCGACAGAAACGGTGGTAACACCCTTGCTGTGGAAAGTGTCGGCAGAACAGTCCTGTCAGGCGGTGTATGCACCGATCGGTGAGCGGGTCGGCGAGCGAACCTTGCACGTCCTGGACCAGAACCTGAACCCATTGCCTGATGGTGTGGCCGGCGAGTTGTATATTGGGGGCCATGGACTGGCGCGTGGTTATCACCAGCGTGCGGCGCTCACCTCCGAACGCTTTGTCGCGGACCCGTTCGCCGTGGGTGCACGCCTTTATCGTACAGGTGACCGAGTTCGCAGGCGTGCCGATGGCGTTATCGATTTCATTGGCCGCCTGGACAACCAACTGAAAATACGTGGCTTCCGAATCGAACCGGGCGAGATCGAAGCACGTCTGCGCAATCAGGTGGATGTCCGCGACGCGGTGGTTGTTGCGCGTGAAGGCGCCATCGGCAAACAACTCGTAGGCTATGTGGTAAGTGGCGCTCAGGCAGCCACTGCTACGCAGCTTCGTGAAGCTTTGCGGTGCGAGCTACCTGACTACATGGTACCCGCGCAGATTGTGGTACTGGAGGCGATGCCGTTTACACCGAACGGCAAGATTGACCGTAATGCGTTGCCGGCGCCCGACTTTGTCGGCCATAGGATGCACCTTCCTCCGCGCAACAACGTAGAGCAGGCCTTGGCGCAGATCTGGCAAGAGGTGTTGAGCGTTGATCAGATCGGCATCAATGACAACTTCTTCGAGCTGGGTGGCGATTCTCTGCGGGTGTTGAAAATGCTGTCCAAGGTTCGCTCGCATGTCGGTCTGCATTTGGATCTGAAGCTACGCGATGTGATGGCAAAGCCGACTATTGGTGAGCTGTCGGGCTACTCAAGCGTAGAGGTGGATCTTGACCCCGTGCTGTTACTCAATGCTCGTGTTGAGACGGCTACGCCGCTTTTCTGTCTGCATGCAGGCTTTGGCACTGTATTTGACTACGAGCCACTGGCGCGTCGTCTAGAAGGTGTGTGCAGTGTGTATGGCGTGCAGTGCCGTATGTTGCTTGATCGTCAGTGGAAGGACGAGTCTCTTCAGGCGATGGCCATCGATTATGCGCAGTACATCCGTCAGAAACAGCCAGAAGGGCCGTATCGACTTGCAGGCTGGTCATTGGGTGGCACGCTCGCAATATTGGTGGCTCAGGAACTGGAAATCCAAGGCGAGACAGTTGCAATGCTTGGTCTGGTGGACAGTTTTGTTCCTCAAGCAACTGATGATCAGACGGCAGAGGATTGGAGCGATGACTTGCACGGCTTCCTCAGCGTGTTGCTGGGCGTTTCCAAGGACGCGCTGGAGGTTCCACCTGTACCCGCTGGCATGGGGGGCGCGTCACTGCAGCTGCTTATTGAGGAGATTCGTTCTAACCCGCTCGGGCAATCTATGTACGCCGATATCGACAGCTCTGAACTGGCTCATACGTTCGAGGTGGCGATGCGTTTGAAAGCGTTGTCGCTCAACATTTCAAGCTTGCCTCGGCTCAAGGCTCGTGCGACATGCTGGTGGGCGGGGCATGTGACGCCTGCATGGAACATCACTGTTCGCACAAGTCAGTCGGTGGCTGCAGGGCATTACGACATTCTCAAGCATGCTGACGTAATTGAGGGCTTAGCGGCGCAGTGGTTGTTGGAGGGCTCCATGATCGATTGAGCGAGGTTGATTGATTTATCCAGCGTCAATTGACATGGCCCCGATCCCGCACCTTGAGGTTGCGGGTTCGGGGCCATGCGCTTTTTAGGCACCACGAAAAACGAGAGAAATCCACTAGCACAGCAGAGTGATTGGCTATGGAACGGACAGTGTCTTATGAATTTCGCGGGCACGCTCGTTAAGCGCTTGCTGTGAGCTCCCCGCAGCCTGACGTCACTAAAGTCCTATCGCATGGCAAGCAAGCTCAGGTGAGGCGGCGCTTGGTGGGGAGGATTTTAGTGCGCGGCCTTTCGAACAGTCGACACAGTAACAGGAGGGATTGATACAGAGAGGACGAGAGGATCAGAGAGGGGGTAGAGCAGCAGAGTATGGCCAGACCCAGGAGCAAGCCCAGGTTCTGGCCAACGAGCCTCAGAAGTCGTAGCGCAGTGTTACCGTGGCGTTGCGTGGTGCCCCGTAATGACCATAACTGCCAGCCATGCCAGCGTAGTACTTCTTGTCGAAAATATTATTGACGTTCAAGGTGGCGGCAAGGCTCTCATTGATCCGGTAGCGCGCCATCAGGCTGGTGACGAAGTAGTCATCCTGGGTCACATGGCTGTTGTAGCGGGCAAAGTTCAGCGTGGATTTCGAGTTCCAGTTCACACCACCGCCCAGGGTCAGTTTTTCCCACTCGCCAGGCAGTCGGTAAGTGTTCCAGAAGCGGAATGTGTCCATCGGTAGTTGCGGGGTCAGGCGCTTGCCGTCAGCATCTTCGGTGCGGGTATGACTATAGCCGGTAAAGACATTCCAGCCGGGCAGCACTTCGCCCGACAATTCTACGTCCACACCTTTGGTTTCTGCACCGTCAACTGCGCGAGAAGCGATGAGACCACCCGAGTCAGGAACCACTTCATTGGTCGACTCGGCCAGGTTGTCTCGCTTGACCATGTACAACGCAATGTTGGCGTTCAGCCGGCCCTCGAGGAACTCACCTTTCCAACCTAACTCGTAGTTCTTGCCGACTTCAGGATCAAGCGGTTTGCCTGTGATATCTACGTTATTCTGTGGCTTGAAAATGTCGGTGTAGCTGGCATAGACGGATTGCTCATTCGTCAGGTCATAGACGATGCCTGCATACGGCGTGACGACACCGCGTTCTACCATTTTGTAAGGCGCGGGTTCATTACCAATACGCCACAGGGCGTAGTCGAACCGATAATTGGACGCCCGTGCCCCGAGAATCAGATGCAGATCATCGGTCAAATTAAAGCGGCTCGCCACAAAATAGCCGGACTGGCGGTTGGAAATATTGTACTGAATGCCGGGAATGATTTCGTCATCACCCGGTTTGGGGGTCTGGTTATCCCAATCGTAAAAATTGATATTCACATCGGGTCCAGAATCACCCCGGTGTTTATTTTCGTACTCGAGATAGTTATACCCAACTATCAGTTCGTGTGTTTGCCCCAACAGTTGGAATGGCCCCTGGAGCGTGGCGTCGACGCCTTTTTGGTGCTGTTTGGCAGTCACGATACCTGCGCTGATTTCGGTTGAACCATCGAGCTCCAGATAAGAGCGGTTGGTCGTCGTCGAGTAATAGGATGAAAACGAATCACGGTCAACATCCATGTAGGCAGCCGCCAGCTTGAATTGCCAGTCGTGGGCCAGTTGCTGCTCAAGGCCAAATGTGTAATTGGTCGTCGTGTAATCGTCGTAACCCCAACGTGCATCAGAACTGGTCGAGCGGGAAAAGTTTGTGGGTTGGCCATTGGTGTAAATGATAGGTACACCCGGTGCACCGTTGACTTTGTAAGTCTGGCGATCAATCCCGAACCGAGCCACTGTGGTGTCTGTTACATCAGCTTCAACAACACCGTACAAGACATCTCGGTCTTGCGTGTACCAGTCCATGAACGTGTGGTTGTCCTGCTTGGCGGCAAAGAAGCGCCCCCGAACTCGACCGTCATCCGTCAGCGGGCCAGAGACGTCAGCTTCTGCGCGGTAGTAGTCCCAAGAGCCAACGCCTGCCTGAATGTGAGATTTGAATTCGCGTGTTGGACGCTTGCGGATCACGTTGACCACGGCACTGGGGTCACCTGCCCCCGTCATCAGGCCGGTTGCGCCACGGACGATTTCGATACGGTCGTACAACCCCACGTCCATAAGCGTACTGGGCATGTTACGCGTCTGGTTATCCTGATAGGTCGTCACACCATCAAACTGATAGATATTGATAGCGCTACCGCGAGAATAAATGTTGAAGCGTTCGCCACCATCCTGCGACATGGTGATGCCAGGGGTCTGGGTCAGGACCTCGTTCATGCTGCCCAGATGCTGGTCGTCCATGCGTTGACGCGTAACCACTGTAATGGTCTGGGGCGTTTCGCGAATAGAAAGGTTCATCTTGGTGGCCGTGCTGGTAACTCCCGTTGTGTAGGAGCCCGTTCCTTCCGTGGTTTCGCCCAGCCCGGCACTGTTCACATTGGTCGCTGACAGTTCGATTTGGCCGTCTTTTGCCGCCGCGCTGGCCGTCACGGTCACGGTATTACCATCAATCTGATACCGCAGCCCCGTCCCCTGCAACAGAATCCGCAACGACGACGCAAGATCATGCCGCCCCTTCAGCGCCGAAGACCGCAGCCCGCCAATGTCTTCCGGGCTGTACAGGAGCTGCGTATCCGTCTGCTTGGCCAGCGCCTGCAGCGCGGAGTTCATCGACTGCGCCGGGATATCCAGCGTCCACTCCTGCGCCTGCACCTGGAAAACCAGCGCACTAGACAGCGCCAGGCCCATGCCGACGCGTGACAGCGCACGCTGGGGACGAAGCGAATGACGAATCAGTAAGGCTTTGGCGAGCGGGTTGAGCGCACTGGGCAAGGGCTTGGACATCGGGTTGCGTTCTCGTTGGCAGAGGGGTTTTTTTCTATGTGCTGTATGTGACGCAGCACCTGTGAAAAACCGGAACGATTCTTATTGACTGTTTTTTTCGCAGGCGCAGCGTTAACCGTGTCACACGTTTCAGAGTTCGCGTGCTACGCGGAAACCGAGGAAGTCACCCCGGGTGGTTTTCAGCCGGTCATTGCGGTTGGCCGAGCGCGAGAAGATCGGTGGCTCACCCCAGTCGTTGCCGCGCATGTGCGCGCGGATGCACGTGGGGTCCTGGACCCAGGCGCTGCCGTCGCTGGGGGCGCCTTCGTAGCTTTCGTGGTAGCAGTCGGCGACCCATTCGTAGACGTTGCCGTGCATGTCGTACATGCCGAAGGCATTGGCCGGGTAGCTGCCCACGGGGGCGGTGAAGGTGTAGCCATCGCGGGGGCCATAGGTGTTGGCGTGCTTGCTGATTTCGTACTTGCCCGGCTCATCGAAGGGGAAGGGGAACGGGCCGGTGGAGCCGCCGCGGGCGGCGTATTCGCGTTCGGCCTCGCTGACCATGCGGTACGGTTTGCCGGTTTTTTTCGCCAGCCATGCGGTGTAGGCCTGGACTTCGTCATAGTCGACGCACACCGCAGGTTGGCGGGCGGTTTGTTTGTAGGTTGGCTTGCTGGCCTCGCACCAGCGGCCGGGGCGGTCGTCGCCGCTCTTGATGACGGTGCCGGTGGCCTTGATATAAGCGTCCAGCTCGCCAGCGGTGACCTGGTAGCGGCTCATGGCGAATGGCTTGGCAAAGGTCACGGTATGCAGCGGGCCTTCGTCGGGCTGGCGGCCGACTTCGTCGTCGGGGGCGCCCATCACGTAGCTGCCGGCGGGCAGCACTACCATCTCTGGGCAGTCCTTGCAGTCCTGGAATACGTCACCTGGCTTGGCCGCGTGGGCGTAGGCGCTGACCAGCAGCAGGCAGGTGATCTGGGCTGGCCGGTAGAGCCAGGTTTTTGCGTTCATTGGGGGTCCTCGGAGCGGGTGAATGCGTGCGGCGTTTCGCATTCAGACGAGCCAAGGCGGTGAAAAATTAACCAGCGGCCGCCCCTGCATCGGTCGGTTTAGCGAGTTGCCAGCCAGAAAACGCCGGGCTATAGTCCAGGCCATTGATCTCATCCGAAGACCTGTTCATGCCTGCCATCCCTTCCACCACATGCTTTGCCCTCGCGCCAGTCGCGGGCAGTGTCGTGCGTGGCAGCCAGCAGCCGGCCATGATCAGTCACTACCCACCACCTGTCAGTGGCGTTGTAGGCGGCGTAGCTCCGCCTCGCTGCGTGGTCGTGCTGGGCTGATCGGCTTTTTGCCGCATCCCACCGCACCCGCAACCTACTGAACACGGTCGGCTACTTCCCTCGCTGAAAGTTCGCCCTCCGTTCGGCTTATTCGCCCGAAAGGTGGCACTACATGTCTGTCATTTCCAAAGCATCCGTGGCCTCGGCGGCCACCACCAGCCTGTTCGTCCTGCTGTGGAGCAGCGGGGCAATCGTCTCCAAGCTGGGCCTGGCGCACGCCAGCCCGTTCGCCTTCCTGCTATTGCGCTCGGCGCTGGCACTCGCCGGCCTGTTGCTGATCGGCCCGTTGCTGGGCTTGCGCTGGCCGCGCAGTCGCGGGGCGATTGTGCGCGCCCTGGGCACCGGCTGTGTGCTGCTGGGGGCCTATCAGATCTTCTATCTGTTGGCGCTCAATACCCATGTCACCCCCGGCGTCATGGCCACGGTGATGGGGGTGCAGCCGATCCTTACTGTGGTACTGATGGAGCGTCAGCGCTCCTGGAGCCGGTTGTTCGGCCTGGGGTTGGGCCTTGCCGGGCTGGTGATGGTGGTCTATCAGAGCATCAACCTTGGCGGGGTGTCCCTGGCCGGCATGCTGTTTGCGCTGCTGGCGTTGGGCAGCATGACCTTTGGCTCGATCCTGCAAAAACGCATCACCGACAACCCCATGGGCACGCTGCCGCTGCAGTACCTGGCAGGGTTTGCCCTGTGCGCGCTGTTCGCGCCGTTGCAGCCGTTGCAGGTGCAGTGGAGCGGTGGTTTCGTCGGTGCGCTGTTGTGGATGGGGCTGGTGGTGTCGTTGCTGGCGACCTTGCTGCTGTATCGCCTGATCGCCAAGGGCAACCTGGTCAACGTCACCAGCCTGTTCTACCTGGTGCCTGCGGTGACGGCGGTGATGGACTTCCTGATCTTCGGTAACCGCCTGGCACCGCTGAGCCTGCTGGGGATGGGGCTGATCGTGGTGGGCTTGCTGTTCGTGTTCCGCAAGCCGGCTGCGCAATTGGCCGAGGCGTAAGCCTTTAGCGGAATTCTTCGGGGATGGTGTGCCGTAGTACGCCTTCCTCGAAGTCCAGCAGGTCGGCTTCGCGCTGGGTCAGCAGGTAGTAGAGCAAGGTGTCGAGCGAGCGCTGTGTGGCGACTTCGACAGCGAGCATCCTCACTGCCTGTTCCGCTTCGCATTTGCAGCCGAAATCCTCCAGTGCCGTGCGCACTTGGTCGAGGGTTTCCGGTGGCTTGACGATCACCCGGAACACCGAGCGGCCGCCGCTGCTGCGCAAGGCGTCGAACCAGGTTTCACCTGCTTCGTCCCGCGTGCCAATGATGTCGCCCGGTGCAATGCCGTAGACATAGAACGGGATGTTGTCGACTTCGTAGCCGCCCTCTGTTGCCTTGGCCCACAGGCCCTCGACCGAGGCGGGCGGGTAGCCGTCCGCGTCCTGCTGCAGGCGGAACAACACCTTCTTGTATGCATCGCTCATCGTGGCTCCTGCTTCATTTGCGTGCCGGGCGCAGCACCAGCCATAGGGCGGCGCCAATCAGCAGCCCGCCGTACAGGTGCGCCATCGACAGCGGCTCGTCCAGCAACCACGCGCCCCACAACACGCCGAATACCGGGATCAGGAAGGTCACGGTGCTGGCCTTGACCGGGCCGATTTCTTCCAGCAGACGGAAGTACAGGATATACGCGAATGCGGTGCACAGCAGGCCCAACCCGAGCAGCGACAGCCACACGTTCCAGCCACCCCAGCTGGCGGGTGGCTGGGTCAGCGCGCTCCAGGCGAACAGCGGGCTCAGCAGCAAGGTTGCGCCGAGCATGCTGCCCAGGGCCGAAAGGCGGCTGTCCAGGCCGCTGACCCAGCGGCGGGCGAGGAAGCCGGCAAAACCATAACAGGTGGTGGCCGCCAGGCAGGCGAGGGCGCCTTGTAGCAGGGCCATGTCCAGGGCGACGGGGCCGGCGCCGCTGAGGATGCCGACGCCGAACAGGCCCAGGAAGATGCCGCAGAGTTTGGGCAGGGTCATCGGTTCGCGGAAGAACAGCACGCCGATCAGCACGCCCATCAGCGGTGTGGTGGCGTTGAAGATCGCCGAGTAGCCGGCGGGCAGTACTTGCGCGGCCACGGAGTAGAAAGTGGCCGGGATGCCCGAGTTGATCATGCCCAATACCAGGCAGGCGCCGAGTTTGCCCTGGAAGTCCCAGCGTACCCGCGCGGCGGCGAGGATGGCGATCAGCCCCAGGCAGGCAATCGACACCCGGAAAAACGCAGTCGGCACGGTGCCGAGTTCGGGGGCGATGATGCGCATGAACAAAAAGCTCGCCCCCCAGACAGCGGCAAGGGTCAGCAGGCGGGCTAGGGCGATGGGGCTCACAACGGTCTCCGGGTTTTGGGCAGGGCGCGAGTTTACGCCAGGGGGGAGCGGGATTCTTGTGCTTTCTTGCGCAGTGAATCGGTGCGCGCCCTTTCGCGGGCAAGGGACCGGCTAAGCTGTGTATCTCACCCTGCAACGAGATGCCTCGCATGCACCAGTACTGGCCCGCCGGCGAAATCGCCCGGATGATCCTCGACGGCTTCGATGACTACCGCGAGCACTTTCGGCGCATCACCCTCGGTGCCCGTGAGCGCTTCGAGCAAGCGCGCTGGCAAGACATCCAGCGCGCAGCAGCGGCGCGTATCAACCTGTATGAAGAGAAGGTGGCCGAGGCCAACGGCTGGCTACGCCAGCGCTTCGCCGAGGATGTATTGCTGGAGGTGGAGCAGTGGCCGCTGGTCAAGAGCGCCTACATTCGCCTGATCGACCCACGGCTCGACGATGAGTTGTCCGAGACCTGGTACAACTCGCTGTTCTGCAGCCTGTTCAGCCATGACCAGATCAGCGACGGCTGCATGTTCATCCACACCACCCGGCCGTCGATGCGCAGCCACGAGCGCGCCGCGCAAACCCGCACCTACGCACTTGGCGATGGTCTCAAAGGCTTGCTGCGGGCGATCTTCGCCGACTACCCGTTCGATGTGCCCTATGGTGACCTGGAAGGCGACCTGACGCGCCTGGAAGAACAACTGCGCGAATGCCTGCCGGACTGGGTGTGCAAGGACCCGGCACTGGCAGTCGAGCTGTTCTCGCCGGTGCTGTACCGCAACAAGGGCGCTTACCTGGTCGGCCGCCTGTACACCCCCGACGAACAGTGGCCGTTGGTGATCCCCTTGCTGCACCGCGAAGGCCATGGCATCGAGGCCGATGCGCTGATCACCGACGAGGCCGAGGTGTCGATCATCTTCTCCTTCACCCGGTCTTATTTCATGGTCGATGTGCCGGTGCCGGCGGAGTTCGTCAACTTCCTCAAGCGCATCCTGCCGGGCAAGCACATTGCCGAGCTGTACACCTCGATTGGTTTCTACAAGCATGGCAAGTCGGAGTTTTACCGGGCGTTGATCAACCACCTGGCCAGCAGCGACGACCGTTTCATCATGGCCCCGGGGGTGCGCGGGATGGTCATGAGCGTGTTCACCCTGCCGGGCTTCAATACGGTGTTCAAGATCATCAAGGACCGGTTCGCGCCCTCGAAGACGGTCGACCGCGCCACCGTGATCGACAAGTACCGGCTGGTGAAGAGTGTCGATCGGGTAGGGCGCATGGCCGATACCCAGGAATTCGCTGATTTCCGCTTTCCGCAGAGCAAGTTCGAGCCGCAGTGCCTGGCCGAGTTGCTGGAGGTGGCGCCGTCCACGGTCGCGTTGGAGGGTGACACGGTGCTGATCCGCCACTGCTGGACCGAGCGGCGCATGACGCCCCTCAACCTGTACCTGGAACACGCCAGTGAAGGGCAGGTGCTCGAGGCGCTGGAGGATTACGGCCTGGCCATCAAGCAACTGGCGGCGGCGAATATCTTCCCCGGCGACATGCTGCTGAAGAACTTCGGCGTCACCCGCCATGGCCGGGTGGTGTTCTACGACTATGACGAGATCTGCTTTCTGACCGAGGTGAACTTCCGCCATATTCCACCGCCGCGCTACCCGGAGGACGAGATGTCGGGCGAGCCGTGGTACTCGATCGGGCCGCATGATGTGTTCCCCGAGGAGTTTCCGCCGTTCCTGTTTGCCGATATGGGCCAGCGGCGGCTGTTCAGCCGGTTGCATGGGGAGTTGTATGACGCGGATTACTGGAAGGGGCTGCAGGCGACGATTCGTGAGGGGAAGGTGATCGATGTGTTTCCGTATCGGCGCAAGTTGCGGTGAACCCGGGGCCGCTTTGCGGCCCCAGCATGTCAGCCCTTCAAACACTTCAACTCACTGAAATCATTCCGCACCTTGCCCAGCCGCTGCTGCAGCAACTGGCGCTGCGCCGGGGTACTCAGTTGCATCAGGTCGACCAGCAACGTGCGCGCCTGTTGCTCGGTGTTCTGGTAGGCCATGCGATATGCCGGCGTCCACAGGCTCTCCTTGCGCTGTAGCAATTGCGCCAGGCGTGGTTCGAAGCTGGCGTCGCTACGCTGGTCCATCGCCAGCACCAGCTGTTGCTGCCAATGCGCGCGGTTGGCGATCCACTGGCGGTTCTGGTCGCCCAGCGCCTGTGACCAGGCTTGCACCCGCAGCCGCTGCGCCGCACTGAGCTCACCCAGCCACGGCGTCAGGCGTTTTTCCATGCGTTCGGTACGGCGGGCAATCTGCTTGGGCAAGGGCGTGTCGACATACTTCTTTTGTCGCTCGCTGATGTCGTCGCGGAAGGCCTGGCGCATTTCTGCCACCTGGGCGTCGCTCATGCCACGTAACAATTCGGTAGCGGAAGGGGTGATCTCTTCGGCTACACGGCCTATGGCCGCGCGCGCTTCGCGGGTGCGTTGCTGCAACGCCTGGTCGGTCACCTGGTCCTCGGCGACCATGGTGCGCACCCGGTCCAGCCAGTCGAGGTAGCTGGGCAGCTGGGTTTTGCAATGCCAGGCCAAGTGCTGCTTGAGGCGCTCGTCGAGCAGTACTTTCTGCTCGCGGTTCATGTCCAGATAGTCGCCCAGCGACCACGGCACCAGGCGGTCGAGGTTGCGGTAGGCCAGGTCTATGCGGCTGCACGCCGCCAGGGCCAGGGCGAACGCCACGGCGATGAGCAGGGGCTTGAACAGGCGTGAAAGCATGTGCTGATCCTTGCAGTGGCTGCCAATCAGTAGACGCAAGGGTAAGGTGGCGGTTCCACCGAATCAGCGGTCAGGCAGCGCGGCGGCTTCGGGTGTAGAATAGCCGTCTTGTCTTGAGGAACATCGGAAATGGCTCTGCTTGGGCGTTACAACAGTTTGCAAATCGTTAAACACGTGGAATTCGGCCTGTACCTGGACGGCGGCGCCGATGGCGAGATCCTGCTGCCGGGGCGCTACATCCCGAAGAACGCCGAGACCGAGGTCGACGATTGGTTGAACGTGTTCATTTACCTGGACAGCGAAGACCAGCTGATTGCCACCACCGAGAAGCCCAAGGTGCAGGTCGGTGAGTTCGCCAGCCTCAAGGTCAAGGACATCAACGGCGCCGGCATCTTCCTGGACTGGGGCCTGCCCAAAGACCTGCTGATGCCTTACTCGGAAGAGTTGCAGCCGCTGAAGATCGGTGACTACTGCGTGGTGCACGCCTACCTCGACAAGCGCACCCGCCGCATCACCGCAACGGCGCGCCTGGACCGCTACCTGGACCGCACCCCGGCCGATTACCAGGTGGGCCAGCCGGTCGAGCTGCTGGTGGCGGGCGAGACGCCGATGGGCTTCAAGGCGATCATCAACAACCGCCACTGGGGCCTGATCCACAAGAACGAAGTGTTCAAGTTCCTGCGCTCGGGCATGCACGAGAAGGGCTTCATCAAAGAGATTCGCCACGACGGCAAGATCGCCCTGAGCCTGCAGCCAGTGGGCGCCGCCCTGGCGGACAGCCTGCAAGAGCTGATCATGCAGCGCCTTGAAGCCGAAGGCGGCATGCTGCCGGTGTGCGACAAGAGCGACCCGGCAGTGATCAGCAAGCTGTTCAACGTCAGCAAGGGCAACTTCAAGAAGGCCATTGGTGCGTTGTTCAAGCAAGGCCGCATCGTCATCCATGACGATCGCATCGAGCGGGCCTGATCAGTCCTGCACGAAGGTCCGGAAGTCCAGCTGCTCGCCACCTGGGCGGGTGTCGCGCAGCAGCGAATCGCGGTCGGCGCTCAGGGCCAGGCTGATGGTCGAGCGGCGCTTGCCGGGCTTGCGCACTTCCATCTGCTCCAGGTGAGCCTTGAGGAAGTTGGTCGGCACCTTCAGGTGCTGTAGTTCATCGGTGTCGGGGGTGTGCAGCAGCAGGTTGACCCAATCGGGCTGGCCCTTGCCCAGCAACGCTACCGGCACCTCGAACCACCACAGGTTGCGTTTCGGGTCGAGGATAGCGAACAGGGTGTTGCTGCTGGTCAGTACTGGCCGGGCCAGTGCTTCGTTACGCCGTGCGATGGCGGCGGGTTTGTCGAGTTTCATGCAGGTTCCTGCGGGTTGACGCTTGATAAGGCCTGCATTGTGAGGGGTGGCGGGTGGCTGAGCAAGGTTTGCCTGGGCCGGCCTCTTCGTCTGTAAACCCGCGAAGAGGCCGGTTGCCTCAGCGACGAACCGGCAGGCTCAACTCGGAAGTCGCCCCGTCGGCCGTGGTCACGGTCGCCGTGAAGCTGTGCAGCCCGTCACTGTTCTCCAGCACCTGGGCAAACCGGGCCTGCCCCTTGGCATCGCTGTTCACCAGCACTTCCCCGAGATACTGCTCCGCTTCGCTGCCCGTTGCTTGCGCATTGCCGAACAACTCGACGCGCAACAGGCTCGACGCCGGCCCCTGCACCTCACCGCGGATCACGTTCCCCTCCAGCGCCATCAGCCGTGGTGGTTGCTGGTTGTGATTAGGCAACGGCTGGCACGGCTTGGGTTCACCCTGGGCATTGCAGATGATCGCCTGGTCCTTCTTCGCCAGCTCCGCCCCCACCCCGCGCGACCCCACGTACAACGCATGCGCCTGCGCCGGCACGCCGAACACGATAGCGCCGGTGCGCTGGTCTGGTACGCAAGAGCCGCCAGCCTCGCAGCGGCGGATGTCCTGGCTGTTGCCCCAGATACGGTTGGCGCTCAGGCGGGTGGCGGTGATTGCCGGCTCCGGGCGCAGGGCCACGCCGATGCGGTTGCCGTGGATCAGGTTGCCATCGAGCATGTTGCCCTCGCCGGTGACGCTGACACCGATCGAGTTGCCGCTGAAGGTATTGGCGCCCAAATAGTTGCGGTTGCCCCAGTTGATCTGCAGGCCGTCGGAGTAGTTCTCGAAACGGTTGCGGACCACGCTGTTGTCGTTGCCCAGCAGAATTTCGATGCCCTGGGAGGGCTCTGGGTTGGCCGCCGTGGAACGGAACAGGTTGTCGGCCACCAGGTTGAAGGCTGCGCCGCGGGTCAGTTCCAGGCCGTCGCCGTTGTCGATCAGCTGGTTGCGCAGCACCTTGTTGTTGACCGTGGTGGTTGCGGTCGGGTTGCCGGCACCGTCGTCGCCGGTCAGCATGATGCCAGCGCCGCCCTTGTTGGCGATGACGCGGTTGTCTTCGATGACGTTGCCACTGGCGCGATTGACCAGGATGCCAATGCAGAAGTTGCGCACTTCCAGGCCGCGCAGATGCACGCCCTGGGTGTCGCGCAGTACCAGGCCTGGGTGGGTGGTGGTTCGCACGTTGGTGCCGAACTGGCCGGGCAGAGCGCCGGGGCAGGTGTGCACACCCTGGTCCTTGATGTAGCCCGAGCCGTCGATGGCGATGTACTGGCCGTCGCGGGCCCACGCCTGGCCGGTGATGCGCACCGGTCCTTTGATTTCAGGCAGCGCGCGCGTCGGGCGGATGACATAAGGCGCCTGGCCGACCGCAGCGATTTCGATGCGGTAGTGGCCGGGGTTCTGGTTGTTGGTCTCGATTGCCCAGCGCAGGCTGCCGGGTTGGCCGTCGTCGGCATAGCGGTCGACGCGCAGGGTTTCGGTTACGGCCGGCGAGGCGGCAAGGGCGGGCAGGGGAAGCAGTGGCAGCAGGGCCACGAGCACAGGCATCAGACGCATGGGGGCGGGTTTTCCGAAAATCGTTGTTTTTATGACTGGCCTGCCCTATGTGAGCGGGCGTATGCCGCGATTCTAGGGCAGCCGGCAGGTACTGGGCAGTTGGGCGGGGTAAATGGGTGCGATATTCGCACGCAGATTTGCCGCTCGGCTTGTTCGGGTGAAATTGGTTGAAACTCTTGCGAAAGGCCCTGGGTCCACAGACTGTCGACACGGTTCACGTGTCTCCATTTGCAGGAGTTTTGCCATGAGCGGTACTAAAGACAAAGCGAAAGGCTTGGCCAACGAAGCAATCGGCAACGTGAAACAGGGCGTCGGCAAGGTGACCGACAACGACAAGCTCAAGGCTGAAGGCAAGGCCCAGGAACTCAAGGGTGAAGCGCAGCAGATCAAGGGTGACGTCAAGGATGCCGTGAAAAAGCCTTGATGCCGTATTGAGCGTTCCATCGATTCGCGGGCAAGCCCGCCCCTGCAGGTAGCACGTAGCCGGTGGGGGCGGGCTTGCCCGCGAATGCCTGGGCCCAGTTACGTAGGCATTTTCTTTATAACCCTCGGGAGCAGCACGGCAACGGCGTGGTCTATTAGACTTGCCTGTTGTATCGATCGAGCGGCGAAAGGAGACGCTATGATATTTTCCGCCCTGCAGGGCCTGCCCTTGCACCGCGTGCTGGTGCGCACCGTCAAGGAGTTCCTTGACGACGAGATGTCCACCTATGCGTCCGCGCTGGCTTACCAGATGCTGTTTTCGCTGTTCCCCTTCCTGTTGTTCCTGATTGCCCTGATCGGTTTCCTGCATTTGCCAGACTTCTTCTCCTGGTTGCGCCTGCAATCGGAACTGGTGCTGCCGCCCCAGGCGCTGGAGCAGGTGAACCCGGTGATCGACCAGTTGCAACAGTCCAAGGGCGGGCTGTTGTCGGTGGGTATCGTGATTGCCCTGTGGACCGCTTCGGCGGGTGTGCGCTTGATGATGAGCGCCATGAACGCCGCTTACGATGTGCCGGAAGGCCGCCCGGTGTGGAAGCGCATACCGCTGTCCATCTTCTACACCGTGGGCATCGCCGGCATGCTGCTGGCTGCGGCAGCGCTGATGGTGCTCGGGCCGCAGGTGATGGAGTGGATTGCCGCCCAGGTCGGCATGCAGGAGGTCATCGTCACGGTCTGGACCATCCTGCGCTGGCCGGCGATCATCATCCTGATGATGGTAGCGGTGGCCTTGATCTACTACGTGATGCCGGATGTGAAGCAGAAGTTTCGCTTCATCACCCCAGGCTCGGTGCTGGCGGTGGTGGTGTGGATCGTCGCCTCCCTGGGGTTTGCCTACTACGTCAAAACCTTTGCCGATTACAACGCCATGTACGGCAGCATCGGTGCAATCATCGTGCTGTTGCTGTATTTCTATATTTCCGCCGCTGTGCTGTTGCTCGGCGCGGAAATGAACGCGGTGATCGAGCACATGTCGGCCGAGGGCAAGAACCCTGGCGAGAAGGATTTCGACGGTGAAAAACCCCAGGAAACCCTGACCGTGCTGGGCCACGAACACCCGCAACCGAGCCAGCATCAACCTTCCGAGCCGAACCCCAGATGATCCGTGACATTCTCAAGATGGGCGACGAACGCCTGCTGCGCATCGCCCCGCCCGTGCCCGAACACCTGATCGGCAGCGCCGAACTCCAGCAGTTGATCGACGACATGTTCGAGACCATGCGCCATGTCGGGGGTGTGGGCCTGGCCGCACCGCAGATTGGCATCGACCTGCAACTGGTGATTTTCGGCTTCGAACGCAGCGAGCGTTACCCCGATGCCGAAGCGGTGCCGCAGACCATCCTGATCAACCCGGTGATCACGCCGATGACCACCGAGGTCGAGGACGGTTGGGAGGGCTGCCTGTCGGTACCCGGATTGCGCGGCGTGGTGCCGCGCTACAAGCACATTCGCTATGAAGGGCTCGACCCGCAAGGCAACCCGATCAACCGTTTTGCCGATGGCTTCCATGCGCGGGTGGTGCAGCACGAGTGCGACCACCTGATCGGCCGGCTTTACCCCTCGCGCATCCAGGACTTCGCCAAATTCGGTTACACCGAGGTGCTGTTCCCCGGGTTGGACGCCAGCGACGACTGACCACGCTGCAGGGCCACCAGCGGCTTGCTGCGCTGGTAGCGCTGCAGGCGGGCAGCCAGGGGTTCTGGCAGCGCGGTTGCCGTGTCGAAGCCAAGGCGCTGGTAGAAGGGCACAAGGTCGGGGTGGCAGAACAGCCAAGTCGGCCCAACGGCCTGCGCCAGCGCGGCTTCGACCAGCCGCCCAGCCACACCTTGGCTGCGCTGTTGCGGGTCGACGAACAGCCCAGTAAGCCAGTAGCCATCGCCCACCGGGGTCAAGTTCAGCCCTGCAATAATGCAATTGGCACGCGCCACCCACAGTTCGCCGTCACTGGCCGAGCGCATGCGCGAGCCGTGCTGGCGGTAGAAGTGATCGAGCAGGCGTCGTTCAGGGTCGAGCAGCCTTGAGCAACACAGGTAATCAGAAATCGCGCATTTCCCTTGTTGAATCGGCCTGGTCGGGCAGAGACCAACCAACGGCTCTACGCCACTATATACCGCCCATTATGTCGCAGATTGTTGCAAATCCGGCAAGGGTGAATATCCGACTTCGGGGTTCAACTATTGCCAACCCGGAGTAGACTTTTACTCATCCCACCAGCAGTACGACGAAGCGGGATCGGTACTTCGTGTCATCTTTGCAGTCGATGACAACTTCTCCGCGCCAATGACGGCATTAGAAGTCAATCGATCAGCTTGATTGCTTTATAGGCACTCCCACATGAAACCATTACTGATTCTTGCATTGGTCGGTATGTCCTCGTTCGCCCTCGCCGATGAGGTCCAACCTGTCTCCAACCAGCCTGTGGCCCAGCAGTACGACTACTCCATGAACCTGGATATCAAACGGGTCATCAACCTGTCGACCATCCCCAATGTTTGCGAAGTGGTACCTGCAACCATGACCTATGAAGACCACCAGGGCCAGGTGCACACCATTCAGTACCGCGCCATGGGCGAGGGTTGCCAGCAGGGTTGATCGTTCAAGGTCAGCGGCCTCTTCGCGCCGCGCCGACGCGAAGAGGTTGCAGGCTTCTCCCGGTTCATTCACTGGAAAGCACCTGCCGCACCACCTCCAGCCCTTGTTTCAGTTCAGCCCGGCTGGCGGCCGCCGACAGGCTGATACGCAGGGCCTGCACCTCGCTGGCGCCAATGGCGAACACACTGGCCGGGACAACCTCCACGCCTCGTTCGCGACACTGCTTGACCACCCCCTCTGCACCTTGCGGTGTGGCCAGCCACGCGTGCGGCGAAGGCTGGCCTGTGTTGTGCAACCCATCGCCCAGCAGCTTTCGCGCGAGGCGCCAGCGCTCGGTAATTTCAGCACGTTGCCAGGCCAGCCGCAGCGCTGCGGTGCCATCTTCTATCCACTGGCAGGCGATATGCAGGTTCAGTGGCGACACCGGCCAGTGACTCGCCTGGGCGTGCGGGTCGATGTGTGCAAGCAGCTGTGGGTTGGCCGCAATCCAGCCTACACGCAAACCTGCTGCCACCGTCTTGGACAAGCTGCTGATGAGCACCCCTTGCTCGCCCAGCAGTGGGTACAGCGGCGGTCGGTCGCTGAGTGCGCCATACACGTCATCCTCGATCACCAGCAGCCCCAGGCGTTTGACGACCGCCGCGAGCGCTTCGCGGCGGGCGTCATCCATGCAGGCGCCCGTGGGGTTGTGCAGGGTCGGTGTGGTGACCAGTACGCGGGCACCGCTGGCGCGTGTGACACGGTCAAGGTCGTCGGGCCGCAGGCCTTGGCTGTCCAGTGCCACGCCATGCACGGGCAGGCGTAGCTGTCGGCAGGCTGCCTTGATGCCAGGTGCGGTCAAGGCTTCGAGCATGACCGGTTCACCGGCCTGGCAGAACGACTGCAGCACCAGGGTCAGTGCCTGCTGAGCGCCGCCACTGAGCAGTAACTCGTCCGGGGCCAACGCCAAGCCACGCTTGGCCAGCCAGTGCGCGCCCTGAATACGGCCGCGCAGCAGTTGCTCGGGGCCCAGGTAGTGATCCAGCAGGCTGCTGTCGCGCTGCTCCAGCACGCTGTGCAGGCTGCGCTGCAGGTCCTGATTGTGCGGGTCGGCCACCGGTACGTTGGTCGACAGGTCGATCAGCGGCTTTGGCCCGTCTTGGTGTTTGAGGCGAAACAGGGTCGCTTCCTTGCTGCCTGCCAGCACGTAGGTGCCGCGGCCGACTTCGCCGGCCACCAGGTGGCGGGCGGCAGCTTCCCGGTAGGCCTGCTGGGTGGTGCTGGGGTTCAGGTCGAGTTTCCAGGCCAGGCGCCGTTGCGGTGGCAGGCGGTCACCGACCTTGAGCTCGCCGCGCTCGATGGCATCGGCGATCGCATCGACCAATGCCAGGTAGCGGGGCTGGTCATCGTTTGCGAGCGTTGGGATCCACACGAAATTGCTACCCATGCAATATAAGGTTGTACCCATACAATGCCCGGGGCTTAGGATCGGATCAACCACCTACCGAAGAGGGATGATCGCCATGTTCGACCTGAATGCCCTGCGCGAAGCCGCCGATTTCGTTCACCAGCACGTGCCTGCAACACCGCAGCACGCCTGGCCTTTGCTGGCCGAACGGCTGGGCTGCCAGGTGTGGGTAAAGCACGAGAACCACGCGCCCACCGGTGCATTCAAGGTGCGTGGCGGGTTGGTCTACGTGCGCTCGCTGCTGGCGGGCGGCAAGCCGCCGCGCGGCCTGGTCACCGCCACGCGTGGCAATCACGGCCAGAGCATGGCACTGGCTGCCCGCCAGGCTGGCATCCCCTTGGTGATTGTGGTGCCTGAAGGCAATTCCACCGAAAAGAACGCCGCCATGCGCGCCCTCGGCGCCGAACTGGTGGAGCACGGTGTCGATTTTGATGTGGCCCGTGAAGAGGCTGCCCGGCTGGCTGATGAATTGGGGTACGCGATGGTGCCGTCGTTTCACCCGGAGCTGGTGCGCGGCGTGGCCACGTATGCCCTGGAGCTGCTCGAGGCGGTGTCTGACCTGGACAGCGTGTACGTGCCGATCGGCATGGGGTCGGGGATCTGCGGGCTGATCCAGGCACGCAACCTGCTGGGGTTGAAGACCGAGATCGTGGGGGTGGTGTCCAGTGCTGCCGATGCCTATGCGCAAAGTTTCGAACTGGGCCGCATCGTCACCACCGCCACCGCCCAGACCTTCGCCGATGGCATGGCCTGCCGCGTGCCGCACCCGGAGGCGTTCGCCTTGGTGTGCGAGCATGCCGCGCGCATCGTGCGGGTCACCGACAGTGAAGTCGCCGAGGCCATGCGGCTGTACCACGAAGCCACGCACAATACTGCCGAAGGTGCAGGGGCTGCGGCGCTGGCGGCGTTGATGCAGGAGCGCGAGCGACAAGCCGGTAGGCGGGTGGCCGTGGTGCTTAGCGGGGCGAATGTGGATCGGGCGCTGTATGCGCGCGTGCTGGCGGGCATCGACTGAGCTTGATTGGCATCAGGGGGTACCGCGCCCACTGTCATTGGGAATTTGCGCTTTCAATCGAGTGATCACTCGTGGCAGGCTCTACGGCGCTTAATTGGCCGGTCATCGAGTGCTCAATGCCTTTTTCCAATGGATTTCTCCTCAGCCTGTCCCTGTGTCTGGACATCGGCATCGCCAACATCGCCATGATCACCTTGGCCATGCAGCGTGGTTTTCTCAAAGGTTTCTGGCTGGGGCTTGGGACTTGCGTGGGTGACTTGATCTATGCCGTTGCCGCGCTGGCCGGGATGACCGTGCTGTTGCAGTTCGAAAGCGTGCGCTGGACCTTGTGGCTGGGCGGGTCGGCGCTGCTGGTGTGGTTTGCGGTGAAGATGCTGCTGGCCGCGTGGCGCGGCGGGCACATGGAGGCGCGGGCAGACGTGGTGGTGGAGTCCGGTTGGCGCGAGTTTTTGCGTGGGATCTTTTTGGCCATGTCGTCACCCACCGCGATTTTGTGGTTCGCGGCTGTCGGTGGGGTGCTGATTTCACGCTCCGGCGGTGGCAGTTTGCTGGATGCCGGGTTGTTCCTTAGCGGCTTTTTTGCTGCTGGGTTGGTCTGGTGTCTGAGCCTGTGTGGTATTGCCAGCCATGGCGGGCGCTTGCTTGGCGACCGGCTGCTGACCTGGTCGTACCTGTTGTCGGCGGCGATCTTCTGCTATTTCGCGGTTTATGTGATTGTTTCGGGGTATCGTGAATTTATTCTCGCCAGTTCGGCAGTGTAGGCAGGGGTGCATGCCTATTTAAGGGCTGCCATGTATATGCCTGCATTGACCGCAGTGCGCTGCGACCCTTATGCAAAAGCCTTTTACGAGTCGCTGATCAGCAGGGGCAAGAAGAAAATGCAGGCTATTGCTGCTGTCATGCGCAAGTACCTGACTGGCATCTGGGCGTGCATGCACGGGGATGAGCCATTTCATACGGCCAAGCTTTTCAGCTCTGAACACCTCAGAAAAGCTTGACCGCTAACAGAGTATCTACATTTGTTTCGGGCCAGTTATTCCTGAGGCATTGGCGCGCGGCCCCTTGGTGCCCGTCTCAATATCGCGTCGGACCAACAAGGCGGTCGCGCGCAAATGCCACAGGCCTCACTGGCCCGAAACAGATGTGGGAGCGGGCTTGCCCCGCGAAGCGCCGCGCGGGCGGCGCTCGATCTCATGGGCGCTACACAACTCCAGGCATGCACCTGCCGGCCCAACCCTCTCTTTCCGGCAACAAAAATAATTTCACACCCTGTCGATTCCCCCAGCTCCCGTTCGACCAGAGTTGAAGGCCCAGCCCAAATCTGTGCCAAAACCTCAAACGATCGGAGCACCCCGATGAGCACCTCAGCCGAAAACGAAATCCGCCAACTGATCGACCGCTGGATGCAAGCCGTGCGCGACCGCGACATCCAGGCCATCACCGCCCCCTATGCCGACGACATCGTCGCCTTCGATGCCATCAAGGCACTGCAATTCAAAGGCAAAGCCACCTACCAGGCCCACTGGGAAATGTGCATGGGCTTTTGCACCGGCCCGATGGTCTTCGAACTGGCCGAACTCACCGTGTACGCCGACGGCGACCTGGGCCTGGCCCATTGGCTGAACCGCTGCGGCCCGTCCGATGACGAGAGCCAGTGTGGCTTCATGCGCGTCACGGTCGGCTATCGCCGCCAAGGCGGGCAATGGCAGGTGATCCACGAACACTGGTCGGCACCCTTCGACATGGAAACCCAGAAAGCCCTGTTCGATCTCAAGCCCTGAGCCGATATCGCCAAACGCACTGTGCCAATGCCCTGGAGGCGACCATGAAATACCTGTGCCTGGTCTATTGTGACGAAGGGCTGCTGCACAGCCTGCCCGACAGCCCGGAAGACGCCGAGTGCATGGCGTACGCCGAATCCCTGCAGGGCGGCGGGCGCATGCTCGCGGCCGAGGCGCTGAAGTCGGTGCAGACCGCCACCACGGTGCGTGTGCGCAATGGGCAGATGAGCCTCACCGATGGCCCGTTCGCCGAGACCAAGGAGCAACTGGCCGGCTTCTATCTGGTGGATGCCCGCGACCTCAACGAGGCGCTGAACATCGCCAAGGGCATCCCCGCCGCCAGGGTCGGCAGTGTGGAAGTGCGGCCTGTGCGCGAACTGCAACCCTGACAATAACGGAGAACAACCAGCATGAGCCTTGCACACCCTGCGCAAGCGCAGCACGAGTTGTCCATCAGCCGCCTGATCGACGCACCACCGGCCAAGGTGTTCCGCGCCTGGACCGAGCCCCAGTGGCTGATGCAATGGTGGGGGCCACATGGCATGACCACCCCCGAATGCGAAATGCAGCTGTGGGTCGGTGGCCTGTTCCGTACGTTGATGCGCGCCCCGGACGGTACCGAGTACCCAACCCAGGGCGTGTTCCTGGAGATCGCCGCGCCCCGGCGGTTGGTGTTCACCGACGCTTTCGGGCCAGGGTGGGTGCCTTCAAACAAAGCCTTCATGACCGCCGTGGTGACCTTCGACGAAGAACACGGCAAAACCCGATACACCGCCCGCGCCTGGCACTGGAGCGCCGCCGACAGCCGTGCCCATGAAGAAATGGGGTTTCACCAGGGCTGGGGAGAAAGCCTGGACCGCCTGGTGGAGGTGGTGACCCAGCGGATGCCGGACTGATGGTGACGCTGGCGCAGGTGCGCGCCGAGGTCGAGGCAGTCTACCGTCGCGATTCCCGGCGCATCCTGGCGACCTTGATTCGCCTGCTGGGGGATTTCGACCTGGCCGAGGAGGCCATGCACGATGCGTTCTTCATTGCCGTCGAGCGCTGGCAGCGTGATGGCATCCCCGACAACCCGCGGGCGTGGCTGGTTTCGACCGGCCGTTTCAAGGCCATCGACGCGTTACGCCGACGTGCCCGCTTCGACCGCTCCCAGGCGGACCTGATCATGCTGCTGGAGGGCCAGGCGCAAGATCCCAGCGACGAAGAACTGCTCGGCGACGACCGTTTGCGGCTGATCTTCACCTGCTGCCACCCGGCGTTGGCCGCCGACGCCCAGGTGCCGCTGACCCTGCGCGAGGTCTGCGACCTGACCACCGAGCAGATTGCCCGAGCGTTTCTGCAAAGCCCGGCCACCATTGCCCAGCGCATCGTGCGGGCCAAGGCCAAGATCCGCGATGCCGGCATCCCCTATCAGGTGCCGGTGCTCAATGAGTTGCCCGAGCGCCTCGAGAGCGTATTGCGGGTGATCTACCTGGTGTTCAATGAAGGGTACTCGGCATCGTCCGGCGACGCCCTGCTGCAGCAAGATCTGACTGACGAGGCGATTCGCCTTGGCCGCCTGCTGGTGCAACTACTACCCGACCCGGAGGGGTTTGGCTTGCTGGCGTTGATGCTGTTGCAGGCGTCGCGCCAGCGTGCGCGTACAGACGCCGAGGGCAATCTGGTGCTGCTCGAGCAACAAGACCGCAGCCTGTGGGACCGTGAGCGTATCGAAGAAGGCTGCGCGCTGGTGCGCCACGCCCTGCGAAGCCAGGCCTATGGCGCCTACACCGTACAGGCGGCGATTGCTGCGGTGCATGCCGAGGCGGCCACGGCCGATGCGACGGACTGGGACGAAATCGTCGGGCTGTACGATGTGTTGCAACGCTACTGGCCGTCCGCGGTGGTGGCGCTAAACCGGGCGGTGGCGCTGGCCAAGCGTGATGGGCCGCAGGTGGGGCTCGCGGAGGTTGAAGCGATTCTGGCAGCGGGGGAGTTGCGCGATTATCACCTGGCCTATGCGGCAAGGGCGCAGTTGCATGCTCAGTTGGGTCATGTCGAAGAGGCACGCGCGGCCTGGCAGCAGGCACTGGCGTTGACCCGGCAGGCGCCGGAGCGACGGCATATCGAAAGCCGTCTACGCGAATTAGGGTAAGGGTATTTGCAGCCCTTTTCGCGGTGGTTCGGCGCCCCGAACCTCCGCGAAGCGGCCTGTGCTGAAATCAGCTGGCCACGAAATGCGGTGGCGATACCAGCTCGACGGTCTGCTGCTTGCGCGGCGCCAGGATTTCGGCCTCGCCTTCGACGACCAGCTCATCGTTCTGGTTGTACACATTGGTGGCGATGCGCACCTTGAACTTGGGCAGCTTCTCGAGGATTTCCAGGCGCACGGTCAGGGTGTCGCCTATTTTTACCGGCTTCTGGAAGCTCATCTTCTGGCCCAGGTAGATGGTGCCAGGCCCAGGCAGGGTGCAGGCCACTGCGGCACTGATCAGCGCGCCGCTGAACATGCCATGGGCAATGCGTTCACGGAACATGCTCTTGGCCGCAAACTCGGCATCCAGGTGCACCGGGTTGTGGTCACCGGACATCGCAGCGAACAGCTGGATGTCGCGTTCTTCCACAGACTTCTCATAGGTGGCTTTCTGGCCGACCTCAAGGGCTTCGTAAGGCGTGTTGGTGACCTGGGACATCGGGGCTTCCTTAAGCGGTGGGGCGAGGGTGCCTATCATTCACTGCGCGCAGGGCGGCCAAGGGCCAGCGCCTGTTCGAGCCAGCCGAGAATATCGGCGGTGACCTCGTCACGGTTGGTTTCGTTGAGCACTTCGTGCCGCGCTTGTGGGTAGACGCGCAGCTGTACATGCCGGTTGCCGGTCGCGCGCAGCGCGTCGGCCAGATGGGTGAGACGCTTGCCGGCACTGACCGGATCACATTCGCCGCCAATCACCAGCAATGGCAGGTTCGGATCGATCTGCGCGAGGGTACTTGCCTGGCTGATCTGCGCCAAGCCTTGCAGCAAGTCGAGCCACAGTTGGTTGCTGCAGCGAAAGCCACACAGGGGGTCATTCACGTACAGGTCCACTTCGCCAGGGTCGCGGCTAAGCCAGTCGAAGGCCGTGCGGTTAGGCTTGAAGGCCTTGTTGAACGCGCCGAACGACAGCCAGTCTATCAGCGCACTCTTGCCCAGCGGCCCCTGGCGCCACGCCTCCAGCCGGGCAATCAGCCGCGCCACCCGGTACAACGCAGCCGGCTGGAAGTTGGAGCCGCTGAGGATCGCCCCCTGCACGCTGGCGCTGTGGTGCAGCAGGTACGCCTGGGCGATGTAGCTGCCCATGCTGTGGCCAAACACGAACAACGGTGTACCGGGGTACTGCTGACCGATGTGCTGGGCGAGCAAGCCCAGGTCATTGACCACGGCATTCCAGCCATGATTGCGGGCGAACAGGCCCAGGCTGCCCAGCTCGGCGGTGCGGCCATGGCCGCGCTGGTCGGCGGCGAACAGCGCAAAGCCGGCCTCGCTCAACGCCTGGCCCAGGCGCCGGTAGCGCCCGGCGTGCTCCGCCATGCCATGGGCCAGCAACACCACGGCCTTCACCGGGGTTGTCGGCAGCCATTGGTGCACATAGAGGCTGCAATGCTCGCTGGCGGGTAGCCAGAAGGCGTCGTGGGGCATGGCCGGTCCTTTGCGCAGGGGTACGCGCACAGTGTATGCGCAACCGGCTGGATTGCAGGAAGGGCACAAATAAGATTCACAATGTTAATGGCGGAGCTTGGCGTATATGCCGCCTTCGGCTTACCTGCTAACGTCGGTTCAACGCCTGTTTGCCATTGGCGACCAGGTCAAAGGATTACATGACCCGCTACCGGTAGCAGGTCCAGGCAGAGGAACAATAATAAATGCAAGCCGACTTCTGGAATGACAAGCGCCCGGCGGGCGTGCCTTCCACCATCGATATCCATGCCTATACCTCTGTCGTCGAGGTGTTCGAACGCTCCTGCAAGCGCTTTGCCGACCGCCCGGCGTTCAGCAACCTCGGCGTCACCCTGACCTACGCGGCGCTGGAGCGCCAGTCGGCGGCCTTCGCAGCCTGGCTGCAGCACAATACCGACCTGGCCCCGGGCGATCGCATCGCCGTGCAGATGCCCAACGTGCTGCAGTACCCGATCGCCGTGTTCGGTGCGTTGCGCGCGGGCCTGATCGTGGTCAACACCAACCCGTTGTACACCGAGCGTGAAATGCGCCACCAGTTCAAGGACTCCGGCGCCCGTGCCCTGGTGTACCTGAACATGTTCGGCAAGCGCGTGCAGGAAGTGCTGCCCGATACCGGCATCGAATACCTCATCGAAGCAAAGATGGGCGACCTGTTGCCCACCGCCAAGGGCTGGCTGGTCAACACCGTGGTCGACAAAGTGAAGAAGATGGTGCCGGCCTATCAATTGCCCCAGGCGGTGTCGTTCAAGCAGGTGCTGCGTGAGAGCCGATCGCTGAGCCACAAACCGGTGCCGCTGAGCCTCGACGACATCGCCGTGTTGCAATATACCGGTGGTACCACTGGCCTGGCCAAGGGTGCCATGCTCACCCACGCCAACCTGGTAGCCAACATGCTCCAGGTGCTGGCGTGTTTCTCGCAGCACGGGCCAGACGGGCAGAAGATGATCAAGGAAGGCCAGGAGGTGATGATCGCGCCGCTGCCGCTGTACCACATCTACGCCTTTACCGCGAACTGCATGTGCATGATGGTCACAGGCAACCACAACGTGCTGATTACCAACCCACGCGACATCGCCGGCTTCGTCAAGGAGCTGGGCAAGTGGCGTTTTTCCGGCCTGCTGGGGCTCAATACCTTGTTCGTCGCGCTGATGGACCACCCAGGCTTCAGGCAACTGGACTTTTCCGCGCTGAAGGTCACCAACTCTGGCGGCACCGCGCTGGTCAAGGCCACCGCCGAGCGCTGGGAGAGCCTCACGGGCTGCCGTATCGTCGAAGGCTACGGCCTGACCGAGACGTCGCCGGTAGCCAGCACCAACCCCTATGGCCAGCTGGCGCGCCTGGGCACGGTAGGCATCCCGGTGGCAGGCACGGCGTTCAAGGTTATCGACGACGAGGGCAACGAGCTGCCGCTGGGCGAGCGGGGCGAGCTGTGCATCAAGGGCCCGCAGGTGATGAAGGGCTACTGGCAACAACCCGAGGCCACGGCGCAGACCCTGGACGCCCAGGGCTGGCTGAAGACCGGCGACATCGCGGTGATCGACCCCGATGGTTTCACCCGTATCGTCGACCGCAAGAAAGACATGATCATCGTCTCGGGCTTCAACGTGTACCCCAACGAGATCGAGGACGTGATCATGGCCCATCCGCAAGTCGCCAGTTGCGCCGCCATCGGCGTACCCGACGAGCGCTCCGGCGAGGCGGTGAAACTGTTCGTGGTGCCGCGTGACGGCGGGGTCAGCGTGGATGAGCTCAAGGCTTACTGCAAGGCCAACTTCACCGGTTACAAGGTGCCCAAGCACATTGTGCTGCGCGACTCGCTGCCGATGACACCGGTGGGCAAGATTCTGCGGCGCGAGCTGCGTGACATTGCCTGACAAGGCTGCAAATACGCCTCTAGAGCGGGCCTTTCGGCCCGTTTTGCGACATTTTGGATAATTACTCTAAAAATGACCTGTATTGTTCATTGAGTCATTTTTGTGACCGTAAGGCCTGTTTTGGCCTCTAGGCGACCCCTGGCAAAGCTGTTACTCTCGGGCCGCTTTCAGATGATCCGGTTTGCAATGAGCCGTCATCACATATCAATAATAAGCGCATCGACGCGTGAATCGAACTTCGCTGTTGCTGAAGGAGTGGGCTTCCATGATCGAACATTTTTGGAAGGATAAATACCCAGCCGGGATTACGGCGGAAATCAATCCTGACGAATTCCCCAATATCCAGGCGGTACTCAAGCAATCCTGCCAACGCTTTGCCGACAAACCGGCCTTTAGCAACCTGGGCAAGACTATCACCTATGGCGAACTGTATGCGCTGTCGGGGGCATTTGCCGCTTGGCTGCAGCAGCACACCGACCTGAAACCGGGTGATCGCATTGCCGTGCAACTGCCCAATGTCCTGCAATACCCGGTAGCGGTATTCGGTGCCATGCGTGCAGGGCTGATCGTGGTCAACACCAACCCGCTGTACACCGCGCGGGAGCTGGAGCACCAGTTCAACGACTCCGGCGCCAAGGCGCTGGTGTGCCTGGCCAACATGGCCCACCTGGCTGAAAAAGTGCTGCCCAAGACTCAGGTCAAGCATGTCATCGTCACCGAAGTGGCCGACCTGCTGCCGCCGCTCAAGCGCCTGCTGATCAACAGTGTCATCAAGTACGTGAAGAAGATGGTGCCGGCCTACAACTTGCCGCGTGCCGTGCGCTTCAACGACGCCCTGGCACTGGGCAAGGGCCAGCCGGTCACCGAAGCCAACCCGCAAGCCAGCGACGTCGCGGTGCTGCAATACACTGGCGGTACCACGGGCGTGGCCAAGGGCGCGATGCTGAGCCACCGCAACCTGGTGGCCAACATGCTGCAGTGCCGGGCGCTGATGGGCTCGAACCTGCATGAAGGTTGCGAGATCCTGATCACGCCGCTGCCGCTGTACCACATCTACGCCTTCACCTTCCATTGCATGGCGATGATGCTGATCGGCAACCACAACGTGCTCATCAGCAACCCGCGTGATTTGCCGGCGATGGTCAAAGAGCTGGGCAAGTGGAAATTCAGCGGCTTCGTCGGCCTCAACACCTTGTTCGTCGCCCTGTGCAACAACGAGGGGTTCCGCGCCCTGGACTTCTCGGCGCTGAAAATCACCTTGTCTGGCGGCATGGCCCTGCAACTGAGCGTGGCCGAGCGCTGGAAGGCCGTGACCGGGTGCGCCATCTGCGAAGGTTACGGCATGACCGAAACCAGCCCGGTGGCTGCGGTCAACCCGTCCGAGGCCAACCAGGTCGGTACCATCGGTATCCCGGTGCCCTCGACGCTGTGCAAGGTTATCGACGACAGTGGCAATGAACTGCCGCTGGGCGAGGTGGGTGAACTGTGCATCAAGGGCCCGCAAGTGATGAAGGGCTACTGGCAGCGCGAGGACGCCACCGCCGAGATCCTCGACAGCCAAGGCTGGCTCAAGACCGGTGACATCGCGTTGATTCAGCCGGACGGTTACATGCGCATCGTCGACCGCAAGAAGGACATGATCCTGGTCTCGGGTTTCAACGTGTACCCCAACGAGCTGGAAGACGTGCTCGCCGGCTTGCCCGGTGTGCTGCAGTGCGCGGCCATTGGTGTGCCGGACGAGAAGTCGGGTGAAGTGATCAAGATGTTCATCGTGGTCAAACCGGGCATGACCGTGACCAAGGAGCAGGTGATGGAGCACATGCGTGCCAACGTCACCGGTTACAAGGTGCCGCGCTACATCGAGTTCCGCGATACGTTGCCGACCACCAACGTGGGCAAGATCCTGCGCCGTGAATTGCGTGACGAAGAGCTGAAGAAGCAGGGCCTCAAAAAGATCGCCTAACCCACGCAGCGATCGATGTAGGAGCGGCCTTGCGTCGCGAAAGGGCCGCAAAGCGGCCCCGACAATCTATGCGGCGAAGCTGAAACTATGCGGCGAAGCTGAAATCTAGGGCCGCTACGCGCCCCTTTCGCGACGCAAGGCCGCTCCTACACCAGCACGCGCGTCGATCAGCGCAGTTTCTCAAGCATATGGTAGTACCACATTCCCGCCGCCAACAGCGGATTCCCCAGCAGTTCCCCCATTGGCACCCGCACATGCTTGCACTGGGCAAAGGTATCGAACTTCTCCAGAGTCCCGGTCAGCGCTTCGGCCATGATCTCGCCCATGATGTGGCTGGTGGCAATGCCATGCCCGGAATAACCCTGGCAGTACCAGACATTGTCCGAGAGCTTGCCCAGTTGCGGGATGCGATTGACCACGATACCCATGGCGCAGCTCCACTGGAACTCGATCGGTACCCCTTTGAGCGCCGGGAAGGTGCGCTCGATGCACGGGCGCAGCTCTGCTTCGATATCGCGTGAATCGCGCCCGGAATAGTTGGCGCCGCCGCCAAATAGCAAACGCTTGTCGGCAGTCAGGCGGTAATAGTCGAGGACAAAGCGGCAGTCGTATACCGCCAGGTCCTGCGGGTTGATCTGCTCGGCCAGCTCGCCCAGCGGTGCGGTGGTGACGATGCCGCCCATGGCCGGAAAGATCTTGCCCTTGAGCTTGCGCTGTTCCAGCTTGTGATAGACATCGCCCGCCAGCATCACCTGGCGGGCTTCGATCCGCCCCTGGGCTGTCACTACTGCCGGGCGCGGGCCGTGGACGATGTCCAGCACCTCTGAGTTTTCAAAGATCAATGCCCCCAGGCTATGGGCGGCACGCGCCTCGCCCAGGCACAGGTTGAGCGGGTGCAGGTGCAGGTTGCGTCGGTTCTTCAATGCACCCAGGTACAGCGGGCTTTGCAGGTGCTGGGCCATGGCGTTGCGGTCGAGCATCTGCACCTGGTCGCCCATGCCGCGACGCTGGGCTTCGGCCTCGAACCCGCGCAGCTCGTTCAGGTGCGACGGTTTCATCGCCGCATGCAGGTGGCCGCGCTTGAGGTCGCAGTCGATACCGTAGCGGGCCACCCGTTGCTCGATGACCTGGTGCCCGCGCCAACGCAGGTGCCAGATGAAATCATCCACCTCACTGCCCAGGCGGTTGCGCATCTGTGTACGCATGGCTTCGTCGCCCGACAAGCTGCCGGTCACCTGCCCGCCATTGCGCCCGCTGGCACCCCAGCCGATGCGGTTGGTTTCGACGATAGCCACTTTAAGGCCGCGCTCGGCCAACTCCACGGCAGTGGCCACGCCGGTGAACCCACCGCCGATGATCGCCACGTCTACCTGCTCGGTGCCCTTGAGGGTCGGGTACTGCGTATGGTCATTCAGGGTGGCGTTGTAATAGGACGGCGCACGTTGGGCCGGCCCCTGGTTCAGTGCTGCGTTCATGGGTGTTCCTTGTTATGAATGGGGCTCAGGCCTGGTGCAGGTACCAGCGCCAGTCCTGCTCGCTGACTTCGGCCATGAACTGGCGGTACTCGGCGCGCTTGACCTTCAGGTACACGCCGAGGAAGTCCGCGCCCAGTGCTTCGCGCGCCCAGTCCGAATGCTGCAGGGCATCCAGGGCGGTCAGCCAGTCGGTGGGCAGGTGCTCGGTGGCCTGGGCGTAGCCGTTGCCTTCAACGGGGGCGCCAGGGTCCAGCTGTTCGCGAATACCTCGGTGGCTGGCGGCGAGGATTGCCGCTGCCGCCAGGTACGGGTTGGCATCGGCGCCACAGATGCGGTGCTCCACGTGCCGGCTGTTGGCCGGGCCGCCTGGTACCCGCAGGCTGACCGTGCGGTTGTCGACCCCCCAGGTCGGCGCAAGTGGCGCGTAGCTGTTGGCCTGGAAGCGGCGGAACGAGTTGGCGTTGGGGCAGAACAACAACAGCGAATCGCGCAGGTGGCGCAGCATGCCGGCCACCGCTTGGCGCAACAGTGGCGTACCGGCCTTGTCTTCGCTGGCGAACAGGTTGTTGCCGGCGCTGTCGGCCAGGCTCAAGTGCATGTGCATGCCGGTGCCGGCCAGTTGCGCGAACGGTTTGGCCATGAAGCAGGCCTGCATGCCATGGGCATGGGCCACGCCTTTGACCAGGCGCTTGTAGCGTACGGCCTGGTCCATTGCCGCCAAGGCATCGCCGTGCTCAAGGGTGATTTCCACCTGGCCGGGTGCATACTCGGAGATCGCCGTGCGGGCCGGAATGCCCTGGGCCTTGCAGGCAGCGTAGAGGTCGGCGAGAAACGGCTCGATCTGCTCAAGCTCACGCAGGCCATACACCTGGGTGCTGCGTGGCCGGCCGCCGTCGTTGTCCAGGGCAGGCTGCGGTCGGCCCTGGGCATCACGCTTCTGGTCGAGCAGGTAGAACTCAAGCTCGCAGGCCATCACCGGGTGGTAGCCGTCAGCCTTGAGTGCATCGATGGTGCGCAGCAGCACATGGCGCGGGTCGGCAATGCTGGCCGGCAGGCCCTCGCTGGGGTGCATGCTGACCTGCACTGCGGCAGTCGGCACGCGCCGCCACGGCAGGCGTACCAGGCTGCCCTCCAGCGGGTAGGCGCGGCAGTCGATGTCGCCGACATCCCAGACCAGGCCTGAGTTTTCGACGTCATCGCCGTTGAGGGTCAGGCCCATGATGGTGCTGGGCAGCGGGCGACCGGTCTGGTACACCGCCAGCAGTTCCTCGCGGTGCAGCAGCTTGCCGCGGGGTACACCGTTGGCGTCGAGGATGAACAGTTCGATCAGCTCGATATCGGGGTTGTCGGCCAGGAACTGGCTGGCGTGTTCGGGGTTTGCAAAGTGCATGTCGGATTCGCTCATGGGCGCACATGACCGCCGCGGGCAACCGTGGGGTCAAACTGAAACGATCGGCCAGCAGCGGGCCGGGTTTGGTCAGTGATGCGTGAGCGAAGTATCCGGTGGGCGCGCGTGGCGACAGTGCCACAAGGCCCAGAACGCGAGGATGATGTGCACCAGCGGATTTTCACCGGCACGGGTCCGGGCCTTCGGGAGCGAAGGGCGGGACTGCGGGGGCACGGTGAACGGGGCAGGGATCATGCCTTTGATACTCACATGCGGCGTAAGGTTGATTAAAGCAGTGAATGGCAACCTTTACATCGGTGTCGGCTAAACATTTGCGGCGAGGTGCTGGGTGCAGGAGCCAGCAGAGAACGGGCAAATCTGCGACAATCGCGCCTCTTCAAATGCCGATCATGAAAAAGCAGGCCCACCTGCATCACTAAAAAGCCCCATGACAGATCAAGCCATCGACCAGCTCCTGAAAAACATCGACCACGCCATGATCGCCGACCGCCATCGTCTGCGTCGGCAACTGCATGAGCTGCGCAAGCGCCCCGACGAGGCCAAGCTCGCCCAGTGGGCGGAAAAGGTCCAGGCCTCCTGCGCCCAGGTCACCGCGCGCCAGCAAAGCGTGCCGACCGTGCGTTACGACGACAGCCTGCCCATTGCAGCCAAGCGTGACGAGATCAAAAAGGCGCTGGCCGAGCACCAGGTGCTGGTCATCGCCGGTGAGACCGGCTCGGGCAAGACCACCCAGTTGCCGAAGATCTGCCTTGAGCTGGGGCGTGGCAGCCATGGCCTGATTGCCCATACCCAGCCACGCCGGATTGCTGCGCGCAGCGTCGCCGCCCGTGTCGCCGAAGAACTCGGCACGCCGCTTGGTGGGCTGGTTGGTTACCAGGTGCGTTTCGAGGACCAGAGTGATTCCAACACCCTGGTCAAGCTGATGACCGACGGCATCCTGCTGGCTGAAACCCAGCACGACCGCTTTCTCGAACGCTACGACACGATCATCGTCGACGAAGCCCACGAACGCAGCCTCAACATCGACTTCCTGCTCGGCTACCTCAAGACCCTGTTGCACCGCCGCCCTGAACTGAAGCTGATCATCACCTCGGCGACCATCGACCTCGAGCGTTTCTCCAAGCACTTCGACGGTGCACCTATCATTGAAGTCTCCGGGCGCACCTTCCCGGTAGAAACCTGGTACCGCCCGCTGACCAGCGAGCAGGACGAGGAAGGCAACCAGATCGAGGATGACCTCACCGTCGACCAGGCCATCCTCGCCACCCTGGATGAACTGGCGCAACACGAGCGCAGCCAGGGCAAGGGGCCGGGTGATGTCTTGATCTTCTTGCCGGGTGAGCGGGAAATCCGCGACGCGGCCGAGATCCTGCGCAAGGCGCAACTGCGCCATACCGAGATTCTGCCGCTGTATGCACGCCTGTCGCCCGCCGAGCAGCAGCGCATTTTCCAGTCGCATACCGGGCGCCGGGTGATCCTGGCCACCAACGTTGCCGAGACCTCGCTGACGGTGCCGGGCATTCGCTACGTGATCGACACCGGCACCGCCCGCATCAGCCGCTACAGCTACCGGGCCAAGGTCCAGCGCCTGCCGATCGAGGCGGTATCCCAGGCCAGTGCCAACCAGCGTAAAGGCCGTTGCGGCCGGGTCGAGCCTGGCATCTGCGTGCGCCTGTACAGCGAAGAGGATTTCAACGGCCGGCCGGCGTTCACTGACCCGGAGATTCTGCGCACCAACCTGGCGGCGGTGATCCTGCAGATGCTGCACCTGCGCCTGGGTGCGATCGATGCGTTCCCGTTCATCGAGCCGCCGGATGGCAAGGCTATCAGCGATGGTTTCAACCTGTTGCAGGAGCTCTCGGCGGTCAACCGCGAAAACCAGTTGACCCCGCTCGGGCGGCAACTGGCGCGTTTGCCCATCGACCCACGGTTAGGCCGCATGCTGCTTGAAGGCGCCCGTCAGGGCAGCCTGCAGGAAGTGTTGATCGTCACCAGTGCGCTGTCGGTGCAAGACCCGCGCGAGCGGCCGCCGGAGCGCCAGCAGGCGGCCGACCAGGCGCATGCCCAGTGGAAGGACGTCGACTCCGACTTCGCCGCGCTGGTCAATTTGTGGCGGGGCTTCGAGGAGCAGCGCCAGGCGTTGACTGCCAGCCCGCTGCGCAACTGGTGCCGTAAGAATTTTCTCAATTACCTGCGGCTGCGCGAATGGCGTGACGCCCACCGCCAGTTGGCGCTGATCTGCCGGGACCTGCAATTGACGGTCAACAAGGAACCGTCCGATTACCAACGGATGCACAAGGCAATCCTCAGCGGCCTGCTCAGCCAGATCGGCCAGAAGACCGAGGAGGGCGATTACCAAGGTGCCCGCCAACGGCGCTTCTGGGTCCACCCGTCCTCGGGGTTGGGCCGCAAGCGTCCGCAGTGGGTGATGGCCGCCGAGCTGGTGGAAACCACCAAGCTGTATGCGCGCATGGTCGCCCGCATCGAGCCCGACTGGATCGAGCCGCTGGCGGCCCACCTGGTCAAGAAGAACCACTTCGAACCGCATTGGGAGAAGAAGCGCGGGCAGGTGGTGGCGTACGAGCAGATCACCTTGTACGGGCTGATTCTGGTTGGCCGCCGCCCGGTTCACTTCGGCCCGATCGACCCGGTGACATCGCGGGAGCTGTTCATTCGCGAGGGGCTGGTGGGCGGCGAAATCCAGTCGCGGGCCAAGTGCCTGTCGGCCAACAAGCGCCTGCTCGAACAGCTCGACGAACTTGAGGCCAAGGCCCGCCGGCGCGACATTCTGGCCGACGAAGAGACCCTCTACGCCTTCTACGAAGCGCGCCTGCCTGAGGACATCCACCAGACCGCGACCTTCGATGCCTGGTACCGCATGACCAGCCAGAAGGACGCCAACCTGCTGATCATGCGCGAGGAAGACGTGCTGGCCCGTGAGGCCAGCGAAGTCACCGCAGCGCAGTACCCGGACAGCCTGCAGGTGGGGGACTTGCGCCTGTCGTTGAGCTACCACTTCGAACCGGGCCACCCGCGCGACGGCGTGACGGTGCGGGTACCGGCACCGCTGTTGCCGAGCCTGCCGGGCGAGCGCCTGGAGTGGCTGGTGCCGGGCCTGCTCGAAGCCAAGTGCGTGGCGCTGGTGCGCAACCTGCCCAAGGCGCTGCGCAAGAATTTCGTGCCGGTGCCGGACTTCGTCAAAGCTTCGCTGGCCCGCATGACTTTCGGCCAGGGCGCGCTGCCCCAGGCGTTGGGCCAGGAGCTGCTGCGCATGACCGGTGCACGTGTTTCCGACGAGGCCTGGGCAGAATCTGTCAGCCTGGTCGAAGGCCACCTGCGGATGAACATCGAAGTGGTCGATGCCCAGGGCAAGTTCCTTGGCGAAGGCCGCGACCTGGCCGAGTTGACCGCGCGCTTCGCCGCTGCCAGCCAGGCCGCGCTGGCGGTGCCACGCAGCGAAAACGCCGAACGGCCGGTGCAGGCGAAGGCGTTCAGCGAAGTGGCGCAGACCACCCAACAGAAGATCGCCGGCCTGTCGATGACCGTGTACCCGGCGCTGGTGGAGGAAAACGGCACTGTTCGCGAAGGGCGTTTCTCGACCCAGGCCGAAGCCGAGTTCCAGCACCGCCGCGCCTTGCAGCGCCTGTTGTTGCAGCAGTTGGCAGAGCCTGCCAAGTTTTTGCGCGGCAAGCTGCCTGGGCTGACCGAACTGGGCTTGCTGTACCGCGAGCTGGGCCGTGTCGAGGCGCTGGTCGAAGACATTCTGCTGGCCAGCCTGGACAGCTGCATCCTTGAAGGCGAACAGCCGCTGCCCCGTGACGGCGCGGCCTTGGCCGGGTTGGCTGAGCGCAAGCGTGGCAGCTGGGCCGAGCATGCCGAGCGCCTGGCGCGCCTGACCCTGGAGGTGCTCAAGTTGTGGCATGGGCTGCAGAAGCGCTTCAAGGGCAAGATCGACCTGAGCCAGGCGGTGGCGCTGAACGACATCAAGCAACAATTGGCCAACCTGGTGTACCCGGGCTTCGTGCGCGAAACCCCGGGTGCCTGGTTCAAGGAGCTGCCGCGTTACCTCAAGGCCGTGGAGCTGCGCCTGGAGAAGCTGGGCTCGCAGGTGCAGAAGGATCGCGTCTGGAGCGGCGAGCTGGCCAACCTCTGGGCCCAGTACAAGACGCGCGCCGACAAGCACGCCCAGGAGGGCAAGCGCGATGAGCAACTGACGTTGTACCGCTGGTTGCTGGAAGAATACCGGGTGTCGTTGTTCGCGCAGCAGCTAGGGACGAAAGTGCCGATTTCTGACAAGCGATTGAGCAAACAGTGGAGCCAGGTGGAAGGCTAACTGCCTTGATTTGTGGCACACTTCAAGGCGTTTGGGGGCCGCATTGCGGCCCTTCGCGGGTAAACCCGCGCCCACAAGGGCGCGGCCCTCGCCTTTGAATTGGCACTAAAGTGCCATTATTCAGTCATGTTTCCAGCCAGCGCCTCGTGGCGATGGCCTTTGACCAGAGGAACGACCGTGCATAACGTCGTGATCAGCGGCACCGGCCTGTATACCCCGGCCCAGAGCATTTCCAACGAAGAACTGGTGGAGTCCTTCAATACCTGGTCGCAGCAGTTCAACCGCGACAACGCCGCCGCCATCGAGCGCGGTGAGACCGAGGCAGCGCCGCTGTCCGACGCTGCTTTCATCGAAAAGGCCTCGGGTATCAAGAGCCGCTTCGTGCTGGACAAGACCGGCATTCTCGACCCGCAACGCATGAAACCGCGCCTGCCAGAACGCTCCAATGACGAGCCGTCGGTTCTGTGCGAAATGGCCGTGGCTGCAGCGCGCCAGGCACTGGAGCGTGCAGGCCGCACCGCTGCCGATGTCGATGGCGTGATTGTCGCCTGCTCCAACCTGCAGCGCCCGTATCCAGCCATTGCCATCGAAGTGCAAAAGGAACTGGGCATCGAGGGCTTCGCCTTCGACATGAACGTGGCCTGCTCGTCGGCCACCTTCGGCATCCAGACCGCCGCCAACAGTGTGCAACTGGGCCAGGCGCGTTCGGTGCTGATGGTCAACCCCGAGGTCTGCACCGGGCACCTGAACTTCCGCGACCGCGACAGCCACTTCATCTTCGGCGATGCCGCCACTGCGGTGCTGATCGAGCGGGCCGACCAGGCCACGTCCAGGCACCAGTTCGAGATCGTCAGCAGCAAGTTGTGGACGGGGTTCTCCAACAACATCCGCAACAACTTCGGCTTCCTCAACCGCGCGGCGGAGGAGGGTGAAGGGGCGGCAGACAAACTGTTCATCCAGGAAGGGCGCAAGGTGTTCCGTGAAGTGTGCCCGAAGGTCGCCGAGCTGATCGGTGAGCACCTGGAGGCGAACGACCTGCAGCCGAGCGACGTCAAGCGCTTCTGGCTGCATCAGGCCAACCTGAGCATGAACCACCTGATCGTCAAGAAGCTGCTGGGGCGTGAAGCCACCGAGGAAGAAGCACCGGTGATTCTGGACCGTTATGCCAACACCAGTTCGGCAGGGTCGGTGATTGCCTTCCACCTGTACCAGGATGACCTGGCCGAGGGGGCGGTGGGCGTGCTGAGCTCGTTTGGTGCGGGGTATTCGGTGGGGAGTGTGATTCTGCGCAAGCGCTAGGTTTTTTCAAGGACCTGTACCGGCCCCTTCGCGGTTTTATCCGCGAAGGGGCCGGCGCATTTCTGGCAGACGAAAAAAGGCAGGAAATGCCGGATGGGGTCGGCATTTCCCGCCTTGAGTGAAACAGAGAAGCGGTTGCTTAGAACTTGGCTTCCAGGTCGACCTGCAGCGTATCGACATCCGCATTGCTGTTCGGCAACTGCGACAGATCGGTCTTGGCCATCAGGTAAGCAGCACCCAGCGAGAAGTTCTTGTCGATTTCGTAACCGACCTTGAACTTGTGCCCGCGCGAACCGGTGAAGCCGTTGCCGAAGTCGGAGTCGGTGAACAGGCTGACCACAGCGTTGCGCTGAACATCACGGTAGTTGTAGTCCAGGCTCCAGGCGCCAACCTTGGTCTTCAGACCGGCCAGCCAGGCCTGGTCTTCACCGTCGGTGCTCTCGGTGTTTTTCACGTACTGGCCGTAGGCCGACAGCGGGATGGCGAAGCCGGTGAAGTCCAGCTGGCCGAAGCCTTCCACCAGGTTGAACTCGTTGGTGGTGTTGCCGAACGACTGCAGAATGGCCGCTTCCTTGTCGTTGTCGTAGCCATAGATGCTCGCACCCACGGTGACCTTCAGCACGTCGGCGGGGGCGAACTTGGCACCCAGCTGGCCGTGGTAGACCTGCGCGTCATGCTTGTACTGCACACCGTCGCCGTCGACGTTGTCCTTGAGGGTGTACTGGCCCGCACTGGCGAACACTTCGGCGCCGCCCAGGTCGGCCTTGTAAGTCGCTGCTACGCCTTCGGGGTTGATATCGCTGTCCCAGATGATATCGCCCATACTCACCCATGGCTGGGGCATCTTGCCGCCGATCAGGTGCAGGTTCGGCACCGCCGTCGGGTGCCAGTCGAGGTAGGCCAGGTCGACCCACAGCGACTTCTTGTCGAAGTAGTTGTCAAGGCTCTGGTTGGTGGAGCGACGGTCGGCGCTGCTGCCGGTGGCGATGCGTACGCCGGCATCGACTTGCGGGTTGATCTCGCTGTAGAAGCCGACACGGGCACGAACGCGCTGGCGGTCCTGGTTGCCGCTGCTGCTGTTCGGCTCGTCGACGTTGACGTCTTCGTAGCGCAGGCGCACATCACCCTTGATCTGGGTCTTGGCGGCCCATGCCACTTTCTGTTCAAAGGAACTCATACGTTCGGACTGAGCTTTCTGGTCGGCCTTTTCCTTGGTCTCTTTTGCCAGATCGCCTTGCAGTTCGTTGTACTGCGCCTGGTTGATCGAGCCATTGGCGCGGAGCATTTCGAGCAACTTGGCGTCGACAGCAGCACTGGCCGGAGTACTCAGAGCCAGCATCATGCCGGTGAGGCTCACTCCGGTAAGTGTGGAAACAAGACGCATAAGGTTCTCCCTACTGAAAAAAATGGGGGAGGCTCAGCGCCCGCCCCTGTGTTGGCATGTCTTCGGAAAGGGCCTGAATAGACAGGTTCTGGGGTTCCGGAAAACAGGCGCAAGTATTGCGAGGGGGGATTACAGATTAATGTCGAATTAGTGGCACTGTTGTTAAGCCATCGGGCATGAATGAGTTGGCCGGGCGATCGTCATTTGAGTGATGGGCCCTTCTTCCGGGATACTGAGTGCCTCAAGAAAGCGAGTCGAAACCGTGACCAGCCTGTACAGCCTTGCTCATCTGCGTGATCTTCCGGCGGCCACCTGGGATGCCCTGGTGCCCGCTGGCCAGCCGTTTCTGCGCCACGCCTTCCTCACTGCGCTGGAGGACAGCGCCAGCGTTGCACCGTCGACCGGCTGGGCGGCCGAGCACTTGGTGCTGGAACGGGAAGGGCAGGTGCGCGCGGTCATGCCGGCCTACCGCAAGTGGCATTCGTTTGGCGAGTATGTGTTCGACCACGGCTGGGCCGATGCCTGTGAGCGGGCAGGCATCGCCTATTACCCCAAGTTGCTCGGCGCGGTACCGTTCAGCCCGGTCAGCGGCCCGCGCCTGCTGGCTGCCGACCCCGCCGACGGCCTGCTGGTGTTGCAAGCGCTACCCGAATACCTGGGCAAGGGCGGGCTTTCTGGTGCGCACATCAACTTCACCGACCCGGCCCTGGACCAACAGATGGCCAGCTTGCCAGGCTGGATGGAGCGCCTTGGTTGCCAGTTTCACTGGCGTAACCGCGGTTATCGAGACTTCCAGGATTTCCTCGACACACTCAGCTCGCGCAAGCGCAAGCAGATGCGCAAGGAGCGCGAACAGGTGGCCGGGCAGGGCATCGACTTCCAGTGGTACCGGGGGGAGCAACTGACGGAGGCGCAGTGGGATTTTGTCTACCTGTGCTACGCCAACACGTATGCGGTACGCAGGCGCGCCCCGTACCTGACCCGTGAATTCTTCAGCCTGCTGGCCGAGCGCATGCCCGAGGCACTGCGGGTGGTGATGGCGAGGCAGGGTGGGCGTGACGTGGCCATGGCCCTGAGCCTGGTGGGCGACGACAGCCTGTATGGCCGTTACTGGGGGTGCCTGGATGAATTCGACCGGCTGCACTTCGAGACCTGCTTCTACCAGGGCATGGACTTTGCCATTGCTGAAGGCTTGCAGCGCTTTGATGCGGGGGCCCAGGGCGAGCACAAGCTGATCCGTGGGTTCGAGCCGGTGCTGACGCGGTCGTGGCATTACCTGTTGCACCCGGGGTTGCGGCGGGCGGTCGAGGGGTTCTTGTTGCAGGAGCGCGAAGGGGTGCAGGGGTATGCCGAGGAGGCGCGGGGGATGTTGCCCTACCGCAGGGATTGAAACCTGCCTCGGCTGCACCGGCCGGGCTCAATCCACCCCGACGAACCCCCCGGTCTGGTGATGCCACAACCGCGCATACAACCCTTGTTGCGCCAGCAGTTCACTGTGGCTGCCGCTTTCAACGATATGCCCCTTGTCCAGCACTACCAGGCGGTCCATCCGGGCAATGGTTGAAAGCCGGTGCGCGATAGCGATTACCGTCTTGCCTTGCATCAGGGTCTCCAGGCTTTCCTGGATCGCTGCCTCGACCTCCGAGTCCAGCGCCGAGGTGGCCTCGTCCATGATCAGGATCGGTGCATTCTTCAGCAGCACCCGCGCAATGGCGATACGTTGGCGCTGGCCGCCAGACAGCTTGACCCCACGCTCGCCCACATGGGCATCGAAGCCGGTACGCCCCTGGGCGTCGGACAGCTGTGGTATGAACTCGTCGGCGCGGGCGCGGCGCACCGCTTCGTGCAGTGCCGCTTCGCTGGCCTCGGGGCGGCCGTACAGCAAGTTGTCACGGATCGAGCGGTGCAACAGCGAGGTGTCCTGGGTGATCATGCCGATTTGTGCGCGCAGGCTGGCCTGGCTCACTTCGGCGATGTCCTGGCCATCGATCAGGATGCGCCCGCCCTGCACGTCGTACAGGCGTAGCAGCAGGTTGACCAGGGTCGATTTGCCCGCGCCTGACGGGCCGATCAGGCCAATCTTCTCGCCCGGGCGAATGTCCAGGTTGAGCCCCTCGATCACGTTGCTGGCCTTGCCGTAGTGGAAGTCCACGTCGTCGAAGTGCACCGCGCCACGGCTTACCTTCAGTGCAGGCGCATTGGGCTTGTCGGTGACGGTGACCGGCTGGGCGATGGTCTGCAGGCCGTCCTGGACCATGCCGATGTTCTCGAAGATGCCGTTGACCACCCACATGATCCAGCCCGACATGTTGACGATGCGGATCACCAGGCCGGTGGTCAGGGCGATTGCGCCCACGGTGATCAGCGACTGGCTCCACAGCCACAGCGCCAGGCCCGTGGTGCCGACCACCAGCAAGCCGTTGAGGGTGGTGATGACCACGTCCATGCTGGTGATGACGCGGGAGGCCAGCTGGGTTTTCTCGGTCTGTTCGCGGATCGCCTCGCGGGCGTACTGCTGCTCGTAGTCGGTGTGGGCGAACAGCTTCAGGGTGGCGATGTTGGTGTAGCCGTCGACGATGCGCCCCATCAGCTTGGAGCGTGCGTCGGACGAAATCACCGAGCGCGCCTTGACCCGGGGCACGAAGTAGAACAGCGCGCCGATGTAGCAGGCGATCCACGCCAGCAGCGGCAGCATCAGGCGCCAGTCGGCCTCGGCGAACAGCACCAGTGCACTGACGGCGTAGATCAGGACGTGCCACAGCGCATCCACCGCCTGTACCGCCGAATCACGCAGCGAGTTGCCGGTCTGCATGATGCGCTGGGCAATGCGCCCGGCGAAATCGCTCTGGAAGAAATTCAGGCTCTGTTTGAGCACATAGGTGTGGTTTTGCCAGCGAATCATGCTGGTCATGCCCGGGTTGATGGTCTGGTGCACCAGCAGGTCGTGCAGGCCGAAGAACAGCGGGCGTAACAGTAGCACCACCACCAGCATCCAGATCAGCTCACCGCTGTGCTCGCTGAAGAAGTTGGCATTGGGCGTGCCCTGGGCCAGGTCGATGATGCGGCTCAGGTAGCTGAACATCGCCACTTCGATCAGCGAGGCAATCAGCCCTACCACCAGCAGGGCGACAAAGCTGGGCCAGACCTGGCGCAGGTAATACAGGTAGAACGGCCACACCGTGCTCGGCGGCGCTTCGCTCGGTGCCTCACGGAAAATATCGATCAGTCTTTCGAAACGGCGGTACAGCATGGGTGACAACACTCCTGTTCGTCCGACCCTCAGGCGGTTTCACATCCCTGTGAAGCCTGCGGTCAGTCGATGCGTTTGGCGGACTTGATGTAGACCGGATCGGCCGGCACGTCGCGCATACCGTTCTTGACAGTGGTCGGTGAGTTGACGATCTGGTCGACCACTTCCATGCCTTTGGTCACCTTGCCGAACACCGCATAGCCGCGGTCACGGCCCGGGTTGAGGAAGTCGTTATCGGCCACGTTGATGAAGAACTGGCTGGTGGCCGAGTTCGGGTCCGAAGTGCGGGCCATGGACAGGGTGCCGCGGGTGTTCAGCAGGCCGTTGCTGGCCTCGTTACGGATTGGGGCCTGGGTGTCTTTCTGCGCCATCCGATCGGTAAAACCGCCGCCCTGAACCATGAAGCCCGGGATCACGCGGTGGAAGATGGTGTTGTTGTAGAAACCGCTGTCGACGTACTGGAGGAAGTTCTTGGTACTGATCGGCGCCTTTTCGGCATTCAACTCGATTTCGACCTGACCGAAGCTGGTGTCCAGCAATACGTGAGGGGTCTTGTCGGACGCCATGACGCTGGTGGCGAAGGCAACCGAGCAGGCGGTGAGCAGGAGTTTTTTCAGCATGGGCTCAAAGATCCTTGAGAGGTGGAAGCGGCTGCAAGGAACTGCAGCAGGGTCTGGTTGAAGACCTCGGGTTGATCGAGGGGCGTAGCGTGCCGGGAATCGTCGATGACTACCAGCCTGGCCTGGGGCATCAGGGCGACGTAGCGCTCTTTGAGTTGTATCGGCGTGTAATCGTGGTCGGCGGCGATCACCAGCGTGGGACAGCGGATTTGCCCGATGCGTTCCTGTACGCCCCAGTCGACGATGGCGTCGAAGCTCTTGAGGTAGGCGCGCTTGTCGTTGCGTGCCCAGCGCTGGGCCATCTTCTGGCGCAGGTCGGCTTGCCCGGGCTTGGGGAATAGCCGTTCGGCCAGCCCTTTGCCAACGGTCTCGACACTGAGCAGGCGTGCCAGGCCCCAACGCTTGGCCCACCAGGCCCAGTCACTGCGGGTGCGGCGCTTGACCTCGGGGGCGCTGTTGACAATGCACAGGCTGCGCAGCCACTGCGGGTGGTCGACGGCGAACTGGAAACCGACCATGCCGCCCATCGACAGGCCGACGAAGTGCACCGGGCCGGTCTGCAAGTGTTCGAGCAAAGCCAGCAGGTCTTCGCTGAAGGTGGCGATCTGGTAGCCGTCGCGGGGCTTGTCGGAGCGGCCGTGGCCGCGGATGTCCATGGCAATCACCCGGTAGTGATGGCTCAGCAGGGGTATCTGCAGCTCCCAGTCCTGGCAGCTGGAGCCCAGGCCATGCAGCAGCACCAAGGGTTCGCCCTGGCCATATTCCTCGTAATGCAGCAAGCATCCTTCGTGTTCGAAATAGGCCATGGGCGCGGTCCTCTCAGGCTTGCGGGGGGGCTGCGAAGGGCACGTCCAGGGGCGCGGTGTCGAAGTTGCGCAGCAGGTCGATGAGAATCTGCGTGGCCGGGCCCAGGGTCTTCTCTTTGCTCGAATAAAGGTAGAACAGTGGGTGGCGGCTGCCACCCTGGTCCAACGGCAGCGCCTTGAGCACCCCCTCGCGCAGCTCCCGTTCGATCATGTGCCGGGGCAACCAGGCAAAGCCCAGGCCGCTGCTGACGAAGGTGGTGGCGGTGCCCAGGCTGCCGACGGTCCAGCGCTGCTCGGCACCCAGCCAACCGACATCGAGCGGTTGCGCGCGGCCGGAGTCGCGGATCACCACCTGCAGCTGGCTTTCCAGGTCCTGGAAGGTGATGTCCCGGCCGAGGCGGTGCAGGCTGTGTTCGGGGTGGGCAACGGCGATGAACTCCACCGCGCTCAGTTCGGCACCCAGGTAGCCGCCGATGCTGTAGCTGCTGATGGCAAGGTCGGCGATGCCTTCACGCAGCACTTCTTCGACGCCCGACAGCACCTCTTCGCGCAGACGCACCCGGCAGCCACGGCTCTGCGGCATGAATGCACTCAAGGCACGTACCAGCCGGGCGCTGGGGTAGGCGGCATCGACCACCACGCGCACTTCGGCTTCCCAGCCTTGCTCCATGTGATGGGCAAGGTCTTCGAGCTGGCTGGCCTGCTTGACCAGGTGGCGCGAACGGCGCAGCAGCACGTTGCCGGCTTCGGTGAGCACGGCCTTGCGCCCGTCGATGCGCAGCAGCGGTACACCGAGCTGCTCTTGCATGCGTGCCACGGTGTAGCTGACCGATGACTGCGAACGGTGCAGTGCCTCGGCGGCCTGGGCAAACCCCCCGTGATCGACCACTGCTTGCAGGGTTCGCCACTGATCAAGGGTTACGCGCGGCGCTTTCATGTTTCGCTCCTGTTGTCCTAAGCTGCGCTCTTCCAAGGAGAGCGCCCCATGAAGAAATGTTGTGCGGCAATACTGATGTGCCTACCCCTCGGGGCCATGGCTTACCCCATCGATGTGGAGAAGCAGCTGGACGGGGTCAAACTCGACTACACCGCCTACGACACTGCCTACGATATTGGTGCCATCACCCTCAACAACTACGGGCAGGTACCGGCAGCCTGCAAGGTAACGTTCCGCAACGGCCCGGAAGCGCCGCGGGTGCGCCGGGTGAACGTACCGGCAGGTAAAAGCGTCGATGTGACCGCCAAGTTCAATCGCCAGATCATCAAGCTGCGGATCGGCGTGAACTGCGCGGCCGAATAAAACTGATTAATCGATTGATTGAACCCACTTTTTACGCTTTTTTATCGATAGGTCAAGCCTTAATCTCACCTCCATCGAATCGCACCCTATTTGCCGATGGAGGCACCCCATGTCCCGCGTACTGATCATCGAAAGCAGCGCCCGCCAGCAGGATTCCGTTTCCCGTCAGCTGACCCGCGACTTCATCCAGCAATGGCAGGCGGCCCACCCGGCCGACGAGATCAACGTACGTGACCTGGCCGTGAGCCCGGTGCCCCACCTGGATGCCAACCTGCTCGGTGGCTGGATGAAGCCCGAGGCGCAGCGCAGCGCCGCCGAACTGGACGCGCTGGCCCGCTCCAACGAATTGACCGATGAGCTGTTGGCGGCCGACGTGCTGGTGATGGCCGCGCCGATGTACAACTTCACCATCCCCAGCACCCTCAAGGCCTGGCTGGACCATGTACTGCGCGCCGGCATCACCTTCAAGTACACCCCGACCGGCCCGCAAGGCCTGCTGACCGGCAAGCGCGCCATCGTCCTGACTGCCCGCGGCGGTATTCATGCCGGCGCCACCAGCGACCATCAGGAACCGTACCTGCGCCAGGTGATGGCATTCATCGGCATTCACGATGTGAACTTCATCCATGCCGAGGGCCTGAACATGAGCGGCGACTTCTTCGAGAAGGGCCTCAACCAGGCCAAGGCCAAACTGGCTGCGGTGGCCTGAGCGTCAACGAATTCCCAAGCCTGACACCTTGTTTGCTCCTTTGGGTGTACCTGCCCGGCCAATGGCCGGGCTTTTTTTTGGGGGGAGGTTGTGGATGCCTGGAGATTGGATTCGGGGCCACCAGGTGCCTGGCTTGGCATTTTCAGCGCCTATCAGATCGAGCGCCGCCCGCGCGGCGCATCGCGACGCAAGGCCGCTCCTACATTTGTTTCGGGCCAGTGAGACCTGTGGCATTTGCGCGCGACCGCTTTGTTAGTACGACGCGATATTTAGGCGGGCACCAAGGGGCCGCGCGCCAATACCTCAGGCATAATTGGCCCGAAACAAATGTAGGAGCGGCCTTGCGTCGCGATGCGCCGCGCGGGCGGCGCTCGATTTCCGCCCCACCTCCAAATCCAAGACAGGCAGCTAGCCGCCATCACCCTATCTCCCGACAAGCGCATAGCAGCCCCACTTCCCCAACATTCTGTGAAGAACCTATTTTACCGTGGCCAAGGCGGTCTGCTTTTAGGACCGGAACGGTCGCGCGCGCTGCCATCCCTACATTCCTCATGGTTGAACACAGCGGCCGCAACCCGCTAAGGTCGCCGCCTTGATCCACGAGAGGCAACCATGGGCTACCTGATTATCGTCGCGCTGATCCAGGCGTTTTCCTTCAGCTTGATCGGCGAGTATCTGGCCGGGCACGTCGACAGCTACTTTGCCGTGCTCGCGCGGGTGCTGCTGGCGGGCCTGGTGTTTCTGCCGCTGACCCGCTGGCGCCAGGTCGAGCCGCGCTTCATGCGCTCGATGCTGCTGATCGGCGCGCTGCAGTACGGCATCACCTATGTGTGCCTGTACCTGAGCTTTCGCGTGCTCACCGTGCCGGAAGTGCTGTTGTTCACCATCCTCACGCCGTTGCACGTCACCTTGATCGAGGACGCCTTGAACCGGCGTTTCAACCCGTGGGCGTTGCTCGCGGCGCTGGTGGCGGTGGCCGGGGCCGCGGTGATCCGCTTCGACAGCATCAGCGGCGAGTTCTTCATCGGCTTCCTGCTGCTGCAGCTGGCCAACTTCACCTATGCCGCCGGCCAGGTGCTGTACCGCCATCTGGTCGCCCGAAACCCCAGCAACCTGCCGCACTACACGCGCTTCGGCTACTTCTACCTGGGGGCCTTGATCGTGGTGTTGCCGGCGTTTGTGCTGTTCGGCAATGCCCAGCACTTGCCGAGCACCGATGTGCAATGGCTGGTGCTGTTGTTCCTCGGGCTGTGCCCTACTGCATTGGGCCTGTACTGGTGGAACAAGGGCGCGTGCCTGGTCTCCGGGGCGACACTGGCGGTGATGAACAACCTGCATGTGCCGGTGGGGCTGTTGCTCAACCTGTTGATCTGGAACCAGCACGAGCCGCTAGGGCGGCTGTTCATCGGCGGGGCAGTAATTCTGGCGTCGGTGTGGCTGAGCCGGTTGGGCAGCCGTGCTCAGGTACCGCTTGGCAACAAGGCGTGAATGAACCCGCATGGCTACATCGGTATCCCCTTGTGCGTCGGCGGCCTGGGCGGTTTCTGGTTTGGGCCTGGCGGAGCCGGTGCTGCATTTTCTCGACATGCTGGCGCTGGCGACCACCCCGTGCGCGCTGATTTCACTGGGGGCGTTCCTGGCCGAGAAACGGGGCATGGGGCAAGCCAGCCCGTGGCCGTTGGTGGGGCTGAAACTCGAGTAGGCGCTGGCTTGCCTGCGATGGGCCGCAAAGCGGCCCCGTCAGCCTCAAGCCTCGCTCATGTCTTCCAGACGACGCGGCACAGGTTCATTTGACAGTCGCCCCGCCAACCCCGCCCGCATGTCATTGCCGCTAGGCTGCTGGTACAAGCTCAACCCGAACTCCGGCAACACCGCCAACAGGTAATCGAAGATATCCCCCTGGATCCGCTCATACTCCGCCCACACCGTGGTCGTGGTGAAGCAGTAGATCTCCAGCGGCACGCCTTCGGCGGTGGTCTGCATCTGGCGAACCATGCAGGTCATGCCTTGATGCACGTTGGGGTGGTTCTTCAGGTAAGCCAGAGCAAAGGCGCGGAAGGTGCCGATGTTGGTCAGCTTGCGCCGGTTGGCGGACAGCTCGGCCACCGGCCCCAGGGCTTCGTTCCAGGTTTGCAGTTCCTGGCGCTTGCTGGCCAGGTAGTCGCCCAACAGGCGCACCTGGGTGAGGCGCTGCTCCTCTTCGCGTGTGAGAAAGCGCACACCTGCGGCGTCGATGAACAGGCTGCGCTTGATGCGCCGGCCGCCCGACTGCTGCATGCCGCGGTAGTTGCGGAACGACTCGCTCATCAGCCGCCAGGTCGGGATCGAGACGATGGTCTTGTCGAAGTTCTGCACCTTCACCGTGTGCAAGGTGATGTCCACCACGTCACCGTCGGCGCCCACCTGGGGCATTTCGATCCAGTCACCCACATGCAGCATGTCGTTGCTGGTCAACTGCACGCTGGCCACGAACGACAGCAGCGTGTCCTTGTAGACCAACAGCAGCACCGCCGACATGGCACCCAGGCCCGACAGCAGCAGCAATGGCGAGCGGTCGATCAGGGTGGCGACGATGACGATGGAGGCGAAAATCCACAGCATCATCTTGGCCAGTTGCACATAGCCCTTGATCGAGCGGGTGCGGGCGTGCTCGGTGCGGGCGTAGATGTCGAGCAGGGCATCGAGCAGGCACGACAGGGCCATGGTCATGAACAGCAGGGTGAAGGCCAGGGCGACGTTGCCGAGGAAGTGCTGCGCCGTGTCGGACAACTCCGGCACCAGTTTCAGGCCAAACTGCAGCACCAGCGATGGTGTGGTCTGGGCCAGCCGGTGCAGGACTTTATTGTGGCGCAGGTCATCCAGCCATTTCAGCGCCTGTTGGCGTGCCAGCAGGCGGGTACCGTGCAGCATCAGGAAGCGCGCCAGGCGGCCGACCACCAGGGAAATCAGCAGCAGGACGGCCAGGCCGATGGCGGCGTGGAGCATGGGATGTTGGTCGAGGGTGCCCCAGAGGTCGAGGGAGTCACGCCAGATTCGTTGGATATCCATGGGGTTGTGAGCGGTCTGTATTGCCAAACGAAGCGCCATTAGAGCGCGGAAGCCGATAAAGTTGCCAAAAGAAATTCGGCTATGGCGGCAGAAAACGTTACCCTATGCAACTGAATTTCCCGCACTTGCCTGAGGTTACCTCCGTGTTTTCCCAATTCGCCCTGCACGAACGCCTGCTTAAAGCCGTGGCCGAGCTTAAATTTGTCGAGC